>Ga0207696_1000030_pt1 | contig 395961 bp, 351 predicted proteins | sample KBSS54metaG_FD_184403 | JGI IMG/M metagenome (GOLD analysis project Ga0207696, IMG submission 184403) | Switchgrass rhizosphere microbial communities from Kellogg Biological Station, Michigan, USA - KBS S5-4 metaG (SPAdes) (version 2) | ecosystem: Host-associated > Plants > Roots > Rhizosphere...
CATAAGCCAGCCTGCAATGTCTGCCCACATTCATTCACTTGAGGCTTTTACCGGGTGTGTTCTCTTTACTCGTCGTTCACATGGTGTGGTGGCTACAGTGGATGGGGAGGAATTGGCGAGATTGGTGGCTTCAGATTTAGAAACAATTGAACTGAAGTTGTCGATGCTTAGATCACGTACAAGAAAGTCCTCGGGGACAGTATCTTTCATCGGGCCAGCAGAATTAATGTGGTCAAAATTACCGTACTTGGTGAAAAAACTATTCAATGAAGGTATTAAATTTAAAGTTTTGACAGGAAATAGGAAGCGCATATACACCTGTCTTCTGGACGGAAGTTGTCAACTAGGTTTCACAACTTCTATGCCGGATAAACAAAAATTTGGATATGCTGAAATTGGAATGGAAAAGTTAATAGTTGTGGTAGCGTCACTTATAGCAGACAACTTCAAAGAAAACGAGGACGTGATTGATACGCTGTCGAAGCTTCCTCTAATAGCTTATGATGAACAGTTACCATTGATAAGGGAGGTTTTCCAGGATTCTTCGCGATTTTTTGCACTGCTTCGTCCGTCTATTACTGTACCGGATTTGCGAATTTTAGAAAGAATGATCCGAGAAAATATTGGTTGGACTGTGATGCCTGAGTATTTATGCGCCCAAAGCATAGCAGGAGGTCAGATCGTTGAAGTCAATGTTCATGAGAGACTCCCCATAAATTCTATCTATTTGGTATGGATTGATAGCTCATTACGTAACCCACTCGTATCAGGAATCAGAGACAGAATTCTCGAACTATCAAAAAATAGCGGATTTATGGTTTGAGATACATAAAACAGGCAGCCTTATCGGCTGCCGTGTCATTATTTTATCCGTGGCAATCGCTTGGCAAAGTCATCTGCAATGTCATTCAATTTTAGGAATTTCACCCCTGGATGACCAAGCATATGCGTTAAGAGGCGTTCGAGCATCATTAATACGTGCGGGCGTCCAGATACGTCCGGGTGAATCGTGAAAGTAAAGATCGCATATTCATGCTCACGGTAGACCCAATCGAATTGATCCCTCCACAACTGTTCGATGTCCCTGGGATTCATGAAACCTTGGCTGTTGGGTTTTGTTTTCATGAACATGAAAGGAGGAATATCGTCGATTGTCCAACTGGCGGGTAATTCAATAAGGTCCGTCTCTTCTCCGCGTACCAGCGGTTTCATCCATTCGGTCGGTGTCTTGGAATAATCTATCTTGGTCCAGGAATCACCTTTCCTGACATAATAAGGCTGATGATCATGATGCATTAGTGAATGGTCATATTTGATGCCATTTTCTAATAGAAGATCTGTGGTTACAGGAGAAAATTCCCACCATGGAGCGACATACCCAGTAGGTCTCTTCCCTGTTAATTTTGTGACCATATCAATGCCCTTTTGAAGGACTTCTCTTTCTTGGTCAGGCGACATAGATATTGGGTTTTCATGACTGTAATTATGAACCCCTATCTCATGTCCAGCATTAACAACTGCTTCCATTTGCCGAGGAAAGGTTTCAATGGAATGACCAGGCATAAACCAGGTTGTTGGAATATTAAACTGGTCAAAGAGATTCAGAAGACGTGGAGTACCTACTTCGCCAGCGAACATACCGCGAGATATATCGCTTGGAGAATCCTCTCCCCCATAAGAAGATAGCCAGCCTGCAACGGCATCTACACCCACTCCAAAACCACATAGTATTTCTTTCGCCATGGGTTATTACTCCTCATACAGAAAAATTGAAATAATATCGCGTTAAGAGGGTTTCTTGACTAATTTCAAGAGATCCTCGGTATTAAATTCATTAATTCCTTTTTGAGGGGCCATTAATTTATGCTCAGGGATGTTGTATCCCCAATTAGCCCAAAATGATTGAATGCCATGATCTAATGCATCAATAACATTTTGGATATTGTCATCAATAAATATAATCTCCTCGTTTTTATCGAAGGCTATCGATTTTAGCAAGGTGAGAGTCTTGTTTTTATCGGTCATCCTCCCATAAATTTTATTCGCGGGTATGTTTAAACCATATTTACTTAGAATGAATGATATTGACTCCTCATCCTTTCCCAACACAATATAGATATCATTAGCTGTTTCAAATAAATTTGAAACATCCAATAGCGGACGGTGTAGTTCAGCCCAAAAACTAGGGTAAATACTTCTTGCCAGGTTCCTATACTGGATGAACTTATCCCTAAATATTTCCTTTTCTTCAGTTGGAATCGATTCATATATGGCAGTGAATCTGTCATTATCTATAGCCTCATTACCAAATTCGGTGAATGAGGAAATAAAGTGACCGTCGTGACGTACAAAATTCCTTAATTTCCTGAACCGTTTAGCCATCAGACTTGGTATTTTTTGAAGTACATTTTTGTTAAAATCACTGAGAGGTCTGTCATGTAATACATTCCATGTAATTAGCATGCATTCGTCTACTCCATCAACCACGACCCCGTCGAAATCCATTGCTATTAACATCGAATTATACCACCAGCGGTTCTTTAAGAGTTTCTCCGCGCTTCCATCTATCTATTGCATCGAATGTCTGACGCATAAATTTTCCACATTCGGCATAATAGGAGCAAGTTATGATATTCCCGTCGACAACTACATCTGCTTCAATTACGTTAGCGCCGGAATTAACCCTATCGTCTTTCAGACCAACATAAGCGCAGGCGAGTTTGTCTCTTAGAATACCGGCAGAAATCATAATCCAGGGACCATGGCAGAGCCCAGCCACAACTTTCCCCTGTGTTACCATCTGTTTTAGAAAATCTTTAACTCTCTGATCTTGGCGAACTCTATCAGGCGCTTCATGACCGCCAGTGAGAATAACAGCATCAAAATCAGTGGCGTTGAGTTGATCAAAATTAATATTGTCTTTGGATCTTTTATCCATAGGAACAGTGATGCCATATTTCCCTATCACTGCACTTCCATCCTTTGTTGCAATAGATATATCGTATCCTTCCTCTTTAGAACGATAGTAAGTATAAACTACATCGTGATCCTGAAAACCTGGACCAGTGATTATCACTACTCGTGTCGGATTAGACATGTCATTTTCCTTCTTATTGCGTTACGGGACGTTAATTAAAAATACATTCTGACCACAGTACATTTCTGAGATGGCATCTTTAGCTCGTAGGATATGAATTTTTCCCATTAGATGGCTTTTTACATCTAATGAAATAAAAATAAAATCATCCTCGTCATTCAACATTTTTCTATCAAGATTTTTGACGGAGAAGTATGCTAATTTGTGTAGGTCATGTTCTCTGATCAATGTGCCTGCAGATATCTGTTGCAAAGGAGGTAAAAGATCATGTTCCTGTGATTTCTTTTCATATGCCATATTTTGCCGGCCATAATTATCTTTAAGTCTGAGTAAGTCGAATTTGTTTCTTGGGTTTTCAACTTCAATTAATTCGATGCCTGATTTTCCAGAAATAGTCTGATGGAACACACCTTTTGCAATATATATGCTGTCGCCAGATTTTAACGCCTGATGTGTACCATCAAGAAATCTGGTCTCGCCATCACCATTTAGGCATATAAGGACGGTGACTTTCAGTATATGACAATGCATTGAAGTGGATAGATTCTTTGATATATGAAGGCGCCATACATCAAAAATAGAATCACAATAAACTCTATACTCATATCCCCATGGTTTTTCTATGAATCCATTGAGATGTAAGTCTTTCTCAAATGACTCACCATTATTTGAAGTTGAAAGTAGGATTTTGTTTATTTCAAGCAGGTCATATACATTTGGAGTCCGGTTGTGGATTTCCATATGGTCGCTCCCCCGTTAATTGAATTGCTGAATGTTGATTTCACTTCGGTCAATCGTTCCGTGATTTCAGTCTATAACGGTTATTTAGTACGAGAGAAATAACTTTTATGATGATTACCTATATTGTTTCTTTTGATCAGTCCTTCATACTCAATAATTACTGAAAGCTATGCTTCTATACTTGGGTACTCTTAAAGATGCATAGATTCTATGCCGTCAGGAGGTCATAGCTCACAAGCGATTAAGATGCTTAGCAAGATGCCGAACTCGGACGTCAGCACGATACAGCTCATGATATATGTATTCGATGTTTACCAGAGGTCGCTTTATGTGATCCGGTAGGGACAGGGGACAGGTCAGTAAACCAGCCTGTCTCCATCAGTAGCATGCATGCCGAACCTGGGGACATTGTGGAGGTCGATACCAGCGGAATGGTGATTGTCCTATGCGCAAAAGCTGAAGATGTCGCCTGAGTCTCTCATGAGATCGAGAAAACGAAGTCGCGGATAAGTGCATTGGACAATGAAGGTACCAGAGCGGATACGGAAAACCTGACGCGCCTTTTATGCCAGTGACCTGCACCCCATTGCTCAAGACGCCTCGATGTAAGTATACGTTCCGAACTTCCGCTGTTCGCTCAAAGCTGTCCTTGATCGTAGCCGTGGACAGCTCTGTGCCAGAAGCGGAAATTACGTACATCACAGTTTTTAATTTATGGACGTCGGTTACAGCGCTATGCACAAACTCCATACATAAGAGGGGAGGCCGCATAAGCCATGCGGCCTTTGGTATCAGAATGTCAGTTCAGGCATCTGTTCCATCACAAACGCTAAAACTTTCTCCGCGTTGAGTGACGCATAGGGCAGACTTTCAATAATTGCAATTGAACGAGAGTCCCCGACAATTTTTTCAATCTCGGAGACCTTGTACTGAATGTGTGGTGCAATCAGAAAACCGTCAAAAGCGGGAGCTACACTGGCAAAATTATCCAGACCCACAGCGCTAATAATGAGATTGTAGTCCTTTTTTTCTGCCAGCAACTGCATCCTTTTGGCGAGAGAATTTGCTGTATTACCAAACAAACAACATACCAGAAGCTTTTTCATATTTTACCTCCTGAGAATTGTTCACAGAATAATACTCGACATGCTGATAAAACGAGCTTTGCATCTTATTTGCATGACAAATCTCCAGCAGAGTTGATGTAACCCAGGAAAGACGAACCTGCCGTATTGTTGGACTGACGGGATGCATCTGGATCTTTTGTGCAGCCGCTTGTCTACGACGTTTCGTCATTTGGCCTTTTGTCAGCTGTTCGCTCGAAGCAGCCTGATGGGCTTCGCCTACAGCAGTTTGGTGCCATGAGCGGACATCTGAACTTAGCTTTGACAAACAATGTAACAGCAATACTCTGGTATCACTTTTAACCCATTAGTGATGCTTTTTTGACGGTACTTCATACATCCTCTGACATTGAACAGCCCAGAGAATATTGCGCGGGCTGTTCATGCCAGATAGCGAAGGGGGTTAGTGACGAAAAGGCAGGAAAAGTCGCCTTATTGTTTGCGTCCTCTACATCGTCAACACAATTTTTCCGACATTGAGGCCGTCTTCCATACGCTGGTGAGCTTTGCTGGCTTCAGCCAGCGGAAATACGCTGTCAATCACCGGGCTCAGCCCATCTTTACCGAAGCGAGTTAACCAGCACTCTTTAAAGCGACGGGACATCTCATGTTTCACTTCTTGCGAACGCGATTTCATTACCGTACCGATAATCTGCAGATGGCGGTACAACACCCGATCCAGCGGGATCTTCGCGTTTTCAATCCCCCCCATGATGCCAATCTGCACCAGACGTCCACCAAACTTGAGTGCATTCACGTTTCGTTCAAAATAAGGCGCCCCAATAAAATCGAGAATAAGATCAACCCCCTTGTTATCCGTACTGCTGGCGACAACCTCGGAGAAGTCTTCTGTCACGTAATCAATGGCGTGATCGGCACCCAGACGGCGAACGAGATCGTGTGCTGCAGCATTCGCGGTGGTGATTACCGTCGCGCCTGTCGCATGCGCCAGTTGCACGGCGGCACCTCCCACACCGCCGGCCCCGGCGTGGATCAGTACCGTTTCCGTGGGCTTCAGTTTCCCCAGATGGATAAGCGCTTCATGCGCGGTTACAAAGACCTCGGCAATGGCCGCCGCATGGATATAGTCCATACCTTCCGGCACTGGCATAGCCATCCGGTAATCAATGCGGGCCATTTCAGCGTAAGCCCCGCCCCCGACGATACCCATAATACGGTCACCCAAGTTGTAGCCTTTTACATTCTCCCCGACGGCAATAACGTCACCGGCGATTTCCAGCCCCATAATCGTCGAGTCGCCAAAATCAGGGCGGCCATACCCGCCGCGTCGGTGAGTTAGATCGGCCCGGTTGACCCCCGCTGCCCGCGTGCGAACCAGCAGATCATTGGGGCGCAGCTGTGGGTCTGCGACTTCACTGATATTAAGTACATCGGCCGGACCGAATTGTTCAAAAGTGATTGCTTTCATGATTCTCTTTCCCGAAATAAGAAGATGGATAGCCGTCGTTCAGGCCTGTTCTTCAAACGTGGCATTGGCATAACCAGAAGCGGTAATCGCTGCCGGGAAGCCTGCATAAAACGCCATGTGCGTAATCAGGGCGGAAATTTCTGTTTTGGTCAGCCCGTTTTCAATGCCGCGACGCAGGTGGGCCGGTAGCTCATTGGAATGATTCAGCGCGATAAGACAGGCGATGGTAATCAGACTACGGTCGCGTGGTGCCAGGTCCGGATCTGTCCAGACATCGGAATACAGTGGTTGCTCAACGAAGCCGGACAGTTTAGGAGTAAATGCGCGTGCAGCTTCACGCGGGCGAGTAAAATCAACAGCTTTCATGGTCAGTTCCTCTTATATTCTGTCATTAGTGCCAGTGTGTTTTAGATTTGGCTGATGAATTTATTCACCAGATAATGGCTGAGACCTTCCCGACCGCCCTCCGAACCATGTCCGCTTTCTTTCATGCCGCCGAAAGGCAGTTCCGTCGCCACCATGCGGTACTGATTAATGCCGATCATTCCGGCCTCAAGGCCATCGCCAACATCCAGCACGGTACGGGCGTCACGCGTAAAAGCGTAAGCTGACAGGGCATACGGCAGACGGTTTGCTTCTGCCAGCCCGTCCTCAAGCGCGTCGAACGGACGCATCACGGCGATCGGGCCAAAGGGTTCTTCGTGCATGATCCGTGCTTCCATCGGCACATCGGTAAGCACCGTAGGTTCAAAGAAAAAGCCAGGACGGTTGAGCCGTTTCCCTCCAGTGAGCACTTTCGCGCCCAGGGCAACAGCATCGGCAATCAGCGATTCCATTTTTTCCAGTTGGCGGATATTCGCCAGCGGCCCCACCTGAGTGCCTTCCGCTATGCCATCGCCGATAATCAGTTGCTCCGTCGCACTCACGAAGCGTTCGACAAACTGTGTGTAAACACCTCGCTGAATAAGAAAACGGGTTGAAGAGATACAGATTTGGCCGGTGCCCCGAAAACGGTTAGCCGCTCCGCCAGTTGCCGCCGCATCAATGTCGGCATCGGCAAAAACCAGCACCGGTCCGTGGCCGCCCAGTTCCAGGGTAATCGGTTTAACACCGGCGGCAGCACGCTCAGACAGCAGTCGACCTACCGGTACAGAACCGGTGAATGCCACTTTGCGAATAACCGGTGAGGCGATCAGCGTGGCGGAAACCTGATCCGGTACGCCAAACACAATTTGCAGTACGCCTTCAGGCAGACCGGCATCATCCAGGCAGCGTGCCAGAGCCAGCGCCGTCGCCGGGCTCTCTTCACCGGGTTTCAGGATCACGCTACAACCTGCGGCCAGCGCCGCTGATAATTTGCGTGCCGGGGTAATGGCCGGGAAATTCCACGGAGTGAAGGCGGCAACCGGGCCGATGGGCTCTTTTTTGACCAGTTGCAGTACACCGGGGCGATTTGACGGTACAACGCGCCCATCAATGCGGCGGGCTTCCTCCGCAAACCATTCAAAATAGTCGGCTGCACGCAATACTTCGTCGCGGCTTTCAGCCAGGGGCTTCCCTTCTTCCAGCGTCATCAACGAGGCAATATGTTCAGCGCGTTCGCGCATCAGGGCAGCGGCATTCTTCATGATGCGGGCGCGTTCGGCAGGCACGGTACGGCGCCAGATGTCAAAGCCAGAACGGGTGGCTGACAGGGCACGTTCAAGGTCGGCGGCGGTCGCGAGCGGCAAGCGGCCGATAGTGGCTTCGGTTGCGGGGTTAATCACAGCGACAGTGTCGCGATTGCCCGCTTCAATCCAGTCACCGTCGATGAATAGATAAAGGGGATCGTATTGATGATTTTGCATGGTCGTTATCCTCAGTGTGTGCGTGTTTGTGTAATGTCATTCGGCTGAGGGGATCTTAAGTTCAGCGCACATCACTGATAAGATGGCTTCTCCCCACAACAGCTATGCAAGAAATGCACAGATGCAATCAGAGAAATTTGCCGAGTTCCTTGGAGTCTTTGTCGATGTCGCCCGTGAAAGCAGTTTTTCGGGTGCTGGTCGCCGTCGCGGACGCACGCCCTCCTCGATAGGACGGCAGATTGATGCGCTGGAAGCATACCTCGATACCCCGCTTTTTTTGCGATCTACACGGCATTTAACCCTGACGGATGCCGGGGAAATGTTGCTGATTCGCGCCAGACGGATCCTCGATTCACTGGAGGATACGCAGCAGGAACTGGCGTCAATGAAGGGCGAAGTAACCGGTGTGCTGAGAGTGGCGTGTTATCCCACATTTGGTAAACGCTATGTGCTGCCGGTTATGGCAAAACTCTCCCGACAGTATCCGGCGCTGAGCTTCGATTTGGATCTGACCGAACGGTTGGCAGACCCCGTCGCTGAACGCCTTGATGTTGTCATCCGTATTGGTAATATGGCCGACAGCACGTTGATTGCCAGCAAAATAGCAACGCAAATACGTGTGCTGTGCGCAAGCCCTGCCTATCTGGAAAGCGCGGGGATTCCCGCCTCGCTGGACGACATCGCCTCACATCGGTTAATCGATAAGCTGTACGGTGCGGATCTGCTTTGCTGGTCGAGCGTGATTGGCCATCCGGCCAGAGAAAACTCGGGCCTGCCTATGTTTGGCTGTGATGATTTCGAAGCAATGCGTCAGGCAGCGGTCGAAGGGATGGGGATCGCGTTCCTGCCGGACTGGGTGGCGGGAGATGAGATTAACAGTGGCGCGCTGGTACAACTCTTTCCGGAAATGTCATCGCAACCACATGTATCTACAGGAATATATGCGCTACGCGCGTTACGTCACCCACCTGCCAGAGTCACGGTATTTCTCGACGCATTGCGTGAATTCATCGGACATCCTGCAAAATGGTCAACATTTCACTGCCAGCTCTGACGATGTAAGCAACATTGCCATTTTTATTCTATGCGAACTTCCGCTGTTCGCTTATAGCGGACATCATACTCCTGAGCCTGTCCGCTCCGAGCCCAGACTGTGTGAAAACTGTTTTGGTAGATTAAACTGCGACTAAAACAGGGCTGAAAACTGCGCTCATACGTAAACTAACCAGTCGAGCAATTCCAGATTTTGCGTAGATGCGCGCACTTCAGTTCTAGGGCAGAGTTTTCACACAGCCTGTGCCAGATATAGTCATTCGAACCCAGAGAGTTACACTTTTAAGTGATTCAGGGTATGCGCTTACTGGTTACGAATATTGTGCCAGAATCATGCGGTTTGATGATTGCCGCTTTGCTTTCGAGCCAGTAAGTGCTCCACGTTCGCTAACTATTTTGCTGGCATTGGAAGAGCGAAAATCGCTCTTACTGATGCCGTAAAAAGCTTGTCAAATGTCTCAGGGCGTGAAGCGGACGTTGCTGACAACAGTTTGAGTGATTCAACAGAGCGTCAGTCATCATGTATTATCAGGACAAAGATGCCCGCTGAACCAGTCAACAACCCTATTTATGACAACGGGTTGATACCAGTGATCATCACCGTGTTCTGCACCTTCGATAAGTACGTAGTCCGTTTTGTTCCCCGATTCCAAAAGGGCTTTGTAAAGCGTTGCGCTCTGCTTAGGCGATACTAATGTATCCTTACTTCCATGCATTATTAGGAACGGAGGTTTACATCCTTTGAGACGTCCTATGGGGCTTGCATTTATCGCTTTTTCAGGTACAGAACTGATGGAGGCACCTGCAAAATTCTTGAAAGCCACACCATTAATTAGCAGTGACTCCGCGACTGCAGGAGACTGATGCACTTTTTGTCGGTGATCCGGAAAACCGTCACCTATGTTACGCAGATCTGATATTCCGTAAAGCGTAGCCACAGCCTGCACATCAGCGGACTGGCTGAGAAAATCGCCGTGATCGAATGATTTATCGCCATTAGTGGTACCAAGCATCTGCGCCAGCCATCCTCCTGCAGAATCGCCAAATACACCAATTCGTGAGGGGTCAATTCCATAATCGTGGGCATGTTGACGAAGGTATCTTACTGCTGCTTTAGCATCTATCACTGGCGCAGGGAAAGTATCCGGAATTGTCCTGTATTCTGCCGCTGCAACAACAAAGCCAGCCTCCGCTAAAGCCATGCGCATTTCCACAAATTTATTGTGCTCAGCTGTCATAAATCCTCCCCCAGGAAAATAGATGATGGCTGGTTTCAAAATTTTGGTACGAGGAACCAGAAAAGACATATGCAATTGCCTGACAGAACGAGTGTTTTTCACTGTCTCATAAACCACATCACTGATATTGTCTATAGGGTGTTTAGTCAAAGCGACTTGGATAATTTTCGCCCCATGAATATAACCAGGCAGATCATGATAATCAGAAGAGACTTCACTATTTATTTTAGGAATCATAAAAAATCACCAGTTTTTAAAATATTGTTTCGCCAGTCAACCTATTATTCTGAAAGGATAGGTCATCCTGTCAGATAATTTTTAAGGCCGAATTAATGGTGGCGAAAATCAAATTCGCTATAACACCCATTTGAAATATGCACCGACTGATATTGATGATAGAGATACGTAAAATCTAATCCTCTTTAATTACACCATCCCGGCCGAGCCCGGTGAAATCGGTTCTGTCTCCGGATGACTACTGTATACATACATATCCGAAGGCTTATCTATTCAGATACTTGTATTCGTTACAAACCATGAAAAGTGATGTTTTATATTCATGGCCAGTTACGTCCCCGGGTTACTGTTATTTTTTTCATATCTCAACCGGTCTTCACGAAAGCGATCAGCATTATCGACAATCCAGGTCCACAGCGGGATCATCCGTACAAGTAACTCCATACCTGTATCGGACAGTTCGTATTCGACTCGTGGCGGGATTTCACTGAAATCATGGCGGATAACCAGTCCGTCACGCTCAAGCTGTCGTAATGTACGCGTCAGCATGCGCTGAGTCACTCCGTGCATACGCCTGCCAATTTCGGCATGACGCAGTCTGCCATAAACGCCAAGCGTGTTGACGATACCCAGCGACCAGCGACTTCCGGCATGAGCCAGCACCTCCCGCCGCAAGCCATCATCATCGTCTCTCAGCCCCTTACAAACAGCCTGCGAATACTGAAGAATATCTTCCCGATCCATTTCATTGACTCCCGGTATCATACATGTACCTTCTTTTTTAGCCTGTTATGAATTGCTAGAGTGGTGCAACAATTCATGTAAGGCCAGATTATGAACAAAACAGATCTTAACACTACGTCTGAAAATATCCTCGTGCTCGGTGCCGGTGAGCTGGGCCTCCCCGTTCTGCGAAATCTTGCCCTTCGGGCAAAAGATGTGGAGGGAACGAAAATCAGCGTGCTGCTGCGCGAAAGTACCGTAACGTCAGATGAACCTGGAAAACAATTCGTTATCACGGAAATCAGAAACCTCGGTATTAATATAGTCACGGGCGATCTCGTCATGAGTTCTGTCGACGATTTGGCCAGCCTCTTTGCGCAATTTGACACAGTCGTTGGCTGCGCGGGGTACGCGGCCGGCATAAATACACCGATGAAACTGGCGCAGGCGGCCCTGCAGGCGCGGATTCCACGCTATTTTCCATGGCAGTTTGGTGCCGATTTTGATGCCATCGGACGCGGCAGTCCACAAGACATCTTCGACGCGCAGATTGACGTGCGTGATTTACTACGCAGCCAGCATGAAACTGAGTGGGTCATCATTTCGACCGGCATCTTCATGAGCTATTTGTTCGAACCAGACTTCGGTGTGGTCGATCTGCAGAACGATACTGTTCACGCACTCGGCAGTATTGACAACACCATGACGCTGACAACTCCCGATGATATCGGGATGCTGACGGCAGCGATCGTATTTAAAACTCCTCGCATCCGGAACGAAATTGTGTATATCGCCGGTGATACACTGACCTACGCAGAGGTAGCAGATAAGCTGCAATCAGCGCTTGGCCGTCCTTTCAGCTGCACGGAATGGAGCGAACAATATCTGATGGATAAACTCGCGCTCAACCCGCAAGACATGATGTCTAAGTATCGTGCCGTTTTTGCACAGGGGCGGGGTGTTGCATGGGATAAAAAGCAGACATTCAATGAACGCCATAACATTCCGGTTACCGACGTGGCAGCCTGGATAAATGCAAATCTGACCCCGGGCAGCTCATTATAATCGTATTTAAGCTGCTGTAATAAATACCAGAGTCTTTCTCCTGCCTAACCGAATATGGTGAAGAGAAAGACTCTGTTCCCCCTGTTGGCACTGATAGCAAAGCGGTTACGCTGTGTGCGCTGAAAACCGGCTCTCCGGTAAACCGGGGAATACGGCTGATTTCGCTCTTAGCAATGCTCCATCATGCCTTGACGGCACAGAAAGACCCACGCTGGCACTGGTACAATACAGCGTTGTGAATGCTTCTCCCGCGAGTGTCGGGCAAGTGCTCTGAACTCCTGGAGAGGGCAGGATACTCTCCGTCGTTCCGTCCGGACGATAACGTACAACACGGCTTCCTCCCCATTCGGCATTCCAGACATAGCCCATTGCGTCCACGCAGGAGCCGTCAGGCGCTCCCTTTCCTTCTGTTGCAGTGAACACGCGCTGGTTATTCATGGAGGGGTAATCACAGCACATTATACGGCCCTGCATCGAGTCACAGTAATACATCGTGCTGCCGTTCGGACTGAAACAGATGCTGTTCGGGATGGCCACCTCAGGCAGGGGTAGCGTCTCAATGCTGAGTGTCGCTGCATTTAGCCTGTGAAATCTTCCTATGATTTTCGCGGGGTATCCGTCATCCATGGTCCCGAAGACGAAATTACCCTCGCGGTCGCACCGACCATCCCCTGTCCGTGTTCCCGGTCCTCCCGGTGACGCCACAACCGGCGTAAAGATACCCGTATTCAGATCGCAGAAGGCGAATCGGGACGCCAGTCCCATCAATAAAACGTCAGAATGTTCAGTAAGAGCAAACGATCCGAGGCGTTCAGGCAGGGACCAGCGCATCACAACACTGGTGTCTTCTTCAAGGGCAAGCAGCTCGCTGCCTTCAATGTCAGTCCAGTAAATCCTGCGTGTCCTCTCGCACCAGATTGGGCACTCTCCCAGCAAATTTCTGGCATCAGCAGACACTGAAAACATGTTATTTCTCCCGCATATAAAAGTTTCGCATCGCGCCTGACCAAAAGCGTAAGGCCATCTGCATTATGGCAGACGGCAGTAACAAGCTATTCCCACCCTGTCAGGGCAAAAAACGCGCTGAAAGTTTGTCACCAAAAAGCATGATGGCGAGTCCTGCCAGCATGACCAGCATGCCCCCCAGTTTGAGTAGCGAAACCGGTCGCCGTACAGCACCCAGCAGACCGAAATGGTCAATCATCTGCGACGAGAGTAACTGCCCAACGATTGCCAGCCCGAGCAGGGCTGAAAAACCGATTTTCGGTGCCAGCACCACGTAGCTGAACAACGCACAGGCACCGATCAGGCCGCCCGCCAGACTCCATGCTGGCTGCGAAGGAATAGCAGCGAGAGAGCTAAATAACCCGCCACGTAGCAGCGAGTAAATCCCGAGGCTCAACGCCCCGGCCGTAAAGGAAAAGAACGCGGCGGTGACCGGATCGCCCCCGAGTCCTTTTGCGAGCTGACTGTTCAGGGTTGTCTGCAAGGTAATACCAAGACCCGCTGCAAAAGCTATTACGTAATAAATCGCGCTCATGCTGTTATTCCCTGTCAGTTTGCCTGTACCAGCGGCAGGAATTTCTCCGCAAAGATGTCCGGCTCATACCCGGCGGCGGCGAAAAGGTGTTCGCGTGATTCATCGATGGCAGCACGAAGACGCTCGCTGTCCACGCCCAGAACTTTGCCGTTCTGCTTGACGATGCGCCCGCCAATCATGACAGTATCGATGTTGCTGCGTTCAGTTGCATGCACCACCGTCCCGAAGGCATTCCCGTTCGGATAGAGATTGAGATCAGCAGCGTTAATCAGGATCAGGTCGGCCTGTTTGCCTGGCGTCAGGCTACCCACTTTATCCTGTAGTCCGGCACAGGTCGCACCATCGACGGTTGCCGACTTCAGCAGCTGCGCTGCCGGGAGCGTTGTCAGAGAATGCCCTGAATCACAGCAGTGCTGCTTATGCATACCCATTACTCGCTGCAGATAGAACGCCACGCGCATTTCCATAAACATATCTGTGCTGTAAGACGTTTCGTTATCCACGCTCAGGCCAGGATTGATGCCATGGCGCTGCGCGGCCTCAATGGCAAACATCCCGCTTTCAATGCCATAGTGCGAATCTGAGCGCGGACAGACGTTCACTCGTACGCCGGCTTCACGCAGGATTTCCCAGCCCTCATCAGGCAGTGCTGTGCAGTGATTGAAGATATTGTCCGGGCCCAGCAGGCCCTGCTGATGCAGTGATTTAAGCTCTGAAGCCATTTCAGCGCCAAAGAATTCGGTCACGATTGGCAGCCCGAGCCGGCGGGCCTCGGCCCACAATTCCGGCTCCAGCTGGGCCATGACGCCCAGAGAAACCAGTCCCTCAGGATTGTCTTTGAAATATTTTTCCTGCAGACGCTGCCAGTTACCCGGCCAGTGCGCTCTGTCCCATTCGCCTGCTACCGGCGCGCCGGAAGCATGAATAGCGCGAATTCCGGCATCAAGCAGGGCTTCAACGGCGGCGTCTGCATGTGCTGCGGTACGGCTGTTGTGCGAGTTATCAATCATGGTAGTGATACCCGCATCAATCGCGCCCAGCGCCGTCAGGAGATTACCGACATAGATATCTGCGGGCCGATAGTATTTCGCAAACGAGAAGTGCGTGGCATTGCTATAGTCGTCCAGACAGGTGGCGTTTGGGTTGATGCGGCGCAGCTGGCCTTCCCAGGCGTGACGATGAGAATCGACCATCCCCGGCATGGCAATCATATTTGTGGCATCAATGACGTGAGCACCCTCGGCGTTCAGGTCCTTACCGATGGCGGTGATGGTTGACCCTGTGACAAGAATATCGCCACGTTCATGGTTACCAACATTCTCATCCATACTCAGTATGGTTGCACCGCTGATCAGCGTTACCGGAGCATTTGCCGTCTGATTGTTAACAATATTTCTGCAGTAATCGGTCATTTGAATTGTCTCTTTCAGGTTCAGAAGGAAAACAATACGCCTCCTGTTTAAGCTGAAAAAGATGACTAACGTGTTTTCATCATTCAGAATTTGCGAATAATGATGGTTATCACCGTCACATGCTATTCAGGAGCGCAATCAGGTGGATCGTATTCAGGCTATGCAGGTTTTTATAAGGGTGGCTGAGGCCGGAAGCTTTGTCCGGGCAGCGGAAACACTGTCCCTGCCTTCTTCTACTGTTACCAGCACCATCAAAAACCTGGAGAAATATCTGCAGGTGCGTCTGCTGAACCGGACCACAAGACGTGTCAGCCTGACTCCGGAAGGTATGCAGTATCTGGCGCAGTGCCGGGAAATTCTGGCCTTAATTGAACATACGGAAGCCAGTCTGGCCGATTCGAACAGGCGCCCCCGTGGTCGTTTACGCGTTGATATGCCCGGCGGTATAGCGCACTTCCTCGTGATGCCAAACCTGAAAGAGTTCTACAGCCGTTATCCTGATATTTACCTGATGATCGGCGTCAGCGACCGGCAGGTTGACCTGGTTCAGGAGGGCGTGGACTGCGTGATCAGAACCGGAGAGTTACTTAACTCCACGCTTGTAGCCCGTCCGCTCGGAGAATTTCGCTGGATCACCTGCGCCTCTCCCGATTATCTCAGGGAGTACGGTATTCCGCAGTCACCTGAAGATTTATCTCATCACCGGGCTATTCATTATTTTTCCGGACAAAGCCGGCGTACAGACGAATTGCGTTTTGTAAAGGGAACAGAAACGCTGTCCGTACCCGTCAGGGGGCAGGCAGCCGTCAACGAGACGGGACTCTATATAAAAATGTGCCTCGAAGGATTCGGGCTGGCGCAGCTTGCTGAGAACGTTGTAGCAGAACACCTTCAGAAAGGAACGCTGGTTGAAGTCCTGGCCGACTGGCAGCCGTCGTCTGTTCCTGTCGCATTGCTTTATCCCCATCAGCGTTTTCTTTCACCCGCCGTACGTGCATTTGCAGACTGGATAGATGAAATATTCAGTTGATACGTCTGTCACAGCTCCCCGTTGCATACTAAAAGTCAGCAGTATTCAGGGGACCTGAAAGAACGGCAGACTTTATTTCGCGGATATGAGCATCCCGGAGCAGCGACTTCCCGGAGAAAGGCTGTACCCAGAAATTCACATCTCCGGTTTACGGGGGGACGCCGGCTAAGAGCGCCAGCCACATCCGGGCCCTCTTTTAACTAAAGTGTCTGAGTAAAATATTTTCAAGGATGTGAAAAACGGTCCTGATGCGCTGTGGTACCAGGGTCTGATAGGGCCGGTAAAGATAAAGCTGCCAGGTTTCCAGTTTCAGTTCCGGCAGGACATTCACCAGCCTGCCGTCTTCAAGGTATTCCCTGCAGGCCAGATTACTCGACTGAATCACGGCTTTACCGGTTAACGCAGCCTGAATCTCAGACTGGGAGTCGGTGGTAAAAAACTCCAGGTGCCGGGGAATAAAGGTATTGACGCCGTCGAGCATAAATTCAAACACCTTGCCGGTTTCAGGGTTAAGCAGACCGCTGAAAGGGTAACGCTGACGCAGGTCTTCAAAATTTTTCGGTGCGCCCAGCCTGTCAATGAGCCGGGGAGAAGTCATCAGGGCATGATGAACCAGCGTAATGGGCCTGACGATAAAATTCGGGTTTGGCTCCCGCTCTATACGGATCCCCATATCAATACGGTTCTGGACAGTATCCAGCTTCATCATGTCTAACCGCCAGTCAATAAACAGCTCAGGATAGGGATCGAGAGCGGTCAGAAGCTCATATAACACCTGCTCGTGGCCGGGAAACCGGAATAGCGTGATCCTCACAACACCCTTCATCTCATTGTCATCTCTGGCCGTCTGGAAAAGGGCCTCTGAGTCTTCAAGCAGCCGCATGGCACGGGGCAAGAAAAACTCACCAAAGCTGGTCAGCACAATGGATCGGGTATTGCGCTTAAAAAGCGGTTCGCCAAGCTGATGTTCCAGATCAGCAATCGTGCGTGTCACCACGGATGGAGAAATGGCCAGCCTGACTGCCGCTTCGCGAAAATTCATTGTTTCTGCAGCAGTAACAAAAAATCTCAGGGCATCGAGTTTATTCATAATAATTGTGATTTTAGCAATTCTGATTTTCTAAATTAACAATTTTTCAGCAATAAATCCAACCGTATACTTAGCATCTAAGAATAGTTAATACCTTAAAGAAGGGTGAAATAATCGTGAAAATTAGAAGGTTAGGTAGCCAGGGGCTTCATGTCTCGGAAATGGGGCTGGGGTGCATGGGCATGGACCATGGCTATGGCTATTCAGTTGAGATCCGGGAAAGGACAAAGCTGATAGACAAGGCTGTAGAGCTGGGCTGCAACCTTTTCGACACTGCCCCCATTTACGGATTTGAAAACGAAAAACTGCTGGGGGTAGCGCTCAGCAAACACAGGGACAACGTTGTCATCGCGACCAAATTCGGCGTGACAGGAATGGAAAATAGTGATGGACAGCTGGTGCCGGTATTAGACAGCCGTCCGGCATCTGTCAGAGAGCAACTGGAAGGTTCCCTCAGGCGCCTGAAGACCGACCATATCGACCTGTTTTATCAGCATCGTGTCGACCCAAAAGTTGAGCCGGAAGTGGTGGCAGGATTAATGAAAGAGCTGATCGCGGAGGGCAAAATAAAGTACTGGGGCTTATCCAATGCGCCCGTATCTTACATACGCCGGGCTCATGCCATCTGCCCGGTCACTGCGGTTGAAGACCAGTATTCAATGATGTGGCGTAAACCTGAACAGGATCTGTTTAAGGTCTGCGATGAACTTGATATTGGTTTTATGGCCTACAGCCCGCTGGGTAATGGATTCCTGAGTGGTCAGGTCACAGCTAATACAACCTACGGGGAAGGCGATTACCGGGGCATGATGGGGCGCTTCAAACCAGAGGTGATGGAAAATAACCAGACGCTTCTTAAGCTAATCGCTGAAATTGCAGAAAGAAACAACGCAACTTCAGCACAGATTGTTCTTGCCTGGGAGCTGGCTCAGAAGCCTTACATTGTGCCGATCCCGGGAACAACAAAACTACACCGGCTGGAAGAGAATTTTCACGCCGCAAATGTTCAGCTCAGTGACGCCGAATTAAATGATATCAACGAAGCCTTATCCCGGCTTGAAATTGACGAAACATTCTTCTGAAAAAATAAGAGATCGCTATGAAAACAACAGTATTTGTTACCCATCCCAACATTAATCAGTCCCGGGTAAACTCAGCCCTGGCAAAAGGTGCAGCATCACTGACAGGCGTTGAAGTGCGTTATCTCTATGACCTGTATCCGGATGGCAAAATCGACGTGGCCGCTGAACAGGCTGCCCTGGAGAAGACGGATCGTGTCGTGCTGCAGTTCCCTATGCAGTGGTACAGCACGCCGCCACTTCTGAAACAGTGGCTTGACGATGTACTGACGTACGGCTGGTCACATGGTGGAGAAACACAGGCGCTGCACGACAAGCAACTCATGCTGGCAGTTTCGCTTGGAGGTGCTGAGTCTGCCTATCAGCCTGATGGCGCTGCCGGACATACGGTAGGAGAGTACCTGCTGTCTTTTGAAACCATCTCCGGGTATCTGGGTATGAACTACATCAAGCCGTTCATTACAGGCGGAAGCGCGACGATAACTGACGAAGAAATCGCAGCTCAGGCCGGACGATACAAAACGGTATTAGCCTGATTATCTTCAGGCGATCATCAGTGTATTAAAACGCCTTCAAATGTGCCGTTGCTGATAACGGCACATTTTTCATTTATGGGAAGGAGAAATCGTGTGTCTTTACAGCCAGTCGAACTGAACAAAGCATATCGATTATTGCAGGTCGGCCCAACTACAATGATTTCCGCTAAGCATAATGGTAATGCCAATGTGATGGCCGCTGCCTGGGTGAGTCTGGTGGGGATCAATAAAGTCATGGCGTATATCGGTCCGCAGGCTTATACCCGTGGATTGGTGGAAGAAAGTGGTCTGTTTGCCGTACAGATCCCCGTAGTCAGCCAGATGGAAACCGTTTTGTACGCAGGTGAGCACAGCTACCGTGACAGGCCTGACAAGAATCATAAAATACCGACGTTCTACCTGAAAGAGTTCGATGTTCCGCTGGTAGAGGGTTGTGCTGGCTGGCTTGTATGTAAGGTAATACCCAACGCGGCATATGAGCTGGAACATAATCTGTTTATGGGAGAAATTGCCGGCGCGTGGAGTGACGATCGGGTTTTTCGCAATGGACACTGGATATTTGATGAAGCACCTGACGAATTACGAACCATACATTATGTCGCCGGGGGGCAGTTTTATGCCATCGGCAAAGGAACCCGGTTTGACCATGGGCCGGGCAAAGACTGAGACGCGAGTGCTTTTTGTACTGATACAACAAACTGCAGGGACTTGTTGTTAAAATGCCTTGCTGTTCCCTCATGGCCAGCAGGCGATACCGCCTCTGAGCCAGCAAGGGAAGTCGCTTTTCGGCGCCTGCAGCCTGCCTTCTTATATGCTCCTGTTAGCCCGCAGCACTCATAAATGAACAATGGCATGTCACATGGAAGGATCAGTGTCTTTAATCAGAAAGTGACAGTTTTGTTCTACCCACCGGTTGAGTTCATTCGCTGCCTGCCAGAGGGACGTTCCCAGTTCCGTGAGTGCATATTCGACTTTGGGCGGTACTTCACGAAAGACAGTGCGCGTAACAAGATTCCTGCTTTCAAGTTCCTTAAGATTCTGTGACAGCACCTTTTCTGATATACCCTGAATTTTTCTTCGCAAATCACCCGGCCTTGATGCACCGTCAGAAAGGGCATGAATAATGAGCAATGTCCATTTGCTCACCAGAACCTCGAGAACTTCACGGGCAGGACATGCCTCCCGCAAAACATTACCGGGTTCTTTGTTGTCCAGTGTAAAACAGTCGTTGAATTTTTCCATACTTACCTTGAGGTGGGTACTTGAAGATAAGTTAGTCTAAATCTACTATAGCGCTGAAATCAAGAGATTTGCATGTGCCATGCTGCTGCGGCTTAACCATCGTAATTATTGAAATAACCAGATAATGAGTTGGTAATGCTGAGTTTGTGACACGATAATGTCATACGTTACGAACACTGATAGCCATTAGCCGCCAGCACGAACAAATAATTTTTTTGTGTAATAACGAAAATTTTATCAAATAAGCCGGCTTGCTATATAAGCGCCTGCGCTAATAACAATCAATCCTTATGAATCGGGTTATATCAATGAAATATCATGTACTTTCTGCTTCACTGTTATTTTCACTTCTCTTTACTACTGCTGCACAGGCGAAAACAGCGAGTTATAAACTTGATGAATCGCATACGTCTGTGGTTATTAGCTGGAACCACCTAGGTTTTTCGAACCCGACGGCATCCCTTCATCATGTAGATGGCACAGTTAAGTTCGATCCGGCAACAAAAATTTTATCACTGGTTGATATCAACATTCCTGTAGCCAGTATTGATACCGGCGTTCCAGCACTGAATAAAGAGTTTGGTCAGCCAGATTATTTTGATGCGGAGAAATATCCGGTCGCAAATTTTAAAAGCACCAGCATTGAAATGAATGGTGATAAGTATGACGTACGGGGAAATTTAACCATTAAATCCATAACCCGGCCGGTTATTCTTCATGCAACCCTGAACAAAGCAGGTTTTCAGGCTATGGAGAAGAAAAATGCGGTAGGTTTTAACGCCACCGGTGTGATTAAGAGATCAGACTTTAAAATTGATAAATACGTTCCTTATGTAAGCGATAATATCACACTGACCGTGTCTTCGGAGGCGTATTCAGATTAATAAGATGCGGAGCCGTTAATGCTTCAGAAGCGTGGGCTGATGAAGCATCTTTACTTCCAGTCCAAACTTTTAACAATGTCGCATCCTGTCCGTAATCCTTCGGAAAGCATGCACTAATGAGTCAGCGTGTATTATTGCATGCTGACCCTATCAGTCCAGTCAGAGGGCAAGACGGGGCAAATTACGATGTCAAACAATTCATCTGAGGGCTAATTCATGACAGGTAACTTTTTAGAGCTTGCCAGAAAACGACGCACCATTTATGTACTTGGAAAAGATATTCCTGTCCCGGAGAACGAGCTGATCGGCACTGTCATTGAGGCAGTGAAGCAGGCTCCTTCTGCTTTTAACTCGCAAAGCTCAAGGCTTCTGATTTTACTGGGTGAGCAGCACGCTCGCTTATGGGAACTCACGCGTGAACAGTTACGCAAAATCGTGCCTGCAGAAAGTTTCTCCGGCACCTCAGATAAAATAGACGGGTTTGCAGCGGCTGCCGGCTCAATACTTTTTTTCGAGGATCAGGATGTTGTCAAGTCACTACAGGAGCAGTTTGCGGCCTATGCGGACAATTTCCCGGTATGGTCTGAGCACAGCACAGGTATTGCACAGTATGCTGTCTGGCTGGCGCTGGCTGAAAAAGGAATTGGTGCCAACCTGCAGCATTATAATCCTCTGATCGATGAAGATATTCGCACTGAGTGGAATGTTCCTCCATCATGGAAACTCCGCGCGCATATGAATTTCGGTGCCATCCTTTCACCCGCCAGTGAAAAAGCCTTTATGAGTGATGAAAAGCGATTCATCGTTGCCAAACAGTCATAAGGCTTGTTTATTATATTATTACTGACCGCGATCGCCCTGAGCTTCAGGGCGGCCGCTGAATGTTACGCTCGCCCTGAGCGGCCTTTTCACCGAAAAGTCCGCTCATCGGGATAGTACAGATGGCTCCGGTACCATTAAGACGCTTCAGAACCTCGATGGAAAGCATCCGCCGCAGAGGATCAGCTGGTACCTTGCTGTGTAAACCCATTCAGCCCGGCTGCTGTACAGGTTCCAGGTGCGCATCTCGTCCGGCAGCCATTCCGGTGCAGGCTCCTGCAACTGAGATTGCTGTGGTCATCAGTAATGGCACCGTCCAACCTCCGGACAACTCCTGTACTTTACCCAGCAACAGCGGTCCCATCGCCGCCATCAGATAACCGATACTCTGCGCCATACCTGACAGCGCGGCAGCATCACCAGCGTTTGTAGTGCGCAACCCGATGAAGGTCAGACCCAGCATCATGCTGGCACCCGAGCCGAAGCCGAGGAGTGCAGCCCACAGCATCGCCAGATTTGGCAAATAAAGGATGCCAATAAAGGACACTGCGGTTAACAGGCTGACGCCAGCAGCGGCTAATTTCTGATCGTTAAGACGACGCAGCGTGGCTGCCAGAATCAGGCCGGGAATGGCGGTGGTGAGCTGAAGGATGCCATGTACCTCACCAGCCTGAGCTGAGGAGAGCCCACTGTCTGTCAGAATGGCTGGCAGCCAGCCGACCGCAACATAAAACGGCATCGCATTCAGGCCCATAAACAAGGTGACCTGCCACGCCAGAGACGAGCGCCAGACCGCAACGGTCGCTGCTTTTTTCTCACCTGCTACTGGCAGTTGATGCTTTTTCTTCAACTGCGGCAACCATAAAAGCAACGCAAGGAGCGGTGCAATAACCAACATGGCTAACGCGATGTTCCAGCCCCAGCTCTGCGTCAGAGGAATGACAATGGCAGATCCAATGGCGCCAGCGGCGCCCATGGTGATGGAATATGCTCCCGTCACGGAAGCCACGTTGCCGGAAAAGTCACGTTTGATCAGGCCAGGCAGCAGGACATTGCCCAGGGCAATCCCGATACCAATTAACACTGTTCCGCCATAAAGCGCCCAGACGCTGTCTGTTGAGCGAAGCAGAATCCCCGCTGAAATCACGACCAGGGCACCAAAAAGGGTGCGTTCCAGGCCGTACTTGCGGGAAATCGATGCGCTCAGTGGAGAAAAGGCGGCAAAGGCCAGTAAAGGAAGCGAGTTAAGCAACCCAACGGCTGTGATACTTAGCCCAAAATCATGGCGAATGGACTCTAAAACGGGTGCTATAGCGGTAAAAGGAACACGCAGGTTAATGGCGATAAAAAGGATGCCGGTCACAAGTATGATTGAAGACCACTTGTTCGTAGTGTGGGACATAAGTTTTGCTTTCTCTGAAAAAAGAAAGACTTTAAAGGACGCATGAGTTACAGAATATAGATAACCTGACAACATATAGCTAAATCATGCCAGTTAATAAAAAATCTGTGACCTCGCCGGAAGAGTTTAATGCCGATGATTTCAGTCAGGCCGCTATCGCCCTGCATGTATCATCGTCAGGTGAGTATGCCGGGCAAAGTCCGCACGCTCATCGCAAGGGGCAACTTATTCTCTCTTTGCGCGGTGCAGTGCGCTGTGAGGTTGAGGATGCGCTGTGGCTTGTTCCACCAGGACATGCCGTCTGGGTTCCGGGAGAAATCCCCCACCGTTGCCGGATCACGAAGAATGCAGACACGTGCCTTTTATTCATCGAGCCCGGCACGGCAGCGATGCCGAAAATCTGCTGTACCATAGCGATTACACCTCTGGTTCGCGAGCTTGTTCTGTATCTTGCAGAGCAGGAACATGCTTATTCTCCTGACAGTAAAACCGCCAGGCTTGCAGCGGTGCTGCTGGAGCATATTCCGGATGTGCCGGTTGAAGCACTCCATCTTCCTGTATCAGATCATCCTAAAATCCGGATTATGGCTGAGGCACTTTTTAATGAGCCAGATGACCGGCGAACGTTAAAGCATTGGGCTGCTCATCTGGCCATCAGCGAACGATCTCTGGCCAGGCTGATAAAAGAGGCGACAGGAATGAGCTTTGGTCGCTGGCGTCAGCAGCTGCATTTGATGATTGCCCTGAGCCATCTGTCTGAAGGTCAGCCCGTGCAGCGCGTAGCCGGAACGCTGGGATATGATTCGGTCAGTGCGTTTATTACGATGTTCAGAAAAGCGCTGGGTAAATCACCGACGCAATATTTTTCTTCCCTGGATTAGTGCACAAGCACAGAAGCCGGATTTATTCAAAGAACACCAGCGTCCGCTTCACGCCCTGAGACATTCAACAAGCTTTTTATGGCTTCAGTAAGGGCGAGTGTCGCGCTTCGAGAGCCAGCAAATACTTCGCTTCATCGTACCGAGTTTGGTCTTCCAGCAGCGGTAAATGATCGTTATCCATTTGAAAGCAAGAGCCCGGATTGCAGATTGGTGCGATTTCTCTTTTTCTCGCAGTCCCTGATAATAAAGTCTGGCCCAGTATGATGAGTTAACCGTCTTGGCAGCCCATTCAACAAAAGTCTGCCTGACGAACTTAGCACACTGCCATCGCCAGTGAACCCAGGATTTCTGGCCACTTCGTTCTGTCACCGGTGCAATACCTGCGTAGTTTTGAATTTCTTCAGCGCTGTTGAAGCGGTCGCGGTTATCACCCAGTGCGGCAAGCATCCTTGGACCCATGCACGGTCCCATTCCAGGAAGTGATTTGAACAGTTCTGCATCCGGAAGCGTACCGAATAAGGATTCAATACGTTCGTCGTAGGTTCTGATTAGGTCGCCTGCCAGTTTGATTTGAGATGCGAGTGCTGTTGCCATCAATGCATTTGCCTCTATTACACTTTTATCTGTGGTCAGTGGAATAGCATTGGCAATACTTGCAACCCGCTGTTCGGTATATGCAACAGCAGGACCACCTTTAGCGTTCATAAAATGACGAACAGTATCGCTGCGAGCCCGTTTGAGTTGTTGCAGGCTGGGCCAGCGAATGATTAGCTCGCAGAACAGTGAATTGTCCCGATGGGAGAACCATTCCAGGGGCAGGGGGTAATACTGCTTAAGCGTGTTGATGAGCCGATTTACAAAGCGACGCTTGTCTTCGACCAGCAGTCGGCGCTGCTCAACTAATTGCTGGAGTAACCGGATATCTGCGTTGTCGGGTTCAATGGCTTTTATCTTTTGGGGATAGCGTAGCATTAACTCTAATGCTAGCTCGGCATCCTGCGGGTCATTTTTAGCGCCGCTGGGTGAGAAGGCTTGCCGGTAACGAGCCAGGGACAAAGCGTGGACGGAGAAAACGGTGATAAAGGGATATTTTTGAAGAGCATATACCACGGGGCCCTTCTTCAGCTCGAGAGCTATTGCGATTCTGCCTTTTACCTTCTGGTGTAACTCAGTAAGCCAGATATCAAGCGCTTCTGCCGTATGTTCAATCACATGGAATACGCGTTCACCGTTTTTGAACTGAACACAGACATCGTGTTTTTTATCTGCCCAGTCCAGACCAACATGTGCAGCAAATTGATTAGTCGCAGTCATCACCAACTCCTTTCATCGGGGATTGGTATGCATTCCACGCTCTTCGAAAGAAATATAGTCAGCAGTGTATCTGCATGCCCTGAGTATTCGTTAGCGAACGCGGAGCACCTACTGGTTCGAAAGAGAAGCGGCGATCATCACATGATTCTCGCTCAATATTCGTAACCAGTAAGCGCATACCCTGAATCACTCAAAAGTGTAATTCTCAGGGTTAGAATGACTATAGTTCGCTCATAACTGACCCAATCCGTTTCCGTGGATAGATCTAAATGATAAGCGGACCTCACACTTTCGATTCACGCAGGTCAATTCGGTTAAAGATGCTCATAAACGGCTTAACAATTTCTCCGAGTTGAAGCCAGAAAAATGCCCTACCAGTACAGACTGATACGGCTTTTTTTTGTGGCTTATTCTGTCAGAGGGGTTATCCCATTGTGTAACTGATTTCCTTCCCACAAATATAAGGTGGGGCATACGCTTTCCTGCACATATCCAGATAATCCGACCACCATTGCATCATCGCTTTACGGGAATCGAGATATTCTGCTTTATGGATGTAAGCCGCTCGAACGCTGTTACGCTCCTGATGACTCATCTGCCGTTCAACCGCATCCTGTGCCCACAGGCCAGACTCCATCAGGGCACTACAGGCCATTGCCCGTAATCCGTGGCCGCAGATTTCATTTTTTGTGTCATATCTCATCAGGCGCAACGCCTTGTTGACGGTGTTTTCACACATTGGCTTATACGGATTATGGTCACCGGGGAATATCAGCACGCGATGCCCGGATATTTCCCGTATCTGTTTCAGAATAGCGATGGACTGACGGGAGAGTGGAACGATATGTGGAGTGCGCATTTTTGCACCACGCCCAGAGTAGCGGACACCGGAGATGGCCTCGCGAGTGGCAGGAATGGTCCAGATTCTATTTTTGAAATCGATCTCAGACCAACGGGCGAAACGAAGCTCGCTGGAACGGATGAATAGGTGAAGGGTGAGTAATACGGCCAGGCGGGTTAACTCTCGTCCTTGCTTGTAGTCCTCAATGCGAGCCAACAGTTCCGGTAGCCGCTCCAACTGAAGGGCGGGGTAGTGACGTTTAACGGGCGGGGAGATGATACCCTCCAGATTTGCTGCCGGATTGTTCTCTATCAACTCCTGATGTATGGCATGACGCATGATGTTGCACATATGCTGCCGGGTGCGTGCTGCGACTTCCAGCAGACCTTTTTGCTCAATGCCTTTTAGCAGGTCAATAAAGTGACGAGGTTTTAGTTCTGCTACGGGCAAGTGTCCAATCACAGGGAATATATGATTGTTCATGCTGGCAAGCAGACGGGAGGCGTGGTTCTCTGACCATGTTCGGTTGCTTTTATGCCAGTCCAGTGCCACATACTTGAAAGTTTTGTCTGGCGAGGAAGTGGATCTTTCCGCAGAGCGCTGTTGTGCAGGATTGATATTATGCGCCAGCAATTTACGGATACCATCACGCTGTTGACGAGCATCAGCCAAAGACACATCAGGGTATGCGCCTAAGCCAAGGCGAGATTCTTTTCTATTGATACGATATTTGAGATACCAGAGACGTGAACCGCCTGGATTAACCAGCAGATACAGACCATGGGAATCGGAGACTTTAAAGGGTTTTGCGGATGGTTTTAAGTTGCGGATTTTTGAGTCGTTAAGAGACATTTGGGGGTCACTCCGTCATCGAACCAACTTGACCCCAAATCTGACCACCAAATTCTCCCGATGCGGAGGGAAAACTAAAAATACATCGGGAAGACTTTTCACGCTAACTTATTGAATCTAAATTACATAAGGATTCGCAGAGCGGCATGAAAACAAGAGTTTGGCTCCTCTGACTGGACTCGAACCAGTGACATACGGATTAACAGTCCGCCGTTCTACCGACTGAACTACAGAGGAATCGTTGTGGAGTCGTATCTTAGCGGCGAAAAAAATTTTGTCAAACATCAATTTGCCCGCAAAGGTTCAACTGCCGCTTCCATCAACAATTTGTTGCTATTACCGACAATTAATAAGGAAAAATGTTTTGCAGGAACCATCATTCTCTATCATTATTTGAAATGTAGTTTCAACTTTTCTCACTAAGGTCTCCTTTGAACGTCACCTCCGCAGTAAGCCAGGTCCTCGGACGCACTTCCTGGTTCAAAAAGCGTAAAAGTTATCGTGTACTTTACTGGCGTGAAATCAGCCCGCTTGCGGTGCCGATATTCCTCGAAAACACCTGCGTTTTGCTGATGGGCGTACTGAGTACGTTCCTCGTCAGCTGGCTGGGAAAAGAGGCAATGGCCGGGGTGGGGCTGGCCGACAGTTTTAATATGGTGATTATGTCGTTCTTCGCCGCCATTGATCTCGGTACGACCGTAGTGGTCGCCTTTAGCCTCGGCAAACGCGACCGGCGGCGGGCGAGGGCGGCGGCAAGACAATCGCTGGCGATTATGACGCTGTTCTCTGTTCTGCTGGCGGTCGCGATCCATGCATTTGGCAGCGAGATCATTAATTTTGTTGCCGGCGATGCCTCGGCGCAAGTGAAGGCCATGGCGCTGACCTATCTGGAGCTGACGGTATTGAGCTACCCGGCGGCGGCCATTGCGCTGATTGGCAGCGGCGCATTGCGCGGGGCGGGTAACACCAAAATCCCTCTGTTGATCAATGGCGGGATGAATATCCTCAACATTATTATCAGCAGCATCCTGATCTACGGCATTTTTTCCTGGCCGGGCCTCGGGTTTGTCGGTGCCGGTCTCGGGCTCACCATCGCCCGCTATATTGGTGCCGTGGCGATAGTCTGGGTGCTGGCAATTGGTTTTAACCCGGCGCTGCGTATCTCGCTGAAAAGCTACTTCCAGCCGTTCAACCTGGCGATTATCTGGGAAGTGATGGGCATTGGCATCCCGGCGAGCATCGAGTCGGTGCTGTTCAACGGCGGTAAACTGCTGACGCAGATGTTTGTTGCCGGGATGGGGACCAACGTTATCGCCGGCAACTTTATTGCTTTTTCCGTCGCCGCGTTGATTAACCTGCCGGGGAACGCGCTGGGTTCCGCGTCGACGATTATTACCGGTAAACGGCTGGGGAAAGGGCAAATCGGGCAGGCAGAGCGCCAGGCGTGGCACGTCTTTTGGTTATCCACCATCGTTCTGACGGTGATTGCGTGGGGGACGGCGCCGTTTGCCAATCTTATCGCCTCTTTCTATACCAGCGAAGAAGATGTCAAAGTGGTGGTCAAAGAGCTACTGTGGCTTAACGCCTTCTTTATGCCTATCTGGGCCACGTCGTGGATCCTGCCCTGTGCCTTTAAAGGCGCGCGCGATGTGCGCTACACCATGTGGGTATCGATGCTGGGAATGTGGGGCTGCCGTGTGGTGGCGGGTTACACCCTGGGCATTGTGCTGGGAATGGGGGTGATTGGCGTCTGGCTGGGAATGGTGCTCGACTGGGCGGTGCGTGGCGTGCTGTTCTATTGTCGAATGGTCAGCGGGCGCTGGCTATGGAAATATCCGCGCAGCAAGATTCAAGTCGACGAAACATAACCTTTTTTCGGGCGAAACGGTACTTTTTGCCCAAAGTGGAGAATAAATCGGCAAACGATTTAAATTGTGAAAACAGCCTTTGACAAGGCCAGGCGGCGCCGTTAATATTCGCCCCGTTCACACGATTCCTCTGTAGTTCAGTCGGTAGAACGGCGGACTGTTAATCCGTATGTCACTGGTTCGAGTCCAGTCAGAGGAGCCATATTTAAGAAGCCCGCTTAAGGAAACTTAAGCGGGCTTTTTGCTTTTCTGACGCTGTCCCAGATAGCCAACCAGAATCCCGCGTCGCCCATACCCACGCGACGGCAGGCCCCAGAGGCTGTAACCCGGGTTCAGGCAGCTATCGGGCTTTCGTCCGTTGGCTGCGCCATTCCCGGCAGATCTGTTCCAGACCCTCGCGGTACGTTGTGACGGTGAAATCCGGGAAGCGATGCTTAAATTTTGCCGACTCGAACAGATTGTCATACTCATAACGCGGCAGCAGTTCCCGCAGCTCGCGGACCCTCTGCACGAAAAGTCCCGCGGCGATCAGGATCTGCTTTTTGAGAACGGAATACTCCGCCTCTCTGCCGAAAATCTCACCAGCCAGGGTGACAAACTGGCGATAAGTGAGGCGATCGTCGTCGCACGGCAGGTGCCAGCTTTGACCGAAAGCGTCCGGCGTGTTGCCGAGGAGCGCGAGGGCGCGGCTGGCGTCAGGTGTCCAGATGAGCGTACGCAGCTTATCGTCACGTACCGGTACGCGTGGCCGTTCGCCTGTTTTCAGTCTGTCGATGATCAGGGCGTTGGTAAAACTCTGCGTCTTTCCCGGTCCATAAAACTCTGGCGCGCGCCCGATAACGACCGGAATGGCTCCGCGTTCCATCTCCTCCAGCACCCTGCTTGTCATCTGCGCACGCACTTTTCCTTTCCGCCCTCGGGGGGCGAAGCGCGTTTCTTCCGTCTGCGGATCGCCGTTCTGCGGGTACATATAGGTATTGTCAAAATAGACAAACCTGGCGCCCGCCGCGCGAGTTGCATCGAGCGCATTCTTCAGCATTGTTGGGAACTGTTGCTCCCAAAGGGCCGAGTTCGTCGGTAGCCCCGCGGCAAAATAGACAATACTGCTGCCCTTGACCGCTTCTCGCGTTTGTTCCGCATCAAGTAGATTTGCCGCGACGGTAACATCGCTGGCGTTTACCTTTCGGGGACTGCGGCTGACCAGTCGCAGGTCATCGGTATATGAGCGTTTCAACTCACGGGCAAGTTCCTGGGCAATCTGGCCGCTGGCTCCCAGAATGGTTTGCATATCAGTTCCTCATTTCAATTGGCATGCTGTACGGTATGTCGCGCCGGTTCAGTCAGCCATCAAAGGCATTATCTGATCCTGAACCCGGTCCACATACAGATTCGGCAGCATGCCTCTGTTGACCATTTAACGAGTATAAGTTTAAAGTTAACTTGAAGGTCAAGAGGGGGAAGGTATGAGAATCGGTGAGCTGGCAAAAGTGACGGGGATAACCCCCTCGCGGATTCGCTTTTACGAAAGCGAAGGGCTGATTACGCCACCTCCGCGCCAGGGAAATGGCTACCGAAATTATTCTGCCGATGTGGCCGATCTGCTGAAGATTATCGATCGTGCGCAGCGTGCGGGGTTTTCTCTGGAGCAAATTCGCCGCTTTTTACCGCAACGGCAGAAAAGGTGGGATCACGAGGCGCTGATACAGTCGCTACAGGGGCGTATAGCGGAGATTGATCTGATGCAAAAGCAGCTTGCGCAAAGTAAGGCAGAACTGCTGAATCTGATCGCCAGCATCGCCGAGCGGCCCGATGGGATCTCATGTGAGGAGAATATGCAGCGGCTGACAGGGCAACTGCTGGATCCTGGGCGGCTAGAAGAGAGTGTCGACACCTGCCCCCAAAGTGACCAGCCGGAGTAAAACGATTTCCGCTCAGCGGGAAGCTAAGCGTTCTTCTTGCCTGCTGGCGGATGACACCTCTGTATTAAGTCACGACGCCTGTGCTTTTTTGTGCTCCAGTATTTTATCCACCCCTTCGATGAAACCGTCTCCCCCGGGACCCACGCTTATCCACGCAGGCAGCGTCGGGATGGCCGCCAGGTGATGTCGCAGGGTACTCATACCAAGGGTATGCCTGAATCCGGCAAACATCGGGGCGTCATTTTCAGAATCTCCGCTATAAAAGACGCTCTCCTGTCCGGCCCGTTCATCCAGATGGTAAAAGGTCCTGAGGACGTGACGGCTCATGATTAACTTATCGTATTCCCCGGACCAGGCCAGCACCCATAAGTTATTCACCGTGGTCTTTAACCCGGCCTCGTGCAACGACTCACGCAGCGTGTCAATGTGCGCGCTATGCGCGGGCAGGTTAAAGGCCAGGCTGGAGAGGCGGAAAGGCTGGTCTGCCGCAAGGGTTGCCCATTGGTATTGTCCGGCGATTTTCCGCGCAATCGCGGTGAGTGTTTTGTGCACGTCTGCCTGCTTGTCCGCATGCCAAAAATGGCGGTTTATCCCGTGGCCATCGGCGGCACGCTGAAAGAAAAAGCCGCCATTCTCACCGATGACGCCATCGACAGGCCACATTCTGACCATCTGATCGCACCATCCTGCCGGGGCGCCGGTGACGGGGATAACCCGAATACCGGCAGATTGCAGCCGCTCTAATGCCCCATAGGTGGCGGCGGAAAGCCGTCCGTGAAAGGTGAGCGTTTCATCCATATCGGTCAGAACATATTTTACCGAGGAGAAGAGTCCCTGTGATGCCAGCGCAAGTGGTCGCATATCCACTCCCAATACAAAGAAACGATGTTATCGCGCTTTGGCGCGCAGGCGTTATAACGGAAGGCAATGAGTTATACCGTGGCTGAAGTCCGGTGCTGAGGGGAAAGCCCGCCTGTGGGCGGGCTGACGGTGGTCGGTCGTGAGCTCGGTTTGTCGCTTTCTCTTTGTCCGTTGTCGCGTCGGGAAAAGAGGGGAGAAGGTTAGCGGAACGGCGGCTCGTTGAAGGTACGCAGTTTGCGCGAATGCATGTGGTCACCCTCCGCACGCAGCAGATCAATAGCTTTAATGCCTATCTGCAGATGCTCGGAGATCGCCCCTTCATAAAAGCGGTTGGCCTGGCCCGGCAGCTTAATTTCGCCGTGCAGCGGTTTATCGGAGACGCAGAGCAGCGTGCCGTACGGGACGCGGAAGCGGTAGCCCTGGGCGGCAATAGTGGCGCTCTCCATGTCGATGGCCACGGCGCGGCTGAGGTTGAAGCGTAGCGCTGAGGCGGAATAGCGCAGCTCCCAGTTGCGGTCATCCGTGGTGACCACCGTGCCGGTACGCAGCCGCTGTTTAACCTCTTCGCCAGGCATGCCGCTGATTTGCTTGGTGGCGTCGTACAGCGCGCGCTGTACTTCGGCAATGCTGGGAATCGGGATATCCGGCGGCAGCACCGCATCCAGAACGTGGTCATCACGCAGGTAGGCGTGGGCCAGCACATAGTCGCCGATGGTCTGGCTTTCACGCAGACCGCCGCAGTGGCCAATCATCAGCCAGACGTCAGGGCGCAGCACCGCCAGATGATCGCAGATGTTCTTGGCGTTCGCCGGGCCGACGCCAATATTAATTAGCGTAATACCCTGGCCATCTTTGGTGATCAGATGCCAGGCGGGCATCTGATGCTTTTTCCACGCCAGATCGGAAATGGCCTGCTCTGGCGCCTCCGTATCGGCTGTTATCCAGATCCCACCGGCGCAAGAGAGCGCGATATAGGGGCTGTCAGGATCGAGAATCTGGCTACACCCCCAGCTCACGAACTCATCAACGTAACGGGTGTAGTTGGTAAACAGAACGTACGGCTGAAAATGGTCGACCGGTGTCCCGGTATAGTGCCGCAGGCGCGCGAGTGAGAAATCGACGCGGCGGGCGTCAAAATGGGAAAGCGGGTGGTGTTCGGTGGGATGGAACAGCCCGTCGGCGGTTTCATCGCTAATTTGCGATAGTTCGGTGGTCGGGAAATGGCGGGTCAGCCCCGCGCTCATCGAGCGATCGAGCGTTAAGGCAGAACCGTCGATGACATACGGATAAGGAATTTCATGCTGCGATAACCCGACGCTGATATGCGCACCGTAATCCTGATACAACGACGTGAGCTGCTCCAGCAGGTAGGCGCGAAACAGCTTAGGATTGGTAATGGTGGTGGTGTAGCAACCGGCATGGGTGAAGCGGCCCCAGGCCCGGGTTTTTAGCGCTTTATGGTCAGCGCCGTCCCATGAAACGGACAGCTGCGGATAGACAAACAAGCCGTTAGCACGCGCGTCGTCATCCGGGAGAATGCTGTGGTTGATATATTCGCCGATGGCTTTACGTAATGCATTGACCGAACGCTCATACTGCAGTTCAAGCTGATTCAGTGCTTGTTCCGGGGTCAGACTGGCGGCCTTGTGGTTCATCTTTGCTCCTTTTTTCAGGTCTGCTGACATGCTTGATAGTATGTCACAGACGGATAAGAGCGAAGGGGAATTTCAGTCGCTCGGCGGTGAAAGTGATTGAATTAAATATTGTTGCTGAAGGGCCGGTCGCTGATTTATTAATCAGATTTGGCGATTTCCGCCCAGCGTTCGCTGCTGAAGTGAGTGGCTTTTATCACTTTTAATGTCAGCGCAGGATTGTCATTGAGGCAATACAGGGCATTTGCCAGCGGCGTGAGTTTATCTCCGCACTGCAAAGCGCATTGCCGGGTGGTGATTTCGGCAATAACCATTAAATGCGCGCTTTGTAATACTGCGCAATAATCTTGCGGTTGCTTGGATGATTGTACTTTTTTTACCCACCACTCCATAAGACATTCCCTGTTCAGCGTTATTTCAGGCGATAATTGCCCGTTACCTTTTTTCTTACAATAAGAATAGCCTAATGGTTTAGGATGCGTTTAATCTGAAAAGATTCAGAATATCGTCACGTGCATAATGGTCCGAATAAGAATACCGATGATAGCGCCAGGGGCGGCAAAGCGGAACAGCCGAACAAAGCGCGAGCTCACGCCAAGGAATATACCAATGCCGGGCAGATCGAAGGTCTGGATGAAGAGTCCGGCGGAGGCGTTGAGTTGGCTGATGGTGACTTTGCCTTGCTGCACCAGTTCAGAGACCACGCCAAAATAGGCCGTACCGCCTGCGATACATTTGACCAGCGCAGGAAGGACAAAATTGACTGGAATATGCAGCCACTGTAGCAGCGGCATCAGCAGATGCTGGAGCATGTCGATGATGCCGGCCGCCTGCATCACCCCGACGATGGTTAATGACAGGATCAGCATCGGCACCGCGCCGAGCGCAAGACGAATGGCATCCGATCCCGCATTGTTAATGACCGCAATCACGCCCTGGCTGTTTTGTTCGGCGTTGGGTAACACCTCCGCCCGGGCATTCTCTGTCACTGACAGACGGCGCCCGATGACGTGCCAGGTGACCGCCCCCGCGCACAGACCGCCGATAATCGAAATGCAAATCGAGGTCATCCAGTGCAGTCCGAAAGGGGTGAGAGGGTAAAAGACGTTGCCCTGACCCATGGCAAAGACCATGGCGAGCGTTGCGGCCATCTGGCGATCTGAGACGCCACGCTTATCCATAATGGCCAGCGTCGCCAACGGTGCGGCGAAACTGACGAAGTTAATCTGAATCAACGCGAATGCGCTCATCCCGCCAAGGCCAAAAGGTTTGAGCAGCGGCGCGACCCAGCGGACGATAACGTCCAGTACCCCGCGGACTTCCAGATATTTCATGATCATCAGCATGACGACCATAATGGGTAATAGCGTATAAAGCGCGACATCAACGGAGGATTTTCCCGCCGACATAATAATGCCGATAAGATCCATTTAACTCTCAAGCACCGAATAGCGAAATGATAATAGCCATCATCATAATCCTCGTCAGACGGAAATGATACGCCTTAATGGTAGCGCTCGCGCCGCACCGGGCTATTATTGTGGTGTAAATAAGAAAATCATATTTCGGGGATTATTATTAAAATAAAACTTATGTTTGCCCCGGGCATTATTCGATGAACGCTGCGGCTTATCCGTGGGAGAGATGAAAAATGGACAGGTCTGTCGAACGCGGGTCAGAGGATAGCCCCTGCTCGAGATAAAAAGCGCGAGGGGCCGCCAGGAGACTCGTTCCCGGCATATTGTCGTTCGGAGCGCGACGAGTCACGGAGGAGGGCTGAGATTGAGTGGGCTCAGATCTCTCCGGTTACAGCGTGCGATAAGCAAAGTGTCAGTATTCCTGCAAAGCGAATCCTTTGATCTTCCGAGCTGTTGTTGACGTCACCTGCGAAGATCGCCCAGCGTAAAGTCCGATTCACCAAACACCGGAACATTGCCATGCTGTCGTTCGGCGAAGAGAGGATCGCTGAGGGCTCAGGAATCAAAAAGATGAAGGATCTTGAGGACAAAATTGTCATCTGAAGCCGCTCCGTTGCGCTTGATTAAAGCACATCTCCCTTAGCTAACTTTTTAAAAAACTTAGCTGATATTGTCATTTGCCAGTCAGAGGGCTGTCCTTGCAGAATTGGTTCCAAGGCAGGTCAGACGTAACTTTACTTTAAGTATGAAATGAAAACGGTACGGGCCTTGTCTCTTTAGCCGCGATATTTAAGCGGTTTTTCGCCAGGATTTTGCAACCACGAATAGGTCTCGCCATGAAGTTATTCCAATTATTACTCCCGGCGCTGATTGCCGGAAATTTATCTACCGTTTGGGCTGCTGAGCAAAATGTACCCTCTTATTCGACTTTTCAGGTGAGTGTGGATGAAACCCTGAAAAGCAAACTGCCGGATGACATTATTCAACGTGGGTATATCGTGGCGGGGACGAATCCCAATACGCCGCCGACCACCTTTTTTCAGGAAGACAATAAAACGCTGGCCGGCCGCGAGATCGATCTGATGAATGCCGTCGCCGCCCGACTTGGCGTGGTTGTTCACTGGCAGGATACCGGCGGTTTCGACAATATTATCCCCGGCCTCAAATCTGGCCGCTATGACGTAGCGCTGTCTAACATCAACGCCACCAGAAAGCGCCTTGAGCAGGTTGATTTTGTCAGCTATTACGACGCTTCGCGCCTTGGCGTCATCTCGCGGAAAGATGCCAGTATCGCACCGTTTACCTCCTTTGATGCGGTCTGCGGCGCGGAGATCGGCGCCGGCGCCGGCACCACGCAAATCGCCCGGCTTGAAGCGGCCAGCAAAGCCTGTACGGATGTCGACAAAAAACCGATTAAAATCGCGGTCTTCCCGGATCGGCCTTCGGGAGTCCAGGCGGTGGTCAGCGGCCGGGTGCCGATGTTCTTTGGTCCGTATGAGGGGCTAACCTGGCAGGTCAACCGGATAAAAACGCTGGCGTTGAGTGGAACCATTCACGTTGATGATGCGCCGGTTTCCGTCGCGCTGCAGAAACAGTCGCCGCTGGAAGAGGCTATTCAGGCTTCGATCAATTCGCTGATCAACGATGGAACGTATCAGAAGATCCTCGACAAATGGTCAATTGGTTTCGGTGCCGTCAAAGAGTCAAAACGTAACGAAGAGATTTTCGGATGAGCAGCGATACCCACCGCGGTCAGCAGCCCGAAGAGCTGCGGATCGTCAGTAAAAGATATATCGGGCGCTGGATCAGTGCCCTGATCGTGGTGCTGGCGCTGTTTGCTATCGCGAACTCTATGCTGCACAACCCGCGCTTTGAATGGGCGATCATCGCCGAAAACTTTACCGGACCGTCAATACTGCAGGGCGTACTGATGACCCTGCAGCTTACGGCCATTTCGGTGATCTGCGGTTTTGCCGGCGGCACCGTGCTGGCGCTCATGCGTCTCTCCTCCAATCCGGTTCTGGTGGCCGTCAGTTGGGGATACACCTGGTTTTTCCGCGGCGTACCGATGCTGGTTCAGCTGTTCCTCTGGTACAACATCGCTGCGCTGTATCCCACCATCTCGCTCTCGCTGCCGTGGGTAGGGGAAATCTGGAGCGCGTCGGCCAATTCGCTCATCAGCCCGTTTAGCGCGGCGGTGATTGCGCTGGTGATGCACCAGTCGGCGTATGCGGCGGAAATTATCCGCGCCGGTATCCAGAGCGTCGGCGCAGGCCAGGTTGAGGCTGCGCGGGCGCTCGGCTACCGTCCGGCGCAGATCTTCCGCCACACCGTGCTGCCGCAGGCGATGCGCGCGATCCTGCCACCGGCCGGCAATGAGGTGATTGGTCAGTTGAAAACCACGGCGGTGGTGTCGGTGATTTCCCTGCAGGATGTGCTGTTTTCTGCGCAGATTATCTATCAGCGGACCTATGAGGTGATTCCGCTGCTGCTGGTCGCCACGCTGTGGTATCTGTTGCTAACCTCGCTGCTTTCGGTGCTGCAGTATTACGTCGAACGCTATTTCAGCCGTAGCAGCCACCGTAAGGCAAAACGCAAATCCCGACCGCACACCGTCGCCGTCAGGCTTAATCCAGGAGAAGCCAGCCATGGGTGAGGCGATTCAATTTCGTAAAGTGACCAAACGTTTTGCGGGAAATACCGTTCTTGATGACATTAATCTCGATATTCCGGCCGGTTCAGTGACCGTGATCCTCGGGCCTTCCGGTTCGGGCAAATCTACTTTGCTGCGCTGCATCAACCATCTGGAAAAACTGGACGGTGGCACAATCCGCATCGGTGGTGAACTGGTGGGCTACCAGCAAAAAGGCAATGCGCTGTATGAGCTGAGCAGCCGGAAAATTGCTGAACAGCGTAGTCGCACCGGCATGGTATTCCAGCAATTTAATCTGTTTCCGCACCGCACCGTACTGCAGAACATTATCGATGCGCCGCTGCGGGTGAAGGGACAACAACGTCAACAGGTCCTGAGCAAGGCCCGCACGCTGCTGCGGCAGGTCGGGCTGGCCAACCGCGAGGATGACTGGCCACAGCAGCTCTCCGGCGGGCAGCAGCAGCGCGTGGCGATTGCCAGGGCGCTGGCGATGGATCCAGAAGTGATGCTGTTTGATGAACCCACCTCCGCGCTGGACCCGGAGCTGGTGGGGGAAGTTCTGCAGGTGATTAAAAAGCTGGCCCATTCCGGGATAACAATGGTCATCGTCACCCACGAAATAGGTTTTGCCCGTGAAGTCGCCGACAACATCGTCTTTATGGAGGGCGGTAAAATCGTCGCTTCAGGGCCGAGTAAAACGGTGCTGGATAATGCCGAAAACGTCCGTGTCCGGGAGTTCCTGTCTACCGTTCTGTAAAAAGTAAATCAGTCAGCCGTGGCAGACTGTCACGGCTTTCCAGCCGGCTCAGCGCCACCACTTCTTCTCGCTGAGTACCCGTCGCGTGCGACAGGCAAGTGTCTACTTTACCCGCTAAATCGAAAGGAATCGCCAGGCTTTGCTGACGGGTAAAGCGTTTTTGTAGCGTCTCACCGGTGCGCAGAAATATCGTCACCTGATGAAAACGATTCGCGGGATTCAGCTCGTCTGGCGGGGCGGTGAGGTCGGGACGGCGGGCGACGGTCTGCGCCAGCGCAGCAATTTCCTCATCCAGCGCGCCTTGCGAAAAATCGGCCAGCAGCAGTGTCTCCCGCAGCAGGCTGGCGGCAATCACATATTCCAGACTGAAGCGGGCTTCGATGCCGTTGGTCGGTTGGCGCACTGAGGCCGCAATATCACCGCCGGGTGGGAAAGAGACTTCGACCCTTTCCAGCTCTTGTTGCAGCCCCGCGATGTTTTTTCCCCGCTGCAACCACGCCTGGCGAATAGCGCGCGCGGCATCGGCGGCGCCGTGCGTTCCGCCGCAGGTCGGCCAGGGTTTGAATTCCAGCCCCGGGTGAACAATGCGCCACGGGGCCCCCCAGCCGGCAGTCAGTTTTTCCGTTTGCTGCGCGCCGGCGCAGCAGGCGGTGAGAAATGCGTCCAGTACCTTATCTGCCTGGCCGTGAAATCCCGATAGCGCCAGCAATGTGGCACTGACCGCGGCCTGCGCCGCCAGTCCGGCGTGGAGCGGTTTGGCCTCGCTGCCAAACTGCGCCCGTAGCCCCGAGGCCTGGGTGGCGGCAATCCCTAGAATGACGGCGGTATCCCGTGCACCAGCCCCGACAAATCGCGCGCAGGCCGCTGCTGCGGCGATAGTGCCGAGCGTCGCGGTGCTATGAAAGCCGAGGGTGTAATGCCGGGGCCCGGCAGCGAGCCCGAGGCGCCCGGCGGCTTCCACCCCGATGACATAAGCATCGAGAAACCGGTCGCCGTCGATATCCGCGCGCTCAGCCGCCAGCGCCAGCAGCGCTGGCAGAATGACGGTAGAGGGATGGCCGCGAAAATCGGCATGAAAATCATCGAAATCCAGCGTGTGTCCGGCATAGCCGAGCCGCAGCGCGCGACTCTGCGCATCATTCGCCCGGTAAACCTGGCGCAAACTTTTCAGTCCGGAATCATCAATATCTCCGCGCGTTACCGGTAGCGTAACGGCGAGAAAATCCAGTAATCCCGCCCGGGCCTTTTCGCGCGCGTCGGCAGAAGGCAATGTATCGACAATCAGGGCAGCCAGCGCCTGAGTTAAGCTCATAGTCTATTTTCCTGTGTCCTGCTGGCGGAGTGCCTCCAGCGCCTGAACGCCAAGCCGGGCAAGATAGTTAGCGGTCGGGAACAGCGCGCGATCGTCGACGCGGAACTCGGGATGATGCAGGGCGAAAGGACCGCCGGAGCCAACCATGATGAATGCGCCGGGGAGTTTCTGCTGGTAAAAGGCGAAGTCCTCGCCAATCGGGCTGGCTTCGACGCGCCGTGCCTCGAATCCGGATGCCTCGCCCTGGGCGAGGGCGAAATCCACCCATCTGGCGGTATTGACCACCGAAGGTGGACCGGGCTGCCAGTCGAGCTCGATTTGCGCATCGAAGGCATCCGCGATACCCCGCAGCAGCTGGCGGAAACGGCGTTCGATCAGTTCGCGGGTGGTCTGGTTAAAGGTGCGTACCGTTCCTTCCAGCCAGGCGCTGTCGGGGATCACGTTCCAGGTACTGCCGCTGTGCACCTGGGTGATGGAGACTACGGCGTTATGGTCAGAGGGCACATTGCGGGCGATCAGCGTCTGCAACGCGCTGATAACCTGTCCGACGATGATAATCGGATCGTTACCTTCATGCGGCCGGGCGGCGTGGCTGCCGGTACCGGAGAGGGTGATGGCGAAACGATCCACGCCGGCGGTCAGGGCGCCGTCCTTACTGCCGATCGTGCCGACGGGAAGCGACGGATCGTTATGGATGCCGAAAATCACGGCGGCATCGTCCAGCGCACCGGTGGCGATCAGCGCCGGCGCACCGTGGCCGGTCTCTTCCGCGGCCTGAAACAAGATACGTACGGTGCCGGTAAGCGTCGCTTCCTGCGCTTTAAGTAAAATTGCCGCGCCTAACGCCGCCGAGGTATGGAAATCATGGCCGCAGGCGTGCATCACCCCAGGGGTGAGCGAGGCGTAATCCACTGCGGATTTTTCTTCAATCGGCAGGGCATCGATGTCGGCGCGCAGCGCGACCACGGCGCCGGGTCGGTGGCCGCCGATTTCGGCGACCAGACCGGTTTTCAGCGGCAGGTCGAGGATGCGAATCTGCCGCTGTTCCAGCGCGGCTTTGATGTCCTCCGTGGTCTGAAACTCCTGATTGGAGAGCTCCGGATGGCGATGCAGATGGTGGCGAAAATCCTGCAGGAAGGTTGCCAGAGGCTGATGTTCCTGGGGGATAGTAAGATCGGGCATGTCAAACTCCTGTTGGCGGCTGCTGTTCAAGCCAGCGGGCGTGCTGTGTTTCATCGAGCACTTTTTTCATATACAGCGTGATGTGGCCTTTGCCTAGGTCGGTTGTATACATCGGGACGAACCCCAGCCGGCCGTAAAAATCGCGCAGCCACGGATGGCTGACCGCGGTGCCGAGCGAACAGGCGGGCGCTTTTAGCTCCCCCAGCAGGACAGTTTGTTCCAGCCAGCTCAGCAGTTTCCCGCCAAGATTCTTGCCTCTGAACTCCGGATGGGTACCGAACCAGCCGATATGCGGCAGGTTGAACGGCCCAGGCTGCACGCCCCAGGGGAAACGCAGGGTGACCGAGGCGACCATCCGTTGGTCGTCAAACAGGGCAAAGACGGCGTGGTCGGTAAGATGCCGGGTGACCCGCGTCAGGTCGGCGGTGGCGGCATCAAAATGAATCCCCAGTGCTTTAATCGGCGCATAGGCGGCGAGCATCAGCGCCAGGTAGTCGTGCCTGTCATCCAGCGTCAGCCGGCGAAAATGGTGGGTCATAACACGTGTGTCTCCGGTGGCGAGAGATGCCCGGACTGCTCAGCTAAGCGGATGACTTCATCAACCTTCTGCGGTGCGCAGCCAAGATAGTTTGCCGGATCCAGCCAGCTGCACAGCTCCTCTGCGCTGATGCTGGTTGCCAGGGCGGGATGGGCGAGCAGGACGGTTTGAAAAGATAACTGTTGTTCAAAGGCCTGCATGGCGCAGTCGTAGATCAGACGATGGGCGCTCTGTTTGCCGAGCTTTTTACCGACTTCAAACAGCACTTTTTCAGATAACAGCAGGCCGTCCTGTATCTGCAAATTGGCCGCCATTCGGACTTTGTTGACCGTCAGGCCGGATAAAATGGCGAGGGCGTTTTGCAACTGCGCAGAGAGATAAATGGAGATTTCCGGTAACGCAATCCACTCGCTGCGCCAGCTCATCGCATCGCGTTCGTGCTCAACGTGCATGGACTGCTGTATCAAAGCGACGCTGTGCAGCAGCGGGGCGGTCAGGCTGGCTAACCCCTCAATCGCCGCCGGATTGCGCTTGTGTGGCATGGTTGTTGAACCGATTTTACCGGCGCTGAACGGCTCTTCGATCTCGTTAATTTCGGTACGCATCAGGTTATACAGCTCGTTGCCGATTTTGCCTAAGCTGCCGCTGATTAGCGCTGCCAGCGAAGCATATTCTGAAAAGCGGTCACGGGCTGACTGCCAGCTTATAGTCGGTGAGTTGAGGTCGAGGCGCGCCAATGCACGGCGCTCAACTTCCGGGCCGATCTCGCCGAGCGCGGCGTAAGTGCCGATCGCGCCGCTGAGGTTGCCGGTGAGTAGCCGGGGCCTGATGGCCGCCAGACGATCGAGATGGCGGATAAATTCATCCAGCCACACCGCAACCTTAAAGCCAAACGTCGTGGGCAGCGCCTGCATCCCATGCGTGCGCCCGGCCATCAACGTGTACTGGTGATCGCGGGCCAGTTTTTTCAGCGCGTTAGCCACCGCGATGCTATCGCGCGCTACAACGTCCAGGGTTTGTTTTAGCTGTAAGACTGTGGCGGTATCGACGATATCCTGCGTCGTGACGCCATAATGGATGTATTCACCGGCGGTACCGCACTGTTGCTGGAGCGCGGTTAATACTGGCATCAACGAATGTTTCATCTGCGCGCCAGCGGCGGCGATCTCTTCCATGTTGAGTTTGTCAGCGTCAGCCAGTTCGCCAATAGCGAGTGCTGCCTGCTGAGGGATAACGCCAAGCTCGCCTTCGGCTAAGGCCAGCGCCACCTCAACGTGTATTTGCTGGATCAGACGGTTTTTCTCTGACCAGATTTCCCGCATTTCCGCAGTGCCAAAATTATTACCAAGTAAAAGAAAATCTATCGGATGTGCAGGCATAATAATCTCATTATTTAAAAGGGTAATTTATTTTCAGTAATCATCTGTGCCATCTGAATATTTTATTTTCAGAAGGTTTGATATTGTTAAATTAGCCCTATAGCGCAGTATCATTTCTTTGATCCTGCGCATAATGCAAGGTTTTTTAACGAGATAGCTAAATTTCATCTATCTTATTGCGAATTAGTGAATAAGGATATGGAATCAGCACTTTGTTTCTTTTTTTCATTCTCGTAGGATAGGGGGAATATATATCCAGAGACGCGCCTTCGGTTATTGCGGAAGGCGTGTCGGGGAAATTGTGATATATCTTTTTATCCAAAAACAGGCCAGCAACGTGTTCGCGATGACATCACCGCAAACCTATCACCATCAGCCCAGGCTGCGAGCCCGCGTGGGAGCACTTCTCCACAAGCATACGACCCATGTTGCCATCTTCACCAGTCCGCAGGCGTGGAAAGCGGTAAACCCGCAGCTTGAGAACAGCCTGCGCGATGCCGGGATCCGCTGGCAGACGAATTTTCTGACGACGGAATGTACCGATGCGGCAGTTATGACGCATCTGAACAGCGTGCGCAGACAAAACGCGACGCGGGTGCTGCCCGATATCGGCAATAGCCGTGCGCAATCACTTGCCGCTATTGCCCGAGAGGTGAAATTCCCGGCATGCGAGGCGCTGCGTCTGCCGTTCTCCGTTGCTGCCGAAAATGTTGAGCATGCGCTATTGACGCTCGAAACAGCCACTTTTTGAGAAGGAAAAATAATGAGCCACACCACTTCCCGACAGCTGCGCCTTGGTCTGTTCGTACAGCCGCTTGGTCACCATGTCAGCGGCTGGCGGTTGACCGAAACGCTGGGATCGCCGACCGATATTGAATGGCTGACGTGGATTGCTAAAAAGGCCGAAGAGGGTAAGTTTGATATGTTCTTTATCGGTGATGCGCTGGCAACCAGCGTCTACCGCCTGCCATCAACGATGGCGCGCCTTGAACCGCTGACGCTGCTGGCTGCGTTGGCGGTGCAGACCCGGCATATCGGTCTTGCGGCGACGGCCTCCACTACTTTCAGCGATCCGTTTAATCTGGCGCGCAGCTTTTCATCCCTCGATCATATCAGCCGCGGTCGCGCCGCGTGGAACGTCGTGACCTCTTTTTCTGGCGATGTGGCGCGCAATTTCAGTCGCGAAAATATGCCGCTGCACGCCGAGCGCTACGCGGTGGCCCATGAATTCCTCGAAGTGACCTGCAAATTATGGGAAGGCTGGCAGGAAGGGGCGGTGCAACCGGATAAGGCGAGCGGGCGCTATTTTGTCGACGAGAAAATTCAGGCCGTGAACCACCGGGGGAAATATTTTCAGGTACAGGGGCCGCTGAATATTACGCGTTCTCCGCAAGGACGGCCGGTGATTATCGCAGCGGGATCCTCCGCTGACGGGCAGAAACTGGCGGCGCGAACGGCCGAAGTGGTCTTTACGGCTGCCGCTACGCTCGAAGAGGCGCAGGCATTTTACCGTGCGCAGAAACAACAGGTGCGGGAGGCGGGGCGCAATCCGGATCATGTACTTATCCTGCCGGGCGTGATGCCTGTTGTCGGCCGCACGCGGGAAGAAGCGCGCGCAACGTGGCGCAAGTTAAACACGCTGGTGGATATCGATAACGGTATTCGGCAGCTTTCCACCCGTTTCAATATGGATCTTAGTCAGTACCCGCTCGATGGCCCGGTGCCGGAAATTCCTGCGGGGGAAGGGAATCAGAGTCGGGTGAAGCTTCTGACCGATCTGGCGTATCGCGAAAACCTGACGCTACGCGAGCTGGCGGCGATTGCGGCCGGTTCACGCGGCCACCGCGTGCTGGTGGGCACCGCGGAGGATATCGTCGATGATTTCCAGCGCTGGCTGGAACAGGGCGGTGCGGATGGCTTCAATATTATGCCGGCCGTGATGCCGGAACAACTTTCCCTGTTTGTTGAGATGGTGATCCCCGAGTTGAGGCGTCGCGGCCTGTTCCGCGAGGAGTATGAGTTCAGTACCCTCCGCGAAAATCTGGGGCTGCCAGCGATCGGCGCGTAAGAATAGCCACTTGTGGCAGCGGTGGGCAGAATACTCAGGATTCGCTTCTGGGGTATCGACAGTCCGTTACTGCCCGCCTTCTGCTGGCAGGATCATTGCTAATCCTTCGCAAAGAAAAAGCCGTTTTCTCTTATCGGTGTGCTTTGCGGCGCAGTAACCTCGCCAGCATCATGTCATTGTTGAATGCCCCAGCTTCCCTTTCCGCAAGCAGCGCCTGCTACGCCAGGATGGTTACCCTTAATACGGTAGACCGCTCTGCCACTATTCTGAACAGCTATTGGCGAACATTTTCAGACACTGAGGATTGGCTGACAAAATAGTATGTGAGGGATAAATACAGAAAAGCAAAAAGCCCGCTTAAGTTTCCTTAAGCGGGCTTCTTAAATATGGCTCCTCTGACTGGACTCGAACCAGTGACATACGGATTAACAGTCCGCCGTTCTACCGACTGAACTACAGAGGAATCGTGTGAACGGGGCGCATATTAACGGCGACACATGGCCTTGTCAAAGGCAGAATCACCCGAATCTGTTTGATTGCTGACAATTTCAGCAACAGGGATGCGTTTGCGCTGTTTTCCATCGATGCGCACCGTTGTGGTGCAAATATACCCCTAATGGGGCATAGCGTAATCCGCTTACCGGGCAAATAAATACTCTGTTGCTATCAGAATCGCTTATCACGCCGCCTGTAGCGGCCTTTGCACCGATGCAAAAAAACTGGCAAGCAAATTGCAAAACCTCTGTAACTCAATAGCCAGCGTTGGTACTGGCTTTCCTTACAGGAGGCAAAATGAACTTAAGACGACTGAAGTATTTTGTAAAAATCGTCGATATCGGCAGTCTGACCCAGGCTGCTGAAGTCTTGCACATCGCACAACCGGCGCTGAGCCAGCAGGTGGCGACCCTGGAAGGCGAACTGGACCAGCAGCTGCTGATTCGGACAAAGCGCGGCGTTACCCCGACCGAAGCCGGGAAGATTCTCTATACCCATGCGCGCACCATCCTGCGTCAGTGCGAGCAGGCGCAGCTGGCGGTGAATAACGTGGGTCATACGCTCAGCGGCCAGGTCTCGATTGGCCTTGCGCCGGGGACTGCGGCTTCTGCCATTACCATGCCGCTGCTGCAAACGGTGCGCAATGAGCTGCCCGAGGTGATGGTCTATCTGCAGGAAAGTAGCGGGACAATCCTTAACGATAAACTGCTCAGCGGCCAGCTGGATATGGCCGTGCTCTACGAGCGTTCGCCGGTAGCTGGCATCATCAGCCAGCCTTTGTTGAAAGAAGATCTTTATCTGGTGGGGACCCGCGATTGCCCGGGACAGAGCGTCGATCTGACCGCGGTGGCGGAGATGAATCTGTTCCTGCCGCGCGATTACAGCGCGGTACGTGCGCGGGTGACGGAAGCGTTCACCCTGCGTCGTCTGTCGGCGAAAATTATCGGTGAAATTGAATCCATTACGACGCTAACCGCGGCGATTGCCAGTGGAATGGGCGTTACCGTGCTGCCAGAGTCCGCCGCGCGATCGCTGTGCGGAGCGGCAAACGGCTGGATGGCGCGGATCAGTACGCCCTCGATGAGTCTGTCGTTATCGCTGAATATGTCGGCGAAGGGCAGTCTGTCACCGCAGGCACAGGCGGTGAAAGAGATTTTGCTTTCGCTGGTGAGTCGTCCTTCGCTGGAAAATCGTGAATTGTTGCTGGTAAGTTAATCTATATTCCCGAAAGGAATAAGTTGCTGGTTTTTATTATTTGTTAGTAAGGACAACAGACTTTAACAATAGAGCATATGTTATGTCTGATAGCCCGGAGGAAAGGGTGAATTTCCAGCAACTAAAAATTATTCGTGAGGCTGCCCGTCAGGATTACAACCTGACGGAAGTCGCAAATATGCTGTATACATCGCAATCGGGCGTGAGCCGTCATATCCGTGAACTGGAAGAAGAGCTGGGGATTGAGATCTTCATCCGACGCGGTAAGCGTCTGCTGGGGATGACGGAGCCGGGTAAAGCGCTCTTATCCATTGCGGAACGCATTCTCAATGAAGCCAGCAATGTCCGCCGTCTTGCCGACCTGTTTACCAACGATGCCTCCGGTGTGCTCACCATTGCGACTACTCATACCCAGGCGCGCTATAGCCTGCCGCCGGTGATTAAAGCTTTCCGGGAGCTCTTTTCCGATGTGCGGCTGGAACTGATTCAGGGCACCCCTCAGGAGATTGAAGCGCTGTTGCATAACGGTGGCGCAGATATCGGTATCGCCAGTGAACGTCTGAGTAACGATCCGACGCTGGTGGCTTTTCCCTGGTTCCGCTGGCATCACAGCCTGCTGGTGCCGAAAGATCACCCGCTGGTGCAAACGACCCCTTTAACTCTCGAAGCTATTTCTCGCTGGCCGTTAATTACCTATCGGCAGGGCATCACCGGGCGCTCGCGTATTGATGAAGCCTTTAACCGTAAAGGGCTAATGCCGGATATTGTCCTTAGCGCACAGGACTCCGACGTCATTAAAACCTATGTTGAGCTGGGACTCGGCGTCGGGCTGGTGGCGGAACAATCGGGCGATGCCCGGGAGTCAGACACCTTTACCCGCCTGGAAACCCGGCACCTTTTCGATGCGAATACCGTCTGGTTAGGGCTTAAACGCGGGCAACTGCAGCGCAATTATGTCTGGCGGTTTATCGAGCTGTGCAACGCCGGGCTGTCGCTGGATGAAATTAAACGTCAGGCAATGGAGCCGGAAGAAGCGGCCATTGATTATCAGATTTGAAAGATTTTCGCGGTGGCGGATAAAGGAACAGCGGTCCGCTGCCACGAAGAGGTGAGAAAAACGCTATAATTCATTCACGATTGTCGCGACTGAGGAAGGGAAATAAATGGTGCGGCGTGTGAAATGGTTTTGCTCTTTTTTATTTATTCTCTCAAGCCAGAGTGCGCTGGCCGTAAGTTATCCGTTGCCGCCGGAAGGAAGCCGCCTGGTGGGAAGCCCGCAGCTGATTACCGTACCGCACAATAATACTCAACCGCTGGAAGCCTTTGCGGCGCAATACGGGCAGGGGCTGAGCAATATGCTGGAAGCGAACCCCGGCGTTGATGTCTTTCTACCGAGGTCGGGTACGACGCTGGTGATCCCGCAGCAGCTGATTTTGCCTGCTACGGTTCGTGAAGGCATCGTGGTCAACGTGGCGGAAATGCGCCTCTATTACTATCCGCCGGAAGGCAACACCGTTGAGGTTTTGCCAATTGGTATCGGCCAGGCGGGGCGTGAAACGCCGCGTAACTGGGTCACGACCGTAGAACGTAAGCAGGAAGCGCCGACCTGGACGCCAACGGCCAACACGCGGCGTGAATATGCCCGCAGAGGCGAAAGTCTGCCGGCGTTCGTTCCGGCCGGGCCGGATAACCCGATGGGACTGTACGCGATTTATATCGGCAGGTTGTACGCTATTCATGGCACTAATGCTAATTTTGGTATCGGGCTGCGCGTCAGTCAGGGGTGTATTCGCCTGCGGAATGACGATATTAAATATCTGTTCGACAACGTCCCGGTTGGCACCCGCGTGCAGATTATCGATCAGCCGGTGAAGTTTACCGAAGAGCCGGACGGTAGTCGCTGGGTTGAAGTTCATGAGCCGCTGTCGCGTAACCGCGCAGAATACGAATCGGACAGAAAAGTGCCGTTACCCCTGACCGCAGGCATTCAGGCGTTTGTGAAGGGGGTGGGTGTCAATGTGATTCGGGCGGAGCAGGCTCTCGAACGACGCTCCGGCATGCCGGTTAATATCAGCGAGGCTGGCACCCAAAGCCATATCGGGAGCTAGCGGCGCGCGATCGTTGGCGTGGAAATAACCCATTGCGGGTGAATTCAAAAGCAGCAAAGCAAAAAGCCCGCTTAAGTTTCCTGAAGCGGGCTGTTTAAATCAGGCTCCTCTGACTGGGGGACCTTCATCACTCACTGGCTGATGAGTTAGCTAAATGAAAATCTGCAGGCCCCCTCATTTAAGTAAAAATAAAAATCTTCGTTCATCAACAGGTCCTTTAAAATCAGGGAATATTCTTATTTTGCCTCTATGAATCATCACAACTGGCACATTATACGCTGAATATTTTTAAGCGTGGGGGCGAGCCCTGGCGTGAGATTTGTGGATGATTTTTTAAGGAAAGATAAAGAATCCTGATTGATTTATTTAATTTTTTAGATAAGCAATAATTGATTTAAATCAATGAGTGAAAAAATAATGATTAAAATCAAGCGCATCAATGAATTCTGTTTATGAAATTATCTCAATAAATCACAATATAAGAATTATATCGATTGCTGGATAAAATATAACAGTGCTGACTATATTTTGGATGATTTGTTTTGCCTATCAAATGATGGATATCTATTGGTTAAAAACAGTTGGTCTGCTCCTCGGAGCTGTGATTATACTGGGACTGTCTTAATGTTTATTAAGAATTAAATGCGTGCTTTAATTTGTTAATGATGGCAGGAAGTCTAATATGCATATTTTATTGCTGGCTTCTTGATAAATAAGATATGTTAAATCTGTAGTGGATTATATTAATTATAGTTGTCTCGCTTCCATCTGTTCGTTATTAGTCATGTTGTATCAGGAAGTCTCATAACCCGCTACCCAAACAATAAAACAATCTCTGGTGGGGTTATTGTACGTAGTGGATTATTGCCAGTGCCTGCATTTTACCAGGAGCCTTGACGTAAACGTATGCATAACCATTATATTATAAATGGAACCGTTGAGTTTCATCCGGCAACCAGTACGTTGCGCGACCTTAATAATCATGACAATGTTATTATCTTAAATTCACCAGCCAGTCGGTGTTTATTGCTTCTTATTGAAAGGATTGGCAGTATCGTTACCCAGCAAGAATTCCTGGATATTGTCTGGACAAAATGCGGTATGCAGGTATCCACTAATACGTTTTATCAAAACATTTCTATCCTGCGTAAAGGCCTCAAAAAGATGGGCCTTGATGAAGAGCTGGTGGTGACGATTTCGCGCGTGGGGTTAACGCTGGCCAGTGGCGTATATATTAAAAAACTGACCTCCGAACAGCAGGTTGAAACCAGCCCTATGCCTTCTAACGGTATCAATTTTGATGAAACGCTGCAGGAACGGACACTTAAAACGCAACCTCCGTTATCAATTCAGGATGATGGCGAATCGGCGATAACCGAGAACGAAGAAATACAACCACCGGAACACCCGGAAACAAGGCGCAAGACAGGATGCCGTCACTCATTGCCAGGCGTGATGACCGGGGCGCTACTGACCATTATTCTTAGCGTAGGATTTATCGCGACGAGTCGTTATGTTGAGGGGCAAAACCAGTACTTTTCTCACTACGACTTCCTGAAAACCATTGAGGGTTGTCACATCCATCTCTCGGGCGCCATTATCTCTGATAAAGAGCGTTCCTCCGCTCTCAGACGAGCCAGCCAGTTCCTGGAGAACTGCACAAATTATCCCTGGGTATACGTTACTCGTTTTCCGCTGTTGCCGAGAACCTCCGTTATTCGCTGTGATAAGCAGATGAACGAACCCAACAGTTGTGTTTCTGATTATTTTTTTGAGGACCAGTAAGTGAGAATTAGCCGTAAATTAAAGGTACTGCTGCCGGTATTAACGGCAGCGACTGCCGCGGTGTTCATTTATTCATTATGGAGTAAAAAAGGGCCTGATGATTTTTCCTGCGTTGCCAGCTTTTCTCAGCATTATGCAAATGAAAATATCGATGTTTCACTCCGTTTTATGTTTAGCGGTCAGGCAGGCGTGGTGAGTATTAATGGCCGTGCGCGATCTGATTCGCAGAATATTTTTAACCGTAAAATATCGTTTAGCATGCGCCGGCATCAGGATATCTATTATATGACATCAGAGAAAAATATTAAGTTTCCGGATGATAATGTGGACGATGGCTGGTTGAGTCAGTACCAACCTGATTTTTTCGTGTACCCGGACAAGAGTCTTCATATTCGAATAAACCAACAAAAAAATGGCAACTATCTTTTTATGATCTCAGCGCTACCTACCTATATCTGTAATGCCGCTGATTAATACGTTGCGGAAAAGAAAAAGGTGCAGAATGATCTGCACCTTGTGGTTAGTCAGGCAATCATGCGGCCCGCATGAAATCTCCACTGCTGACGTTATTGACAAACTGGAGCACACTAGAAGTCACTGAACCCGGATCATCCCAGCCGATCACCGCGCCACCGACGGCCCCGCCAACGACGCCGATCAGGCCGCCGCCAATCATCCCCACCAGCTGGCCGATGGCGCCAAAGCCCAGGACACCGCCGCCGTCACCACCGTGCATCCCCCCAATGATCGCGCCAGCAAACCCGGCCGCCGTTGCGCCGAGAATCGCGCTGGTCAGAGAGCTAAAAAGACCCGCGCCGGAGACGGCATCAATTTCCATTACGTTTAATTCGCGCATGTGTTTCTTCCTTTAGTTAAAAATAAAGTGTAATTACAGAAATATCCTGGCATTAATTTCCGCCGGTCATTTCTGATGTGTGAATTATGCCTATGGTATATGTTTAAATAAATAGAATTACTTCTATTTTACCTTTTTCATTACTGGTTTTTGTAATTTTCAAGGTGCTGGTTTTCATGTAAAAACAGCAAGCGATAGCACTAGGTGTTTAAAATGAAGCGCTTCACGCAACGATGAAGCCGGACAATCTCTCTTTCCATGCTCCCTTTGTCAGGGTATACGCTGGTAAAATTGATAATATCCTGACCGGCAATGCAGGATGCCAGAGTAACCTGCCAGACGCGTTGCCCGCTTGCTGATACGAAAGTAAATATAATTTCTATTGTCTCACCAAATACATCGTCGTCTTTCCATTCTTCCATTTTGACAAAATTAAATTGTTTAAATATTTTTTGAGCATTGTCCAGTTGCAATGATATTTGCTCAGCGAAAGACCTGCCGGGCAGCATACGGTCGCGATTAATCGTGATTTGCTGCCCCTGGTGGAATGAGATGATATTCACAGCCTGGTTTCTAATCTCTTCTTCAAAATCTACGGTGCCTTCAAGGCATACTAAACGGTTAGCCATATTCTCTCCTGTATGTAAGGCTATGGGGATAAGGGGGAAGGGTTGCCAGTTTTAGTCACAAATCAAACCTGCAGGACTGACTGTGAGTTTTTGATGGCATGGATAAAATCATGCTTTGCCACTTCAATGACGCCGCGGCTATGGATCTCAATAATACGGTCTGCGCTTAAAATGGTTTCCGGACGGTGAGCAATGATGATACGAGTGACATTCATATGCCTGATGGCATCATTGATGGCGCTTTCCCGGGCAATATCCAGGTGACTCGTCGCTTCATCAAGGATCAATAGCCGTGGGTTTCGATACAGCGCTCGCGCGAGAATAACGCGTTGTATCTGCCCGCCGGAGAGGGAAGAACCCATGTCGCCGACCATACTGTTGTAACCCATCGGCATCGCCATTATGTCATCGTGAATCTGCGCGATTCTGGCCACGCGTTCAACCCGCAGTCGGTCGAGGCTGGCATCAAAGAAGCTGATGTTATCGATGATTGAACCGGCAAAGAGCTGGTCTGTTTGCATCACGCTGCCGATCAGATCGCGGTAGAGGGTCATCCCGAGTTTTCTGTGGTCGATACCGTTGATACAGATGCTGCCATTCTCTGGCTTAAGTAACCCTAACAGCAGTTTTGCCAGAGTCGTTTTACCCTGTCCGGAAGGGCCAATAATTGCGATCGATTCGCCGGCTTCGATCTCCAGGTTGAAGCCCGTAAAAATTTCGCCATCGGTGGCGGAATAGCGGAACGAGAGTTGATGGATGGCCAGATGCACCGGCCCCTCCCGATCGGGCAGCGAGGCGCTGCTTGCCAGGTCCGGTTCTTTTTCGCTCAGCACAATGTCCGCGAGACGTTCCCCATGCAAACGCAGCATTTTGAAATCAATCAGTGCGTTAATCAGCCCGGCGGATCGCGAAATAAACTGGTCAGAAAAGCTGATAAAGGCGACCAGCATCCCGCTGGTAAAGTTGCCATCCAGCACCTGCGCGGCGGCCAGCCAAATCAGTACGATTTTGCCCACACCTGAAATAGTGCCCTGTAACGTACTGAAACCGATAGAGAGTTTCTGGGTAGTAATCCCTTTGTTGGTGGATTGTACGGTTTCATTGGTAAAGGTTGAAACACGCAAATCCTGTTTATTGTTGAGCTTGATCGCCTGAACCCCGCGAATGGATTCCAGCAGCTGCGACTGTGCCTGCGCCGAAGCCAGCAGCTGGTCTTCACTCGCCTGACGGAAAGGTTCGAATGAGATCCAGCGGATCAGCGCATAGAGCAGAAACAGGCCAATAACGATAAACGTCAGGGAGGTATTGTAGGCAAATATTACCCCCAGGGTGACCAGGGCCATGATGCCGTCGAAGATAGAGGAGATAAACCGGCCGGTCAGCGTGCTTTGGATATTCGCGATGGAGCCAAAGCGTGACAGGATGTCACCCACGTGGCGATCTTCAAAATAGCTTAGCGGTAAACCCAGCAGGTGAGCACACAGGTTGCTGGACCACTGTACGCTCAGCATGCTGGAGAACCAGGTCGTTACCCAACTGCGCAGTGCGCCAATCAGATTCTGGAACAGCGTAATAAAAATGAACGCCACGCCAAGCAGCGTCAGCAAATCCCGATCGGCCGAGACCAGCACCTGGTCAATGACCCACTGCATATAAAAGGGCGTAATGATGCCGAAGAACTCGAGTGCCAGCGAGAGCAGCGCCACCTGGATAAATGCTGAACCGATGCCAGAGACGTGACGGATCAGACTCAGCATCGAGATCGATTTTTTCTCATCCTTCCGTTCAAATGTGGCGGCAGGATAGAGTTCCAGCGCTACGCCGGTGAAGGATCGCGATACCTCATCCATCGCCACCTTACGCGCGCCGCGCGCCGGGTCGTGAATAGTGAGGGTATTTTTGTTAATGCTTTTCAGCACCACGAAATGGTTCATATCCCAGTGCAGGATGCAGGGTAGCTTCAGCTTATTGAGCTCATCCAGCTCAAGACGTACCGCCCGGCAGCCCATATCTAACTTTTGCGTAAAGGACATGACGTCGGCCAGCGTACTGCCTTTTTGTGATGAGGGAAAACGATGACGCAGGGACACCATGTCTATCTGATAGCCGTAATAGCCGGCAATCATACCGACGCAGGTCAGCCCGCATTCTGCGGCCTGGGTTTGTCGCAGGACGGGGAGTTTATGGCGAAACGACAAATTAAGTTTGTGAAAGAGATCCATGATCAACCTGAGTTAACATTTGAAATTATAAAGAGGTCATTTTGCCAAGCGCATTCAGCGGCTCGAGAACCCATTCATAGATACGGCGCTTATCGACGATAAAGTCTGCGTCGAGCCCGCTGCCGGGACGCAGGCCTATCTGTTTGCCGTAAGCTTGTACCGACTGGCTATCGAGCGTGACCTTGACCTGATAAAGCGGCTCCTGAATCTGGGTATTGCCGGTGATACTGGCGATTTCCTGAGGTGACAGGGGGGATGTCGAGATTTCGCTGACCGCGCCAGAGTGCTGGCCAAATTTTTGCCAGGGAAAGGATTCATAGCGCAGCACCACCCGCTGACCGGTGTGGATAAAACCGATGGCCCGGCTGCTGAGCAGGATCCTTGCCTGTAGATGGGCGTTGTCCGGAAGAAGCATGGCGATAGTTTGCCCGGCGCTGACAATCTGCCCCGGCTTCACCAGCACGGCGCTCACCGTACCTTCTTCCGGCGCACGCAGATCCACCGAACGGCGTGATTCATTTTCCATCATCGATTGCGTGATATCCGACAGTTTTTGCTGCAGGTCATTCTTTTGCTGGAAGTAGGTCAGAGGCTGCTCACGTAGCTGTTGGCGTGTTTGCGCGTGCTGTTGCCTGATTTCGATACGTTGACGGGCGACGTCCTGTAATCGTACTTTGGCATCCAGCAGATCGCTCTCCTGCTGCTCGACCTGGGTATTAGAGGCGTAGCCTTCGGCGCGCATCGCCGCCATTTTATCGGCCTGCTTTTGGCTCAGCGCAATTTGCCGCTGACGCTGGCGGTAAATGGTATCCAGCTCCGTCGTTTGTTGTGCCAGCAGGCTGCTTCTTTCTTGTAAGGATTTCAGCGCCTCAGCGTTACGTTGTTCCAGATTGGTTAACTGTTGAGTCAATCCCTGGGACTGGATCTCGAGCTGTCTGGCTATTGCCTCGCGCGTCTGGCCATAGCGTGCGGTAGAGATTTCGGAAGACACCGTGGCGATACGTTCGCCTTTTTTTACCCCAGCGCCTTCACGGACGGGGAGGGCGGTAACGGTGCCCGCCGTCAGGGCGGTAATGGTCATGATGCCGCTTTCCGGCGTCAGAACCCCTTTCGCCGTTTCCCGCTTTGTGTAGCTTCCCAGGCTACAAAAGCCGACCAGCACGATAGTCAGGGCGCATACCATCGCCACGATCAGCCAGCGGAAAGGAGGACAGTAAAGTGCTACCGGACCTAACACTTTGGTTTTGTTCGCGTCCAGCGATTCCTGACGAAATAAGTCGTGATTCATTGTCGAAAGCTCCGGTTAGGTGGCACTGCAATCAAGACTGCGCATCGCGGCGTAATCCAGCGATCCAGTGGCTGATTTTAAGTTGACGATCGACTGGATCAGCGCGTTCTGAGTCTGAGCAAGATCCTGAATAGCCTGGTAATATTCATTTTCTGCGTTAAATTCGTCGATCAGCGTCCGCTGGCCGAGCTCCCGCCCATAGCGGGTTGCGTTCAACCGTTTACCTGCCGAGCCGATCGCTCGCTGGTAAGCTTTAATCAGCGAGCGGGCGTTTCGTACCCCCGACATTGCCTGTAAGGTCTGCTGTTCCGCTTTGCGACGCGAATCAATCAGCAGATCTTTGCTTTGTTCAAAGCGATGGGCCGCTTCCAGACTCTGCGAAATGTGGCTTCCGCCGGCGAACAGGGGAATGGAGATATTGATGCCAACGGTGGTGTTATCTGTTTTGGCGGTGGTGCCGAACAGGTCATCAAGTACGTTACTGTCTTCCGCCCGGCTCCAGTTTTTGCCATAACCGGCCTGTAAGGTAACAACCGGCAGATGGCCGGCAGTGGCCGTGACCAGATCGGCTTCGCTGCCTTTAATGGCTTGTAGGGCGGCGAGAACATCAAGATTGCTCGCCGCCGCCGTGCGCTTTAATTGTTCTGGATTCATGTCATCAACATAGCGAACGCAGTCCAGGCTCCGATCGGCGATGTACCGAGCGTCCAGACCGGTCAGCTGGTGAAAAGTCACTCTGGCATCATTAAGGGTGTTTTCGGATGCCAGTTCATCAGCGACCGCTTTGTCATAATTAGCCTGCGCCTCCGCTTCATCCAGCCGCGTTCCATCGCCTAACTTCAACGATTTTTGTACCTGTTTCAGCCGCGCATCAAAGGCGGCAAGGATTTTGCGCTGGGTTTCGAGGACGCTGCGCTGATACACCACGCTGTAATAAGCCGTTACCACGTCAGCGATCATTTTTTGCTGCGCGATCAGGTAATTCACATCGGCCAGATCGCTGATGACCACGGTTTTCCGCCAGTTAGCATATCTGGCGACGTCAAAAACAGGCTGCGTCAGATTAAAACTGTAATTATGCCGGGTGACGCCTGCGGAATAGGCGGCGTCCGGCTGATCGGTCTTATTCCAGGCGGCGTTGAGGGTGACAACCGGCAGTAATCCGGCAAATCCCTGATATTTTTTTTGTGCATCAGCTTCATGCGCTCTGCGCGCCGCATTAAATTCGGCGTTATAAGCGCTGGCTGCCAGCAGGGCTTGCTGAAGCGACAGCGCACAAGCACTGCCGGACAACAATAATCCGACGATAAGCGAAATAAGTATTTTGTTAAACATGGTGTTCCACAGGACTTAGTGATTAAAAAAGGTGTTCTGATGTAAAAAACGCTGTAATTCACTTTCGTTTGCGAGATGCAGTTTATCCATCGCCTTACGCTTCTGCGTCGAGACGGTGCTCATGGCACGACATTTCTTCGAGGCTATTTGTGACAGCGAATAACCCTGATTGATCAGGTTGAGAACCTCCCACTCCTTGGTGGTCAGTTCATCCGATGAATGTTGCAGAAGTTCTTTAATCGTCTGTGATATATAAGGTTCTGCATGAGGGGAGGCGATCGCCTTCGTCAATGCGCTCAGCAGTTCATGAGCAGTATCATGGGGGCTGATCAGAATATTCATGCCTGAACTCACCATTTTCCTCAGCAACACTGGCTTCATATTTTGGGCGAAGAGTACGGTCACCGTTCGCTGATGAGGGCAAATAACGGAAAGCATTTTTCTGATTTCCGTTTCGTGGAAAAAACCATCGAAAAGGCAGGATGAATTAATCAGCAGAATATCTATTTTATTATTTTCAACCGCGCTTAACAGTGCGTTCAGATTGGGTAAATGATGTAGCCTTAAATAATGTGTTTGCAGTTCACGCTGTAAACAGGTGGTGATGAGGTCATAGGTCATGAAATATTTATGAAAGTAGGTAATGTTAAGCGTCATGTTTTGCATGGGAGACTATAATTATGTCGAATTTAATAAACCGTGTTACATCGCATCTGCGCTTCTCCCCCAGCCATCGATAGTGGGTGGGGGAGAGAGGCCTGACTTCATAATTGGCGCGTATAGGCGATTTGTTTGCCGTAATCATCGATGACTGACCAGCTCAACAGCCCGGAGGCGCTCGCTGGCGAAAGCGGTACAGCGGTGGAAGCTCCGGGCGCAATCATCATGGTGGTCAGCTGTTTTCCTCCCAGACGTAGCTCTCCTAACGTCATGTTGTAGGGCGTAGGGTTAGTAATCAGCAGCGACCGGTTTGTGCTACTGCCTTTTTTAAGCGTAAATATCAACGACTCTCCGATGTTCTCATCCGGTGCTTTCAGACCGGCCGGGCGGACAAAAACTTTTAAGCGGATACGCAGAGGCAAAATGACTTTTTTACCCTTTTCGCCGTCAGATTGCGTGTTCGGCGGGATCTGATAGATATTCAGCCAGTAGACGCGCTCGCGCCCGGCCGCAATTTCCTGACGCGAGGAGAGCATGACGCGCAGATTGCGGGATTCTCCCGGTTCCAGCTTAAACAGCGGCGGCACCACAACCAGAGGCGTATGGAGGTTATCTGGCTGAGCCAGCGGATCGTTATCATCGCTCCAGACCTGAACCAGCGCTGGCGCTCTTTCTGAATTCACCAGCACCAACGTCTCGGCGATACTGTTTTCATTAAACACCAGCCGGCTCTGCGTGCTGTTGACCACCGCGCCTGCATAGCGGGCACTTAGCAAGAGTGTCATCATCAGGCAGGTCTTACTGAAGACTGACAAAAATCTGTGCTTGCGCATGGACCGACCCTGCCGTTGCTTGTAATCCTGGAAGCCGCTCAAGAGAAGCGGTGAATAATCCGCTATATCGACTGCCACCTGTACCCGTTGCCCCAACGTTGTCCAGATAATCGCTAAAGCCGTACCAGCCCGCGGCATTGCCTGTTCCGGTGGTGGTATTGGTGGACAGCAGAGTAAGCGGCGTACTCGATCCCTCTGGGTAAATGCGGATGCCGACGCCTGAAGCCACGCCGCTTGTTCCGTAGCTATTGTCCAGCAAATGACTGATGCCGCCGTAACCGTTTTTCAGCCCCAGCGTAGCAGCCTGGGCAAGCGCCGTGGGCTGGGTGACCAGAAACCCCATGGCCACGGGTGGTGTGGTGGTGTTTGTCACCGTCCCGGATACCGCGCCGGCATCGCATTCAATCGCGACATTAAAATTGCTGGTGCTGGTCATGCTGGCGTTGAGTTCAGCCGCCCCGATCGGGGGAAGAGTAACAACCTGATCAAAATCACTGACCACGCAGGTCTCGCCGTGGATGATGGTGGTACTCCCTCCTCTCATCCCCCACACCGCCACTATGTTTGTAGCAGAAGCTGAGGGGCTGGTTGCCTGCGCCCCCGCGATGGGGCTGGTCATACCGAAAACCGGTTTAAAGCGCACGGTGGCTTGCGCCTGGGTCAGGGTGTTAAATGCGTTACGTGGGTCAGCATATGAGATATTGCCGGAATCGTTGGTTTTAAGTAGCTCAAAGGTGATATTGCTGAACGCGGAAGCTGGAACATAGATAGTGGAACCGACGGTAATATAATCCGCGGGGGTTAATTTACGCTCCTGCCAAAATTTTGTGTAATACGCCCCTGCTTTCTGGTTCGTAATACGAAAAGCGACATTTTTTGCCGGTGTAATATACCCGCTGTCAATATCATTGACCTCAATCCCACCATAAAAGTTTGAGTTAGCCGTGGCGTACATTTCATAGAGCGAATCCGCATCGGACAAAGGGCATTTGTATAAAATTTGATTCGCCGCATAGGGGGCATGCAGCCCGGAGCTAATCACGTCCACGTTTGCAGTGCCCAGTAACGTACCGGGTGGGTTTAATGATACCGACCCCGTGCCGATACTGAGTACCCCGAAAGAAATAGGGGCGTTATTACCATTCGTGACCAGCGGGGTGGCGGTGAAGCCCATATCGGCAACTTCCTGAGGAATATCGTTGATTCCGGTACCGATTGAGGTCACTCTGCGACACTCCGCCTGAGCCCAGGGGGCGCTGACTATCATGAGTGCGGCAATCAGGCCGTGTTTTAACTGAATAACTGGAAATTTCATGTGTTATCTCACTGTACGCAGATGCCATTTAAATGGATGAAGTTATTGCCTGATGCTTTATTCCGTGCGGGCATCTGGTAATTGACGCGGCACGTTTGCTTGCTGTCCCAGCGAATGAATAAAGTGCCGGAGGCATCGGGCAAGCGCGCATAGACCTGTCCATTCTGGCCGGCCATCCCAATGTTTTTCCCATCCCGGTCCTGAACCTCCGCACCCATCGGTACCGGAGAGCCATCGGGCATCATGACCGCGATCAGGGCAGGGGTACCGCCAAGGGTGTTGAAAGCCACTTTCGGCACCGCGCCCCGAACCGGGACCACGCGTACGTTTCCGCCTTCCAGCTCGACATCCTGGTCCAGGGAATTACCGTCAATGCTGATGGTGTTGTAGCGGTATGGCGCCAGAGAAGGCGCAATCCCATAGCCGAAGACATCAATTCTGGCTCCCTGCGCATTGTTAATGCGCGCGCCGCTGGCACCTTTGGCTTCAACCAGAGCAAAGGTATCACTGGCGTACGGGCCGTAGGTGACGCCGCCGCTGTGCAGGGCCAGAGTCCCTGCGGTTCCCAGACCCAGCTGGTGATCTTTGCCGCTGTGAGCGTAAGAGGCTCGCATTGTTCCTGAACGGGTACGCTCCTGCACATTCGCGCCCCAGCGCATGGTATGGCTTCGGCCCTGTTCCAGTGCGGTGTACTTGTCGTGATTGGCGTACAGGGAATAGGTGAAATCATTTTCTTCGCCTGCGGAACCGGAAAGGGTAGTCATCGCCGTGCGGGTATTTTTATTCTTCGTCATGTCGAACGACACGCTTGAGCGAGAGTCACGCCAGTCGAGCGGAATGGAAAACCCGATGGAAACGACGTTCTCGGTATATTTCTGATAACGACTGGAATCATATTCAGCGTCATTGACGCTATAGATATAATTCGTGTTACTCCAGCTGGAACGCTGCCTGCCGACGTTGATGTTGTAGCTGAGCTTTTTCCATATGTTGTTGTAGGACAGCTGTAGCTCAGTGATACGCGAACGGTTGTTGTAATAGTCGGTGCTGCTGCCGCTGAGCGAGAGAGTACCGTACTCGTCCATGTTCTGGCTTAACGTCGCGGTGAAGCGGTTACGTTGCTTAAGCGTGTCGGAGTAATAATTAGCCCCGTTCTGTTGCTGGCGCCGCACGCCCAGAACATCCTGGAGATCGCGGTATCCGGCGGTGGAATAGCGGTAGGCTGCCAGCACAATATTGGTGTTGCTCGGGAAGGTTTTGCTGTATGCCGCCTCGGCGCGCCAGCCGCTTTTGGACTGATTGTTTTCCACCTGTGCATGTGACCAGGTTGTATTGAGCGATAACGCGCCGAGTTCAGAGGCGAAAACGCCGCCGGCGAGCAATGCCTGATAATTGTTGGCGAACCGCGCGCCGGTGTTGGCGGTAAAACGGTTATTCACCCCGTACTGCAAGACGCCTTCGGCGAAAGCATTCTGTACGGAGTAATAATTCCTGACTTTACCTGCGGCCAACTGATAGCTCATATTGCCCGGACGCATGGAGCCCGGCACGGCAGCATAAGGCACAACGAAGAAGGACGATTTTCCGTCGGTTTCAATGATCTGCACCTCAATATCACCCTGACTACGGGTATTGTAGAGGTCGTCGATCAGAAAGGGGCCCGGAGGAACCTGCGTTTCGTAAATAAGATGGCCTGCCTGGCGGATCAAAACCCGGGCATTGGTATTGGCCACGCCACGGATTTCGGGCGCGTAGCCCAGTTTTCCCTGTGGCCACATGCTTTGATCGGTATACAGCTTGACGCCGTTAAAAGAGATTGAGCCAAACATGGCGCTGTCGGTATAGGTATCGCCGACCATCAGCTCGCTGGAGATGGCGGGCAGCGGGCGCTGTACCCAGGTTCTCACCGAGTTCCATTTATAGGCATTGCCTGCAGTGCTGCTCTGCATGTAGCGCAGATTGGCCTGGTGACGTAATTGCCACATCCCCATATTTGCGCCGGCGTTGATCATGCTCCACAGATAGCTGTAGTGAATGTCACGCAGAATATTGCGGGTGTAGCTGGTGTTATGGCGTAAAAATAACAGCGGCGCCCCCGCATCCCATTCGGCAACCGGGATATAGTCGCGAGGCGGGCGGTTGAGCATAATTTGTGGGATGGAAAACTCCACCGACAGCGTTGACGGTTTAATCCGCCAGCTTCCCTGCCGGGTAATATCCGCTAAAGATAAACACGGGACCTGGGGGAGGGAGGAGGGCTGGATTTTTAGCTGTAACAGTTTAATTAGCTCAGCATCAAGACACAGCTGCGCACTTTTGTCCGTCGGATTGATTTTCTGGAATTTAACCGGAACCTGGCTTTTTATTTTAGTACCATTGAGTACCAGGTCTAAATTCTGCTGCCCCGGCGCAATGATAACCTCAGTATCGTTGAATTTTTCCAGGCTGATACCTTTAGCAAACCCTGATCCAGCGAGTAAATTGTTGTCAAAACGATACTCTTCTGCAAAGGCCGAATGCGAAAACAGAGAGGCTTTAATCATGCAGGTTATTAATGCAAGACGAAAATAAACTTCCTTATTTTTGAATTGGATATACATGGCTTACCGTTGCTCCATAATCATTAACCAGACCGATCTCTATTCCCTTAGCGCTCCTGTCAGTCACCTTTCCGGCATTAAGCGCAATGTCTACAGCGGTAAAAGGCGCAATCATTGGTGGTTTATGCTTTGCATTAACACCGTTAACGCTCACCTTGCTTAATGAGATGTAATAGGGAGAGGTATTAGTAACCCGGATGCTATTTGCTGACGTGTTACTGACCGTCAGATAATCGAAAATCATTTTTGGGTTAGTTTTTAAACCCGTGGGTCGATAAAACACTTTCATTCTGTTTTTCAACATCACAACGATTTTGCTACCTTTATCGCCGCCAATGTTTGCCGGAGGTACCTGAAGGAAGTTGAAATAAAATATAGATTCCCGGTCCTGCGGCAACGGTTTATCTTGCGTAAAGAAAACGCGTAAAATTTGCCCTTCTTTTGCCGCAATGCGAAACGTTGGCGGCGTAACAATAAAAGGGGCCGTTCCTGTTTCAGGCGTAGAGGAGGGATCGCCACTGTCGAACCAGGCCTGAATCACATAAGGAAAATCATCATCATTTCTTAGTTTTAGATCAACGGACTTTGCGTCAGAGGGATAAATTACCCGCGAGCCGGTCATGACCACACTGGCCAATGCTGACTGACAAAAATAGAGGGATAATATAAATAAGAAAATGCTACGCCATTGTAAGCGGGACATATCAGTCACCTGTTGGAAATTATTTTCTGACAACCCGGAAAGAATAAATTAAGACCATCCCTGGTCTTAATTTATCTAAATATCGATTAAGAGATATTGAATCCCTGTTTTAACGCCTGATTAGTTGTAGCTAACCGCGTACTGCATCGAGGCCTGTACCGCGCCTGGGGTGGCAACGCCGGCTTCACTGATATACTGCGCGGTGTAGGTCGCAGAGGCAGAATCTGCTGCTGCCGCCAGAGTCAGATCGCCAGATGCAGTAAAGGGAGTCGTAAAGTTGATTGGCGCTGCAGCGGTATCCAGAATCTGGATTTCAGCATTTGTTGCCGCAGTAGTACCCGTTGCCACGTTGCCCAGGTTGCCGCCTACGGTGATGCTGTTACCTGCAAATTTGCTGGAAATAGTCGTTGGTTGTGTAGGATTGCCAGTACAGCCGCTTACGCTGATGTCGAAGGTGGTTGGTTTCGCAACGCTACCCGCAGTAAGCAGTTCGGATTTATTAACGCTCGGCAGCAGAACTACCGGGCTAACTTTGTTGCCGTTAATCGCCACGGTACAGGTTTCAGAGGTGACTTCCCCAAGGAAAGTGACGGTATTATCAGCAGCTAACGCCTGTGCACTAATCAGAAGAGACATCGCAGTAACAGGGATCAACACCAAACTTTTTTTCATTGCAAAATATCCTTTAGAAAAATAATCAGCCTACATGTATTAGGCTGGTGAGTGTAATTTCTTCCTTTAAAGTTAATGTTGAAATTACGCTTCGTTTTATACGCATGCTAAGGGTTGGCGCATAAAATAACCGCGGAGTTAAATTTCAACATCAATGCAACTAAAATAAACGCAAAGCGCTTTTTAGTTTGCCGGAGTATCTTGGTGTTGAGGGCTGGAATTGTGTAGTGATTTAATCTGATGAAACATGAAGTGCGCATTTAAAAATGTGAAAAAATCTTATCCTGAGGCGTTCTGCCGCGGCTTCACAAATGATAAAGACATATTGCCCCGCCTTCGCGGTTTTTCGTTGGTGGTCGACGTTACGACAAGGGTTAACTATGCATGAGATTCTTAATAATGGAGCGATTAGATAAAGGCGATGTTGTTTTTTTTATTTGGTACGAAATGTGAAATCGTTATGCAGGGTAAAAGATAGCCGTTAGCTGATCATGTATTAAATGTACTTCACTGGGGAGGATGTTTCATTAGTGACAAAATATATCACCTAATGGGCAGGCATCATTCGTTTATTGTCTCTTGAGCGGCTGTTGGCGCTTTATGAAATTTATGAACCAGCACTGGAAACAGGTTTTTGCGGCATTGACAGTACGCAGAGGCTAGTTTTTCTGGAAGAATAGTGCGTTGCATATTGCCGCACGAAACCGGTGTATCCCGTCCTGCTATTGGACATTATTCCCTTCTGTGTTCACCTGTTTTACGACAATGGGGCCAAAATGATGAACATTGGCATTGAACAACGCCACACGATTACCAGCAGGGCATAAGAAACCGGTGAGTATCCTCACCGGTTAACCCGTTACCTGACGGTATCGATGCGGCTAAAACGTTTACCATCGGCGCTGACAGTACGTACGTTCACTGCGCCCTGCACCTGTGGTTGCGCATTGTCATCATAACGTTGCCAGCTGCTGCCACCATTGGTGGAGTACTCAATGATCATCCCCGGGAAACTGGTGTTTGCTTCCAGTTTGCCGTTGGTGATTTTCGCCCCCGGTACCGGCAAACGGAACGCTATACTGGCTTTTTCCATCTTCGCCAGTTCCCGGCTGCCCAGGATATTGGCGAAACGAATCCAGTCCTTATTCTGTGCTTTCGCATCAACATGGTGCGTTACGCCCGCCTTATAGCTTTTCCCCTTCAGGTAATCCTGCTCCCACGCCGCTTGATGCCATGCGCGTTCGGCAACGGAGAACAGCCGCGGGAAGAGGCGATATTCCATCTCTTCGTCGGTACGGACGATTTCGCTCCATATTTGAGCCGACAGGCCATACGCGCCCGGCCACTCTTTATCTGCCTTGCCTTCAAACGGGTTACCGTCCCGATCGAGTGAAGTTTCTGCATTTTGCGGCAGGTTATTTGGTGTGAATCCAAAGATCTTACGCTCATCGCTAAAGCGCGTTGCCCAGTAGAAGCCTGGCTCCTGAGGATTAACCTCGTATGGGTGATCCAGATAAACATAATCCGGGTTGGAAATGACCACTTCGTAGCCTTTGTTTGCCCAGTCATTAACCGACTCCGCACCGCCCCAGAACAAGGTGTCCCAGAAATTTACCGCCGTTTTTTTGGTGGCAAAATCGGTCGCATCCTTAGCATGCTTTAATCCATCCTGCCAGGCCTGCATTTTCGCAATACCATGCTGGTTGACCAGTTGACTGACTTCCACGGCGAACCAGCTCGGCAGATGCTCAATATCGGCCACTTTTCCCTCTTTCAGCATGGCCTGGCAGACCGCTGACTTCGCCCACGGTTTGTCCTGATTGCGCTGTTCAATCTGACCTTTACCTTCCTGCGGATTGTTTTTATCGGTATATCCGGCGCCCAGATAAATATTTTTCGCTTCATCACCACCAAAATGCCAGGTCGTTAGCGGTAGTCCCGCCTCTTCATGCATTTTCTGGATTTCGCCCATCACCTTATCGACAAAATGACGAGACGACGGTAAGCATGGGTTCAGATAACCGGTGCGATCGTAGAACTGAACCCCGGTAGTCACCGAAGTATCGTCAGGATCGAGTAGACGAAATTCATTCGCTGCTTTCTCTTTACCTTCTTTCATCAGACGATCGTAGCGGGCTTCCATCGATATGGTTGCCGCCCGGGCATGCGCGGGCATATCAATTTCCGGGATGACATCAATCTGCCGTGCTTTGGCATACTTGAGTATCTCAATATAATCAGCACGGCTAAACCAACCACTGCCGTTCGTACTGCTATCCGGGCCTGACCCCAGTTGCGGCAGCAGGCAGGTTTTTTCCGTCAAATCATGGCAGCGCTTTCCTCCGACTTCCGTCAGTTCAGGTAGCCCAGGGATCTCAATACGCCAGCCTTCATCGTCGCTGAGATGAAGATGGAATTTATTCAGCTTCAGCGCCGCCATCTGTTCCAGTGCCCGCAAGATAGCCGCTTTACTATGAAAATTACGCGCAACATCGATAAACAAACCACGATACTGGAAACGCGGCGCATCTCTGGCTTCAAGAGTGGCGATCTTCATCGGCCCCTCTGCAGGAACCAGTGAAAGAATTGACTGGAGGCCGTAGAAGACCCCAGCCCGATCGTAACCGGTTACCAGTGCCCCCTTTTCGTCAATCTTAAGGGTATAAGCTCCCGGTACCGCTTCCTTACCCTGGAAAGATGGCGCAGAAATCTCGGTACGCACCGGGTAACCTCGATCGGTTTTCAAGCCCAGCAGGGAGAAGCGCTCGGTAATCGCCTCTGCCGACGGCTTCGGCAGGGCAGAGAGATCCAGCTTAACTCCGTGGCTCAGATCAACATCCCGATCATGCACGTTAACCACCCGCGGCGTTGGCACAATTTGGCCGCGCAGGGATGAGGCGTTGAGCAATTTCACATCGTTGTTTTTCTCAAAGCGTACTTCGGCCGTCATCAGGACATTGTTGTCGGCGGCCGTGCTTTTCCATAAATCACCGCGAATTGGTGTGACAATCTGATTGAGATCTTCTGTATCGGTACTGGCAATGACTTTGGGCTGCGCATCCGTGGAAGTGACGTACCAACGCGGGATCACATCACTCATAAACAGCTGCCAGTATTCATTAATAATCGGGATGTCCACAGCTTGTCCTGCCGGGAATGCGCTAAATTTATCAGTAGGTTCCAGTTTGTGCAGGTCGCCGATGATATGCGTAACCTTAAACCGGGCATTATCCACGCTCAGAATCCGGCGAATACTGGAGAAATAAATCGCCCAGTCTTTACCCGTAATTGCATCGCCATCATTCGTTAACCTGATGGTGGCCTTGTTACAGGATGCCCAGTCCGCGCCCAGGCTGGCGCAATCAACGCCATGCAGCGCCGCGTGGTTATCCACGACGGTATAGTTAATCTTGAGTTGACTGATTTGATCGACAGTTTGCTGATTGGCAAAGGCTGTTCCGCTGCCCATTATTCCAGCAACTGCGGTTGCCAGCAGGCCTGTTTTTAATGATTTCATGTCATTTTCCTTAATGATTATCGGCACTGGCACTGCACGTTAATGCTGGAATCAGCAGAGAAACTTTCGGCGTTAGCCTGCGGAAAAATAATCCAGCCTGGCGCGTCAATTGCCAGCGCTGGGGTATTACGTTTTCCAGTAAAGATATGCATGTGAATTTCCTCTTGACATTTAAAACGCGGGAAAGGCAGACCGCGTGAAATTAAAAAAAATAAGCCAATAATAAACGGTATAAACCCCTTAATAAGCATGAATACATTATTTTTTGTGACGCGAATTATCAATCTGTTTTTGTGTGACAAACTGAATTTTATGACAAAACGCACATATTATATTTCTCTTTATTACACTTGAGTTTTGCCAGGTTGTTTTTGTAATTATTTGATTTTTAAAATCAATTAATGGATTGAATTGATTTTATGATGAGCGGGAATAGTGGCCGCGAATAAGATTTTTCCCCATTACAAATGGAGTTAATTTTTATCGTGAAAATATGCCGTGGTCAAAGAGAGGCGACAGACATGTAAGACCTACCGTCCCCGTATCACTATCCCTGTACGCTTGTGCTTTTGAATTGCCCTTTGAGTCGATAGTGATCTCTTCCCGGAAACCTCAAAATAAAACGGGTGTGCTTATGCTGACACAGCGGAAACGGTCGTGCTGCCTTGTGCAGAGCAACGCTTCCGCAGGGGCTGCCGGTTTCCCGTTCTCCTTTAAATGTGATTATAAACAATAGCATACGGTCTTTTTCCCTGACCCATCTGATGAAGTAAACCCTTACTGTCTGTATTTCGCTCTTCACCTCAAGCCCATTTCATCGACACATACTCTCCTTTATTTCGTGATTCATCTCTCATTTTATTCATTATTCGAATTGTCACGCTTGATAACTATGTGGCGGAGTGTAGTCTAAAGCATAACTTCACAAATAATCGTGAAGAAGGAAAGTACATCACAAACTCGTTTGAAGGATCCACCCCCATGTCGGAATTGAAATTTGCCACGCGTTTAAACTCTTTTGCCTCAGGAGCGAACCTCTACTGGCCGGATCTTCAGGGGAAACCCTCTGTGCTGCAGATGATTGCCCGTGCCGGTGAGGTAAAAGGGTTAACCCATCTTGATCTGAACTACCCGCAGCACATCACGACTGATATTCAAACGCTGCGCCAGGCCATTGAGGATGCGGGACTGGCGGTCAACGGTATGCAAATGCGCTGGGATGCACCGCAATTTAAGATCGGGGCTTTTACTAACCCCAACCCACAGATCCGTCGTGAGGCCATTGAGCTGACAAAACGCGGGATTGATGCCGGGCGCGAATTTGGATCACGTCTGATGACGCTGTGGATGGGGCAGGATGGTTATGATTACTGCTTCCAGGCGGATTACAAAAAAATCTGGAACGATGCGGTGAGCGCAGTCCGTGAAATTGCCGAATATGCGCCGGACGTGGATATCAGTATCGAATACAAACCGAATGAGCCGCGTGCTTACAGTATTTTCCCCAATGCCACGACATGTTTACTGGCAGTAGAAGAAGCCGGCTGTCCGAATCTGGGGATCACGCTTGATTTTGCTCACGTGCTGTTTGCCAATGAAATTCCGGCTTATGCTGCGGCGATGGTAGCCCGCCGTTCACGCCTGCTGGGGCTTGATCTCAATGACGGCTGGGGGAAACGTGATGATGGTTTGATGGTGGGCTCGGTTAACCCGCGCGCCACGCTGGAATTCCTCTGGCAGATGCAGCGAGATGGGTATCAGGGGGCCTATTACTTTGACACATTCCCGGATGCCAGTGGCCTCGATCCGGTTCGTGAAGCTGAAATCAATATTGCGACCGTTACCCGATTACTCAAACTGTGCCAACAACTGGACGGCAATGATGAACTGGCAGCGGCCATTAGCCGCCAGGATGCCGTTGCCTCTCAGCGGATAGTTAATGACATTATGCTAGCCAGATAGCGCAAAAAATAAGCAAACATTAGAAAAATACCCTGACGCAAAAATAAAAGGCTGAAAAATGAAAAAGCTCATACTCTCTGTACTCGCCTCTTCTTTACTGTGCTCGATGGCTTACGCCGCTGATTTAGCCCCGCTGAAATCGGATACTGAACCGGATCGCACAGACTGGACGCAGCTCAGCAGCAAATATGGTCCAATGCCGAAAGTCGACAGCAAACTTAAAATTGGCGGCGTATCGAAAACGCTGACCAATGAATACTGGCGTTCACTCGGCGAAGGTTACCAGAACGTCGGTAAAAAATATGGCTTCACCGTAGCTTATCAGGCTGCCGCCAATGAAGACGATCAACTGGGTCAGTTATCAATAGCGGAAACGCTTATCTCCCAGGGCTTTAACGGGCTGCTGGTATCACCTCAGACCGATATCAACCTTGAACCCGCTCTGGAAAGTGCCACCAGCAAAAAAATTCCCGTGGTCAATGTTAACGATGCGGTGATGCCAAATGCACCGTATTACGTCGGGAACGTGCAGAAAGATAACGGCGTGCGGGTGGCGAAATGGTTCATCGAACACCATCCGCAGGGCGGTAAAGTTGCAGTGATCGAGGGGCAGCCTGGCGTTTATGCCGCTGGCCAGCGAACCCGCGGTTTCAACGAGACGCTACAGGCCAACGGCAAGTTCAATATTGTTGCCAGCGTACCGGCGAACTGGAGTCGCGAACAGGCGTTTAATGCGGCCTCAACAATCTTGCAGCAGCATCCCGATCTGATTGGTTTTTACGCAAATAACGACACCATGGCGCTGGGTGTGGTGGAAGCTGTTCGTTCGCTGAATAAAGCCGGGCAGGTGGCTGTATTTGGTACCGATGGTATCTCAGATGCCTATGCCTCGATTAAACGCGGCGAACTGACGGGTACGGTGGACAGCTTCCCGGTACTGACCGGGGAAGTCGCAATGGAAGTTATGCTGCGCCTGATTGACGGGCAGAAAATTTCCCGCGTGGTCTCTACACCTCAGGCCTTGATCACCAAAGATAACGCGGATGCCTTCTCGACCAAAGATAACGACAAGCTGCGTCAGCTGCTGGCTCAACAGTAAGTCAGGCGGAGGGTGTATGGAACAGTATCGCTTAACGATGCGTGGGATAAGTAAGACATACGGTAACGCGGCGGCATTACAGGACGTGGACTTTTCGGTCAAACCTGGCGAGGTTCATGCCCTGATTGGTGAAAACGGCGCCGGAAAATCCACGCTGTTAAATATTCTTTCAGGTGTACGAGAGGCCGATAGCGGCGAGATTAGCGTGAACGGACAGACCGTTCAGATGAAGAATCCGCTCAGCGCCCGTCATGCCGGTATTGCCATGATTCATCAGGAATTACAGCATGTTCCGGAACTCTCCGTTGCGCAGAATATGTTTCTTGGTCGGCCGCTCACCAGGGCAAAAGGTTTATGGGTGGATAAACACGCTCAGTTGGAAAGAGCGAAGCTGATTCTCAAACAGCTGGATCCGACAATTGATCCCAATGAGCCGATCAAGAACCTGAAAGTCTCACAGCAGCAGATCGTGGAGATTGCTCGCGCCATGCTGGACGATGCAAAAATCATCGCCATGGACGAGCCGACATCCAGTCTGACGCCGAGAGAGTTTGACCGGCTGGCCGAACTCATTTCGGATCTGAAGTCTATGGGGGTATCGCTTATCTATGTTTCTCATAAGATGAACGAAATTTTCAGAGTCTGCGACCGGGCCACTATTATGCGTGATGGCAGGCAGGTTGGGGTGGTGAACATTTGTGATGAGGATGAAGAAAGCATTGTCTCAAAAATGGTCGGACGCAAGATTGAGAAACTTGAGCACAACTCATATGTGACCGATCGTGAAGTTCTTCGCGTTGAGAATCTCTCGCGTGGTGGCGCTGTGCGCGATGCCAGTTTCACCGTCCGTGCGGGTGAGGTGCTCGGTATTGCGGGTCTGGTCGGCGCCGGGCGTACGGAACTGATGAAACTGATTGCCGGTATTGATAAACGCAGCAGCGGTAACGTGTTTGTTAATGGCCAGGCGGTGCGTAATCACAACGTCAGTGCCGCGATTCGGGCAGGCATTGGCCTGGTCCCGGAGGACCGTAAGAAAGAAGGGATTATCAAAGAGCGTGCGGTGAAGATGAATATGGCACTGCCTTCGATGCGTAACTTCACCATTGCCGGGATGATCGGCAAAGTTAAGCTTAACCGGGTTGCGCATGAAGTCATGAGCGATTTGAAGCTACGACCACTGAACATTGATAAAACGATTGGCACATTAAGTGGCGGTAATCAGCAGAAAGTTATTATTGGACGCTGGGTTGCCGCAGATGCTCAGGTTTTTCTGTTTGACGAACCAACCCGAGGGATTGATATTGGGGCGAAATCAGAAATTTATAATCTGATAGAAAAACTGGCCCGTTCAGGCAAGGCAATTGTTGTTGTCTCTTCAGAGATGACAGAGATTATTCGTATTTCTGACCGAGTACTGGTTATGCGTGAAGGGAAGATTACTAAGGAACTAAAAGGTGACGCCATCACGGAAGATAATATTGCACGCTATGCCATTAAAGATGTCGAAGAGACCATTTAAATTTCTTACCTTTATTAATTTGAAAGGCCATAATCATGATTTCACAAAGTAATTCCCGGCCAGAAAAGCTTCGTGCACTGCCGTTTAAATTTAACCTTCGCGATGCCGGAACCTTAATTGGTTTGCTTATTATCATTATTACGTTTTCTTTTTTATCACCGGTGTTTTTCACTATTCCTAATTTGTTGAATATTTTACAGCAATCATCCATTAACGCATTAATTGCGCTCGGGATGACCCTGGTCATTATCTCCGGAGGTATCGATCTTTCGGTGGGGCCGGCTGCAGCATTATCAGCGGTTTTAGGGGCAACCATGATGGTTGCCGGAGTCCCCGTGCCGTTGGCCATTCTGGCAACGCTGGGAATTGGGGCTATCTGCGGTGTCTTTAGCGGTTCGCTGGTGGCCTATGCCGGATTGCAACCCTTCATTGTTACCCTCGGGGGGCTGTCGCTGTTCCGTGCTATCGCACTGATTTATACCGGCGGCAATCCGGTATTTGGTATCCCGACGGAATTCCGTAGCCTGATTAACAGTGAAATTTTTGGCATTCCAACGCCTATCGTTATTGTTGCCGTTATTGCTTTGGTACTGTGGACCGTCATGAATAAAACGCCGTTAGGAGAATATATTCTGGCTGTCGGCGGCAATGAAGAAGCGGCTCGCGTTGCCGGCGTGCCGGTGAAAAGAACCAAAGTCACGGTATTTGTTATCTCAGGAACCCTGGCCTCTCTGGCCTCACTGATCTTGATTGGTCGGTTAGGTGCTGCGGAACCAACGATTGGCAATCTGTGGGAACTGGATGCCATTGCCGCGGCGGCTATTGGCGGCGCGTCTCTGATGGGAGGGAAAGGTAGCGTAGTAGGTACAATTATCGGCGCCATCATTCTTGGTGCGCTACGCAATGGCCTGACGTTACTTAATATCCAGGCTTTTTACCAATTGCTTGCGACTGGTCTTATTATTATCATAGCGATGTTGATTGACAGAGCGACCAGAGGCAAGTAATGAAGCAGGATCCACGAGCCATTGGTGCTCAAATACGTATGCGACTACCCCAGCTGACACCTTTAGAGCGACGTGTGGTTGAGGCTATCATCGCCCGAACTGATATTACTGAGCAAACTTCTCTAAAAGAAATTGCCCACGAGAATAATGTTTCAGAGGCGATGATTGTCAAAATAGCCAAGAAGCTTAACTTTTCAGGTTTTAGAAATTTCAGAACTGGTTTGATTTATTATAACCAATCTGAGGTGGCAAGTTTACACGCGGAAATTGAGCCTGATGATTCATCGGAACAACTGTTGTCAAAAGTATTCAGAACATCAATTCAGGCTATTGAAGAGACGATGTCTATTCTGGATATTGCAGAGTTCGACCGCGCTGCGGATATTATATTCAAGGCTCGACATATTGACTTATATGCTGTCGGTGGTTCCGCCACGGTAGCACGTGACTTATCCCACAAGCTTTTAAAAATTGGTATTAAGTCGACGGTATATGATGACGCCCATATTATGTTGATGTCCGCTGCGGTGCTATCTGACGACGATGCTGTACTTGCAATCAGTCACTCTGGCGCAACGCGTGCCGTTAACGATCCGGTAAAACTGGCGGCACGCAATGGTGCCAAAGTGATTGCGATTACGAATTATGCCGAATCGCCTATTGCGCGTAACGCGCATGTGGTACTCAATTCAACTTCTCAGGGATCGCATTTGTTAGGGGAAAACGCCGCGTCACGCATTGCTCAGCTCAATATTCTGGATGCATTGTTTGTGGCCATTGCCAAGAAAGATCTGAAGCAGGCGGAGAAGAATTTGATGAAAACCCAGCATGCGGTTCAGGACCTGCGGGAATATTAACCATGAGTAAAATTGTTGTAGCGGGGAGCCTTCATTACGACATTATGCTGGATGCGCACCATCGTCCGGAAAAAGGTGAAACGGTAATGGGCTCGGGCTGCACTTACAAATTTGGCGGTAAAGGGGGCAATCAAGCCATATCCGCTGCTCGTGCGGGAGGGAACGTCATTTTTATTGGTGCAGTAGGGGCTGATGCGCAAGGGGCGTTTCTTCTGCAGACGCTTTGTGATGCCGGAGTCAATATCGGATCGGTCGCCACAATAGATGAGATCCCTTCCGGGATGAGCGTGGCGATTTCTGATGTCGATGGTGATTATGGTGCGGTTGTCGTCTCAAATGCGAATCAGCATATTCCTGCAAAACTCTTTCAACAGGGTGACATCTGGCAAGATGCCGGAATGCTGGTTCTCCAGAACGAAGTTCCGGAAACGATAAATCTGTATGCGGCCATCGAAGCCAGCAAGCGGGGGATTCCTGTCTGTATCAATGCGGCGCCGGCCAGAGAACTGAGCCCGCAGCTGGAAAGCTGCATCACGTTGCTGGTGGTTAATGCTATAGAGGCACGTGATATGTGTGGAGTGACGGTGAACGACCTTTCCTCAGCCCTGGAAGCTGCGGAATTATTGGCTAAACGTTTCTCTCAGGTTGTTGTCACAGCCGGCGAACATGGTGTCGCGTTTTGTGAAGCGGGCATTGCGGGCTCGACTTTAGCCGCCAGGCGGATAACGCTGGTGAGTACTCATGGCGCTGGTGATTGTTTTATGGGGGTTTTATGCACCAGCCTGATGCATGGAGAGGCGCTTAGCGATGCGGTATTTCGGGCGAATGAAGCTGCCGCCCGCCATGTCTCTCAGCCCCGGGCATAAAGAAGTATTCCGTCATCCAGAGCCTCAGTATGGCAAAATTAGCAGCTGATTTTTCTTCAGAAGAAGAATGAAAAGCAAAAAGCCCGCTTAAGTTTCCTTAAGCGGGCTTCTTAAATATGGCTCCTCTGACTGGACTCGAACCAGTGACATACGGATTAACAGTCCGCCGTTCTACCGACTGAACTACAGAGGAATCGTGTGAACGAGGCGCATACTACTGGCCTGGCATTTTTGTGTCAACACTAAAATTAACTCACTGATTCAAATGGCTAAATTTAACTCAACTCGTTGTTTTAGTGCACAAGATGCCCGTCGTCTGTATCCAGCTGGCCATTCTCACGTAATCTTTGTAAGGGATCCTGACGATAGAAATGGCAAAAACGCTGCCAAAGCGCCGGAAAGCGCGGAGCAAACAGCTCTGGTGCGCTAAAGAAATATTCAGATAACACGGCAAAACATTCGGCCGGGTCGGTCGCCGCATAGGCGTCAATGCTGGCGGCGCTCTCCCCAACCAGATCGATCTCATCCTGAATGTTATTCATCGCCGCGTGGAGGTCGTGCTCCCAGCCAGCGACTTCGCGCAACGGAATCAGCGGCACGCCGCTGGCGCGATCGCCATTGCGGGTATCCAGCTTATGTGCAACTTCGTGCACGATAAGGTTGAAACCAGATGCATCGAAAGAGTCCTGAATATCCAACCAGTTCAGGATAATTGGCCCTTGTTGCCAGCTCTGGCCGGATTGGACGACCCGTTGACTGTGGACCAGACCAATATCGTCTTCCCATTCATCGTCAACCACAAATGGGGCAGGGTAGATTAGCACCTCGTGGAAGCCATCCAGCCACTCAATGCCAAGCTCAAGAACCGGCAAACAGAACAGCATTGCAATGCGGGCGTTTTGCAGCGGAGTGAGTTCAAGCCCTTGCAGGGCAACCAGACGTTTTTGTTGCAGAAAGCGTGCCGCCATCTGCACCAGTTCCTGCTGTTCTTGTGCAGAAAGATTGGCTAAAACAGGAATGGCAAGCGCGTGTTCCCAGGGCATTTCTGCGTTGCCGGACTCTTCATCTACTTTCCAGGGCCATTTAAACATCATATTGCTCGCAAAGTCGTCACTTGAACATCATTAAAGAGACAGGAACTATTAAAGTGCCAAAGAACCTGGCATTATAGCAACCTCAGCGGAGAGATGCCGGAGCGGCTGAACGGACCGGTCTCGAAAACCGGAGTAGGGGCAACTCTACCGGGGGTTCAAATCCCCCTCTCTCCGCCACTATTCAAACACTTACGACAATTCCTTTCAACGACCCGCGTCACACACTTCTATTGTGTTGGTATAACCGAGCGTCGAATGTCCATCAATCATCATCCTCTGATTTCTCGTTGACGGGAAGAGCTCACCTCGATGATATCGGAATGCTTCCTGCGAGCGGAAGATTTCTGTCCTCATCACTATCGATAAGAGAAGGGCGTTTACTGACGTTAAGGGAAGACGCGGCGGGCAGAGCAGAAGTCGAATCTGAAAAACAAAGCCCGCACACGGCGGGCTTTAAAGCGTAAATCGTATCAGAACTGATAGGTAATACCGACAGCAAACTGATCGTCTTCGGCGGCACCCGTGATGATGCTGTCTTTGTGATCGATCAGGTTAAATTTGTAAGCACTATAGACATTGAAATTTTTGTTGAAGTAGTACCAGGTACCCAGTTCGATATAATTCATAATTTCAGCATCCTTTCCGCCGTTTGTGCCGAGATCTTTGCCTTGAGCATAGACATAGCCGAGAGAAGGGCGCAGACCGAAATCAAACTGGTACTGAACGACGGCCTCGATATTTTGCGTTTTGTTGGCGAAAACGCCGTTGGCCATTGGCGTCATGTTATGCGATTCGGCATACATCACCGCCGTGTAAATGCTATTGGCGTCATACTTCGCGGCTAAACTCCAGACTTCTGCGTTTTCACCTTTACGGTCTGCCGTCTGCTCGTCGGTACGGTCTGAATTACTGTAGGCGGCGGCAAAACCAAATCCATCGATACTGTAATCGACCGATGTGCTATAGCCGTCACCGTTAGCTTTTAAACGATCGCGGTTATTATTTTTACCCTGGTATTGCAGCCCGATATTCAGGCCGTCAACCAGGCCGAAAAAGTCGCTGTTACGGTAGGTGGCGATCCCGTTGGTACGACCCGTCATAAAGTTGTCGGTCGCCACCAGGCCATCGCCACCCCATTCGACCAGCATATCGGTGTAACCCGCCGCGTCATAAACCAGGCCATAGTTACGACCATAATCAAATGAGCCGTAGTTGGCGAATTTTAAACCGGCAAACGCCAGACGCGTAGCGCTACCCTGTTCGCCTTCTGGTTTATCCGCTTTGATGTTGTACTCAAACCGGCCATAGCCAGTCAGGTCACTGTTAATCTGGGTTTCACCTTTGACGCCGAAACGGGCGTAAGTGGTATCCCTGGAGTTGTTGTCACTGTTGTTGCGATCGGTGTCGGTGAAAATATGTTCACCTACCATTTTGCCGTAGAAATCGAGCTTGTTTCCGTTCTTATTGTAGATTTCTGCCGCATTAACTGCTCCGGCCAATAGTAATGGCGGAACCAGAAGTGCCAGTGTTTTTCTTTTCATTATATATTCCCTTTTAATCATCATTAATATGAATGGAGATGAGTATTGCAGAAAACAATTTCATACTATCGGTAAGGTTCACTTTTATTTAAAATAAAAATGTAAATAAGTTATATCAAATATTACAAAATGTTTCTATTTGAATTTTTATATTAAAAAGTTATCATTTTGGAATGATGTATTTTTGTTGTTTATTGTTCTCAATAACAATACGTTAAGTGTTTTTGTTGATATATTTATGTCACTGATTTTATTTCTATGAATTATGGCTGTTGTTTGAATGATTTGGGTGGATTATTTAACTCATGGGTAATAACACAGGCTGAAATACGCGTTCGGATTGATGCAGGTTTTGACGATGGAAAAATATCCCTCAGGTATCTTGCTATTATTCTCCGTCGCGGCTTTACGACGATGAACAATAAATCCTGAGATGCTGGCGCGAAAGCATCGCTATCTCGCGATGGTTAAACGCGGTTGTTCACGGGAGGAAGGTGCTGTTTCGTTATCTTTTTCACAGTATAATGTGACGCGCATCACTTTTTTTTGGCCATGTGCTGCGGTTTCGTTGTCAGTTAAAAGGAGAGGAGTTAATGGAGCAGAAAGCGAAACGAAGCCCGGGCGGGAAACTTGCCCTGTGGGTCTTTTATGCCTTTTGTGGTTACTTTCTGTGGGCAATGGCGCGCTACTGGTGGGTCGTTGGTAAAATTGAAAGTGTCCCCGGCGCGACAATTGACGGCGATCTGGGATCGACGTCAGGTAAGTGGCTTGGTGCTCTGCTCGGTTTTCTTGTGCTGAGCGTTGTCGGCGCCATCCTCGGGGCGATAGCCTGGTACACCCGCCCTGACCCCGGGATGCATGAACAACACGATTAAAGTTGCTATGCTCAACGCTGACCTTCTCTCAGAGGAACGTGTATGCAACAACTTGACTGGCAGCAACGCTTTGAAGCCTGGCTTGCGGGACATCTCACCGAGGGCGACTCGGCCCACGACATTTCGCACTTCCGGCGCGTGTGGGGAACCGCACAGCGGCTGGCTGAAGAGAGTCAAGTCGATCGTCTGGTCATTCTGACCGCCTGTTATTTTCATGACATTGTTAGCCTGCCGAAAAACCATCCCGAGCGCAGCCGCTCCTCGGTGATGGCGGCAGAAAAAACGCTGGCTATTCTCCAGTCGTCATTCCCGGACTTTCCGTGCGACCGCTATCCTGCCGTTTATCACGCGATTGAAGCGCACAGTTTCAGTGCCGGTATTTCCCCGCACAGCGCAGAGGCGAAAATTGTCCAGGATGCCGATCGGCTGGAGGCACTCGGCGCAATTGGACTGGCCCGCGTCTTCGCGGTGTCCGGGGCACTGAACAACATCTTGTTTGATGCTGACGATCCCTTTGCTGACCGGCGTAAGCTGGATGACAAAAAATATGCGCTGGACCATTTCCAGTGCAAGCTGTTGCGTTTACCCGAGACGATGCAAACGGACAAAGGCAAAGAGATGGCGCTACACAATGCGCGCTTTCTCGTGCAATTTATGGCCAAGCTTAGCGCTGAGCTTCGCGGCGACCCGCAGTCGGTCGATGAGGCGGTTTTAAGGCGCTTTGAGCCACTGGCCTAAAACTGCCCGCATGATTTATGGTAATCTCTGCAAAATTGTTCGGGCTGGTTGAGGGTATGCCGCAAAATTTATCGAAGGAAAAGAGCCTGTTGTTGCCACCGGAACATGCCGGGGAAGAGGCTCAGGCGCTGCTGCGCCAGCTGATGGCAATATACGATGTGAAAACGCTGGTGGCATTTCTGCTGGCCGTTGGCGATCGTCACTGGAGCCCGGCTATATTAAAACGCGTGGCGACGGTTGAGCGGGCGGCTAACCGTATAACGGCCAAAGAGTATGCCCGTCTGGCAACGCTGCTGCCGCCACCGCCGGCCCATCATCCCCATTATGCTTTCCGGTTCGTCGATCTGTTTGCCGGAATCGGCGGGATCCGCAGCGGCTTTGAGGCGATCCGCGGACAGTGTGTTTTCACCAGTGAATGGAATAAGCATGCGGTGCGCACCTACAAAGCCAACTGGTATTGTGACCCGAATCAGCACCGCTTTAACGAAGATATTCGTGATATTACCCTCAGCCATCGCCCGGATGTGAGCGATGAACAAGCCGCGCAGCATATTCGCGATACGATTCCTCCGCACGATGTTCTGCTCGCGGGCTTTCCCTGTCAGCCTTTTTCGCTGGCCGGGGTATCGAAGAAAAATGCGCTGGGCCGGGCCCACGGTTTCGCGTGTGAAACCCAGGGAACGCTGTTCTTTGATGTGGTCAGAATTATCGCTGCCCGCAGGCCTGCCATCTTTGTACTGGAGAACGTTAAAAACCTGAAAAGCCATGATAAAGGACGGACATTCCGCATTATCATGCAGACGCTGGATGAGCTGGGTTATGAAGTCTCCGATGCCGACCACAGCGGCGCCGACGATCCGAAAGTGATCGATGGACGTCATTTCTTACCCCAGCACCGCGAACGTATTGTGCTGGTGGGCTTCCGTCGCGATCTCCAGCTGCACGACGGTTTTACCCTGCGCGATATCTCAAAATTTTACCCGACCGCGCGCCCGACCTTTGGCGATCTGCTGGAGCCGACGGTGGATGCTAAATTTATTCTGACGCCGGTGCTGTGGAAATATCTGTATCACTATGCGCGCAAGCATCAGGCGCTGGGCAACGGGTTTGGTTACGGACTGGTTGATCCACGCAATCCTCAGAGCGTGGCGCGCACGCTATCCGCGCGCTATTACAAAGACGGTGCCGAGATTCTGGTCGATCGCGGCTGGGATCGCCCGTTGGGCGAGCAACACTTCGACGATACGCAAAATCAGCTTCGTCGTCCGCGTCGGCTGACGCCGCGCGAATGCGCACGGTTGATGGGGTTTGAAAGTCCGCAGGGCTATCGCTTCCGCATTCCGGTTTCCGATACCCAGGCCTATCGCCAGTTCGGTAATTCAGTCGTGGTGCCGGTGTTTGCGGCCGTCGCGAAATTACTTGCGCCGCGAATCGAGCAGGCCGTGGCGCAGCGTGAATCCGAGGATCAAGACGGTGGACGTCCACGATAAAAACACGCGCAGTAAAAACATGCGGGCGATTGGCCAGCGCGATACGGCAATCGAAAAACGGCTCGCCGCGCTGCTCGCTCAGGGCGGATTTACGTTTACTGTTCAGGATGCGACTTTGCCGGGGCGTCCCGATTTTGTCGTGGCAGAGTACCGCTGCGTGATTTTTACCCACGGCTGTTTCTGGCATCACCATCGTTGCTATCTGTTTAAAGTGCCCGCGACGCGCACGGAATTCTGGTTGGATAAAATCGGCAAGAACGTCGCGCGCGATAGCCGCGATATCCTGCGGTTGCAGGAGCGAGGGTGGCGGGTGCTGATCGTCTGGGAATGTGCGCTGCGCGGGCGACTAAAGCTGAGCGATAAGGCGTTGAGTGAGCGCCTGGAAGAGTGGATCTGCGGCGGTGGTGACCGCGCGCAGATCGACACGCTGGGCATTGGTGAGCTACAGCTTACTTCTCCACCTCACAAGGCGTAACTTCAGCTCGGGCGGGGAACAGGTATTTCCCCAGCGTGACCAGCACAACGGCAAAAATAATTACCCCCAGCGCCAGCCATTCGATGGACGAAAGGCTCTCTCCGGCAAATCCGGTCCCCAGCAGGACCGCCACTACGGGATTCACGTAAGCGTAGCTGGTGGCGACGGCGGGGGTGACGTTACGAATTAAATACATGTAGGCGTTAATGGCGATAAGAGAGCCAAAAATCGCCAGATAGGCAACGGCAAAAATACTTGACCACGACGGCATTTGGCTCAGGGTTTCGCCGGTCGCCCAGGAGGCGACCGCCAGGACGACTCCCGCGGCGAGCATTTCAATCGCACCGGCCATCATGCCTGTCGGAAGCTCAATCCGGGAACCGTAAACGGAACCAAATGCCCAGCTCATGGAACCGATAAGAATCAACAGCGCCCCCCACGGATTACCGCTCAGATTCCCGCCGCTGTTAAGCAGAATGATGCCCGCCAGACCGATGGCAATCCCCAGCCACTCAATCTTGCGGGTGGTGATACCAAAAAAACGGCTAAAGCAGAGCGTGAAGAGCGGCACAGTCGCCACCATGACCGCTGCAATGCCAGAAGGCACATGCTGGTGCTCGGCCAGGGTGACAAAACCATTTCCGACGGCCAGCAGCAGGATGCCGATCAGTGCCGCATTGAGCAGAGGTCGGAGCGGCGGAAGCGAGTGACCGGTTGCCAGCAGATAAGCGAGCAGTAGCCCGCCGGCGGAGAGAAAGCGGATACCGGCCATCATCAACGGGGGCCAGCTGGCAACACCAATGGCAATGGCAAAATAGGTCGATCCCCAGATGATATAAAGCGCAAACAGGGCTCCGATAAGGGGCAGAAGCTGGCGGGTAGACATACGTCCTCACGACGGTACAGAGATAGAAAGGAGACATATAGTAAACGTGAAAACTACTGCGCTGGCGAGTGCTTTAATTGATCGATAATTGTTAAATATATATTGACTCTGTGCACCTCTGGGCGAAAAAGCACTTTTACCTCATACTTATGCGGACATGGTCGCTAAGCGTTCAGGTTGCAGCCGGAGCGCCTGGGGATTAACCCTCAATAAATGAAGGAATACAATTTTGGCAGGAAGTAGTCTTTTAACGCTGTTGGATGATATCGCCACCTTGCTGGACGATATTTCCATGATGGGGAAACTGGCAGCGAAAAAAACGGCCGGCGTGCTGGGAGACGATCTCTCTCTTAATGCCCAGCAGGTCACGGGCGTTAGGGCCAATCGTGAGCTCCCCGTTGTCTGGGGCGTTGCAAAGGGATCGTTCGTCAATAAAGTGATTTTAGTGCCGTTGGCCTTACTGATCAGCGCGTTTATTCCCTGGGCGATTACGCCATTGCTGATGCTGGGCGGCGCATTCCTGTGCTATGAAGGCGTTGAGAAAGTGCTGCACAGCCTGCAGGCGCGCAAACACAAGGAAGATCCGCAGGCCCGTCAGCAGCGTCTGGAGGCGCTGGCGCAGCAAGATCCGCTGGTATTTGAACGCGATAAAGTGAAAGGGGCGATACGCACAGACTTTATTCTGTCCGCTGAAATCGTGGCCATTACGCTGGGTATCGTGGCCGATGCGCCGCTGCTCAATCAGATTCTGATTCTCTCCGGGATTGCGATCCTGGTGACCGTTGGCGTGTACGGCCTGGTCGGGATTATCGTGAAGCTGGATGATATGGGCTACTGGCTGGTGAAGAAGAGCAGCGCGCTGGCGCGCTGGGTCGGTAACGGGTTACTGGCGGTTGCGCCGCGCCTGATGAAGCTTCTCTCCATCGTCGGGACACTGGCGATGTTTCTGGTCGGCGGCGGCATTATCGTACACGGCATCGCGCCTCTTCATCATGCGGTTGAACATTGGGCTGGGGAGCAGTCCGCCCTCATCGCCTCACTGCTGCCGACCGGCGTCAACCTGGTGCTAGGCTTTATCGTCGGCGCGGTGGTGCTGGCTGGCGTGAAGGTTATCACCGGGTTTCGCGCTACGGCGGAGTAAAATCTGCCGCTGATTATGCAAAATCGCTCAGCTTCGTCTATGGTGAAACAGTTTCTCCCAGATGACGGACTAAAAAATGGTATTGTTGGTCAGTGATGAAGTGAGGCGAAAGAGCGGAGGGCCGCGCATGGTTGTGACGGGCTTCGCCAGCGGAATGGTTGAATGTCGTTGGTATGACGGTTATGTCGTTAAACGCGAGGCGTTCCGTGAAGATGAGTTAGTTCGTGGGGAAGGGCAGCGACAGAAGAGTGCCTGACTCCTGTAGCGCCCGGCAAAAGCCGGGCGCTTTGTCGTTATACTGCTTATTTAACCAACAGGGAGCGTTGATGACGTTTGTTGCTTTGATGGTACTGCGAGAGAACAATGGATAAACCACAGTGGGTAAGAAAACTTCGCCGCGTTTCTAGCCCGGGACATGTGGTTAATTATTGTTTTGTCGCAGTACTTTTTATTTCTACGCTCCTGATCTGGCGCGAAGTGATGGTGTTGGAAGGGGCCTACGTTACCAACCAGCGCAACAATCTTGAAAACGTCGCCCATGAAATGGACAGTCTGCTGCTGTTCAACATCGACAGAATGGTGTTTTTCCGCAACGGGATGCAGTCGGCGCTTGAAACGCCGCTGGATTTTGAGATTTTGCGTCATGCAGAGCAGGAATATATGAGCAAACGCCATGAACCTATCTGGTCCGTGGCGTTACATAACCGGCGTACTCTCCCGGTGTATGGCGTCTCCGATGACTTTGTCGACAGTCAGAGCGCGCTCTCGCGTAACGATGCCCTGACCGGTAATGAGCTGATGGCGGTTCTGGAGCTGGGGTATCTCCTGCGTCTGGTCAACGATAATCGTGGCTTTAACGAACGCATGCTGTACATTTCGCGCAGCGGTTTTTTTACCAGCACCGAATTGCCAAAGAGTGCGGTACAGGCCCAGACGCTCTATACCCATGCGATCGCCGCCTCGTGGTTTATCCGGCAATCGCAGCGGAACAATCCCGATCGCGGGGTTATCTGGCAGACCGTTTTCGATGAGCGCGCGCAAAACGATGATTCGGTGGTGACGGCCTCTATTCCCCTTGATTTCCGACATGACTGGCTCGGCGTGCTGTCGATGGATTTTTCGGTGCGAGAGATGAAAGCGTTTCTGGTCAGCGCCATTAAGGGAGGCCAGGAGGGGGAATACCAGCTGTATGACAGTCGGTTGAACCTGATAGCTTCCTCAGCGTCGGGGAATGTACTGAGCCTGTTGTCTGCCCGTGAACGGGCAATGCTTAGCTACGCGTTTTTGCATGAAAACCAGGGGGGATTCGCTTATTAACGCGCTATATCAGCTGGCAGAAATTAAACAACTTTGATGGCATGCTGCTGAGAATCCATACGCTCCAGGAAGGCGTGCGCGGTGCTTTCGGGACCATTACTATCGCGCTGACGCTGATGTGGCTACTCTTTACGCTGATGCTGCTCATCTCCTGGCAGGTGATTTTGCGGATGGTGCGCAACATGAGTGTTCTGCAAAAGTCGCTGGAGTGGCAGGCCTGGCATGACGCGTTAACCCGCCTGTTGAATCGCGGCGCCTTATTTGAAAGGGCGATTGCCACCACCAGAATGTGCGAGCGGACAGGTCGACCGATCTCGGTGATCCAGCTCGATCTCGATTACTTTAAGAAGGTGAATGACCAGCATGGGCACCAGGCGGGTGACCGCGTGCTGTCGCTGGTTGCCAGTACCATTGCCAGCAACACCCGTGAAGGCGATCTGGCTGGACGTGTCGGCGGTGAAGAGTTTTGTGTTGTGATGCCTGACACCACCTTACAGATGGCGACAGCCATCGCCGAACGTATCCGCATCCGCATTTACAGCCGTGAAATTCTCCTCTGCAACGACACCAGTTTGCGGATCAGTGCTTCACTGGGGGTGAGCAGCAGCGATGATTCTGCCGGGTTTAATTTTGAAAACCTGCAGTCAACGGCCGATCACCGGCTCTACCTCGCCAAACAAAATGGACGCAACCAGGTCTGCTTTGCCGATTTGCTGTAGTGCGTCGCTTTTGGGAAATGAGATTTATCTTAAAAAAACACCCGAGGTCAGTGAGCGATCGGGGAAAAAAGAACGCAATAAACCCTTGCGCCATCAGCATCCTGGGTGAGTGACAGAAAGTTCATCCCATTTCTCAATTATTTTCTTCATGAATAGCTCTTGTCATGCAAAATAATTGAGGATAATGTTTTCCCGCAACGGATATCCCGGTGTAACGAATTTTCAAGTGCTTCTTGCATTAGCAAGTTTCATCCCGACTCCTGCGAGTCGGGATTTTTTTCACCTGTACCTAGCGGTTGATCTCCGTGACGCTAAAGTCATGAATATCGAGTTCAAACGCTTCCGCTAGTTCGCACCAGGTGTGATAGTCGCGGCCATCAACGCTGACGTGATGCGGATCGTCCCGCGAACGCCGTATCTCGCTCTCGCTGATTTCATTAATCGCCGCCAGCAGGGCATCTACATCGACATTCACCCCGCGACTTCCCTCATATCCACTACCTTTGGCGGTTTTCATCATGGCTACCTCGCTTGGCTCAGATCGTGCCTGTTTAAGTATAGGCATAAAATCAGAGGATGGTCGGCGCAGCATCAGGGGCAGCCGCAATGGCGGATGGTCTATAAAAACGCCACTCACCGGGCAGGGCGCTGCACAGCGGGCAGTTTTGTTCTACACTGGCTCAAAAATAGAGGAGATAAGTTATGCAGGTGAACGATCGTGTCACGGTGAAGACCGACGGTGGCCCACGTCGATCGGGTGTAGTTCTGGCAATAGAGTCGTTTAGTGAAGGGACAATGTATCTGGTTTCGCTGGAAGACTACCCGCTGGGGATCTGGTTTTTTAACGAAGCAGGGCATCCGGACGGGATCTTTGTTGAGAGAGAAGATTAGTTCGTGAGGCATCTGAACTGGCGGAGAGCACCGCCAGTTTTGCCTGCGCATGGTTCAGCGCAGGTTAACGTGTATTCCGCTGGTAATGTTTTCCGCCAGGCGCACGATATGGTAAATCACCTGTTTATTGTGAGTCTGAATTTTCTTTTTAATATTTCCTTTATGCGACGAAACCGTCTTCGCCTTGATGTTCATTTGGCTTGAAATCTGCGCCGTACCATAGCCCGCCATCCACATCTGCAACATATTCGATTCGGTACGACTTAGCGAAAGTGTCGGTATATTGATGCGGGCGCTGCTGTAATTATCGTATTTAAGACGATTACCCAGAATTTCATCAAGGTCTTTTGGTGTCAGCGATTTGGAACTAATAAGTAAATTCTTGCGCACCAGCAGATAGTGATCAAAATGAATGTTAGCTAACGACATGAAGATAACAAATAACGTCCCAGGGTGCTGGTTAATGATATGCCGGATAAGCTGATTGCTGTCCGGATGATGAATAAAGCAATCTTCATTGATAAATACCACTGCCGGATGCATGAATTCACAGGCTTCTTTCAGGCATTCCGCAGAATGTACTTCACTAATGTCGCGCTTTTTTATTCCCCGGCTTGTCAGATACCCGGACAATCCCAGCCGGGTATAGCTACACAAATCCATGATAATCGTTGACATGACCCATCCTCAATCAACACGTAACGACAATTTATCCCTCGCCGACAAGTGCGATGAAATCCATTTAAGTGGGTAATAAAAACCCGGTTCAGCACAGGAACCATCAGAGAGTCTAAACTATTCCGTAATATTGCCCATAATTTGCCAGGAATACTCCCAAAGTAATGTGCGGTCCGGGTTATGTGAGGGAATTAAAAGCAAAATTGCCTCTTTCCCGGAGAGCGAGGGCCCCAAATAATAAATATTTTTAGGATTTTCCTTATGTTGATTGCGTAAATAGCCAGCATTTTGTCATCACTGCTTCATTATCGTTATTAATTAATAATGCGGCGGCATTTTTTTCCGAGGGCGACGGTGGCGTTTTACGTAGGGTCATGTTGGCCAGTTTGACGCGGGTCAGCGGGAGGGGTGGCGGGCTTAACGCTTTAATGCCACAATACTTTTTTATCGGTTTGTGGGATGGATGATGAAAAAGTTAGTGATTGCCGGTGCGCTGTTGATGCTGGCGGGATGTGTCCAGGTTGATAATTACGATACCGTCGTCAAAGCGCCAGCGCCCGCCGGGTTAGAGGGATACTGGCAGTCAAAAGGCCCGCAGAGCGAAATGATGAGCCCGGACGCGATTGCCAGCCTGATTGTGACGAAAAATGGCGATACCCTCGATTGTCGCCAGTGGCAGCGCGTCATCGCCACGCCGGGTAAATTAATGCTACGTGATGAGCAGGTCTATAACGTCACCTCCAGACTTGATGTTTATCCTGTTGAGCGTTCAGGTAACACGCTGCAATACGATCGCATGACCCTGACTCGCGTTGACCGCCTGACCGCCGAGTGCGAGCAGGCGTGGAAAAAAGCCGCGGCAGGGAAAAGCGTGAACTAATGCCGCTGCGGGCTGAGACGACGTTCAGCCCGCGTGCTTCCAACGACTACAGCACCTCCTCAATGACCCAAACGCTGACGCTTCCGCCGTTGCAGGTAAAGGTGGCGCAGCCTTCGTCGTCGGTTTCCACCACCTCTTGACGATTGCCCAGAAAATCCTTCCAGCGCTTATTGCCATAGTTGGCACCCAGCGTCAGCAGCTTTTCTCCCTCATCGCCGTTAGACAATACAACAACGCATCCCGGATCTTCATCGGTGCCGCTGCGGCTGAACGCAATACAGTTGGGATGATCGAACCACAGCGTCTGGACGCCGTGAGCAAAACGCTGGCGGGCGTCAATAAGTTCATGCAACTGTTCAATCACCGGCATCTCAATGGCATAGGTCTGGCCATCACCACCGGTATCTTCATAGCTGGCGCCGAAGAGGTCGGCATAAAAAACCGAGGGAACGCCGTTTTCGCGCAGCAGAATGAGCGCATAGGCCAGCGGTTTGAACCACGGTTCGACGGGGGCCTCCAGCGCCTGCAAGGGCTGAGTGTCATGGTTGGTCACCAGCGTAACGGCATGAAACGGGTCGCTTTCAACCAGCGTGCCGCTAAAAATCTGGCTCATATCGTAGTCGCGCCCCTGGCGTGACGCCTCGTGAAACTTCATCTGCAAAGGGGCGTCAAACAGCATCGTTTTACCGTCGACGCGCTCGATATATTGCTGGAGCTTATCAACTTCATGCGACCAGTACTCAGCCACGATAAACAGCGGTTTTGTCGCCACTTCCTGCACATGGTCGATCCACGCTTTATAAAACCACGCGGGAATATGTTTAACCGCATCGAGACGGAAACCGTCGCAGCCGGTTTGCTCCATAACCCAGCGGGCCCAGTACTTCAGCTCTTCGGCGACCGCATGATTGCGGAAATCAATATTCTCGCCCATCAGGTAATCGAAATTACCCATTTCATCATCGACCTGATCGCTCCAGCCTTCGCCGGTATAATCGTTAACAATTTTAAAAACGCCGTCCTCGTCGGGATTCTCGATGTGATCGATGCCGCTGAAACATTTGTAGTCCCAGATAAACTGAGAATACTGCCCGCCCCGGACGGGGAAGGTGTAGCGTGTCCAGGCCTCGCATTCGATAATCTCTTCAGCGATTTGCGTCCGGTCCTGCTCATCGACGCGCTGCACGCGAATTTGCTCTTTCTCATCTGCGCCCATCTTGTGGTTGACCACCACGTCAAGCAGCACCGCGATATCGTGCTGGTGAAGGGCCGCAATGGCGGCAAGGAGCTGGGCTTTATCGCCATATTTCGTGGCAATCGAGCCTTTTTGGTCGAACTCACCGAGATCAAACAGATCGTAGCTGTCGTAGCCGACGGAGTAACCGCCGGACGCGCCTTTGTAAGCCGGCGGTAGCCAAATCATGTTAATGCCAATTTCATTCAGGTTCGGGGCCAGGGCTTCGACCTCGCGCCACAACTCGCCGCCGGCGGGGTAATACCAGTGAAAGCACTGTAGTAACGTGGGGTTTTTCATCTTCCATGCTCCAGACGTCATCAAGCTGACCTTTGCAGTATGAGATATCTCCAGCAAATCCGATGAATTTTGGTTCTCTTTTCGCTATGTCTTAAATCGCTGCGTATATAATGTTTCGGAATAAGATGTAGCGTATAGGTGTTGGTGAGCGAAACTAAACGCCTTACACTACTGGAAAATATCACTTATCAGGGGCATCTATGAAATTAGCACTTCTGGGTCGTCAGGCGCTGATGGGCGCGATGGCTGTAGTTTTAATGGCCGGCGTCAGCGCAAAATCGTTTGCTGCGGAAAATCTGCTGGGGCAGATTAAAGAGCGCGGGACGCTGCGCGTAGGCCTGGAAGGGACCTATCCGCCGTTCAGCTATCAGGGCGACGACGGTAAGCTGACCGGTTTCGAGGTTGATTTTGCTAATGAGCTGGCGAAACATCTGGGCGTGAAGGCCGATCTGAAACCGACCAAATGGGACGGCATGCTGGCTTCCCTCGACTCCAAACGTATTGACGTGGTGATTAACCAGGTCACCATTTCCGATCAGCGCAAGCAAAAGTATGACTTCTCTACCCCCTATACGGTGTCGGGTATTCAGGCGCTGGTGAAAAAAGGCAACGAAGGCATTATCAAAACCGCGGCTGACCTGAAAGGCAAAAAAGTCGGCGTCGGTCTGGGCACCAACTACGAAGAGTGGCTGCGCCAGAACGTCCAGGGCGTAGATATTCGGACCTATGATGATGACCCGACTAAATATCAGGATCTGCGCGTGGGTCGTATTGACGCGATTCTGGTCGATCGTCTGGCGGCGCTGGATCTGGTGAAGAAAACCGTCAATACCCTGGCGGTGACCGGCGAAGCGTTCTCCCGCCAGGAGTCTGGCGTGGCGCTGCGTAAAGGCAACGAAGACCTGTTGAAAGCGGTTGATGGCGCTATTGCTGATATGCAGAAAGATGGCAGCCTGAAAGCGCTGTCGGAAAAATGGTTTGGCGCCGACGTGACGATGTAACGGCTGGCGGTGAAAAAAGGCGCTATTGATAGCGCCTTTTTTTATTTCGTACGCCAGTGTGTGCATAATAAAGATAACTCAGTCAGGAGGTACCATGTCACTGCAAAATTTAACGCGCTTCCCGCGCCTGGAATTGATTGGCGCGCCGACGCCGCTGGAATATCTACCGCGCTTGTCCGATCATCTGGGCCGCGAGATTTTTATTAAACGTGACGACGTGACCCCGCTGGCGATGGGCGGCAATAAGCTGCGTAAGCTGGAGTTTCTGGCGGCAGATGCGCTGCGTGAAGGCGCGGATACGTTAATCACCGCCGGCGCGATTCAGTCGAACCACGTTCGTCAAACGGCGGCGGTGGCCGCGAAACTGGGTCTGCACTGTGTGGCGCTGCTGGAAAACCCTATCGGCACTCGCGCCGAGAACTATTTGACCAACGGTAACCGCCTGCTGCTGGATCTGTTTAATACTCAGGTTGAGATGTGCGATGCGCTGACCCAACCCGATGTTCAGCTGGAAGAGCTGGCAACCCGCATTGAAGCGCAGGGCTATCGGCCCTACGTTATTCCGGTGGGGGGCTCCAATGCGCTTGGCGCGCTGGGCTATGTCGAAAGTGCCCTCGAAATCGCCCAGCAGTGCGAAGGCGCCGTCGAACTCTCTTCCGTGGTGGTCGCCTCCGGGAGCGCGGGTACCCATGCCGGGCTGGCCGTAGGACTGGAACAGCTGATGCCTGGCGCTGAGCTGATTGGCGTTACCGTATCACGCAAGGTGGCGGATCAGTTGCCGAAAGTCGTCGCGCTTCAGCAGGCGGTGGCGAACAGCCTGGAACTCCAGGCCAATGCGGAGATTAAGCTGTGGGATGACTATTTTGCGCCGGGATATGGCACGCCGAACGACGAAGGAATGGAAGCCGTGAAGCTGCTGGCGCAGCTGGAAGGCATTCTGTTGGATCCGGTTTATACCGGCAAAGCGATGGCCGGGTTGATTGACGGCATTAATCAGAAGCGCTTTAAGGATGAAGGGCCGATTTTATTTATCCACACGGGTGGAGCGCCGGCGCTGTTTGCCTATCATCCCCATATCTAAAGCAGAACATACAGAATGCAAGAGAGTATCCAACTGGTTATCGATTCCGCGCCTTATCTGCTGAAAGGCGCGGTGTTTACGTTACAGCTGAGCATCGGCGGTATGTTCTTTGGCCTGGTGCTGGGCTTTATCCTTGCTTTGATGCGGATGTCGCCTCTGTGGCCGGTGAAATGGCTGGCGAGAATGTATATCTCCATCTTCCGCGGTACCCCGCTGATTGCCCAGCTGTTTATGATCTATTACGGTCTGCCGCAGTTTGGTATTGAGCTTGACCCGATCCCGGCGGCGATGATTGGTCTGTCGCTTAACACCGCGGCCTACGCGGCGGAAACGCTGCGTGCGGCGATTGCCTCGATTGACAAAGGGCAGTGGGAAGCGGCGGCCAGTATCGGTATGACGCCGTGGCAAACTCTGCGCCGGGCGATTTTGCCGCAGGCTGCGCGCGTGGCGCTGCCTCCGCTCTCCAACAGTTTTATCAGTCTGGTAAAAGATACCTCGCTGGCGGCCACCATTCAGGTTCCGGAACTGTTCCGTCAGGCGCAGCTGATCACCTCGCGCACCCTGGAGGTGTTCACCATGTATCTGGCCGCATCGCTGATTTACTGGGTGATGGCGACGGTGCTGTCCTCATTGCAGAACTATTTTGAAAACCAGCTGAATCGCCAGGAGCGTGATCCAAAATGAGTGCCATTGAAGTCAAAAACCTGGTGAAAAAATTTCACGGTCAGACGGTACTACACGGTATCGACCTCAATGTCCAGGAGGGGGAAGTGGTGGCGATCATCGGCCCCAGCGGGTCCGGTAAAACGACGCTGCTGCGCAGTATTAATCTGCTGGAACAGCCGGAAAGCGGGACCATCCGGGTGGGCGATGTGACCATTGATACCGCGCGCAGTTTCAGCCAGCAAAAAGGGTTGATTCGCCGCCTGCGCCAGCATGTGGGGTTCGTGTTCCAGAGTTTCAACCTGTTCCCGCATCGTACGGTACTGGAAAACATCATTGAAGGGCCGGTTATCGTCAAGGGTGAGGATAAAAACGAATCCATTGTTCGCGCCCGGGAGCTGCTGGCGAAAGTGGGGCTGAGCGGTAAAGAAAACAGCTATCCTCGTCGTCTGTCCGGCGGTCAGCAGCAGCGTGTGGCTATCGCGCGTGCGCTGGCGATGCGCCCGGATGTGATTTTGTTTGATGAGCCGACGTCGGCTCTCGATCCTGAGCTGGTTGGCGAGGTGCTGAACACCATTCGCCAGCTGGCGCAGGAGAAGCGTACGATGGTCATCGTGACTCATGAAATGAGCTTTGCCCGCGATGTCGCGGACCGCGCGATTTTTATGGACCAGGGGCGTATCGTCGAACAGGGCGAGGCGAAAGCGCTGTTTGCCAACCCGCAGCAGCCGCGCACCCGCCAGTTCCTTGAAAAATTTCTGATGCAGTAATTTTTACCATCTCGCGGCGGCCGTCCCCAGCGGCGAGGACGGCCGCGACCAGACCACCGGTGTTCCCGCCAGCTGTAACGGAAAGCGCAGACGTTCGCCCAGGCCGAAAGCTGACCACTCCAGCGCCGGCTGGAAATCGCCCCGTTGCGGTTCACGAAAAGAGAGGGGGCTGTCTGGCGTGGGATACTGCATTAAGCATGCCGCCACCCGAGCCAGCGACAGGCGCGCGCGATAACCCTCGCCGCAGGTCGCGCGGCGATAAAGACCTTTGAGTACCGCGGCAGCCATTAAGTAACCGGTAGCATGATCCAGGGCCTGAACCGGCAGAGGCACCGGTTTATCCGCCTGCCGCCACCGCTGACCGGCTGCGGCAATCCCGCAGGCCATCTGCACCAGACTGTCAAAACCGCGGCGGTTGCGCCATGGACCGCTCCATCCCCAGGCATTCAGCGACACATCGACCAGCCCTGGTCTGAGTTGAGCCCGCGTCTCACTATCTAATCCCAGGGTGTCCAGCGCATCGGCACGGTAGCCGTGTACGATAACATCAGCCTGACAGAGCAAATCTATTAAACGTTGCTTATCGATCGCTGTTTTAATATTCAGTCGTGCGCAGCGCTTGCCGAGCGTGATTTCCTCGGCGAGCGTCGGCTCACACCAGTCTGGCGGATCGATCCGCAGCACCTGCGCTCCGAGGCCGGCGAGCAGACGGGTGGCCACCGGTCCGGCAATAATCCGCGTCAGATCGAGTACCCGAATGCCAAGCAGCGGTCTGCTGCGAGCCAAACGCCAGTCGACGGGGGATCCTGGCGGTAAAGGTGTTTCGATGAGCAGCGGTTCCTGACTGACCGCCACGCCCTGCGGGTGCGCCTGCCATTGTCGGGCGCTGCGCATTGCCGCCGCACAACCGCCTGCTTCGACGACCGCTTCTTCAAGCGCTTCAGCCTGCCACAGGCGAACCGCTGATGCCAGAGAAGCCCGGGAGTCGTGTTCACCTAAAACACGTGCCATAGCCCGGCGGTGGTGGGCTGCGTTGGTATGCAAACGGATCCAGCCTTCCTGAGTCGGGTAGTCGCCGGCCAGGGGATCCCACAGCGACTGGGGCGGCCGGTTTACAGGATACAGGCTATGATTAAACCAGTAAGAAGCGAGGCGCCGGTCGACCCGGAGCGGCGAGGGATTACCTGAGAGTTGTGCCAGCTGAGCGCCGGCGACGGCGATAGACGCTGAGGCAAAATCGGTGACGGCAAAGCAGGAATGCAGCGCCCCCGCCTGGGTAAATTCGACTTCCGGGGCCGGGTGGGAACTAAAGGCCTGCCATAGCCGGGAATATATCGTGTTTAGCGATAAAGGATCCGACATACTTTTCTCCTGTAACGGGTGAGGAGCGCCAGTCATGGTCTAATAAGTGCGATGCATACGATATTTTATACATATAAATAAGATTTATGTGTTAGTTTTCTGTATTTCTAATAATGATTATTACTCAGGAGTTATTTGGTCGGTTATGAGGGACATTGATTTTTTCAGCTGGCGGCGGGAAATGCTGCAACAATTTCAGTCAATCACCACGGGAGGGGAAGTTTATAATCTCCTGCAACAACAAACGGAAGGGCTGGAATATGACTATTTTGCGCTTTGCGTACGCCACCCCGTGCCTTTTACCCGGCCCAGGATTACGCTGCAATCGACCTACCCGCAGGCGTGGATGACACACTACCAGGCTGAGAATTATTTTGCTATCGATCCGGTATTGCGTCCCGAAAACTTTCTCCGTGGCCATCTGCCGTGGGATGACAGACTCTTTCGTGATACGCCGGAATTGTGGGATGGTGCACGAGATCATGGGCTGAACAAGGGGGTTACCCAGTGTCTGACCTTGCCTAATCATGCTCAGGGATTTCTGTCCGTTTCCGGCCGCAGCCGTAGCGCAGGGCCGTTTCATGAAGACGAGCAGGAGATGCGCTTAAGAACGCTGACCGAGCTGAGCCTGCTGACGTTACTGCGGCTGGAAGATGCGATGGTCATGCCGCCGGAAATGAAGTTTAGTCGCCGTGAACTGGAAATATTGAAATGGACGGCGGAGGGAAAAACATCGGCTGAAGTGGCGATTATTCTCTCTATCTCAGAAAATACCGTTAATTTCCATCAAAAAAATATGCAACGAAAATTCAATGCGCCAAATAAAACGCAAATCGCCTGTTACGCGGTGGCGACCGGTTTAATTTGAGCAGGTAGGGTGTTCTGCGTGTCAGACGTGGGGACCGGCTGTGCTGAACTCACAGCCGGTTGACTGTTACTGGCGGTAAGCTTGTTTAATTTGCTTAACGGTGCTGGAGAATACGGCAGCCTGAGCCTCATCTTCCATCTGCGTGATCTGTTTTTCCATTTTAATAATCACCCGACCCGCATCCGCCTGGCCCATTGCCTGGAGCATCAGCGTCAGCAGCGTTTTCAGGCAGGTCACTTCCTGCGCCAGTTCTTGATTATTTTCTGCAGTGGAAAAATCTGGAGTGCTCATCGATATCCTCGTTTGCTATCGGCGCTTTTGCGCAATACTAAATGTTAAGGCGGCGCAGTATACCACAAGCGACGGGAAAAAAAGGAGCGCGTAATTTGTGTTCTCTCATCAGAGGTGTAGGTGCATTAATTGCCTGAATAATACGTACTCTGCACGCGCGTTGCAGGTTAATTTTGCGCTGGTGTGTTTTCATCGTTAATTATTGTTACATATTTTGTTTCCTATTTAGCAATGCGCTATCGCGGCGCCATGCCGGTGTTTTTGTAGGGCAAATGTTAAAAATGAAGCGTAATACAACTTACTGTTATCTATAAGTTTCCACTTACTGTGCAGACAAATTGACATATCCAGGGAAGAAACTTTCCGTAGGGCATTTTTTTGGCTTTTAAAGTGACGAGAAAACCCGGTAATATGTATGAGATAAGCTATCCGTAGCGTTATCCCTAATTCTGGAGATTATTCCTTTGATCAACGTCCTTCTTGTTGATGACCACGAGCTAGTGCGCGCAGGGATACGACGCATTCTGGAAGATATAAAAGGGATTAAAGTTGTCGGTGAGTCCTGCTGCGGCGAGGATGCTGTGAAATGGTGTCGCGCCAATTCCGTTGATGTTGTTCTGATGGACATGAACATGCCTGGAATTGGTGGCCTGGAAGCCACGCGCAAGATTGCGCGTTCCATTGTCGATACCAAAGTGATTATGCTCACCGTGCATACCGAAAATCCGCTGCCGGCAAAAGTCATGCAGGCGGGTGCCGCAGGCTATCTGAGTAAAGGTGCTGCGCCGCAGGAAGTGGTGAATGCCATTCGCTGCGTGGCATCCGGCCAACGTTATATTGCTTCCGATATCGCCCAGCAAATGGCGCTTAGCCAGATTGAGCCGGAAAAGACAGAATCGCCTTTTGCCAGTTTGTCTGAACGCGAATTGCAGATTATGCTGATGATCACCAGAGGTCAGAAGGTGAATGAGATCTCAGAGCAGTTAAATCTGAGTCCCAAAACCGTGAACAGCTATCGCTACCGGATGTTCAGTAAATTAAACATCCACGGTGACGTCGAGTTGACCCATCTGGCCATTCGTCATGGTTTGTGCAATGCGGAGTCGTTAGCAAGTCAGTGAGTGATGTTTTTGACGCAAAAGCTTTCCTGAAAACGGTAACCAGCCAGCCGGGCGTCTATCGCATGTATGATGCTGGCGGCACCGTCATCTATGTCGGCAAAGCAAAAGATCTGAAAAAAAGGCTGAGCAGCTATTTTCGGAGCAACCTGGCTTCGCGTAAAACCGAAGCGCTGGTGGCACTGATTGCGCAAATCGACGTGACCGTAACCCATACGGAAACGGAAGCGTTGCTGCTGGAGCACAACTACATCAAGCTGTATCAGCCACGCTATAACGTGCTGCTGCGCGACGACAAATCCTACCCCTTCATTTTCCTGAGCGGCGATACCCATCCACGCCTGGCAATGCACCGCGGTGCGAAACACGCCAGGGGCGAGTATTTCGGTCCTTTCCCGAATGGTTATGCGGTTCGCGAGACGCTTGCACTGCTACAAAAAATTTTCCCTGTGCGTCAGTGCGAGAACAGCGTGTACCGTAACCGGTCGCGTCCGTGCCTGCAGTATCAGATTGGCCGCTGCCTTGGGCCCTGTGTGTCAGGCCTGGTGAGCGAAGAGGAGTACGCGCAGCAGGTTGAATATGTGCGTCTTTTCCTCGCGGGTAAAGATGATCAGGTGCTGACGCAGCTCATTGCCCGGATGGAGAAGGCCAGCCAGGCGCTGGAGTTTGAGGAAGCGGCGCGCATTCGCGATCAGATTCAGGCCGTACGCCGGGTGACCGAGAAACAGTTCGTCTCGAATACCGGGGATGACCTCGACGTTATCGGCGTCGCCTTTGATGCGGGCATGGCCTGCGTCCACGTTCTGTTTATTCGTCAGGGCAAGGTCCTCGGTAGTCGCAGCTATTTTCCGAAAGTGCCAGGCGGTACTGAGCTCGGCGAAGTGGTGGAGACGTTCGTCGGTCAGTTCTATCTGCAGGGCAGCCAGATGCGTACTCTGCCGGGAGAGATTCTGCTCGATTTTAATCTTGGCGATAAAACCTTGCTGGCGGATTCCCTCTCCGAACTGGCGGGGCGTCGGGTGAATGTTCAGACGAAACCACGCGGCGACCGCGCCCGCTATCTCAAGCTGGCGCGTACCAATGCGGCCACGGCCCTGACCACGAAGCTTTCCCAACAGTCGACGATCCATCAACGTCTGCAGGCCCTGGCTACCGTACTTAAACTGCCGGCCGTTAAACGTATGGAATGCTTTGATATCAGCCATACTATGGGTGAACAGACGGTGGCTTCCTGCGTGGTGTTCGACAGTAACGGGCCACTGCGCGCCGAGTATCGACGCTACAATATCACCGGCATTACGCCGGGCGATGATTATGCGGCGATGAACCAGGTTCTGCGTCGCCGCTACGGTAAGGCAATAGAAGAGAACAAGATTCCTGACGTTATCCTGATCGACGGCGGTAAAGGGCAGCTTGGGCAGGCGAAAAGCGTCTTTGCCGGGCTGGATGTGCCCTGGGACAAACAGCATCCTCTCTTATTGGGGGTGGCGAAAGGCAGCGATCGTAAAGCCGGGCTGGAAACGTTATTCTTCGAACCAGAAGGTGAGGGGTTTAACCTGCCGCCTGATTCGCCTGCGCTGCACGTTATTCAGCATATTCGCGATGAATCCCACGATCATGCCATTGCCGGGCATCGTAAAAAACGGGCAAAAGTGAAAAGCACCAGTTCACTGGAGACTATCGAAGGGGTAGGGCCGAAACGCCGCCAGATGCTGCTGAAGTATATGGGCGGATTGCAAGGGTTACAGCAAGCCAGCGTCGAGGAGATAGCCAAAGTACCGGGTATATCTCACGGTCTGGCAGAAAAGATCTTCTACTCGTTGAAACATTAGGGGCTCTGTAGCAACATAGGGCTAATTTTTACTTCTAACAGATAGTTACCTGTCACTATGCAATTTAATATCCCTACATTGCTTACTCTGTTTCGCGTCATCCTGATACCGTTCTTTGTGCTGGCGTTTTATCTGCCTTTCGTCTGGGCTCCTTTTGCCTGCGCCCTGATCTTTTTTGTCGCTGCCGTTACCGACTGGTTTGATGGTTATCTGGCCCGCCGCTGGAATCAGAGCACCCGTTTTGGCGCTTTTCTTGACCCGGTGGCCGATAAAGTGATGGTGGCGATTGCGATGGTGCTGGTGGTTGAGCACTATCACACCTGGTGGGTAACCCTGCCGGCCGCGACCATGATTGCCCGTGAAATTATTATTTCTGCGCTGCGTGAGTGGATGGCCGAACTGGGTAAACGCAGCAGCGTGGCGGTCTCCTGGATCGGCAAAGTGAAAACAACCGCGCAGATGACGGCACTGGTGTGGATGCTGTGGCGACCAAACGCCTGGGTAGAGTGGGCCGGCATCGCCCTGTTCCTCGTGGCAGCGGTGCTGACGCTGTGGTCTATGCTGCAGTATCTGAACGCCGCGCGCGGAGATTTGCTTGATCAGTGATCGTTTCGCCGCAAATTTCAGCAAACGACACAAGGATTTAAAAAATATCGTTGACTCATTTCGCCAGGTAAGTAGAATGCAACGCATCGAACGGCAGCACAGCTTGCCAGACGATAACAAAATCAAGTGATTAGCAAATTTGCTTGATAATGCGGGAATAGCTCAGTTGGTAGAGCACGACCTTGCCAAGGTCGGGGTCGCGAGTTCGAGTCTCGTTTCCCGCTCCAGATTAAAAACATCGGCAGATGCGGGTGTTTAAGTATTAAGGCGCGTTAGCAAAGCGGTTATGTAGCGGATTGCAAATCCGTCTAGTCCGGTTCGACTCCGGAACGCGCCTCCAATTTACATCCCGAGCCCGGATGGTGGAATCGGTAGACACAAGGGATTTAAAATCCCTCGGCCATAGGCTGTACGAGTTCAAGTCTCGTTCCGGGTACCATTGGGATTATTGAATAAAATCAATGATAAGCAGTGTCGTGAAACCACCTACGGGTGGTTTTTTCATTTCTGAAATCCCCCCTTCCATGATCTCGCGGCATTATATCTTTTTGTCACACGGTCCACCGCCTGACGGAGCGACCGCAATTATCCTGCCATACCGGGCCGTTTCATGTCATGACGGGGCAATTTTACGCCGGGCGAAATCCCGCCAGGCCGGCCGTTGAAACTGATATCATCAACATCTCTGTTCCTCGAAAAAGGTGTTCATATGCTGCATTCTGGCCTGCCGGAGAGGCATAGAATCTTCATCGGCGATATCCACGGTCAGTACCATAAGCTCTCCGCTTTGCTGGATCATCTTGATGCTCTGTACCAACGGGATACGCGTTTACTGATCTTTGTCGGCGATCTGATTGATAATCAGCCTGGGGCGCCGATCGACCACCTGGCGGTACTGGAGCGGGTGAGGGCGGAAGTGGAATCGCGGCGGGCGATATGCCTGATGGGCAATCATGAATTTAATGCCGTTGGCTGGTCAATGCGCCATCCGCAGAGCGCTCAGCCCTTGCGGCCGCATTCACCGAATAATCGACGTCAGCATCAGGCGTTTCTGGCCGATGTTGTCGAAGACACTCCGCGGCATAATTTCTGGATCGACTGGTTTAAAACCCTGCCGCTGTTTGTTGATTATGGCGATATTCGGGCGGTACATGCCTGCTGGGAAGATGAGACAATTGCCCGGCTACGGCCGTGGCTGGATGAACAGAATCGATTGAAACCCGAAAGCTGGGTCGCCGCTTTTGATAAACAGCATCCTCTGTTCCGGATGATCGAGACCGTGCTTAAAGGACCGGAACTGAAACTCCCCGCGGGCTTTAGTTTCGTGGATAAGACCGGCGTCGAGCGCCGCCATATTCGTGTGCGCTGGTGGCGGGATGATGCGAAAACCTATCGCCAGATAGCCCAGGTTCAGGCGGAGATGGTCAGCCGGATCCCGGATATTCCTCTGGAGCAGACCCTTCCTGGCACCACAGATGTCCCGGTGGTGATCGGTCACTACACGTTATCCGGCGAACCTCACTCCTTGAGCGAGCGTGTTGTCTGCGTCGATTACAACGCGGCGAAAGCCGATAACCCGCTTTACGCCTGGATTCAGGAACCCGGCCCGCGACGCGCGGTAACGGGAACCTTTGTCTGCAAGCCCAATGCCTCCTGCCGCCACCCTGCCGGCTAGCGCCGGTATTCAGCGTTTCCCCCCCATTTTTCTCAGGCGCGGCATGGCCAAAGTGCGGTAAAATAGCGTTCCGGTTCGCCGGACTATTATCCTTTGGGAACGGAACGCCGTTATGGCAATAAAAACAATTTAAATGAGGGATCTTATGGCTACATTGCTTGAAAGCTACGGTGATTGCTTCCGCAAATATGCCACCTTTCGCGGGCGTTCGGCGCGCAAGGAGTATGTGGTTTTTACCGTCGCCAACTTTGTGCTTTCGGCCGTACTGGGGTTGATTCCAATCGTGGGCGGCCTGTTTGGCCTGATCATCATTATCCCCGGTATCGCGGTTGCGGTGCGCCGTCTGCATGATTTGAACAAATCAGGCTGGTGGCTGCTATCACCCTATGCTGTTCTGCTGGTTGGCTTTATCGGCATTATCGCCACCGTTGATAACGGTGAGGCGGCCGTCTGGGTATGGATCGCGGCGGCCGGAGGCATGGCGGCGCTGGCGTTGTCTGTCTGGCTGCTGTTTGCCCGCGGCACCGATGGCGTCAACCGCTATGGCGACATTCAGCAAGAGAGTGAATACAGCCCGCTAGCTGCCCGGCAGAGCGCGCCGCTCTCTTCCGCCGATGATGTGCGGGAACGCCTTGCGCAGGCGAAAAAAATGTTCGATGACGGAACCATTACCGAGAGCGAATACGAAACGATGCGCGCCAGCATCATTAAAGACATTTAACGCTTGCTGAGTACGCTGCCGGGTGGTTTTCTCCCGGCATTTCCGCTACTGTATGCGCCATTTTTCTACCACGACGAGCCTGTTTATGAAAACCGGACCCCTGAACGAAAGCGAACTTGAATGGCTGGACGATATCCTGTCGAAATACGCCACCGAGGGCGCCATCCTTGATGTCTCAGAGCTTGACGGCCTGCTGACGGCCATTCTCTCCGGCCCGAAAGAGATTGAACCGGCTCAGTGGCTGCTGGCAATCTGGGGCGGAGCGGACAATGTGCCGCGCTGGGCGAACGACCGCGAGCGTGACCATTTTGTTAACCTGACTCTGCAGCATATGAGCGACATTGCCGAGCGTCTGGACGAGTATCCCGATCAGTTTGAACCGCTGTTTGGGACCCGCGAAGAGGAAGGTCAGGAGCTGACGATTGTTGAGGAGTGGTGCTTCGGCTATATGCGCGGCGTCGCGCTCGGAAACTGGCCTGCTCTGCCGGAAGAGCCGCAGTCGGCGCTGGACAGCATTGCTTTACACGGCACGGAAGCGCAGTTTACGGCGGTTGAGGCGCTCTCTGTCGATGAGTTTATCGCCAGCGTGGACCATATCCGCCCGGCAGCGCTCTCGTTGTACCAATACTGGACTGAGCATGCTGAGCCGGAAATCGTGCAGCAACCGATCCGCAATGAAGTCAAGGTCGGGCGTAACGATCCCTGTCCCTGCGGCAGCGGTAAAAAATATAAGCAGTGTTGCTTAGCGAAATAAAAAAGGGGCCTGATGGCCCCTTTTTTTATCCTACCGCCGGGAGCAGACCCGCGACGATGCAAAACTGAATAGCGACAATCGCGATACCGCATAGTAGCACCAGCCACAGCGCCGGTGTTCCCCCTGCGACCCGCCAGGGAGCGTCAGGGTGCTGTTTCCGACTCTTCATCACCAGCAGCGAGGGCAGCATGAGCGCCAGCACCGCCAGCGCGACGCCGGCATAGCCCAGCGCCATCACGAAGCCGCGCGGATAAAACAGGGCAAACGCCAGCGGCGGGAGGAAGGTGATTGCTCCGCTTTGCAGACGACCGCCGGGGCTGTTTTTGCGCTGGAACAGATCGGCCAGATAATCAAACAGCCCAAGCGCCACGCCAAGGAACGAGGTGGCCAGCGCGAGGTCGGCGAACAGATGCACGGCCAGTTCAACGTGCGGCGACGCCACGACTTCGCGCAGTGCTTCCAGTAGCCCGTTCAGGCCGGCATTTTTCGCCAGCAGCGCGGTAAATGCTGGTGAGTCAATACTGCCGAGCGTCGCCAGCTGCCAGAAAATATAGGCCACCAGCGGGATAAAGCTACCGATGATAAAGACCCGGCGCAGCTTACGAATATCGCCGTTGAGATAGCTGACGATGCTCGGCACGCTGCCGTGGAAACCGAAAGAGGTAAAAATCACCGGGATCGCCGACAGCGCCAGGCCCTGCTGGAGCGGGAGCGTCAGCAGATTGATCCGTTGAATATGTGGCAACAGCAGCGCCAGCATAATGGCGAGAAAAATGATCTTGGCGCTAAACAGGAAGCGGTTAAACAGATCAACCAGCGATGTGCCGAGGCAGACTACCGCGCCGCCAATGGCGGTAAACAGCAACACGCCGCCTGCAGGAGGAAGCGACCAGTCCAGCCACTGATTGAGGCTAGAGGCCAGCAGTTCGCCCGCGCCGCTGATGTAGGCCGCGGTCAGCGCATACATCAGGAATAACATGCACAAGCCGGTCACCCACTGCCCGTAGCGTCCGAGATAACGTGCCGCCAGCGAACCGAGTCCCATATCGGCGGGCACGTGCTGATAGACCTCCAGCAGTAATAACGCGGTGTAGCACATCAGCGCCCACAGCGCGATCAGTAAGCAGAAGGTGACGCTGAAACCCACGCCCGCGGAAGCCAGCGGCATTGCCAACATCCCTGCGCCGATTGTGGTTCCGGCCACGATTAAAATACTACCCAGAGTGCGGTTCTTCACGTTTCTCTCTATCCATGAAGGAATTAACAATAAAATATGTCGCGCAGAGTATGTGAAATTATCATTCTCGTCAAATGAGGGTTACAGTGGTTGTAATTAAATATTTACACTCCGCGAAGGCCGCCTGAAGGCTGCGCTGGCGCAAAGCTTGCTGCTGTCCGCCGGGCTATTCTGGGCGTTTTACAGGAGGAGCTATGCAATCGATTCATGGTCATGAAGTGCTGCAGATGATGATCGCCTCGGGCGAACCTTACTCGACGGCCAGTCTTGAAGCGGCAATCATCGCGCGCTTCGGCGCAGATGCACGTTTTCATACCTGCTCGGCAGAAAATTTAAGCGCGGCGGAGCTGGTGGCGTTTCTACAGAAAAAGGGGAAGTTTGTTGCCGTAGAGGCGGGGTTTAATACGCGTGAGAGTAAAATCTGCCAGCATTAATTTCGTGGCGAAGCCGAAACTTCGCCACCGGGATAATTAATTCTGCGTGTCGAGCGTCGCCAGCTCTTTATCAATAAAGTACAGGCCTTCGCCGCTTTTACCGGCGAGGGTCAGCTTATCAATAACAGATTTAAATAATTTCTCTTCTTCATGCTGTTCAGCCACATACCACTGCAGGAAATTAAACGTCGGATAATCCTGATTGGTCATGGCGGCGTGGGCCAGCTCATTAATTTTCTGGGTAATCAGCTGTTCGTGTTCGTAGGTGACGCGGAATAGCTCATCCAGCGATGCATACTCGGCAAACGGCGAGGAGATGGCGTTGATGCAAGGCAGGCTGCCGGTATCGGTCAAATAATCAAACAGGCGCTGCATATGGGTCATCTCTTCCTGCGCATGACGGCGGAGGAATGCGGCGGCGCCTTCAAAGCTGTGGTAGCTGCACCATGCGCTCATTTGCTGATAAAGCAGAGAAGAATAAAGCTCAAGATTCATCTGCTCATTCAGTTTATCGATCATTTCTGTTTTCAGCATCGCGTGTGCTCCGAAAATAAAGACTTAACATAATGGTGTCGCCACTATAATTTGTTATTAATTTATTTGCAAAAAGTAAATTAAAAAACTTATTTATTAAAAATGAAAATGGGAATAAAACGCATTGGCAATTTAATATGTAATGAGAATGGTTTCGGTTTAATATTTTAGCCAGTTCGTATTATCAAAATATAAAACAGAAATAAGGTGTCTGGCGTTGGCTGGAAGATGGGCTGCCAGGCAGCGGACTTCGTCGCTACCTGTGGCGGCTGGCACCGGGAGGCGGCAGGCCAAAGGCGAAAAATGTGAAGCGCTACGTAATTTATAAAACAACTTTTCATAAAATTTGAAAGTGTGTTTGTTAAGTAGTAGAGTCCATCATAACGCTAACGAACTATCGCGGGAGCGCCCGCGCAGCATTCAGGAGAGTAAAGCATGAAAATTGCACTGATGATGGAAAACAGCCAGGCCAGCAAAAACGCCATCATCCTCAACGAGCTAAACGCCGTTGCCGATGAAAAAGGGTTCCCGGTATACAACGTCGGGATGAGCGATGAGCACGATCATCATCTGACCTATATTCATCTGGGCATTATGGCCAGCATTCTGTTGAATTCGAAAGCGGTTGATTTCGTGGTAACCGGCTGTGGTACCGGGCAGGGAGCGCTGATGTCGCTGAATATCCACCCTGGCGTGGTGTGCGGCTACTGTATTGATCCGGCTGATGCCTTCCTGTTTGCGCAGATTAATAACGGTAACGCGCTGTCCCTGCCTTTTGCCAAAGGTTTTGGCTGGGGCGCCGAGCTGAACGTGCGCTTTATTTTTGAAAAAGCCTTCACCGGTCGCAATGGCGAAGGTTACCCGCCGGAGCGCAAGGAGCCGCAGGTGCGTAATGCCGGGATCCTGAATACGGTGAAAGCTGCCGTGGTGAAAGATAACTATCTGGATACTCTGCGCGCTATCGATCCGGAACTGGTCAAAACGGCTGTCTCCGGCCCGCGTTTCCAGCAGTGCTTCTTCGAGAACTGCCAGGATAAAGAGATCGAAGCTTTTGTCCGCCAGATAGTCGGCTAAGCCCTCGGTTTTTTTTCCAATAAGGCCAGCTTCCGCTGGCCTTTTTACTTTTATTTTTTTCTCTCCGAGACGCTGCTGCCGGCATCTTTACTCAACCGCAAACTATCCACCATTCCCACCAGACAAATGAAGGCAATAAAGACGAAGGAGAGCCGGAAGCTGATTCCCGGCACTGCCGTCAGGCTTAACCACTCACTGGCTTTTTCACCCATGCGAATGCCGATCGCGCCGAGCGTGATCCCCAGACCCACGGCCAGCTGCGACGCGGTACTGAACAACGTATTGGCGTAGCTCATCTGCGCGGGCGGAACATCGGCAAAAGCAAGCGTGCTCACGCCGGTAAACTGAATCGAGCGGAATACGCCGCCGAGGTACAGGATCATGCAAATGAGCCAGATCGGAGTCTGCGGCGTTAAAAAAGCACAGGCGAGCAGTGAGATGACGTTTAGCGCCCCGTTTATCAACAGTAGCCGACGGAAGCCGAGCCAACGAATGAGCGGGGTGGTCGCGGGTTTAATGGTGAAGTTGCCGACAAACACCGCCAGCACCAGCAGCCCGGAATGGAAAGGATCCATACCAAAGCCGACCTGAAACAGCAGCGGCAACAGAAAGGGAACGGCGCTGATGGAAGCGCGGAAAAGCGACCCTCCGTACATCGTAACCCGAAAGGTGGGCACCTGTAGCGCATCCAGACGCACCATCGGCCACTCTGCCCGGCGGAAATGGCGCAGAGCGAACAGCATGCATCCTGTACCGAGCCCCAGCAGGAGCAGGGTTGCCCAGCCTTGCGGCCGGGTATCGCCAAGCAACTCCATGGCGCTCACCAGGCTCACCATGGCAACCGATGTCGCAAAGAAGCCGGGAAGGTCAAAGGGACGTCGCTCCTCTTCGCGGATAGCGGGAATAATACGCAGCGACAGCGCAATGGCTATCAATCCCAGAGGAACATTAATAAAGAATATCCAGTGCCAGCTGGCATAGCGGGTAATAAAGCCACCCAGCGGTGGACCGATGATCGGCGCCACCAGCGCCGGCCATGTCAATGTGGCAATGGCTTTGATGAGCTGATCTTTTGGCGTGGTCCGCAGCACCGCCAGACGGCCGACGGGCACCATCAGCGCGCCACCCATCCCCTGAAGGATACGCATAGCGACAAAGGTGTCCACGTTGCTGGCAAAGCCGCAAAAAACTGAGGCCAGCGTAAAAATGGCCAACGCCAGCGTGAAGATCTGACGCGCGCCGAAGCGATCGGCAATCCAGCCGCTGGCCGGGATCAATACCGCCAGCGTAATCAGGTAGGCGCTGATACCGATATTCAGGTCAACCGCCGCAATGCCAAAATCCTTTGCCATGTCCGGCAGCGCGGTAGCGATTACCGTCCCGTCAAGAAACTCCATGAAAAATGCCCCGGCAACCAGCAGCGCGGGAGCGGAGAAGGCGCGGCCTTCTCGTGAAGAGATATCTGTACTCATTGTGTCTGCCATCGGCTGGTGAGGTTCTGATCGCAGGAAAAACCGGCAGGCTCTTAACTCTGCGATTTCCCTCATTTTTGTTTAATTTATAAATTATTTTTGTGAAAAAATTGTGAGTTGCCGCATATTTTTATTGATTTATGAGATGCAAGTCATATTATAAGCCCATCAACAGTAACACCTGCATAACAAAACCGGAGTCGCTTCATGAAACTGCGCAAAATTCTGAAGAGCATGTTCGAGCAGTACTGCAAAACATTCAAAGATGTACCGCCTGCCGGTATGTTCTGATAAAAAAACCTGCTGCGGCAGGTTTTTTTATCTCTCGGGATTTAGGTTACTATTACGCTCCTCGAAAAAGGAGTAATAAATGTCTCAACATCTCACCGAACAAGACGAACTGGTTTCTGACGTTGTCGCCTGCCAGTTGGTTATCAAACAGATTCTCGACGTCATTGATGTCATCGCCCCTGTTGAAGTACGCGAAAAAATGACCACCCAACTGAAAGCCATCGATTTTGCCAGCCATCCGGCGTCGGCCGATCCGGTGACGCTGCGCGCGGTTCAAAAAGCGATTGCGCTGATTGAGCTTAAGTTTACGCCGCAGGGTGAAGCACACTAAGTTGTTTCGCCCCGCTATCGTTGTCGATGGCGGGGCGAGAACCAGACGTTAATGAGAGATAGCGGTCCTTGCCGGCGCCGGCTGCTGATCCTTAAAGAGCTTACTGTTGCCCCAGCACTCTTCATAACGGTGGCCGACTAAATCCTCCACAATGATGCGCACATCGGGCGGGATATCGCTAACCTTACCGCCGGCTTTAATCCGCGCCACTTCCTGCAGTACGACCAGGTGCGCTTTGCGATCCAGTTTCATCTGCTTGCTGAAGACAATGGCCGCCAGCGCCAGCAGGATCACGCCGCTACAGAACACCACCGCAATGGCGGTCACGGCGCTTTCTGGTTGCGTATGCGCTTTAGACTGGAACCCGTAGAAGCTGAGAATGGCTCCCATCGTGAAGACAATAATCGAACGCAGGATTTTTCCGGAGAAGGTCATGGCACCCGCGTAAATCCCTTCGCGGCGGCGGCCGGTATAGATCTCATCAACATCGGCGAGGAAGGTGTAAACGGTCCATGGAATGTAGTACACGCCGCCGGTACCCAGGCCAAACAGCACCGTGATCCCAAACATCAGGATGGTTGCCAGATGGGCAGGCAGATGGAAAAACCACAGCGAGGTGTACAGCAACACGGAGAAAATCACGATGCTCAGCGCCAGAATATAGGGCTTGCTGAACCCCTTTTTCACGCACAGGCCGATAAACAGCGCCGTAGAGAGCAGCTGCAGAATCGAGTTCAGGCTGTTCAGCCCGGCAACCATCGCCGGATCGTGCTGCAGGACAAAGATAACGAAGTAGGTAAAGATCGAGGCAAACAGCCATTCTGCGCCGAAACCGCAGAGATACATCCCAAGATGTTTGCGGAACACGCGTAGATAGAAGGTCGAACGCATATCCTTCGCCAGCATCAGCAGGGTCGAGAACAGGCCTTTTTTCTCGCTCACGCGAACTTCTTCTTCACGCGGACGCTCCCAGCTGCAAAACCACAGGCAGGAGATGGCGATAATCAGAATAGCGCCGTAGGTCAGCCCGGTCAGGAAGAACGGTGTGGCGGAGTCTTTGCCGTACAACAGGATAAACTGACCAGGGATGAATGCCGCGAGGAAGTTGGCGAGCTTGCCGAAAATGGCTTTATAGCCGGTCAGTTTAGAGCGTAATGAGAAGTCGTCGGTCATTTCAGTGGCTAAGGTTTCATAAGGCACCATGACTGAGGTATAAATAATCTCAAAGACGACGTAGGTGCAGAGGTAGTACCAGAAACCAAGCCCCTCAACCCACAGCAGCGGGTAAAACATCATCAGCGGTATGCCGATCAATAAAAAGAAACGTCGGCGTCCAAAGCGTTTGCCGAGCCGAGTTTTACCGAAGTTATCGGTCAGGTAACCCATTAACGGGTTGCTGATCGCATCGATGATGCTGGCGACGGAAAAAATAAACGACGCTTCAATCAGCGTCAGTCCGCAGAAGGTGGTGTAGAAATAAAGTAGCCAGGCGCCGCTGATCGCCAGCGCGCCGCTCCCCAGCAAATTACCGCCGCCGTAGGCGAGCTGATGGCGTAACAAAATCGGTCTTCCCTGCAACCCTTGTGAGGTTGAAGCCGCGTATCTTGCCATTAATATAAACCCCATGTTTTAAATTTTTGAAACGCTGTTTTTATATTATTAAAGTCGATGGCGAAAAGTGATCGTCGTCACTAATCATCCGCTGCGCGCTTTCCTGGGGCAGGAATGCGATCGGCTTAAAAGTTTTTAATGCTTTTCAGGAATAAGAACGGCGCCTGAGCGCTGGAAATGATGTTTAGAAATAGCGAACGCTGGAACGTTATTCACGATGGTCGGGGGCGTGAAGCGGGGGATTGATGACCTTGTGCCGTTTATCCGCGATGCGGATCTGTGGCCAGAAGCGTTTGCAGGACATCTCCGCGCGGGGTTAATTGCCATCGCTGCGCGGTTACGCCAGTCAGGGTGAGTACTATCATGCGGCGCTGAAGCCGTTCCCTCAGGATTGAGCCTCACGGAGGGAACGGCGGATGTGGTGCCCGCCGCTGCGGCCTTAATCCTGGCGACGTGTCACCAGACTGAGCAGGCGGCGATCGGTCTGCAGCATACCCAGGCCGGCTTTATCCGCGTTACGGACCTCTTCAAGCACGCTTTGCAGCAGTACGCCGTCCTGCTGCTGCTCTTTCTCTAGCAGCGTCAGGAAGCGCCAGGTGGTGTCGTCACATTGCGCTTTAGCTTCTTCGGTCAGCCCGGACAGCATGCTGCTACGCTGTTCATAATCGGCCAGAGTGGTGGTAAACAGATCTTCGAGGGAGTGACAGTTATGGTGGTAACTGCCTTCGTTTTTGACGATCGGCCAGTTTCCGCCGGTCTTCATAAAATCGAATACGCGCATCATCTGCGTCACGTGCGATTGTGCCCGGGAGCGCAAAAAGATGGCGGTGCCGTTCAGACGGTGCTGTTCGCACCATTCGCTGAGATGCAGATATAAATTTGAGGCATGAAACTCAAGGTTCATCTGATTATTGAGTTTTTGAGCCATTCCTGGAACGACCATAAAAATATCCTTATTAAGCTGGAGATATCATTCACGCGTCGGGAATCTTCGCCGGTGAACGATAAAATGCGAGACTCTTTACGCGTAACATTGTCGGCAAAATAATGAATTTGCACTTTCCCTATGTGTATCGGTAATTAATTAGCGCCTGCCGATATATATAGAATACCCTTAATAGTAGACTAAGAAAACTCTCAAGTGCGTCTGTTTACGTTTCGTTACAACATCCTTATAAAGTGTGTTGTCTTTGTCTGTTGTTTGATTTAAATGCCTGTATCATTATGATTTTATTGAATTTATTTGGCCGGCATTTTTTGTGATATGGATGATGTCTACGACATATTAATTAAATATGAATTTAATCCTGGATTCATAATTCGGTCATGTCGCATCAACCATTCGGTAAAAAAGAAATCACGGGAAAGGGCAGTGACGTCATTTTTACAGGAGCAGATAAATGGGGGGGGGGGTGAGGTATATTCTGTTATTAACGGTAATAAAATTCCCCTGAGCGATATTTCATCTTGTGAGAAGTCGAATCGCTAAGGGAAACGGCTGAAGAAGGGGGGCGCAGCGCTTTCGGCAAATCCCTTGAAAGGGGGACGGCGGTAGCCACAAGGATAAGTCTGCTGATGATATGGATAATATTGCTATATGCAGAGCTAATTGTCTGACAATTGGCTCTTTTTTTATGTCATTTTTCGCTAAATCTATGCACGCAATTACTGTAATTCCGCGATGTGATAATGCTCTCGTATGGAGAATTGATTTCCGGTTATTACTTAATGAACAACGGCAGTGCGGTGTGCAATTTTTCTAATGCCTTGTTTTACGTCCGATAAAAAAATTAAGTCCGATACTTCCCTACAGAAAAGCGAAATAAAGCTGGAGTTTACCATGCACAAATTTACTAAAGCGCTGGCGGCGATCGGTCTCGCTGCGGTTATGTCACAATCAGCTATGGCTGAAACGCTTAAACTCGGATTTCTGGTGAAACAACCGGAAGAACCCTGGTTTCAAACCGAGTGGAAATTTGCCGATAAGGCCGGCAAAGATTTGGGCTTTGAGGTGATTAAAATTGCGGTCCCGGATGGTGAGAAAACCCTCAATGCCATCGACAGCCTGGCGGCCAGCGGGGCAAAAGGCTTCGTTATCTGCACACCTGACCCGAAACTCGGCTCGGCGATTGTCGCCAAAGCGCGCGGATACGATATGAAAGTCATCACCGTCGATGACCAGTTCGTTAATGCGAAAGGTAAACCGATGGAGAGCGTACCGCTGGTGATGATGGCCGCCAGTGAAATTGGCGCCCGTCAGGGTCAGGAGCTGTACAAAGAGATGCAAAAACGCGGCTGGGATGTGAAGGATACCGGCGTGATGGCGATTACCGCCGATGAACTCGATACCGCCCGTCGCCGTACCACGGGTTCCATCGATGCGCTGAAAGCGGCCGGTTTCCCGGACAAACAGATCTACCGCGTTCCGACTAAATCCAACGATATTCCGGGCGCCTTCGACGCCGGTAACTCGATGCTGGTGCAGCATCCTCAGGTGAAGCACTGGCTGATCGTGGGGATGAATGACAATACCGTGCTGGGCGGCGTGCGCGCCACCGAAGGTCAGGGCTTTAAAGCCGGAGATGTGATTGGCATTGGCATTAATGGTGTGGATGCGGTTAACGAACTCTCTAAAGCGCAGGCGACCGGTTTCTACGGCTCTCTGCTGCCTAGCCCGGATATCCACGGATATAAAACCAGCGAGATGCTCTACAACTGGGTGACCAAAGGCGCAGAACCGCCGAAATTCACGGCGGTCACCGATGTGGTGCTGATCACGCGCGACAACTTCAAAGAAGAGCTGGCGAAAAAAGGGCTGTAAGGCCTGGTTGACCCTGCCTCCCGCACGTTGTGGGAGGCTGAGCATAGAAGAGCGGAGTTGTTATGCAACAGTCTACCCCTTATCTCTCATTTCGCGGCATTACCATGACCTTTCCCGGCGTTAAGGCGCTCTCCGATATTAGCTTTGACTGCTACAGCGGACAGATCCACGCCCTGATGGGGGAAAATGGTGCCGGAAAATCGACGCTGCTGAAGATTCTCAGCGGCAACTATATCCCCACCGCCGGCGACCTGCTGATAGGTGGCCAGCCGCGCGTATTCAGCCACACCACCGAAGCGCTTAACGCCGGAGTGGCAATTATTTATCAGGAGCTGCACCTGATTCCGGAAATGACCGTCGCGGAAAATATCTACCTCGGCCAAATCCCGCATAAGTACGGGTTAGTGAACCGCTCGCTGCTCAACTACGAAGCGCGGCTGCAGCTGGAACATCTGGGACTGGATATCGACCCGGAAACGCCGTTGAAATACCTCTCTATCGGCCAGTGGCAGATGGTAGAGATTGCCAAGGCGCTCACCCGTAACGCAAAGGTCATAGCCTTTGATGAACCGACCAGTTCTCTTTCGGCGCGCGAGATCGACCATCTGTTTCGCGTTATCCGCGAATTGCGCGAGGAAGGGCGGGTAATTATTTATGTTTCGCACCGCATGGAGGAGATTTTTGCGCTCAGCGATGCGATCACCGTATTTAAAGATGGCCGCTACGTACGCACCTTCGATGATATGCAGGCGGTGAGTCATGACGCGCTGGTGCAGGCGATGGTCGGACGCGAGCTGGGCGATGTTTACGGCTGGAAACCGCGTGAGTATGGCAAAGAGCGTCTGCGCCTGCAGCAGGTCAAAGCGCCCGGCGTCCGCACGCCGGTAGATCTGTCGGTGCGCAGCGGGGAAATCGTCGGCCTGTTCGGGCTGGTCGGGGCCGGGCGCAGCGAGCTGATGAAAGGGTTGTTTGGCGGAACCCGTATTACCGGCGGTCAGGTGTATATCGACGGGCAGGCGATCGATATTCGCAAACCGGCACAGGCCATCGCGGCCGGAATGATGCTGTGCCCGGAAGACCGCAAAGCGGAGGGCATTATTCCGGTCCATTCCGTACGCGACAATATCAATATCAGCGCGCGTCGCCGGCATATTCACGCGGGCTGTATCATTAACAACGGCTGGGAAGCGCACAACGCCGATCGGCATATTCAGTCGCTCAATATTAAAACCCCTGGCCCCGAACAGCTGATTATGAATCTCTCCGGCGGCAACCAGCAAAAGGCGATTCTGGGACGCTGGCTGTCGGAAGAGATGAAAGTGATCCTGCTGGATGAGCCGACCCGCGGCATTGATGTGGGCGCGAAGCATGAAATTTATAACGTTATCTATGCCCTGGCGGCCTCCGGTGTCGCCGTCGTTTTCGCCTCCAGCGATTTGCCCGAAGTGCTCGGCGTGGCCGATCGTATCGTGGTGATGCGCGAAGGTGAGGTGGCGGGCGAACTGCTGCATGACGATGCCAATGAACAGCAGGCGTTAAGCCTTGCGATGCCAAAAGTGAGCCAGGCGGTCGCCTGAGTAAGGAGTCAATGATGTCCTCTGTTACTACCCCTAATGCCCGCCAGACTTCGTTGAGCTTTGCCCGAATCTGGGATCAGTTTGGCATGTTGGTTGTTTTTGCCGTGTTGTTTATCGGCTGCGTGATTTTTGTGCCCAATTTTGCCTCGTTTATCAATATGAAAGGGCTGGGGCTGGCGATTTCAATGTCCGGTATGGTGGCCTGCGGCATGCTGTTTTGCCTGGCATCCGGGGATTTTGATCTGTCGGTGGCATCGGTCATCGCCTGCGCTGGCGTAACCACGGCAGTGGTGATTAATCTGACGGAAAGCATGTGGATAGGGATTGCCGCCGGTCTGCTGCTGGGGGCAATCAGCGGGCTGGTTAACGGCTTCGTGATTGCCCGGCTGAAAATTAACGCCCTGATCACGACGCTGGCCACCATGCAAATTGTGCGCGGCCTGGCGTATATTATCTCCGACGGGAAGGCGGTCGGCATTGAAGATGAGCGCTTCTTTACCTTAGGGTATGCCAACTGGTTTGGCCTGCCGGCTCCTATCTGGCTGACCGTCGCCTGCCTGATTGTTTTTGGTTTACTGCTCAACAAAACCACCTTTGGCCGCAATACGCTGGCTATCGGTGGCAATGAAGAGGCGGCCCGGCTGGCGGGGGTGCCGGTGGTGCGGACCAAAATCATTATTTTCGTGATCTCAGGCCTGGTTTCTGCCGCCGCGGGGATCATTCTCGCCTCGCGTATGACCAGCGGCCAGCCGATGACCTCGATTGGCTATGAGCTGATCGTCATTTCAGCCTGCGTGCTCGGCGGCGTGTCGCTGAAAGGCGGGATCGGCAAGATCTCTTATGTGGTCGCCGGGATCCTGATCCTTGGCACCGTAGAGAACGCCATGAACCTGCTCAATATCTCGCCGTTCTCTCAGTACGTGGTGCGCGGGGTGATTCTGCTGGCGGCGGTTATCTTCGACCGTTATAAACAAAAAGCAAAACGGGCTGCTTAATAATCCCCCAACCTTTTAGTCTAATCCCTGATTATCGCCAGCGCCCGCTGCGCTGGCGATAGCTATCAAAAATGGCGATCCCGGTCACACTGTCTATACTTACATGGCTAACAATCCGTTAACAACCAGCGTTGCGCTGGCCATGAAAGGAGGAGAACAGGGTGGCTGACAAGATATCTGTACCGCCTGTGCCAACCGAACATCATGCATTTTTCTTTGACCTCGACGGCACGCTTGCCGATATCAAACCTCATCCCGATCAGGTTGTTATCCCCACACCGGCGCTTCAGGCGCTGCGGCAGCTTGCGCACCAGCATAGTGGGGCGGTGGCATTGATTTCAGGGCGCTCAATGGTTGAGCTTGATGCGCTTACCCATCCATACCGGCTGCCGCTGGCCGGTGTTCACGGGGCAGAACGCCGCGATATCAATGGTAAAACGCACATCGTCACGCTTCCTGATGCGCTGCTCCGGGAACTGGATGAGCAGCTGCGGGCGGCGCTGGAGACGATGCCGGGGTGTGAACTGGAACACAAAGGCATGGCGTTTGCGCTGCACTATCGCCAGGCGCCGGCGTACCAGAGCGCGGCGCTGTCGCTGGCGCAGGGGATTGTCAAACGTTACCCCATCCTCGCATTGCAGTTGGGTAAGTGCGTGGTGGAGATTAAGCCGCGTGGGGTTAATAAAGGGGAAGCGATTGCGACGTTTATGCAGGAGTCGCCGTTTCAGGGGCGCAAACCGGTATTCGTTGGCGACGATTTGACGGACGAAGCCGGGTTCAGCGTCGTGAATCAACTCGGCGGCATGTCGGTAAAAGTGGGCAAGGGCGACACCCAGGCGCAATGGCGTCTGCCGGATGTCACGGCCGTTCAGCATTGGTTAATCAGCATCGCAAATAATAAGCAACAACCTGATGCGCAAAATGACAGGAGGGAGGGTTATGGGGCGCTTAGTCGTAATATCTAATCGTATTGCGCCACCGGATGATAAAAAGGCCAGCGCGGGTGGCCTGGCCGTGGGTATTTTGGGCGCACTGAAGGCCGCCGGTGGATTATGGTTTGGCTGGAGCGGAGAAATTGGGGATGACCAGAAGCCGCTAAACACGGTGACGCGAGGCAATATCACCTGGGCCTCGTTTACGCTCAATGAACGGGATCATGACGAATACTACAACCAGTTTTCCAACGCCGTGCTGTGGCCCGCATTCCACTATCGCCTGGATCTGGTGGACTTCCAGCGTCCGTCATGGGACGGCTATCTGCGGGTCAATGCCAACCTGGCGAAAAAGCTTCTGCCGCTGATTGAGCCCGATGATATTTTGTGGATTCATGATTATCATCTGCTGCCTTTTGCCAGCGAGCTGCGCAAGCTCGGGGTCAATAACCGTATCGGTTTCTTTTTGCACATTCCGTTCCCGACGCCTGAGATTTTTAACGCGCTGCCTCCGCATGCCGAGCTTCTTGAGCAGCTCTGTGACTACGATCTGCTTGGCTTCCAGACCGATAACGACAGGCTGGCGTTTCTTGATAGCGTCTCGCTACAGACCCGGGTGGTGACGCGAGAGGGTCGACACCATGAGGCATGGGGCAAACATTTCCGCACCGAGGTTTACCCGATAGGCATCGATCCTGACGAGATTGCACGAAGTGCGAAAGGGCCGCTGCCGCCCAAACTGGCACAGCTGAAAAGCGAGCTTAACGGGGTAAAAAATATCTTCTCCGTCGAGCGACTGGATTACTCTAAAGGCCTGCCGGAGCGCTTTCTCGCCTATGAAGCCCTGCTGGAGAAATACCCGCAGCATCATGGCAAGATCCGCTATACGCAGATTGCGCCGACCTCCCGCGGCGAAGTGCAGGCCTATCAGGATATTCGCCACCAGCTGGAGACCGCCAGCGGCAGAATCAATGGCCAGTACGGACAGCTGGGCTGGACGCCGCTGTACTACCTGAATCAACATTTTGAACGCAAATTGTTGATGAAGATCTTCCGCTATTCCGATGTCGGGTTAGTGACGCCTCTCCGCGACGGCATGAATCTGGTGGCAAAAGAGTTTATTGCTGCCCAGGATCCGCAGAACCCCGGTGTGCTGGTCCTGTCGCAGTTTGCCGGGGCGGCGAATGAGCTGACCAGTGCGCTGATCGTCAATCCCTACGATCGCGATGAAGTGGCCGCGGCGCTGGATCGCGGTCTGACGATGCCGCTGGCGGAGCGCATTGCGCGTCATGCGGAGATGCTGGCGGTAATCAAGGATAACGATATTCATCGTTGGCAGGAGCGGTTTATCAGCGATTTGCAGCAGGTAGAACCGCGTAGTGAGGAGAGCCGATTGCAACGCAAAGTCTCGACTTTCCCCAAACTGGCGTAGCGCGGTGAGAGGAAAAAGGCTGACGCCAAAGGCGTCAGCCTTTTTCCAGGGAGACCAGTAAAACGTCTACGCCACTGCTGCCGACGATGCTTTTCGCCGAGCAGGTGGCGCGCGAAAACAGGCTGTGGTTGTGATTGCCGCATATCACCAGATCCACGTGATGCTGCCGGCAAAAATCCTTGATGTGGTGGCTAAGTTCGCCGCTGGCGATCGTCACGTTGTCGATAGGGTAATCGGCTTCTTTCGCCAGTCCGGAGAGAAAATCTCGCGTTTCTTCATGCATCAAGTCCCGCAGGTTTTCCAGCATCGGCGCAGCAAACTGGTTATATAACTCCGGGTCGGTGGCCAGCGTGATCAGACTGACTCTGGCATCCAGCGGGCGTGCGATAGAGACCGCCTTATTGATAAGCACGCGGCTTTCCGGCGTTGGGGCGACGGCAACGAGCAGATGAGAATAAGACATCAGGCCTCCTTCAGATACGCGAAATAACCCTTCATACTTTCTTTACTCTCATTTTTTATCTCCCGCAAGACCTGTTCATCACACATTAAACGACTGATTTCTGGTGGAGATAAATCACGTTTTTGCCTGCCAGATTTTATTTTTGGTCGTGCGTTTTGTTATAAAGGAAATGTCGTTTTATAAATAGGTGATGCCTGTCCGTCGACTCTTTGTATTTTTGCCATGGACGGGAGCGGGCTGGCAAAAATGAAAAGGTAACCCTTTTCCTATACTTCTACTGTAGCCGTGTATCCACTCCCTTTTGGCTAAGCCAGAAAGCTTGTCGGAGTTCACTAAAAAAAAGACACAGGATTTACGGCGATGAAAACACGTAAAATCGGTTTAGTTAATTATCTGGCCTATGGCTCGGGCGACTTCCTTGGCGCCGGGACAACCGCACTGACCGCGGCCTGGCTACTCTACTTCTACACCACCTTCTGCGGCCTTTCCCCCATTGAAGCAACATTGATTTTTGCCACGGCAAGGGTGCTGGACGCGGTGATCAGCCCGCTGATGGGCTTTCTGACCGATAACTTCGGCACAACGTGGCTCGGCAAACGCTTTGGCCGACGTAAATTCTTTATTCTGCTCGGCATCCCCTGCGTGTTCAGCTACTCCATCATGTGGGTTGGCGATATGGGATTCTGGTATTACCTGCTCACCTATCTGCTGTTCGATATCGTCTACACCATGATTCTGGTGCCGTATGAAACGCTGGTACCGGAAATGACGGATGATTTTAAACAAAAAACCAAATTCTCCGGCGCGCGTATTTCGATGGCGCAGATGTCGGCCATTCTGGCGTCATTCCTGCCGGGCATTCTGCTGACCCAGTTTGGAAAGGACAATGCGGTTTCCTTTTTCTACGCAAGCCTCGTGTTCTCCGTGCTGTGCGCGCTGATGCTGACTTTCGTCTGGTTCTTTACCTGGGAACGTCCGCGGGAAGAGTGGTCGGAGGCCGCACTGCGGGCGGAAGAAGAGAAGCGCCATTTGTCTCTGGCTCAGAGCCTCAACCGCCTGTTTATTGAGCTGAGTTCGACGCTGCGGATTAAGATTTTCCGCCAGCACCTGGGGATGTACCTTGGTGGCTATATCGCCCAGGACGTCTTTAATGCCGTTTTTACCTACTACGTGGTGTTTGTGCTGATGCAGGAGGCCTCAATGGCGTCCAACCTGCTGGGCACGATGGCTATCTTCCAGTTTATTGCCGTTATCGCCATGATTCCGCTCTGTATTCGCTTCGGGCCCGCCCCTTCCTATCGTATGGTGGTGGTGCTATTTGGTCTGAGCTCATTGTCCTACGCGATTCTCTATTACGCCGGGCTGAGCGATGTCTACTCGCTGCTGCTGTTGGTCTCTGCCATCGCGGGACTGGGTCGTGGCGGAATCAACTACGTACCATGGAATACCTACACCTATATCGCGGATGTGGATGAGGTCATTACCGGACAGCGCCGGGAAGGGATTTTTGCCGGCATTATGACCCTGACGCGCAAAGCCTCTCAGGCCGGTGCGGTTATGCTGGTGGGCATTATTATGCAGCTCTCCGGGTTTGTTTCCGGGCAGAAGACCCAGCCCTATGAAGTGAGCCATACCATCCTGTTAATACTGAGCGTAGGCACGCTGTTGGTGCTGGCCTGCGGTTTCCTGGTCTCCCTGCGCTTCAAGCTCAATCTTGCCACGCATAGCGTGCTGCGGGCGGAGACGCTCAAAATGCGTCGGGCGGGCTGCGCACAGCCAGAGCTGACGACAGCGGAAGATCGCGCGGTGGTTGAGATGCTGGCCGGCATGCCGTACGACACGCTGTGGGGAAATAACAATATTGGTTATCTGAACCGCAACAAACCTGCCGCGCCATCGCTGAAGCAGGGTGCTGAAATGAAATCGACATACAACAGAGGGTAGAGAGATGAAGGTGTGGCCTGTCAAACATAGCCCGTTACTGCGTCAGCCGGCGCATTTTATCAGCCGCCATGAACTGCAGTCGCTGATCGAAAAAGTGACCCATAATCTGGTCAATATTCGGGATGACGCGGGGACGTTTCTGCTGCGGCTGGACGACGGGCGGGTCATTGATACCAAAGGGTGGGCCGGTTGGGAGTGGACGCATGGCGTAGGTTTGTACGGTATTCATCAGTACTACCAGCAGACCGGGGATGCGGCGATGCGCGATATTATCGACAGCTGGTTTGCCGACCGCTTCGCCGAAGGGGCGACCACGAAAAACGTGAATACTATGGCGCCATTCCTGACGCTGGCCTGGCGCTATGAAGAGACCGGGAGAGCGGAATATCTGCCCTGGCTCGAGAGCTGGGCGGAGTGGGCGATGCATGAGATGCCGCGCACGGAGCATGGGGGAATGCAGCACATCACGCTGGCGGAAGAGAACCATCAGCAGATGTGGGACGATACGCTGATGATGACCGTACTGCCGCTGGCTAAAATCGGAAAATTGCTCAATCGTCCGCAGTATGTGGAAGAGGCGGTGTATCAGTTTTTACTTCACGTTCAGAACCTGATGGATAGGGAAACCGGGCTGTGGTTTCACGGCTGGAGCTATGACGGTCAGCATAACTTCGCCCGCGCTCGCTGGGCGCGGGGTAACAGCTGGCTGACGATGGTGATCCCCGATTTCCTGGAACTGGTTGATTTACCTGAGCACAGCGCGGTCAGACGCTATTTGATCCAGGTGCTGAACGCGCAAATTGCCGCGCTGGCAAAATGTCAGGATGACAGCGGCCTGTGGCATACGCTGCTGGACGATCCGCACTCGTACCTGGAAGCATCGGCCACCGCCGGATTTGCCTATGGCATTCTGAAAGCGGTGCGTAAGCGCTATGTTGCTGCGGAGTATGCCGAGGTGGCGGAGAAGGCGATTCGCGGGGTGGTGAAAAATATCTCCCCGGAAGGCGAGCTGTTGCAGACCTCGTTTGGTACCGGGATGGGCGGCAATCTCGACTTTTATCGTGAGATCCCGCTGACCTCAATGCCGTATGGTCAGGCAATGGCGATCCTGTGTCTGACGGAGTATTTGCGCAAATACTTCTAAGACAGGATTTGATCGTCCTTGCAGGCCTGAAAAGCGCAGCGCCATCAGGTACTTCCCTGGCGGCGCACGGTTTGCCGGGGTGACAAAACCGCATACAAAAACCCGGCCATGGCCGGGTTTTGCTCTTAGCGACGTTCGACGGCGTCGATGCCAGGTGAAACGATTGCAGACCTGATAAGCGCAGCGCCATCAGGCGATTCCCCGGCGGCGCGCGGCTTGCCGGGGCGACAAATCACCCGTCTGACTTACATCCGCTCGACGGTTTCAATACCCAACGTATCCAGGCCCTGTTTCAGGGTTCTGGCCGTCAGCTGCGCCAGCTTCAGACGGCTGTTGCGTGCGGTATCGCTCTCGGCGGTGATAATCGGGCAATGCTCGTAGAAACCGGAGAACAGGCCGGCCAGATCGTAGAGATAGGCGCACATGACGTGCGGCGTTCCTTCACGGGCCACAACGGTCAGCGTCTCTTCGAACTGCAGCAGGCGCGCGGCCAGCTGCGCTTCACGCGCTTCGGTAATGATCACCGGCGCCGCAGCCAGCGCCTGCTCGTCAACTTCCGCTTTACGGAAGACGGACAGCACGCGGGTATAGGCATACTGCATATACGGCGCGGTGTTGCCTTCGAACGCCAGCATGTTATCCCAGTCAAATACATAGTCGGTGGTGCGGTTTTTGGACAGATCGGCATACTTCACTGCGCCAATACCGACCGCATTGGCCAGCTGTTCCAGCTCAGCGGCAGGCATGTCCGGATTCTTCTCGGCCACCAGGCGGCGCGCGCGCTCCAGCGCTTCATCCAGCAGATCCGCCAGCTTCACGGTACCCCCGGCGCGAGTTTTGAACGGCTTACCATCTTTGCCCAGCATCATGCCGAACATGTGATGTTCCAGCGGCACGGATTCCGGCACATAGCCCGCTTTACGCACGATCGTCCACGCCTGCATCAGGTGCTGGTGCTGACGGGAATCGATGTAGTAGAGTACCCGGTCGGCGTGCAGCGTTTCATAACGATACTTCGCACAGGCGATATCGGTCGTGGTGTAGAGGTAGCCGCCATCCTTTTTCTGGATGATGACGCCCATCGGTTCGCCTTCCTTGTTTTTATACTCATCAAGGAACACCACGGTTGCGCCTTCGCTCTCGACGGCCAGACCTTTAGCTTTCAGATCGGCAACAATGCCTGGCAGCATCGGGTTATACAGGCTTTCACCCATTACGTCATCGCGGGTCAGGGTGACGTTCAGACGATCGTAGGTAATCTGGTTTTGGGTCATGGTGATGTCAACCAGCTTGCGCCACATCTCCAGGAAGTAAGTATCGCCGCCCTGCAGTTTTACTACGTAGTTACGGGCGCGTTCGGCAAAGACTTCATCTTCGTCATAATGCTTTTTGGCATCGCGGTAGAAGCCTTCGAGATCGGACAGCGCCATTTCACCGGCGTTTTCCTGCTGCTGTTTTTCCAGCCAGGCGATCAGCATACCGAACTGAGTGCCCCAGTCGCCCACGTGGTTCGCGCGGATCACCTTATGACCGAGGAACTCAAGCGTACGGACGGCAGCGTCACCGATGATGGTGGAACGCAGATGGCCGACGTGCATCTCTTTGGCGACGTTCGGCGCGGAGTAGTCAACGACGATAGTTTGCGCCTGTGGCCGGGCGACGCCCAGGCGCTCTGACGCCAGTGCGCTGTTCACATTTTCCGCTAAAAAGGCCGGATCGAGGAAAATATTGATAAAGCCGGGCCCGGCGATTTCAACCTTGTTAGCAATCCCGTTAAGGTCGAGATGAGACAGTACCTGCTCTGCGAGTTGTCGCGGCGCCATACCCAGCTTTTTCGCTACTGCCATCACGCCGTTGGCCTGATAGTCGCCGAACTGGATTTTTGCTGACTGGCGGACCTGAGGTTCGCAATCGGCAGGCGCACCTGCCGCGATCAGGGCCTGGCTGACTTTTTCTGAGAGAAGAGCCTGAATATTCACCGGAATACCTTACGTTTAAGGCGCTATAACCCCTGCGGGGCGGCGCCGGAATGTGGACAAATTAGGGCAGGAGTATACTGCATTTGCGCCCATGCGTCAGCACCGCGCGCGCGTTGCCGGGCGGCACGCTTAATGAATAGCCACTCGACGAACCCGACAGAAGATTCCCGGTTGGTCGCCGCCGGGAAACGCGATAAATTACCCCCCCCTTTGACCTGCATTGAGGTGCAATATGGCAAACTGGCAGCAAATTGATGAGCTTAACGATATTTCCGCGGATCTGCCGCGTTTCACCGACGCGTTAAGCGGTCTGGCCAGGCGACTTGGGTTGGATATCGCCCCGCTGGATGCCGACCATATTTCCCTGCGCTGTCACCAAAACGCCACGGCGGAGCGCTGGCGTCGCGGTTTTGAACAATGCGGCACGTTGCTGTCGGAAAACACCATCAACGGTCGACCTATCTGCCTGTTCAAACTGGATGAGCCGGTTTCGGTGGCCCACTGGCGTTTCAGCGTGGTTGAGCTGCCGTGGCCGGGTGAAAAGCGCTATCCGCATGAAGGATGGGAGCACGTTGAAATCGTGCTGCCGGGCGAGGCGGATGCGCTCAATGCTCGCGCGCTGGCGCTGCTGTCTGATGAGGGATTAAGTCAGCCGGGGATTTTTGTCAAAACCAGCTCGCCGAAAGGGGAGCGCGAACGGCTGCCAAACCCGACTCTGGCGGTGACGGACGGCAGCGTCACGATTAAATTTCACCCGTGGTCAATTGAGCAAATTGTCGCCAGCGAACAATCTGATGCGTAACAGTGTGAAGCGACGCGGTTTTTGAACGGATAAATCATGACATGCTGTGTTGCCCGCAGCGTAAAGGAGAAGGAAATGACGCTACTGGAAGTCTGCTGTTACAGCATGGCCTGTGCGCAAGAGGCGCAGCGCTGTGGTGCCGATCGCATTGAGCTCTGCGCCGCGCCACATGAAGGGGGATTAACCCCGTCGCTGGGTGTGCTGAAAACAGTACGCGCAACGGTGACCATTCCGGTGCATCCGATTATTCGCCCGCGCGGCGGTGATTTTTGCTACACCGAGAGCGAGTTTGCGGCGATGCTCGATGATGTGGTGACGGTCAGGGAGCTGGGTTTTCCCGGCGTGGTCATCGGGGTGTTAGATGCGGATGGTCGGGTCGATATCACGCGCATGCAAAAAATCATGGCGGCGGCCGGTTCGCTGGCGGTCACGTTCCATCGGGCTTTTGATATGTGTGCGGATCCGTATCAGGCTTATCGCACGCTGGCCGATTCCGGCGTGGCCCGTATCCTGACATCGGGTCAGCAGGCCAGCGCGGAAAAAGGTCTTTCATTAATTACGGAACTTATTGCCCTGGGGGATACTCCAACCATTATGGCTGGTGCAGGTGTTCGAGCGGCCAACCTGGCGAAGTTTCTTCAGGCTGGCGTAAAAGAAGTCCACAGCTCAGCCGGGCACTGGGTGCCATCGCCAATGCGCTTCCGTCATTCCGGATTGTCGATGTCCGCCGATGCCGACGCAGATGAATATTCGCGCTATGCCGTTAATGGCGTAGCGGTGGCAGAAATGAAGCAAATCATTTCTGCGCAGAGAAGTTAAACCGTTTTTTGCTGCACATCATGTCGCCCAATATGATGATTGCCCGTACCAGGCCCCTGCAATTTCAACAGGGGTCTTTTTTTGACCTTTATTTGCAGCCGGCTGACTTTTTCGCCAGCGACTGCTGGGTTTCGGGTTTGTTGGCAATAATCACCGCGCGCACCGGCGCCGGGTAACCTTCAAGCGTTTTACCGCTGTCGTCGGGGTCGAGGAAGTCAGCCAGTGACTCCGTAATCATCCATTCGGTACGGCGCTGCTCTTCGGTGGTGGTGGCGCAGACATCGACAATCCGCACATCGACAAATCCACACTTCTCCAGCCACATTTTCAACGCCGCGGTCGACGGAATAAAGTAGACGTTGCGCATCTGCGCATAGCGGTCGCCCGGGACCAGAACGGTATTTTCATCCCCTTCGACCACCAGCGTCTCGAGCACCAGTTCGCCACCGTCGACCAGCTGATCTTTGAGCTGCCATAAATGGTCGAGCGGCGAGCGGCGGTGGTACAGCACGCCCATCGAAAAGACGGTATCGAAGGCGTTCAGTGCCGGAAGCTGCTCAATGCCCAGCGGCAACAGGTGGGCACGCTGATCGTTACCCAGCAGCTTACGCACCGCTTCAAACTGGCATAAAAACAGCTGTGTCGGGTCAATCCCGACCGCCAGATGCGCGCCGGCGCCGATCATGCGCCACATGTGATATCCGCTGCCGCAGCCAACGTCGAGAATCGTGCGTCCGGTCAGATCGGAGAGGTGCGGCAATACGCGCTCCCATTTCCAGTCAGAACGCCATTCGGTATCGATATTCACGCCGTACAGCGAGTATGGCCCTTTGCGCCAGGGCATCAGGTTTTTCAGCAGATTCTCTACGCGCAGCCGATGGCCTTCGCTTAGCGGCGTTTCGCTTTCGGCGGTGACGCTATGCAGCAGGTCCAGGCGATACGGGGCCAGCTCCGGCAGAAACTCTACGGCCCGTTCCCACTCGCGGAATTTGCCGTGCAGAGCTTCCCGTTGCCAGGCCGCTACCTGGGCGGGGAGTGTCTCCAGCCAGTGAGATAGCGGGCTGAGGGCAATACGTTGATAAAAATGATTGAAATCGATCATGCTTTTTCCTCTGATTTCACCGCCACCAGTGAACCAAAGTTAAAGCACTGGAACCACAATTCGGCATGTTCAAACCCGGCTTTATGCAGGCGGGCTTTGTGCGTTTCGACCGAATCGGTCAACATGACGTTTTCCAGCATGCTGCGCTTCTGGCTGATTTCCAGCTCGCTGTAGCCATTGGCACGCTTAAAGTCGTGATGCATGTTGAACAGCAGTTCGCCAACATGCGCATCTTCAAAACTGAATTTTTCGGACAGCACCAGCGCGCCACCGGGATTCAGCCCCTGGTAAACCTTATCCAGAATGGCCTGGCGTTCGTCGGGGGCCAGAAACTGAATGGTGAAGTTCAGCACCACCATGGAGGCGTTGTCGATGGTAATATCACGAATATCGCCTTCCACAACCTCGACCGGCGTTGGCGCTTTATAGGCATCGATGTGGCGACGGCAGCGTTCGACCATCGCCGAAGAGTTATCCACCGCGACAATTTTGCAGCCAGGGTGGGCAATGTTACGCCGGATAGAGAGCGTTGCCGCTCCAAGCGAGCAGCCGAGGTCGTAAACCTGGGTATCGGGCTGAACGAAGCGTTCAGCCAGCATGCCGATCATAGAAATGATATTGGAATAGCCGGGCACGGAGCGCTGGATCATATCCGGGAAGACTTCAGCAACCCGTTCATCAAAGGTCCAGTCGCCGAGGCTGGCAATCGGCGCGGAAAAAAGCGTATCGCGGTGAGACATAACGTTAAACCCGAAAAAACGAAAACGGCGTATTGTGCGCTAATGTAAGGAGAAAACCAACTCCCAGGGCATATACCACAGATTCGCGAGCACCATCAGCACCAGGGCGCACCAGGTGGCGCTCATTCCGGAGCGACGCCAGCTGAAAAGCCGGTGGTGAAAACCGTAGGAGTGCATCAGTCGTCCGGCAATCAGCAAGATACCGCAGACGTGCACCATCCAGTTCTGCGCGCCATTCATCTCCATAAACAGCAGCAGGATGATGCCAATGGGGACATACTCAACGGCGTTGCCGTGCACGCGGATAGCAACCTGTAGTTCGCTAAACCCTCCGTCACCATACCCGACGTGGTATTGCGTGCGCAGACGTACAACATCAAAAGAAAACTTAATTAGCAATAACGCACCCAACACCGCGTACAGCGCGCTGACCATACAAAAAACTCCCTTTCACTCTTTGAGATGGCTCCGATTAGCATAGCAGGATATCAGAAAAGCGCGGTTTGCTGCGGAATTGACGGTGCGCTCCCGACCTCTGGCATCACCCGGCGTAAATCTTCCCAAAGCGTGCTGACCAGCTCCGGGGCCTGTGCGATGTCCGGGGTGTGGAGAAATAAATAGGGCGTTGTCGACTGACGCCATTTGGCTAAGGTCTGCAGCCAGACGCCAAACAGCCGGTGATTGTGGGCCATGTCATCGCTGCCGATAAAGCGAACCAGCGGATTCCCCGCCGTGACCACAGCATGAACCGGAAGCTTGGGTTTTTTACGCTGGGCGTCGATCATGGCCGGATTTCGCGCGACGGCGCTATGCACCGGGCGGCTGTCGAGGATGGCGCGATTCACGTTACGCTGATGCAGCCCGCGATTGAGCGCCTTTTCGGCGTCCCCTTTGGCGAAAAACTCCGGATGCCGCACTTCGACGCCATAGGTGAATGAGGTCGGCAGAGTATCGAGAAAGTGCCACAGGGCAGGGAGGTCGCCGGGGCCAAAGGTGGCGGGCAGCTGCAGCCAGTACTGGCCAATACGCGTTTCCAGCGGCGCCAGACGAGTAAAAAACTCGTGGCTCAAGTCGTCGCAATGGCGCAGGGCGGCCTGATGCGAAATGGTGGCCGGGAATTTAAAGCAGAAGCGAAAATTATCGTGGGTTTGCTCATACCAGCGGGCGACGATTTCCGCCTTCGGCAGGGCGTAAAGGGTGGTATTGCCCTCTACGCAGTTAAAATGGCGAGCATACTCTTCAAGGCTGGTGATGCCCAGACGCACCCACTTCGGGTGCGACCATTGCGGGAGCCCGATATAAATCATAAGGCGGAGAGAACGTCCTCGGTGCTGCGCACGCGGGCGATGCGCGGGAAAATATGGGTCATGCTGCCCTGGTGCTGCTCGGCTGAGGCGGCGCTGCAGGCGTCTTCGACGATAACCAGGTTGAAGCCCAGCTCCCAGGCATTACGCGCGGTGGATTCAACGCCGATGTTGGTGGAGATGCCGCAGAGAATAATGGTATCAATACCGCGACGGCGTAGCTGCAGTTCGAGGTCGGTACCATAGAAGGCGCCCCACTGGCGTTTGGTGACTTCGATATCGCCGTCCTGTTTACCCAGCGCCTGCGGCCAGGCCCACCAGTTGTCCGGCAGGGCGTGCCCGCCGGCCTGCGCGTCAACCGGCTGTTTCAGCGCTTCGGCAAAATCAGCGGACCAGCCGACGCGGACCATGATGACCGGCGAGCCTTGTTGACGGCACTTTTCGGCCAGACGGGCTGCGCGCGTTACCACGTCATCGGCACGATGCGGCCCGCCGGCGAAGGGCAAAATACCCTCTTGCAGATCGATGACAACGAGCGCAGTTTTTTTCGCATTGAGTTCTAACATGGTATCCCCGTATCTTCTTCTGTGGTTTGACCGTTACAATACCGTTGCCGATCCGGCTCATGGGTAACAATTTTTGTTAATTTTTGTGAGCACAGGCAATAAGCGTACAGCAAAGCAACGTACAAACTGCATCGGGCTTATCGTGCGGCGGAAATTCTATTATAATGACCGCCTTTTTTCATTCAGTTGTGACATTCAGCTAAAGCTGCGACTCCGTCGCCTGCGAGGCAGGCACAATCCGCCTGCGGCTAAGTTAAGGGATATCTCATGCGTACAGAATATTGCGGACAGCTACGTCTGTCCCACGTGGGGCAGCAGGTGACTCTGTGTGGTTGGGTCAACCGTCGTCGTGATCTTGGTAGCCTTATCTTCATTGATATGCGTGACCGCGAAGGCATCGTGCAGGTGTTTTTTGATCCGGATCGTGCGGAGGCGTTAAAGCTGGCTTCCGAACTGCGCAATGAGTTTTGCATCCAAATCACCGGTACCGTACGCGCGCGCGACGAAAAAAACGTCAACAGCGAGATGGCCACCGGCGACATCGAAGTGCTGGCCTCTTCGCTGACGATCATCAACCGTGCAGAAGCGCTGCCGCTTGACTCCAATCACGTCAATACCGAAGAAGCGCGACTGAAATACCGTTACCTGGACCTGCGTCGTCCGGAAATGGCTCAGCGCCTGAAAACCCGTGCGAAAATCACCAGCTTCGTGCGCCGCTTTATGGACGATCACGGTTTCCTCGATATCGAAACCCCGATGCTGACCAAAGCGACCCCGGAAGGTGCGCGTGACTATCTGGTTCCGAGCCGCGTGCACAAAGGCAAATTCTACGCGCTGCCGCAGTCTCCTCAGCTGTTTAAACAGCTGCTGATGATGTCCGGTTTTGACCGTTACTATCAGATAGTTAAATGCTTCCGTGACGAAGACCTGCGTGCAGATCGCCAGCCGGAATTCACCCAGATCGATGTGGAAACCTCCTTTATGACCGCGCCGCAGGTGCGTGAAGTCATGGAAGAGCTGGTTCACAAACTGTGGCTGGACGTGAAGGGCGTCGATCTGGGCAAATTCCCGGTGATGACCTTTGCGGAAGCCGAGCGCCGCTTCGGTTCTGATAAGCCGGATCTGCGTAACCCGATGGAGCTGGTCGATATTGCCGACCTGGTGAAGGCTGTGGAGTTTGCCGTCTTCTCCGGCCCGGCCAATGATGCCAAAGGGCGCGTCGCTGCGCTGCGCGTGCCGGGTGGCGCTGCGCTGACCCGTAAACAAATTGATGAGTATGGCAAGTTCGTGCAGATCTATGGCGCGAAAGGCCTGGCTTACATGAAAGTTAACGAGCGTGCGAAAGGTCTCGAAGGCATCAACAGCCCGGTAGCGAAATTCCTCACCGCGGAAATCGTTGAGGCGATCCTTGAGCGCACCGGCGCCCAGGATGGCGACATGATTTTCTTCGGCGCCGACAACAAGAAAGTGGTTGCCGATGCGCTGGGCGCGCTGCGTCTGAAGCTGGGTAAAGACCTGAGTCTGACCGACGAAACCAAATGGGCGCCGCTGTGGGTGATCGACTTCCCGATGTTCGAAGATGATGGTGAAGGCGGTCTGACCGCGATGCACCACCCGTTCACGTCGCCGAAAGACATGACCGCGGAAGAGCTGAAAACCGCGCCGGAAACCGCGATCGCCAACGCCTACGATATGGTGATCAACGGTTATGAAGTGGGCGGCGGTTCCGTCCGTATCCACAATGGCGACATGCAGCAGACGGTATTCGGCATCCTGGGCATCAACGAACAGGAACAGCGTGAAAAATTCGGCTTCCTGCTGGACGCGCTGAAATACGGTACGCCGCCGCACGCGGGTCTGGCCTTCGGTCTTGATCGTCTGACCATGCTGCTGACCGGTACCGATAATATCCGTGACGTTATTGCCTTCCCGAAAACAACCGCCGCGGCCTGTCTGATGACCGAAGCGCCGAGCTTTGCTAACCCGACTTCCCTGGGCGAGTTAGGTATTCAGGTTGTGGCGAAAGAGACAAAAGAGTCTCCGGAGAATAAGTAAGATGTCATTCAAGCTTCCCGTTTCCGTTCTGGTGGTCATTTATGCCGAAGATACGAAGCGGGTGCTGATGTTGCAGCGACGCGACGATCCCGCCTTCTGGCAGTCGGTAACCGGCAGCCTGGAAGCGGGGGAGACCGCAGCGCAAGCCGCCGTGCGTGAAGTAAAGGAAGAGGTCGCGATTGATGTTGCTCATGAGCAGCTGACCTTAATGGACTGTCAGCGCACGGTGGATTTCGAGATATTTTCTCATTTACGTCATCGCTACGCGCCGGGCGTTGAGCGCAATACGGAGTTTTGGTTCTGTCTTGCGCTCCCTCATGAACGCCAGATTGTCTTCACGGAACATCTGGATTACCGCTGGGTCAATGCGGCAGACGCTGCCGCATTGACCAAGTCGTGGAGTAACCGGCAGGCGATTGAAGAATTTGTAATTAACGCCGACTAGTCTTCCCAGCCGTTTGCAGGTCGAAAGGCTGTGGGAAGCAGGCATTTTTGGAGAGTTTTTTATGGCAGGTCATAGTAAATGGGCCAACACCAAACACCGCAAAGCGGCACAGGATGCCAAGCGCGGTAAGATCTTTACTAAAATCATTCGTGAGCTGGTTACCGCAGCGCGCCTGGGCGGCGGCGATGTCGCTTCCAACCCGCGTCTGCGTGCGGCAGTGGATAAAGCGCTGTCCAACAACATGACCCGCGACACGCTGAACCGCGCTATCGCCCGTGGCGTAGGCGGCGATGAAGACGCAAACATGGAAACCATCATTTATGAAGGTTACGGCCCAGGCGGCACCGCGGTCATGGTTGAATGTCTGAGTGACAACCGCAACCGTACCGTGGCTGAAGTGCGTCACGCTTTCAGCAAAACCGGCGGCAACCTCGGTACCGATGGTTCCGTGGCCTATCTGTTCAGCAAAAAAGGGGTGATCTCTTTTGAAGCGGGCGACGAAGACGTCATCATGGAAGCCGCGCTGGAAGCCGGTGCGGAAGACGTCGTGACCTATGACGATGGCGCGATTGACGTCTACACCGCGTGGGAAGAGATGGGCGCGGTGCGCGATGCGCTGGAAGCAGCTGGCCTGAAGGCTGACGCGGCCGAAGTATCGATGATTCCTTCAACCAAAGCGGATATGGACGCGGAAACAGCGCCTAAACTGCTGCGTCTGATCGATATGCTGGAAGACTGCGACGACGTGCAGGAAGTGTATCATAATGGCGAGATCTCTGATGAGGTCGCAGCAACGCTGTGATACCCGTAATCTTTCAGCCCACAGCGGTGTTGGCTCTCCCCGCTCACCCCGGTCAGGGAGTGAATCTACTCTCCCGGGGATTCGCGGCAGGGCCGCCTGGCTGTGAACTGAAATATTCAGGGGCTCAGGGATTAGTTATTACCGGAGGTGCGTGATGGCGATTATTCTCGGCATTGACCCGGGGTCACGCATTACCGGTTATGGCGTGATTCGTCAGGTCGGGCGACAGCTGAGCTATCTTGGCAGCGGCTGTATTCGGACCAAAGTCGACGATTTACCGTCGCGCCTGAAGCTGATTTACGCTGGCGTGACGGAAATTATCACCCAGTTTCAGCCGGACTATTTCGCCATTGAGCAGGTGTTTATGGCGAAAAACGCCGACTCAGCGCTGAAGCTGGGGCAGGCGCGCGGCGTGGCGATTGTCGCGGCGACCAATCAGGACCTTCCGGTCTTTGAGTATGCCGCAAGGCAGGTTAAGCAAACCGTGGTCGGCATCGGCAGCGCGGAAAAAAGCCAGGTGCAGCACATGGTGCGCACGCTGCTTAAGCTTCCCGCCAACCCCCAGGCGGACGCGGCGGATGCGCTGGCTATCGCCATTACCCACTGCCACGTCAGTCAGAACGCGGCTCAGATCAGCGAGACGCGGCTCAATCTGGCGCGTGGCCGCTTACGATAACCTCAAATCAGGCTGGATATTCATCCAGCCTTTTTTTATGATACCGCAGATACTTTAGCCCTTAACGCAGGAGCTCCATGTGATAGGCAGACTCAGAGGCATCGTTCTCGAAAAACAACCCCCGCTTGTATTACTGGAAACGGGAGGCGTGGGCTATGAAGTACATATGCCAATGACCTGTTTTTATGAACTGCCGGATGTGGGCAACGAGGCCATCGTTTTTACCCATTTTGTCGTTCGCGAAGATGCGCAGCTGCTCTATGGTTTTAATAACAAGCAGGAACGCACCCTGTTTAAAGAGCTGATTAAAACCAACGGCGTCGGGCCAAAGCTGGCGCTGGCGATTCTCTCCGGCATGTCGGCGCAGCAGTTTGTTAATGCCGTAGAGCGTGAGGAGCTGGCTGCCCTGGTGAAACTGCCGGGTATCGGTAAGAAAACCGCTGAGCGTCTGATCGTTGAAATGAAAGACCGGTTCAAAGGTCTGCACGGCGATCTGTTTACGCCAGCGACGGATCTGGTGCTGACTTCACCGGCTGGCCCGTCTGATGACGATGCGGAGCAGGAAGCGGTTGCCGCGCTGGTGGCGCTGGGCTATAAACCTCAGGAGGCCAGCCGGATGGTGAGTAAAATCGCGCGCCCGGATGCCAACAGTGAAATGCTAATTCGTGAAGCGCTCCGCGCCGCGTTGTGAGGTAAGGGATGATTGAAGCAGACAGGCTGGTTTCAGCAGACAGCACCGGGTTTGAAGAGTCGGCCGATCGCGCAATCCGCCCCAAATTACTGGCAGAGTATGTCGGTCAACCGCAGGTGCGTTCGCAAATGGAGATTTTTATCCAGGCGGCAAAGCTGCGCGGGGATGCGCTCGATCACCTGCTGATCTTTGGCCCGCCGGGACTTGGGAAAACCACCCTGGCAAATATCGTCGCCAATGAGATGGGCGTCAACCTGCGCACCACCTCCGGTCCGGTGCTTGAGAAGGCGGGCGATCTGGCCGCCATGCTCACCAATCTTGAACCCCACGACGTGCTGTTTATTGATGAAATACACCGCCTTTCGCCGGTGGTGGAAGAGGTACTGTATCCGGCGATGGAAGATTACCAGCTGGATATCATGATCGGCGAAGGGCCAGCGGCGCGGTCGATCAAAATCGACCTGCCGCCGTTTACCCTGATTGGCGCCACGACGCGCGCGGGGTCGTTAACCTCGCCGCTGCGTGACCGTTTCGGAATTGTACAGCGGCTGGAGTTTTACCAGGTCCCTGACCTGCAGCATATCGTCAGCCGCAGCGCCCGCTTTATGGGCCTGGAAATGAGCGACGAAGGGGCGCTGGAAGTGGCGCGCCGGGCGCGCGGTACGCCGCGTATCGCCAACCGTCTGCTGCGCCGGGTACGTGACTTTGCCGAGGTACGCCACGATGGCACCATATCGCTGGACATCGCCGCCCAGGCGCTGGACATGCTGAATGTTGATGCGGAAGGGTTCGATTATATGGACCGCAAACTTTTGCTGGCGGTCATCGATAAATTCTTCGGCGGCCCCGTCGGCCTGGATAACCTGGCGGCGGCGATTGGCGAAGAGCGGGAAACGATCGAGGATGTTCTGGAACCGTATCTGATCCAGCAAGGCTTTTTGCAGCGCACGCCGCGTGGGCGGATGGCGACGGTACGCGCCTGGAATCACTTCGGCATCACGCCGCCGGAAATGCCGTAATCTGCCTCCCGGCAGGTGAGCTGTGTCCATGTCCCGGCAGGGAGGATGACCCCGGTCGACTCGGCGTGACCGGGGAAGAGGGCATCGGTCAGGTGGCCGATTTTTTCATCATGCTGAAGATAAACAGCAGCGCGGCGCACAGCACCACGGACGGGCCAGCGGGGGTATCGTAAAACGCCGAGAAGGTCAGCCCACCGGTCACCGCGATAATCCCCACCCCAACGGCAGCTGCGGCCATCTGCTCCGGCGTACGGGCAAAGCGGCGCGCCGTGGCGGCAGGAATGATCAGCAGCGAGGTAATAATCAACGCGCCGACGAACTTCATGGCGACGCCAATGGTCAGCGCGGTGACCAGCATCAGCAGCAGTTTCACCCGCTGCAGCTTCACGCCATCGACAAACGCCAGATCGGGGCTGATGGTCATCGATAGCAAGTTGCGCCACTGCCAGAGCAGGATCGCCAGCACAATCACCACGCCAATGGCGATAGAGATCAAATCTTCCGGCGTTACCGCCAGTAAATCGCCAAACAGATAGGCCATCAGGTCGACACGAATATTCGACATCAGGCTAACCACTACCAGACCCAGCGACAGCGCGCTGTGCGCCATAATCCCCAGTAAGGTATCGAGCGCCAGATGCGGGCGTTTTTCCAGCCACACCAGGCCGCCTGCCAACATTAAGGTCACGGCGATCACCGCATAAAACGGATTCACGTTAAGCAGCAGGCCGAAGGCCACGCCAAGCAAAGAGGCATGAGCTAACGTATCGCCGAAATAGGACATCCGGCGCCAGACCACGAACGACCCGAGCGGTCCTGCCGCACAGGCAAGCATAATACCGGCCAGCCAGCCGGGTAACAGGAGTTCAATCATCAGCGCTCATTTCCCCTACGCAGTACAATCCGCCCCTGCAGGTCATGGCGGTGATTATGATGGTGGCGATAGATCCCCAGCTGTTCCGCCCCGCGCTGGCCAAACATCGAGATAAACTGCGGATGCAGGGAGACCACTTCCGGGGTGCCGGAACAGCAAATATGTTGATTCAGGCACAGCACCTCATCGGTTTTCGCCATCACCAGATGCAGATCGTGGGAGACCATCAGCACCGAGCAATCAAGTTCCTGACGCAGCTGGTTTATCAGATCGTACAAGGCAACCTGTCCGTTAACGTCGACGCCCTGCGTGGGTTCATCCAGCACCAGCAGCTGCGGCTGGTTCAGCAGGGCCCGGGCCAGCAGCACGCGCTGGGTCTCGCCACCGGAGAGTTTTTGCATCGGCGCTTCAATCAGGTGCCCGGCCTGGACACGTTTCAGCGCCGGCAGGATATCCTGCTTACGGGTGCCGGGACGTAAGCGCATGAACCGGCTGACGGTCAGCGGCATCGTGGCATCCAGATGCAGTTTTTGCGGGACGTAGCCAATCCGCAGATTGTTCTCGCGCTTGATAACACCGTCACTCGGTGCTACCAGTCCAAGAACCACCCGCACGAGCGTGGATTTGCCTGCGCCATTAGGGCCGAGTAAGGTCAAAATTTTGCCGGGCTTTAGCGTCAGCGAAATGTCAGACAGTACGCGTCGTTGGCCGAAGGCGACCGAGACGTTTTCGAGAGTTACAAGATTTGTCATGTCAAATTAGGGGTTGCACAAGCGAGTGAATGTTATAATATCACATCTTTCTCATTCATTACGATGACTAGACGCATTATGTTACATAAAAATACGCTTCTTTGCGCTGGACTTGGCGCCGTTTTTTTGTTCGCTCAGACCTCTACGGCGAATGCCGCCGTGGTTACCTCAATGAAACCCTTAGGCTTTATCGCTTCCGCTATCGCTGATGGAGTCACGGAGACCCAGGTGCTCCTGCCTGACGGCGCTTCAGAGCATGATTATTCACTGCGTCCTTCCGATGCAAAACGCTTACAGAACGCAGACTTAGTGGTCTGGATTGGTCCAGAGATGGAAGCATTCATGGACAAGTCAACGCAAAGCATTGCGTCGAATAAAAAGGTGACCATTGCTGAGCTTGCCGGCGTGAAACCGCTGCTCATGAAAGGGGCGGATGACGACGATGACGATCATGGCCACGAACACGCCGCAGGTGAAAATAGTGACGGCGATCACCATCATGGTGTTTACAATATGCATCTGTGGTTATCCCCAAAGATAGCGCGGCTTTCAGCGGTTGCAATCCACGATAAATTATTGGAACTTATGCCGCAGAGTCGAGCCAAACTTGACGCTAACCTGAAAGAATTTGAGGCAAAATTAGCTTCAACCGATAAGCAGGTGAGTAACGAGCTCGCACCGCTGAAAGGAAAAGGGTATTTCGTTTTTCATGATGCCTATGGCTACTTTGAAAAACACTACGGTCTGACCTCACTGGGGCATTTTACCGTAAACCCTGAAATACAGCCCGGTGCGCAGCGTTTACACGAAATCAGAACACAGCTGGTTGAGCAAAAAGCCACGTGCGTTTTTGCTGAGCCACAGTTCAGGCCAGCCGTTATAGAAGCTGTTGCCAGGGGCACCTCTGTGCGCATGGGGACTCTGGACCCTCTTGGTACCGGGATTAAGCTGGGTAAAGAAAGTTACCCGCAGTTCCTCGACCAACTGGCGAAACAGTATTCGAGCTGCCTGAAAGGAGATTAACGAGGAAGTGAATACGTGCAACAGATAGCCCGCGCTGTCACTCAGGCATTCAACAATTTGCCACGACCTCACCGCGTCATGCTGGGGTCGTTGAGCGTTCTGACATTAGCGGTCGCCGTCTGGCGACCCTATATCTACCATCCGGAATCCGCCCCTATCGTCAGGACGATTGAGCTGGAAAAAAGCGAAATCCGTTCTCTGCTGCCGGAAGCCTCCGAGCCTATCGACCAGGCGCCGCAGGAAGAAGAAGCCATTCCTCAAGATGAACTGGATGATAAAGCCGACAGCGAGTCAGGCGGCCACGAATATGTGGTCTCCACTGGCGATACGCTGAGCAGCATCCTCAACCAGTACGGCATCGATATGGGCGATATCGCCCAGCTCTCCTCAGCCGACAAAGAGTTGCGCAACCTGAAAATTGGTCAGCAGCTCTCATGGACCTTAACGGCAGAGGGGGATTTGCAAAGTCTGACGTGGGAAATGTCGCGTCGTGAAACCCGCACCTACAATCGGGTCGCGAACGGCTTTAAAATGAGCAGCGAGCTGCAGAAAGGGGATTGGGTCAACAACGTGCTGAAAGGCACCGTGGGCGCCAGCTTTGTTGCCAGCGCTCGTGAAGCCGGACTGACCAGTACGGAAGTGAGCGCGGTGATCCGGGCGATGCAGTGGCAGATGGACTTCCGCAAGCTGAAAAAAGGCGATGAGTTCTCGGTATTGATGTCGCGCGAAATGCTTGACGGGAAACGGGAACAGAGCCAGCTGCTGGGCGTGCGTTTGCGTTCAGAGGGCAAGGATTACTACGCGATTCGTGCGGAAGACGGTAAGTTCTACGATCGTAACGGTACCGGTCTGGCGAAGGGCTTTATGCGCTTCCCGACGGCGCGCCAGTTCCGCGTCTCTTCGAACTTTAATCCGCGTCGTCTGAATCCGGTGACCGGGCGCGTCGCTCCGCACCGCGGCGTCGATTTTGCGATGCCGCAGGGGACGCCGGTTCTGGCGGTCGGCGATGGTGAAGTGGTGGTGGCTAAGCGCAGCGGCGCGGCGGGATACTATGTGGCCGTACGCCACGGCCGTACCTATACCACCCGCTATATGCACCTGCGTAAACTGCTGGTGAAACCGGGGCAGAAAGTGAAGCGCGGCGATCGTATTGCGCTGTCGGGTAACACCGGACGTTCTACCGGTCCGCATCTGCACTATGAAGTGTGGATTAACCAGCAGGCCGTGAACCCATTAACGGCGAAACTGCCGCGTACCGAAGGGTTGAGCGGTTCCGATCGCACCGATTATCTGGCGCAGGTCAAAGAGGTCATCCCGCAGCTGCGGTTTGACTAGCAGAATGTCAATGCAAGCCGGTGCCTGTCGCGCGCCGGCTTTTTCTTTTGTAGGTTCCCCATCGTATCGCTAAACTATACCCACAATAAGTCGTCTTACGGCTTCTGAGGCTGCAACTTGCGGTTTGACGGGATTACCCCATTATCTTTTTTTATGCAGTACGGCTGTGGACTGGGCATGGAAACGAAAAAAAATAATATTGAGTTTATTCCAAAGTTTGAAAAATCCTTTTTACTCCCGCGCTACTGGGGCGCCTGGCTGGGGGTTTTTGCGTTTGCCGGCATTGCCCTGACGCCTCCCTCTTTTCGCGATCCGATCCTCGGTAAACTGGGACGTGCGGTGGGTCGGCTGGCGAAAAGCTCGCGCCGTCGTGCGCAGATAAACCTGCTGTACTGCTTCCCGGAAAAGAGCGAGCAGGAGCGCGAGGCTATTATCGATGAAATGTATATGTCGGCGCCGCAGGCGATGGTCATGATGGCCGAGCTGGGTCTGCGGGATCCTGCACATATTCTTTCCCGCGTCGACTGGCAGGGCAAAGAGATCATCGAAGAGATGCAGCGCAATAACGAAAAGGTGATCTTCCTGGTGCCGCACGCCTGGGGAGTGGATATTCCGGCCATGTTGATGGCCTCGGGCGGTCAGAAAATGGCGGCAATGTTCCATAACCAGGGGAATCCGGTCTTTGACTACGTGTGGAATACCGTCAGACGTCGCTTTGGTGGGCGCATGCACGCGCGTAACGATGGCATTAAACCGTTTATCCAGTCGGTTCGCCAGGGCTACTGGGGCTACTATTTGCCCGACCAGGATCACGGTGCCGAGCACAGCGAGTTCGTCGATTTCTTTGCGACCTATAAAGCCACCTTACCGGCGATTGGCCGGCTGATGAAGGTCTGCCGCGCGCGCGTGGTGCCGCTGTTTCCGGTCTATGATGGTAAAACCCATCGTCTGACGGTGCTGGTACGTCCGCCGATGGATGACCTGCTGGACGCCGATGATCACACGATCGCGCGACGAATGAATGAAGAGGTCGAGATTTTCGTCAAGCCGCATACCGAGCAATATACCTGGATCCTCAAGTTGCTGAAGACGCGTAAGCCGGGGGAAATCGAGCCTTATAAGCGCAAAGAACTCTTCCCGAAAAAGAAATAGCGTCAGCCTGTGCCTCCACCGGCGTAGTAAAAGAGAGCCGATGAACCTGCCGGGTTCATCGGCTGTATTGTTTGAGTAAAGCCGTCTGCTCGCTAATCAACCGGTAGCGATATTCCGGTCGACCGGTGAGGCCATAGTGATTATTGGTGAAGAGAATCCCCGTCTTTTCCAGCCAGATTAAATACTTACGGCACGAAACTCTGGAGATTTGCAGCGCGTTGGCGATCTCATTTGTCGAGAAGGCGTTCTCCTGATGGCTATCAATCCATTGGCACACCAGGCGCAGCGTTTGCGGCGTTAATCCCTTAGGTAAGCGGCGGGCGTTATCCGGGCGCTGAATACCGCTGCGCAGTAAATCGTCAACATCGGACTGCTCGTAGCGGGATTTGGCGTGCTGCAGCTCGCGTCGTTTGCGCCATGTCAGCAGCGCCTCTTCAAAACGCGGGAACTGAAACGGTTTAATTAAATAATCAACCACGCCATAGCGCATCGCCGTCTGGACGGTTGCCGCATCGGCGGCGGAAGTAATCATGATCGCATCGATACTGCGGGCGCTCGTACGCAGGATGGGCAGCAGATCCAGTCCGTTCTCTCGCTGCATGTACACATCCAGCAGGATCAAATCGATCGCGGGTACATGGTGCAGCATCTGCTCAGCTTCCGCCAGCGTTGAGGCGATACCACAGCAGCGAAAGTCGGCGACCCTGCTGATAAACAGCCGGTTCAGCTCTGCAACCATCGAATCATCATCCACAATAAGCACATTGAACATGCGCGGTTCCTTTGACTATCGGGAAGCAGGGGAGTCGACGCCTGGATGCTTCCCGCAGGATTAATGAAGGAACGTGTCGCTACAGCGATGAACGCTTATAGGAGGTGTAACGCGCGTGCCAGAAGGTGTTATCAATATTCGCGATCAGCTCTTCCTCGCTGAGTTTTTCGGCGACGCCTTCGGCCTGGGCCACCAGAGCGACATCAAGAGCAATGGCCCGGGAAATCATCTCAATCTCTTCCACCGGGGGTAATAACCCGCCTTTGCCGGTGGTGGCTAACGGCGAGTGGGCCGCCAGCGTTTTACTGCAGGTTATCAGCATGGCTTCGGTGACGCGCTCCGCCTTGGTCGCCAGGATGCCTAACCCCAGTCCTGGGAAAATATAGGCGTTGTTGCACTGAGCGATATCGTAGGTCGCCCCCTGACAGAACACCGGTTCGAACGGGCTGCCGGTGGCGATCAGCGCGTTACCCTGAGTCCATTCCAGCAAGTCTTTCGGCTGTGCTTCGGCGCGGGAGGTTGGGTTAGAGAGCGGCATCACGATCGGCCGTGGGCAGTGGCGGTGCATCTCTTTGATTATCGCTTCGCTGAACAGACCCGGCTGGCCGGATACGCCAATAAGCACGGTCGGGTGCACATTGCGCACCACATCCATCAACGACAGGTTGGCAGAGGTTACATCCCAGTGGGCTATAGCCTCCCGCGGCGTCACGAGGCTTTGCTGAAAATCGAGCAGATTGGGCATCTCATCGGTCAGTAAACCAAAGCGATCGACCATGAAGACCTGGCTGCGGGCTTCTTTCTCCGATAAACCATCATCAACCATCAGCGCAATAATTTTTTCGGCAATACCGCAGCCGGCGGAACCGCCGCCGAGGAACACAACCCGCTGGTCGCGCATACGGGTGCCTGCCACCGCGGCGGCGGCAATCAACGTACCGGTCGTGACGGCGGCTGTTCCCTGGATATCATCGTTGAAACAGCACAGCTGGTTGCGATAGCGATTAAGCAGGCGGCTGGCATTCTTCTGGGCAAAATCTTCGAATTGCAGCAGGACATGCGGCCAGCGACGTTTTACCGCATCGACAAACCTATCCATAAACTCCATATACTGATCGTCGTTAATGCGCGGATGACGCCAGCCCATATACAGCGGGTCTTCGAGGTGCTTCGCATTGTTGGTTCCGACATCCAGCATCACTGGCAACGTCGCAGCGGGATGAATGCCGCCGCAGGCGGTATACAACGAGAGTTTACCAATCGGAATGCCCATCCCGCCGATACCCTGATCGCCCAGGCCAAGAATACGCTCGCCATCGGTAACGACGATCACCTGAATATCGTGGCGGGAGAAGCCCTGCAGCATCTCGTCAATGTGATGCCGGTTAGGCCAGGAAATAAACAGACCGCGCCCACGACGATAAATTTCGGAGAAGTGTTCGCAGGCTTCTCCGACGGTTGGCGTATAAATCACCGGCAGCATCTCTTTCATATGACGGCGTAGCAAATGATAAAATAGCGTCTCGTTGGTATCCTGAATATTCCGCAGATAGATATGTCGGGAAATATCGCGCTTAAATTCACTGAACTGCTTCCACGCGCGCTCCGTCTGTTCTTCGATAGTTTCAACATTATGCGGAAGTAATCCCTGGAGATTAAACGCCGTTCTTTCCCCCTCGGTAAAAGCGAGCCCTTTATTTAACAGCGGATTTTCCAGCAGCACTGCGCCATTGTAAGGGGTATATAATGTTTCTTTGACTAACATTTGATGACTCCTGAACATTGTTTAAATAAAAACAGGTTTAACTTGATAGAAATGTTGCCCTGAGACGGTAATTAAGAAATTAAATAAATCATGATGCCTTCGGTGACCACGCCAATGGCGGTGCCGAGTAAAATAGAGGATGAGGCCGGCTCAATATAAGTATCGCTGCGCAGCGCAAACATACCGGCAGCGATGGCTGAAGGGGTGGCGCCAATGATAATGACCTGCTGCATCAGCGTATGGCTGAGACCAAAAGCCAGGCCTGCCGCGGCCATCATGGCGGGCTGAAGCAGATTTTTAATACTGATGTTGGTGCAGGTCTGAATATTAACCGTCGGGCGTTCTCCATAAAACAGCAGGCCAAGAGCAAACAGCGACAGGCCACCGGCAATTTTCCCGACCATTTCAATTGGCATGCTGAGCATATGGGGAAGCTGTACGCCAGCAAGGCTCAGCAGCACCCCCGAGATCGGGATCCAGACAATAGGGTTTCTGATGGCTTTCAGCAGGTTTTGCACAATCAGCTTACCCGCATGAATTTTCTCTCCATCGCCAGCGGCATGTTTATCGCCCATCCGAATCAGGATTATCGTCAGGGGAATCATGAAGACGCTGGTGATTAAGTTGCCGATAAGCACGCCAAGAAACCCTTCGGGCCCAATCAGGACGGCAAGGACCGGCGCACCGAAATAGGCCATATCAGGAAATGCGCACACCAGGGACTGGAGCGCGCTGGTTTTGATGTCATGGCGGAATACGTAGCGCGAGATCAGCAGGGTAAGGAAATAAGACCCCATCAGGCCAATCACTAATACCGCCATAAAGGCGAAGTTTTTAATTTTATCCGGGTTGGTATTTAATGCGCCTATAAAAAGATGAAAGGGCAGAGCAAACCGAATGACGACGGTGGCTAACACCGAGGCATCTTCACGACGGGTATAGCCTAACTTACCGCTGAGCCAACCGAGTAACATGATAAAAACTAATGGGAACAATGATTGTAATAGCAGCGTAGGCATAAATTATCCTGAAAATAGGCTGTAGGGTTACTTGTGGTTTTTAATCTAACGATCCCCTATGGAATGAAAGGTGATTGAAGTCACAGTGGCGGGCATTTAAATAATTTCGCCTTGGGAACTTTACTTACAAATAGCGGCGCGGAGATTAACTCCTTGTTTTTCATGACTGCCGATAATTAAATGTCGTGACTGATAACTTTAGCTACGCCGTAATAATTTAAATTACTTAAACGGGAGTTTCTAACTCAGTCACAAAGTCGTGAAGGAAGGGCGTGGTTTTCTTTTTTAGCGAAAACTCCTGTGCTACCGTTTATCTGGTTTTAATTCGCATAATTCTTCATTTTTTGTTTTTTTATTTTTATTTTACTGCGCAATTTTAATATTGCGCCTCGATCCTACGCCATCTATTACAATTCAGGTGCAACATGAAAAATAATTCACTCAACCATCCGGTAGAACAAACGCACTCGAGTGGGCAAACTCCGCGTTTCTTATCCAACGTTGACGTCGGCGCCGTACCTTTAACGTTGTTTGTCGGTATCGCAACGATTGTCGCCGTCTCATCAATGGCGGGACTGTTGCCAAAGAACATGATTGGCGGGCTGGCGGTCATTATGACCCTGGGATTCGCTCTGGCCAAAATCGGCCGAATGGTGCCGGTGCTTAAAGATATCGGCGGTCCGGCCATTTTGTGTTTGATGATGCCGTCGGTGCTGGTCTATTTCGGGGTATTTGATCCCCATACTCTGGGCACCGTGCATCTGTTGATGAAAGAGGCCAATTTACTCTATTTTGTCATCGCCTGCCTGGTGGTCGGCAGTATTCTGGGCATGAACAGAACCATTCTTATCCAGGGTATGGTGCGCATGTTCGTTCCGCTGGTGGTGGGGACCGGGGCGGCGATCGCGACGGGCCTGCTGGTGGGCAGCTTATTCGGCTACAGTCTTTACCACACCTTTTTCTTTATTATCGTGCCGATTATCGGCGGCGGTATTGGGGAAGGGATCCTGCCGCTGTCGCTGGCCTATTCGGCGATCCTTGGGCAAACCCCGGACGTGTATGTTGCACAGCTAGCGCCCGCTGCGGTGGTGGGGAATATCTTCGCCATTATCTGCGCCGGCTTTCTGGCACGCCTGGGCGTCCGCCGGCCGGCGCTGTCCGGTGATGGTATGTTGATTCGCAGCCATGATGATAACCACGTTTTCTCGCAGTCTCAGGCAGGGCAGCCTACCGATTTCCAGCTGATGGGGGCCGGGCTGCTAATGATCTGCGCATTTTTCATCGTTGGCGGGCTACTGGAGAAAGTGCTGCACATCCCGGGACCGGTATTGATGATTCTGGCCGCCGTTCTGTGCAAATACAGCAAAATTATCCCCGCCGCGATGGAGCTGGGGGCGCATAGCTGCTACAAATTTGTCTCCGCCGCCCTCGTCTGGCCGCTGATGATCGGCCTTGGGATGCTGTATGTCCCGCTGGAGAGCGTGGTTTCCGTCTTCTCCATCGGCTACGTGGTGGTTTGCGGTTCCATCGTCATTGCCATGGCATTAAGCGGATTTTTCATCGCTTCCCGGCTGAATATGTATCCTGTTGAAGCGGCGATTGTCACCAGCTGCCACAGTGGGCTGGGCGGTACCGGGGATGTGGCGATACTCTCGGCATCGAATCGCATGTCGCTGATGCCATTTGCACAGATTGCCACCCGTATCGGCGGCGCCTCAACGGTGATTGCCGCGACATTGCTGCTGAGCTGGATTGTCTGATTGCGGATAAAAAAAACCTGCCGGCATGATGCTGGCAGGTTAGGCGTTCACCACGAGGTCGATATTACTCGACGGTCAGAATACGCGTGGTGTTGGTGCTGCCGATGGTGCTCATCACGTCACCCTGGGTCACGATAACGAGGTCACCCGAGACCAGATAGCCTTTATCACGCAGCAGATTCACCGCATCGTGCGCCGCAGCGACGCCGTCGTTGGTGCTGTCGAAGTGAACCGGTGTCACGCCGCGATACAGGGCGGTCAGGTTCAGCGTACGTTCATGGCGGGAGAGGGCGAAAATGGGCAGGCCAGAGCTAATGCGTGAAGTCATGAGCGCGGTACGACCGGACTCGGTCATGGTGATGATCGCGGTGACGCCTTTCAGGTGGTTCGCCGCATACATCGCTGACATGGCAATCGCCTCTTCAACGTTGTCGAACTGGATATCCAGACGATGTTTGGAGACGTTGAGGCTTGGGATTTTTTCGGCGCCCAGACAGACGCGCGCCATCGCGGCCACGGTTTCTGACGGATACTGACCGGCGGCGGTTTCCGCTGAGAGCATCACGGCATCGGTACCATCGAGGACGGCGTTGGCGACGTCCATGACTTCCGCGCGGGTTGGCATCGGGTTAGTAATCATCGACTCCATCATCTGAGTCGCGGTGATGACCGAACGGTTCAGCTGACGAGCGCGGCGAATCAGGGCTTTCTGAATACCCACCAGTTCCGGATCGCCGATTTCCACGCCAAGGTCGCCACGGGCAACCATCACCACGTCGGAGGCCAGAATAACGTCGTCCATCGCGTCCTGATCGCAAACCGCTTCCGCACGCTCGACTTTCGCGACGATCTTCGCATCGCAGCCGGCTTCACGCGCCAGGCGGCGGGCATAGTTCAGGTCTTCGCCACAGCGTGGGAAGGAGACGGCCAGGTAATCAACGCCGATTTTCGCCGCGGTGACGATGTCAGCCTTGTCTTTCTCAGTCAGCGCTTCGGCGGACAGGCCGCCACCCAGTTTGTTGATCCCTTTATTGTTTGACAGCGGTCCGCCGACGGTGACTTCGGTGAACACCTTCAGACCCTGAACTTCGATCACTTTCAGCTGTACGCGGCCATCGTCCAGCAGCAGGATATCGCCTGGCACGACGTCCGCCGGCAGGCCTTTATAATCAATACCGACTTTCTCTTTGTCGCCTTCGCCTTTACCCAGCTCTGCATCGAGCAGGAATTTGTCGCCGATATTAAGGAAAATTTTGCCTTCTTTGAAGGTGGATACGCGAATTTTCGGGCCTTGCAGATCGCCGAGGATGGCCACGTGACGGCCCAGTTTTGCCGCGATTTGACGGACTTTATCTGCACGAATCTGATGATCTTCCGGGGTACCGTGAGAGAAGTTCATACGTACCACGTTAGCGCCTGCGGCGATCACCTTTTCAAGGTTATTATCACGATCGGTTGCCGGGCCTAAGGTCGTTACGATTTTGGTTCTGCGAAGCCTTCTGGACATGTAATACTCCGTTGACTAAAACAACTTTGGTGTTGCGTGAACATGGAATCGGCGGTGCCGGTCAGCAATGTCGCTCTGCCGGAACGTAACCGAAGGTGTAATGGGTCACTACCTAATTATCAAGTTTTATGGGTTGTCGCTGTGTACAGGCAGCTCTTTATCAAAACGCGATTCCTTCAATGCTTCCTTGACCCTCTTCAAGTTATCTCTGAATTTCGCTCCTCGACGGAGGGTAAAGCCGGTGGCCAGCACATCTATGACCGTCAGTTGGGCAAGACGTGAAACCATGGGCATATAGATATCCGTATCTTCGGGGACATCAAGCGTAATCGACAAGGTTGCCTCTCGCGCCAGCGGGGTACCCGCCGACGTGATGGCGATGACCATGGCATCGTTTTCACGCGCCAGCTGCGCCAGTTCGACCTGGCTTTTCGTCCGGCCAGTATGTGAGATAATCACGACAACGTCATCATCATTGCAATTCATACAGCTCATGCGTTGCAGGACAATGTCGTCGGAGTAGATAACCGGAACGTTAAAACGGAAAAATTTGTTCATGGCGTCATGAGCGACGGCTGCCGAAGAACCGAGGCCAAAGAAGGCAATTTTCTTGGCCTGGGTCAGAAGGTCGACGGCGCGATTGACCGCTGACATATCGAGAGAGTGGTGGACCTGATCTAAACTGGCCATGGCTGACTCGAAAATTTTTCCCGTATAGGACTCTACGCTGTCGTCTTCATCGACATTGCGGTTAACATAGAGAGTACCGTGTGCCAGGCTTTGTGCCAGGTGAAGTTTAAAATCGGGAAAGCCGCGGGTTTCCAGGCTCCGACAAAAACGGTTAACGGTCGGTTCACTGACGCCAGCTTCCAGCGCCAGGGCCGCAATGCTTGAATGAATCGCCTGAGCAGGCGTAGCAAGAATGACTTCCGCCACTTTGCGTTCGGATTTGCTAAGGTGTTCCAGCCGGGACTGGATTTTTTCCAGCATATTCATGGGTAACGGAGCGCTCATCAGTGGAAGCGATTTCATTAATGGATGAAATCATCAGGCGTTTTAGCAAGAATATACCCCTCCGTTACGCTAAGCGGGGAGGAATGACGTTAAAAAATGTTGTTTTTTTTCATTACATGATCAGAGTCGTATTTTATTAACTTAAAACCGGTCGAAAGAACGAACAGGTTTAGCCGCTTGCCCAAATAGTCGCCGAAACTTTTCTCCGCGTGCGGTTTAGCGCCGGGAATGGCGGCCTGAGGGTTTCGGGAAGTTCGTAAACACAGTACAGTGCAGTGTAAGAAAATTACAAATATAGCCTGGCATAAGCACCAGACTATCAACTGAGGAGAATGACATGGCGGTAACGCAAACGGCCCAGGCATGCGATCTGGTCATTTTCGGCGCGAAGGGTGACCTGGCGCGGCGTAAATTGTTGCCTTCCCTGTATCAGCTCGAAAAAGCTGGCCAGATCAACCCTGAGACCCGGATTATCGGGGTCGGACGTGCTGACTGGGATAAAGATGCTTACACCAGGGTCGTACGTGAAGCGCTTGAAACCTTCATGAAGGAAAAGATTGATGAAGGTTTGTGGGACACCCTGAGCGGACGTCTGGATTTTTGTAACCTCGATGTGAACGATACCAAAGCGTTTTCCCGTCTGGGCAAAATGCTGGATCAGGAAAACCGCGTCACCATCAACTACTTTGCCATGCCGCCAAGCACTTTTGGCGCCATTTGCAAAGGCCTCGGCCAGGCGAAACTGAACGCCAAACCTGCGCGCGTGGTGATGGAAAAACCGCTGGGCACCTCTCTGGATACCTCCCGCGAGATCAACGATCAGGTCGGCGAATTCTTCGAAGAATGCCAGGTTTACCGTATCGACCATTACCTTGGCAAAGAAACGGTGCTCAACCTGCTGGCGCTGCGCTTTGCGAACTCCCTGTTTGTCAATAACTGGGACTGCCGCACGATCGACCACGTTGAAATCACCGTCGCGGAAGAAGTGGGTATCGAAGGCCGCTGGGGTTACTTCGATCAGGCCGGGCAAATGCGCGACATGATCCAGAACCATCTGCTGCAGATCCTGTGCATGATCGCGATGTCGCCGCCGTCAGACCTCAGTGCCGACAGCATTCGTGACGAAAAAGTCAAAGTGCTGAAGTCGCTGCGCCGTATCGACCGCTCCAACGTACGTGAGAAAACGGTCCGCGGCCAGTACACCGCCGGCTTCGCCCAGGGTAAAAAAGTCCCGGGCTACCTCGAAGAAGAGGGGGCGAACAAATCCAGCAATACCGAGACCTTTGTGGCTATCCGCGTCGATATCGATAACTGGCGCTGGGCCGGCGTGCCGTTCTACCTGCGTACCGGTAAACGCCTGCCGACCAAATGTTCTGAAGTGGTGGTTTATTTTAAAACCCCGGAGCTGAACCTGTTTAAAGAGAACTGGCAGGAGCTGCCGCAGAACAAGCTGACGATTCGCCTGCAGCCGGATGAGGGCGTGGATATTCAGGTCCTCAACAAAGTGCCGGGTCTTGACCACAAACACAATCTGCAGATAACCAAGCTGGATCTGAGCTATTCGGAGACCTTCAACCAGACTCACCTGGCGGATGCCTATGAACGTCTGCTGCTGGAAACCATGCGCGGTATCCAGGCGCTGTTCGTGCGTCGCGATGAAGTTGAAGAGGCGTGGAAGTGGGTTGACTCCATTACTGAAGCCTGGGCTGCCGATCGCGATGCGCCGAAGCCCTATCAGGCAGGTACCTGGGGGCCGGTCGCCTCTGTGGCGATGATCACCCGCGACGGTCGTTCCTGGAACGAATTTGAATAGTTTGCGCGTTATCCGGAGGAGTTATTTTACCGGTAACATGATCTGACGCAGCAAGTCGCATAATTTTTGCTCTTTTAAGCCCCGGGAGGATTCACCCCCGGGGCTTTTTTTATTACACTGCGGATAGATATTTTGCCGCTGAGCTGCAGTGTTGGTGCCTTTCACCTTCTAAGAGGTTGCTAAAATGCTGTGGCCGGACAGATAAAAATTCAGGAGCCTTTATGAATTCGACAATGTTACGGGTAACAAATCGCATTATCGAACGGTCGCGCGATACCCGCACCGCCTACCTCGCACGGATTAACCAGGCGAAGACGGATACCGTCCATCGCGCGCAGCTGGCGTGCGGTAATCTCGCCCACGGCTTTGCTGCCTGTCAGTCGGAAGATAAAGCCTCGCTGAAAAGCATGTTGCGTAACAATATCGCCATCATCACTTCTTACAACGACATGCTGTCCGCCCACCAGCCCTATGAGTATTATCCGGATATCATCCGCAAAGCGCTGCATTCGGTGAATGCGGTAGGCCAGGTCGCGGGAGGCGTACCGGCGATGTGCGACGGCGTCACCCAAGGGCAGGACGGGATGGAACTCTCCCTCCTGAGCCGCGAAGTGATTGCAATGTCGGCCGCGATCGGCCTGTCGCATAACATGTTCGACGGCGCGCTGTATCTGGGCGTATGTGACAAAATTGTCCCCGGACTGACGATGGCCGCGCTCTCCTTTGGCCACCTGCCGTCAGTATTCGTGCCGTCTGGCCCGATGGCCAGCGGCCTGCCAAATAAAGAAAAAGTACGCATCCGCCAGCTGTATGCCGAGGGTAAAGTCGATCGTATGGCGCTGCTGGAGTCTGAAGCGGCCTCCTACCACGCCCCGGGTACCTGCACATTTTACGGCACGGCGAACACCAACCAGATGGTGGTGGAATTTATGGGCATGCAGCTCCCGGGCTCGTCGTTTGTGCATCCGGATGCCGAATTGCGCCAGGCGCTGACCGCCGCCGCCGCACGCCAGGTAACGCGCATGACCGGTAACGGTAATGAATGGATGCCGCTGGGCAAAATGTTTGATGAGAAAGTGGTGGTGAACGGGATCGTTGCGTTGCTGGCAACCGGCGGTTCGACCAACCATACGATGCACCTGGTCGCAATGGCTCGCGCGGCGGGCATTATCATTAACTGGGATGATTTCTCCGATCTCTCCGATGTTGTGCCGCTGCTGGCGCGCCTTTACCCGAACGGTCCGGCGGATATTAACCACTTCCAGGCCGCGGGCGGCGTACCGGTGCTGGTTCGTGAGCTGCTGAAAGGCGGTTTGCTGCACGAAGATGTCAACACCGTAGCCGGTTTTGGTCTCTCCCGTTACACCATGGAACCGTGGCTGAATAACGGCGAGCTGGACTGGCGCGAAGGGGCGACGGCGCCATTAGACGATCAGGTTATTGCGACTTTCGACAAGCCATTCTCTCGCCATGGCGGGACGAAAGTGCTGAGCGGCAACCTCGGGCGTGCGGTGATGAAAACCTCGGCCGTACCGGTTGAGAACCAGATAATTGAAGCCCCGGCGGTGGTGTTTGAAAGCCAGCACGACGTTTTGCCTGCTTTCGAAGCCGGAATGCTGGACAAGGATTGCGTGGTGGTTGTTCGCCATCAGGGGCCAAAAGCGAACGGCATGCCAGAATTACATAAACTTATGCCGCCACTTGGTGTATTATTGGACCGCCGTTTCAAAATTGCGCTGGTTACCGATGGTCGACTCTCTGGCGCATCTGGCAAGGTCCCGTCAGCAATCCACGTTACGCCTGAAGCGTACGATGGTGGGCTGCTGGCAAAAGTACGTGATGGCGATATTATCCGCGTCAACGGGCAGACGGGCGAACTGACGCTGCTGGTGGATGACGCTGAGCTGGCTGCACGCCAGCCGCATGTTCCTGACCTCAGCGGTTCGCGCGTCGGGAGCGGCCGGGAAATGTTCGCAGCGCTGCGTGAAAAACTCTCCGGAGCCGAACAGGGCGCAACCTGCATCACTTTTTAAGACGATACAATTTGTAGATCTGGCGAGAGAGAAACTCTAATGAAAAACTGGAAAACAACTGCAGAAGCAATCCTCACCAACGGCCCGGTTGTCCCGGTGATCGTGGTGAAAAAGCTGGAACACGCTGTGCCGATGGCCAAAGCGCTGGTTGCCGGCGGCGTACGCGTACTGGAAGTCACGCTGCGTACCGCATGCGCGCTGGATGCGATCCGCGCGATTGCGCAAGAAGTGCCGGAGGCGATTGTCGGCGCAGGTACCGTAACAAACGTTGAGCAGCTGAAAGCCGTCACCGAGGCTGGCGCGCAGTTCGCTATCAGCCCGGGTCTGACCGAGTCCCTGCTGAAAGCGGCGACTGAAGAAGGGTCCATCCCGCTGATCCCGGGGATTAGCACCGTCTCCGAACTGATGCTGGGCATGCAGTATGGCCTGAAAGAGTTCAAATTCTTCCCGGCGGAAGCTAACGGTGGTGTAAAAGCGCTGCAGGCGATTGGCGGTCCGTTCGCGCATATCCGTTTCTGCCCGACTGGCGGCATCTCACCGGCGAACTACCGCGACTACCTGGCACTGAACAGCGTGCTGTGCATCGGCGGTTCCTGGCTGGTTCCGGCGGATGCGCTGGAAGCGGGCGATTACGACCGTATTACCAAAATTGCTCGCGAAGCGGTTGAAGGCGCGAAGTAATTTCCACGCCCTGATAAATGGCGAAATCCAGACCCGGTAGCGTTGACGCGACCGGGTTTTTTTTATCCCTGAACCTGCACCGCTGACGCAGCGGCTTTCGCGCGAGCCACCGCCTCATCGACGCTATCGGCGACGGCCAGCGTGACGCCCAGTCGACGAGAACCGTCAATCTCCGGCTTACCGAACAGGCGTAGCTGCAGTCCCGCCCCTACTGCGCCCTGGAGATTGCTAAAGGTGACGTTCTGGCTGGTGAGCTGCGGCAGAATGACCGCGGAGGCCGCCGGGCCATACTGACGAATCGCGCCAACCGGCAGACCGAGGAAGGCGCGAACGTGCAGCGCAAATTCCGAGAGGTCCTGGGAAATCAGCGTCACCATCCCGGTGTCATGCGGGCGAGGGGAGACTTCACTGAAAATCACCTCATCACCGCAGACGAACAGCTCCACGCCAAACAGACCGTAGCCGCCAAGCGCCAGCACGACTTTGCTGGCAATCTCCTGGGCGCGGGCCAACGCCAGCTCGCTCATCTGCTGCGGCTGCCAGGATTCGCGGTAATCGCCATCCTCCTGGCGATGGCCGACCGGCGCACAGAAATGGACGCCATCGACCGCGCTGACGGTAAGCAGGGTAATTTCAAAATCGAAATTCACCACCCCCTCGACGATAACCCGACCGGCGCCCGCGCGGCCGCCTTGTTGCGCGTAGCGCCAGGCCTCGGCCAACTGGTCAGAGTGACGAATAAAGCTCTGGCCTTTACCAGAAGAGCTCATGACCGGCTTCACAATGCAGGGAAGGCCAATCTCCGCGACGGCTTCGCGAAAGGCCGCTTCGCTGTCGGCAAAGCGGTATGCCGAGGTGGGAAGCTGCAGCTCCTCTGCGGCCAGGCGGCGAATACCTTCGCGATTCATGGTCAGTTTCGCCGCGCGAGCGGTGGGGACGACTTTCTGCCCGGCCTGCTCCAGCTCCACCAGCATATCCGTGGCGATGGCTTCAATTTCCGGCACGATAAAGTCGGGTTTTTCTTCCGCAATCAGCGCGCGCAGCGTTTCACCGTGCAGCATGTTGATGACGTGCGAACGATGCGCCACTTGCATCGCCGGCGCGTCGGGGTAGCGGTCGACCGCGATGGTCTCAATACCCAGCCGTTGGCACTCAATGGCGACTTCTTTACCCAGTTCGCCGGAACCTAACAACATCACCCGCGTCGCTGCCGGACGCAGCGCTGTGCCTAATAACGTCATGACTCTTTTCCACAGTAAAAAAACATGCGTCGCATTATAAACGAAAACGTTTGCGTCTGTCTTTACGGCTGTTGGTTGAGTCCCGGGTGAAAATTTGCTATACTGTATAAAAATACAGTATAAAGAGGCTGCACAATGGCGGTTGAAATTAAATATGTGGTGATCCGCGAAGGTGAGGAAAAGATGTCGTTTACCAGCAAAAAAGAGGCCGATGCTTACGACAAAATGCTCGATCTTGCCGAGGTCCTCAACGACTGGCTGGTCGAGTGCCCGCTGACGCTGGATGAAACCCAGCGCGATGAAATGGCAATGTGGCTGGCGGAACGTAAAGAGACATTGCACCACATCCTGAGATCAGGAAAACTCCCGGAAGCGGAAGACGGTACGAACGGCCAGGCTTCTCAGGACGAGAGCTCCGCGGCTGAAACCTCAGAGGCCGCAGCGGAGGGAGCGAGCGAACAACCCGCGGCAACCGCGCCTGTAAAATCGCGCAAGGTGAAGGCCGCCTGAGTCCGGCCGAATTTGCGCATCTTTAGCTGCTCATAACATTTCCTGACATCTCGTCGTTTAGGCTGATGACATCGCTTAATAAGCAACGAGGGAAATCATGGCTAACTGGCTTAATCAACTCCAGTCCCTGCTGGGCCAGCAGGGACCGTCTTCCTCATCAGGCGAGCGGTCTGATGGTAAAAGCTTCCTTCTGCCCGGGGCGCTGGGCGGCCTGGCGGGGCTGCTGGTGGCCAGTAAATCATCGCGTAAGCTGCTGGCTAAATATGGCACCAGCGCACTGCTGGTTGGCGGCGGCGCGGTGGCGGGAAGCGTGCTGTGGAACAAGTACCAGCAAAAAATGCGGGAAAATTCCCCTGCGCAATCTGTCGCTTCTCCTGTACAACCCGCCGGGGCGTCAACCTCGCCAGCCTCCGGGCTCGATGCCCGCAGTGAACGGCTCATTCTGGCGCTGGTGTTTGCCGCGAAAAGCGACGGGCACATTGATGACAGCGAGCGGGCAAACATTGATGAGCAGCTGCGCGCGGCTGGTATTGCCGTGCAGGGGCGCGTTCTTATCGATCGCGCTCTGGCCCAGCCTCTCGATCCGCAGCGTCTGGCGCAGGGCCTCACCAGCGAGCAAGAGGCGCTGGAGATCTATTACATCAGCTGTGCGGCGATCGATATCGACCATTTTATGGAGCGTAGCTATCTCAACGCTCTGGGTGAGGCTTTAGGCCTTCCGCCGGAAGTGCGTGCCGACATCGAACAGGATATCCAGGCACAAAAACAGGCGCTTTCTACCTAAATCCGCAGGTTTTGCTTGCAACGTGGGCCACTTTTGCCACCCTTATACACACGCCATCCTTCAAGCCGCTTCTTGAATGATTTTGTGTATGAAATACAGGATGCAGAAGACCAAAAGATGCCACCAAAAGCAAAACGAATTCCCCACGCCATGACCCTTCATGGCGATACCCGTATCGATAATTACTTCTGGCTGCGCGACGACGAGCGTTCGCGGCCGGAAGTACTTGATTATCTTCGCGAGGAAAATGAGTACGGACAGCAGGTCATGGCGACTCAACGTAGCCTGCAGGAGCGGGTGCTAAAAGAGATTATTGACCGTATCCCGCCGCGCGAAGTCTCCGCGCCCTACAGCAAAAATGGCTACCGCTATCGTCAGGTGTATGAGCCGGGCTGTGAATACGCTATTTATCAGCGTCAGTCGGTGCTGAAAGAGGAGTGGGATGAATGGGAAGTGCTGCTCGATAGCAACCAGCGCGCGGCGCAGAGCGAATTCTATACTCTCGGTGGGCTGGGCATTTCGCCGGATAACACGATGATGGCGCTGGCGGAGGATTATCTCTCCCGTCGGCAGTATGGCCTGCGCTTGTGCAATCTGCAAAATGGCGAATGGTATCCTGAAGTGCTGGAAAACGTTTCGCCGGAATTCGCCTGGAGCAATGATTCGCAAACGCTGTGGTATGTCCGCAAGCACCCGACTACGCTGCTGCCTTATCAGGTCTGGCGGCATACCGTGGGCGCTTCGCCGCACTCCGATGCGCTGGTCTACGAGGAGAAGGATGAAACCTTCTACGTCAGCCTCCATACGACCACCTCCCGGCAATTCGCCGTTATCTATCTTGCCAGCGCGACAACCAGTGAAGTGCGGCTGCTGAATACCGAAATGCCGGATGCGGAACCGGTGTGTTTCCTGCCGCGGCGTAAAGATCACGAGTACAGTCTCGATCATTACCAGCATGCCTTTTATCTTCGCTCTAACCGCGAGGGGAAAAACTTCGGTCTCTACCGTACCCATGAGCGCGACGAGCGGCAGTGGGAGACGCTGATTGCGCCACGCCAGGATGTGATGCTCGAGGGATTCACCCTGTTTACCGACTGGTTGGTGGTTGAGGAGCGCCAGCGCGGGTTAACCAGCCTGCGCCAGATCAACCGCAAGACCCGGGAAGTGGTGGGGATCGCCTTTGATGATCCGGCCTACGTGACCTGGCTTGCCTATAATCCGGAACCGGAAACTTCACGCTTGCGCTACGGATACTCCTCCATGACCACGCCGGATACGCTCTTTGAGCTGGATATGGACACCGGTGAGCGGCGGGTACTGAAGCAACAGGAAGTGAAAGGGTTTGAGGCCAGTCATTATCGCAGCGAACATTTGTGGATTAAGGCTCGCGATGGTGTGGAGGTTCCTGTTTCGCTGGTTTATCGGCGTGAGCATTTCCGCAAGGGTGTCAGTCCGCTGTTGGTCTATGCCTACGGGTCGTACGGCGCCAGTGAAGATGCCGATTTCAGCGCCAGCCGGTTGAGCCTGCTCGATCGGGGTTTCGTGTTTGCGATTGCCCACGTCCGCGGCGGCGGGGAATTAGGGCAGCAGTGGTATGAAGACGGCAAGTTCCTGTGTAAAAAGAATACCTTTAACGATTATCTCGATGTTTGCGATGCGCTGCTGGCGCAGGGATATGGCAATCCTCGCCTGTGCTACGGCATGGGCGGCAGCGCGGGCGGCATGTTAATGGGCGTCGCCATTAATGAGCGTCCGGAGCTGTTTCACGGCGTAGTGGCTCAGGTTCCGTTTGTCGATGTCCTGACCACAATGCTCGACGAGTCGATTCCGCTGACGACCGGGGAATTTGAAGAGTGGGGAAATCCGCAGGACGAAGAGTACTACCGCTATATGAAGAGCTACAGTCCTTACGATGGCGTCACGGCGCAGGCCTATCCCCATCTGCTGGTGACTACCGGCCTGCACGATTCCCAGGTGCAATACTGGGAACCGGCAAAATGGGTGGCGAAGCTGCGAGAGCTGAAAACGGACGATAACCTGCTACTGCTGTGCACCGATATGGATTCAGGGCACGGCGGTAAGTCGGGACGCTTTAAAAGCTATGAAGGGGTTGCGCTGGAGTATGCCTTTCTGATTGGCCTGGCGCAGGGGACGTTACCCGGCCAGGCAAACGTTTAGCGTCGCTACTCCCCGAGATAGTGCTTGAGCGTCAAGCGCAGCTCGGGGCTCATCCGATCCAGGTTATTGAACAGCCAGCGTAAATAGCCCGGGTCGTTTTCTGCGATTTCGGCCACCGCCTTGCCGCGATATTTACCGAAGGTAAAGGTGGTCAACAGCGCCGGACGACCGGTAATGGTCGCCATCTCCTCAGGCCGCCAGCCGGAAACGTGCATAATATCGAGAAGCAGTGCGGCGGTGATATAGCAGTCGTACAGCGCGCGGTGCTGATGCAGCCCCGCAGGCGTTGCGACACTGAGCTTACGCGATTTATACAGCCCCATATTGCTGTATTTAATGCCTGGCCACAGACGACGGGCCAGCTTCATGGTGCAGATCCACTCCCCGTGCATTTCCGGTAACACCCGGCGGTCGAAACTGGCGTTGTGGGCGACATACCACCGGCTGCCGATGTAATGCGGCAGAACTTCTTCAATCCACGGCTTGTCGGCGACCATCTCTTCGGTGATACGGTGAATCGCCATGGCCTGGGGGCTGATAGGTCGATCGGGACGAACCAGATGACTCATGGGATTGGTTATCTGACCATCGATAATATCAACAGAGGCGATTTCCACAATGCCCCCCTGCAGTCCGCAGGTTTCCGTATCGATTACGCGTAGCATGGCTCACTCCGGCCGAAAAAAACCAGCGTAATTGAATGCGCAGCGCTTGCCAACCGGGACGCCCTTAAGGGACGAGAATTATTTCGCTTTGGGTTCATAGGGCAGTCGCGACAGTGAAACAGACGCCAGTCGATGGGCGATCAGGCGTTCACGGAACCAGTCACGCAGGTGTGACGGTTGCTCCCGCTCCACTAAATCGGCGACAACGGGCATATTGTAACGCTCTTTAAAGGCGACACCGGCCGCGGCAAGGTCGACGTTCACTTTGTCCATCTCGTCCTGCGAAATTTTGGCCAGATTTTTTTCCATATGGTTTCTCCTTCATGATGCCGAAAAGCGATCGGGCGCGACGTCGGACCGGGACGCATCGCTCGACTACGCCATTATACAGGGTTATTCTCTGTGCTACATACATAACGAAAAGGAATGACGATTATGCGTACCATCGCCGGGCGCGCGCTGCGTGCCTCTGCTTTTTTCGCCGGCTTTCTGGTCAGCACCGCGGCCTTAGCCCATGCGCATCTTCAACAGCAAACGCCTGCCGCAGATTCGACGGTCACCGCCTCTCCCGAATCACTGACCCTGAGCTTTTCTGAAGGTATCGAAACGGCCTTTAGCGCAGTGACCCTCACCGGCCCGCAGCAGAAAGCCGTTGCGACCGGCAAGCTGGCGCGCAGCGACAGCAATAAAGCTCAGCTGATTGTTCCGCTGACGCAGCCGCTGTCTGCGGGGGAGTATACCGTTGACTGGCACGTGGTCTCCGTTGATGGCCACAAAACCAAAGGGCAATACCACTTTAGCGTGAAATAACGCATGCTCTCGGGAATCTATATCGGTCTGCGCTTCGTCCACTTTCTCTCGCTGATGGTGGCATTTGGCTGCGTGCTGTATGGCGCGTGGTGGGCGCCGCTGACGCTACGGCGTTTGCTAATGCAGCGTTTCTTCCCGCTTCTGCGTCATCTTCTGCTACTTAGCGCGGTTTCTGCGCTGTTGATGCTGATGGTACAGGGCGGTCTGATGGGGAATGGCTGGGCGGACCTCTGGCAGCCTGCTATCTGGCAAGCCGTCGCCGGCACCCGCTTTGGCAGCGTCTGGGTCTGGCAGATTCTGCTGGCGTGGATTGCGCTGGCGATCGCGTGGCTCAAACCGCGTCGTCCGGCGCGTCTGCTGCTGGTGCTGCTGTGCGCGCAGATCTTGCTGATGGCGGGCGTTGGCCATGCGGCAATGAGCGAGGGTGTGCGGGGCGTGGTGCAGCGGACTAACCACGCTGTACATCTGTTCTGTGTCGCCGGCTGGTTTGGCGGGCTGCTGCCGTTCATCTACTGTCTGCGCCTGGCGCGCGGGCGCTGGCGTCAGGCCGCTATCGGCACCATGATGCGCTTTTCTCGCTACGGACATCTGGCGGTCGCGGGCGCGATCGCCAGCGGCGTGCTGAATGCGCTGCTGATCCAGGGCGGATTATTCCGTGATTCGTTGTGGGGAGAGATGCTATTGATCAAATGTGCCCTGGTCGCTGGGATGGTAGCAATTGCGCTGGTGAACAGGTATGTTCTGGTGCCACGTATGTCGGTGAGCGGAACGCGAGCGGAGCAGCTCATTTTGCGCACCACGCAGGTTGAAATGGCGCTCGGAGCATTGGCGCTGCTGGCCGTCAGTCTGTTTGCAACCTGGGAACCTTACTGAATTAACTGGCTAAATCATGAAAAAAACTCTTCTGACTATGTTGTTACTGGCAAGCTCTGGCGTCGCGCTGGCAGCACCGCAGATTATCACCGTTAGCCGCTTCGAAGTGGGTAAAGATAATTGGGCGTTCAATCGCGAAGAGGTGATGTTGACCTGTCGCCCGGGGAATGCGCTGTTTGCCATTAACCCCAGCACGCTGGTGCAGTATCCGTTGAATGATGTTGCTGAGCAGCAGGTGAAAGCGGGTAAAACCAGCGCTCAGCCGATCTCAGTGATCCAGGTCGACGATCCGCAGCATCCGGGACAAAAAATGAGCCTCGCGCCATTTATTGAGCGCGCGCAGAAGCTTTGTTGATACCCGAACCTATCTTACTGTATTAACATATAAAAAACCGCCGGCATTCCTCTCAGGAAGCGGCGGTTTTTTATTGGCGCTGGCCATTTTGTCAGGAATTATTCGACCACTTTTGTTGCGGACTGGAAAACCTGACGCGGTAAACTATTCTTATAAGGCAAGGCGACTTAGCCTGCATTAATGCCAACTTTTAGCGCACGGCTCTCTCCCAAGAGCCATTTCCCTGGACCGAATACAGGAATCGTGTTCGGTCTCTTTTTATCTGAAGCTTATCAACTCGTTACAAAATAAGACCGCAATCGATCCCTCATTTCCCGCTACGGTCTTTTTCCCTTATACCACAACAAAAAACGCCTTAACATTCTCTTTACAGAAAATCTGAGCTGGAGACATCCGGGTCTGCGGGTCAACGTCAGGGTGATGGCGTGCCGCCCGTCCGGAGTCGGGGTCGTCATCGCAGCGGGATATCCATACCCTGAAGATACGCGGGCATATTATTTTATTGCGATCTATTTGGCTGCTCGTTGACAGGAAATGAAAGGCCGTCAGGAAGAGGAGGGGAGGAATAAAAACAACGTATTATTCAGGCGCGACGATTGACGGATACAGCTGGGATTCAAGGTAGCAGACCAGATTCCAGATCTCCCCGCTGAAAATAAACCAAAGCGCGCCGAGGAGAATTATTATCACGATAACCAGAAGGGCAATTTCACTTTTACTCATAACTTCAATGGCTACCCGAAAGGAAACGATGAAGTGATGATAGTAACGAAACCACAGGATAAGATGCAAACGCCGTGATTTAAAAACGGCGTTTGTTTGCTATGGACAGGCGTTCCCTCAGGGTTGGGAAGTCAGCCGTGCGACCTGCGCGGCCAGGTCGTCCAGCAGCTGGAAGCGGCGACGGTATTCCGCCCGCTTTTTACTGGCGATGTCCTCCAGCGACTTCCTTTCCATCTGTTGCGGCAAGCGCCAGCGCCAGGCGCCATCGGCTACGCCATCAATGGACTGCCAGAACTCATCATAGCTGGCGTGGAAATGGCGTCCCTTGCTGAGACGATAGCGCAGCGCGCGGAAAACGTGGCCGTTATCGCTTACGCCATAAATGGCCTGAATGTGGCTTCTTGCGGCCAGCGCCCAGATAAACTCGAGCAGCAGGCGTTTAGGAAACAGACCATAGCAGGCGCGGGTGGCGAGCTTGATGACTTCATGCGGCACATTACGTCGCGGCCCCTGCAGCCCGCCGATAACCAGCTGCCATTGCTCCTGCTGGCGCACAACGCTGAATGTGGCGCTGGCCAGCAGCGTCTGGTTACCATCGCGCAGCCACAATGTGGTTTCGCCTTCGCGCTCGGCTTTACCTGCGGAGGAGGCCGAGAGAGTGAAGCGGGTTTCATCTTTACCCTGCAATTCCAGCAGGGGCGTCTCTTTGGCGGCGGTCATGGCGGCAGCCAGCTGCGCGCCTGACAATGAGTCGATGAACTGATAGTGGCTGATAATCGCCTGGGCGCGCTGGCTGGCGTTTAACCCACGGGTCAGATACTGGCGGTGTACTTTACCCGGCAGGGTGACCTGCGCGGCAAGTAACTGATTAAAGTCAGGACGCACGGAAAGATTATCCAGCATTGCGCGAGTGGGCGTATAAAATAAGGCCGTACGCAATAAAAATTTCAGCCGGTAATTACGCTTTTGCCAAATCGGAGCGGGAATAAGTCTGCCCATCACCAGATCGGCAATAAGATTTGTGCGGGGCTGTTGTGCGAAGGCTGAGTGCAGGCTATTGTCCGTCACGATAAAATACCTCGTTGTTATTTAGCCTCTATTTTAAGGGCTCGCTAAGGCGAGATTAATATCCTGGCGGACTATATTTCTGTTTCGTTTATATTTGATTGAGGTGTGTATCTTCGGGGTGGCCGCGGGAGAATTAACTATAATTGTATCAGGGGGACAAAATATGTATCAGCGCATTGAGGGGGCGGCCTGGCGCAATATCTGGCTGGTTGGCGATCTGCATGGCTGCTTTGCCGTATTGATGAACCAGCTCCGGCATATAAAATTCGACCCTTACCAGGATCTTCTCATCTCGGTGGGCGATTTGATCGATCGCGGGCCGCAAAGTGCGAAATGTCTCGCGCTTCTCGACTGCCGCTGGTTCCGTGCGGTGCGAGGTAACCATGAACAGATGGCGTTGGATGCGCAAGAGAGCGGGGCGTTGACGCTATGGATCATGAACGGAGGCCACTGGTATCAGGACAGCACGCGCGGCGAGCGGCAGCAGATTGACGAACTCCTGAGTCGCTGTCGTCAGCTGCCGCTGATTGTCGAACTCAGCGCCGGGTCGCTGCGCCATATTGTGGCCCACGCCGACTACCCGGCGGCGACCTATCGTTGGCAGCAGCCGGTAGATGCGCAACAGGTGCTGTGGAGCAGACAGCGCCTGATGGACCATCTGGCTGGTCGGCATGGCGCAATAGGTGGAGCGGACCACTTTTGGTTTGGCCACACGCCGTTGAAGCAACGTTATGATAGCGATAATCAACATTACATTGATACGGGGGCGGTATTCGGCGGTGAACTGACCCTGGTACAGCTGCAGTAAGCGGCTTAAAAATCGCTGTATTCGCTGGCGGGCTGCCAGAAACCATCAATAAAATCCTCAACCGGAAAACAGCCGCCCTGGCGTATCCGCTGATCGTCCATCGCGACAAGGCACCGTCGTTCGTTATCGTAGACGTCGACGACAATATCTTCGCAACCACCGTCCAGGTAACAAATAAACAAAACTAAGGCGAACATCCTGGCCTCATGTTTGGGTTTGTTAATCAGTATAGGGTAGCTCATAAACGGGGGGAATAAATAACCCGTCTCAGGCGACGGGTTCTTTTGAATCAGGCAACGCGCATGATCCAGGCATCGGATTGTTGATCGTAGTGCTTACGGTAGAGGACGGAATGTTGGCCATCAAGAATGGCAGGGACGCTGGTTTCCGCATCCCAGCCATCCAGCTGCATGCATAAGTCCGGATCGGATTTGCAAGGAATGCTTAACGTTCGCTCTCCCTGCTGTTCACCGTGCAGCTCGGCGTCGTCTATCTCAAACGCGCCGATTCGAATGCTGGTTTTACTCATAAATTCACCCCGTTGGTCTGCTGAATTGTGGTACGACCAGTTAGGCCGTCATTTTTCAGCGTAGACAACGGGGGACAAACCGCCAGTAAAAAAATGCGCTTTTTTTGCGCGCGATCACGCCTTGCCGGCAAAAAGTTTACCGTCGCGCACCAGCTCACGCGGGTAGCTGTTTTTCAAACGGGAGCCGACTTTTTTCGCCAGCCCCAGCGTTGCTCCCTGGAACGTGACGATGACTTCATCCTGCCGCGGCGGCGTTTCAGGATAGACGTCGCGGCCACGATACCACTCTTGCGCTTCATCCTGCGTCAGTTCAAACGGGGCATCCGGTGCGGCGAGGGCAATGACCGCTTCATGCTGCCAGCGAAAGCCTTTGTTATGGGTTTCCGCCAGGCGAATGCCAATCCGCGAAAAACGGACCTGGCCGATAAATGATTCCAGCGCTTGCGGAAACAGCCAAATCTCTTTATCACGCTGCCAGAGCGTATGACTGTCATCCCAGTGCAGCCCGACGGCGGCAGCGGCTGCGGTAATCGCTGCGGCTTCGCGGCTTTTAAGCGGCGCAAAAGGAAATTTACCGACTTTGTAACCCGGCGCCGGTAGCGCTTCGATCGCCGCGGTTTTCTTGAGGCGGGCAACAAAAAAGCCCTCGCAGTCAAAAATCTGCGGAAAGACGTGGAGAAATCCTTCTGCGGTTAAGGCCTCCGTAGCCTGCGGGAACAGCGCGCCAAGCGGTAATACCTCGACCGCCTGCGGATAGCGGGCTAACAGCCACTGCACAACCTCCTGGTTCTCTTCCCGGTTCAGGGTGCAGGTTGAGTACACCAGCGTGCCGCCAGGGCGCAGCGCGTGAAATGCGCTGTCGATGAGCTCCCGTTGGGTTTCGGCGATCTGCTGGTTACTCTCTGGCGACCAGTTTTTCAACGCATCGGGATCTTTGCGCACCACCCCTTCGCCGGAGCAGGGTGCATCCAGCAGGATAGCGTCAAAGCGTTCCGGCAGCGCGGCGCCAAACACCCGGCCATCGAAGTGGGTCAAGGCAACATTGCTGATGCCGCAGCGGCTGATATTGGCATGCAGGACTTTAACCCGGCTGGCGGAAAACTCATTGGCGAGGATCCCGCCCGCATTTCCCATGCGCGCGGCGATCTGCGTGGTTTTGGAACCAGGTGCAGCGGCGACATCCATGACCCGCTGTGGCATGTCGCCATCGGCAAACAGCGCCGCAACCGGCAGCATAGAACTGGCTTCCTGGATATAAAACAGGCCGCTGAGATGTTCGGCGGTGCTGCCCAGCGGCAGGGCGTCCTCATCATCGCGTTCGATCCAAAAGCCCTCTTCGCACCAGGGGATCGGCGTCAGCTGCCAGCCATAGGGCGCTACCCGCTGCAGAAAGCCGGCAACGGAAATTTTCAGCGTATTCACGCGCAGGCTGCGGCGTAACGGGCGCTGGCAGGCAGCGATAAACGCATCGAAAGAGAGATGCGTGGGCATCGCGTCACGCATTTGAGCGAGGAATTGGTCAGGAAAATAGACTGCGTTTTGAGCCACTGGTGCGCACCACAAGAAAAAAGGGTGCGCAGTTTATCATAAACGCTCCGGCGGGGGACACCGGAGCGTTTTGCTTACTGTGGCAGGGCCGTGCCCCATTCACGCCACTCTTTCGGTTCGCTTTCCAGCAGCAGGAAGTGTTTACCATCCTGTGCCTTCGGCGCCAGCGGCGTGCCTGGCGGCGTGGCAAAGGAGATGCCGCCGCGAATGAACTGGTTAAAGGTCCCGGTTTTCACGACGCCGCCAATCAGGCCAAAGTCGAGGTTATAGCCGGAAGAGAGCCAGAAGACCGAATTGTTACGCACCAGATACTGATAGCGTTTGCTGATACGCAATTTGACCATTACGCGATCCGACATTGAACCCAGAGTCAGCCCGGTGACCGTACCGACTTCCAGTCCGCGGAACAGTACCGGCGTTCCGATATCCAGCGAACCGGCTTCCGGCACTTCGACAACGATGCTCAGACCGTCAATGTAGCGGGAGTCGCTAATCGTCGTTTCCTGAATTTCGAAATCACGGCGTGCCGTGCCGCGACCGGGTTCAACGTTGATATAGGGCTGGAAAATGGTATCCAGGTGTTCGACGCCCGCGGCCGAAATCTGCGGGGTGATCACCGAGAAGCGGGTCCCGCTGCGGGCGAAGGTGTCGACGTACTCTGGGTAGAGCACGGCTTTCGCCTGGACTTCGTTTTTCGCGGTAATCAGATTCAGGGACTGGATCTGGCCGATATTAATGCCCAGGTAGCGAATCGGCATCCCTTCGGAAATTTTACCGGCATCAAAGGCATGCAGCGTAATCTGGCCACCAACTGCCCGCGCGGCGGTTTCAGAAGCATAGAGAATGCGTTTGTTGCCAATTCGCGCGCCGGCGCTGCTGCCGCTGAGATCGTCAAAGCTGACAGCGCCCCTCAAGGCCCGTGACAGCGGTGACGCCTGCACGGTCAGACCATTGCCATCGAGCTGGACCTTGGCGCCTCCCTCGGCCCAGAAGACGCTATTGTTGGTCAACAGATAGCGATATTCCGGCTTAATATGCAGATCGATATCAAATGCGTTGCGCCGGGGTTTAACCGAAATGATCTCGCCGACGGCAAACTTACGGTACAGCACCACCGAACCTTCCTGAACATCCGGCAGGGTCTCTGCCGTCAGGCTCAGAGTGGTGGTGGGCACTTCGCTGAGGCTGTTTTCTTCCGCCTTCTCCATATTGGCATACAGCGGATAGCTGGCCTGTATTGTTCCTTTCTCGCCAGGGATAATGCGAATACCGCCTTCGACCCACTCGCTGGCGCTGGCGCCGAGCACTTTGATGCCATCAAAACCCACTTTCACGTCAAGGCGGCTGTTAACGACAAATTTGCTGTCGCCGCGCACCAGGTCACGATACTCAGGGGTAATGGCCACCTGGAACGTGACGCCTTTCGCGGTCAGCTTGCGCTCCAGAACCTGACCCACTTTCACGCCATGCAGCACCAGCGGCTGCCCGGCATCAATACCGTAACTCTCCGCTGCCGTGAGCGTAACCGTAGCCACATCCGGTTCATCGAGCAGGGATTTGTCAGCCGGAAGCACCACAAAGTGATTCCGCGTCTCCCCCTCTCCGGGCACCAGTTCGAACGTATTCCCGGTCAGCAGGGCGCTGAGGCTGGGGTTATCCAGCGAGATTTTCGGCTTTTTCATCTGAATAAGCGTCTTATCTCTGAGCAGGGTGACAACGCTTGGGTCCACCGTCATCTCACCGGTCACTTTACTGCCGGGATTGAGATTGAGTTTGGTCAGCTGCCCGACTTCCAGCCCCTGATACATGAGCGGGGTGGAGCCGGCTTTCAGGCCTTCGCCGTCAGGCAGTTCCAGCGTGACCAGGACCCCGCGCTGGCTGTGGGCCAAATCTTCATACAGCCCGTATTCATCGTTTTGCTGAGCCGGTTGGGAATCCGCAGGGGAGTCAAAGGCAATCGCGCCGTTAACCAGCGCGGAGAGGCTTTCCAGCTGGACCTTCGCGCCGCCGAGGCCGACATCGGCCTTAACCCCTGAGACATTCCAGAAGCGGCTGCCTTTTTTCACCAGGTTCGTAAAGCGGCGTTCGATCAGCACATCGATAGTGACGCCCTGATTGTTATCATTGAGCGCAAAATCGTAAACCCGGCCCACCGGAATTTTGCGGAAGTAGACCAGCGATCCGCTGGTGAGCGAACCGAGGTCCGGCGCCTGCAGATGAATCATCAGTTCGCCGTTGTTGATATGGTATTTCGGCTGGGTATCGAGGGCGACGAAATGGTCCTGCGGTTCGCCTTTGCCCGGCATCATACCGATATAGTTACCGCCAACCAGCGCATCAAGACCGGATACGCCGGCCAGCGAGGCTTTCGGAGTCACCAGCCAGAATTGGGTATCTTTGCGCAGAGCGTCTTTCATGTCGCCTTTGACGCTGGCGGATACCTCGATTTTACTCAGGTCTTTGCTCAGCGAGATATTCTCGACGGTGCCCACCTCGACCCCTTGATAGCGGATAGGCGTGCGCCCCGGGACAATCCCGTTGGCCGACTGGAAGTCGATGGTGATGGTCGTCCCGCGATCGTTATAGCTGGTCCAGATCAGCCAGCTGGCGATCAACAGGGCTATTACCGGCAGCAGCCAGAATGGCGAGATGCGACGTTTGGTTTTGATTCTGGCTTCAGTCGGTGAAGCGGGCGTTTCCTGACTCATGTGCGTCCCAAAGTAAGCGGCTGTCCAGCCATTCAACAGCAAGGATAGTTAATATTACCGCGGCGCCGAAATATACCGCAGCAGGCCCCATCGTGAAAGCGAGGAGTTGGTCGCGATTAATCAGTGACATGGTTAATGAGATAACAAAAAGATCCAACATTGACCAACGGCCGATCCAGGTAATCAGCCGCAGCAGGATGATGCGGGTACGCAACCCCTGTTCGCACTTGAATTGTATGCTCACTAACAGCGTAAACAACACAATAACTTTGGTAAATGGCACCAGAATACTGGCGATAAACACGACGCCGGCAATCGCCACATTGCTATTGGCCAACGACATAATCCCCGAAAGAATCGTATCATCCTGACGTGCGCCGTTGACGTAAATAATTGAGATCGGCAGCAGGTTAGCGGGAAGCAGGAACACCACCGAAGCAATCAGCCCGGCCCAGCTTCGCTGCAGGCTCTGCGGTCGTCGATGGTGGAGCGGCGTATGGCAGCGTCGGCAGCGTCCGCGAGCGTCGCGAAAGCCGGTGTAATGACAGCCGGTGCAAACTTGTAGCGCCGGGTCGGCCCGAAACGCAGGCCGCTGGGGATAAAATCGCTCCCACAACTCTTCCACGTTCATATGAATGATCGTCAGAATGCTGAGCAGGGTGAGGGAGATGAAGGCCACAAGCCCGACGCCCGGCTGCAGGAAGGCGTAATCCTGTACCTTGATGGAGGCCACGCCGATACCGACCAGATAGATATCCAGCATCACCCACTCTTTCAGTTTTTCCAGCATCAGCAGCACCGGGCGTAAATTCATGCCCAGCACGTTCCCCAGCCAGAGATAGGCGATAGAGATGACCAGCAGCGCCGGTGCGCCAATCGCACAAAACAGCACCATCGCGGCAGTGAGCGGATCGCCCTGGCCGGTCATTTGCCAGATCCCCTGGATCACGTTCGCATCGATACGTACGCCGAGCAGATGCAGACGCAGTAAGGGTTCGGTCCACGCAAAGGGCATCAGGAGCATCATGGTGATGGCCATACTACCCAGCCGCGAAAGAGACCAGTCGCGGCCATCACGCACTTTCGCATTGCAGCGCGGGCACCAGGCGCTTTGATAACGCTTAAGCACCGGCAAACGAAAAAGAACGTCACACTGCGGGCAGCGGTGATAATGTGCCTGGGGTAGCGGACGGCTGACCGCATGCACGACCATCTTTTTTGCCGGTGTTATCGGTTGTGTTTTTAGTGGCATTTATTACGTACAGGAATGAATGTATCTCACTATCTTAACCCAGGATTGAATTCATCTTGAGCCTGAACGCATTTAATGCTTATTTTATTAGGCAATGCGTGTTTCGCAGTAAGACAACTAAGTGACCAGATAATGAACAAAACAGAATTTTACGCGGATTTGAACCGTGATTTTCAGGCTTTAATGGCAGGTGAAACCAGTTTTTTGGCGATGATCGCTAATACCAGCGCGCTGCTGTTTGAGCGCCTGACCGAGGTTAACTGGGCAGGTTTCTATTTGCTCGAAGGGGAGACGCTGGTTTTAGGACCATTCCAGGGCAAACTGGCCTGCGTACGGATTCCGGTTGGGCGAGGCGTTTGCGGTGCGGCCGTTGCGCAAAATCGCGTTCAGCGGGTGGAAGATGTCCATGCCTTCGATGGACATATCGCATGTGATGCCGCCAGCAATTCGGAAATCGTCTTTCCGCTGCAGGTGAACAATCAGATTATTGGCGTTCTGGATATCGACAGCACCGCCTTTTCCCGCTTCACCGCTGAGGATGAGCAGGGGCTGGCTGAACTGGTCGCACATCTGGAAAAACTCATTTCTGCGACTGACTACCAAAAAATATTCGCCCACGTCGCAGGATAATCAACGGATAACGTAGCATTTAGCGATGGCGTCATTATAATGACGCCTGTTCATGCCTGCGGCTTGTTGGCTACGTCCGTTGTAATCAGGAAATTTCATGGAAAATCAACCTAAGTTGAATAGCAGTAAAGAAGTTATCGCGTTTCTGGCCGAACGTTTCCCTCAGTGCTTCAGCGCTGAAGGTGAAGCTCGCCCCCTGAAAGTCGGTATTTTTCAGGATCTCGTGGAGCGTGTTGGGGGAGAGATGAATCTCAGCAAAACCCAACTTCGTGCCGCTTTACGTCTTTATACTTCGAGCTGGCGCTATCTGTACGGCGTTAAGCCAGGCGCAGTCCGCGTTGACCTTGACGGCAACCCGTGCGGCGAACTGGAAGAGCAGCATGTTGCTCACGCTCGTCAGCAGCTCGAAGAAGCAAAAGCTCGCGTTCAGGCGCAGCGCGCAAGCCAGCAGGCTAAAAAGCGCGAAGCCGCCGCCGCTGCGGGTCAGCAGGAAGACGGTGCTCGTCGTGAGCGTAAGCCACGTCCTCAGGTTCGTCGCAAAGAAGGCACCGAACAGCGTAAGCCGCGTCCAGCCGTTGCAAAAGCACCGCGTGAAGAGCGTCATACCCCTGTATCAGATCTGACCGCGTTAAGCGTTGGCCAGGCTCTGAAGGTGAAAGCAGGCAACAACGCAATGGACGCCACCGTTCTGGAAATCACCAAAGATGGCGTTCGTGTACAGCTGACTTCTGGTATGTCAATGATTGTACGCGCAGAACACCTGGTGTTCTGAAACGGAGGCCGGGCCAGGCATGAACACATTCTTTAAGCTCACCGCGCTTGCGGGCCTGCTAGCAATAGCAGGCCATGCGTTCGCCGTGGACGATATCACTCGAGTCGATCAAATTCCCGTGCTGAAAGAAGAGCCGCAGCACGCGACGGTGAGTGAGCGCGTTACCTCGCGCTTTACCCGTTCTCACTATCGGCAATTTGATCTCGACAACGCCTTCTCGGCAAAAATTTACGACCGCTATCTGAATCTGCTGGACTACAGCCACAACGTGCTGTTGGCCAGTGATATTGCTCAGTTCTCGGCGAAGAAGAATCAAATCGGCGATGAGCTGCGCACCGGAAAGCTGGATGTTTTTTACGACCTGTATAACCTGGCGCAGAAGCGTCGTTTTGAGCGCTATCAGTATGCATTGAAGGTGCTGGAACGTCCGATGGACTTTACCGGCAACGACAATTTCAACCTTGACCGCAGCAAAGCCCCCTGGCCGAAAGACGAAGCCGAGCTCAACGCGCTGTGGGATGCCAAGGTTAAGTTTGACCAGCTGAGCCTCAAGCTCACTGGCAAAGATGACAAAGAAATTCGCGATACCTTAACGCGTCGCTACAAATTTGCCATTCGTCGTCTGGCGCAGACCAACAGCGAAGATGTGTTCTCGATGGTGATGACCGCTTTCGCTCGCGAGATTGACCCGCACACCAACTATCTTTCTCCGCGCAACACCGAACAGTTCAATACGGAAATGAGCCTGTCATTAGAGGGCATCGGCGCGGTACTGCAGATGGATGACGACTATACGGTCATCAATTCGCTGGTAGCCGGTGGTCCGGCGGCGAAGAGTAAATCGATCGCCGTCGGCGATCGTATCGTCGGCGTCGGCCAGTCGGGTAAAGGCATGGTTGACGTCATCGGCTGGCGTCTGGATGACGTTGTCGCGCTGATTAAAGGGCCGAAGGGCAGCAAGGTGCGTCTCGAAGTTCTGCCTGCCGGTAAGGGGGCTAAAACCCGCATCGTCACGCTGACCCGAGAGCGCATTCGTCTCGAAGACCGCGCGGTGAAGATGTCGGTGAAAACCGTCGGCAAAGAGAAAGTCGGCGTGCTGGATATCCCGGGCTTCTACGTTGGCCTGACGGATGACGTTAAGGTGCAGCTGCAGAAGCTGGAGAAACAGAACGTCAGCAGCATTGTTATCGACCTGCGCAGCAATGGCGGTGGGGCGCTGACCGAAGCCGTTTCGCTATCTGGCCTGTTTATTCCGTCTGGCCCGGTGGTTCAGGTCCGTGACAACAATGGCAAAGTGCGTGAAGACAGCGATACCGATGGCGTGGTGTACTATAAAGGCCCGCTGGTGGTGTTGGTCGATCGTTTCAGTGCTTCGGCCTCTGAAATCTTCGCTGCCGCTATGCAGGACTACGGTCGCGGCTTAATTGTTGGCGAGCCGACCTTTGGTAAAGGCACCGTTCAGCAGTATCGCTCGCTGAACCGGATTTACGATCAGATGCTGCGCCCTGACTGGCCGGCGCTGGGCTCCGTACAGTACACCATTCAGAAGTTCTACCGCATTAACGGCGGCAGTACCCAACGTAAAGGTGTCACGCCGGATATCATGATGCCGACCGGGAGCGAAGATCGCGAAACCGGCGAGCAGTATGAAGATAACGCGCTGCCGTGGGATAGCGTCAATGCGGCGACCTACGTGAAATCCGGTGATTTGAAGCCGTTCGATCCGCAGCTGCTGAAGCTGCATAATGAGCGGATTGCCAAAGATCCTGAGTTCCAGTACATCATGAAGGACATCGCTCGCTATAACGCAATGAAAGATAAGCGTTATATCGTTTCTCTCAACTACGCCCAGCGTGAGAAAGAGAACGAAGAAGACGACGCGACGCGCCTGGCGCGGATTAACGACCGTCTGAAGCGCGAAGGTAAACCGCCGCTGAAGAAACTGGACGATCTGCCGAAGGACTACCAGGAGCCGGATCCGTATCTTGATGAGACGGTCCACATTGCGGTAGACCTTGCGCATCTTGAGAAAGAGATGCCCGCGGTAGAACCGCCGGTCAGCAAATAAGCACCCAACGGGCACAATGATTGTGCCCGTTTTTCTTTCCGTCATCCTCCAGGCCGTCCTCTCTTATACATACAAAATGTCAACAACTTACGCGGATGTCAGTTCGTCGTGACAAAATGTAAAGTTGTGTTTTTCTCGTGACTTAGCGGGGCCTGATCGTTGAAAATTAGCGTTCAACCCATACGATATGGGTAATCGCATAGTGCGTTTTGTTAAATCGAGGTTAAAAGAAAATTATGATGCGAATCGCGCTTTTCCTGTTGACCAACCTGGCAGTGATGGTGGTCTTCGGGCTGGTGTTAAGCCTGACGGGAATTCAGTCAAGCAGCATGACCGGGTTACTGATCATGGCGCTGCTTTTTGGTTTTGGTGGATCGATCGTTTCGCTGATGATGTCGAAATGGATGGCGCTGAAATCCGTGGGTGGGGAAGTGATTGAGCAGCCGCGCAATGAAACGGAACGCTGGCTGATGAACACCGTCGCGCAGCAGGCGCAGCAGGCGGGTATTGGCATGCCGCAGGTCGCCATCTACCACGCGCCGGATATCAACGCGTTTGCCACCGGCGCCCGCCGCGATGCTTCTCTGGTCGCCGTAAGCACCGGGCTGCTGCAAAACATGAGCCGTGATGAAGCTGAAGCGGTCATCGCCCACGAAATCAGCCACATCGCCAACGGTGACATGGTCACGATGACGCTGATTCAGGGGGTGGTGAACACCTTCGTTATCTTTATTTCGCGTGTTATCGCGCAGATTGCCGCCGGCTTCCTGGGTGGAAACCGGGATGATAGTGAAAGCAGCAACGGTAACCCGCTGATTTACTTTGCCGTAGCGACCGTGCTGGAACTGGTGTTCGGTATCCTGGCCAGCATCATTACCATGTGGTTCTCGCGCTACCGCGAATTCCACGCCGATGCCGGGTCTGCCAGACTGGTTGGTCGTGAGAAAATGATTGCCGCGCTGCAGCGCCTGAAAACCAGCTACGAACCACAGGAAGCCAGCAGCATGATGGCGTTCTGCATTAACGGTAAGGCGAAGTCAATGAGCGAACTGTTCATGACTCACCCGCCGCTGGATAAGCGTATTGAAGCGCTGCGCAGTGGCGAATACCTGAAGTAACGTTGTTGCAGAGTAGGTAAAAAAAATCCGCGGCCCTCGGGCGGCGGATTTTTTTATGGCTGAAGCCTGAGGAGGGCGGCTATTGCCCAGGCCGGGGCTGGGTTACGCGAAGCCCGCTGACGGTTGCGGCAATCACCGCCAGTCCACCGGCCAACAGCAGTGCGCTGTGGGTGCCGCTGTTGCCCTGCAGGTTAAGCAGCAGGGCAACCAGCGCCGCACCGGTACTTTGACCGAGCAGACGCGCGGTCCCGAGCATTCCGCTGGCGCCGCCGCTGCGATGGGCCGGTGCGGAAGAGACAATGGTATGGTTGTTTGGCGACTGGAACAGGCCAAAACCGGCGCCGCACAGCGCCATGCGCCAGATAATATCCAGATCGGAAGGCGTGGAGGGCAACAGCGCAAGGCCAAACAGGCCGCAGGCCATCACCAGCAGGCCGATTGCCCCCAGTAATCCCGCGTGCACTTTCTCAATCATATAACCTGCCAGCGGCGCCATCACCATGGTAGCCAGAGGCCATGGCGTCAGCAGCAAGCCGGTTTCTACTTCGCTGCGGCCCATCATCGACTGCAGGAAGAAGGGCAGGGAAACCAGCGCCAGCATTTGCGCGCAGAACGAGCAAATGGAGGTGCAGATAGACAGGGAAAACAGCGGGATGCGCAGCAGGTCAATCGGCAGCAGCGGGACTGGCATCTGCAGCTGGCGGCGCACAAAAAAGAAACCGATAACCAGCATCGCGGCCACTTCCGCAAGTACGAATCGTCCCGACTGACCCTGGGCAAAACCGCCGAGAGCGGTGATCAACAGGCCAAACGTCAGCGCATTCATTATGGCGCTGGGAAGATCGAAGCGGGTGATTTTGCTCCGGCCAACGTTTGCTGGCAGGTAACGCATGGCGAGGATAAGCGAAACAATCCCGAGCGGAATATTAATAAAAAAGAGCCATTGCCAGGAGGCAACCGAGAGAATAGCGGCTGCAATGGTGGGGCCGGCGGCCGATGAAACCGCCACCACGAAGGAGTTAATCCCCATTCCGCGCCCGAGAAAACGCTGCGGGAAAATAAGTCGGATCAGCGCTGTGTTGACGCTCATCAGGGCGGCGCCGCCAAGGCCCTGCGCGACGCGGGCAAGCGTCAGCATCTGCAGACTATGGGAGAGCGCGCAGGCGAGCGAGGTCAGAGTAAATAGCGCAAGACCGATTTTATAGATACGCCGATAGCCAAACATATCGCCGAGAAAAGAGAGCGGCAGAAGGGCAATCACGATAGCTATCTGGTAGGCGTTGACAATCCAGATTGACGCCGCCGGCGAGGCGTTTAAATCGGTGGCGATAGTCGGCAGAGCCACGTTGGCAATTGCGCCGTCGAGCACCGCCATGGCCAACCCTAAAACGATGGTCAGAATTGCGCCGTAGCGCTGCGGCAAAGGCAGGCCATCGGCAATGTTTTTATCCATGGTGAATGTATGTCTTTATGGTAATTATTCTCTGAGTAATGATTTTAGCATTGATTATTCGGCTGTATGTCGCAGATTTGTAACGAATGAGCAGAAGAACGATTGCGGGGGCCGCGATGCGAATTTATAATAAAAACCGGTTCTGATTTTTATAAAACAGTTACGATGAGGTGATAAATGGCAGTTGCAGATTTGGATAAGCAGCCAGATTCTGTCTCTTCGGTATTGAAGGTTTTTGGCATTCTGCAGGCGCTTGGTGAAGAGCGTGAAATTGGCATTACCGAACTGTCCCAGCGCGTCATGATGTCAAAAAGCACCGTTTATCGCTTTTTGCAAACCATGAAATCGCTGGGCTATGTGGCGCAGGAAGGCGAATCTGAGAAATACTCCCTGACGCTCAAGCTGTTCGAACTGGGCGCGCGTGCGCTACAGAATGTCGACCTGGTCCGCAGTGCCGACATCCAGATGCGTGAACTTTCGCGGCTGACGAAAGAGACGATCCACCTGGGCGCGCTGGATGAAGACAGCATCGTCTATATCCACAAAATCGACTCCATGTACAACCTGCGGATGTACTCGCGTATCGGTCGCCGCAACCCGTTGTACAGTACCGCTATCGGTAAAGTGCTGCTGGCGTGGCGCGATCGCGCTGAAGTTGAGCAGATTCTTGAAGGCGTCGAATATAAACGCAGCACCGAGCGGACCATCACCAGTACGCAAGCGCTGCTTGACGTCCTGGATCAGGTGCGTCAGCAGGGGTACGGTGAAGATAATGAAGAGCAGGAAGAGGGGCTGCGCTGCATCGGCGTACCGGTTTTCGACCGCTTTGGCGTGGTGATTGCCGGCCTGAGTATCTCTTTCCCGACGCTGCGTTTCTCAGAAGAGCGTCTGAGTGAATACGTGGCGATGTTGCACACGGCGGCGCGTAAGATTTCTGAACAGATGGGCTATAACGACTATCCATTCTGATCCGAATGGCGCTGTGGTCAGTTAAACGACAGCGGGAATGCACTTCCCGCTGTCGCTTTTACGCATCAACCTTTGTCGATAACGGTTTCGCTTTTGCGTAAAATCGGGCAGTCGGTAACACCGATAATACCGCTATCAGAATGAACGTATTGTGCGGTACTGGTGCCGCGAGCGGTCAGATATTTACACTGAAGCCCCAGTCCCGCAGCATTCTGATTGCTGCCAATAAGAATGCCATAGCCGCTCAATAATATACCAATCCATACGATAGCCAGTACTACAATGGAACGAATGATTAATCGCATTGTTGCCTCATGGTTTGCATTATCCCTGCGCGTATTTTGACAGCTACACGTATTGAAACAAGTCTATGATTCCTAAACTTGTCTTTCGTATTACAGTTAGCCACGGTTTAAGATGCTCATGTTATCCTGGAAACATCTGATACTGATGCGGAGAATGGAGTGAAAAAAGTACGCTGGGTTTTGCTGATAGTCATCATAGCGGGCTGTTTGTTGCTGTGGACTCAGATGCTTAACGTAATGTGCGATCAAGATGTACAGTTTTTCAGCGGCATCTGCACAATCAATAAGTTTATCCCCTGGTAAGACATTTTTATGACGACCGATTTCCTTCTGCTGCGCGAGTGGTAGAATGGACGCCTTCTCTTTGAGGTGGTGAAATGAGTGAGTTACTGAATCCTGGGATCTTAAATCTGGCATCGTTGGCACTGTCCGTTGTGCTGCTGCTTGTCGGTTTGTTGTTATGGTTTTTTGTTAATCGCGCAAGTTCGCGCACCAATCAGCAGATTGAACTGCTGCAGGCGTTACTGGACCAGCAAAAGCGGCAAAATGCGCTGCTGCGCCGTCTCTGTGAAGCCAATGAGCCTGAGAAACAAGAGGTTACTAAGACTTCGGCGGGAGAGAAAGACGATGACGACTTTATCCGTCTCGTCGCCGAACGGTAGCTGACTGACAGGTGTGCACCGCGTCGGTGTGCACCTGGATCTAAGGAGTCGCTATAACTTTTTCTTATCCTTTCCGATCGTTTTGTTACACTTCCTCGCCCCCTGAGTGTGTTCCTGCTCCCAATTCTGGCTATTGACGTCATTGATTTTTTAGTTAATCAAATAAAATAATAACAATCTGTTTTAATTGTCTGATGAAAAAATATCGTCATTAATGCTTCACGTTTAAATTGTATTATAAATAATATTTATAACGGAAGCGGATGACGATTTTATATCTTTACCTCCGCAGAATTTAAGCGAAATTTCAACTATAGATATGACTTTTTATACGCATCATTATGCACCGGCCCTGACCCTGTGTGCTGAAAATGTGGTGTTAGAATAGCCGGGTACCTGGACGAACCGAAGTTGTTGAGCTATGGTAAAAAAGTTGCAACCATGGGGTTTGCTATAATTGCGAATCCTGCGGTAGCAGCGAGGGCAACCCTGGGCGGCAAAGACGCATAAATGTGCAGGTGATCAAATGATTACCTTATAATTTGTGCGGAGGATCGAGACACGTTTAAAAATGGCTTGCCATTATTTACGTTGTATGTGATAACACCTTTCGGGTTAAACGAGGTACAGTTCTGTTTATGTGTGGCATTTTCAGTAAAGAAGTCCTGAGTAAACACGTTGTCGTTGAATACCGCTTCTCTGCCGAACCTTATATTAGTGCCTCATGCAGTAATGTGTCAGTTTTATCTATGTAAGCGCCTGTGGGCGAAGAAAACAGTCTAAGGAATTTTGCAAATGGCAAAGATTAAAGGTCAAGTTAAGTGGTTCAACGAGTCTAAAGGTTTTGGTTTCATTACTCCGGCTGATGGCAGCAAAGATGTGTTCGTACACTTCTCCGCTATCCAGGGTAATGGCTTCAAAACTCTGGCTGAAGGCCAGAACGTTGAGTTCGAAATTCAGGACGGCCAGAAAGGTCCGGCAGCAGTTAACGTTACTGCTATCTGATTCAAGACCACTCATCTTGTAAGAAAAGCCTCGCCTCTGCGGGGCTTTTTAGTCTTTATTGCAAAACATTTCCATTTTTCCCCCTCCGTCGCGCTTTGTTGCAAAACAACATCCTTATTCGCATAGTTTCGCATCCTGTTGTGCCGATTTTCTGTTAAATCAGAGGGTTGCAATATAAGGCTGGAGCTATGGTGCTAAAGTACAAAAATAAGTCAGTTGCTCATTTCACCCCTCTTCGTTTTGGGCTGTTGTGCGTGGCGATTCTCGGGTGTCTCGGAATACTGCTGGGGCGGGTGGCCTGGCTGCAAATAATTTCTCCAGATAACCTTGTAAAACAAGAAGATATGCGTTCGTTGCGCGAAGAACCCATCGACGTGCAGCGTGGAACCATCAGCGACCGCGAGAATCGCCCGCTGGCGGTCAGCGTGCCGGTGAGCGCCATCTGGGCTGACCCGCAAACCATTATGCAAAAGGGCGGCGTCGGCTATGGCCCGCGCTGGCAGGCGATGGCGGAGGCGCTGCACCTTAATCTGAGCGATCTGGCCAAACGCGTTGAGAGCCATCCGCATATGCGCTTCATCTATCTGGCCCGTCAGGTTAACCCGGAACAGGCCGAATGGATCGACAAACTGCACCTGCCAGGGATCAACCTGCGTGATGAGTCGCGCCGATTCTATCCCGCGGGGCACGTGGCGGCTAACCTGCTGGGGTTTACTAATATCGATAACCAGGGCATTGAGGGGATTGAGAAAAGCTTTAATGCTCAGCTTACCGGAAAGCCGGGGCGCCGGCTGGTGCGTAAAGATCGTCATGGACACGTGATCGAAAATATCACCGAGATGCCGGCGGTGCCTGCGCATAATATTCAGCTGAGTATCGACGAACGTCTGCAGACGGTCACCGAAGATGCTCTGGATAACGCCGTGAACTGGAATAAGGCGGAATCCGGGGCGGCGGTACTGATTAAGATAGATACCGGCGAGATACTGGCGATGGCCAGCTATCCGGACTTCAATCCCAATAACCGTGATAACGCCAGGCTGGATGATTTTCGCAACCGCGCCATCAGTGACACCTTTGAGCCGGGCTCGACGGTAAAACCGCTGGTGGTGATGACGGCGCTACAGCAGGGGATTGTGCAGCCGGACAGCGTAGTGGATACCCATCCCTTTGTGCTTGATGGTCACCGCATTCGCGACGTTGGCTATTATCCCGAACTGTCATTAACCGGCATTTTGCAAAAATCCAGCGATACCGGCGTTTCGCATCTGTCGCTGGCCATGCCAGTCCAACACCTGATCGATACTTATAAAGCGTTCGGCTTTGGCGACCCGACCGGACTGGGGCTGACCGGCGAAAGCGCCGGGCTGATGCCTCAACGGCGCTATTGGGGCCAGCTGGACCGCGCGACCTTTGCCTTCGGATATGGTCTGATGGTGACTCCGCTGCAGCTGGCACATGTTTATGCCACTATCGGCGGCTTCGGTATTGAACGACCGCTCTCGATTACCCGTATCGACCCGCCGGTCATCGGCACGCGGGTCATGCCAGAACCGATAGTGCATGAAGTGGAGCATATGATGGAGAGCGTGGCGTTGCCGGGCGGCGGGGGAACCAAAGCGGCGGTGCGCGATTATCGCATTGCGGTGAAAACCGGGACCGCGAAAAAAATCGGTCCTGACGGTAAATATATCGATAAATATGTGGCGTATACCGCAGGCGTGGCGCCCGCCAGTCGTCCGCAGTTTGCGCTGGTGGTGGTGATTAACGATCCCAGCAATGGCGCCTATTATGGCGGGGCGGTTTCCGCACCGGTCTTTAGCCAGATCATGGGAGATGTGCTGCGGCTGGAAAATGTGATGCCGGACGGTATGCCGCAAGGTTCGGAAAATCTGATTGTGATGCATAGCGGGGATGCCGCGCCGCCGGCGTTGTAACAGTGGTCTGAAAGGGCGAATAGCGCTACACTTTCGCCCTTTCAGCGACACCGGAGTTGTCATGTCATACAGTTGCCCACTTTGCCACGCGCCGCTTTCCCGCCGCGATAATAGCTATATCTGCCCGCAGCGGCACCAGTTCGACCTGGCGAAAGAGGGGTATGTCAATTTACTGCCGGTGCAGTTTAAGCGGTCTCGCGATCCGGGCGATAGCGCGGAGATGATGCAGGCGCGGCGGGCGTTTCTCGACGCGGGCCACTATCAACCTCTGCGTGATGCCATCAGTGACTTTCTGTCCGTCGCCGCCCCTGAGCGCCTGCTTGATATCGGCTGCGGGGAAGGGTACTACACCCATGCGTTTGCCGCTATCGCCGCTCATTGTTGGGGGCTGGACGTCTCAAAGTCGGCCATTCGCGCGGCGGCCAGACGCTATCCGCAGGTCAATTTTTGCGTCGCATCGAGCCAGCGTCTGCCGTTCGACGACGCCAGCCTGGATGCGGTGGTCCGGATCTATGCCCCTTGTAATGCGCAGGAGCTGGCGCGGGTGGTCAGACCCGGCGGCTGGGTGATTACCGCCACGCCGGGGCCGCGGCATTTGCTGGAGCTGAAAGGGTTGATTTACGACGAGGTGCGTCTGCATGAGCAACATCATGAACAGATGGCTGGCTTTACATTAAGCCAGCAGCAGCAGCTGGCCTATCCGATGCAGCTGACCGGGGCCGAGGCTGAAGCGCTGCTGCAGATGACCCCATTCGCGTGGCGGGCGAAGCCGCCGGTGCGTGAAACGCTGCGCGCGCAGGCGACTTTCCGCTGCCAGACCGATTTTATGATTCACTGCTGGCAGCGTGAGGCCTGAGAACTAGCCGGCGAAATGGCTCCAGAGAATCTGGGCGCCGATACCAATCAGGACAATACCACCAAGAATTTCGGCTCGCTTGCCCAGCAGCGGGCCGATAAACCGACCGACCATTATTCCCAGCGTCGACATCACCAGCGTTGCGCAGCCGATAGCCAGCGCGGTGGCGATAATATTTACTTGCAGGAATGCCAGGCCAACCCCGACGGCCATCGCATCGAGACTGGTGGCGAAGGCGGTGGTGACCAGCAGCCAGAAACCGTGGCGGCGAGGCGCTTCACATGCCTCATCTTCGGTTGTGCGAAAACCTTCGATGACCATCCGTCCGCCGAGAAAGACCAGCAGCACGAACGCGATCCAGTGATTCCACTCCAGTACGAACTGGCTGGCGAGCATCCCCATCCCCCAGCCGACAAGCGGGGTGAGCGTTTCGATGGCGCCGAAAATTAACCCGGTGCGCAGCGCTTCGGAGAACTTAGGTTTGTGTAAGGTAGCGCCTTTACCGATAGAGGCTGCGAAGGCGTCCATGGACATGCCAAAGGCAAGAAGAATCGTAGCGGAGATGTTCATCATTGCGTCCTGACCGGGGAAAATCCATATGACACATCACAGCCCCCAGTAGATATACGCAGCCCGCGACTCAGGTATGCGTACAGCGGTGATGTGTCTATGGTCTCGCCTGATTGAACACCTTCTTCAACCCGTACGTGCCACGTTTTGCAACGAGTATGTTGACACGCACATTTCCTGGCTGGCAGGAAACCGGCTACTCCCCAACGACGGGCGCAACCTTAACATATTTTTAGAATATAAAACAATAACAGGATTTATTTATTTCAATAACCAAATGATAACGATTTTCATTTGAATTTATGCGTAAATAATTCGTTAATAAATATAAGTGAAGTGCGCAGACGGAATATAGCCATGGCTATATATCCATCTGCCAGAAATTGCTGAAATATAGCGTTGGCTATATTTATAACTTACTGAGTGGAAACGAGAAGTTTGTAAATCTTTTCCAGATCGTCGATGTTTCGTACACGAATAAGCAGGCGCCGTTGCTCTAATTGCATCACCAGTACGCCATCTTCCGATAAATTCATCGCTTTAATTCGCTTATATTCAATCCAGATATTGGCGAAGAAAAAGCCAGTCGGTTTGAAGATGATTTTCGGCGTCCGGATCCAGAACAGAAACAAACCCATTAACGCCAGCGCAGATAATAACCAGGTGGTGATTAGCGCGCCGTGGCTGATGATATTGTTATAAATCAGAATGGCGGTCAGGCCGACGAAGATGATCCCGTCAACGCGGCTGCGGCGGAGCAGGGGGATGGCCAGGAGTAACGGGCCGTTGCGACGGGGCATAATAAACTGGTCATAAATGGCAAACGCCAGCAGAACAACAATAAACAGAATCAGCACCAGATCCGTGATTGTCATCTATCCTCCAGTGAAAAAAAAAGCCGGGGGCAAGCCCCCGGCGGACAACAGGATTATTACAGGCCCAGCAGGCCGATAGCGTAGCCGACGATACCGATGACGAAGAAGCCGACGATAATCCACAGGGCGTTAACTTTCTTACGCAGCAGCCACATACAGGCGAAGGTCAGCAGCAGAGGCACCAGGCCCGGCATCAGCTGGTCAAGGATAGTCTGTACGGTCGTGACGTGAACCTGACCATCTGAACCGGTGATTTTTGACACCACCAGCGGAATGTTCACATGCGTCCACTTGTTAACCAACGCCCCCATGACAAACAGGCCGAGAATTGACGCCCCCTCGGTCAGTTTCTGCAGGAAGCCGCCGCCCATATCCTTAACGATATCGACACCTTTGCTGTAACCGTATGCCACCCCGTAGTAACGGGTCAGCAGACGGACGGCGTTGAACAGAATAAAGAACAACAGCGGGCCTAACAGGCTGCCGCTCATCGCGATACCGGCACCCAATGCCGCAAATACCGGACGCACGGTACCCCAGAAGATCGGGTCGCCGACGCCAGCCAGCGGACCCATCAGACCGACTTTGATACCGTTGATGGCACCATCATCGATCTCGGCGCCGTTTGCACGCTGCTCTTCCATCGCCAGCGTTACGCCCAGAACAGGCGCTGCGACGTACGGGTGAGTGTTAAAGAACTCCAGGTGACGCTTAATTGCCTGCTTACGCGCATCGTTGTTCTCCGGGTACAGGCGACGAATAGCCGGTACCATAGAGAAGCAGAAGCCCAGCGCCTGCATACGTTCGAAGTTCCATGACCCCTGGAACAGGTTAGAACGAATGAACACGCCACGAATGTCACTCGGAGTGAGTTTTTTCTCGGTGGTATTTTTAGTCATATCAACCATTTCGCTCACCTGTTAGTCCAGTTCGTTATCGAGATCGTTATTACCAGCAGCCTGCGCTGGCGCACCCGCTACGCGGTTGTATTTCGGGCTCAGCTGGATGTAGAGGATAGCCATTACCGCGCCAATCACCCCCAGCGCAACCAGGTTGAAGTTAGTGAATGCGGCGGTGACGAAGCCAAGGTAGAAGAACGGCATCAGGTAGCCTGCGCGCATCATATTGATGACCATCGCATAACCAACGACCACGATCATGCCACCGGCGATGTTCAGACCGCTGGTGACCACTTCAGGAATCGCATTCAGCATGCCCTGAACTTCGCTGGTTCCGACGGAGATAGCCACGATGACCGCCGGGATAGCGATACGCATAGCCTGCAGGAACAACGAAGAAACGTGGAGCCACGAAATCGCCGTCAGGTTGCCATTTTCCGCCGCTTTATCCGCCGCGTGCTGGAAGGCTACGGTAATGGTACGAACGATGATGGTCAGAACCTGGCCTGCTGCTGCCAGCGGGATAGCCAGAGCGATACCGGCGCCGATACCCTGATGACCGGCAATAACCAGAACGGTAGAAATGATGGATGCCAGCGCGGCATCCGGCGCAACCGCCGCACCGATGTTCATCCAGCCCAGGGCGATCATTTCCAGGGTACCACCGATGATGATACCGGTTTTCATATCGCCGAGAACGGCACCGATCAACGTACACGCGACCAGAGGACGGTGGAACTGAAATTCATCAAGTACCGACTCCATACCCGCAATACACGCGACGATGAACACCAGCACAATCTGAAGAAGGGTAATCTCCATTGTACTTCTCCTGTTGATTAAGTCTTAAGTTGAAAATTGGGGCGCGACCCGCAAGGTTATTTCGCCACCTTGCCAATCAGGTCCATCATTTTCAGTTTCTGGTCGGTGGAAACTTTACGGACTTCCAGCTCGATACCGCGGGCATTTAGCTTTTTAAATGCTTCAATATCTTTTTCATCGACCGAAACGGCGTTGTTCACCTGCGTTTTACCCTGACGGAAAGCCATACCACCGATATTGACAGTGGTGATTTTCACGCCGCCTTCAACGACACGTTCGACGTCGGTAGGGTTAGTAAACAGCAACATGACGCGATCGCCTGCGTATTTCGGGTTGTTGTAGACGCGAATCATCTTCGCAACGTCGACAACGTGGGCGGTCACACCCGGAGGAGCAACCTGAGTCAGTAACGTTTTGCGCACGGTATCCGCCGCGACTTCATCACTCACGACAATAATACGGGTAACGTTGGTTTCTTTTGTCCAGCGGGTGGCCACCTGACCATGAATAAGACGGTCATCAATACGCGCCAGGCCGATGACCATATAGTCGTTCGGACCCATTGGTTTTACCGGGGCTGCCGCTTTGGCTGCTGCCTTCACCGGAGCCGGAGCGACTTTTTCCACCGCTTTCGCTTTCAGCGCCTTCACGCCTTCACGACCGGTTTCTACCGCCAGAGCCACCAGCTCGTCGAACGACGGATCGTCGTCGCGCGCCATCAGCGTTTCGACCAGCATCGGAATGTTGACGCCAGCAATCACTTCGTAATGTTCTTTATCGACGACAATGCGGCTGGCGGCATTAAATGGACTACCTCCCCACGTATCGACGAGAAATAACACGCCTTTAGTTGTGTCCAGCTTTGCCAGCTGTGCGTTGTATTTCTCAATTAGCGTTTCGGCATTTTCACCCGGAACGAAATCGATCCAGCCAACGTTTTCCTGCTCGCCCAACAGCATTTCTGCGGTTTTCAGCAGTTGTTCTGCAGCCCAACCATGTGTGCCTATTACAATAGCAATCGTCACTTGCTACCTCCTTTATTATCGTGAATGCATCATCTGTGGTGATACATCCTGAATCACTCTTGCGAACAAAATCGATTCAGTGAGGGTGTAAGATCTAAAATAATTACTACCGCGAATTATTTTAGATAGTGAAAAAATAATTAATGTGATGAAGATCCGTTAATCACGCATCTGCGACTAATAATTTCGCAGCGCAAAAAATAGGCTTACCTATTGCAAAGACTGGTAAAATTTTTTCCAATCTTCCTCCATTTTTTGCTATGTTTAGCTTCCGTTTAATTACTCAGGAGTATAGGGCATAGCCCGCTGTATGGACCCTCATCGACGTCTTTTCACCTTCTGGCGTTTTTCTGCCGCCGCTACCTGCTACGCTTTTTTACCCGCAACGATTGTCTCTGCCGTGCGTGACATCGCGATGACTCCGTCTGTCGTGAACTGGAGCAACTCATGGAATTCTTAATGGATCCCTCTATCTGGATCGGTTTATTGACGCTGGTCGTCCTTGAAATCGTGCTCGGTATCGACAACCTGGTCTTTATCGCTATCCTCGCGGATAAACTGCCGCCGAAACAGCGTGACAAAGCGCGGCTGATCGGTCTGACGCTGGCGCTGTTTATGCGTCTGGGCCTGCTGTCAGTTATTTCGTGGATGGTGACCTTAACCAAACCGCTGTTCAGCATTGCGGATTTCTCTTTTTCCGGGCGCGATCTCATCATGCTGCTCGGGGGGATATTCCTGCTGTTTAAAGCGACCACGGAACTGCATGAACGGCTGGAAAACCGCCAGCACGATGCCGGACATGGTAAAGGTTATGCCAGTTTCTGGGTGGTGGTGTTGCAAATCGTCGTGCTGGATGCGGTCTTCTCGCTGGATGCAGTCATTACCGCCGTCGGCATGGTGAACCATCTGCCGGTGATGATGGCCGCGGTGGTCATTGCGATGATGGTGATGCTGCTGGCCTCGAAGCCGTTGACCCGCTTCGTGAACCAGCATCCGACGGTGGTGGTGCTCTGTCTGAGCTTCCTGCTGATGATCGGTCTGAGCCTGGTGGCTGAAGGCTTCGGTTTCCATATTCCGAAAGGGTACCTGTACGCCGCTATCGGCTTCTCGATCACCATTGAGTTCTTCAACCAGGTGGCACGACGTAACTTTATTCGTCACCAGTCGACGCTGCCGTTACGCGCACGTACGGCTGACGCTATCCTGCGCATGATGGGCGGGCGTAAACAGCACGCCGTGAGCCATGATGGCGAGAGCCCGGCGCCGGTTCCGGTGCCGGAAGGAGCGTTTGCGGAAGAAGAACGCTATATGATTAACGGCGTCCTGACCCTGGCGCAGCGTTCATTGCGCAGTATCATGACTCCGCGCGGTGAAATCAGTTGGGTGAATGCGGAGCAAAGCGAAGAAGAAATTCGTCGTCAGTTGCTCTCTTCACCGCACAGTCTGTTCCCGGTATGCCGGGGCGAGCTGGATGAAATCATTGGTATCGTGCGAGCCAAAGAGATGCTGGTGGCGCTGGAGGCCGGTGAGAACGTCGCGGCATTAGCCTCGGCTTCGCCGGCGATTGTGGTTCCGGAAACGCTGGATCCTATCAATCTGCTGGGGGTGCTGCGTCGTGCTCGCGGTAGCTTCGTCATCGTGACCAACGAGTTTGGCGTGGTACAGGGGCTGGTGACGCCGCTGGATGTCCTGGAAGCCATCGCCGGGGAATTCCCTGATGCCGATGAGACGCCGGAAATCGTGGCTGATGGCGACGGTTGGCTGATCAAAGGATCAACCGACCTGCATGCTTTACAGCAGGCGGTAGGGCTCGATGACATCGTCGATGAAGATGAGGATATTGCGACGGTAGCTGGACTGGTCATTGCCGTTAACGGCCATATACCGCGTACCGGCGATGTTGTTGAACGGGCGCCGCTGCAGTTTACCGTTCTCGAAGCGAACGACTATCGTGTTGATCTGGTGCGCGTAGTCAAAACGGTACATGACAGCCAGGAAGAAGAATAATCCTCCTGGGTCGTCAGACTGGCCGGTCGGTCTCCGCTGGAGGCTGGCCGGTTTTATTATCCGCCATCGCCTCGACCTGACGTCGGGCGGCCAGCCACTGTGGAAAGTCTTCCACCGGCATTGGCCTGGCGTAGTGAAATCCCTGCAGGATATCAACGCCGTGGCGCCGCAAGTATTCGTCCTGCCGCTGAGTCTCCACGCCTTCTGCCACGGTCACAATATTCAGCCGGTGCGCCAGCGCAATAATGATATCCGTTACCGTGGCATTGACGCTGTCGATGCCGATAGCGCTGGTAAAGGATTTATCAATCTTCAGCACGTCAGGCCGTAGCTTTTCCAGCCAGGAGAGCGAGCTGTTGCCAGTGCCAAAGTCATCGATTGCCAGGTACACCCCCCTGAAATGCAGATGTTCCGCCATGTGGTGATCGCCGTCCTGCAGCACGTCCCGCTCGGTGAGTTCCACCACCAGCTGCTGCACCGGGTAGGCGCTGAACCAGAGTTTATGCAGATCGCGCAGCAGTTCACCCTCGGCAAAGTGGCGAGCGGCGACATTAATCGAAATGTGAAAATGTTTATCGTGGGGGAATAGCGAAAGCTGGCGTGCGGTTTCTGCAATGACATAGCGGGTGAGGGGAACGATCAGGTTGTAGCCTTCGGCGATAGGAATGAACACCTCCGGCGATATGTTTCCCCGGCGCGGATTGTTCCAGCGCAGTAAAATCTCGACGCCGGTACATTTTCCCGAATGCAGATCCTTCAACGGTTGGCACCACAGCTTGAACTCGCGGGCGGCGATGCCGAGGCTGATTTCCCGGGAAAAACTCATCCTGCCCGCGGTAGCCAGCCAGGCGATTCCGGTCATCAGTAAACTGAGGATCAACGCCAGCGGCAGTTCGCCCGGCAGTTCGTTGAGAGCGATAGCGGAAGCGCCGGGACCGCTGACGTTAATGGCAAACGGGAACAGGGTCGAATGTTGACGGTATATCACCGACTCGCCGGGAAGCACCGAGTGATCAACTACTCCGCTCCCGCTGATAAAGTTCCGGGTGCCGACGCTCAGTCCAATACCGGTAATCAACGATGATTTTGCGTTGAGAATTAACTCTCCCAGCAGCTCAATATTGATGATGATCATCACGCCATCGGCGCTATTGAAAGCGGAGGGGTACCATTGAATTAAGACTGGAGAGCCGACCAGCAGCGTGTTATCGGTTGAAAAAACCAGCAGCTCCCGCTGGCCTGGCAGGTCGGGTTGCAGCTGATGAATAGGGACGTTGCGATCGCCAAAGATGCTGGAGCAGTAGAGAATGTTCGATTTAACCAGGACGATTGAACGCACGGTTTGCAGCGAGGCCGCCAGTTTGCGCAGCGGCAGACGCACATCCTCACAGGGCTTCCCCACCAGCTGAAGCAACGAAAGGTGCTGTTCCGACAACGGGCGTAAAATTTTATCCATCGCCACCACCATTTTATTGGTGGTCATCTGGACGCGCTGCTGATTTAAACTACGCTGCGAAATAAATCGGATCGCCAGCGTGGTCGTCAACGTCAGGAGCGCAACAATCAAACAAATGATAATCCGCTTACGACGGTATGCCGAAATGACCTTTTGTGCATTTTGCATGCGCGACACCCTGTCGACTCTCTGTGTGGAGTAGAATAACAACCGCCATTGAGCAAGTGTAGTGGGTGTAAATAAATAACAGCGGAAAATGCGCCCACATGGGCGCATTTGATGGGGAGAGTTTAGTCACACTGAACTTTGATAGCCAGACCACCGCGAGAGGTTTCGCGATACTTGGCGTTCATGTCTTTACCGGTCTCATACATAGTCTCAATGACTTTATCGAGCGAGACGCGCGGTTCGCTGGTGCGGCGCATGGCCATACGCGCAGCGTTGATCGCCTTCACGGATGCAATGGCGTTACGTTCGATGCACGGAACCTGCACCTGGCCGGCAACCGGGTCGCAGGTGAGGCCCAGGTTATGCTCCATCCCGATTTCTGCCGCGACGCAAACCTGTTCCGGGCTGGCGCCAAGAAGTTCGGCAAGACCGGCCGCCGCCATGGAACAGGCCACGCCAACCTCACCCTGACAGCCGACTTCCGCGCCAGAAATGGAGGCGTTCATCTTATACAGTGTACCCACGGCGCCGGACGCCATAAAGTAGCGAATATAAATATCCGGGCTGACCGATTCGATAAAGTGATCGTAGTAGGCAAGTACCGCCGGTACGATTCCGCAGGCGCCGTTTGTCGGGGCCGTCACCACGCGTCCGCCGGCTGCGTTCTCTTCGTTCACGGCCAGGGCGAACATATTCACCCAGTCAACGACGTTCATCGGGTCGTTTGACAGCTTATCGCTGGCTACCAGCAGACGACGCAGCGCAGAGGCGCGACGAGGAACTCGCAGCGGGCCAGGCAGCACGCCTTCGGTATTCATCCCGCGATCGATACAGGCGCGCATGGTCTGCCAGACGTGAGCAAAATAGTCTTCAATCTCTTTTTTGCTGTGCAGCGCCAGCTCGTTTTGCATCACCATGCCGGAGAGCGACAGCCCGGTCTCCTTGCAATAGGCCAGCATCTCCTGCGCCGATTTGTACGGGTAAGGCACGCTCAGTTCGTTCGCGCTCTCTTTACCGAAGTGCTCTTCATCGACGATAAAACCGCCGCCAATAGAGTAGTACGTTTTGCTGTAGATCTCTTTGTCGCCCGCCCAGGCATGAATCGTCATGCCGTTCTCGTGCAGCGGCAGATTGTCGCTACGGAAACGCATGCCGTCATCCGCCGGGAAATCAACTTCATGCTGCCCTTGCGCCAACAGCAGGCGTCCGCGGGTTTCAACGTCGCGGATAAATGCCGGTATCGCGTCAATATCGACCGTATCGGGCTGATTGCCCGCCAGTCCCATAATGATGGCGATATCCGTATGGTGGCCTTTGCCGGTTAATGAAAGTGAGCCGTAGACATCGACTGCCACACGGGTCACTTCATTAAGCAATCCCTTTTCGACCAGGTCATCGACGAACTGTTTACCGGCCTTCATCGGGCCTACAGTATGGGAAGATGAGGGACCAATCCCCACCTTGAACATGTCGAATATACTAATCACGCTAATACTCCTGACAGGGTTACCGCAGCGGCGGTAACGATGTGATAACTGCGCATAGTGTAAGAGGGAACCGCACCATCAGCTTAACTATTCACATGAATTAAACTAATGGGTAACGGTGAATTTACTAATGGTGAGAGCGCATTCTCATTTTGAGTATATACCCGAAACAGACACCCGACGACGGCGATAGTGAGGGCGGTGAAGCGAGGGGCGCGGCCGGAATTTCAGCCGCGTCAGGCATGATGAAGAAAACTAAGGTTTAGTCCCGATTTGCAGCGCCAGCTCACGAATAATACCGGCGGTCATTCCCCAGACAAAATAGTGCTGATACCACGACAGCCAGACGCGATGCGAGTTACCGCGGCGGTGAATGTCCAGCGGGTGATAGCGTCCCAAACGCAGCGCTTCAGCGAGCGGCATCTCGAACACCGCTGCGACCTCATCCTGGCTGGCGTGATAGTGGAGATTTGGCGGAATGATGCCGACCACCGGCGTGACCTGGAAGCCGGTCACGCTGTCTACCGGCGGCAGCACGCCGATAATCTCGACCGACTCGGGGGGAATGGCGACCTCTTCCTGGGCTTCGCGCAACGCGGCGGCAATCAGCGTGGCATCGGTGGCGTCCACTGCGCCGCCGGGGAAGGCAACCTGACCGGCGTGTTTACGTAGCCGCGGCGAGCGTTGGGTTAACAGCAATCCCGGCTGCGGACGACGAACGATAGGCACCAGCACCGCCGCCTGGCGCTGATTCAGCGCATTGCGCGAGGGCTGCGGGCGCAGTAATTGAAAACGCGAAAGAAAGTCGTCCAGCTCAAGGGCGCCATCCGCCATGTTCTAGCTCTCCAGTTGTTGCAAAATACGATTAACTTTATCAAACGTTTCCTGATATTCGGCCGCTTCTTCGCTGTCCGCCACGATGCCGCCGCCGGCGGAACAGTACAGCTGACCTTGCCAGGCCGTCAGCGTACGAATAGTAATACTGATATCCATATTGCCACACAGGCTCAGATAGCCGATACTGCCGCACCACGCATTGCGGCGCTGCGGTTCGAGCTCATCGATGATCTGCATCGCCCGCACTTTGGGCGCGCCGGTAATCGACCCGCCGGGGAAGGCCGCCCGCAGCAGGTCGCTGGCATGCAGATGGGCCGGCAGCCGGGCGGTAATGGTGCTTACCAGATGGTGCACCGCCGGGAACGGCTCAACCACAAACAGCTCCGGAACCCGTACGCTACCGGCTTCGGCAACCCGACCGATGTCATTACGCATCAGATCGACAATCATCAAATTCTCCGCCCGATCTTTAGGCGAGCGGGCCAGCTTCTCCGCCTGACGGGCGTCCTGCTGCGGATCGGCCAGACGCGGCAGCGTACCTTTAATCGGGCGGGTCTGAATCTCGCCCTGGCGAAGCTGGATGAAGCGTTCCGGCGAAAGGCTAAGTACGGCGCCATCCTGCAGACGAATAAAGGCGCTGAACGGCGCGCGATTGCCGCGGTTCAGCTGGCAAAATGCCTGCCACTCATCGCCGCAGTAGCTGGCCTGAAAGCGCTGAGCCAGATTGACCTGGTAGCAGTCGCCGCTGTGCAGCCAGGCCTGAACCTGACGAAATTTTTCGCCGTACTGTTCGCGGCTCATATTGGAGCGCCAGGCGGACGTCAGCGCAAACGGGGTCGTTGGCGCGGCAGACTGCGCCTCCAGCCAATGCAGGCGGGCGTGCGGATCGCCATAGCTGAGCAACGATACTTCGCGGCGCTGGTGATCGACAATCAGCGCCCAGTCATAAATACCGACGGCCATATCCGGCAGCGCGATATCGGCGACGGCGTGCGCGGGCAGAGATTCAAAACGGCGTCCCAAATCGTAGCCGAATAACCCCAGCGCGCCGCCGAGGAACGGCAGATGGGGATGCGCTGGCGGCCTTAATCCGCACCGATCCAGCTGCGTCTGCAGCAGCGTCAGGGGATCGGCCGTTGAGCTGCTCTGCGTCTGACCGTCATCCACCACGGTTGTTTCGCCGCGGGTCAGCAGCGTCGTGAGCGGGTCGGCGACGATAATATCAAAACGGTTATGCGGATGGTCAGCAAAACCAGAATGCAGCAGCATTGCCCACGGGGTCGTGCTTAAAGGAGTAAAGTAACGCTCGGCAGCATCCGGGTGCCATGGCAGGGTAATAATAGCGGGGGACAACATCTTCCTCGATCCTAATCGTCACCGTCCTCTGGAAAATCAGGCGGGCGGCATGAAATAATTACGCCACACAATGTAGCAGGAGTGAGTCATGTTTGCAGGTTTACCTTCGCTGAGCCACGAGCAGCAGCAAAAAGCGGTAGAACGTATTCAGGAGCTGATGGCTAACGGGATGAGTAGCGGTGAAGCCATTGCGCTGGTGGCGAGTGAACTGCGCGCCACGCATACCGGCGACCGGATCGTAGCGCGCTTTGAAGATGAAGACGAGTAAATTACTCCGTGTACTGAGGTGAGAGGCCGCTTTCCGCGAGCGGAAGGATTGCATCAGGCCGTTTCCCGGGCTCGTCGTACAACGTCACGTGCGTCACGCGTTCGCCGCGCCAGAAGGTAATTTGCGTACCGACTGGCGTATGATGCACGGTCACTTCCGTCAGCGGCGCGCGGTTTGCCAGATCCCACAGACACACAAAACGCGCCTGCGGCAGGTGATTGCGTATCACCAGATAGCTGAGATTGCGAATTGCCGGGTTATCGGGTGCCAGCCCTTGCCAGAGTTCACCATCACCGGACAGCCAGAGCGCAACGGTATCGCCACCGCGTGCAAAGTGGCGCGGTTGACAGCCGTTCAGCGGCGTCATGGTTGTTTCGGTCATTCGCCGCAGTGGCCCGCTGAGCGAAAAGGGCTGGGCCGTGCCGCTCTGATCCAGCGCCTGTGCCGCCAGATGCAGCGTCCAGTCGAGCTGCTGGCGATGCGGGTTCTCCACGGAGGATAGATCGATCAGCACATCTTCAAGCCACAGCAGGCGACGGCGGAAGCGCACGTCTCGCCAGGCCGCAGCGTCCCACTCGACGCGGCTATGGCTGTTGAGCTTCGGCGGGGGTTTGCCCCAGTCAACCTCGCTATCCAGCCACAGAGAGTCGTCATCCATATGCCAGCCTAACACCTGCGGATTGGCCGGTGGCTGGTTGCTCTGATTTACGCAAAGCGTATTGTGCGTGGCGCTGTTTTTGTAATAGTCGTAGTGCATTTTCGCGCCGTAGCCGGTGGTGCCCATATCCGTGAGTAGCCAGCTGTTACGATGCCAGAGCATCAGTCCCAGCCGGTCGTAATGGTCGTGTTCGCCCCCCCAGGGACTGTGTTTGATCAATAGCGCCTGCTGCGGCCGCCGCCATAACGTCAGACCCGCGCCCGGCGCAAACAGCGACTGCTGCGGGATGAGCGCCAGGGGGGATTCCGGCAGAGACTGTTCGCGCCATAGCAGGGTTTCACGCTCATCGGGCGCCGTTTCGGTAAACTGCAGGACCGCGGCGTACTGCGGGTCACGCCAGATAAACCAGGCAAACTCGTACAGATCCCGGTGATGGAGCTTCTCCTGCCCGGCGAGGCAGTCATTAAGCCGAGGGAAAGTGCCGTCCGGCAGCAGCAGCGACAGCGGGAACTTCAGCATCGCCTGATACCAGGGGCCGTCCAGCAGGCTCCAGCGGGTGCCGCGCGCCAGTTTCTCGAAGGCGAAAAAGCCCTGCAGCGCGTAATAGTGATAGTGAACGGAGCCTTCGAACCACAGCCCTTCCGCCAGCAGGCCGTGTTCCAACTGCCAGCGCAGGCCGTACGGCTGGTTAACGGCAAACTCCAGCAGCGTGTCATCTTCGAGGACGAAACCCAGTATGCCAAGCGCCGCGCTGATTTTGACTTCATGGTTGTGAATCTGTGGACTACGATGATCGCGCAAAAACGTTGCCGCACAGCGCAGCAGGTTTTCACTGATGTGTCGCTGTTCGCCGGGCGTCAGGCTGTCGCGAATAAAGTCATAACCCAGCGCCATCTCCAGAATGCAGTTGGCTTCGCACAGCGTCTGGGCGTTCATCTTTCCCGGTCCGTTGTTGGGAATATCGCCGTGAATCTCATAGCCGGGATAGACATCCGCGTAACCCATAAGCAGCGTGCGAACTCTATCGCGATACGCCGTTTCGCCGGTCAACTGCCATATCAGTCCGAGCTGCTGGCATGCGCTGGCGTTACGGCCGTTCATCTCGCGCCACCAGGCGCCGTCCCACGGTTCGCCGCAAAATATTTCGCCATCAACCGGGCAGGCATGCTGGTGGGGGGTACCCGCTCGCCACGTCAAGCGTACGCCGTGGTGCGGACAAAAGTAGTAGAGATTCCAACTGGCGATCCCTGACTGCGGAATGAGAACCGCTGCCTGAAGTACCGGCTGTGCATCCTTCACGAGCCGTTCAAGCAGTGCGTTATCAGCGGCTGCACGTCCGACAATGTTGGGCCAGAGCCCGGAAAATTGTTTCATTAGCGGTTATCCCTGACCTCTGATGATGCGGAAAGCGGGGCGATGAGCGTAGTGATATCGTCGGGATATTTCGCCCGCAGCCACTGCGCTTTGTCACTGAACAGCGCATCTTCCGGCCAGGCGTGCGCGGCGGTGGCGATATTGCGCAGCGCTTTCTTGTCGTCCATTTTATCGATGTCTTTCCAGGGCCACGGGGTATCGCTGTCAATAAAGCTGGCGATGTACTGATAGCCTTTGCGCAGGCTATGGCCATCCAAGGTGAAATTCCAGATGTCGACGCCCGCTTTCTCGCCCAGTCGTCCGAGGCGGTTATAGGCTTCGAGGTTGAAATTGCTGTAGTGCCACGGACGCGTGCGCTCCAGTTCGGCCATCTGGCGGCCTTCGATATCAAATTGACCCGCAATACGCCGCAGCTGGGTGATGTACAGGCGCTTTTTCGCCTCGTCGATTTTCCCGCTGAACAGGGCGAAGGCGGCGGCCTGCATATCGAAATAGCTGCCGTGATTGTTATGCCAGTTCTCTTCTTCAAAGCCGTTCTGGCTGGTGGTCATCCACTGGTAATAGTCGCCAAACCACTGCTTTAATGCGCTAACGTCGTTTTCACTCAGGGCAGCTGAGGATTGCAGCAGGGCGATTGCGTCAACGACGTCAACCAGCGCCCGGCTATCAATAATGCCGATACCGCGTCCGGTATTAATACCGGGAATGGCTTGCGCATGCTGCAGGTTGGGGGTCATACGCGTCTTTGGATCGAGGAACCAGGTCCTCAACTGGGCCGCTGCCTTTTGCGCATAGCGATCGTCGTGGGAGAAGTACCACGCCAGCGCCAGCGTTGAAACGTCGTTACTCATCTTCACCAGCCGGTTTTTATCGGTGGCATCGCTATTGGCATCCGGGTTGGTTTGCCCATCTTTACGAATATAAGGCAGTCCGTCTTTGGTATCAGGGTTCGGCCACCAGTAGGGAGGGAAACTGTAGTAGTCGTGCTTGTTGCCGCTGGCGGCGACCAGCGTTTTATCCATCACCGAGAACAGCGGATGCTTGAGCGCCAGATCGGCTTTTTTTAGCAGAGCCGCTTGTGCCTGCACAAATAGCGGATCTTTCGCGGCAATCTGCTGGCGGCTGAAGGCTAAATCCTTTCCGTCTAGCGTGTACGGCTCAGCGGCATACAAGGAGGCGCTAAGGCCGGAACAAAACAGCGCAATGCATAACAAACCTCGGCGAGGTATTGAGTTCATCGTGATAACCCTTCTACAAATATGAGAAAAGATAACAGCAGAATTATACCTGACGCGTATTTAAATGACGCATGAAACAGGCAGTGTAATTAAAAACAATATATTTGAATGTTCGCTGGCGAGCAGTGTAAAAGACAAAGTGATTTTTTTTGTGATATCCATCAAGTTTATTGTTATGGATAAATAATGACGTTTTTAATGCTGGGTACATCACGGAATTTGGCTTTTTTCTATATTTTTTGAATGTTTTAACAAATTTAATAAATTATTAAGGCGTTGATTTTTATTGTTATTTGTTTCTTGTCACTTTTCTTGTCACTTTTTGATGTGATCTGCCTCAATTTTCTTGTTTTTGAAACGCAATTTCTTTTTTGCATGGTTGTATTGGGAAATACATTTCTATCTAATGAATGGAAATATTTCTTGCGTCAGCTGTATTAACGCCTGAGCGATATTCAAACTCCTTTTCATGTATTAATTGAGAATTTAATTACCTTTGTGCTCTACAATAAAGGATATGCCATCATGTCTGCCAATAAATTACGCTCCTTATTACTTCTCACCGCGCTTGGGCTCGGCGTCAGCCAAAGCTATGCCGCGACTACCCTCAACGTCTGGATCCGCGCCAGCAATGACTCGAAGAATATCTACAAACAAGAGGCGGAAAAGTTTGAAGAAAAAACCGGTATCAAAATTGAGTATTTCAACGCCACCACAGACTTTGAACAGCGGCTGGCGCGCGCCACTGCCGGCAACGCCTTACCCGATCTGATTTTTAACGATGCGGCCTCGCTGGGGCAGTTTATCCAGTTGGGTATTGCCGAAGAAATTGACCCGCAAGCGATAGCGGGCGGCGACCAGCTATTCCAGACGGCATGGAAGAGTACTCGCTATATCGACGGTAAATACTATGGCGTACCGACCTCCGCGCAAACTTTCGCCCTGTTTGTGCGCAAAGACTGGCGGGAAAAACTGGGGCTGCCGCAGCCCAGGAGCTGGGATGATATTCGGGCCCTGGCAAAAGCCTTCACCACCCAGGATCCCGATGGCAACGGCAAAAATGATACCTACGGATTTATCGTTCCCGCCTCGACGACGCGCGGCTACGCCAGCTGGTTTATGAGCAGCTTTATCTGGCAGGCGGGCGGCGATTTCGTTAAAGAAGAGAGCGGAAAATTCAGCGCCTCGCTTAATACGCCGGAAGTGGCTGAAGCGATGACCTTTATGCGCACCATGATGTGCGAAAAAGTCACCCAGCCGGGCGCAATTAACGCCACCACCGCCGACGTTATCCCATCCTTCCGCTCCGGGCAGAGCGGTATGTTCTTCAGCGGTCCGTACCATATTGCGCTGTTCGATAAAGACCCGGGTAAAGACAACTTTGAAGTGGTTCCGGTAGTGGGGCCGAAAGGCGAAGCCACTCTCGCTGAAGGTACCACGGTCTTTATGATGAAGAGCAGTCAACAAAAAGAGGCGGCGCGCAAGTTCATTGAATTCATGATCTCCCCGGAAGGCCAGGAGATCGGCATGGGTAAAGGCAGTCAGCATATTCCGGTGGTGCGTCTGCCGGTTAACAAGAACGTCGACGTTAAGGACGTTTATCAGGATGCGCGCTGGGAAACCTTCGCCCGCCTCTATAACGAGCAGGGACGCTACGTGCCGCAAATCCCCAACTGGACGCCGGTGCGTCAGGCGGCAGCCGAAGGCTTTAACCGTATTTTTGCCGACTGCAACAGCGATATCGCCGCCGGGCTGAAGACTCTCGACGGCAAGGTTAACGCTGAGCTGAAAAAACAAAATGTGCTGGCTAACTGAGGACCTACGTTATGACCCTGCATGAGACGAAATCCTCGCCGATAAAGCAGGCCGCTTCGCCTTACTCGACCGGATGGCTGAGTGCAAAGCGTAAGCGGGCGCTGATCCCGTGGCTGTTTTTAGCGCCTGCGCTAATTATTTTCAGCTGGTTTAAGTTTATCCCGATGGTTCAGGGTCTGGTGATGAGCTTTTACAAGGTCAACTTTAATCAGCCGAACGAGTGGGTAGGGCTCGATAACTTCACCCGCGCTTTTTCCGACGTAGAACTGCACGCGGCGGTGGTAAACACCCTGCTGTACGTCGTGGTAACGATGTTTGCCGCGGCTATCCTGGCCTTCTTTCTCGCCATGCTGCTGGAAGGCCCGGCGCGCCATCTGCGTTTTATTCGCACCGCCATCTTTTTACCCGCGGTCACCAGCGCGGCAATCGTCGCCGAAATGTGGCGTATTTTATTCAACCCAACGCCCAACGGCGTGGTTAACCACATCCTGAGCTGGTTTGGCGTCGCCGACCAGGGCTTTCTTGCCAGTTCCGACCAGGCGCTGGGGGTCATCATGCTGCTGCACATCTGGAAGGCGGTGCCTTACAACATGGTGATTTTTATTGCCGGTCTGGCGGGGATCAGCCGCGATTTATACGATGCGGCGAACGTCGACGGCGCCAGCTGGTGGAACCGTCTGCGCTACGTCACTCTGCCCGGCATGATTCCGGCGCTTTCGGTGGTGCTGATGCTCTCCTTTATTCGTGGTTTCCGCGTGTTTGCCGAGGTGTATGCCACCACCGGCGGGGGGCCGTCTAACGCCACGGAAATGGTCATGACCCACATCTATAAATTGGGCTTTGAACAGTTTGACTATGGCTACGCTTCGGCGGTGTCGTTCCTGCTGTTCACCTTCACGGTTTTCTTAACCATTTGTCATCTGACGCTGAAAAAACGTATCGCCCGTTACTAAGGAGCCGCGATGTTAAGTAAACGTTGGGATACAGCAGGACGCTGGTGCATCTACGCGCTGCTGCTGATTGTCTTTGTCGGTCCGTTCTGGGGCATCGTCGCCACGGCATTCAGCGGTGCGCCGGTGAAACCGGGCGAGCTGCTGGCCTGGCCGAATCAGTTCTCGTTTGAAAATTTCATCTTTGCGTGGATGGATATTGGCGTCTGGCAGTATCTGCTGAACTCCATTCTGGTGGTGTTCTTTGGCACCGTTCTGCAGGTGTCGGTCAGCGCGCTGGCGGCGTATGCGCTGGCGCGTAAGAAGTTTCGCGGCGTGGCGCTGGTGAGCCTGGTGATTTTGTCCACCATGATGCTGCCGGAAGAGGTCATCGCGATTCCGCTGTACATGATTATTAACTGGCGGCTGCCGTTTATCGATGCCTCGCTCTACAACAGCTACCTCGGGATGATTTTGCCGGTCGTCGGCTGGGCATTTTCCATCTTTGTCCTGACCGAATTTATGTCGGCGATTCCTAAAGAGCTGGAGGAGGCGGCGCGTATTGATGGCGCTAACGAGTGGCAGATTTTCTTCCACGTCATTCTGCCGCTGGTGAAACCGGCGCTCGGCACGGTGGTGACCTTCGGCTTTATTATGATTTGGGACCAGTACCTGCTGCCGCTGATTGTGGTCAACCAGGACAGCCTGAATACCATTCCGGTGATCCTCGGCACGCTGCGTACCGATGAGAGCATCACGCCGAACATTTTTATCGCCATAACGCTGCTGGCGATGCTGCCCAGCATCATCGTCTACCTGGGTCTGCAAAAACATTTCAATCGCGGGATTATGTCCGGCGCGGTCAAAGGATAAGGAGTTACCGATGGGATCTGTTGTACTGAATAGCGTACGTAAATCGTATGGTGATGCGCAGGTGATTAAAGACGTGTCGTTGACTATCCCGGACGGCGAGTTCTGCGTCCTTGTGGGGCCCAGCGGCTGCGGCAAGTCTACGCTATTGCGCATGATCGCAGGCCTGGAGGAGATCTCCGGCGGGGAAGTGCACATCAACGAGCGTAACGTCACGGAAGTGGAGCCGAAGCTGCGCGACATTGCAATGGTGTTTCAGAGCTATGCGCTCTACCCGCAGATGACGGTGCGTGAAAATATGGGCTTTGCCCTGAAGATGGCTAAACTGCCGAAAGCGGATATCCAACAGAAGGTCAATGAAGCGGCGGCGCTATTGGGGCTGGAGCCGTTGCTGGAGCGCCTGCCAAAAGATCTCTCCGGCGGCCAGCGCCAGCGCGTGGCGATGGGGCGGGCGATCGTACGTAAGCCGCAGGTCTTCTTATTCGATGAACCGCTATCCAACCTGGATGCTAAGCTGCGTACCCAAGTGCGCGGCGAGATCCGCGAATTGCATCGTCGACTGAAAACGACCTCGGTATACGTCACCCACGATCAGATTGAAGCCATGACCATGGGACAGATGATAGTCGTCCTGCGCGATGGGCGAATTGAACAGGCGGGTACCCCGCTGGAGCTGTACGACCAGCCGGCGAATCTGTTCGTTGCCGGATTTATCGGTTCGCCGGAGATTAACCAGCTTCCCGGCGAGGTCGTGCTGAACGGCAACGCGACCAGCCTGCGTCTTAAAGATGCTTCACTGCTGGCTTTGCCCGCGGGGTTACGAGTGACCGACGGTCAGCAGGTGGTGTATGCCATTCGCCCTGAGCAGGTCAACGTGGTCCATGAAGCGCGCGACGATGCGCTGGCGGCGAAGGTCACGGCGGTGGAGAACACCGGTTCGGATATGCAGCTCTTCTGCGATACCGGCGGCGGGGCGTTTACATCGGTGTTCAAACAGCGTCTGGCGGTAAAAGAGGGGGATAAGATCTGGCTACAGCCGAAGCTCTCGGGCGTGCACCTGTTCGATGCGCAAAGCGGTCAACGCATCGCGTGCCGGGAGGGCGTTTAAGGTGGCGATGAAGCTGTACACCCTTGATGAAACCTGCCTGGAAAACGCCCGTGCTGGCTTAAAACAGCCGTTCTCGCCATTGCAGCTGGCGCTGAGCAAGCTGGTGTCGGAGGCCGACATCCTGCGCCGCGAAGCGCCGGAAAGCGTGGTACACAAAAAACTGCGGCCGGCGAGCGGTGACGCGCACGATTACTACAGTCTGGGTACCTACTGGTGGCCAAACCCACGGCGTCCCAACGGGCTACCCTACATTCGTCGCGACGGGCATATCAACCCGCAGTGTGAAAATAACGATACCGACACTTCGCGCATTATCCGTATGTGCGAACGGTGTCTGACCCTGGGGCTGGCGTGGTACTTCACCGGCCAGCGCCAGTACGCACAGGCGGCGGCCGCGCAGATCCGCTGCTGGTTCCTCGATGCTGACACGCGAATGAATCCGCATCTCAACTATGGCCAGGCGATCCCGGGGATTGTTTCCGGCCGCGGTACCGGGTTGATTGACACCCGCTTAATGTGGATGGTGGTTGATACCATCGGCTTGATGAGTTCGGCGAACGTGCTGGATACCGACGATATTATCGGCCTGCACCAGTGGTTCCGCGATTTTAACCACTGGATGTACTACAGCGAAATTGGCCACTCAGAGTACGTCTGGCACAACAACCACGGTACCTGGTACGACGCCCAGCGGACGGTGAACGCGCTTTTCTATGGCGATAAAGGGCTGGCGGCGCGGATCATCGAGCAGGGGATCACCCAGCGGATGGCGGCGCAGATTGACCAGGATGGCAAACAGACCATGGAGCTCGAACGTACCATCCCTTTCCACTACTCGCTGTTTAACCTGGAGGCGCATCTGCTGCTCAACCGCTACGCCGAACACGTTGAGTTTGACCGCTGGAACGCCATCCGCGATGGGCGAGGAGTGAAGCAGGGGATTGATTATCTGGTGCCGTTTATCCGGGAACCGGATCTGTGGCCATACAGCGACCTGCAGGGGATTGTGTGGGATAGCGCGCTGCGGGTGCTGCTGCAGTCTGTGCGAGGGTATGCAAAACAAGCTGCCAGCTATCGTGAAGCGCTGAAATGCGTGCCGCAGGAGACGCTGCAGCTGAAGGAACAGCTAATGTGGTGCGCGGGTTGAGAGAAACGAACCGGCAGGCCGGATGGCGGGTGGCTATCCGGCTTGCTGAGTTGCCGCTTACACCGCGGCGATAATTTTAATTTCGACTTTGTATTCAGGCTTCATTAACGCGGCCTGAACGGTGCAGCGTACCGGGGCGTGACCGGCAACTACCCAGGCGTCCCAGGCTTTATTCATGGCGGCAAAATCGCTTTTGTCCGCCAGGAAAATGGTGGCATCAAGAATACGCGACTTGTTGCTGCCCTGTTTTTCCAGCACGGCGTCAATCTGCGCCAGGGTGTTCGCGGTTTGCTCAAAGGCATCCGCATCAAGGTTGGCCGGTACGCCGGTATAGTAGAGGGTCTGGTTGTGGATGACGACATCAGACCAGCGGGCTTCCGCATCGATACGCGTAATTGTCATTTTAATTTCCTTCGGTTTTATTCCATCAGACAGCGGCAAGACTGCCATAATGTTCTGCTCACGTCACTACCCGGGCTGGTGAAACGACGCCCTCCCTGACATAATCACTGTCCAAATAACCAGGGGGCAATGTGATCGACGATTTTGCAGCAGACGGCCAGCTGGCCAGCGCCATTCCGGGATTTAAACCGCGCGAACCGCAGCGCCAGATGGCGGTGGCGGTGACCCACGCCATAAAAGAGGCGCGGCCGCTGGTGGTTGAAGCCGGGACCGGTACCGGGAAGACATATGCCTATCTGGCGCCGGCGCTGCGGGCTAACAAAAAGGTGATCATCTCCACCGGTTCGAAAGCGCTGCAGGATCAGCTCTACAGTCGCGACCTGCCAACGGTGGCAAAAGCGCTGAACTTCACCGGCAGGCTGGCGCTGTTGAAAGGGCGGTCAAATTATCTGTGCCTTGAGCGTCTCGAGCAGCAGACTCTGGCCGGCGGCGATCTGCCGGTGCAAACCCTGAGCGACGTCATTTTGCTGCGATCGTGGTCTAATCAAACCATTGATGGTGATATCAGCACCTGCGTCAGCGTCGCCGAAGACTCTCAGGCCTGGCCGCTGGTGACCAGCACCAACGATAACTGCCTCGGCAGCGACTGCCCGCTGTACAAAGATTGCTTCGTCGTCAAAGCGCGTAAAAAGGCGATGGATGCCGATGTGGTGGTGGTTAACCACCATCTTTTTCTTGCCGATATGGTGGTGAAGGAGAGCGGTTTCGCCGAGCTCATCCCCGAAGCGGAGGTGATGATCTTCGATGAAGCCCATCAGCTCCCGGATATCGCCAGCCAGTATTTTGGCCAGTCGCTCTCCAGCCGTCAGCTGCTGGATCTGGCGAAAGATATCACCATCGCCTACCGCACCGAGCTGAAAGATACTCAGCAGCTGCAAAAGTGCGCCGACCGGCTGGCCCAGAGCGCGCAGGATTTTCGCCTGCAGCTCGGCGAGCCCGGCTATCGCGGCAATTTGCGCGACCTGCTGGCGGACAGCAACATTCAGCGGGCGCTGCTGCTGCTCGATGATGCGCTGGAGCTGTGCTATGACGTCGCCAAACTGTCTCTGGGTCGTTCGGCGCTGCTGGATGCCGCCTTTGAACGCGCGACGATCTATCGTGCGCGGCTCAAGCGACTGAAAGAGATCAACCAGCCGGGCTTCAGCTACTGGTATGAATGCACTTCCCGCCACTTTACCCTGGCGCTGACGCCGTTGACCGTGGCTGAAAAATTTAAAGAGGTGATGGCGCAGAAACCGGGGAGCTGGATTTTTACCTCCGCGACGCTGTCGGTTAACGACGATCTTCGTCATTTCACCGCGCGGCTTGGCATCGAAGAGGCGGAATCGCTGCTGCTGCCCAGCCCGTTTGATTACGCGCATCAGACGCTGCTCTGCGTGCCGCGCAACCTGCCACTGCCGAATCAGCCCGGTGCCGCGCGACATCTGGCCGCGATGCTCAAGCCGCTGATTGAAGCTAACGACGGCCGCTGCTTTATGCTGTGCACCTCGCACGCGATGATGCGCGATCTGGCGGAGCAGTTCCGCGCCACCATGACGCTACCGGTTTTGTTACAGGGTGAAACCAGTAAAGGGCAGCTGTTGCAGCAGTTTGTCAGCGCCGGCAACGCTTTGCTGGTGGCGACCAGCAGCTTTTGGGAAGGGGTGGATGTGCGCGGCGATGCGCTATCGCTGGTGATTATCGATAAGCTGCCGTTTACCTCACCGGACGATCCGCTGCTGAAAGCGCGAATGGAAGACTGTCGCCTGCGCGGCGGCGATCCGTTTGACGAAGTCCAGCTGCCGGATGCGGTCATTACGCTGAAACAAGGGGTCGGACGTCTGATCCGTGATATCGACGATCGCGGGGTGCTGGTGATTTGCGACAACCGGCTGGTGATGCGCCCCTATGGCGCCGTCTTCCTCGCCAGTCTGCCGCCAGCGCCGCGAACCCGCGATATCCGCCGGGCGGTGCGTTTCCTCGCCGTGCCGCCGGCGAGGTAATCTGTCGTAAAATGTGGTAAGCTGCGCGCCATTTTGTCAATCTGCTAGAGCGAGAGCGCGACAACTCATGCGAATTTTGGCTATCGATACCGCCACGGAGGCCTGCTCCGCGGCGCTGTGGAATGATGGCACCCTTTGTGCTCATTTCGAAATTTGTCCCCGTGAACATACCCAACGTATTCTGCCGCTGGTGCAGGATGTCCTGAATGAAAGCCATGTCTCACTGACTGAGCTCGATGCCCTGGCCTTTGGCCGCGGGCCAGGCAGTTTTACCGGCGTACGTATTGGCATCGGCATTGCTCAGGGGCTGGCGCTGGGGGCGGAACTGCCGATGATTGGCGTATCGACCCTGGCTACCATGGCGCAGGGCGCATGGCGTAAAACCGGGGCCACCCGCGTTCTGGCGGCCATCGACGCCCGAATGGGCGAAGTGTACTGGGCTGAGTATCAGCGCGATGAGCAGGGCGTCTGGCACGGCGAAGAGAGCGAAGCGGTGCTGAAGCCTGACGCCGTTCGCGAACGTCTGCAACAGCTGGACGGTAGCTGGGCAACGGTAGGGACCGGCTGGCAAGCCTGGCCCGATCTGGCGAAGGAGACTTCGCTGGTCTTAACCGACGGTGATATGACGCTACCGGCGGCGGAAGATATGCTGCCGCTGGCCTGTTACCTGCTTGCCGCCGGGAAAACCGTTGCCGTAGACAAAGCCGAACCGGTTTATTTGCGTAACGACGTGGCGTGGAAGAAACTTCCTGGCCGTGGATGAATCTCAGTAGATATAAGACTGAGAGAAGGAGTCGCATCATGGCGGGTCAAAACAAAGCAGTACGTTGGTTATTAGCGGGCGCCGTTGCCGTCGCGTTAAGTGGATGCGTGTCGGTGCCGGACGTGATTAAAGGTTCCAGCCCGACGCCACAGCAAGATTTAGTGCGGGTCATGGCCGCGCCACAGCTCTACGTGGGTCAGGAAGCCCGTTTTGGCGGTAAAGTCGTCAACGTGCAGAATCAACAGGGTAAAACCCGTCTGGAAATCGCCACGGTTCCGCTGGACAGCGGTGCCCGGCCTGAGCTGAACGAAGCATCACGCGGGCGCATCTTCGCCGATGTGAACGGCTTCCTCGACCCGGTTGATTTCCGCGGCCAGCTGGTGACCGTCGTTGGCCCGATTACCGGCGTTGTTGACGGAAAAGTCGGCAGCACACCGTACAAATTTATGCTGATGAATGCGACCGGCTATAAGCGCTGGAACGTGGTGCAGCAGGTGGTTATGCCGCCGCAGCCCATCGACCCGTGGATGATCGGTCCGCGCCCGTGGGCTTACGGTTATGGCGGCTGGGGCTGGTACACCCCGGGCCCTGCGGAAGTCAGAAATGTTGTAACTGAATGATTTTGTAGTTTTTGTAAGCTAAAAGAAACAGCGGCTTGTCCGCTGTTTCTTTATTTTTGGACCCATAAGAAAAATAAATAGTGACGCGCTTCGCAACCTGTAAAACGCCTAATTAATAAACTGGTACGCTGAGTTAATATAATGTTAACAGAATGTTTGTTGATCAGGGGCTGTGATGACGACGAATAACTATTTCAGAGGTGATGCAGTGAAAAAGGTTTGGCTAAACCGCTATCCCGCCGATGTTCCGGCGGAGATAAATCCTGACCGCTACCAATCCCTGGTTGAATTATTTGAACATGCCGCCACGCGCTACGCCGACCAACCGGCGTTTATCAACATGGGCGAGGTGATGACCTACCGTAAGCTGGAGGAGCGCAGCCGGGCGTTCGCCGCTTATCTCCAGCAGGGGCTGGGACTGCAAAAGGGCGATCGCGTCGCGCTGATGATGCCTAACCTGTTGCAATACCCCATCGCGCTCTTCGGTATTCTGCGCGCGGGGATGATTGTGGTGAACGTCAATCCGCTGTATACGCCGCGCGAGCTTGAGCATCAGCTGAATGACAGCGGAGCGGCGGCGATTGTGATCGTCTCCAACTTTGCCCATACCCTGGAGAAAGTGGTCGATAAAACGCAGGTGAAGCATGTGATCCTGACCCGGATGGGCGATCAGCTCTCAGCCGCGAAAGGCACCCTGGTGAATTTCGTGGTGAAGTACATCAAGCGTCTGGTGCCGAAGTATCACCTCCCCGATGCGATCTCTTTCCGCAGCGCGCTGCATGCCGGTTATCGTATGCAGTACGTTAAACCTGACATTGTCTGTGCAGATCTGGCTTTCCTGCAGTACACCGGTGGCACCACCGGCGTGGCGAAAGGGGCAATGCTCACCCACCGCAATATGCTGGCGAACCTCGAGCAGGTGAATGCGACCTACGGGCCGCTGCTGCATCGTGGGAAAGAGTTTGTCGTGACGGCGCTGCCGCTGTACCACATTTTTGCGCTGACCATGAACTGCCTGCTGTTCATTGAGCTCGGCGGCCAGAACCTGCTGATTACCAACCCGCGCGATATTCCGGGGCTGGTAAAAGAGCTGGCAAAATACCCGTTCACCGCGATGACCGGGGTCAATACGCTGTTCAACGCCTTGCTCAACAACAAAGAGTTTCAGCAGCTCGATTTCTCTTCTCTGCATCTTTCCGCCGGCGGCGGAATGCCGGTGCAGCAGGTGGTGGCCGAGCGCTGGGTTAAGCTCACCGGCCAGTATCTGCTCGAGGGCTATGGCCTGACGGAGTGCGCGCCGCTGGTCAGCGTTAACCCCCATGATATTGACTACCACAGCGGCAGCATCGGGCTGCCGGTACCGTCGACCGAAGCGAAGCTGGTGGACGATGACGATAATGAAGTGCCGCCGGGTCAACCGGGGGAACTGTGCGTGAAAGGCCCGCAGGTGATGCTGGGCTACTGGCAGCGTCCCGATGCGACCGCAGAGATCATCAAAAACGGCTGGCTGCATACCGGCGATATTGCGGTGATGGACGATGAAGGCTTTTTGCGCATCGTCGATCGCAAAAAAGATATGATTCTGGTCTCCGGGTTTAACGTCTATCCGAACGAAATCGAAGATGTGGTGATGCAGCATTCGGGCGTTCAGGAGGTGGCTGCCGTCGGCGTACCGTCGGGCAGCAGCGGTGAAGCGGTAAAGATTTTCGTCGTGAAGAAAGACGCAGCGCTGACCGAAGAGGCGCTGATCACCTTCTGCCGCCGCCATCTGACCGGATATAAAGTACCGAAACTGGTTGAATTCCGTGATGAACTGCCGAAATCCAATGTTGGAAAAATTTTACGGCGAGAACTGCGTGACGAAGCCCGCGCTAAAGTAGACAATAAAGCCTAAGGTATAGAGAGTCGCCAGACGCCGGCTAAGCCGGCGTTTTTTATGGGCGCAAGTTAAGAGAGCATGATTTGAACTATCAGATGATCACCACCGACGATGGTCTTCGCGCCATCTGTGAAGCGGCAAACGCGGCACCCGCGATTGCGCTGGATACAGAATTTGTCCGCACCCGCACCTACTATCCGCAGCTGGGCCTGCTCCAGCTGTTTGACGGTGAACAGGTTTCGCTGATTGACCCGCTGGAGATAACCGACTGGGCGCCGATGCGTGAGCTGCTGCTGAACAAAGACGTCACCAAGTACCTGCACGCTGGCAGTGAAGATCTGGAAGTGTTCCTCAACACCTTTAACCTGATGCCGGAGCCGTTGATTGATACCCAGATTCTGGCCGCTTTTTGCGGGCGCCCGATGTCCTGGGGATTTGCATCAATGGTGGAAGAGTATACCGGCATTGCGCTGGATAAGAGCGAGTCGCGCACTGACTGGCTGGCTCGTCCGCTGACCCAGCGTCAGTGCGACTATGCGGCGGCGGATGTCTGGTATCTTCTGCCTATCGCCAGCAAGCTGATGGCGGAAACCGAGGCCGCTGGCTGGCTGGATGCCGCGCTGGACGAATGCCGTCTGATGCAGCAACGCCGTCAGGAAGTGCAGGACCCGGCGCAGGCGTGGCGTGATATCGGCAACGCCTGGCAGCTGCGCACCCGTCAACTGGGCTGCCTGCAGCTGCTGGCGGAGTGGCGTTTACGTAAGGCGCGCGATCGCGATATGGCGGTCAATTTTGTGGTTCGTGAAGAACATCTGTGGAACGTGGCGCGCTATATGCCGGGGAGCCTCGGGGAACTTGATAGTCTCGGCCTGTCCGGCAGCGAAATTCGTTTTCACGGCAAAACGCTGATAAGTCTGGTGGCGAAAGCCCAGGAGCTACCTGAAGAGGCGCTGCCGGAGCCGCTGCAAAACCTGATTGATATGCCGGGCTACCGCAAAGTCTTTAAAGAGATTAAAGCGCTGGTGCAGGAAGTGAGTACCGAGAAGGGGCTGAGCGCAGAGCTGCTGGCATCAAGACGACAGATTAACCAGCTGCTGAACTGGCACTGGCAGTTGAAAAGCGGAAACGGACGACCTGAGCTGATTTCCGGCTGGCGAAGCGACCTGATGGCCGATCGTCTGCAGGCGTTGTTAAGCGAATACCCGCGCTAAGCCGCAGCAAAAAGCCCGGACAGACTCTCCGGGCCACTATGCCAACCAACCCGATAGCGCAAGGCTGTCGGGTTTATTTGGCTCAGGGTTTCGACTCTTCCGTTTCTGGCAAAGTCACGTTCAACTCCAGAATCGAAATATCGCCATCCCGTTGTTCCAGCTGAACGCTGACCATTTCCGGGTCGATCTGTACATACTTACAAATCACCTCCAGAATATCTTTGCGTAACTGCGGCAGATAATGCGGTTCAGCGTCGCCGCGACGACGCTCCGCGACGATGATTTGCAGGCGCTCTTTCGCAATGTTGGCCGTGTTCTTTTTCCGCGAGAGAAAAAAGTCGAGTAATGCCATAATTTATCCTCCGAACAGGCGTTTGAGGAAACCTTTCTTCTCTTCTTCAATGAAGCGGAAAGGACGTTCTTCTCCGAGCAGACGTTCAACCGTATCGGCATAGGCCTTACCTGCGTCTGACGCGTCATCCAGGATAACCGGCTCACCCTGGTTTGACGCCCGCAGCACGGACTGATCTTCCGGGATCACGCCTACCAGATTGATACGCAAGATTTCCAGAACGTCTTCCATGCTCAGCATGTCGCCTTTGTTTACACGACCTGGGTTATAGCGCGTGAGCAGCAGGTGTTCTTTGATCGGCTCATCGCCATTTTCCGCGCGGCGGGATTTGGAGGCGAGGATACCGAGGATACGGTCGGAGTCACGAACGGAGGAGACTTCCGGGTTGGTGGTGATGATGGCTTCGTCGGCAAAATAGAGCGCCATCAGCGCACCGGTTTCAATGCCTGCAGGAGAGTCGCAGACCACAAAATCGAAGTTCATCTTTTTCAGTTCTTCGAGAACTTTATCTACACCTTCGCGGGTCAGCGCATCTTTATCACGCGTCTGGGAGGCGGGGAGGATATAGAGATTGTCGGTGCGTTTATCTTTGATTAACGCCTGATTCAGCGTGGCATCGCCCTGAATCACGTTGACGAAGTCATAAACTACCCGACGCTCGCAGCCCATAATCAGGTCGAGGTTACGCAGACCGATATCAAAGTCGATAACGACAGTTTTCTTTCCCTTCTGGGCCAAACCGGTAGCGATGGCCGCGCTGGAGGTGGTCTTGCCAACGCCCCCTTTACCCGAAGTCACAACAATAATGCGTGCCATAGAAATTCCTTGTTAAAAAGGGACTAACTCAACGGTTGAATAGTCAAAGCGGTATCACCCAGACGCAGGCGGGCCGCTTTGCCATAAAATTCGGCCGGGATATTATCACTCAGCCAGTATTCCCCTGCGATGGAAACCAGTTCCGCCGTGAGGTGTGAACAAAATATTTGCGCTTCTCTGTCGCCGCCTGCGCCCGCGAGTGCGCGTCCCCGCATCATGCCATAAACATGGATGTTACCATCGGCAATAAGTTCCGCACCGGCACTCACATGATTTGTAACAATCAGATCACAGTTTGGTGCATAAATGCGCTGACCGGAACGTACCGGCAGATCAATTAAACGCGTTTTTGTGATCGGATTAACAACTGGCGGCGGCGCGACCGGCTCTGGCGTCGCCTGGCGGGGGATTTTCTCTTTCCCTTCCGTCAGTAAAGGAATCCCGGCGCGGTCGATTTCCGTTTTGAGCCGCGGGATTTTGCAACCACTCACGCCCATAATCCGTAAACCGGTGCTGACAATGGCTTCGTGCATAGGGCGCCAGTCAACGTCGTTTTCGACATTGCTGAGGTTCACAACGACCGGAGCGTGACGTAAAAAAGCGGGAGCCTGGGCGATCTTGTCTTCTAACGCCTGACGAATAACCTCGGGATTTGCGTCGTGCAAATGAACGACAGATAAGGTGAAGCTACTGCCCTTAAGTTCGATTGGCGTATTTGACATCCTGGCCTTACTCAATTTGCTGTTTATCACCTGCCGAAGTGCGGTGATATTCCGAAGACTAAAAGGCATGTTATAGTCACTCATATATTGAGGCAAGTGACCACGGGTCTAATTCCGAGTAAAACTATGTTTTGTGTGATCTATCGAAGTACTAAACGTGAGCAAACCTATTTATATGTCGAAAAAAGGGACGATTTCTCACGCGTTCCTGTCGAACTGATGGCAAGCTTCGGCACGCCGCAGATGACCATGCTGTTACCGCTCGACGGACGGAAAAAGCTTGCCGGTGCCGATCTGGAAAAAGTCAAACAGTCCCTGATTGATCAGGGCTATTATCTCCAACTTCCTCCTCCGACTGAGAATCTACTTAAGAAACACCTGGCGGAACAGGGGAATAAATCTGATTAACCCACCGAGGGGAAATAATGTACCAACATCATAACTGGCAGGGAGCATTACTGGATTATCCGGTAAGTAAAGTCGTTTGCGTGGGCAGCAATTATGCAAACCACATTAAGGAAATGGGCAGTGCAATGCCGGAAGAACCGGTGCTGTTTATTAAACCTGAGACGGCGCTATGCGATATCCGCCAGCCGTTGGTGCTCCCCGAGGGATTGGGTTCGGTGCATCACGAAGTTGAACTGGCGGTGCTGATTGGCAGCACGCTGCGCCAGGCGACGGAAGAGCACGTCCTGAAAGCGATTGCGGGCTACGGCGTAGCGCTGGATCTTACCCTGCGCGATCTGCAGGGTAAGATGAAAAAGGCCGGCCAGCCGTGGGAAAAAGCCAAGGGCTTTGATAATTCTTGCCCGGTTTCCGGTTTTATTCCGGCGGCAGAATTTCATAGCGACCCGCAAAATACGCCGCTGAGCCTGAAAGTGAACGGCGACGTTCGTCAGCAGGGAACAACGGCCGATATGATCCATAAAATCGTCCCGCTGATTGCCTATATGTCGCGTTTCTTTACGCTCAAAGCCGGCGATATCATCCTGACCGGCACGCCAGAAGGCGTCGGGCCGCTGAGCAGCGGCGATGAGCTGGAAGTCGGCTTTAATGGTCTGACGCTCTCCACCCGCGTACTGTAACGTCCTTTTGCCGCCTTTGCGGGCGGCAAAACTTGCATCAGCGTGCCAGACTGGTTATAAGGTGCACCCTGAATGGCAATGACGGATATCCCCTATGAGCGAACAACTTTTCTGGCAGCAAAAAACACTTGATGAAATGACCGACGCGGAGTGGGAATCACTGTGCGACGGCTGCGGACAGTGCTGCCTGCATAAGCTGATGGATGAGGATACGGATGAGATCTATTTCACCAACGTCGCCTGTCGTCAGTTAAATATTAAAACCTGCCAGTGCCGGAACTATGAACGACGTTTCGAGTATGAGCCGGACTGCATCAAGCTGACCCGCGATAATCTGCCTACGTTCGAATGGCTACCACCGACCTGCGCCTATCGCCTGCTGGCAGAAGGGAAGCCTCTGCCAAACTGGCACCCGCTGCTGAGCGGCTCGAAAGCGGCGATGCATGGCGAACGCATCTCCGTACGCCATATTGCGGTTAAAGAAGAGACGGTGCGCGACTGGCAGGACCATATTTTGAATAAGCCCGACTGGGCGCAGTGAAGCGTTGATGCTTGCTATCGTTTGCTAAAACCCGCCGCGAGGCGGGTTTTGTGTTTCAAGGTATCTGAGCGGCTGGGTCAGGCTTTCTTAGCGTGAAACAGCCCGTTTTCGCCATGGCTCTCTTCTTCAACCCAGAAATTGATATTGAACTGCGCGTCATCGCTCATCTCGATGCGATGCCAGTACTGCGGCGGACTGGTGGCAAACTGGCCGGCGTTAATCACCACTTTGACTTCCGGCTCGCTTGCCTGTTCGTCAGCAAAGCCATAATAGGTGACGGTTCCTTCCATTACGCACAGCTGACCGAAAACGCCGGCGGCGGTATTGTGGTGGCTGAGCAGGGCGGCGGGGACGTTCTGTTTGGTGAAAAAAGGGGTGGAGCGTTTAACTTTCCAGTGAGCAGGAATACGCAGGTGAGACATCGTCAGCTCCTTAGTGGACAGATCAAAAGATGTATTTAATATGCATCTTTTGATCTGTCGTCGTCAATCGACAGGCAAAAAAAAACGCTCCTGAAGGAGCGTTTTTTTACCACTGACTTAGCGGCCGAAGAGATCGCGCTTTTTCGGTTTGAAAGGCTGAGCAATCAGCACCAGCAGCGCCACGATCAGATAGGCGGCGAAGATCCCTACCAGCCACTGCGGCATCTCCAGCGTCAGAAATTCCCACTGACGAACGGAGCAGTCGCCGCTGGCGACGAACATCTGCGGGATCCATTTATCCAGCGGGAGCCACGTTGGAAAACGCGCGGCGAAATCACAGGTCTGAAACGGGGAAGGGTGCAGCTGAATCATAGTGTGTTCCCACGCCAGCTGCAGACCGCGCAGCGCGCTATACAGCCAGATGACCAGCGCCACATAGCGTAACGGCGTTTTTGGCGCGATAGCCCCGACAATACCGGCGCCCATAATGCCTAATAATGCACAACGTTCATAAATACACATCACACAGGGTTGCAGCAACATCACGTGCTGGAACCACAGCGCAACTAATTCAAGGATAAAAGCGGTTAACGCCATCAGGAGCCAGGCTCCGCGTCCCCTTGAGCACTGGTTTAAATATCGCAACATAGTCATTTCCCTGGAACATGCCAAATCATGGCAGTGTAAACGAAAACCGTACCGACGCCAGCAGCTTGTTGGAAAATATTACATAAAAGAAGTGCGGTTATCCGCCTGACGGAGGCGGATAACCGGAGCTTAATTTAAGGAAGTGACGGCGTGATGAGCCAGTGGTTATCGAGCATCCACTGGGTGACAGGCATCAATGCGAATTCAACGCACAGCAGCCCCACCAGGGTCATGACGATGGTGTAGGGCAGCGCCATCCACACCATACGGCCATAGGAAAGGCGAATCAGCGGCGCCAGCGCGGAGGTCAGCAGGAAAAGAAACGCCGCCTGGCCGTTAGGGGTGGCGACGGAAGGCAGGTTGGTGCCGGTATTGATCGCCACCGCCAGCAGTTCAAACTGCGGCAGGCTGATAACGCCGTTCTGCAGCGCCGTTCGGGCTTCGTTGATATACACCGTGCCAACGAAGACGTTGTCGGAAATCGACGACAGTAACCCGTTAAACAGATAGAACAACGACAGCTGGGCGTGCGGTGATGCCTGGAGGACAAACTGAATCACCGGCGTAAACAGGTGCTGGTCGATGATCACCGCAACCACGGCGAAAAATACGGTCAGCAGGGCGGTGAACGGCAGCGCCTCGGTAAAGGCTTTGCCGATGGCATGCTCGTCGGTGACGCCGGAGAAAGTCGTCGCCAGAATAATCACCGATAAACCGATCAGCCCCACTTCAGCAAGGTGCATCGCCAGCGCGGTCACCAGCCAGATACCGATAATCCCCTGCGCAATCAGCCGCAGGCGATCCTGACGGCTGCGCTGCTGACGGCTGCGATCGTCGAACTCCTGTAATACCTTACGTACGACTGGCGGCAACGGTTCACCGTAGCCGAACCGTTTGGTTTTCTCCAGCAGCAGGCAGGTCAGCAGGCCGCAGATCATCACCGGCAGCGTCACCGGAGCCATCCGCAAAAAGAACTCGCCGAAGTGCCAGCCCGCCGCCTTGGCAATGATCAGGTTTTGCGGCTCGCCCACCATGGTCATTACGCCGCCGAGCGCCGTCCCGACGCCCGCATGCATCATCAGGCTGCGCAGAAAGCCGCGGAACTGTTCCAGCACGTCACGATAATGCTGGTCGATGTGGCTATCGTCGAGGATATCGTTATCATCCGGGCGCGCGGAGGCGACGCGGTGATAGATGCCGTAGAAGCCAACGGCGACGCTGATCACTACCGCCACAACGGTCAGCGCATCGAGGAAGGCGGAGAGGAAGGCCGCTGCGAGACAAAAAGAGAGCGACAGCAGCATCTTACTGCGAATCCCCAGCAACAGGCGGGTAAAGATAAACAGCAGCAGCTGCTTCATAAAATAGATCCCCGCCACCATGAACATCAGCAGCAGGAGCACTTCCAGATTGCTGGCAATCTCTTCGCGGACATGTTCCGGGCTGGTCATGCCGATCATCACCGCCTCAATCGCCAGCAGGCCTCCCGGCAGGAGCGGATAACACTTGAGCGCCATGGCGAGGGTAAAGATAAATTCCACCACCAGCATCCAGCCGGCAATAAACGGATTGAGGTGAAAAACCAGAGGGTTAACGATCAAAACAATGATGAGAGCGAGTTTATACCAGTCAGGGGACTGGCCAAGAAAATTGCGCCACAGGGCGCGGCCATAAGACATTTCCACGACAGACTTCCTTCCCGTCAAATTAATGACATAATTTTACGCGTAACTATTTACAAGATTACCAGTTGAGCAAAACGGGAAGCAACTTACTTCGCCTCGCGTTCGCGCGATGGCGGGGGGAACGAAAAGTTGAAAATGAAACGGCGATCCCCTTTTAATTACTTTCTGACGCTATCTGCTCTATAGCGGCTCTGGTATGATGAGTGGAATTTGCAACGCTGTGTAATGGAAATCTAATTATGGTCATTAAGGCGCAAAGCCCTGCGGGTTTCGCGGAAGAGTACATCATCGAGAGTATCTGGAATAATCGTTTTCCCCCAGGCACCATCCTCCCCGCCGAACGTGAACTTTCTGAACTCATTGGTGTGACCCGCACCACCTTACGCGAAGTGTTGCAACGTCTGGCCCGTGATGGTTGGTTGACGATTCAGCACGGCAAGCCGACGAAGGTGAATAATTTCTGGGAAACGTCCGGGCTGAATATTCTCGAAACTCTGGCGCGTCTTGATCATGACAGCGTTCCGCAGCTGATCGATAACCTGCTGTCGGTACGTACCAACATCTCTACCATCTTCATCCGCACCGCGTTCCGTCAGCATCCTGACAATGCGCTGGAAGTGCTTGCCAGCGCGCGGGAAGTCGAAGATCACGCCGACGCGTTTGCCGAGCTGGATTACAACATCTTCCGCGGCCTGGCGTTCGCCTCTGGTAACCCGATTTACGGCCTGATCCTCAACGGAATGAAAGGGCTGTACACCCGCATCGGTCGTCACTATTTTGCCAATCCGGAAGCGCGCAGCCTGGCGCTGGGCTTCTATCATCAGCTGGCGAAAGTGTGCGAAGAGGGGCTGCACGAGAAAGTTTACGAGATTGTCCGTCGTTACGGCCACGACAGCGGCGAGATCTGGCACCGGATGCAGAAAACCATGTCGGGTGATTTAGTCATCGGCATGCGTTAAGGGACACCGACGTTATAAAAAATGCCCGGCAAGCTGTCGGGCATTTTTTCATCGTTTTACAGCGCGTTCTGGCGCGGCGGGCTACGCTCCAGCAGTTCGATACTGCCATCGGCATTTTGTTGTTCCAGCAGGATATCAAACCCCCACAGACGATGGACGTGCTTGAGCACTTCGCGACGCCCTTTATCCAGCGGGACGCGGTTGTGCGGCACATAACGCAGCGTTAGTGAGCGGTCGCCGCGCAGATCGACGCTCCATACCTGAATATTCGGCTCGAGGTTGCTGAGGTTGTATTGGGCGGACAGCTTCGAGCGGATCTCCCGATACCCCTCCTCGTTATGGATAGCGGAGATCTCCAGGTAGTTATTATGATCGTCATCCAGCACCGTAAAGAAGCGGAAGTCGCGCATGACCTTCGGTGACAGGAACTGGCTGATAAAACTCTCGTCTTTGAAATCACGCATCGCGAAATGCAGCGTTTCCAGCCAGTCAGAGCCGGCGATATCCGGGAACCAGTAGCGGTCTTCTTCGGTCGGCGACTGGCAAATACGCTTAATGTCCTGGAACATGGCGAAGCCCAGAGCGTACGGGTTAATCCCGTTATACCACTGGCTGTTATAGGGCGGCTGGAATACCACGTTGGTGTGGCTGTGCAGAAACTCCAGCATAAAGCGCTCCGTCACTTTCCCTTCGTCATAAAGGTGATTGAGGATCGTGTAATGCCAGAAGGTGGCCCACCCTTCGTTCATCACCTGGGTCTGCTTCTGCGGATAAAAATACTGGCTGACCTTGCGCACGATACGCAGGATTTCGCGTTGCCACGGCTCCAGCAGCGGCGCGTTCTTCTCCATAAAGTACAGCAGGTTCTCCTGCGGCTCTGAAGGGTAGCGGCGGGCCGACTCAATGGTCTTCTCTTCTTCCCGCTTCGGCAGGGTGCGCCATAGCATATTCACCTGGCTTTGCAGATACTCTTCCCGGCTTTTCTGCCGCGCTTTTTCCTCCTGCAACGAGATTTTTTGCGGGCGTTTGTAGCGATCGACGCCGTAGTTCATCAGGGCATGACAGGAGTCGAGGAGCTTCTCCACCTCATCAACGCCGTAGCGCTCTTCGCAGTCGGTAATGTATTTGCGGGCGAAAATCAGATAATCAATGATCGAGCTGGCGTCGGTCCAGCTGCGGAACAGATAGTTGTTTTTGAAAAAAGAGTTGTGACCGTAGCAGGCATGGGCCATCACCAGCGCCTGCATGGTTATCGTGTTCTCCTCCATCAGGTAGGCGATGCAGGGATTGGAGTTAATCACAATCTCATAGGCCAGCCCCTGCTGACCGTGCTTATACGCCTGCTCGGTTTCGATAAATTTTTTACCGAACGACCAGTGCGGGTAGTTGATGGGCATGCCGACGCTGGAATAGGCATCCATCATCTGCTCGGAAGTAATGACTTCGATCTGGTGCGGATAGGTGTCGAGACGGTATAGCTTCGCTACCCGGTCAACCTCGGCAAGGTAGGTTTCCAGCAGTTCAAAAGTCCAGTCGGGTCCATCGCTTAAACGAGTAGTGTCCCTGTTCATGGAATCAATCGTAGCCATTAGCGCGCCCTCGTTGTAGGTGGCTCTCTCTGTACGGAAAGCCTCTCATCAAGCATAGAACAGGGGATGACAAACTGCGCCTCCCGACAATTTCTTTTCTTCGCGATTTCGCAATCTTAAAGGCCTTATTTGCCCAAACAAGCAGAATATTATTCTGAGTAAAAATGAAGCGCAGCAGGAGATAGTAAATCTATAGGGTCAGTGCTGGTGCGGTTTGCTGTGAGTTAAGTCACCATAAATAAAGCGTATGTTGAATAATATTTTCAACTGAGTTATCAATTTGTAATCAGATGATTGTTCTTTAACTATTACGGAGTCGCTATGCGAGTCGTCATACTGGGAAGTGGGGTAGTTGGGGTTGCGAGTGCATGGTATCTAAGCCAGGCGGGTCATGAAGTGACGGTTATCGACCGTCAACCCGGGGCGGCGGAAGAGACCAGCGCCGCTAACGCCGGGCAGATTTCCCCGGGCTATGCTGCGCCGTGGGCGGCGCCAGGCGTGCCGCTGAAGGCCATCAAATGGATGTTCCAGCGCCACGCGCCGCTGGCTATCGGGCTTGACGGGACTCAGTTCCAGCTAAAGTGGATGTGGCAAATGCTGCGCAACTGCGATACCCGCCATTATATGGAGAACAAAGGGCGGATGGTGCGTCTGGCGGAATACAGCCGCGACTGCCTGAAAGCGCTGCGTGAGAGCACCGGGATCCAGTATGAGGGCCGCCAGGGCGGCACATTGCAGCTGTTCCGTACGGAAAAACAGTATGAAAACGCCACCCGCGACATCGCCGTGCTGGAAGATGCCGGCGTTCCGTACCAGCTTCTGGAAGCGAAACGTTTGCTGGAAGTGGAGCCCGCGCTGGCCGAAGTCAGCCATAAGCTGACCGGCGGCCTGCGTCTACCCAATGATGAAACCGGCGATTGCCAGCTGTTTACCACGCGCCTGGCGGCGATGGCGGAGCAGGCGGGCGTCACCTTCCGCTTTAATACGCCGGTGGACGCGCTGCTGTATGAAGGCGAACAGATTGCCGGCGTGAAATGCGGCGCTGAAATAATCAAAGGCGATGCCTATGTGATGGCCTTTGGTTCTTACTCTACCGCGATGTTGAAAGGGCTGGTGGACATTCCGGTCTATCCGCTGAAGGGCTATTCGCTGACCATTCCGATTGCCGAGGAGGACGGCGCGCCGGTTTCGACTATTCTTGATGAAACCTACAAAATCGCCATTACCCGCTTTGACCAGCGTATCCGCGTGGGCGGGATGGCGGAAATCGTCGGCTTTAATAAAGAGCTGCTGAAGCCGCGCCGGGAAACGCTGGAGATGGTGGTCCGCGATCTGTTCCCGCGCGGCGGCCACGTTGAGCAGGCCACCTTCTGGACCGGGCTGCGCCCGATGACGCCGGACGGTACGCCGGTGGTAGGCCGTACAGCATATAAGAATTTGTGGCTGAACACCGGGCACGGCACGCTGGGCTGGACCATGGCCTGCGGTTCCGGACAGTTGCTCAGTGATTTGATTTCAGGCCGTACACCGGCCATTCCGTACGATGATCTGGCCGTCGCGCGCTATAGCCCCGGCTTTACTCCGGCACGCGCTCAGCATCTGCACGGCGTTCATAACTAAGGAGTCTTCATGTCCCGTCCTGTATTGGCCAGCATCGATTTGTCGGCCTTGCGACAGAATTTGCAGATTGTCCGGCGTGCGGCCCCCGCCTCGCGCCTGTGGGCGGTGGTGAAAGCCAACGCCTATGGTCACGGCCTGTCGCGCGTCTGGAGCGCGCTGAGCGGCGCTGATGGCTTCGCGATGCTCAACCTTGAAGAGGCGATCCTGCTCCGCGAGCACGGCTGGAAAGGGCCGATTCTGATGCTGGAGGGTTTCTTCCACGCCGATGAGCTGGCGCTGTTCGATAAGTACCGCCTGACCACCAGCGTGCACAGTAACTGGCAGATTAAGGCGCTTCAGCAGGCCAAACTCCACGCGCCGCTGGATATCTACGTCAAGGTTAACAGCGGGATGAATCGCCTCGGTTTTATGCCGGATCGCATTCATACCGTCTGGCAGCAGCTGCGGGCGCTGAACAACGTCAGCGAAATGACGCTGATGTCGCATTTTGCCGATGCGGAAAATCCGCAGGGCATTATTGAGCCGATGCGCCGTATCGAGCAGGCGGCGGAAGGGCTGGATTGCCGGCGTTCGCTGGCTAACTCCGCGGCGACGCTGTGGCATCCAGAAGCCCATTTCGACTGGGTGAGGCCGGGGATTGTGCTGTATGGCGCCTCGCCTTCCGGCCAATGGCAGGATATCGCCAATAGCGGTCTCAAGCCGGTGATGACGCTGAGCAGCGAAATCATCGCCGTGCAGAACCTGAAGGCGGGAGAGGCGGTGGGCTACGGCGGCCTGTATCGGGCATCCGGCGAACAGCGCATTGGGATTGTGGCCTGCGGTTACGCCGACGGCTATCCGCGCGTGGCGCCGGACGGTACGCCGGTGCTGGTTGACGGCGTTCGGACCCGCACGGTGGGCCGGGTGTCGATGGATATGCTGGCGGTCGATTTAACGCCTTGCCCACAGGCCGGGATCGGTGCGCCGGTAGAGCTGTGGGGCAAAGAGATCAAAATTGACGATGTCGCCAGCGTCTGCGGCACCGTCGGCTATGAGCTGATGTGCGCGCTGGCGTCCCGCGTTCCGGTGGTGACCGGGTAACTTGCCTGGACGGCGCTATTCGCCGGTCTGATGAGCCAGAATTGCAGTCAGTGACTGGAATTCTGGTTTTCCGCTTCCGCTAGTCGGAAAAACCGGCCCGATCGTAAACCGGGGAAACCCCCGCGTCAGCCGTATGTCGGCGGCGCCCGCCCGCTGCGCATCCTCGCCCTGTACGCCTCGTTCCGACCGCCGAAGGTCTGCCAGCAATACAGCGTGTCTGCCTGGCTTCTTGATTCGATTCCGTTGCCTGCTACGATCTGCTTAACGCAGGCTGCCATCGCCAGAGGCGTGGATGGCCCGAACGGGCGGATAACATGACGGACATCAAACCGAGAGATGCCTGTTCCACGGGATTGAGCCCTCAAACGTCCGGACGCATGGCAGACCGAGTTGGCGATATCCATCCCGACACTCCCGCTTGTGGCGCGGTAATTGACTGCCGTCTTCAGCGCAGGCAGTAAAAATCAGCAACCGACTACTTCTGGAAACAATGTCCAGCACCTGACTACAATGCCCCAGCGAGCCAACGGTCGTCATGTACAGAACCCAACACGGACAGCGAGATGCCAATGATGAGATTTACCCGCCCCCTGATTAAAGCTGGTTTAAAAGTGGCCTCGCTGGGGAAAAAAATAGCCATTGGCCTGCTTATCGTTATTACCGTTTTTATTGCCGGGCGTATTTACGAAACGCAGCGTGGGCCAGCACTACATCCGTGGCATACCTGGTCTGCTGATGAAATGTCGACAGCGGAGATTGACCGCTCGACCTTCGCGGGCTATCTGGCGCGAGAAGACGCGATTTTTCACGAGATGAAAATTCAGCTGACCAATACGCTTCCTGACGATCAAAAAACGCCGCTTAATCGGTTTTATGCCCAAAGCCAGGTCTACCCGCAACAGTTTCAGCCTGACTGGAATCGCTCCTTTGTGCTGCTGCCGGAGGGGACACCGCGCGGCGCCGCGGTGTTACTTCATGGCTTGACGGACTCGCCGTACAGCGTGCGCTATCTGGCAAAGGCCTACCAGCAGCAGGGGTTCGTTGCCGTTGTGCCGAGGCTGCCGGGGCATGGTACTGCGCCGGGTTCGCTGACCGCCGTTGACTGGCAACAGTGGATGGCGACAACGCGACTGGCGGTACGCGAAGCGACCCGACTGGCCGGGGCGAACGTCCCGCTGCATGTTATCGGCTATTCTAACGGCGGCGCGCTGGCGCTGAAATATGCGCTCGACGCGCTGGATGATAAGACCTTGTCTCAGCCGCAGCAGATAGTCCTGCTGTCGCCGATGATTGGGGTGACCGCTTTTGCCCGCTTTGCCGGGCTGACGGGGTTACCGGCGGTGTTTCCTGCTTTTGCGCGGGCGGCATGGCTGAACGTGGTCCCCGAGTTTAATCCTTATAAATACAATTCCTTTCCGGTGAAGGCGGCCCGACAGTCGTGGCTGTTAACCCAGGCGCTGCAGGAGAAAATTGTCCAGGATTCCCGCAGCCAGCGGCTCGCTGCGCTTGCTCCGGTGCTGACTTTTCAGTCGGTGATGGACTCCACCGTCAGCACCAGGGCCGTGGTGGATTCGCTGTATCGCTATTTGCCGGAAAACGGCAGTGAACTGGTGATTTTTGATATCAACCAGGCGGCGAATTTGCGCGCGCTGTTTCGACCCGCGGTCTACTCTGCGCTCAGCACGCTATTGCCGCCAGCGCCGCGGCGCTATCGCACAACGGTGATTACCAATGCCTCGCCCACCACGTATGATACCGTCGCTCGTACCACGCCAGCAGGCGCGCAAGAGGAGCAGGTGACGCGGCTGAACATGGCGTGGCCGCAGGATATGTATTCGCTCTCGCACGTCGCGGTGCCATTCCCGATGACCGACTCCCTGTACGGTCGCGAGCCGACGGAGAAGAACCTTTACGGCATTAGTATCGGCACCATTTCGCTACGCGGAGAGACCTCAACCCTCAGCGTAGGGCTGGATACGCTGATGCGCGTCACCTCCAACCCGTTCTTCCCATTTATGATGGAGCGTATTCAGCAACATATTCGCGGCGCTGTCCCGCCTTCTCCCTGAATCGGGATTATAATGCGAGGACATCCTTTGATTTCCCGACCGGCGCATACGCCAGATTCAATGAGCGTCGTGAGAATGTCCTGATTCAGTAATGGTAGGGTTTATCGCTCTGGGGGAGCGCCTTGCCGGCTACTATAGCCCTGTCATCAGGGACGCCTGTGACCAGCAAACTAGCGGCGGTGATATTGGCAAAGCGCGTTTATTATTCCCGGACTGAATCGTTACCGGTGATTTTTTAAGGAAAAACCTATGCAACATTGTCGGCTGATAGTGTGGGCAACCCTGATTATTTTCGCCACGGCGGTACAGGCTGAAGACCATGTTTACGGCGAACAGCGCATCAGCGGCTGGTGGAACTGGCTCAAAAACGATGTTTCGCAAACCTGGAATCAGCCGCAAAATTATGACCTCTATCTGCCGTTTCTTAGCTGGCACAACCGCTTAACCTACGATAAAGAGAAAACGGATAACTACAATGAGATGCCCTGGGGCGGCGGCTTCGGCGTCTCTCGCTATCACGATGATGGCGACTGGAGTTCGCTGTATGCCATGATGTTTAAGGATTCGCATAACAAATGGCAGCCGATCGTCGGCTACGGCTGGGAGAAGGGCTGGTATCTGGATAGCCGCCAGGATTTCCGCCTTGGCCTTGGCGTGACCGCCGGGATCACCGCCCGTGATGATTTTGCTAATTATGTCCCCTTACCGATTATTCTCCCCTTATTTTCCGCGAGCTATCAGCGGCTTAGCGTACAGTTCACCTATATTCCCGGCACCTACAATAACGGCAATGTCCTGTTTGCCTGGCTCCGCTATGGTTTTTAAACCCGGGTCAGCTGGGCGCCGGTAATTTAAAGGGTGATCACTTTTTTAGTGATGGAGTGGGATAACGCCAGCATGGAAATCAATACCGAGACGATAAACGTCAGGGCAATCAGCATTAATTTTGTGGTCAGCGAACCGATTGGGATAAGGGTGCTCAGGAGATGAAAAATTGAGTAATGGAGAATATAAACCCCGGTCATCGTTTTGCTGATTGCCGCCAGAATACTCTCTTTAAACTCGCTGTTTTTGCGAAAACGCACGCCGTTGGCCGCAATGACCAGCGCGACCACCAGAATATAAATTTGCGAACCGGTGAGAATGAACGCATTTCTGTCGGCCTTGAACAGGGCGAAAAAGAAATGGCGCTCGTAAAACCAGGTGAAAAGATAAATAAAGGGGATAGCAAACATCGCGGCTTTGACGACGTTATCGCGATTAAGCCAGCGCACGACCAGCGGGTCGCTAAACAGCTGACCGGTTAAATAAAACAACAGCCAGGTCCACAGGCGATACTGCGGCGCCAGGGTCAGCGCATGCACGTTGGGATAGAGGGCCGCCAGCAGGTCGTAACCATAGGAGAAAAGCAGTAATACAAACACCACGCCAAAGAAGAGCCTTCTTCGCTGGCTTAGCCACTCGATCAGCGGGTGGAAGGTATAAATCACAATAAAGGCGAAGACAAACCACGGCTGGATAAGATAGCCGCGCTGATAGGGCTCCCAGAGGTAGTAAATCGTCATCCAGAAAAGAAAGACGATCACCACGCTTTTAATTTTCCCCATCTGCCAGCTCGTGCTATGCCGGGACTGAGCATCGAGATAGCCGGCCACCACAAAAAACAGCGGCGTGGCGATGGTTGAGATAAACGTCAGAAAGCCGAGGATCCAGTGATAATCGTAATCATACCGATCCCAGGTGTTATAGATGGTAAAGAAGGTGACCGCCGTCATGCATCCCAGCGTTTTAATAATATTTAACCCGGTGGTGTTCATTGTGGTTACCGCATATCCTTAGGGTGGAAACAGGCGTAAATAACCGGAAGAACCAGGAGCGTCAGAAGGGTCGCAAAACCCAGCCCGAACATGATAACCACCGCCATACTCTGGAAGAAGACGTCCAACAGCAGCGGCGCCAGCCCGAGCACGGTGGTGAAGGCCGTGAGCAGTATCGGGCGTAAGCGCGAGGTTGCCGCATAGATAATCGCCTCGTGCTGCGGTTTTTCCTGTTTTTGTTGTTCAATCTCTTCAACCAGCACGATACCGTTACGGATAAGCATTCCGCTCAGGCTCAGTAGACCGATAAGCGCCATAAAACCAAAAGGGATGCCGGTAATTAAAAATCCCGGCGTCACGCCGATCAGCGCCAGCGGTACGGTCAGCCAGATGGCAATGGCATTCTTCAGCGAGCTGAACATCAACACGGTGATGACGAACATCACCAGATAGCCTAATGGCAGGGTGGTGAACAGCCCCTGCTGCGCTTCGCTGGAGTTCTCGGCATCGCCTCCCCACTCAATGCTGTAGCCGTGCGGCAGGCTGAGCGCGTCAATCTGCGGCTGGACCCGCGCCAGAATATCGCCTGGGGTTTGATTGCTCAGCGGGTCGGGGTCGGTCATCACCGTGAGCACGCGGCTGCGGTCGCGGCGCAAAATTAACGGGTCTTCCCATTCGAGGTTAAAGCCGCTGACGACGTTGCTTAGCGGAATGTACTGCTGACGGCTTTGGCTCCACACCAGCACGTTTTGCAGATGATTAGCATCCTGACGTTCGGCGGCCGGCGGGCGCACCACCACCGGCAGCAGATCGGCGCCTTCGCGATACAGCCCGGCGCGGCTACCGCTGAAATTCATCTGCAGCGCACTGTCGATATCTTGCTTATCCACCCCCAGCTCGCGCCCCAGGGTAGGGGAATACTGCGGGCGGATCGTTTTACTGCGGTTTTGCCAGTCGTTACGCACGCTGCCGACGGCCGGATCTGCCGTGAGGATCGTGCTTACCTGGCTGGCTATCAGCCGCAATCTGTCGGGATCGGGGCCTTTAATCCGTACCTCGATTGCGCTGTCGCCGGACGGACCAAACATCACCCGCTTGCTGCTGGCGTTCACCTGCGGATAGTAACGCGCAATATAGGCATCCACGTGACGAGTGAGGGCGTCAATGCTGCGCCGGTCGTCCATGCGAACCATGATCTGCGCATAGTTGCTGTACTGCCGCTGGCCGCTATAGGTGAGGATAAAGCGCATGCTGCCCTGACCGACGGTGGCCACGGTGGTGACGACGCCGGGCTGGCCGTTAATCGCGGTTTCGATATCGCTGGCCATTTTTTCCGTGGCGGCAATGTCGGTGCCGTAGGGCAGCCACAGATCCACAAAGAAGATCGGCGTATTGGATGACGGGAAAAAGTTCTGCCGCACCGAGCCAAATCCCCAGACTGCGCCAGCCAGCAGCGCAGCCATCACCACGAGGGTGACGGTTTTTTGCCGCAACAGGGCGTTGAGGATCCGCTGGTAGCTGCGGTAGAAGCGCCCGCGGTAAGGATCGGTCTCAGCGGCCGGCGCCGGGGATGCCGCGCCTTTAAACAGCCACCATTTGATCAGCACCGGGGTAATGGTGAGCGCCGAGAACCAGCTGAGCATCAGGGAGATTAACAGTACCTGGAACAGCGATTTACAATATTCCCCCGTCGAGTCCTGCGACAGGCCGATAGGTGCGAAGGCGAGGATCGCAATCACCGTTGCTCCCAGCAAGGGCAGGGCGGAACGGCGGATAACGTAGTTGATGGCGGTCAGCAGCGTTGACCCCTGCTGGCGGGCAATCAGCACCCCTTCGACAATCACGATAGCATTATCGACCAGCATACTGAGGGCGATAATGAGCGCCCCCAGCGAAATCCGCTGTAGCTCAATACCCCACAGGTACATAATCAGCAGCGTGCCCAGCACGTTGAGGGCCAGCGAGAACGCAATAATAATACCGCTGCGCACGCCCATAAAGATCAGCAGCACGCCGACAACAATGGCCAGCGCCATTAAGAAATTAGTGATAAAGCCGTTAACCGAGTGGCCAACTTCAGCCGCCTGATCGTAGAACAGATCGAGGTGAATCCCGGCGGGTTTTTCCGCCGACATTTGCGCCAGTTTAGCCTCCAGCGCGTGGCCAACATCGATGACGTTGACGCCGGGAATAAACGAGACGCCCATCGTCACCGCCTGGCGGCCGTTGGCGTGGTAGATGCTGGACGGGGATTCGCTCAACCCGCGCGAGATCGTCGCAATATCCCGCAGCCGGGTCGCCGCTCCCGTGCCATGCGGGTTGATCGGCAGGTCGCCCAGTTCGTCGATATTGTCAAATTCCCCGGTGGGATGCAGGCGAATGGACTCGCTGCCGGATTTTATCTCCCCGGCGCTGGAAACGACGTTCAGGCGACTGAGAAGAGCGGAAAGCTGATTAAGGGTAATGCCGCGGGCCGCCATTTTAGGCAGCGAGATATCAATGTTAATTTGCTGAGGGATCGCGCCGCCGATGGCGACCTTGCCGACGCCGGGCACCAGCACCAGCTCCCGGCGCAACTGCTCGGCATAGCGGACCAGCTCCGGATTGCTAAAACTGTCGCCGGAAATGGCAAAGAAGAAGCCAAACACGTCGCCGAAATCATCGTTGACGAAGGGGGAAACCACGCCTGGCGGGAAGAGGCGGGCCGCATCGCCCACCCTGCGCCGCAGCTCATCCCAGATTTGCGGCAGCTCATTGGAGTGGTAATTCGAGGCGATGTTCACCGTAATCTGCGAGAGTCCGTTGGACGAAATAGAGCTGACGTTATCCAGATAGGGCAACTGTTGCAGGGCATTTTCCAGCGGAAGGGTGACCTCTTCTTCGACCTGTTGCGCCGATGCGCCAGGATAGTGGGTAATGACCACCGCCGTTTTAATGGTAAAGGCCGGATCTTCCAGACGGCCGATATTGAGCAGGGCAAAAATACCGCCAATGCCCAGCAGCAGAATGGTTAACCAGACGCGAACGGGATTATTAATAAACTGGCGAGAGATATCCATTACAGGCCTCGTTCACGCGTCCAGATTCGAACCGGCTGTTGGGCATGCAGTTCGCTTACGCCAGCCGCCACAACGCGCTCGCCGGCGCTGAGCCCGTCGGTAATGACCACACCCTGGGTGGTTACCTGCCCGACACTCACTTTGCGATCTTCAAGATGCAGCTGTTCTCCATCGCCTTTAATTACCCACACGTGCGGCTCATTGCGCGGATGATTATCGGGATTGAACACCGCCTCAACCGGCACCACCAGCGCCTCACGACCCGCATTGGCGGGCAGATTTGCCAGATTCACCGTCACGGTTCCGCTGACGCCGCCCACCGCAGGGAAATCAGCCGGACGCGGCATGGTCAAAATCACCTGCCACGTCAGGGTATGATTGTCGCTGCTGCCGGAATGCTCTTTGTACTGGGCGGTGAACTGGCGCTCCGGCAGGGCGTTGATTTTCACTATCGGGCGGTACTGGGCGTTGCGAATATCAAAGGCGCTAAACAGGTTTTCCGGAATACTGAAGACCACATCAAGGAGATCGCTACGCGTCAGGGTCACAATGGTCTGGCCGGCGGCGACCACCTGGTGATTGCGGACCGGCACGCTGGCCGCTACCCCGCTAAACGGCGCGTTTAGCGTCATCTGGTCGAGCTCTTCGCGGGCAATTTTCAGCGCGGCATTTGCCGAGTCGCGGCTGGCGCGCTGGATGTCCATTTCAGCTTTCGAAATAGCCTGGCGGCCGGCCAGGGTCTGGAAGCGATCGAACTGCCGCTGCGCGAGCGTGGCGGCAGTTTGTCGTTCATTGAAGCGCTGTTGGGCTTCCCGCGCGTTCAGGCGGGCGAGGACCTGTCCTTGCGTAATGTTCGCCCCCTGGCGAACGTCGAGCGATTCAACCTGGCCACCGCGTTTAAAAGACAGATCCGTAGAGTCCCCGGATTCGATGCGCGCAGGAAAAATACGTTGCTGTGAATCACCGACGGCGGTTACCTCCACCGCTTTAACCATCCGCGGTAGTGGCGTGACCTGGGGTGCTTTCTGATCGCAAGCTGTTGTTATTAAAATAACAACAGGAATGAGAGAAAAATAACGCTTCACTGTATTCCCCTCAGTGTGAATAGATTTATTTTACATGTTTGTTACAAGCGCCATGATTATTCAGCCAACGCGGAGACAACGACATAAGTGAATAAACCTGTCGCCGTACAGGCAATGATTGCCAGGGCGATAAACAGGCTCAGACGAACCAGACTATAGCCAAACATCGCGCCTCCTTTAGTACTGGATATATAGTAAGTAAATTCTCACATGACTAATTATGGGGTGATTTTTGGAAGTACTATAGCTCCTGATTATGAGCATAGTCGTAGAAAAGCGGAAATGTTAAAAAGAGTAAAAATTGTCCTTATGTCGAAGTTTTAGCGCTGTTTCCAGCCGATTTGTCTGAGGTGGGCGGGCTCTGTGATATTTTTCAATATAATAACCGGTGGCTTAATCATGTTAACCGTCCTGTGCTACGTTTAATTATACCGACTTTTGTGCCAGCTTTTGTTTCTGAGATTATTTCCTCAATACGACACGTCAGGCGTTAATCGCCAACTATTCTATTGGTAATAAAAGGATTGTCTCTATGTATAAAAATATCCTGGTCCCGGTTGATGTCTTTGAAATTGGTCTCGCCGACAAAGCGTTATCCCATGCTCAGTTTCTTGCGCAAAGCGCTTCCGGGAAAATTCATTTAGTGCACGTAAACCCTCTGTTTTCCCCAGCGCTAACGCGCGGATTTATTTCCGATGCACGAAAAATGGAAGACTATCTGGTTAAAAACTCAGAGGAAAAACTGGCTGAGCTGGCCAAAAAGTCCACCTTGCCGGAAAGTGACATCCATATTCATGTCCGCAGCGGCAATATTCGTGATGAAGTGATCAAACTGGCCGACGAACTGCAGGCGGATGTGGTGATTATTGGCTCGCGTAACCCCAATATTCAGACCCACTTGCTGGGTTCCGAGGCGGCAAGCATCGTGCGTTATGCCCACGTTCCGGTTTTCGTTGTGCGTTAGGGGCGGCCTGATGCTGTTCTGATTTCCGTTACAGGAGTGAGGAGATAACTATGAGTACAGACAAACCGGCTGGCCCGTTCTACAAGCTCTCCGTCGATGAAACCCTGACCAGCACCAACAGTTCCTCCGAAGGTATTAGCAGCGCAGAAGCGGCCTCGCGACTCCAGCAGTACGGTGAGAATGCGCTACCCCAAAAGCCGGGCAAACCCGCCTGGCTCCGCTTCCTCGCCCATTTCAACGATGTCCTGATCTACGTCCTGCTGGCAGCCGCGCTGCTGACTGCGGTCATGGGGCACTGGGTCGATACCCTGGTGATCCTCGGCGTCGCGGTGATCAATGCCCTGATTGGCCATATCCAGGAAAGTAATGCGGAAAAATCGCTGCAGAGCATTCGCAATATGCTTTCCAGCGAAGCGGTGGTGATTCGTCAGGGGAACCATGAAACGGTGGCGACCACCGCGCTGGTGCCGGGTGACATTGTGGTGATCCGGGCAGGTGACCGAATCCCTGCCGACCTGCGGGTTATTGAAGCCCACAATCTGCGTGTGGAAGAGGCGATTCTCACCGGTGAGTCGACGGTCGTGGAAAAAAACACCGAGGCGCTGAGCGGCGAGCTTCCCCTCGGCGATCGCACGAACCTGTTGTTTTCGGGGACCACGGTCAGTTCCGGCGGCGGGAAAGGTCTGGTGGTGGCGACCGGCGGGGATACCGAACTGGGCCATATCAACCAGATGATGGCGGATATTGAAAAGCACCGTACGCCGCTGCTGGTACAGATGGATAAGCTCGGCAAAGCCATCTTTATTATCATCCTGGTGATGATGGCCGCGCTGTTCGTCTTCAGCCTGCTGTTTCGCGATATGCCGGTTTCAGAGCTGATGCTCTCGCTGATTAGCCTTGCGGTGGCGTCGGTGCCGGAAGGTTTGCCGGCGATCATCTCGATCATTCTCTCTTTGGGCGTGCAGACCATGGCGCGGCAGAAGGCGATTATCCGCAAGCTGCCGACCGTTGAGACCCTCGGGGCGATGACGGTGATCTGCTCGGATAAAACCGGAACGCTGACCATGAATGAGATGACGGTAAAAGCCGTCATTACGGCGGATACCGTCTATCGGGTGGAAGGCGATAGCTATGAACCGATCGGGAATATTCACCCGGTAGATGGCGCTGGGCCGGTTGTGGTGGCGCCCGGTACGCTGCTTGAGCGCTATTTGAGGACCATTGATTTATGTAATGACAGCCAGCTTATCAAGGATGAAAGCGGGTTATGGAAAATTACCGGCGGTCCAACGGAAGGGGCGCTGAAAGTGCTGGCGGCGAAAGTCGCGCTGCCGACTGTGGCCACCGAATTGCGCAGCAAAATCCCTTTCGATTCGCAATATAAATATATGTCGACGCTCTATCGGATCGGTAATGAAGAGATGATCTTAATCACCGGCGCCCCGGATGTGCTGTTCCGGCTTTGTCAGCAGCAGCAGACGGAGGATGGCCTGCAGCCGCTGAATCAGCCCTACTGGGAAGCGAAAATCGAAGAGTACGCGCGGGAAGGGTTGCGAATGGTCGCGGCGGCGTGGAAACCGGCGGCCAGCGGGCAAAGCGAGCTGACCCATCAGGATCTGCAGCAGGGGGTTATCCTCCTCGGCATTGCCGGGATGATGGACCCGCCGCGTCCGGAAGCGATTACGGCGATTGGCGACTGCCTGCAGGCGGGCATTCGGGTGAAAATGATCACTGGCGATCACCCGCAAACCGCGATGAGTATCGGCAAAATGCTTGGCATTGGCAATGCCGGCCATGCCATCACCGGGCGTGAACTGGAGGTGATGGACGACCAGCAGCTCAGCGAAGCGGCGCAGAAATTTGACATTTTCGCCCGTACCAGCCCGGAAGATAAATTCCGTCTGGTGCAGGCGTTGCAGAGTAAAAAAGAGGTGGTGGGGATGACCGGCGACGGGGTGAACGATGCTCCGGCGCTGAAGCAGGCTGACGTCGGGATCGCCATGGGCATCAAGGGAACCGAGGTGACCAAAGAGGCGGCCGATATGGTGCTGACGGATGATAACTTCGCCACCATCGCCAGCGCGGTCAGAGAAGGGCGTCGGGTGTACGATAACCTGAAGAAAACCATCCTTTTCATTATGCCGACCAACCTGGCGCAGGGGTTATTAATCATTATTGCGCTGCTGGCGGGGAACTTAATTCCTTTGACCCCGGTGCTGATCTTATGGATGAACATGGCGACCTCCGCCACGCTGTCGTTCGGCCTGGCGTTTGAGGCTGGCGAGAAGAACATTATGGCGCGACCGCCGCGCGATCCTAAACTGCATGTTATGGATGGTTTCGCTATCTGGCGGGTGATTTTTGTGGGTTCGATGATAGCCGTGAGCGCCTTTGTTCTGGAAGCCTGGCTCCAGCCACGCGGCTATTCGCCGGAGTTTATTCGTACCGTCCTGCTGCAGACGCTGGTGACCGCCCAGTGGTTTTATATGCTCAACTGCCGCGTCGCCGACGGCTTTTCTCTGAGTAAAGGATTACTGGCAAACAGAGGCATCTGGATCGTCAGCGCTGTCCTGCTGGCGCTGCAGCTGCTGATCATCTACGCGCCGTTTATGCAAATGCTGTTTGGTACCACCGCGCTGCCGTTCCGCTATTGGGTGATCACTTTTGTCATCGGATTTGTGATGTTCCTGATTGTCGAGGTCGAAAAACCGTTAACCCGGAAATGGCGCACCGCCTGATACATGAGGCTGTCGCATCGGACAAGGGCAGGCCCGCTTATGTTCAGCAGGCGTATTGTGTTAACCGTGGGGGAAATGGCGCTTCAGGCCGCATGAGCCGGCGTGGGATTAGCCATTCTTTTTGAGCAGGTCTGTCGGGCCCCTGTTGCCGGTGGCGGCGGGTAAAAATTCCGCTGGAATTTGAACCCGCCCCTTTGCCGCTTTCAGTACTCTCTGCCGATCGCCCATTTTTGCCAGCCAAAAGCAGGGGGCACAGGACGCTGGCATTTAATTAATCCCGGCATTTTTTGCCCAGACATTCATCTCCCGCTGGCTAATATTCCCCCCGCATACGATGAGCCCAATGACCGCATCTTTGGGAAGTTTGGGGATAACCGCATGGGCCGCAGGAATGAGCGTCCCGCTGGCGGGTTCCACCCATTGTCTGGCTTGCTCAGCAAAAGTGATCATCCCTGAGACGGCGTCGTTATCTGACACGATGACTATCTCTTCAAGGTAGCGCTGAGCGTGTTTCAGCATCAACGGATCAATCACCGGGACACCCAGCGTTGACACGGCGGAGGTGATATCGACATTTACAGGCTTGCCCGCTTTTAATGCCTGATACATTGAACTGGCGCCCACCGTTTCCACTCCCCAGATGCGGATGTGCGGGTTGTGGGATTTAAGCACCGTCCCCACGCCAGCCAGCATGGCACCGCCACCGACCGCAACAAACACGTCGGTTAAAGAAGGGCAATCCGCAATCAGTTCGAGCGCCAGAGTGCCATATCCTTCCGCGACACGGGTGTCGCGACAGTCATCAATGAGATGATATCCCTGTTGTGAAAGGTTTCTGGCCCGTTCAAAGGCGGCGTCGACATTTTCTTCAATCATGACCGTGGCGCCGGAATGACGTATTTTTTCAACGGATGAGGCCGGCGCATTTTCCGGCATGATGACGGTGACGTTGATATTGAGCGCTTTGGCAGCCTCTGCCACTGCGATACCAAAGTTACCGCCACTGACGGCAGCGAAGCGGTAATCTTTCCGCTCGCCGCTAAAAGCGGAAAGCAGGTTCAGCACTCCCCTGGCTTTAAATGAACCCCCGGTCTGCAAATTCTCCAGTTTAAGAAAAACCGCTCTTCCCAGCATATCCGATAATCCCGGAGACCAAACCGTGGGGGTTCGCACGACTGTATCTCTAACCCTTTCGGCTGCGGCGACAATGGAAGACACAGCCATGTAAGTCGTCATCGGTATATCTCCTGTGAAAGCTCTCGGGTAAAAGAGGTGAGGAAACAGGGGGCGTTTCCCTACGTCATCGCGGCCCTCAGGGCCGCCGATGCGCGTTTGTTGAGATGATTCTGGGGTCTGTATGCGTCGGTGCCATTCACCGAAGCGAGAGTAGCAAGAGGCGGATCACTCCGCCTCGTCTTCCGCCACGCGTACCCCGACCTTCAGCACGTGGTCTTCCTCTTTCTCCGCCACCGTCCACAGCATTCCGGCGAACTCCACCTGGTCACCGACAACCGGCGCGGCACCGAGCAGGTCCTGAATCACGTCCCCCAGCGACTGCTGGCGTTCGCGAAACTCCTCTCCGCCGTCAAGGCCGTAAATTTGCGCCACATCGGCGAATTTTGCGCTGGCGTCGAGAATAAAGTCGCCGAAGAAGCGCTGGTCGAGCGCCACCGGCGGCGACTGGCTGAACATTTTACCCAGCGCCGGCAGGTCGTGCTCGCGGCCGATCACGCAGAGAATATCGCCTTCGAGCAGGCGGGTGCTGCCGGTCGGGTGCAGCAGAACATTGTCGCGGAACAGGGCGGCAATGCGGGTTTCCGGCGGCATGTGCAGATCGCGCAGCGCCGCGCCGACGCACCATTTATCGGCGCTCAGCTGGTAAACAAACTGCTCCCAGGGGTTTTCCGGGTGAATATCCAGCCCGACGCGGGAGATGGGCCAGCCCACCGGCGGAACCACCACTTTGGCTTTTTTCGCCGCCCAGGAGAGGGACGTTCCCTGCAGCAGCAGCGAGACCAGCACCACGAAGAAGGCGACGTTAAAGAACAAGCGGGCGTTGTCAAGGCCCGCCATCATCGGGAAGACGGCGAGAATAATCGGCACCGCGCCGCGCAGGCCAACCCAGCTGATAAACACCCGCTCGCGCAGGTTAAAACCGCGAAATGGCAGCAGGCCGGCAAAGACCGACAGCGGGCGGGCGACGAAAATCATCCACATTGACAGCAGCAGCGCCGGGATGGCGATAGGCCACAGATCCGACGGCGTGAGCAGCAGACCGAGCACAAGGAACATGGCGATTTGCGCCAGCCACGCCAGCCCGTCAAAGTTCTGCAGGATCCCGTGGCGGTTGCGAATCGGCCGGTTGCCGAGCAGGAAGCCGCACAGATACACCGCCAGAATACCGCTGCCGTCCAGCGACGTGGTGACGGCAAAAATCATAATCCCGCCGCTCAGCGCCAGCAGCGGATAGAGTCCCGCAGGGAGCACGATTCGGTTAATCATCTGCAACAGCAGATAACCGCCGCCGAGACCAATCGCAATACCGAGGCCGAACTGCTGCACGATATGCACGGCAAACATCCAGCTCAGGCCGGTTTCATGCTGCTGAATCATCTCGATAAGGGTAATGGTCAGGAATACCGCCATCGGATCATTGCTACCGGATTCAATCTCCAGCGTGGAGCCCACGCGTTCGTTCAGCCCTTTGCCGCCGAGCAACGAGAAGACCGCCGCGGCGTCGGTGGAGCCGACAATTGCGCCGATCAGCATCCCCTCGATAAGATCGAGATGGAACAGCCACGCGGCCATCATCCCGGTCAGACAGGAGGTGATCAGCACGCCAACGGTCGCCAGTGAGAGGGCGGGCCAGAGCGCGACGCGAAACGAGCTCGCCTGGGTGCGCATGCCGCCGTCCAGCAGGATCACCGCCAGCGCCAGGTTACTCACCATGTAGGCGAAAGGGTAGTTGTCAAAAGGGATGCCGCCGATACCATCGACGCCGGCCAGCATACCGATGGCAAGGAAAATAACCAGAATCGGGATGCCAAGGCGTGAGGAAAAGGAACTCAATAAAATGCTACAGGTTACTAATACAGAACCCAGAATAAACAGACTAATGACCGCACCGGCGTCCAAAGTTGACGTACTCCTTACTGGCGTGAAGGTTTTATGAAAGTGACATCATTTTAACAATCTGCAGAGTATCCGAAAATGTGTAACGGAAGTTTTTATTCTGTCAGTACCGGATGCCCGCTGAGCGTTAAGGTGGTGGTGGCCGCGTTGTTCACCAGCAGCGCATTCGCGCCGAGGGGCAGAGTCACGGTCTGCTGCTCGTGGCCGAAGTCCAACCCGCTGATGAGCGGAACATCGAGCTGTGCGCGAAGATAATCACGGACCTGCGGTAAATCATAGCCCGCGTCGTAATCGTTAGGTCGGGCGCCGGTAAAGCTGCCGAGGACGATGGCGCGCTGATTTGCGAGGATACCACTATTGAGCAGCTGCAGCAGCATCCGTTCGACGCGGAACGGATGCTCGTTAATATCTTCCAGCACCAGAATGCCGTTGGCGATTTGCGGCAGCCACGGCGTGCCAATCAGCGAGGTTATCATCGCCAGATTGCCGCCCCACAGAGTTCCCTGGGCCCGGCAATCCGGGCCTTCGCCCTGCCACTCGAGGGTAAATTCCGGGTTGTGCAGCGCCTGCCAGAAGTGGTGTTCGGTAAACGGGTCCATGGTTTCGGCGCCAAAGTTACCGGCCAGCATCGGACCACTGAAGGTGATTATGCTACCCTTTGCCAGCAGGCCCATCTGAATCGCTGTAAAATCGCTGTGTCCGCAAATGATTAGCGGGTTCTGCCGCTGGCGCGCAGCGAGGGCCTGCCAGTCGATGTGCGGCAGCAGGCGGCTGGCGCCGTAGCCGCCGCGTACCGCCATCACGATGCGGTTAGCGCCGTCGAGGGTCGCCAGTTGGTTAATGTCGTTCAGGCGCTCATGCTCAGTTCCGGCAAACCGCTGCTGGCGGCGAGGGATGACCTCCTGGTGCAGGACCTGATGCCCGGCTTCCTGCAGACGTTGAACGCCGCGGTATGCTGCCTCCTGGTTGAGGCAGTAACCTGAGGGGGCGACCAGATAAAACTGAGACATGACAATTCCTTGCTAAGAATGAAAGGGTTATCATGCCGCCTGGAGCGATTATTGTCATCTCCAGGCGGCAAACTTCAGCCAATAAGGATAGATGTGTGAAATTGAGATGGTGTGTTTTTATCGTTGTATTGTTGGCCGGTTGTAGCTCAAAACAGGATTACCGTAACCCGCCGTGGAACGCTGAAGTTCCGGTTAAGCGGGCGATGCAGTGGATGCCGATCAGTGAAAAAGCCGGCGCGGCGTGGGGCGTTGACCCGCAGCTGGTGACGGCGATTATCGCCATTGAATCCGGTGGCAACCCGACGGTTATCAGCAAATCCGGAGCAGTAGGCCTGATGCAGCTGAAGCCTTCCACTTCCGGGCGCGATGTCTACCGGCGCATGGGCTGGCGCGGCGAGCCGTCGGTCAGCGAGCTGAAAAACCCCGAACGTAATATCTCGATGGGCGCGGCCTATCTGAGTATCCTTGAGAATGGCCCGCTTGCCGGGATTAAAGATCCGCAGGTGATGCGCTATGCGGTGGTGGTCTCCTACGCCAATGGCGCCGGGGCGCTCCTGCGTACCTTCTCCTCGAATCGTCAGGATGCGATTGACGAGATTAACGATTTGGATGCCGATGAGTTCTTTGAGCACGTGGTGAAAAAACATCCGGCTCCGCAGGCTCCGCGCTATATCTGGAAGCTGCAGCAGGCGCTGGACGCCATGTAGCCGCCTCCGCTCGCGCTGCGCTTCACGGGGCGACACGTCGGGTGTCATCCGTAGAGCACAGCGCGAGCGGAATGTTTTTCAGACAATCCTTAGAAGTCGTAGCCGACGGTGGCGGTCACGCTGCGTTCGGCTCCCCAGTAGCAGTTGCCGGTCCCGTAGCAGCCGGAGAGATACTCCCGGTCGCTGAGGTTATTGGCGTTAACCTGCACAAAAGCCCCTTTCAACGACGGCGACCAGACGCCGAGATCGGCGCGCACCATCGCATCCAGCAAGGTGACCGACGGCAGGCGCTCGGTATTAGCGTCATCCGCCCACTGTTTCCCGATATAGCGTACGCCAGCCCCGGCGCTGATCCCCGCCGGGAACTGATAGCGCGCCCAGAAAGAGGCCATCTGATCCGGCGTCAGCTGCGGCGTATTGTCGCTCGTCCCATCTTTGGTGTCCTGGAAGCGTAGGCGGTTCCAGGTGTAGGAGGCGAGGGTGCTCAGCTCAGGCGTAATCTGGTTGCGCATCTCCAGCTCCACGCCCTGAGAGTGAACTTTTCCTGCTGGAATAAAGGTCGCGGTGGCGATGTTTGGATCGCGCGTCGCCACATCTTTTTGCGTTAAATCGTAGACCGCGATGCTGTACATATCGGCGGAGCCCGGCGGCTGGAACTTCAGCCCCGCTTCCAGCTGTTCTGCAGTGGTGGGTTTCAGCAGGGTACCGTCGGCGCCCGGCAGCATCGCAGGGGTAATCGCCTGGCTATAGCTCAGATACGGCGAGAGGCCGTTTTCCAGGGCATACAGCAGCGATGCCCGGCCGCTGATATGGTCATCGGAGCGGCGGCTGGAGGTGCCGAAGGTATCGCTGACCTGCTGCGAAACAATACGGTCGTAACGCCCGGACACATCCAGATGCCAGCGCGCCCAGACCATTTCGTCCTGCAGATAGATCCCGGTCTGGTAATAGCGGCGGTTGTTGTTATCGCTGTAGGTCACGGTATGTCCGGTCTGCGCGCTATAGCCGCTGAACGGATCGAGAGGCGACGCGCTGCCGGCGCCGGTCCACAGATCGTTGCGGAAACGGTGATATTCTCCACCGAGGATCAGCGTATGGGCCAGTTCGCCGGTGGTGAAATCGGCGCGCAGGCGGTTATCGGTTGACCAGGCATCCAGCGAACCGCGCGAGCCGCTGTAGCCGCGCGCCAGACTATCGCTGTCATCAATCCAGCCGACCTGATACACCTGATCCAGCGATACGTTGGTGTGGGTATAGCTTCCGGCGGAATAGGCCGACCAGACGTCATTGAACTGGTGAGTGAACTCGTAGCTGTAGATCTGCTCGCGGCGCTGATACCCGTCTGACGGATCGCCTTCGTTGGTGCTGGTGGAGAGCTTACGCCCGTTGTGGGCATAGCGGGTGCCTTCCAGCGGCAGCGAACCGTGATAGCCGCCTGACGGATCTTTTTGCAGGTAGGCGCGCAGCAGCAGCGAGGTGTCAGTATCCGGTTGCCAGAGCAGGGAAGGCGAAATAGCGTAGCGCTCTTCGCGGGTGTTATCGTACTGAGTATCGCTGGTGCGCGTCATGCCGATAATCCGGTAAGCCCATTGATCGTTGAGGGCATCGGTATAATCGAAGGCGGCCCCTTTGGTGTTCTGCGTCCCGCCGCTGAGGCGGAAATGGCCTTCCGAGGTAAACTGCGGACGTTTGGAGGTCAGATTCACCACCCCGCCCGGCACGCTCTGACCGTACAGCGCCGAAGAGGGGCCGCGGATGACGTCAACCCGTTCAACAAACCACGGATCGATTTGCAGGACGTTGTGGCTACCGCCGTCGCTCATCAGGCGCATGCCGTCGAGAAACAGGTTATCAACATCACCGCCGTGGTAGCCGCGTAGCGATACCGTATCAAAGCGGGTTGCGCCGCCGCCGAAGCTGGAGTAAACCCCCGGAGTGTATTCCAGCGCCTGGCTGATGGTATTGGCTCCCTGATCATCCATCTGTTGACGGGTGATGACGGAGACCGATTGCGCGGTGGTAATCAACGGCTGATCGGTTTTGGTCGCGCCGGCCGAGGTTTTGGCGCTATAGCCCTGTGTTGGCGAGATGGCAGAGTCGATGGGTTGCGCGGTGACGATAACCGTCTCTTCCGCCAGGCTGGCAAACGGGAAGACGGTGGCCAGCGCGTACAGCAGCGCCGGGCGTTTGAAGATGACGCGAGCGGTCATGACATAATCCTGAGTTGACGTAGCCTGGTACTCCTGTACGCCACCACGCATAAAAAACGAAAGTGTCATCTTTCGTAAAAAAGTAATGCGAATTATTATCGTTTGCTTTCTCGCGATCAAGCGCGTTTTTGTCGCGCTCGCTGGCAAAGACCGCGATAAATATCAGGATGTTGCTGCGTAAGGGGCGCGTCATGCGCCCGAAGGGGGAGAGAGGGAAACCCGCTACCTACTAATTCAGGTGGGGGATAACGCGTTTAGCGACGGCAATTCCAGCCGATCAGCGCCCAGTCCCGGGCGTCAACCTGAATTGTCTCCGGGTTTTGCTGCGGATACCAGCGGGCGAGACGTTCCCGCTCGGCCGGGCTGAGTGCGCCGAACGCCGCCACGACGTTGCGCTCAAACAGCGGATAGCTGCTGTTATCCTGAGTGTCGCCATAAATAAAGTCGACGCTGGCATTAATCCCCATTTGATACAACACGTTCACGGCATACATATAGTTCGGCAGCGCCGCGCCGTCTCGTCCCAGCACGCGCAGGATCGTCGGCGAGGCAAACCCCGGGTTAACCAGATGGGTGGTGTAGACCCGCAGCCGCGCCTGACGATCGAGCTTCGTCATCGCATCGCGCAAATCGGCCACCAGGGTGGAACGGGAGGCGATGGCGATATCGCAGCGCGGTAGCCCCTCCCAGCTCTCTTCCCACGCCCGCTGGCGCCAGACCGCGTGGCGAACGCCTTGCGCCGTAGCCCGACGGGCGGCGACCTCCAGCATCCCCTGACTGTAATCGACGCCGCAGATCTCTTCGAGCTGGCTGGCCAGCGCCAGCGAGACGGTACCCGGCCCACAGCCCATATCAAGCAGGCTGCTGGCGCCGTGCAAATCGATTTTTGCCAGCAGCTGCTGCAGATAGCTGTCGATGACCGGGGCGTCGACGATGGCGATGTTTTCCGCCCGGGCATCCCAGTGGGCGGGCGGTTTCTCTTTCCGTCCTGCCAGAGCGAGCTGTTGTTGGTAGAGGCGGGCAAAATCGATATCGTCAATCAACATAAGAGTCTTCCATCAAGGCGGGTGACCTGAAAACAGCAGACTAACGCGATTGCGAGCCGCGCGGGAGAAAAAAACGCGGCGGTGAGCCCGCCGCGTACGAGGTTTACGGCGCCGGTTTTTTATCCGGTTCGGCGAGCGCATCGTTGGCGGCCGGCTGGGTGCTGACGGCCGCAGCGGATTTTTCCACATTCCCGATCGGGCGCGAGGCCGGCAGTGAATCGCACGGTTTCTCTTTCGGGCAGACCAGATCCAGCATTTTCAGCGTCACGCCGTTGGTCCAGCCGAAACCATCCTGCAGCGGATATTCACCGCCGCCACCGCCGGTGCCCGTCGAGCTGACATCATACTTTTCGACCAGTTTTTGTTGACTGTCGTAGGTATGCTGGACATTGCTGAGGAAGCGCCAGCTCACCTCCATCGCAATTTTCTGCTGGTCGTAGTTTTGTAGCCCCTGGGCGGCAACCCACTGCAGCGGCGCCCAGCCGTTCGGTGCATCCCACTGCTGACCGCTGTTCACGGTGGTCGTGGTTAAGCCACCGGGTTTCAGCAGCTGCGATTCTGCCGCCGCAGCGACCTTCGCCGCTCGCTCGCGGGAAGCGGCGTTTACGTACAGCGGGAACAGGGCCGCGGCGGTGAGCTGATTACGGACTTTATGGGTCTTGAGGTCATAATCGGCGTACCAGCCCGCTTTATCGTTCCACAGATATTTCTCCAGCGCCTTCTGGCGGTCGTTGGCCAGGGCATCGTACTGCGCCGCTTTGGCGCTGTCGCCGGCGGCCTTGCTGGCACGCGAGAGGGTCTTCTCCATGTGGAACATCAGCGCGTTGAGATCGACCGGCACAATGCTGGTGGTGCGGATGGTCCCCAGTTTTTTCGGGTCATCCATCCAGCGCGAGCTGAAATCCCAGCCCGAGGCGGCGGCAGAACGCAGGTCGCGATAGATCTCGGTCGCCGGGCGATTCGGGTTGTTTTTCGCGGTGGTGACATCATCGAGCCACGATTCCGGACGCGGGGTATCGTTATCATCCCAGTAGCGGTTCAGCAGCGCGCCATCCTCCATTCGCACCACCCGCTGGTTGGCTTTTCCCGGCTCCAGCGTATCGGCGCCTTTCATCCAGTACTGGTACTCTTTTTCCATCTGCGGCAGCCAGGTTTTCAGCACCCTATCGCCATCATGGGTCGCGAGGAGCTCCACCATAAACGAGAAAAACGGCGGCTGTGAGCGGCTCAGATAGTAGCTACGATTACCATTGGGAATGTGGCCCCAGGCATCGATCTCCGCCGCGAAGTTGGTCACCATATCCTCAACTTTATCCCAGTGCCCGCTCTCGGCCAGGCCCAACATGGTGAAGTAGCTATCCCAGTAATACACTTCCCGGAAGCGGCCGCCGGGAACCACGTAGGGTTTGGGCAACGGCAGCAAAGAGTCCCACTTTTCGACCTCAACGGTGCTGCGGGTCAGCACTGGCCACAGGCCGTCGATATGCTGACGCAGCGTCTGGCCCTTCGGCGGAACGTACCGATCATTGTCTTTCGGCAGGGTGAAATTCAGCTCGACGAAATGACGCAGGTCGAAGCTGGTCTGGTTTTTTTGCATGCGATAGTCGGCCAGGATCATCAGCGGATCGCTATTGGGGATCGCATCGGCAAAGGTTTTCTGGTCGGGGAAGAGTCGGGCATTTTGCACATCATTAAACAGCGGGCCGAGCATCACATCCGGGGATGACGGCACGGGTTTGGTTTCCACGGCCTGGGCGGCCAGCGTCGATAAAGCGAAGATCGCGCCCCCGAGCGCCAGAGATAAAGCGTAAGGCAACGTTGCGGGACGACGTGAAACCGATCTCGTCATGGGGAATTCTCCTTATCATTTCAGACGGTCTTGCCACTGCATTTGACCATCAGAAAACCTTAGACGAATATCTGCTATCCGGGGTGTTGCAGGTAACATTTTGCGTGAAAACAGACAATTTACCTGCCTGTCCTGGCAGACAAACAATAAGCAGAGCCGTGGAAATCGCCATGTCATCGCGGTGTGCTGTTATCGGTCGATCAAAGTCTGAGGAGAACTGCGGGTGAATCGACGTCATTTTCTGCTGTTAAGCGCGGCATCGCTGTGGGCGGCGGCACGTGCCGGGGCCAGCGATCGCCGGGATGAGGTGCTCAGCTTATGGCCTGCCGAACCGCCGGGGGGCGGCGGGCCATCCGGGGCGCCGCGGCTCTCTGCGCGCGGCGCGCTCACTCATATTGTCCGGCCGCAGTTGGCGGTGTGGCGCCCGGCGCAACCCCGTGGTCATGGCGTACTGATTGCCGCCGGGGGCGGCTACCGGCGCATCGAAATGGCGAAAGAGGCCTGGCCTGCCGCGCGCTGGCTGACGGCACGCGGCTATACCGCCTACGTCCTGAGCTACCGGCTTCCCGGCGAAGGGTGGGGCGCCGGCGCGCTGGCGCCGTTGCAGGACGCCCAGCGGGCGCTGCGGTTGATTCGCGCCCGGGAAGAACAGGTCAGCCTGCTGGGGTTTTCCGCCGGCGGGCATTTGCTGGGTATGGCGGCCTGCCGGGCCGATTTTGCCGCTTATTCGCCGCAGGATGCTCTCGATGACCATCCGGCTCGTGCCGATAAAGCCGCGCTGATTTATCCGATTATTTCGCTGATGTCGCCCTATAGCCATACCGCGACGCACCGGATGCTGGCGGGCGCCCATGCCTCGGAAGCGGTTGACCGCGCCTGGTCGGTGCAGACCTACGTCAATTCACAGACACCGCCCTGTTTTCTGGCTCAGGCGGAGGATGATTCGGCGTCCGATCCGCATAACACCCTGATCATGGCCGCCGCCTGCCGACAGCATCAGGTGCCGGTCAGCCTCTATCGCTATGCCCGCGGTGGACACGGTTTTGCCATGGGTCGTCCCGGTACGCCGACCGTCGAATGGCCGGAGCATTACGCGCGCTGGCTGAACGGGCGCTAACCCTGATGGCGCAGGCGCGCGATATTTGCTTCATGATGGTGCAAAACCGGCGTGGCATCGGCTATCGGGGTGATTGTTTTTTGCACAATAAAGCGGCGCATTGCGGGGAATTGCACTGGTCTCACGCCCTCTGCTACCTGGCATAATAAATGCTTATCTCTTTGCGGGGTTACCCCAACGTGAGTATAACCGGAGGAGACGGCCATGATAAAAATAACGCTTCCTGACGGGCATTATTATGATGAGATGCTTACCGCGCAGGGACAGCAGCGTCACCACTATAACGCCTGGTGGCAATGGTTTCACAACACCGATCAATTCTCTATCCGGCAAAAGAAAGAGCAGGCGGAGCTGCTTTTTCACCGCATCGGCATCACGTTTAATGTGTATGGGGAAGATGAAGGTACCGAGCGTTTGATTCCATTCGATAGCGTCCCGCGCATCATTCCCGGCGGAGAGTGGAAAAAGATCGATCGCGGTATTCGTCAGCGGGTCAAAGCGCTGAACGCCTTTTTGTACGATATCTACCACGAGCAAAATATCCTGCGCGCGGGCCTCATTCCGGCGGAGCAGGTACTGGCCAATGAACAATATCAGCCCTGCATGCAGGGCATCAATCTGCCCAATAATACCTATGCCCACATTACCGGCGTCGATATGGTGCGCAACAGCGACGGCCAGTATTACGTGCTGGAGGATAACCTGCGTACCCCTTCAGGGGTCTCGTATATGCTGGAAAACCGCAAAATGATGATGCGTCTCTATCCGGAGATGTTTGAAAATCACCATATTGCGCCGGTTGAGCGCTATCCGGGCTACCTGCTGCAAACCCTGCGTGAAAGTTCCCCGGTGGACGATCCCTGCGTGGTGGTGATGACGCCCGGGCGTTTTAACAGCGCCTATTTCGAACACAGCTTCCTCGCCCAGCAGATGGGAGTTGAGCTGGTGGAAAGCGCCGATCTGTTTATTAAATCGGGCGCGGTCTATATGCGCACCACCGAAGGGCCGCGGCGGGTGGATGTGATTTACCGGCGTGTTGATGACGCCTATCTCGACCCGCTGGCATTTCGCGCCGACTCGATGCTCGGCGTGCCTGGCCTGCTGTCGGTGTATCGCGCAGGCGGCGTGGTGCTGGCTAATGCGATTGGTACCGGTGTGGCGGACGATAAGTCGATCTACCCCTTCGTCCCGGAGATGATCCGCTTCTATCTTGGCGAGCAGCCGATACTGAACAATATTCCCACCTGGCAGTGTCGCAAGCCGGAGGATTTGCAGTACGTGCTGGGGAATCTCGAGAGGATGGTGGTCAAGGAAGTTCATGGCGCCGGGGGATACGGCATGCTGGTGGGGCCGCGTTCAACCAAAGAAGAGCGGGAGATGTTTCGCCAGCGTCTGTTGGCCAATCCGGCAAACTATATCGGACAGGAGACCCTGGCGTTGTCCACCTGTCCGACCTTCGTGGAGGGAGGGCTGTCGCCGAGGCATATCGATTTGCGTCCCTTTGTCCTCTCCGGCCAGGAGATTCGTCTGGTGCCGGGCGGTCTGACGCGGGTGGCGCTCACCGAAGGCTCGCTGGTGGTGAACTCATCGCAGGGCGGGGGCACCAAAGATACCTGGGTGATGGAGGATGGTGAATCATGCTGAGTCGGACTGCGAGTGAACTTTTCTGGATGGCGCGCTACCTGGAGCGCGCGGAAAGCTATGCCCGGGTGCTTGATGTGACGTGGAAACTGTCGATGATCCCGCGTCACAGCCAGCAGTCGCGGGATCTGGCTCTGCCGCTGAATTTGTCCTTAACCCATGAACTGTTTCAGGCGCGACATGCGCGCTTCACCATGAGCAATTTGCTGAATTTCTTCGCGCTCGACGGCAACAACCCCTGCAGTATTTACAGCTGCGTGGAGATGGCCTGGAACAACGCGCATGCGGTTCGCGGCAGCCTGTCCGCCGAGGTGTGGGAGTGCATCAACGCTACACGTATTGAACTGCGCCAGCTCCGCCAGCGGGGGATTAGCGAACTGGGTACCGATGGTTTTTTCGACTGGGTGAAGGAGCGGGTGCACCTGTTTCGCGGCGCGGTGCTGGGTACGCTGTTGCGCAATGACGCGCTGAGCTTTATCGGTATCGGCACCTTGATTGAACGGGCCTACGCCACCACGCAACTGCTGCTGATCAAGGATCAGCAGCTGAGCAGCGATCCGGATTCGGTACGCGAATACTACCGGCTGGACACCCTGCTTAACGCGGTCAGCGCCCGGGAAGCCTACAACAGTATCTTTCGCCAGCCGGTCACCCGGGAGACGGTGATGGAGCTGCTGATTTTGCGCAACGACGTACCGCGATCCCTGCGAGCCTGTATCTCCGATCTGATTGGTCAGCTGGAGCATATCGCAAACGACCGTTCACACCTGCCGCTGCGCCTGGCGCATCAGCTGAATGTCGATCTGCGCTTCAGCACCCGCGACGATCTGGCGGGCGCCGATTTACAAAGTTACCTCAACGGACTGCTGGCGCGTATTAATGCTCTGTCCGACAGCATCAGACAAACTTATCTGGAGGCGCTATGAAACTGGTCATCGATCACCTGACCCGCTACGGCTACGATGAAGAAGTGAAGTTTTCGACCCAGTACCTGCGCCTGACGCCGCGCAGCACCGGACGGCAAACCATTACCTCCTGGACCCTGACCTTGCCGGAGGGGGCGGCGGTGACGACCACCGACGCATGGGGAAATGTCCTGCATGTATTAACGCTCGACAATCCCCACAAAGAGATTGCCATCCGCGCCAGCGGGATCGTGGATATTGCCGAGGACAGCGAACAGAGCGATGTGGCGGAAGAGGAGCTGCTCTCTCCGCTGGTCTATTTACGCTGTACGCCGCTGACCCGCGCCGACGACAGGATTCGCGAATTTGCCCAGCGCCTGTATCGCCGCGATGAGCCGGAGGAGAGTCTGAATCAACTGATGGCGGACCTGCTGCTGAGAATGCCATACTCACCGGGAGCCACGCAGGTGCAGGACTCTGCCGCAGACGCCTTTGCCAGGGCAAAAGGCGTCTGCCAGGATCATACCCACGTCTTCCTCGCCTGCTGTCGCGCGCTGGAGATCCCGGCGCGCTACGTCAGCGGCTACGTTTACAGCGATAATGCCCAGCATGTCGCAATGCACGCATGGGCAGAGGTGTGGGTGAACGGACGCTGGCAATCTTTTGATATCACCAATAATACCCGTCACCTCAACCAGCATCTGCGGCTGGCGACCGGGCTGGACTATCTGGATGCCTGTCCGGTGCGCGGCACCCGGCTGGGCGGCGGCGGGGAAATAATGTTAACCAACGCTGAAGTGCGCGAGCATTCGCAACAGGCGCAGCAGCAATAAAGGCAGGAACAAAGAACGATGACCTACTGTGTGGCCATGTGTTTAGCGGATGGACTGGTATTTGCCTCCGACTCCCGCACCAATGCGGGAGTGGATCATATCGCGACCTTTAAAAAACTCCATGTGTTTGCCGAGGACGGCGAACGGGTCCTGGTGCTGCAGTCCGCAGGCAACCTGGCCACCACCCAGAGCGTCATAAGCCTGCTGAGTACGCGGATTGCGACTCAGCAGGAGCCTAATCTGCTGCAGGTGAGCTCGCTGTATGACGCGGCGATGCTGATTGGCAAAACGCTGCAGGAGGTGATTCAGCGCGATAGCAGCAATCAGCAGCACTGCGGCAATACCAATTTCAACTGCAACCTGCTGCTGGGCGGGCAGATTGCCGGAGAAACGCATCGCCTTTTCCATATCTATCCGGAAGGCAATTTTATTGAAGCCTCGCGCGATACCCCGTACTTCCAGATTGGCGAGAGCAAATATGGCAAACCGATCATCGATCGGGTGTTAAGCCGGGAGACACCGCTGGAACAGGCGATGTGCTGCGCGCTTATCTCGATTGATTCCACGCTGCGCAGCAATCTCTCCGTTGGCCTGCCGCTGGATACGCTGCTGTACCGCAGCGGGAGCCTGAGCAGCGCCGGCCAGCATCGCATCACCGAAAGCGATCCGTACTTCAACACCATCCGCAAGGCGTGGTCGGAAGGATTGCAAAACACGTTCCAGACCTTGCCGCCCTATGCGCCGGGCGGCGATCGCTAAGGCGCGGTCTGCGTTGAGAAATAGCGTCCCGGCGTCATGCCGGTCATGGTGCGGAAAAAGTAGATAAAGGCGCTGTCGCTGGCGAAATCCAGCGCCTGCGCGGTATCGGTAATGCGCTCTCCGGTGGCCAGCAGCTCCACCGCCTTCATCAGGCGCCACTGCTGCCGCCACTGCTGATAAGTCATCCCGGTATCGCGACGGAAAATCCGGCTGATGGTCTTTTCGCTGGCTCCGCAGCGGACCGCCAGCTGCTGCAGCAGCGGCGGCAGGGCGTCGCCGGCGAGCAGCGCCAGACGCTTATCCTGAGGCAGGGCGAGCATCATCGGCTCCTGCGCCGCGCTGCACATTTCCGCCTCGCAAAGCGCGGCGAGGTGCCAGCCGATACCGTTCTGCCAGTCACTATCCCACGGGCTGGCGGCGATTCGCTCCAGCAGTTCGCGCAGCAGCGGGCCGACGTTGAGGATCGCCGGATGGCGCGGGAGGGCAGGATAGTGGGTCGGATGAAACCAGACCGAGCGATAGTCGACGATGCTTTTCATCTCCGCACGGTGGTCCATGCCGGCCGGTATCCAGGCCGCCCGGGTGGGCGGCAGCAGGCACAGCAGCGCGCCGTTGTTGAGGGTCAGTCGTATGCAGCCCTGACGGGTAAAAAGCAGCTGTCCCATCCGGTGCAGGTGGCTGCCGGAATCATGCTGACCCAGCGCCGAGCACACGCCAATCACTCTGTTATGCAGATCCTCCGGATTAAATAGCGCATTCGCCTCGAGCCAGGCCATGATGTCTGATTTCCGATATAAAAAGTCATTATGTTTATAATGTACGATTCACCGCCCGCCTACAATAGCGCCTCTTAATTGTATCGGAGGTGATGATGTTCGGGCGTTCGGCCATGGTGCTGGTTACCGCATTATTGATGTTTCCGCAGATCGTGGAGACGATTTACAGTCCGGCGCTGACCGATATCAGCCGCTATTTTTCCGTCAGCGCGGTAGAGGCGACGCAGACCCTGTCGGTTTACTTTATCGGCTTCGCCATCGGCGTGCTGTACTGGGGACGATTCAGCGACCGCTATGGCCGGCGTCCGGCGCTGCTGGCGGGCCTCGCGGCCTATGCCCTGGGCTGCGTGCTGGCGCTGGCGGCGCGTGATTTCACGTTACTGCTGGTCGCCAGGATGCTGTCGGCGTTCGGTGCGGCAACGGGATCGGTGGTGAGCCAGACTATCCTTCGCGACCGTTTTAACGGCCGCCAGCTTGCCGCTCTTTTTTCAGTGATGGGCCTCGTGCTGGCGGTCAGCCCGGCGGCAGGCGTCTACCTCGGCGGAGCAATCGTTGCCGGCTGGGGAATGCACGGTGTGTTGACGGCCCTCGCGCTGCTGGCCGCGGTATTGCTGCTACTGTGCTGCTGGCTACTGCCGGAGACTCGCCCGTCGCAGCATGTTCACACCGCGTTTTTACCGCTCTTACGCCGGATGGCGACGGATAAGCCGCTGGCGCTGGCGGTCCTGCTGGTGGCGGCCTTCAACGTCAGTCTGTTCAGCTATTACAGCCTGGCGCCGTTCATCTTCGCGCAGCTGCGTCAGGGGAGCGTGATTTTTGGCTACAGCGGCATCGCGTTGGCCGTCGGATCGTTGGCCGGGGCGCTGTTCAATCGCTGGCTGCTGCGCAAAGCCGTCGCGGAAGCGGGAATATTGCTGCTCGCCTGTCTGATACAGCTGATGAGCAGCGTAGCGGTATTTTGCCTGCCGGATACGCTGCTGTTCCTGCTGCCGATGATCGGCATCACCTTTGCCTATGCCATGGCGATCCCGCTGCTGCTCGGCACGGCGCTGGGCGCATACGGCCACTGTCGGGGAACCGCCGGGGCTATCTTCGGCCTGGCCTATTATGTGCTGATTGGCCTGGGACTGGCGGCAGTGGGATGGGGGCAATCGCTGGGAGGGGCGCTGATCGTGTGCGCCAGCGTCAGCTGCATCGCCGGGCTATGCTACGGCTGCTGTTTGCGCACCGCGCGGGCAGAGGCGACCTGACCCGCCCGCGAGGCTCAGCGCGTGGAAGCCAGCCGTTCGCCGCTGGCGGCGTCGAAAAGATGGATTTTCTCGCGCCGTACCGCCAGCGATAAGGGCTGACGGATAGTCGCTTCGAGACGCCCGGCGACCTGGACATGGAGGGGGAAGCCCTGCCAGTCGAGATGCAGCAGCGTGGACTCGCCGGTGACCTCGACAATATTGACGACCCCCGGCAGTCCTTCGGCGGCAGGCTGAATATCCTGCGGACGCAGACCGACAATCACCGGCGCCTGACCCTGCTGTGCCGCCGCCGGATACCAGCGTTCAGGCAGGGCCAGCCACAGTTCGCCGCACTGCACGCCGGGCTGGCCATCGCGCTGCTGAATCTGCCCCTCCAGCAGATTCATCGGCGGGGAGCCGATAAAGCGCGCCACGAAGGTGTTGCAGGGGCGATCGTAAATCTCCAGCGGCGGCCCCTGCTGCACGATCACGCCATCGCGCATCACCACGATCTGGTCGGCAAGCGTCATGGCTTCAACCTGATCGTGGGTGACGTAAATCATGGTGGTGTTGAAGCGCTGGTGCAGGGATTTGATCTCGGCCCGCAGCTCCATGCGCAGCTGGGCATCGAGGTTGGAGAGCGGCTCATCGAACAGAAAAACCTGCGGATTACGCACCATCGCCCGGCCCATAGCCACGCGCTGACGCTGGCCGCCGGAGAGCGCTCGCGGATAGCGGCCGAGCAGTTTATCGATACCCAGCATACTGGCGATGTGCTGAACCTTGTTTTTCTGTGTCGCCTTGTCGACTTTTTTGACCTGCATATGAAAGGCGAGGTTTTCCGCCACCGTCAGATGGGGGTAGAGCGCGTAGCTCTGAAAAACCATGGCGACATCGCGGTCCGCGGGATCGAGATCGTTGATCGGGCGGTTGTTCATCAATATCGTTCCAGCGGACAGGCTTTCCAGCCCGGCCAGCAGGCGCAGCAGCGTTGACTTTCCGCAGCCGGATGGCCCTACCAGCACCGTAAAGCTGCCGTCCGGAATGGTCAAGTCCAGCGGATGCAGCACCGTCTGTTTACCGTACTGTTTGGCGACGTTTAGCAGTTCAACGCTGGCCATAGTCGACCTCCTCGATATGGTGTTGCAAGGTTCGCCAGTCGGGATAGCGACGTGGGGATGAACCGATCGCGTAAGCGGCCACGGCGTTGCCCCAACGTAACGCCTGTGAGGCCGACTGGCCGTTTAACAAACCGGCAAGAAACCCGGCATTAAAACTGTCTCCGGCGCCGATGGTGTCGATGACCTCAACCGGTTTCACCGGCGCGTGATGCCCCTGTTCCGCCGTCCACCACCAGGCGCCATCGGCGCCGCATTTGACAATGCAGCCGCCCCGGCCGCTGAGACGCGCCGCGAGGTTGCGGGCCGCCGTCGGCAGAGGGTCCTGGTTCGCCAGGCCAAGCGTTTCGACTTCATTGAGCAGCAGCCAGTCGCAATCGCCGAGCCAGCGGTGGGTCGCCTCACGCAGCGCGCTGTCCCAGTTGTGCGGCGGCCAGCCGGTATCGACCGCCACCTGAAAACCGCGGTCGCGCAGGGTCGTCAGCAGCCGCGGATAGTCCGGCAACAGCGCGGTGCATAAGAAGGTGCCGCAGAGCAGCAGAATATCGCCGGGCGTCGCCCTGGCCGGGAGTTGAGTCAGGATGTCGTCGGCGGACAGGCGGGTGATATGTCCATAGTTGCTGAGAAACGAACGCTCTTTGTCGGGATGCGTCACCGCCACCGTCAGCGAGGTCTCGCAGGGATACTGCGGCCAGCGTTCGGCGCTGCCGGGGAACTGTGCCGCCAGCCAGGCGGTAAAGGCGTCGTCGCCCTGGCAGCCGACGGTGCAGTGGGGGAGCTGCATGGCCGCGGCCGCCAGCGCGCAGTTACCCGCTGAACCGCCGGGGCGCAGCGCGCTGTGTTCCAGCATCACCTCGGTGCCGGGAGTCGGCCACTGCGCGAGGGTTCCCATAACTAAATCAATATTGTAATTACCTGCGATATAGAGCACAGGCGCGGTGAGCGTTTGCATAGTTATCCTTTACTTCCACCGTGAGTGAGACCGCTGACCAACGTTTTTTGCAGCCAGATGGCGATAAACAGCGGCGGGACCGAGGCGAGGATGCCGACCGCCGCCACCAGTCCATCGTCGGTGGCGCGCCCGGCGGTGAATCCGGCAATGGTGACCGGCAGCGTCTGGGCGGCAATGTTGCTGGTAAACAGTAGCGCATAGAAAAACTCGTCCCAGGCCAGCAGCCAGCCGAACAGCGCCGACGCCCCCAGCATGGGTTTTGCCAGTGGAAGGGTGATGCGCAGTAGCACCTGCCAGACCCGCAGACCGTCAAGTCGGGCGGCCTGCTCAATATCCTGCGGCAGCGCGTCGAACTGATTTTTCACCATCCAGGTGAGAAACGGCATAATCAGCGAACAGTAGACCAGCACCAGCCCGCTGCGGGTATTCAGCAGCCCGAAATGTTCGAGAATAAAATAGAGCGGCAGCACGAAGGCCACCGGCGGCACCATATAGATGCCGAGCCCGGCGTACAGCCAGCCGTCGCGTCCGGGGTAGCGCGAGAAGCTGAAGGCGGCGGGCACCGCCAGCAGCAGCGACACCAGCGTCGCCCCAGCGGCAACCAGCAGGCTGTTGCGCAGGGCGGGGAGAAACAGCGCGCCGGGCTCACCGGGCTGCAGCGACAGCAGACGGGCGTAGCGGCTGAAGTCCCACTGACGCGGCAGCCACTCCAGCGGCACCCGGGTCAGATCGGCCGCGGCGCTGACGCTCATCAAAAACAGCCACGCCATGGGGGCCAGGATCGACAGCGCCACCAGCAGGGCCGCCAGGTAGCGCAGCAGAATACGCAGTTTACGTTTCATCATGAGTGCTCCGGCGGCGCTGACGCAGCAGCATAAACAGATACAGGGCGATCAGCAGGGCGCACATCAGGGTCATCAGGATGGCGTAGGCCGCGCCGCTGCCCGCCCGCAGGTAGCTAAAGGACTCCTGGTAGACGAAGAAACTCAGCGTGCGGGTACTGTCCAGCGGCCCGCCGCGGGTCATTACGTAGATGATATCGAAGACCTTAAACGCATCGATGGTGCGCAGGACCAGGGCCACGCCGAGCGGGGCGGCGATCGCCGGGAAGGTAATGGCGCGAAAACGCCGCCACGACGAGGCGCCGTCAAGGCGAGCCGCTTCGTATAAATCCTCCGGAATGGATTGCAGCGCGGCCAGCACCAGCAGGGTGACCAGCGGATAGTTCTTCCAGATATCCGCCAGCATCACCGCGTTGAGGGCCGAGTCCGGCGACCCCAGCCAGCTGCGGTAACCGTCGATAATGCCCCATTGACTGAGCAAGGCGTTAATACTGCCGTAGTCCGGGTTGAAGTTGAGCCGCCACATCATCGCGTTAACGATAGTCGGCAGCGCCCAGGGCAAAATGACCAGCACCCGCAGGATATTGCGTCCGACAAATGGCTGATTGAGCAACAGCGCCACCAGCACGCCGATAACCCCTTCAATGGCGACAGAGACCACGGTGAAGTAGAGGGTGCGGGCGAAGGCGGCGCGAAAATCCGGGTCGGTTAACGCATACAGATAGTTATCCAGCCAGAGGTAATTCGTCACATCGCCATTGCCCACCAGCGCGGTGTCGGTAAAGCTCAGCCATAGCGTGCGCGCCAGCGGCCAGGCCGTCAGCAGAAACATCACGATCAGCATGGGTGCCAGAAGCACCCATGCCTGACGCTGCTCGCGTTGTTGCAAACTCAGCATCAAATGTCCTTAACGCAGGCGCGCCGCGCTTTTGTCGACGGCTTGCATCGCGGCATCCGGGGCGGCCTTGCCCTGCAGAACGGCCTGAAGCTGCTGTTGTAAGGCGTTGGAGAGGCGCGAGTAGTCCGCGGTTTCCGGACGCGACAGCATCACGTTCAGCGATTTATCCGCTGCGGCGATCAGGCTCTCCTGACCTTTCGCCACCGCCGGGTCCTGATAGGAGGATTTCCACACCGGCAGGCTCAGCTTCGCATATTTATCCTGCACCGGTTGCGAGGTCAGATAGTGAATATACTGCCACGCCTGTTCCGGATGCTGGCTGGCTTTGGCAATGCCTAACCCCATTGAGCCGTTCACCGCGCCGGGTTTATCCGGCGTATCGCCGGGGGCCGGCATAATGCCGACATCGCCCGCTACCTTACTTTGTTTCGGGTCGTTGGCCATGTTGTACATATAGGTCCAGTTCAGGGCAAATGCCGCGTCGCCGTTGGAGAAGGCCTTGCGCACATCCTCTTCCAGATATTCACGGGAGGCCGGATTGCTTAACCCGTCATCCAGCGATTGTTTCATCAGCGTAACTGCTTTCAACGACGCCGGAGTGGAAAAGTCCAGTTTGCCGTTCTGATAAAACTGCCCGCCAAACCCGGAGACGAGGGTGGTGTAGTCGCACACCAGCGCTTCTGCCTGCGACCAGCTCCACACCAGCGGGTATTTAACGATACCTTTATCCTTGATGATTTTGGCGTCATCCAGCACCTGTTGCCAGGTGGTCGGCATCTGCTTGATCCCGGCTTTGTCCAGCATCGCTTTGTTGTAGTAAAGATACTTGGTGTCGAGGATCCACGGCATGCCCAGCGTTTTGCCTTTGTAAACCACGGTATTCATGGCGCCGGGGAAAACCTTCTCCCGTTCGGCGGCGGGAATACGTGCCGAGACATCCTGCAGGAGATCGAAGTGGCTAAATTCGGCAGGCCAGATGGCATCGAAGAGCACCACGTCGTAGCCGTTGCCGCCGGCTCCGCGTGCGGCAACGATTTTGTCATGCAACGCTTCGTAGGGGACGAACTCAAGGTTGATTTTGATATCCGGGTTTTGTTTTTCGAAATCGGCGGTCATGGCGCGAATGTCATTTTCGCTGTACGCCGCCTGGGTCATAAACAGGGCGTTAACCTGGGTGGCCGCCGCCGCACTCCCGCTGATGACCAGCATAGCCAGCAGACCGGCTTTAACCCGAAATGCACTGTAGTCGTTCATGTTGCTCTCCGCGGTACTGAAAAGAGGGATATGATTTATTAAATCAATTTGATTGATTTAATCGGGGCGACAATACGGCCCAAACGTCATTCGTGGCCCTTAGCATAAGCGTAGCAAAGCTTATGCCACCCGAAAGGGGGGAGGAGAATGTCGTTGCGCGAATTGTGACGCTGGCTAGAATTGCAGCATGATGCGACCAGGAAGGGACGGAATGAAAACCTCGGGAACGAACCTTGAACACGCGCGAGTACACAACCGGCGGGTGGTGATTGAGGCCGTGCGTCTGCACGGTACGCTGACCCGGGCGGAGCTGGCGCGAATTACCGCGCTGACGCCGCAAACGGTCTCCAATATTGTCGCCGAGCTACAGCAGATGGGGTTGCTCACCAGCCATGAACCGCGTCGCGCCGCAGGACGCGGTCAGCCGGCGGTGCCGGTGAGCCTCAACCCCGCCAGCGCGTGGTCCATCGGGATCCATCTCGACCATCAAACCTTGATCATCGTGCTGGTGGATCTCACCGGCGAGATCCATTTCCGCCGGCTCATTCTGGTGCAAAAGCCCCAACCTGGTGCCACCTTTGCCCGCATTGCCGAGGTGGTGCAGGAGATGAAAGCGCTACCCGGGCTCGACTGGAGTCGGGTGCTGGGCATTGGCGTAGTGATGCCTGGGCCGTTTGGCGTGGAGGGCATTTCATCGACCGGGCCGACCACTCTCAACGGCTGGGAGGGGGTGGATGTAGCGTCGGAGCTGGAGCGGATAAGCGGTCTGCCGGTCACCCTGGAGAATGACGCCACGGTGGCGGCTATCGGCGAGCGCTTCCACGGGGTGGCGCGCCAGCTGAATTCGTTTGTTTATCTGTATATCGGCACCGGGCTTGGCGCCGGGATCTTCACCGACGGCCATATCTATACCGGCCACGCCCACAACGCCGGAGAGGTCGGGCATATCGTGGTGCAACCGGGAGGGCGCGCCTGTTACTGCGGTAACCAGGGCTGTCTTGAACGCTACGTTTCTCTGCAGGCGGCCTATGAGTTTTGCGGTCTCGACCCCTACCGGGCGCTGCCCGAGGACCTGCTGGCGGTGGAGGCCTCGCTGTTCGATCGCTGGGTGGAGACGGCGTTACCGTCGCTGCGCCAGGCCATTAATTTGCTGGAATGCGTTTTCGATGCGGAAACGGTGGTGGTCGGCGGCATGATGCCCGCGCCGCTGCTGGAGAAAGTGCTGGCCCGCCTGCCGCCGCTGTATCAGTCGGTGCGCGGGCGTTATCTCCCGGCAATGCGGGTGAAAATGGGGATGACGGGCACCGACACCGCCGCCCTCGGCGCTGCCGCACTGCCGATCTTTGATGAGTTTAATCCGCAGTTTCAGGCATTGATGAAGTAGGCCGCCGGCGCAATTTCGCAACGCCCGCACCGTGCGTCGCGGATGAGCCCACGCAAAGGACCGCCGGCGGGGGCTCGGACCACGCGGTTAAAGGCGTTGATTCACTCTTTCGCCAGCGGCAAGTTGTGGATCTGCAGTACCGCTCTGGCGGCTTCCTGACCCTTTTTGATGAAATGCTGGCTGTAAAAATCGATGAACTCGTCGGCAGGCTGGAAGTTGTGCGGCGTCAGAGAGACGGAGAACATCGGGACTTCGGTGGCCAGCTGGGCCTGCATCAGACCGCTGACCACGGCCTGGGCGACAAAGTCATGGCGATAGATACCGCCATCGACCACCAGCGCGGCGCACACGATGGCATCATAGCGTCCGCTTTTTGCCAGCTTCTGCGCCAGAAGCGGCATTTCAAATGCGCCAGGGACATCCCAGCTGTCGAGCGAATAATCAACCTGCTGACGGTCCAGCTCCTGCTGAAAACCGCTCTGCGCCTGGCTGACGATGTCACTGTGCCAGTTAGCTTTGATAAAGGCGACGTTTAACGATGGCATGGCATACTCCTGTAAAATGACCGCATCAGGCGAGTCAAAGAATGTTGATCTTCAGGTCTTATACTCCGCGAGCCGTTTCAGGCCCCCACCGGGCGATGCTCTCATTCGCTCGGTTTACGTGCTTTCACCCGGAGCTCAGGTCCTGTCTCATTAGCTAAAAGCGCTGGCGCATTCAGCAGCGTTCGGACGGGATCCGGTCGTTAACATTATACTGTTATGTCAAGAGACGATAGCCGTTTTTATCCGCCGCACGCCGTGGAATACCTGTTCTCGGCCTGCGGGCGGCGCGGGCGTCTCATGGGGGGCCGGGGGCGCTATCCCGCCGGGCAGAAAAGTGCGCGCATCATCATTTTCTGGCAAAGCTAAGTGATTTAAATACTTTGTTATTTTCCGCGTTTTCTCTCATCTTCTGGAGGCAAAAAGTTACGCGGAGAGAGTACCGGTAGTGATGACACAGCACTCGTCGAAGTATCTGCATCAGCAGCAGCGCGATCTGATTCGCCAGCTTTCCCGCCGCTGGCTGTGGCGCAGCGAATTACCCACCTGGCTATTAATTATTGCGGTCTACAGCGGCTGGTTTATGACCCTGATCTACTGGCAGACGCTGGGGCTTTTCCCGGCGACCGTGCTGCTCATCTGGTTTACCGCCTGGTATATGTCGTTGCAGCATGAGCTGATCCACGGCCACCCGACGCCCTGGCGGTGGTGTAATCAGCTGCTGGGCACGCTACCGCTGGCGGTGTGGTATCCCTACGGGCTTTATCGCGATTCGCATCTGGCGCACCACAATAACGACCGGCTGACGCTGCCGGTGGATGACCCCGAATCCTACTATTTTAGCGCCGAAAGCTGGCGCCGTTTCTCGCCCTGGCAGCGTAAAGTGATCCATCTGCGCAATACGTTTTTCGGCCGTCTGCTGCTGGCCCCGTTGCTGGATATTGTGCAAACGCTCGCCAGCGCGGTGAACGCCTTTCGCTATCGCCAGGGGAAAGCGATGATCATGTGGCTGGTTCACGGCGGATTGCTGGCCGCACTCCTGACGTGGATGGCACGCTGTGATTTTTCGCCGCTCTATTTCGTGGTGGTCATCAGCTACCCGGCGCTGGCGCTGACCAAAATTCGCTCCTTCCTCGAGCATCGGGCCGCTGACGACCCGCTGGCGCGCTCGGTCATCAATGAGGCCGGGCTGCTGTGGCGGCTGCTGTTTCTGAACCTGAACTACCACTCCGTGCATCATGATCTGCCCGGCGTACCGTGGTACGGTCTGAGAAAACTCTATCTGCTGGAGCGGGAGCGCTACCAGCAGCGTAATCACGGGTTCGTGGTGCGCGGCTATGGTGAGTGGCTGCGCGCCTTTTTCTTCAGCGCGGTGGCGGTGAACGCCCATCCGGGGATCGGGAAAGCCTCCCGGGCAGGAGAGCAGGCGGGAGAAAGTGATGAGTCATAGCGTGAATTTGCCGATGTACGCGCTTCACCCGCCGGAGAACCAGGCGTTAGAAGCCGCGGTGCGGGAGCTGTTGCTCGCCCGAGGCATTGCCGTGAGTTCACCATCGTCGCCGCCGGCGGACTTACTTTCGCACTGGCGTCAGCCGGATCTGCTGCTGAGCCAGACCTGCGGCTACCCGCTGGCGACTTTGCTGCCGGAGGTTCAGACGGTGGGCTGTTTTCACTATTCGGCGCCCGGCTGCGCAGGGATTGATTACCGCAGCCTGCTGGTGGCCCGTAAGGCGGATAACACGCGGCCGCTCGCCGATTTCCGTGGGCGGCGGGCGATCTGCAATTCGCCCGATTCGCAGTCAGGTTATAACGTCTTACTGAAAATGGTGGCTCCGCTCGCCCACGAGGGGCGCTTTTTTTCCGGGGTCAATTTCAGCGGCAGCCACCGACAGTCGCTGCTCGGCTTACAGCAGGGGGCGGGCGATATTGCCGCCATCGACTGCGTTAGCTGGGCGCTGCTGGCGCGCCATGAACCTGCGGTACTGGAGGGGTTGTGCGTTATCGGCCAGACGCCGTCGGCGCCAGGGCTGCCGCTGATTACCGGGCCGCAAACGACAGCGCAAACCCTGGCCGGTTTGCGATCGGCGCTGCGGCAGTTGGTCAGCGATGCGCAATATCGGGAGCGCTGCGACGCGCAGTTTATCTGCGGTTTCAGCCCGGTGACCCGGGAGCCCTATTCCAGACTGCTGGCGTGGCGCGAAGAGGCGCGACAACTGGGCGTGACGCAACTTTGACAGACCGGAGAAGGTTGACCTCCTCCGGTCAAGGCGTCGCGTAGGTTGCCGCCTGCTAGCGGGCAAAGCGGTTATCGGCCTTCGGCAAGCCCAGTTTTTCCCGCAGCGTACCCGGCGGATAGCTCTTTTTCATGGCACCGCTGCGCTGAAGAATCGGCACCACCTGCTCGACAAAACGGTCAAAATCGCCAGGCAATAGCGGGAACATCAAGTTAAATCCATCGGCAGCGCCGGCGCGCCAGATCTCGATAAGCCCGTTGGCGACCTCTTCTGCGCTGCCAATCAGCAGCCAGCTATCGGAGCTTTGCAGCAGTAAGCGGCCCAGTTCCAGTATGGTCAGCGCCGGGTCGTAGTCGCGGATCAGCCGCAGCGCGGTGCGAATGCCGTCAAACGTCTCTTCATCCGGCAGCGGCGGCAGCGGTTGGTCGACAGCGCAGGTCGAGAGGTCCATACGCAGGTAGGAAGAGAGCAGGTCGATGGCCATTCGATCGCTCATCAACCGGTTGTTGAGCTGCTGACGAGCCTCCTTTTCGCCACTGGAGTTCACCACCACCGGCAGCACGCCGGCGATGATTTTGAAGTGTGCCGGGTCGCGTCCCTTCGCCAGCAGCCGCTGGTTCATCTCCTGGCGATAGCGCAGCCCCTCTGCAACGGATTTAATAAACACGAAGTGCATATCTGACCAGGTTGCCGCCAGCTCTTTCCCTGCCTCCGACGATCCGGCCTGTACCAGCAGCGGATGGCCCTGCGGCGGGCGCGGCACGTTCAGCGGTCCGCGAACGTTAAAGAATTCGCCGTGATGGTCGAGGTGATGGACTTTCTGTTTGTCGGCAAACAGACCGCTCGCTTTGTCGTACAGGACGGCATCCTCTTCCCAGGAGTCCCAAAGCCGGGTGACGACATCAATAAATTCACCGGCGCGCTGATAGCGGTTGTCGTGCCGGGGCAGCTGCCGGAGGCCGAAATTGGCCGCCTCTTCCTCCAGCCACGAGGTGACGATATTCCAGCTTGCCCGGCCATTACTCAGGAAATCGAGCGAGGCAAAGTAGCGTGCAAGGTTGTAGGGTTCGTTATACGACGTCGACGCCGTCCCCATCAGGCCAATATGCTCGGTGACGGCCGCCAGCGCGGCGAGCAGGGTGATGGGTTCCAGCCGGGCGTTGGCGTAGTGGGTCAGACCGCTGGGCACCGTATCCCAGATAGCAATATGATCGGCAATAAAAATGGCATCAAGCGTGGCCGCCTCGGCTTTCCTGGCCAGTTCGGCATAATAACTAAGGGTAAAAATTTCTTTTCCCGGCGCCTGCGGGTGACGCCAGGAGAAGCGATAATCGCCCTGGGGATTGAAGAAGAACAGATTCAGAATCATCGGGTTTTTAGACATCGTCGCGCTCATTTGGCTGATGGCCACTCCCTGGCCGGATGATTAAGGGGTCGTCAGGTTGGCATTAACCCATTGTTCGGCCACGGCCGCCGGGTCCTTATGCTGAAGATCCACCTGCTGGTTCAGCGCAATCAGCGCCGCATTGTCGAGTCTGGCGGAGACCGCATTGAGCACGCTGCTGACGTTCGCCGACAGGCTGGCTTTGCGCACCAGCGGCACGACGTTCTGGCTGGGCTGTTCGTGCTTATCGTCGGCTAAGACCACCCAATCCTCTTTGGCCAGATTGCCCTGGGTAGAGACCACCGTGGCGACGTCGATTTTGCCGGAGTTCAGCGCCAGACGAGTCAGCGGCCCGCCCATATCCAGCGATTTCACCGCCTTAAACTCAAGTCCGTAGACGCGCTTGAGCCCCGGTAAGCCGAGTGCGCGCACCGCCAGCTCCGGCGGCCCGCCGATGGTCAGTTGATGGGCGATAGGCTGAAGATCGGACAGTTTCGTCAACTGGTATTTCTTTGCCGTGTCCGCGCGTACCGCCCAGGCGGTAATCGACGTGGCCGGGGAGGGGTCAAGCAGCGTGAAATCGGCGGGCAATACTTTCGCCAGCTCGGCGCTCACGTCGCTCTGGCGCGTAGCCAGGGTTTTCCCGTCATAATAGTTAAGCAGGGCGCCAAGATATTCCGGCACAATATCGATCTCGCCGCTCTTTAGCGCCGGCAGAATAATCTCGCGGTTGCCGAGATTAAGCCGGGTTTTGACCTCGATATTCTTTTTCTTTAGCGCGCTGGCGTAAATATTGGCGAGAATAGAGCTCTCCGTAAAATTGGCTCCGCCGATAGTTACGCTTTCTGCCAGCACACTAAAACTCAAGCTGAATAATCCGGCGGCGAGGAGAGATAAACGGAACCGTCGGGCGTTAACAGGGAACCCCAATATATGCTTCATAGTGCCTCTTTATATGCAGATGATTTATGGTTGTTGTTTAATACTCTGGTGCGATGGCGGTATGACTCCATTTCCGGCTACAGCAGCTGAACAGCAGTTCACTGCCGATAGCCAGTAGCGAGACTACCAGCGACCCGGCAATAACCTGTGGAATATCGCGCTGACCAAGACCGTCGATCAGGAAGCGCCCCAGACCGCCCAGGCCGGCGTAGGCGGCGACCACGGCGGTGGCGATCAGCTGTACCAGCGCGGTGCGCAGTCCGGCGATAATCAGCGGCGCCGCCAGCGGGATACGCAGTTGCCACAGGCTTTGCCATGGCGTCATTCCCAGCGCGGTGGCGGCGTCGCAAAGCGGGCGATCGGCATGATAAATACCGACCCAGGTATTGGTCAGCACGGGGGGAATCGACATGGCCACCAGCGCGGCAAAAACCGGCACATCATTAAAACCAAATAAAATAATGCATAGCAAAATAAGCCCTAATGAGGGAATGGCGCGGCCAATATTAAACAGATTAATAATAAGGAAGGCGCCTTTCCGCCAGTAGCCGAGGGCAATACCCAGCGGCAAAGCGATGGCCGATGAGCAAGCGATGCTGATCAGCACATAATAAATATGCTCGCGCAGGCGCAGTAAAATACCCGCATCGCCGAACCAGTGTTCGGGTTGTGAAAACCAGCGGACGGTGGCCAGTAATATATCCATTAGCGTGCCCAGGGCGTAAGCCAATAGCCAACGTGGGCGATCAGCGAGTCCAGTAAAAACGACAGCACGAGGCTTAATGCCAGGCTGACAACAATGGGAGTGAGAAAATCCTGATTAAAGCCCGCCAGCAGCAATTGCCCCAGACCGCCCTGGCCAATCAGCGCGGTGACGGTGACCAGCCCCACCAGCGTCACGGAGGCAATCCGCAGACCGGCAAACAGAGAGGGCACCAGCAGAGGTAACTCAATATCCATAAACCGGTAGTGGCGCGTGTAGCCGAGCGCGCGCGCCGACTCCAGCACGGCGGCGGGCAGTTTTTCGATTCCGGCGATAACGTTACGCAGCAGGATCAACAGTGAATAGATGGTTAAGCCGATGACCGAGGTTGTCAGCGACAGGCCGGTAAAGGGCAGTAACAGAATAAATAACGCCAGCGACGGGATAGTAAAGATGACCCCGCAAAGATAAATCAAAGGCTGAGCGGTGGCGGGCCAGCGTAGCGTTACGACCAGCAGCGCGCCCGTTAACAGCGTGCCAAAAAACAGCGAGATGCAGACCAGCTGCGTATGTTGCCACAGCAGTTCGCCAATCAGGATTTTGTTGTCAACCATCCACTGCCAGTCAATCATAGCGGCGAATTTCCACGTGGCCATCCAGCACATGCTGGAGCAGGGCATGAGAAATGGTGCCCTGATATTGACCATTGCTGTCCACGTGCACCAGCACGCCCCCCGGCGCATCCAGCAGCGCGCTATAGGCAAAACGCAGCGTATTCAGGGCCTGCAGCGGCTGAACAATCGGCAGCGTGACGCGTTTATCCGGGTCGAACCAGTGGAGGGGACGGCGTTCTTTATCCAGCACCAGCCGCAGCGGGCTGGTGACCGTCGGATGCGCGGTGGCTATCGGGGATAAACCTTCGTCAACCAGCGTGACATCATGTCGCGGTAGCTGGCCGACCTGAATCATCCCCAGCCGTTTCAGGTTGGGTTCGGGACCGATAAAGCGTTGGACAAACTCGCTCGCCGGGTGCGCCAGAATCCGGTCCGGCGTATCACACTGCGCCAGCACGCCCCCCTCCTGGAAGATGGCGATCTTATCTCCCAGCCGTATGGCCTCATTGATGTCATGCGTCACCAGCACGATGGTCTTATGCAGGCGCTGCTGAATAAGCAATAGCTCATCCTGCAGACGCTCGCGGACCACCGGGTCAATGGCGGCGAAGGGTTCGTCCATCAGCAGAATCGGCGGATCGGCGGCTAACGCCCGGGCAATGGCGACGCGTCCCTGCTGCCCGCCGGAGAGCTGATGCGGGTAGCGCGCCAGCAGATGACGGTCTAGCGACATTAAGTCCACCAGTTCATCGATGCGGGCGCGAATTTGCGCTTTACGCCAGCCCAGCAGGCGAGGGACCGTGGCGATATTTTGCGCCACGGTACGATGGGGAAACAGCGCGGCGCTTTGCATGACAAAGCCAATTTTACGCCGCACCTGAATGATATCGGCCTGCGCGATGTTAACGCCCTGGACATAAACGCTGCCGGCGTCCGGTTTATCGAGTTGATTAATCATGCGCAGGATTGTGGTTTTGCCGCATCCGCTGGGGCCGACAAACGTGCAGAATTCACCGTTATTAATCATCAGGTTAAGGCCGCGTATTGCCGCATGCGCGCTGCCGGGATAGGTCTTGTGAATGTTTTCTAATCTGATCATGGGGAATTGTAGCACTCTGAATTTATTGAGAATTTATGGCTTTTACGGCGGCACGAATAAAATACAAATTACAGAGCGGCTATGGGGAGGGCAAATACGTTATTCGCAATTGCATAGTTGGAATCTGTTCAATTCTGTCCCACCAGAACGCAGTTTTTATCTGGCCCGGCCGCACAGGGCGCGTTTTTGTTCTGCAGGCGTGGCGAAAACGACGATTCTGCTGCCGTTTGGCGCGATGAAAGGGGGAGGCGCAGAATATTGATTTCAGAATTTGTGATGTATGGCACAAACGTCTATGGATGAAAGTTTTTGTCGTATGAAAAGTTACATTTGATTTTAATCAAGAAATTACGTGCTAAAAATTATGAAAAATGCAGAGTTAAAATTGTATGCAAAATGCTAATGCGTTGTGTCTGTTATTTTGCGCAATAATGAATGAAAGATACTTTTACAAACAACCAGGGGCGAAAAGTGTGACCCCATACGATTTTTAAAAAAAGAAAAACCTGATTTCTCATTATATTTTATTTTTTACACTAACAGTTGCATAACAATATCGCTGAATAATTGCACGCTGAAGGTTGAAATATCATGTTTAACTTCTTTCAAAATAGCTCAAAAACTAACCTTTGTTATCCCCATAAAATATTGTTATCCCCGCATCTTTTTTTGACGAAAATCATGCAAAAAATCGACATTTAATTACTAATGAATTGATATTGTTGTATTTATTTCTGTGTGAATTGGTCAGGGAAATATCTGTCAGAGGTGTTTGTGAGTGGTCTCACATAACCCTGCGATCGCCATTTGCTACACTTCACCGCGTCGAAAAGATAATTAAAGCAGGTTGATATGAATACGATTCCTCTGCCAAAAACACAGCACCTGGTCGTTTTCCAGGAAGTTATCAGAAGCGGTTCCATCGGCTCGGCAGCAAAAGAATTAGGATTAACTCAGCCCGCAGTGAGTAAGATCATTAATGACATTGAGGCATATTTTGGCACGGAGCTGGTGGTGCGTAAAAATACCGGCGTCACCTTGACCAATACCGGTCAGGTGCTGCTGTCCTGGTCGGAATCCATTACCCGTGAAATGAAAAATATGGTCAATGAAATGCACAGCATGACCTGTAACACGGTCGTCGACGTCTCGTTCGGTTTTCCGTCGCTGATTGGCTTCACCTTTATGTCTGACATGATTCACAAGTTCAAGAAAGTGTTTCCTAAAGCCCAGGTATCGATGTACGAAGCGCAGCTCTCCTCGTTCCTGCCGGCCATTCGCGACGGGCGGCTTGATTTCGCCATTGGCACGCTGAGTGATGAAATGAAGCTCCACGATCTGCACGTGGAGCCGCTGTTTGAATCGGAGTTTGTGCTGGTGGCCAGCAAGTCACGAACATGCACCGGCACCACCACGCTGGCGTCGTTGCAGAACGAACAGTGGGTGTTGCCGCAAACCAACATGGGTTACTACAGTGAACTCCTCACCACGCTACAGCGCAGCGGCATCAACAGTGAAAACATCGTTAAAACCGACTCCGTCGTCACAATTTATAATCTTGTTCTCAATGCTGATTTCCTGACAGTTATTCCTTGCGATATGACGACGCCCTTTGGCTCCAACCAGTTTATTACCATCCCGATTACCGAAGCCTTACCCGTTGCCCGCTATGCGGCAATTTGGTCAAAGAATTACCGCATTAAAAATGCCGCCTCGGTATTGGTGGAATTAGCAAAAGAATATTCAGCATCTGGCGGTTGCAGAAAAAGACAATTAATTGAAGTTGATTAGTTAAACAGATTTATTCTTGGTTATAAATTCATATCATCGCGCTGATTATCAGCCGGTGGTACCGGCTAACTATACCCTGAATAATTCAAATCGTAGCGTTGGCGGGAACATAATCCTGCCGGGATAAATACGCTTTGAAACATGACGGGATTATTATTTGATATCCAGTTAAGAGGCTATAATGCATATTACATACGATCTCCCGGTTGCCATTGACGATATCCTCGAAGCAAAGAAAAGACTGGCAGGAAAGATTTATAAAACAGGCATGCCGCGCTCTAATTATTTTAGTGAGCGCTGTAAAGGTGAAATATTCCTCAAGTTTGAGAATATGCAACGCACCGGGTCGTTTAAAATCCGCGGCGCCTTTAACAAACTCAGTTCACTCAGCGAAGCTGAAAAGCGTAAGGGCGTGGTGGCATGTTCCGCCGGCAACCATGCGCAAGGGGTTTCGCTCTCCTGCGCCATGCTGGGAATCGACGGCAAAGTGGTGATGCCAAAAGGGGCGCCGAAATCCAAGGTCGCCGCCACCTGTGATTATTCGGCGGAGGTGATCCTCCACGGTGACAACTTCAATGACACCATCGCTAAAGTCAGCGAAATTGTCGAAATGGAAGGTCGCATATTTATTCCTCCGTATGACGATGCCAAAGTTATTGCCGGGCAGGGGACCATTGGTCTGGAAATCATGGAAGATCTTTATGATGTCGATAATGTGATTGTGCCCATCGGCGGCGGTGGTCTGATTGCCGGGATCGCGGTAGCGATTAAATCGATTAACCCGACAATTCGAATTATTGGCGTGCAATCAGAAAATGTCCACGGTATGGCCGCATCTTATTACGCCGGCGCGATTACCAGTCACCGAACGACCGGCACCCTGGCCGATGGCTGCGATGTTTCACGTCCGGGAAATCTCACTTACGAAATCGTTCGCGAACTCGTCGATGATATTGTTCTGGTTAGTGAAGATGAAATCCGTAATAGCATGATCGCATTAATTCAGCGCAATAAAGTTATTACTGAAGGCGCCGGGGCGTTAGCCTGCGCCGCTTTATTAAGCGGGAAGTTAGATAGCTATATTCAGAACCGGAAAACCGTCAGCATTATTTCTGGTGGCAATATCGATCTTTCTCGCGTTTCGCAAATTACTGGTTTAGTTGACGCTTAATCTTATGTTGAGGACAGGATATGAGTACTACTGATAGCATTGTATCCAGCGAGACAAGACAGTCATCCTGGCGTAAATCGGACACCACGTGGACCCTGGGATTATTTGGTACGGCCATCGGCGCCGGGGTGCTCTTTTTCCCCATTCGCGCCGGATTTGGCGGTTTAATCCCGATTCTTTTAATGCTGGTTTTAGCCTATCCGATCGCCTTTTATTGCCACCGGGCGCTGGCCCGGCTCTGTCTGTCCGGTTCGAATGCCTCCGGTAACATCACCGAGACGGTGGAAGAGCATTTCGGGAAAACGGGTGGCGTGGTCATCACGCTCCTCTACTTCTTCGCCATTTGCCCGCTGCTGTGGATTTACGGCGTCACCATTACCAACACCTTTATGACCTTCTGGGAAAACCAGCTGCAGATGCCGGCGCTGAACCGCGGCTTTGTGGCGCTGTTCCTGCTGCTGCTGATGGCGTTTGTCATCTGGTTCGGTAAGGATCTGATGGTTAAAGTGATGAGCTTCCTGGTCTTTCCGTTCATCGCCAGCCTGGTGCTGATTTCCCTGTCGCTGATTCCCTACTGGAACTCTGCGGTTATCGATCAGGTGAACCTCAGCGATATCGCCTTAACCGGGCACGATGGCATCCTCGTGACCGTGTGGCTGGGGATTTCTATCATGGTTTTCTCCTTTAACTTTTCGCCGATTGTCTCCTCGTTTGTGGTCTCTAAGCGGGAAGAGTATGAAAAGGATTACGGCCGCGATTTTACCGAGCGCAAATGTTCGCAGATTATCTCCCGCGCCAGTATGTTGATGGTAGCGGTGGTGATGTTCTTCGCCTTCAGCTGCCTGTTCACGTTGTCGCCGGAAAACATGGCGGATGCGAAAGCGCAGAACATTCCGGTGCTCTCTTACCTGGCGAACCACTTTGCCTCCATGTCCGGCAGCAAATCGACCTTTGCAACGGTACTGGAGTACGGCGCATCGATTATCGCCCTGGTGGCTATTTTCAAATCGTTCTTCGGCCACTATCTCGGTACCCTCGAAGGGCTGAACGGACTGGTTCTCAAGTTCGGCTATAAAGGTGATAAAACCAAAGTTTCTACCCGCAAGCTCAACACCATCAGCATGGTCTTTATTATGGGTTCCACTTGGGTGGTGGCGTATGCCAACCCAAATATCCTCGACCTGATTGAAGCGATGGGCGCGCCAATTATTGCCTCACTATTGTGTCTGTTACCGATGTATGCCATCCGTAAAGCGCCGTCGCTGGCGAAATATCGCGGCCGGCTGGATAACGTGTTCGTCACCGCGGTGGGTTTACTGACCATTCTGAATATCGTCTACAAACTGTTTTAATTCAGCTCAGGATCAACGGAGTGATGAAATGAATGAATTCCCGGTAGTACTGGTCATTAACTGTGGATCGTCTTCTATTAAATTTTCAGTCCTTGATGCAAGCAGCTGTGATGTTTTAATGGCGGGAATTGCCGACGGGATTAATTCTGAAAACGCTTTTTTATCTATCAACGACGGAGAGCCAGTTAAGCTGGCTCAGCGTAACTACGAGGGCGCCTTAAAGGCCATTGCCTTTGAACTGGAAAAACGGTCGTTAATCGACAGCGTGGCCTTAATTGGCCACCGTATTGCCCACGGCGGAAATATATTTACGCAGTCCGTGGTGATTACCGAGGAGGTGATTGACAATATCCGTCGGGTGTCGCCATTAGCGCCGTTGCATAATTACGCCAATCTTAGCGGCATTGCCTCAGCGCAACAGCTCTTTCCGGGGGTCAGGCAGGTGGCGGTGTTTGATACCAGCTTCCACCAGACGCTGGCGCCAGAGGCCTATCTCTATGGGCTGCCGTGGAAGTATTTTGAGGAGCTCGGCGTGCGCCGCTACGGTTTTCACGGCACCTCGCATCGCTATGTCGCTCAGCGGGCGCAGACCTTGCTGGCGCTGCCGGAAGCGGATTCCGGGTTGGTTATCGCCCACCTGGGCAACGGTGCCTCTATCTGCGCCGTGCGCAACGGGCAGAGCGTGGATACCTCAATGGGGATGACGCCGCTGGAAGGGCTCATGATGGGCACCCGCTGTGGCGATGTCGACTTCGGCGCCATGGCATGGATCGCCTGCGAAACCAACCAGACCCTCAGCGACCTTGAGCGGGTGGTGAACAAGGAGTCCGGGCTGCTTGGCATTTCCGGCCTCTCTTCCGATCTGCGGGTGCTGGAGAAGGCCTGGCACGCCGGTCATGAGCGCGCCCGGCTGGCGATTAAAACCTTTGTCCATCGGATTGCCCGCCATATTGCCGGTCATGCCGCATCGCTACATCGTCTCGACGGAATTATTTTTACCGGCGGTATCGGTGAGAACTCGTTATTAATTCGTCGCCTGGTGATTGAACATCTGGCGGTACTGGGGGTCACCCTCGATCCTGACATGAATAGCCTGCCCAATTCCCACGGCGAAAGAATTATTTCCACCGACTCCGCCCGGGTTATTTGCGCGGTTATCCCGACCAATGAAGAGAAAATGATTGCCCTCGATGCGATTCACTTAGGGAAAATTAACGCACAAGTGGAATTTGCATAATTTATTTTTTTGTCCTGCAGAGAGACTATTTTTCATGAAGGTAGATATCGATACCAGCGATATGCTGTATGCCGAAGCGTGGCAAGGTTTTAAAGGGACGGACTGGCAAGCAGAAATTAATGTCCGTGATTTTATTCAGCACAACTATACGCCATATGAAGGGGACGAATCCTTTCTTGCCGAGGCCACGCCGGCAACCACCGCACTGTGGGAAAAAGTGATGGCGGGAATACATATTGAAAATGCGACCCACGCCCCGGTCGATTTCGATACCAATATAGCCACCTCGATTACCGCGCATGCTGCCGGTTATATTGAACAGGAACTGGAAAAGATCGTTGGGCTGCAAACGGAGCAACCGCTGAAGCGCGCGCTGCATCCGTTCGGCGGCATCAACATGATCAAAAGTTCTTTCGATGCCTACGGTCGTGAAATGGATCCGCACTTTGAATATCTGTTTACCGACGTGCGTAAAACGCACAATCAGGGGGTGTTCGATGCCTATTCGCCGGATATGCTGCGCTGTCGCAAATCCGGCGTGCTGACCGGGCTGCCGGACGGCTACGGCCGCGGGCGCATTATCGGCGACTATCGCCGCGTGGCGCTGTACGGTATTCGTTACCTGGTGCGCGAACGCGAGCTGCAGTTTGCCGATCTGCAGTCCAGCCTGGAGTACGGGCAGAATCTGGAAGCGACGATTCGCCTGCGCGAAGAGCTGGCAGAACACCGCCGCGCGCTGCTGCAAATGCAGGAGATGGCGGCGAAGTACGGCTGCGATATCTCTCGCCCGGCGTGCAATGCCCAGGAAGCGGTACAGTGGGTCTATTTTGCCTATCTGGCGGCGGTCAAATCGCAAAACGGCGGCGCCATGTCGCTGGGCCGCACCGCCACTTTCCTCGATATCTACATTGAGCGCGACTTCAACAGCGGGCGCTTAACCGAGCAGCAGGCTCAGGAGCTGATCGACCACTTCATCATGAAGATCCGCATGGTGCGTTTCCTGCGCACGCCGGAATTCGACACGCTCTTCTCCGGCGACCCTATCTGGGCGACCGAAGTGATCGGTGGCATGGGGCTGGACGGGCGGACGCTGGTGACCAAAAACGCCTATCGCTATCTGCATACGCTGCATACCATGGGACCAGCTCCGGAACCAAACCTCACCGTACTCTGGTCAGAAGCGTTGCCGATCGCCTTCAAAAAATATGCGGCTCAGGTTTCCATCGTCACCTCCTCATTACAGTATGAAAACGATGACTTAATGCGGGTCGATTTTAACAGCGACGACTACGCCATTGCCTGCTGCGTCAGTCCGATGATTATCGGCAAGCAGATGCAGTTCTTCGGCGCGCGCGCCAATCTGGCGAAAACCCTGCTGTACGCGATTAACGGCGGCGTGGATGAGAAGCTGAAAATTCAGGTCGGGCCGAAAACGGCGCCGCTGATGGATGAGGTGCTCGACTATGACACGGTGATGAACAGCCTCGATCACTTTATGGACTGGCTGGCGGTGCAGTACATCAGCGCGCTCAACATCATCCACTATATGCACGACAAGTACAGCTATGAAGCTTCGCTGATGGCGCTGCATGACCGCGACGTGTATCGCACCATGGCCTGCGGCATCGCCGGGCTGTCGGTGGCGACCGATTCGTTGTCGGCTATCAAGTACGCGAAGGTAAAACCGGTCCGCGACCATACCGGGCTGGCGGTTGATTTTGTCATCGAAGGCGACTATCCGCAGTATGGCAACAACGATCAGCGGGTCGACAGTATCGCCTGCGATCTGGTCGAACGCTTTATGAAGAAGATTAAAGTGCTGCCGACCTACCGCAACGCTGTCCCAACCCAGTCGATTCTGACCATCACCTCCAACGTGGTCTATGGGCAGAAAACGGGCAATACCCCGGACGGTCGCCGGGCCGGTACGCCGTTCGCGCCGGGGGCGAACCCGATGCACGGTCGCGATCGCAAAGGGGCGGTGGCGTCATTAACCTCCGTCGCTAAGCTGCCGTTCACCTACGCCAAAGACGGTATCTCCTATACCTTCTCTATTGTCCCCGCCGCGCTGGGCAAAGAGGAGGCCACGCGCAAAACCAACCTGGTGGGGCTGCTGGACGGCTACTTCCACCACGAAGCGCACGTTGAGGGCGGACAGCACCTGAACGTCAACGTCATGAACCGGGATATGCTGCTTGATGCCATCGAACACCCGGAAAACTACCCGAACCTGACGATTCGCGTCTCCGGTTACGCCGTGCGCTTCAATGCGCTGACCCGCGAACAGCAGCAGGACGTCATTTCACGCACCTTTACCCAGGCGCTGTAGCGCCGGAGGAACGATGAGAAAGATAATTGCAACCCCACACGCGCCGGGGGCCATTGGCCCCTATGTTCAGGGCGTCGACCTCGGCTATCAGGTCATGACATCGGGACAGATTCCGGTCTGCCCGCAGACGGGAAAGATTGCCGACAGCGTGGCCGATCAGGCGCGTCAAAGTCTGGAAAACGTTAAGGCGATCGTGACGGCGGCGGGGCTGGAGGTGGGCAGCATCGTGAAGACCACCGTATTTATTACCGATCTCAATGACTTTGCCACCATCAATCAGGTCTATCAGCACTTCTTTGATGAGCATCAGGCGACCTACCCGACGCGCAGCTGCGTGCAGGTTGCCCGCCTGCCAAAGGATGTGAAGCTGGAAATTGAAGCCATCGCGGTACGCGACCTCTGAGGCAACGGCGGCGGGGCGTACCTGTTTTTGCCCTGCCGTCCAATTCCTGTGACTTCTGTTCTCCACGCAACGGCAACCCGAGGATGGGGATATGATTAGCGCATTCGATATTTTTAAACCCGGCATTGGTCCTTCCAGTTCGCACACCGTAGGGCCGATGAATGCCGGAAAACGTTTTATCGACCAGCTGGTGAGCATGGGCGACATCGCTCCTATCACGCGCATCGTGGTCGACCTGTATGGTTCTCTGTCGCTGACCGGTAAAGGTCATGCCACCGATGTCGCGATTGTTATGGGACTGGCGGGAAACAGCCCGCAAAATGTCGATATTGACGGCATGCCGGCATTTATTCAGCAGGTGATGCACAGCGGGCGCCTGCCGATCGCCAACGGCGTGCAGAGCGTAGACTTTCAGATGGCGGACGACATCGTGTTTCACCCGCAAACCCTCCCGTATCACGAAAACGGGATGCGTATAACCGCCTGGAGTGGCGCACAGGCGTGGGCGAGCCAGACCTACTATTCGATCGGCGGCGGTTTTATCGTCGAAGAGGGAGCCTGCGGGGGGACGCCGGATGCCGAGGTTGCGGTGCCCTATGATTTTCGTTCCGCCAGCGAACTGCTGCGGCTTTGCGAACGCAACGGCCTGTCGGTTTCCGGACTGATGAGGCAAAACGAGCTGGCGCTGCGCAGTCAGGCGGAGATTGACGCCGGTTTTATGCGCATCTACGCGGTGATGCGCGACGGTATTGAGCGCGGAATGAACACCGAAGGGGTGTTGCCCGGCCCGCTGAATGTTCCGCGTCGCGCGGCGGCGTTAAGGCGGCGGCTGGTTTCCAGCGATAGCCTCTCCAGCGACCCGATGAACGTCATTGACTGGATCAATATGTTCGCCCTGGCGGTCAGTGAAGAGAATGCCGCCGGCGGGCGAGTGGTGACGGCGCCGACCAATGGTGCCTGCGGAATAATTCCCGCCGTGCTGGCCTATTACGATAAATTCCGCCGTCCGGTCAACGCCGGTTCGCTGGCGCGCTATCTGCTGGCGGCGGGCGCGATTGGCGCGCTGTATAAAATGAATGCGTCGATTTCCGGGGCTGAAGTCGGTTGTCAGGGGGAGATTGGCGTCGCTTGCTCGATGGCGGCGGCAGGGTTGACCGAACTGCTTGGCGGCAGCCCGGCACAGGTCTGCATTGCGGCGGAAATCGCCATGGAGCACAACCTCGGCCTCACCTGCGACCCGGTTGCCGGGCAGGTGCAAATTCCCTGTATTGAGCGCAATGCGATTAACGCGGTTAAGGCCGTCAATGCGGCGCGTATGGCGCTGCGTCGCACCTCAGAGCCTCATGTTTCGCTGGATAAGGTTATCGAAACGATGTACGAAACCGGCAAGGATATGAATGATAAATACCGCGAAACCTCCCGCGGCGGGCTGGCGATAAAAGTGCTCTGCGTGTAGGTCGCGTGGCAATAGCGGGGGAGCGCAAGGCCCGGCGGGCACAATATCAGGGGCGGCAGATTGCCGCCCCTGATGCCTTATCGGCAGGAAAATCAGACGGTCAGCGCTTACAGAGTGCTTTGTTTCACCGCCGTTTTCATCGGAATCACGGCAATCACCACCGCGCCCAGCACCAGGAACCCGGCGACCATAAAGATACCGGCGTTGAAATTCCCCGTGACGTCTTTCAGCCAGCCCATCAACAGCGGCCCCAGCGCCGCGCCGGTCATGCCGGTCGCGTTGATCACCGCAATCCCCAGCGCCCGCGCGCGCAGAGAAATTGACTGGTCAGGAGTCGTCCAGAAAATGACCATCGCGGCAAAGGCGCCGGCGGAAGCCATCACGATCCCGGTGAACTGCAGCAGCGGGTTGCTGCTGGACGCGGTGAGCATCCAGCCCGCCGCCGCGAACAGATAGGGCAGCAGCGTATGCAGCTTGCGCTCCTTCAGGCGGTCGGAGCGTTTGCTCCACCAGATCATCCCGACGATGGTACAGATTTGCGGAATCGCGCTCAGGATCCCGATAGTGATATTACTGCTCTGCTCGTTGAAGCTGCGCAGAATCAGCGGCGTCCAGACGCTGAGGGCGCTCAGGGTATTGGTCAGGCAGAAATAGGCCAGCGTGTAGAGCATGATAACCGGGGTAAACAGCTCCCGCAGCATGCTGCGCTGAGACAGCGGCAGGCTGGCTTCGCTGAGCCGCGATTGCTGTAGCGCCGCGCGGTCGGCATCCAGCATCTCTTTTAAACAGGCTTTATCATCGGCAGTCAGCCATTTGGCTTTATCCGGGCTGTCATCAAGCCAGAACCACACCACCAGTCCGAGCAGCACCGACGGAAACCCTTCCAGCAAAAAGAGCCACTGCCAGCCTTTCAGATTCAGCACGCCGTCGAGATTAAGAATATACCCGGAAGCCAGTGAGCCAAGCGCCATGGTGACGGGCATCGCAATCATAAACAGGGCGTTGGCGCGGGCGCGGTATTGCGCCGGGAACCAGAAAGTTAAGTACAGCAACAGTCCCGGGAGGAAGCCGGCTTCGGCAATTCCCACCAGCATTCTCAGCACGTAAAGACTGTTCGGGCCGGTGGCGAACATGGTGGCGGTGGAGGCTATCCCCCAGACCACCATCAAAATGGCGATCCAGCGGCGGGCGCCGACGATACTGAGCATGATGTTGCTGGGAATGCCGCAGATCACGTACATCACGTAAAACAGGGTGGTGGCCAGGCCGAACATGGTGCTGGTGAGCCCCAGATCTTTGCCCATGGTCAGGCCGGCAAAGCCAATGTTGATACGGTCGAGGTAGGAGAATACGAACAGAATAAAGAGAAAAACAATTAAGCGACGAAATAGTTTATTGATGACGGATTGCTGACGTGCATCCAGAGGTCTCGCCGCAGAGGAGGGCGGGACCAGTACCTCGGAGCGGGTCTGTTCCATTGAAGGACTATTGTTCATCAAAAGCTCCACATTGTGATTATTAGTATTGGTCAACAGGTCGGCTAAACGTATAGAAAACAGACAGGGAGAACGTCAATTTAATGTTCAATAAATGATACAGAATTGTTACTTAACCGACATATTGGAATCATAATGAGAGCCAGATCGCCTGGGGATAATGCGTCAGGGCTGGCGTGTTCAGTCGGTGGATATCCGGAGATTCGCGTTCACGATGAGGCAAAAAAAGAGCGGTTGGGCGGCGGTGTAGGGAAGTCAGGCTGTGACAAAAACGAACAAACAAAGAGCTTATGTGCCGTTGCGGAGAGAGAGAATTCAACTATTTAATTGAATATTCATGTAATTAGACCATGACTCCACGCCCGTATCGGAGGGGATGTCCGGTTAATGCCTGTCGCCATCAATATGATTCATTTTTATTAGCTTGCTACATAATAATGAAGCCAGTTTTAAAACGCTGCGGCGACCATCCGCCGTCGGGAGATTCAGAACGGACTGGCGTTGCGCGCGGTGACGGGCTCGCCGCTGACAGGGTGAACAAAATGCAGTTCGCTGGCATGCAACATGAGCCGCGGCGCGCGTGCGCTGCCCGGCCACGTCAGGCCACCGTAGAGATCGCAGCCCAGAATCGGGTGCCCCAGCAGTTGACAATGGATCCGCAGCTGGTGGGTGCGCCCGGTTTCCGGGAACAGCTGCACCCGGCTCAGCGGCAGCAGGCTACCCTCTGCGCCTTCACGGGTGAGGCGTTCTGTCACCCGGTAGCGGGAACGGGCTGGCTTGCCGTTAATGGCGCAAATGGCCATGCGCGGAAAGCGCGCCGGATCTTTGGCAATGGGGGCATCGATGGCGCCTTCATCCTCATGGAGATGCCCGCACAGCAGGGCGCTGTATACCTTTGTCACCGAACGTTGGCTGAACTGATGGCTCAGCGCCGCATTGATCGTTTTATTTTTGGCTACCACCATCAGCCCGGAAGTACCAAAATCCAGACGGTGAACGAGGGTACAGCCGGGAAATTGTTGCACCAGCCGATGGTGCACCGAGTCGAGATTCTGCGGATTCTTCCCCGACAGACTGAGCAGCCCGGCGGGCTTATTGATCAGCAGCAGATGCTCGTCCTGATAAAGGATCGCGATGGATTCGTAGCAGGGAGGGGCAATAAAAGTATCGACGATGGTGGACATGAACAGGAGCCTGAAAAGGGTGGGGGCGGATAATAGCGAATTTTCCGCCCGCTGGCGATTGCGGTGAGGAGCCGCGGGAGGAATATCGCCAGGCCGCTCCTGCGGTATCACCTCATGAACGCCGCCGTCACTGGCGTTCGCTACGGCGCCTGACTACCGGGCCCGACGGATTACCGATGTGGTTATCTCAAGGATGCGGCGTAGACAGGGTGCCTTCCAGCGCTTTGAACTGCTGCCAGCTGACCTCATCGATTTCGATACCGTGCTGCAGGCGAAATTGCCGCTGCCGCTGCTCTGCCTCACCGGGCAGCAGCAGCCCGTCGTCGTCTCGCGATGTGCGGGTCCATGCCAGCATGTCGGCCACCGCCGCGGTGTAGCGCTCTCCCGCGCCGAGCAGGGACGGGTCGAAGACGATCGACAGCATATTGTTGATGATGCCGGGCCCGGCGGGGGGCGGGGCGCTCTCGGTTTCGCCGCCGGTCAACGCCGCGCCGAGCAGGCTGCAGATCAGCGCCAGACCGGAACCTTTGTGGGCGCCGAACGCCAGCAGCGCGCCGAGCGGCTCCTGCATCAGCCAGCGCGGATCGCGGGTCGGGTTGCCCACGTTATCCACGGCGCAGCCGGGCGGTAGCTCCCGGCCCGCATTCCAGGCGATCCGCGCTTTATTGCCGGCAATGGTACTGGTCGCGAAATCAAGCACTACCGGCGGCTTGCCGGCGACAGGAATACCGACGCAGAAAGGGTTGGTGCCGAAGCGCGGGCGCTGGCCGTTGAACGGCAGCACCACCGAGCGGGCGCCGACGTTAGCGAAGTGCAGGGATACCAGCCCCTCCGCCGCCGCCTGTTCCGCCCAGGCGCCGATGCGCCCAAGATGATGGGTCTGCGCCAGGCCCATAATGCAAACGCCAAACTGCCGCACCCGCAAAATAGCCTGTTCCATCGCCAGCCGACCGGTCAGCTGGCCAAAACCGTTGCCGCCGTGAAACGAGATCACGGGCCCGGCATCGCGAAGCAGTTGCGGGGTTGCCTGCGGATCGAGTTCTCCGGCGCGAATGGCCTCGATATAGCGGGGAATAAGCGTGACCCCATGTGAGTCATGGCCTTGCAGCGACGACTCGACAAGATTATCCGCTACTTCCCCGGCAACCGCCTTTGCGACTCCGGCCTCCTGCAGGTGCTGGCGTAAATAGCGACGCAGCTCATCATGATTAAAAACCGGCATAATCGCTCCCTGGTTTTCCACTCAATAATATGAGCGGAAAACTATAGCGCCGTTTATTTCTTAACATAACGACAGAAACTGACTTTATATATCTGGAAAACGCATAGTGATAACCGGGTGTTAATTCTTGCCGGCAAAATAGACCATGATGTCATTTAACTGTTATCACCTGCGGACGTCCGGACTAACGGGAATAATATATAGCAATAAATCATTTATTATTCCCGGGGAATGGCTTCAGGATAAATCGACTTTTTTAAATACGCCTCAGGATATGACGGCGATCGGTGGGTTGATGATTGACGGGAGCGGCAATGAATTTACGGCACGGCAACGGCATGTCTTATATAGGGAAACGGTCGGCAACGGCTTTATTCTTGCTCAGTACTCTGCTGGCGGCGACCGCTGCCAGGGCAGAGGGCACCATCGGTATTGCCCAGCAATATGGCATTGGCTATCTGATCCTCGACGTGGTGCGAGATCATCAGCTAATCGAAAAGCATGGCAAAGACGAAGGGCTGGATATTAAAGTCGAGTGGCGCACGCTTTCCGGGGCCACCGGACTTAATGAAGGGCTGCTTTCCGGCGCGCTGGACGTGGTGGCCGCCGGCGTTCCGCCGGCGCTGACGCTGTGGGACCGCACCCGGGGCAAGCAGAATGTGAAAGCGATCGCGGCTCTGGGATCGATGCCGAACTACCTGCTGAGTAACAACCCGGCGGTGCAGAGCGTCAAGGATCTGAGCAGTAAAGACCGTATCGCGGTCCCTGCCGCCGGCGTAGGTTTTCAGTCGCGGACTCTGCAGATAGAGACCGCGCGGCTGTTTGGCAACGCGGACTATAAGCGCTTCGATAATATTACGGTCAGTCTCCCGCACCCGGACGCCAGCGCGGCGCTGATTGGCGGAAAATCGGAAATTAGCGCCCATTTTTCCAGCCCGCCTTTTCAGTATCAGGCGCTGGAACATGCCGGTATTCATAAAATATTAAGTTCCTATGAGGTATTAGGCGGACCGGGAACCTTTAATCTGCTCTATACCACGGAGAAATTTCATGATGACAATCCAAAAACCTATCGCGCCTTTTTCGCGGCCCTGGCGGAAGCGGAGGAGATCATTAAAGCCGATACAGCCGGGGCCGCGCAATCCTATATTCGGGTGGAACAGTCGAAGCTCCCGGCGGCGTTTATCGAGAAAATGATCGCGGATCCGGAAAATAATTTCACCATTACCCCGCAGCGGACGTTTGTTTATGCCGATAAGCTGTATCAGCTGGGAATATTGAAACACAAAGCCGAATCCTGGAAAGATTATTTCTTCAGCGAAGCACATACCCTGCCGGGGAGTTGATATGTCTGAACTATCCGTCGCATTACCCCCGCCTCTGCTGCGCGTTGAGGGCGTTAATTTGCAATACCGCACCCGCGAGCGGCTGGTGCAGGCCACCCATGACGTCAGCTTTGACGTCTGGCCGGGGGACCGGTTTGTCCTGCTCGGGCCGTCCGGCTGCGGAAAATCCAGTTTACTGAAAGCCATTGGCGGATTCCTGCCCCCGGTATCCGGGGCGATCCGCCTGGCGGGAGAAACGGTTAATCGCCCTGGCCCCGACCGGATGATGGTTTTTCAGGAGTTTGACCAGCTACCGCCGTGGAAAACGGTGGCGGAAAACATCGCCTTTCCGCTGATCGCCAGCCGCCGGGCGGGACGAGCCGAGGCGATGGAGCGCGCGGAGTATTTCCTGCATAAGGTGGGGCTCGGCGCGTTTCGCCATGCCTACCCTAATTCGCTCTCCGGCGGGATGAAGCAGCGGGTCGCCATTGCGCGCGCGCTGGCGCTGCATCCCCAGGTCCTGCTGATGGACGAGCCCTTTGCCGCCCTCGATGCGCTGACCCGGCGCAAAATGCAGGAGGAGCTGCTTAGCCTGTGGGAAGAGGTGCGGTTTACGCTGCTGTTTGTCACCCATTCCATCGAAGAGGCGCTGATCGTCGGCAGCCGGGTGCTGCTGCTGTCGCCGCATCCCGGGCGGGTGAAGGCCGAGCTGAACTGTCATCAGTACACGCTGGCGGATGCCGGTGGGGAAGGGTTCCAGGCCGATGTCGCGCGGATCCACGACCTGTTATTTCCGCCGGCGGCATTACCCGAGGGCGGCGTAAAGGATAATCACTCAGGGAGTCCATATGAGCAACCTACCTCCTGTCCGGCCTGAATACCAGCGCGAGCTGCCGCCGCTGGAGAATTTCACGCTAGCCGAACCGCTGCCGCTGCTCGTGCGGCTGGGAAATCAGGCATGGCTGCGTAAATCCCTGCTGCTGCTGGTGCTGATCGCCGTATGGGAAGGGGCGGCGCGCTGGCAAAATAATGACCTGATGTTTCCCGGTTTCTGGCAAACCTTTACCGCTCTGCAGGAGGATATCGCGAGCGGCGAGCTGCCCCGCCGGGCATGGCTATCGATCGGTTTGCTGCTGAAAGGCTATTTGTTGGGCACGTTTCTGGCGCTGCTCATCAGCGCGCTGGCTATCTCGACGCGCATTGGCCGGGATTTACTGAGCACCCTGACGGCGATGTTTAACCCGCTTCCCGCCATCGCGCTGCTGCCGCTGTCGCTGCTGTGGTTCGGCCTCGGCAACGCGAGCCTGGTGTTTGTTATCGTCCATTCGGTGGTCTGGCCCATGGCGCTGAATACCTGGTCCGGCTTTATGAGCGTGCCGGAGACGCTGAAAATGACCGGGCGTAACTATGGATTAAGCGGATGGCGATACGTGCTGTGGATCCTGATCCCCGCCGCGCTGCCAGCGCTGCTCTCGGGGCTGAAAATCGGCTGGGCCTTTGCCTGGCGGACGCTGATTGCGGCGGAGCTGGTATTTGGCGCATCGAGCGGCAGCGGCGGGCTCGGGTGGTACATTTTCCAGAACCGCAATGAGATGTACACCGACCGGGTATTTGCCGGTCTGGTGATGGTCACCGCTATTGGCCTGTTGGTTGAGGGGCTGGTATTTGCGACCCTGGAAAGGCTGACGGTGAAACGCTGGGGCATGCAGAACTAGCGCCGGAACAAGAGGGAGAAGAATGCGCATGATAGCGATGAAAGTGCCGGAAAATTATTTGCAGCAGGCGGGGGTGCTCAACAAGGTGGGGGAATACGTTGCGCCGCTTGCCCGCCGGGTCTTGATTGTCGCCGGCGGCCATGCCCTTGGCGTGGCTGGAGACGCGCTAGGCCACAGCCTTCAGCGTGAAGGTATCGCTTTTGACGTCGCCCGTTTAACCGGGAAATGTACCCTCGCGACCGTGCAAAATCTGGCGCGCCAGGCGCAGGAGAGCGGGGCGCAGGGCGTGGTTGGCCTTGGCGGCGGTGCCGTGATGGATACGGCAAAAGGGGTGGGAGAGCTGGCCGGGCAACTGCCGGTGATTCAGGTGCCCACGGTGGCGGCAACCTGCGCCGCATGGTCGCCATTCAGCGTGCTTTACAACCACCGGGGTGGGCATAGCGGCAGCCTGCCGCTGCGGCGGTTTCCCGCCTGGATCCTCGTGGATAGTGAGGTCATCGCCGCCGCGCCGGTGCGTTTTTTAAAAGCCGGGATCGTTGATGCGCTGGCGAAATGGTTTGAATTCAGTCCCTATCAGTCGCCAGACGGCGACGCGCCCGGCCTGACGCTGCAGCTCAAGTTTTCAGCGATGGCGCTGGAGGTTTTTGAGTCGTCTGCCATGCAGGCGCTGGAGGATAATCGCCGTCAGCGGGTGACCCGGGCGTTAGTGCAGACCATCGATGCGGTGATTGCCTTCGCCGGGCTGGCCAACAGCGTCCGCGATGAGAGCCAGCGGATTGGCGTGGCCCACGCGATTCACAACAGCATGACCCATCAACAGGCGTTTCATCACTGGCTGCATGGCGAAAAGGTGGGCTATGGGCTGGCCGTACAGGCGATACTGCAACACCGTGACCCGGTCGACCGCGAGCCGCTGCTGGGCTGGCTGCGGCGGATGGAGGTGCCGCTGACGCCTGCCGAATGGGGAAGCGGCGATCCGCGCCCCCTGCTGGCAGGCATTGCGGCAGGGGTGAAGATTAAACCGGAGGCGCGTGAACATCTGCCCTTCCCGGTAGATAGCGCCAGCCTGCAGCAGGCGCTGCTGGCGACCCTCAACCGGCAGTAGACGGTGAACGCCCGCGCTCGTCGGGCGTTCATCCCCGGCAGGGTTAGCGCTCGCGCCGGGCCATAAACTGCGCCAAATCGACCAGACGGTTGGAGAAGCCCCACTCGTTGTCATACCATGCGAGGATCTTGACCATATTCCCGCCAATCACCAGCGTCGACAGGCCATCGATAATGGAAGAACGCGGGTCGCCCTGATAGTCGCTGGAGACCAGCGGCTCGTCGCTGTAGCCGAGAATGCCCTGCAGCGGGCCGGAAGCGGCGGCCTGGCGGAATGCCTCATTCACCTGTTCTGCCGTCACCTCGCGCTCCAGCGTGACGGTAAGGTCGACAATCGACACCACCGGCACCGGCACGCGCAGCGAGTAGCCGGTCAGGCGGCCATCCAGTTCAGGGATCACTTTGCCCAGCGCTTTGGCGGCGCCGCTGGAGTAGGGGACAATGGATAACGCTGCCGCGCGGGCGCCACGGAGATCTTTTTCCGGCTGGTCATGTAGCGCCTGGCTGTTGGTGTAGGCGTGGGTGGTATTCATCAGGCCATGCTTGATCCCGAAATGCTGATGCAGAACCTGAGCTGCCGGGGCAAGGCCGTTGGTGGTGCAGCTGCCGTTGCTGACGACCGAATGCTGCTGCGGATCGTACAGCTCGTGGTTAACCCCCATCACAATGGTTAAATCGTCATTCTTGCCGGGCGCCGAGATGATCACCCGTTTCGCGCCGCCGCTGTGAATGTGGACCGCCGCTTTTTCACGTTCGGTAAAGAACCCGGTGGCTTCGATGACGATGTCCACCCCCGCATCTCGCCACGGAATACGCGCCGGGTCGCGTTCGCTGTAGACGATGACGGATTGACCATCGACGCTAAGCGCTCCGTCGGCTGCCTCCACGGCTACCGGCAGGGTGCCCAGCAGCGAGTCATATTTCAACAGGTGGGCCAGCGTTTTGCTGTCCGTCAGATCGTTGATTGCCACAATCTGAATATCCGGATTGCCCAGCGCCGCGCGCAGGACGTTACGCCCGATTCTGCCGAAACCATTAATACCGACCTTAACCATGATCCACTCCTTATTTGTTGTCTCTGGTTTACTGTAGGTTGTCGGCATTTCGGCGTAAATGACGAATAACGATCACTTTACGCCATTTTTCGGCAGTGAAAACGCTGCCGGTATTCTCCCGGCGTCAGGTGCAGCTGTTTTTCAAAGATGCGGCGCAGGTTAATGGCGCTGCCAAGACCGGATTGTTCGGCGACTCTTTCCAGCGTGTCGCTCGTTTGCTCCAGCAGCTGTCTGGCGGCGGCCAGGCGCGCTTCGGCAACGTAGCGCGCCGGAGAGACTCCGGTTTCACGGGTAAACACGCGGGTAAAATTGCGCGGGCTCATCGCGACCTTTTCCGCCAGCGCTTCGACACAGAGATCGGCGGTGATATTGGCGAGGATCCACTTCAGCAGCTCGCTTATCGGGCCTGAACTGTTGATTTGGTCGAGGTTGTAGCGGCTAAACTGCAGCTGACCGCCGGGGCGACGGAGGTACATCACCATATCCTGGGCGATATCGCGGGCGAGGGTGAAGCCGTAATCGTCTTCCACCAGCGCCAGCGTCAGGTCGAAACCGGAGCTGACGCCGCCGGAGGTCCAGATCGGACCGTCCTGAATATACAGCGGCCCGCCTTCTACCCGTACCTCCGGGAAAGCCGACTGCAGGGTGTCCAGCAGCTTCCAGTGGGTGGTGGCCCGCCGGCCGTTCAGCAGCCCGCTTTGCGCCAGCAGCATCGCGCCGCCGCATACGGAGGCGATGCGTCGGGCGTGGGGCGCGGCGAGGCGCAGCCAGTCGACCACGGCGATGCCTTCCTGCTCGTTTTGCCCTCTGCCGGTGATGATGATGGTATCGAGCGGCTCGCGCGGATCCACTTCGTGAAGACGATGGTCGGCAAGCAGGTTCAGCCCGGACTGACCGTGGATCACCTGGTGGGGCTGGGTGGTGGCGAGGGCAACGCGGTAGCGCGGGCGCTCAGCCCCCTCCGCGTGCAGTCTGTTGGCCTGCATCAGAATGTCGGCAATACCGGCGGATTCAAAGAGCATGCCGCCATCGGGGACGATAATCAGTATTTTCTTCATGTCCTGAAAAGTAAACCTTTGACAAAATAAGTCAACAGGGAAGGTGGTGGTTTGCGGGAGGACGATGGCAGGCTGCGGCTCTGGAGGTGGGACAGGGCATCAATGCGACCATCGCGCATTGATGCCCGGGCGCTAACCCCGCAGGCGCGCGGGGCGGGCGTCGGCCGTGAGGCAGTTAAAAGTCATACTGTAGGGCCAGACGGTTTTGCCAGAAATTTTTATCCGAGGTGGAGTTGGTCTGTACGCCGGCAAAGTCCGTCAGGCTCAGCCCGTTCAGCACTCCCCCGAAACGGTAGGTGCCGTAGATCAGGTATTCAGACTGGTGGCTGCTGGAGGCGCCCGCCGCGGGGGTTAAATCCATAAACGAGTAGCGGCTGCCGAGGGAAACCTGCTCCGTGGCGGCCCAGTTCAGGTCGGTGGAGTAGGCGTTGCCGCTGCCGAGGTCCTGGGTACTGGTAAAGAAGGGCTGCGCGAAGTAGGGGCCGGAAGAGGTATTGTGCGCGTACGGCGTCACCAGGGCGCCGTTGCCGTAAGCGTTACCGTTGGCGGCGATGTGGTTATAATTCAGCGTCCACGCCAGAGACGGAGCCAGCTTCATGCTGAGCTGCGCGCCATAGCTGGTGCTGTTCACCTCGCCGGCCAGCGCTTTGCCTTCGCTCAGGCCGCGAATGAACTGGAGGCCGATTTTGGGCGCAGCGGCATATTCGTTCCACGAGAGGAAGCTGTCGGCGTAGACAATCCGCGTATAGTCGTCATAGTTTTCGTACCACATCTGGGCGTTAACTTTGCGATCGCCGAACGATATGGATCGCCCGCCGCCGACGCCCCACATCCCGTTGGTGCTCTGCTCGATGTCGGTATACGCGGTGGTATCCAGAAACCGATCGTCGCCCCAGGGTTTATAGCGGGTGATTTTCGTGGCGTGCAGGAAATTGTCGCTATCGCCATAGCTGGCATCAATCGCCCGGAATAGTATCGGCGTAATGCGCCAGTCGTAGTCGCCGATAAAAGGAATATTAATCCGCTGGTCGCCGGCGGTGATGCGGAACTGGTCATAATGCCAGCTGAGCCAGGCTTCGCCGACGCCGGTTTGATTGGGGCCAAGTTCGTTAACCAGATGGTCATCGTTATGGGAAATTCCGCGCTGCAGAATGCCGCTGACGCCGAGGCTGACGCCATAATATTCCGCCGTAGCATATTTGACGCTGCCGCCGTAGCTGACCGTATCCTGCGACAGGCCCGAAACAAAATAGGCATTATGGGTTGAATAATATAATGTGCGCAGGCTGCCGCTGACGCTCCCGCAGGTAAAGAATTCGCTGAGTGAACCGGCGATGCCGGATTCACAGTCGTGGGTTAATGGAATAGCGGCGTGGCTGGCATCGATAAATATCCACTGGGAAATGAGCAAGGCGCCCAGCGTCGCTCCGCGATATATGTTTTTGCGTTTCATTGACATCACCCTGTTAAATATCACTGCAATTTCGGAAAGAAAAATACCGGCCATGAATATGGCGGATGATCACCTTGTGCTTTTATTCTGTAGGGTTGGTAAATGGTCTGGATTTTATTTATCGGTTAACAACAACGGATTGTTGTCTAAGATTAACTGGTCGCGCAGCGCCCAGCCGCGCAGTTTGCCTGGGTTAAGTAAACCATCCGGGTCGATATATTTTTTAACGGCCACGACATCCGGGCGAATAATTCCCTGCTTGCCGTCTTCAACCTGCAAAACATGCGGGTTATTAATCTTGATATCGTTATCGCGGAATATCTGCATAATTTCATTGAGTCGCTCTTCTGTCGAATAGCGCACCAGCTGCAGGCCGCTGGCGGTAATATTGCCATCATTATCGCGGAGAAATTCAATATGCGACATGACCTCCCCGGCGAACCGCTGCTCCATCTGCAAAATTTGCTCCGCGAAGCGCTGATAATTAAACGCGGTTTGTAAATAGGTCAGCGTATTGTCGATTTTCAGCGCATGCAGCGTGGTGTGGTTCCAGCAATATTCCATTAATGAGGTATGGCTCTCCCGGGCCTCATCGCCGCTCTGGCGGATGGCATTTTCTCCCTGATGTTTCAGCACCAGACCGTGACAGAGACCTTCGCTCTCCTCGGCGATAACGCTGATGACCGCGTGCTGCCCGGCCCGATAGTGGCCGTTAAGGTGGCTAAAATAGTCGGGGATCGGCGCGGCAAGCAGCGCCAGCTGGCGCTTGACGAAGCCGGGCGAGCGGAGGCACTCGTTGGCGTAATTCAGGGCGTCGGCGAAGTCGTCAAACACATCCAGGCGTTCAATCCAGCCGTGCACGGGAGCCAGCGCCAGTTCGACTTCAAGGATGATGCCGTTGCTGCCGTAGGCGTGATGCAGCAGCAGCGCCTGCGGTGCCGGAATGGTCAACACGCGGGGCGAGGCCTCCACGGTCATCACTTTGACGCTGAGCACATTGCCGGGCGCCGCCAGGGGACCGTAGTTAATGGAACCGATGCCGCCAAAACCGCCGCAGTAGAGGCCGCCTAAGCTGGCCAGACGGAAGGTCGACGGCATGCAACGCAGCTCCCATCCCGTCGGACGGGTGGCGTCTTCAATCTCCGCCAGGCGAATGCCGGCCTGGGCGCGCACCGTGCCGTTTTTGAGTTCGCAGATCCGCTTCAGGGCGGTCATATCGACCAGCACTCCGCCCTCGAGGGGCACCAGCTGGCCATAATTGCCGGTGGCGCTGCCGCGCAGGGTAAGCGGCAGCTGCTGCTGCACGCAGGCGGCAACCAGCTGCCGTAGCTCTTCTTCGTCCCGCGGACGGACCACCGCGTCCGCCTGTTTTCCCTCCAGCTGCTGGTTGAGCACCGGGCTGAACCAGTGAAAATCGCGGGAAAGACGTTTGATCTTCGCCGGCTGTAAGGTCCACTCCAGCTCCGGCAATGCCTGCTGGATCAGCGCGACCGCCTGTTGACGTTGCTCACGAGTCATCATTTTTCTACCTGTTAATCATCAATACGTTAGTGAGATTGCACCGCTTCGCTTTCATGCCATGCGCTGAGCGCCCGCTGCGACACCCAGGACATCACCCCAAACAACGCGATACCGGCGAGGGAAATTAACAGCAGAGCGGCAAACATCAGCGGGATGTCCAGCTGGTAACCCGCCTGCAGGATCTGATAGGCGAGGCCGGTATTGGTGCCGCCGGTACCGGCGACAAACTCCGCCACCACGGCGCCGATCAGCGACAGACCGCTGGAAATACGCAGGGCGCCGAAGAAATAGGGCAGCGCGGAGGGAATGCGCAGTCGTACCAGGGTTTGCAAACGGCTGGCGTGGTTGAGCCTGAAATAGCTCAGCAGGCCGGGCGATACGCTACGCAATCCCTGGGTGGTATTAGAGATAATCGGGAAGACCGCCATCAGGGTTGAGCACACCACCAGTGAGAGGGTGGCGTCTTTTACCCAGATAATGATCAGCGGCGCGATGGCGACAATTGGCGTCACCTGCAGGAAGACGATGTAGGGAAACAGCGCGGTTTCCACAAAACGGTTCTGCACCAGGATAAACGCAATGGCGGTGCCGATGACGATCGACAGGAGAAATGAGATCAGGGTGATCTTCAGCGTGAACAGCAATGACAGCAGCAGCGGCGTCAGATGCGTCCACAGGCTTTCCACCATCACGAGGGGGGAAGGCACCAGAAATTGCGGGATGCGGAAATAGCTGACCGCCCCCTGCCACAGCAAAATCACCAGCACCGCGACGAGGGTTGGATAGAGAATTTTGAGAAAACGGGGATGATTAATCCACGGTGTCGATTTAGCGGTTTTCATATTAGGACTCCATACCGGATTGGCTTGCCTGTAAGAGACTGTCCTGCAGCTGCCGGGCATAGTGGGAAAATGCCGGGCTGACGCGGAACTCTTCACTGCGTGGGAACGGCTCTCTGATGGCGATATCTTCGACCACCCGGCCCGGGCGGGCCGCCATCATAATCACCCGCTGAGAGAGGAACACCGCTTCATGGATCGAATGGGTGACGAACACCACCGTCAGGTTCTGCTCCTGCCAGAGACGCAGGAGATCGCTATCGAGCTTATTACGCGTAATTTCATCCAACGCGCCGAAGGGCTCATCCATCAGCAGCAGTTTGGGCCGCGTCACCAGGCCACGGGCGATGGAGACGCGCATCTGCATGCCGCCGGATAGCTCGCGCGGCAGGACGTTGGCGAACTTGCCCAGCCCCACCAGTTCCAGGGCTTCGCTCACCCGGGTGTTGGCTTCCGCCCGCGGAACGCCGGCCAGATCCAGAGGCAGCCGGACGTTGCTGTGGACGCTGCTCCAGGGCATCAACGTAGCTTCCTGGAAAACGAAAGAGAGGGGGACCTGGGCTTTTTCCCGGCTATCGCGACGCCACAGCATCAGCTTGCCGTCGCTGGGCTCCACCAGGCCGGCGACCATTTTCAACAGGGTGCTCTTACCGCAGCCGGAGGGGCCGAGCAGAGTAACAAACTCCCCCTGATTGATGGTCAGATTGACGGGCAGCAGCGCCCGGGTGCCGTTGCTGTAAATCTTCTCTGCCGAGAGCACTTCGATGGCCGGCGTCGCGGGCGCCTGAGCGAAGCGGCTGTCGCTCATGACGGTGAGTTTAGGAGCGGTATTCATGGCATGACTCCGGCATCTTTGACCATATCCAGGGTATAGGTCTGCTCAAAAGGCACTTTGCTGGCATCAATCAGCTTGTTTTTCACCAGCATGTCCCAGGTTTTCTTCAGCCGCGGGCGGGTGATGATACCGATGCCGTCGGTCATGGCGTCGCCGCCGGTGACCAGCTGATATTTCTTCATCTGGGCAATACCGAAGGCGATCTGCTCGGCCCCCATTTGCGGATTCGCTTTGCTAATCAGCGCATTCCCGGCGCCGGGATCCTGAAGATAGCTTTTCCAGCCCTCCATCGAGGCTTTGACGAACGCCGCCACGGCCGCCGGACGTTTCTTGATGGTGTCGGTCATACAGATAATCGAGTTGCCGTAGGGAGGGTAGCCCCAGTCGCTGAGCGGATAGACGTAGAACGGCTGCCCCCCTTTGGCGACGGAGAACGGTTCGGAGGTCACGTAGCCCTGCTGTACCAGATTTTTGTCCGCCAGGAACGGCTGGACGTTGAAGGTATAGGGACGCACTTTGGTGCTGCCCAGCCCCAGCTCGCTCTTCGCCCACGGCCAGAAAGAGGTATAGGCTTCGGTGGCGAGCAGGAAGGTTTTATCTTTTAATTGTGCCGGATTATCGACCTTATCATGGGTGATAAATACCGTTGGCGAGTGCTGAAAAACGGTGGCGACGGTGACGGCGTGCACGCCGGCCTGCCAGGTTTCCAGCGCCTGGCCGTTGTCGCCGAGGGTACAATCCGCCTGACCCGCCGCCATCAGCTGCATGACGTTGATCTGCGGGCCGCCCATTTTAATGTCGACGTCGAGGCCGGCGTTTTTATACAGCCCTTTGGCCTGGGCCTGATAGAAGCCGCCGTGTTCCGCCTGGGCATACCAGTTGGTGAGGAAGGTAAATTTTTCCGCCGCGAGGCAGGATGCGGAGGTGGCGATGGTCGCAAGGGTCAGCATCGTGTAAGCCGGAGTACGCATATTTTTCATCAGAGTTCCTTTTACTCAGCAACGGAAGAGGAAGGGGTGGACTGCACAAAGCCGTTCCAGTGGTGTTTTCCCCAGCTTGGTTCGTGACGGACGACCCACTCCATGCGGTGGATTTCGCTAATCGCCTGCGCCCAGCTGACGGCCAGGGATTCGAGCAGCCCCTGGCCCTGCTCCAGAGTGGCGGGGGTCGGGTCGCCGATAACGCCGCTGGGGCCAAAGTCGTAAGAGGCCCAGGCCGCCGCGGGACGGCCTTTCGACAGGGTCGGGCAGGGGAACGGCGGCGGAAAGTTGGCGACGGCGCGCGCCATATGAACGCACTCCGGCGCAAGGGCCAGCATCAACGCCGTTTCGCTATGGCCCGCGTGCATCGCCATTTTCTGTTCCTGAGGGCTGAGAAACTGTTTTTCGCTGTTGGGGACGTTGAACACGTCGTGCGGGATGAGGATCATATCGCCGTGACGCAGGCGCATTTCCCGGGAGGCCATCTGCAGGACCTGCGGTTGTCCGCCGTGACCGTTGATCATCAGCAGCTTGCGAAAGCCGGCCCGATACAGGGATTCGGCTATCTCGAGGAGAGTGTGCAGCAGCGTGTCGCCGCTCAGGGTCAGGGTGCCGGGAAAATGCAGATGCTCGTCGGACTTACCGTAGGTGATCGGCGGGATGGCGTAGGCCGGGATATCCGCCGGCAGCCGGGCGAGGGCATGGCCCGCGACGCCGGAAGAGATCACGCTGTCCACGGAACAGGGCAGATGCGGACCGTGTTGCTCAATCGCGCCGGTGGGGAGCACGATAACCGTATTGCTTTTGTCCGGCAGGTCGGCAATCGCCGTCCAGCTCAGAAAAGGGAGAAAGCGCTCTGCAGGAATATAACCGTTGATCATCGCTGTGCCTCTGGGTCGAGAATTATTGGGGTAACCAGACCGTCGCTTCAACTTCAATAAGCACCGTGGCGTCGGGCAGCATTTCGCTGACCTGCACCACGGTCGAAACCGGCGGTTGGCCGGGGTAAAACAGCTTCCTTACCCGGCTGTAATAGGGAAAATGGTCAAGATTGCGAAAGTACTGCACCAGTTTGATGACGTCGCTCATCTGCCCACCCGCGGATTCCACGGTCCGGCGGATGCTTTCCAGCACGTACCAGCTCTGGGCCAGGATCGGCCCCTGTTTCGCATCCGTCGAAAACTCGCCCGTTTCCCCCAGCAGCTCCCGCACCTCCTCCGGCACATCCTGAAAGCCGTTGACGATGGTGCCGTTCAGCGGGTTGACCGGGATAATGCCGGAAAGAAAAATAAAATCGCCGGCTCTACGCCAGGCGGCATACCGCGCCAGCGGAGCGCCCGCGCCTGCTTCAAGACTCATACGTCATCTCCTGTTGCCACACCCGCTGGTGGGTTAACCGGCCGCGGTTAACCACCAGACGAGCTGCGCTGTTTAAAGGCCAGGTAAACCTGTCGCTACCCGGGAAAATCACGAGCGTGGCCGCGTTGCCGACGGCGAAAGGCGTAGCCTCCTCCGGCGCAGCGGTTAACGCCGCCCGGTCGCAAATCAGCCGCGACTGCCGGTCGAAAACGTCGCTGAGCTGGGCGCTGAACAGGCCGCAGGCCAGGGTATCCAGCGGGTCATAGCTCCCCGCCGGGCAGAAAGCGTCCTGCACATTGTCGCAGCCGAGCAGGGTGGCAACGCCGGCAGAGCGGGCCTCCTGAAGCAGCGTGATCCCCCGCTGGCGCGGCGTGCGGCCAGTCACCGCATCCTGTAGCAGCAGGTTGGTCATCGGCAGGGCGATAAGGGTGACGGAGTGCGCCGCCAGCTGGCGCAGGATCCTCTCCGCCTGCTCCTCGCTGCCGCTGGCGAGGGCGCAGCCGTGGCTGCAGCAAATGTGTCCAGGAAAAGCATGGCGGGAGAGGGACTCCGCCAGCCAGGCCAGCCCCCGGGGATGGTCGTTGAGCTCCTCATCGATATGCAGATCCAGATCCAGCCGCCAGCGGGCCGCGCTGCGCAGCAGGTTTTCCATGGCCGCGGGATCCCAGTTGGAGGAGTGGACAAACCCGCCGAGTAAACAGCCCTCGCCGCCTTCGGCTACCGCCTGCGCAATGGCCTCCGCGGCGGCCGGGTCGGCAAACAGTCCCAGCGGCACCAGCGCCACCCGCTCCAGGCTGACGCCGGGATGCGCCAGGCGGGCGATCTCCCGCCAGGCGTCAGGCGCGTCGGCGGTGAACCAGTCAATATGGGTGCGCAAATGCGTGACGCCATTGGCCGCCGCCCGCGCCAGCGCGGCGGACGCGCGGCGCTGGAGATCCTGCGCGGTCCAGTGCCGGCGATCCTCATGCATGGCGCGAATGGCGGCCAGCAGACCGGGTTCCGACGGACGGCAGCGTTCAAGGGTATAGGTCTTATCCAGATGGGCGTGGGGTTCGACAAGGCCGGGCAGCGCCAGCGCTCCGCCGAGATCCCATAAGCCGTGATTCGGTTGGCCGGAGGGCGATATCGTCGCGATTCGCCCGTCGGCAAAGGTCAGGTCCGCGCTCAGCGGCGTACCGTTATGCTGCGTCGGCCAATCCGCAGGCAGCGCCCATGCCGGAAGGCGGGCGTTGCTGACGCCAGCAAGCGGCATGTGGGGGGAGGGAATGTGCATCGTCGCTCTCCTCACAGGTCGAGAACCAGAACCGGCGTTTTCGCCCGCGAACAGCACAGGGTAATCTGACTATTGCTGGCTTTTTCTTCCGCCGTCAGGACGCAGTCCCGGTGTTCAGGAATGCCGTCGATAACGTCGGTAATGCAGGAGCCGCAGATCCCCTGTTCGCAGGAGAGCATAACCTCGACTCTGGCGTGCAATAATACCTCGGCGATGGTTTGTTCCGGCGCAACCTGCAGGCGCTGGCCGCTTGATGCCAGCTCAATATAAAAACTGTTATTCTCCGCTTCATTATTCCGCTCGACCGGAGTAAAGCGCTCAAAAAAGAATTGCGCGGCCTGCCAGCCATATATTGGCATCGTATCCTGTAGCCGCTGAATAAAGCCGTCCGGGCCGCAGGCAATCACCGCAGTATCGATTTCCGCCGCGGTTAAACAGGCGGGGATCTCCCGGCGCAAAGAGTCGCCCTCGTCGCTGCAATGGATAACGACATTTCCCGCCGCAGAGAGCTGCTCCAGCCGCGCGGCAAAGGCCACGTGCCGCGCGGTGGCGACATAATAATGAATTTCAAAATCAAGCTGTTGCCGTGCTATCTCTTCCGCCATTGCCAGCAGCGGGGTCATGCCGATACCGCCGGCCAGCAGCAGGTAGCGCCTGGCCGCCGGCAGCGGAAAATGGTTGCGCGGGCGGGAGATGGAGAGTCGGTCGCCGGGTTTAAGCTCATGGTGCAGATAGCGGGAGCCGCCGGAGGAAACCGCGCCCAGCTTGACGCAAATTTCATAACTTTGCCGCTGGTCAGGCATCCCGCAGAGGGAATACTGCCGTGGGCCGATGCCGGGAATCATAATATCGATATGGGCACCCGCAGAATAGCCGGGGAATATTTTTCCGTCTTCGGGAATGAATTTTAATGACAGATTACCCAGCCCGTTTGGGCTTATTTCCTTGACCGATACAGGAATCAGATCGCCGTCTTTCATTAACCTTTGCCCTCCCATATTAAGCTGTCAGCAGGGCGGCCTGAGTCAGCGAAGGGAGAAAACGCCCTGCGCCGTAGGCTGTCCGGTATGCGAGTTAATTGGTGAAACGATTGTTTCTCCGCTATGAATGCTACGGTATTGTGATAAAACTGTTGCGTCCAGAGCTTTGATTCGCACAACCCGTTGCAAAAAAGAGAGCACCCAGACCATGTTTGCATTCTCCCGTTTTCTGCTGTATTTCACCGAAGTGGCCCGCCAGGGGTCGTTTCGTAAAGCGTCAGAGGCGCTGCACGTCTCGGCGTCTTCCATCGATCGTCAGATTTTGCGCGTCGAAAATGAGCTGGCGATGCCGCTATTCGAGCGCCATCCTACGGGGCTGCGCCTGACGGCCGCCGGGGAGCTGCTGCTGCATGCGGCAAATAACTGGAAAAAGGACTTTACCCGGGTGTGCGAGCAGCTGGATGACCTGCGCGGGCTGCGGCGCGGGCATGTGCGCATCGCCACTATCGATGCCATTAACCGGCATTTCTTTTCGGCGATGCTGAAGGAGGTGCATAACCATTATCCCAACATTTCTTTTACATTAACCACCATGAACAATATCAACATCCAGCAGGCGCTGATCTCGGGCGAGGCGGATTTTGGTATCATGCTCAACCCCCAAAGTTCCCGTGAACTGCAGGTCCGGGCCTTTGCCGAAATGAATCTCGGGATCGTGGTGCCTAAGGGCCACCCGCTGGAAAGCCGTAGCGCCGTGCGGTTTAATCAGTGCATCGAGTACCCGTTTATCATTCCTTCCGCGCCGCTGATGATCGGCGAGCCGGTGGAGGCGCTGGTGAATATCAGCGGCAATGAGGTTAGGGAAGTGGCTGTTTCTAATAACATTCACATGATAAGAACCCTGATCAAAGAGCAGATGGGCATCGGTATTTTGTGTCGCCTGGATATTCTGGATGAGATTCAGTCCGGTCAGCTGGCGTTTATTCCGTTGACCGATCCGCAGCTTAAACCCTTCACCCTGGCGCTGTGCGTCTCCCCCGCGCGGCAGCTGTCGCTTGCCGCCTCCATGATGCTCAAGCAGCTGGAAATCCTCTTCAGCCAGATTTGACCCGCAGGCACTAAAACATTCCACGAACGCACTATTATGGTGCGTTTTGTGTGTTAGTGAATCAAAGGTTGCATGAGGGGGCGTCGCCGACGACGCGCGATTCTGGCGGGGCGCCGGGGATGAGGTATGCCGATCGCCCCTGGCACAGTTTTTGTATAACTGAACATGAGTATAAGCGGTCAGTGCGGTTTATCCGTACGGGACATTGCTCAGTAACCATTTCGCGGTTCAATGTTGACCGGGGTGGGAGGCTGAGCCGTTGTCCGCTCGTCCTCTTTCCCGGCGTTATGAGGAGAGGGCAATGAAAATACGTTCACGCATTCCCTGGGGCTACCGTGTGCTGGGCCTGGTTGCCCTGAGCGGTCTGTCTCTGGCCGTTCAGGCCGAGGATAAAATTGTTCTGCTGACCTCCTGGTACGCCCAGGCGGAGCAGGGCGGCTATTATCAGGCCCAGGCAACGGGGATCTACAAAAAATATGGTCTGGATGTCGACATTCGCTCCGGCGGCCCCCAGGTTAACGGCATGCAGCTGCTGTTATCAAAACGGGCTGACGTCATTATCGGCTACGATCTGCAGCTGCTGGAAGGCATTCAGCGGGGATTCCAGGCCAAAGCCATTGCCGCCCCCTTTCAGTATGATCCCCAGGGGCTGCTGACCCACGCCGATGTTAGCTCGCTGGAGGGGCTGAAAGGGAAAACCATTCTGGTCTCCAGCTCCGGCCAGGCGACGTGGTGGCCGTGGCTGAAGGGGCACTATCAACTGAATGATGCCCAGGCCCGACCCTACACCTTCAATATTCAACCCTTTGTCGCGGATAACAACGTCGCCCAGCAGGCCTACGTCAGCTCCGAGGTTTTCCAGGTGCAAAAGGCGGGGGTGAAAGCGAACTTCTTCCTGTTTTCCGAACACGGCTATCCCCCCTACGGCGGCATTATGATTGCCCGCCCGGAAACCATCGCCGATCGCAAAGCGGCGATGGCGAAGTTTGTCCGCGCGTCGATGGAAGGCTGGGTGAGCTACCTGAACAATCCGGCCCCGGGAAATGCGTTGATTAAACAAGATAACCCCAAAATGACCGACGATCTGCTGGCCTGGGCCGTCACGCAAATCCGCCAGCATCACCTGATTGATGGCGGCGACGCCGCTACCGAGGGCTGGGGAACGATGACGGAAACGCGCTGGCGGAAGACCCGTGATTTTATGGTTAGCGCTAATCTGCTGGATGCCGCGACCGACTGGAAGCAGGCCTATACCACCGAGTTTGTGCAGGCTATGCAGGTTAAACCCTGAGGAGCGACGCCATGTCATTATTGATTAAAAACGCGCATGCCATCCTCAGCGGTCTCCCGGGGGACGCTGCGCGGCTGGTCGGGCCGGATATCCGTATCCGCGATGGCGTTATCGCCGCCATTGGTTCGCTGGCGGCGCTGCCGGAGGAGCGGCAGATCGATGCCCGGGACTGCGTGGTCTATCCGGCATGGGTGAATACGCATCACCATCTTTTTCAGTCGCTGTTAAAGGGGGAACCTCAGGGGCTGAATCAGAGCCTGACGGCATGGCTGAGCGCCACGCCATACCGTTTTCGCGCTGCGTTCGATGAGCACACTTTTCGTCTGGCGGTGCGCATCGGGCTGGTGGAGCTGCTGCGATCGGGCTGCGCTACCGTCGCGGATCACAACTATTTATACTGGCCCGATATGCCCTTCGATACCTCGGAGATTGTGTTTAGCGAGGGCGAGGCGCTGGGCATGCGCATTGTTCTGTGTCGCGGAGGCGCTACCCAGGGGCGGGCCGTTGAGCAGGATCTGCCGGTCGCGCTGCGTCCCGAAACCTTCGATGGCTATATGGCGGATATTGAACGGTTGGTCAAACGCTATCACCACCCTGGCGCCGGCTCCCTGCGGCGGGTGGTGATGGCGCCCACCACCGTGCTGCATTCGGCGCCGGGCGCCCAGCTACGGGAGATGGCCAAACTGGCTCGTCACCTGGGCATTCGGCTGCACAGCCATCTGTCGGAAACCGTGGATTATCTGGATGCCGCGCGGGAGAAGTTTGCCATGACGCCGGTTCAGTTCTGCGCCGAGCATGACTGGCTGGGGAATGACGTGTGGTTTGCGCATCTGGTGAAGCTGCTGCCGGAAGAGATCGCGCTGCTTGGGCAAACCGGCACCGGCATCGCCCATTGTCCGCAAAGCAACGGGCGGCTGGGAAGCGGGATTGCCGATCTGCTGGCGCTGGAAAAGGCCGGGGTGCCGGTATCGCTGGGGGTGGACGGCGCCGCCTCCAATGAAGCGGCGGATATGCAAAGCGAGGCCCACGCCGCGTGGTTGCTGCAGCGGGCGCGTAAAGGCATGCAGGCGCAGCCGCGCTACGCCGGCGGCACCTTTGAGGGCGGCGCCGACGCCGCCACGGTCGAGGATGTGGTGCGCTGGGGAAGCGCAGGCGGCGCGCGCATCCTCGGCTTGCCGCAGTGCGGCGCTATCAGCGTCGGGATGCAGGCGGATTTAGCGATTTATCGCCTCGACGATCCGCGCTACTTCGGGCTGCACGATATCGCGATTGGCCCGGTGGCCTGCGGCGGTCGGGCCTCGCTGAAAGCGTTGCTGCTCAATGGGCGGCCGATCGTTGAGGAAGATGTGATTCCCGGTCTGGATCTTGAGGCCATGCGCCGCGACGCGCTGGCGGCGGTACGAACCCTACAACAGCGTGCGGCTGTTTAAACCCAATACAGGACAATCATAATGACGCAATCCATTCAGAATCAGGGCTATGCATTACAGGAACTGGAGAAAGAAGCGCTGATGGGCGCGCCGGGGGAAGAGACGTTTACCCGCGAAGTCCGCTGCATCGATCTCGCAAATTTTGAGGAAAGGAAAAGTGAGATTGCCGATCAGCTATGGGAGGCGGCAGTGGAGATTGGCTTCTTCCAGGTTAGCCACCACGGTATTCCGCTGGCGGATATCCGCCAGGCGTTCAGCATGACCGAGGCGTTTTTCGCCCTGCCCGATGAGGTGAAGGGGCAGTATCCGTTGGCCCGCAATGCCGGGTGGGAAAGCAAGGCGCAGGTCCGGCCGTCGACGAAGACGCCGGATCAAAAAGAGTCGTACCAGATTACCCGTCCGCTGATGGCTGGGCTATGGCCCAGCGACCAGCAGCTGCCGGCGTTCAGAAAGACGATGCTGGAGTTTGAATCGCGGTGCTGGCAACTGGGGATGAAGTTGCTGTCCTGCTTTGCCTTAAAGCTGGGGTTTGCGGAGTCGTTTTTTACCACCGCTCACGATCCGGATCGTGAAACCTACCAGAGCACATTGCGCATGCTGCACTACTACGCCAGCGACCAGGCGCAGCAGGGGATGTGGCGCGCCGGCGCCCATACGGATTTTGACTGTCTGACGCTGTTATTCCAGCGCCCTGGGCAGGGCGGGCTGCAGGTGTGTCCGGGTAAGGACCGCGAGAGCCAGCAGTGGACCAGCATTGAGCCGCGCGAGGAGGTGATCACCTGCAATATCGGCGATATGCTGATGCGCTGGAGCGACGACCAGCTACCCTCTAACTTCCACCGGGTGAGAAGCCCGCTTGCCCATGAGTATCAGGGACCGCGCTATAGCCTGGCATTTTTCTGTCAGGCCAATAAGGATGTCGAGATCCTCGGGCCGCAGGCGAAATACCCGCCGATTACCGCGGAGGCCTATCTGCAGCAGCGTATTCAGGCCAATTTTGCCAAAGGATAGACTTCCGCGACGGATCTTCCCGAGCGGTCATCCTGTAAAAGTCCACGCCACGGCGTGGGCTTTTACAGCCATCGATAACGGATATTGGCCAAAGAACAATTTCGTAGCGCTGTTTAATTTAATCGTCTGAACAGGAGCCGGTTAGCGAGCACCTCTGTTTATTTGCCCTTGGTTGTGCCCGGGTTATATTATCGCTCGCCGAGGAATGTTAATTAATATAATAAAAACAGAAGCAATATAATCACCACATTAACATTTCTCATACAACTCATTTTTTGTTTGTGAGCGGTTTCATTATTTTAAAACCCTAAATAGGGTATGGTTTAGCAGCATTTGACCTGACGTGGTGGATATCATGAAAAATAAATACAAATTACACGAATTTCTTGATGTTGACCGGTTGCAAACGCTGCAGGACAATTTTAGTCAATCGATGATGATTGCGCTGGTGGTGGTCGATCAGGACGGTATTCCGGTCACCCAGGCGAGCGGTTTTTCTGATTTTTGCGCCCGATCAAGAATGAATGCCACCCTTGCCCGCCACTGCTATGACAGCGATAGCGCCGGAGGACGGGCGGCAATGCTCGCCGGCGAGCCGGTGGTTTATCGCTGTTACTGTGGTTTTGTCGAATTTGCGGTACCCATTATGATTAATGGTCATTACCTCGGTGCGTTTATTTCGGGACAGGTCAAAGTCGAAGCGGAGAAAGAGCAAACGATTCCCTATATCCTCGACAATAATCATCTGTGGCAAGAAAATCCCTGGCTGATTAATCTGCATGAAAATACGCCGCGCATGCCCTACGACCGCTTTGAATCGACGGCCTACACGCTGCTGCACGTTGCCTCATATCTGGTCGAGCAGGCCCATGCCAACAACATCCAGCGTGAGCTGCGGCAAAAAGAGCAGGAGCTCACCGGCGAACTGCGTAAACGTGTGGAGATCGAACGTTCATTACATGAGGCCGAGTTTAAGGCGCTTTCTTACCAGATTAACCCCCACTTTTTGTTTAACGTGCTGAATACGATCGGTCGGCTGGCGTTTCTCGAAGATGCCAGCCGTACGGAAACGATGGTGCATGACTTTTCCGATATGATGCGTTATTTATTGCGCAAAAATAACAATGGTCTGATTACCCTTGGCCGCGAAATGAATTATGTCAATTGCTATATGGCCATTCAAAAAGTCAGAATGAATGAGCGTTTTGACTATGTTTGCGATATTCCTGAAAAATATAATGAAACGGTTTGTCCTTTTTTAATTCTTCAGCCGCTGGTGGAGAACTTTTTTAATTATGTTGTCGAGCCGCGTGAAACCAAAAGTCACATAATTCTGCGGGCTACCGATGATGGTAAAGATGTGATTATCGAGATAGCCGATAACGGAGATGGCATTTCACCCGAGGATATTGAACATATTCTCTCTGGCAACCAGAATCGACAGAAAGGCGGGATCGGCATTAATAATATCAACAATCGCCTGCAGCTGTTATTTGGTGAAAACTATGGTTTGCAGATCGCCAGTCCCCATAAGCCGATGCTCGGCACCACGGTAAAACTGCGGTTCCCGATGGCGCCCGCTGAGTCTGGAGTGTGAGAATGTATAACATTGTTATTGTCGAAGATGAGTATATTGAGTCGGAATCGCTCAAGCGGATTGTCTCTCGCTGCGTGGAGAACTCTGTCATTCATGAGGCGTCGACCGGGAAGAAGGCGATTCAGCTTATCGATGAACTTAATCAAATCGATATGATGCTGGTGGATATCAACATTCCGCTCCCCAATGGCAATCAGGTTATTGAGTATCTCAAGTCGAAAAACACACAAACCAAAGTGATCGTCACCACGGCAAACGATGACTTTGACATTGTGCGTCATATGCTGAGCCTGAAAGTGGATGACTATCTGCTAAAACCGGTTAAGCAGAGTATTCTCAGCGATACGATCCGCAAAACCTTGCTGGTGGATGAACAGGGGGCCGTCGCGACGCGGGAGCAGCGGCAGACGATAAGCGATCTGATGGGCGGCTGCGATTATCCCGGCTGGCACACCTGGTTGTTCGGTATTCTTGATGCGGCCTGCGCGCAACCCATATCTGATAACGGTGGGGCGAAGAGGTTGACCGACGTGCTGGAATTGCTCTTGCAGCATCTTGCCGGGCTCAGCGATAAGTATATCCCGTGTCGGCAAAAAATTACCGATCTGATCCACAGCATTCATCAGCACGGTCTGGGCGTCGGCCGCTACTGGCCGGTGATGGTGGGGTTGTTCAATCTCAGCCACGCTATCTTTGAGCAGCTGTTTAAAAGCGCCAGCGGCAGCATGGATTTTGTCGCCAGAGCCCGTTTCCATATTGAAAAAAACCTGCTTAACAACATGACGCTGGATGATATCGCCGCGGAGGCTTTCGTCAGTCCGTGCTATCTGAGTCGGGCGTTTAAAAAGAGTACCGGCAGCGGATTCTCCAGTTACATTACCAGCCGAAAAATCAATATTGCCAGGTCTCTTTTGCAATACAGCGATCTAAAAGTGAATACCATTGCGCTGGAACTCTCCTGGCAGGATGCGAACTATTTTTGTCGGATCTTCAAGAAAGAGACCGGCATTGCGCCATCCGATTATCGCCGCCTCGCCTCGCCCGAGGCGGGCTGATCGTCACCCGGTCTTTCTTGCGCTTACTCCGGCGTAAGCGCAAGAAAGTCCGCTATCCCGGCAAGATTGTTTACTCGTCGCCGCATCGCGCGCCGCTAAGATGGGACACGATTCTTTATACAGTGGCCCTGCCGTGGATGAATACCTCTTTACTTCTGAATCCGTTGCCGAAGGGCACCCGGATAAGATGGCGGACCAGATTTCTGACGCCATTCTCGATGCCTGTTTACTCAAAGATCCGTGGGCCAAAGTGGCCTGCGAGTGCCTGGTAAAAACCGGGGCGGTGATTGTGGCCGGGGAAATATCGACCGATGCCAGTATCGACCTTGAGCAGATTGTGCGGGCGACGGTGAAATCTGTCGGCTACGACCATTCGTCGAAAGGTTTTGATGCCGCAACCTGTGCGGTCATCAGCATGCTGGGCAGGCAATCTGACGATATCGCTCGCGGCATCCGCGCCCGCGACCCGGCCTCGTTGGGGGCCGGCGATCAGGGAATAACCTTCGGCTATGCGTGCGATGAAACGCCGCAGCTTATGCCTGCTCCCATTCTCTACGCCCACCGGCTGATGGCGCGCCAGGCGCAGCTGCGTAAAACGCGCCAGCTGGATGGGTTATTACCGGATGCCAAGAGCCAGGTGACGCTGCGTTATGGCGACGGACGGATCGATCATGCCGACACCATCGTGGTCTCCACGCAACATCGCGCCGACTTTCCGCTGGCGACGCTGCGTGAAGCGGTGATGGAAGAGATAATTAAACCGGTTATTCCGGCACGCTGGCTGACCCCCGCCACCCGGCTGCTGATTAATCCTGCGGGGCCGTTTATCAACGGTGGGCCCGCTGCGGATTGCGGCCTGACCGGGCGCAAAATCATTGTCGATACCTATGGCGGCGCCGCGCGCCACGGCGGTGGAGCGTTTTCCGGGAAAGATCCTTCGAAGGTCGATCGTTCGGCGGCCTATGCCGCGCGCTACGTGGCGAAAAATATTGTTGCCGCGGGGCTCGCGACGCGATGCGAAGTTCAGCTGGCCTGGGCCATCGGCCTTTCCCGACCGGTTTCGGTTGCCATCAATACCTTTGGGACTTCCCGTCTGTCGGCGCACCAGCTGACGCAGCTGGTCGACCGTCATTTTGACCTCAGCGTTTATGGCATTATCCGCCAGCTTGATTTGCTGGCGCCGCGCTATCGCCAGACGGCCTGCTACGGCCATTTTGGTCGGGAAGTCTTCCCCTGGGAACGCACTGATAAGGCGCCGCGGTTGCGTGACGATGCCGCCGGTCAGCTGTGCGCGTCGGTGTGTGCCCCCTTGCATGAAAAATAACAGGAGAGAGATATGTCCGGGCAGAGCTTAGGCTTAATTGAAACCGTTGGCTTAACGGTGGCGGTAGAGGCCGCTGATGCCGCAATAAAATCGGCGAATGTCGAACTGGTTGGATATGAGCTAACCAAGGGCGGCGGGCTGGTGACCATCAAATTAACCGGTGAGGTTGGCGCCATGAACGCCGCCGTCTCCGCCGGGGTGGCCGCCGCGAGCCGGGTCGGGCAGGTCTATGCCTGGAAAGTCATTGCGCGTACCGCAACCGGCATTGATAGTCTGATTGCCTCATCACAAACGTACGGCACGCCTCCTGAACCGGTAGCGCCTGCCGCCGAATGCCTTCCTGCCGCAGCGGAGATCCCTGACGCGACGATAGCGGTGGTCAATATTACGTCTCCCGCGCAGACCGCTTCCTGTCTGGCGTTCGAAGAGAGCCCGGGCGTTGCATCGCCGGAATCGCCGGTGGCGGAGCGCGACCCGGCGCCGGTCGAGCCGGTGCGCGAAGAGGCTGAGCCTCAGAATGAGCCGACGGTTCAGGCCATTCAGGAGGAGAAAAAAACGGCGCGAACCCGGGCGAAGAACACCCGGCGCTAGCCGCTGTCGTTGCAGCTAAGCCACCTGCGGGTGGCTTTTTTGTTGCTGCGCGTCAGGAAACGGCGGTGAGAGGTGGCAGAGCAACCGGGCTCTGCCCGGATACGCAGCTAAGAATCGGATGGGGATGCCTGGGGAGGGACCGCTGGTGACACGAGCTGAAAAGGGGCGTTTGCGGCGCACTCCGCCGCCGTGTGTTGCGCTGGCGGAGTGCGCGCACGTTGGGTCAATCAGGACAGCGGATGACTCGCCGTCTCCGCGGCGGGTTTGGCGGCGGGGAGATGGCGCCCGATACCGTAGCGGTAGATAGCCGCGCCCAGGATTCCGCCGATGACCGGCGCGATCAAAGGCACGAGGAAGTAGGGAATCTCTCTGCCTCCGGTCATGGCGACGGAGCCCCAGCCGTTCAGAAACGTAAACAGTTTTGGACCAAAATCACGAGCCGGGTTCATGGCAAATCCGGTTAGCGGGGCGGTCGCCGCACCGATGACCGCCACCAGCAGGCCGATCAGCAGCGGTGCAAGTGGCCCTTTGGGCACACCGTTGCCATCGTCGGTCAGCGCCATAATCAAGCCAATCAGCATCGAGGTAATGACAATTTCCACCAGCGCCGCGAGCCAGACGCTGATGCTTGCCGCCGGATAGGTCGAAAAAATGCTGGCCAGATACAGGCTGTCCTGACTGCCGCGCACCATCTGGTGGGCCTGTTCATAGTCGGCGAACAGATTGTGGTACAGCAGATAGGTCAGGGCGGCGCCGCAAAATGCGCCGGCCATCTGCGCCAGGATATAAGGCGCCACTTTCTTCGCCTCAAAGCGGGCGAACATCCATAAGGCGATGGTGACCGCCGGGTTAAGATGAGCGCCGGAGATCCCTGCCGTCAGGTAGACCGCCAGCGCAATACCCAGCCCCCATACAATACAGATTTCCCAAAGACCGAAGCTGGCGCCAGCCAGTTTTGCCGCACACAGCACGCTGGTGCCGAAAAACATAAACAATCCGGTACCAAGAAATTCTGCAATACATTGTCCGGTTACTGATTCACGAGAGTCACTCATAGTTTTTTTCCTGTATTAAGCGATGCGCTATGCCATCTCTTAACGATTGGGGTACAAGGGATAAGAGCGCGAAATCATTTTTTGTGTTGTCGGGATTAGCCGCCGATATGGCAATGAAATCCCATCGATTCAACGATTTTTTTCAGGCTGGCCATGTTGTCTTCTGAGCGTGAGCCGGCATCGCCCATGGGATAAATGCGGCCCAGCAGGGTATATTTATTTTCGCCAAAGGTGTGATAAGGCAGTAGATGAATGGTGTCCACCCCGGACATCAGGCGGGCAAATTCAGCAATGCTGCGAATCTCCTCCGGGCTGTCGTTAACGCCGGGAATCACCGGGATGCGCACAATAACGTGAGTGATAAAGGAGATCCGAATCAGATTTTCCAGAATCGTGCGGTTATCCACACCCGTATTAAGTTGATGAATGGTCGGGTTAACGGCCTTAATATCCGTCAATGCCAGATCGACCCACGGAAAGACGTCCTCAATCACCGCTTTGCTTGTCATTCCCGTCGTTTCCATTGCCGTGTGCCAGCCTTTGGCTTTACAGGCTTTCAGGAGCTCGCGCGCAAACACCGGCTGCGCCAGCGGCTCACCGCCTGAGAAGGTAATTCCGCCGCCGGAGCGCCGAAATAAGTTTTCCTCTTTCTGCAGCTCACGTATCACGTCGCTGACGGTCATGCGTTTGCCTTTCATTTCCAGCGCCTGAGTCGGGCAGACCGCGGTGCATTTGCCGCACTGAATACAGCGTTCGCGGTCGATAAAGAACGGATTGCCAGCAGAGAGCGCCTGCTGCTGACAGACCTCCACGCATTTTCCGCAGCGGATACAGTCGCTTTTTTTATAGATTAACTCGGGCTGCGGGCGCTGTGATTCCGGGTTGCTGCACCACTTACAGGCCAGCGGACAGCCTTTAAAAAACGGGATCGTGCGGATGCCGGGGCCATCATGCAGGGAGTAGCGTTGAATATTGAATAACACGCCTTCGGTATCGTATTCGACTCTGTTCATAACATCACTCGTCAAAAAAGCGACCACCAGGCAACAGCAAGTCAGCCGCTAAAATCGGGTCTGATAAAGGGCCATACGTTACCGTATGGCCCTGGCAGGTCAGGCAAAATCAGAATTGCTGTTCGGTGCGGCTGATGATGTCATCCTGGACTTCTTTCGCCAGTACCACGAACTGCGCGCTATAGCCCGCAACGCGAACCACCAGGTCCTGGTGCTGCTGTGGGTTTTTCTGCGCCTCCAGCAACGTGTTGCGATCGATAACGTTAAACTGTACGTGCATCCCTTTCTTATCGAAGTAGTTACGCACCAGACCGCCAAAGTTTCGCAGACCCTTTTCCCCCGCCAGTGAGGAGGGCAGGAATTTCTGGTTGTAGAGCGTCCCGTTCGAGGCGATAAAGTGATCCAGTTTGGCTACCGAGTTCGCTGCGGCGGTTGGGCCGAGGGTATCTTTGCCCTGGCGCGGCGATACGCCGTCGGCAAGCGGCTCTTTCGCCAGGCGACCGTCCGGCAGGGCGCTCACGTCTTTACCAAACAGCACGTTCGCCGACACCGGGTAGATACCGGCCTGGAAACGTCCGCCGCGTGGGTTGGTATACTTCTCCACTTCCTGACAGTAGATCAGCGCGCATTGGCGGGCGACAAGATCCACGTCGTCGATGTCGTTACCAAAACACGGCGAATTTTCCAGAATATGGCGAATCTCTTCATAACGCGGATTTCCTGCCGACGGCGCCGGAGTGACGCTGGCGAGCTGGCGATAGACTTCGTTTTTAATCTCTGCCGGGTTCAACGAGCCGTGGCGGTCGATAATGCGTTTGACCACTTCATAGATATCCTGCTCGCCGAGAGAGGATTTTGCCGCCGCGCTATGCGGGTTGCCGCCGACCGGGTAGCCGAAGTTGGCGTCCAGCGCGCCCTTCAGTTCCTGAAGCGTCAGGCGGCGATCCTCAAACACCTGTTTTTGGATGGCGTAGACGGAGTCGCCGGTATCGGCAATGCCGAACGCCTGCGGGCCGGTAAAGTTGTAAATCGCGCCGCCCTCCTGCAGGGATTTTCCTCGGCCAATGCAGTCATCTACCAGCGCGGACAGGAACGGCAGAGGGCAGCGTTCGCCGTGGGCGATGTCGACGCTGTTGCACGCTTCGACCAGCTGGTGCACAAAGTGCGCCAGCTGTTTTTTGAAGGCGGCATAGAAGTCATCCATGCCGGCGTACTGGGTCATCTCGCCGGTCATCGGGCCAAGCTGTTTGTTTCCTGAGCGGCCGTTGTTAAGGGTAATTTCCAGGACCTTCGCGACGTTGAAGAACGCCGCGTCGTGCCAGCCTTCGGTGCGATGCGGCGCCTGCGGCTCCACGCAGCCGATGATGCAATAGTCGCGGGCGTCATGCAGCGAGACGCCGCGGTTTTGCAGCGCCGGGATGATCACTTCATCGTTGTACATCGCCGGTACGCCAAGCCCCAGACGGACCAGCTCGCAGGCGCGATAGAGAAACTCATCCGGCGTGCCTTGCCAGACGCGAATTGAGAAAGAGGGCTGCGGCAAACGTACGTGGGCCGTGGCTTCCATGCACATGTAGGTTAATGGGTTGGTGGCATCACGGCCGTCTTCGGTCTGACCGCCCACGCACAGGTTCTGGAAGACGGCATAGCCGGCGAAGGCCTGGGCCGAAATCTCATCGCGAGTTTTGTTGATATCGTTAAGCTTGATCCAGCAGCAGTCCACCAGCTCCTGGGCAAATTCGCTGCTGATGGCGGTATCCGCCGCCAGATACGGATACATGTACTGGTCGAAACGGCCGGGAGAAATCGAGTGGCCGCTGGATTCAATCTGCAGCATGCTCTGAATAAACCAGAAGGTCTGGCAGGCTTCCCAGAAGGTTGTCGCGCCGTATTCCGGCACGCGGGTACAGTTGCTGGCAATCTGTTCCAGCTCGCGCTGACGGGTTGGGTCGCGCTCTTCACGGGCAAGGCGCGAGGCTTCCTGCGCGTAGCGATGGGCGAAATTGATTGCCGCCTGATAGCTCAGAATAACGGCGTTGTAGAACTGCTCTTTTTTGATGTAATCGGAGGTACTGCGATCGAGGTTCTCCAGCGCGCGGGTCACTTCATCGATGATCCCGCGAAAGCCGATTTTCAGGACCTTGCCATAATCGACGCTGACGTGTCCGACACCGCCAAAGAAGTAGTTGCCGACGGTGAAAACGCCGTTGCTCATGCTCTCTTTTGTCCCTTCGGACATATAGGAGGCGGCGAGCGAACTGGTGGTTTTACCCGGCCAGTATTTAAAGGCCTGGTGGAGTTCATCGGCGGTTTTTTTCTCAATAATGAACGGGTCGGCAACACGGTGTGCCATAGTGTCGAACTCTTTTTCGACCCAGTCATAAGAGAATTCAGGACAAATTTCTGTTGAACGTGGATTAATAGTGACGGCGCCGACGATTAACTCGTCAGGGCGAATAGTGACCGGCAGCTCGTTAAATATTTTCTCAACGACTTTTGCCCGACGCATAATAGCGGGAAGCTGTTCATTCTCTTTATATGCCTCGGTTGCCAGCACCGCACGTTCAGATTCTACATACGGTTTAGCATGCAGAATCATATTTTTGAGTCTTACTACACGATCGGTCGGATGAGTAAAGCCTTTCTCTAACATACAATAACTCCCGAAATGATATAAGCGTGGGGGATTACCACACCTGAGTTTTTTTACCTGCCGGTAGTGCCGGGTACGCTAGCTAATAGTGTTGCTGCCGATTAAACTAATAAATTGACGTAATATTTCCGGGTGCGCCATCCAGGTCGTCGCGGTGACAAGATTGCCGTCATGTACCGCCTCGTGGTCCGCGGCGCTCACCCAGATACCGCCAGCCATTTCAACTTCAGGCTTTAAGGTGAAATATCCGGTCAGCGTTTTACCTTTTAATATGCCGGCAGCAACCAGAATTTGTGGTCCATGACATATAGCGGCAATCGGTAGCGCAATGTTATTCGCACAATGGATGATATTTAATACCATCCGGTTTAGTCGTAAATATTCCGGAGCGCGGCCGCCGGCAAGATATATTCCACAATATTCCTGTACCCTGACTTCATCAAAAGAGGCGGTTAAGCGGAACAGATGCCCCGGTTTTTCGCTATAGGTTTGATCGCCTTCAAAATCATGAATCGCGGTCTTTATATATTCCCCGCAGCGTTTTCCGGGGCACACCATATCCACTCTGAAACCTAACATGCTTAATGCCTGCCATGGCACCATGACTTCATAGTCTTCAGAGAAATCGCCTGCCAGAAGCAAAATTCTTTTCATAAGCGAACTCTCAGAACGTACTGTCATCATCCTCAATAATACGCATGGCCTCATTCACTGCGGCGATCTCGCCGAACAGCGCCAGCGTCGTGATATGCTGCGGACAGCTGCCAAAGATCTCCGATACCGCAACATGTGCGCTTTTACTTGCCAGATCGGCGTAAAAGTACAGATCTGGTATCGGCAACATAATCAACCCGATAGCGTCAATGCGGATGCTTTCCAGTCGGTTGCGAGATTCGGCGGGCATTCGCCTTTTCAGCATGGCGAGCGTTTCCGGCGTTGGCGCGTTGATAATGCGTTTTTTCATGATCGAGTCAGCCATCCTGCTTCAGTCAACGAATATTGAGCGCTTCAACCATCACGCAGCGACGGTGCCTGGCGTAGGAGCGTGCCGAGGTCAACCCTTCACCGGTCGGCCCGGCAATGGTAAATGTGGCATGTCCTTCGCCGCCAACGCCTAATCCGGCATACGACGGGCCATTTTTCACAAAAATAGTGGTCTGGATCAGCCGCGCCATTTTGGTCAGTTTTTCAACGTTGGTAGAGTGCATCATCGCCGTGTGACGATGACCATGTTCAACCTTCACCGCCAGATCGATCGCTTCATCGACGTTTTCCACTCTGACCACCGGCAAAACCGGCATCATCAGTTCGTGCACCACGAATGGATGGTCACGTTCGGTTTCAATCAGGATAACTTTGATCTCCTCCGGCACGCTGATACCGATTTGCTGCAGAATGTAGCGCGCATCTTTCCCTACCAGTGCGGTACTCGGGCCGTTTCCTTTTTCATTCAGCACCAGCGCCTGTAGCTGCTGAATATGTTGTTTGTCGCACAGCAGCCAGGCGCCGCTTTTTTTCATGCAGTGGATGAGATAGTCCGCCACTTCATTGACGACAATGACCTCTTTTTCCGCCACGCAGGGGAGGTTGTTATCGAAGCTGCAGCCGTTAATGATATCGCGGGCGGCTTTCTCGATATTGGCGGTTTCATCAACCACAACGGGAGGATTGCCGGCGCCGGCGCCAATCGCTTTTTTGCCGGACGACATCACGGTTTTCACTATCGCCGGTCCGCCGGTGGCGACCAGCATATTGATACGCGCGTCGCCGATTAAGGCATTGGTGTTGTCAATCGACGGGCTGGCGACCGTGACCACCAGACTGGCGGGGGCGCCGAGCCGGGCCAGCTGTTGATTGATTAACGTGACGCAGTACAACGACACCTGACGCGAACGCGGATGCGGGCTAAAGACCACGGCGTTGCCGGCGGCCAGCATACCGAGGGTATTGTTGATAATGGTCTCGGTCGGATTGGTGGTCGGGGTGATCGAACCAATGACGCCATAGGCGGAGTATTCGGTCAGCGTCAGGCCGCCATCACCGCTGATGGCGGCGGTGATGAGATCTTCAACCCCCGGAGTTTTTTGCGCGGCAACGCGGTTTTTCACCATCTTGTCGGCATAATTTCCCATTCCGGTCTCTTCCACCGCCATGGTCGAGAGCGCGTGCAAAATCTCTTCCTGCAGGAAAAACTGGCGAATGCCGTCAACAAAGCGGGCGCGATCCTGCATTGAGCAGTGGCGATACTGGATATACGCCTGCTGCGCCGCAGTAATCGCGGCATCCATGGTGGCAAAAACACCGTCACCGGCGTTCCCGTCGACAGGGGCGGCGGTTGCGGTTGCGGCTCCGGCCTGGCTTGCCAGTACGCTGGCCACAATCGCGTCGATGCTGCCGCGATCGAGCGGTGTGGCGGCTGCCGGCGCATGCTGTTCGGGCGCTGGCGCCGTCGTTTTCGTATATTTACTCAGCACGCGGGAGACGGCCTGAGTAATATCAAGATCGTTCATGCTGTATCTTCCTTACTTCGCTTCGCTCGTGGGTGCCACCATCAAATGTACGGCGTCGTGGTCGATTTGATGGGCGCCGGGTCGAGCGTAGCCAGCAGCTGTTTCCCGACGTCTCTGGCGGCGATGACCGCCTGACGTACCGCGCCGGAATCACCGGCAAACGTGAAGATCACTTCGTTACTGAAGCTGGTGCCGTGCGCCGGGCTGGCGTAACCCACCGGCTCGATGACGGCGGCTTTTGCCGCGGCGTCGGCGACCACCACGCCAATCGCCGCCGGTGAAGCGCAGGTCAGGCCGAAAGATTTACCCAACGGGGCACCGAAGGCTTTATTGAGCGCGCTGCTGGCGCGGGCGGTGTACTGGAACTCCAGGTGACCGGCCGGTGAGCCATAAACATCGCCCATGGTGCGCTGAATTTCGCCCAACGCGACTTCAACCGCGCGGCGAACATCGGAGACATCGGTGGCGCCGAAAATGATCAGGCAACCATGCCCACCGCCGCCCTCGGTATCGCGAGCCAGCTCAATAGAGAGAATTTCACTGTTAGTGGCTTTAATGGCCTCATCCGCGGCAAATATATGCGGGCCGGCCCCGGTCCGGGCGCCAAGAATACCGATAGAGCGATATTTCTTGTCGATATTCATGACTTCATGTAATTGATGATCGACATTGGCAATCACTAATCCAATGGTATGCCCGAGGGCCGTTCCGACAAATTCAGTTAAACCGCAACCGATAAAGCTGGCCGGCGTTTTATTATTTGCGCGATCATCAGTCTGTTTGTGCATTACTTCAGATATAATCTGCTCAACAAGATTATCTCTCATGGTCGGTATCCTCTGGCTTTATTAACTGACAGCTTTCGGCAGGATTTTTTCCACTTCAATATGCGGGCGCGGAATCACATGTACAGAGACCAGCTCACCAACTTTTCCTGCTGCCGCTGAGCCTGCGTCCGTTGCCGCTTTGACCGCGCCGACGTCGCCGCGAACCATTACGGTAACCAACCCGGAACCAATTTTTTCGTAACCAACCAGGGTGACGTTAGCGGATTTCACCATGGTATCTGCGGCTTCAATTGCGGAAACCAGACCTTTTGTTTCAACCATACCTAATGCTTCTTGTTGCATAACGACCTCAATATTTCCAGGTGAGAGTAAAAGCAAGTTATGAATTAACCGATAAAGGTTGAGTTCATAGACTTAATAAATTCATGCACTACGATGTTATTGCGCCAGAGACAAAATGTTTTGCCCGGCAGAGAGACTTTCTTGTTTTCCCGTTTTCAGCTGGACAATAAAATCCTCTCCACATGACTACCTTGAGGACGCGTTCAGGCGGCACCTTCTAGCAAAGGGGCAAGTGCGGCCGCATCCTCGGCAATCATCCGCTCTTCATTGGTGGCAATGACCGCTACAATCGGTGAGCCGGGGCGCGAGATAATGCCCTGTCGGCCGGCAAACATTTGCGCATTGCGCGCGGCGTCGAGCTGCACGCCAAATATCGCCAGCCGCTCGGCGGTAAGCTCGCGGATCAGCGCCGAGTTCTCCCCGATGCCGCCGGTAAAGATCAGTGCATCAAAGCGATGCAGCGAAGCAAGATGGGCGCCAAGGTGGCGGGCAAGCCGGTGAACCATGACATCAATCGCGAGGGAGGCCCGGGGATCGCCGTTGCCGCGCGCCTCTTGTAACGTGCGGCAATCGCTGGAAAGACCCGACAGACCGAACAATCCCGCTTCGTTATTGACCATCTTGTAAAGTGATTCGATAGTCTGGCCGGTGCAGCGGGCAATATAGGTCGCTGCACCAAAATCCAGGTCGCCGCAGCGCGTTCCCATCACCAGCCCTTCAAGCGGCGTCATGCCCATCGAGGTGTCGACACTCTGCCCGTTTTTCACCGCACAGACCGACGAGCCATTGCCGAGATGGGCAATAAGTAGACCGTGGTTGGTGGGGTTAAGACCCAGGCGCTCGACGGCTTCGGCGGCGATAAAGCGATGGGAGGTGCCATGAAAGCCATAGCGTCTGACCTGATGCTGGTGTAAATACTCCAGCGGGATGGCATAGGTATAGGCCTCCGGCGGGAGCGTCTGATGAAAGGCGGTATCAAACACCGCCACCTGCGGCAGCTCGGGTAACAGCGCCATGGCGGCTTCAATGCCGATCAGGTTGGCGGGATTGTGCAGCGGCGCCAGCGCCGATAATTCGCGGATACGCTCGATCACCGGCGCCGTGAGCCGCACCGAGTGTTTGAAATCATTCCCGCCGTGCGCCACCCGATGACCGATGGCGCATACCTGCGGCAGCAGCGCCTGCTCTGCGAGCCGCGCGAACAGCGCCTCCAGCGCGCAGGTATGGCTGGCGCCGTCAGGCAACCCGCGGGTCGTCTTCCCTTGCGCATCTTTAAAGGTGATGCCGGCTTCGCGTAGCCCCAGCTTTTCGGCCAGCCCGGAGAGCACCGGGGTCTCCTGATTACGCGGGATGACGGAGAACTTGAGGGAAGATGAACCACAGTTAATGACCAGAACCAGTGATGCTGACGACATGATGACCCCTGTCTGTATTCGTTTTTTTAGAGAGATTCATGGAATGGTGTGAGCAAAAAATGCTCGCGGCTGAAGTGCGCCAGGGTTTGCGTGGCAATCGCGATATCTTCCTCGACGCTCCCGCCGCTGATGCCGATACCGCCGAGCAGTACGCCGGCGGACCAGCAGGGGAGCCCACCGCCGAAGCAGCACAGACCTTGCGTATGCGACAAGCCATACAGGCTGGCGCCAGGCAATACGTCGGCCGCGAGCCGGTGGGTCGGCATCCTGAGCGCCACGGCGGTCCATGCCTTTTGCGTGGCCAGCGTATGGCTGATGAGCAGGGCGTTATCCTGACTAAAGAAGTAACGCTGCAGGCCATGGGCATCCACCAGGCTAAAAACAATGGGCACATTGGCGTTGTTGGCGGCATCGATGGCACAGTGCGCCAGTAATGCCGCATCCGTCAGCGTCAGAGAGGCCGGAGGCGGCGCTAACTGACGCGAAATGGCCGCGTTGATACGGCGATCCAGTTCGGCGTTCGGCGTGGTGTACATGCTTTTCCTCCGTGGTGCTTACTGGTTGTTAAGATCGAGCGAGTCGACAATGCCGACCACGGCAGCATCAATCACCGAGTGCTCTTTGCTGGTGGTCATCCGCGCGGAGCTCCCGGTGGTGACGATGACCGTTTCCCCATTTCCGGCGCCGACAAAGTCGACGGCGACCTGCGCGGTGCCGGTGGGCTGATAGTGCTCATCCAGGCGGGCGACAATCAGCAGCTTTGCGCCATTGAGCGAAGCATGCTTGGTCGTCGACACCAGTGCTCCGGTTACTTTTGCCAGATACATATTTCCTCCTGGTGACCCTGCACCATGACAATACCGCGGTCGCGAATTTCATCGCGTGCGGCGGGGGTGATGAGCGTCCGGCGTCCAACGGACAGTACCGCGCCTGCGGGAAGCTGGCGCACATCGCTGAGCGTGATCAGCGGTTTAGCGACGGGCGCCGTCGGCCTCTGCGCCGGGTTCACCGTGGGGCGGCCGATAATCGTGAAGCCATACTCCCCGAGGGTGGCGACGTAGCTGGTCAGCCGTGCCCGCAATGCCGGGGGGAGCTGGCTGGCGGCGTCATCCCGGCATTCGGCATTGAGCGTGACGATGATGGGCTTGCTCAGACTCAGAGCGTGAAAAGCCCAGCGACACACCCGGTTATCACGAATACCTAAGGCGATTTTGCTCAGGCTGTTGGTAGACAGCGAGGGCAGATACAGGCCGCTGAACGTCTCTTCTGTCGGGCAGGGATCCCGATCGTCGCACAGCGCCTCAACATCGCGCTGCGCCAGAGCCTCCAGACAGGTGGAGTGCAATGACGCCTGGATGGCGCTATGGGAAAAGGTCATGACCAGCAGATAGCCGCGCTGGTTCAGCGCCGTCAGACAATCCAGCGTCGTCGGGAGCGTGGCGAGATCCTCGCCGCTTAATACCACGCGCATCACCTTGCCGTGGGCTTGCAGGCGCCGTCGGCGTTGAGCCAGCAGGTCCGTAATGAGGCTGTCGAGCCGGTGTGAGAGTCGCTGTGCATCCATCGTTATTCTCCTCAGCGGCTGCGCATGGCGATGCCAAGCGGCGTCACCAGCAGCGGCTGCCGCGCCTGAATGACCCGTTTACCGGTGGCATGGCGAAAGACGTCGGCAAACTGGCGAAAGCTGCTGGCGCCCCCGACCAGGTAAATGTCGTCGACCGGATAACCCGCCAGCCAGCCCGCGACCAGATGAGCCATCTTTTCAGCCACCGGACGGACCACGGTAAAGACCTGTTCTTCCTCCTCCGGACTCTTTTTCAACGCTTCCGCTTCGGCAAAAGGCATGCCCAGAGCACCTGCCAGTACCAGGGTCATATGGTTGCCCCCGGTCGGTTCATCGGCGCTGAAAATCACCTCGCCGTTGCGCAGAATGCTGATCCCGGTTGTCCCGCCGCCCACATCAACTACCGCGCCGTGGCGAATGTTTAAGGCCAGCGCCGCGGCTACCGGTTCATCAACCACGTCGGTCACCTCCAGTCCGGCGGCCTCCACCATATTGACGATAACTTTGGTGTTCCCGGCGGTGATTCCCGGCGGGATGGCCGTTGCCGCGCGGATGAGGGGGCATCCAAGGCGCTCTTCGAGCGCTGTTTTCAGTCCACTCACCACCCGGCTGGCGGTCAGAAAATCCACCACCACGCCGTCTTTCACCGCCCGTGAAGGATGGCTGATGCCGGCGACGGGGTTATCGTTTTCATCCAGCACAACTACGGCAATATTGGCCGTACCCGGATCGACACCCACTTTTAGCGCGCCTGTCCAGGGGCGGTATCCGCCCTGGCTGACCAGCTCCGCCAATGTGTTCAGCCGCCTGGTTGCGGTGCTGTCAGTCATGGCGGCGTTCCGTGAACGCGCGCTGGACGCAATCGCCGTTACGCAAGCCAAAGCCGTTGGCCTCTTCAACATCAACATGCATTTCCAGCACCGCATCCGCGCTCACCCTGACCACCACGTGGCTGAGAATGCCGCCGCGATAGCCGTCGATACGCACGTCAATCTCCATCCCGTCGCGCAGGGCGTGGCGCTCGGCGTCGGCGGGAGAAATATGAATATGGCGCCAGGCGACAATCGCGCCATCCGTTTTGCTGACTCGCCCGCGCGGACCAATAATCTCGATTCCCGGCGAGTCCTGGAGATTGCCGGACATTCTCAATGGCGCCTTAACGCCGAGAACAAAGCTGTCGGAGACAGAAATTTCAACCTGGGTGGCGCTGCGCAGCGGGCCAAGGACGCGTACCCTGGTCAGCTCCCCTTTTGGTCCGCGCAGCGTCACCGTCTCTTCGGCGGCATACTGGCCCGGCTGTTTTACCGCTTTCATGCGGGTGAGGGTGGCGCCATAGCCAAACAGAATGTCCATATCTTCCCGGCTCAGATGAACGTGGCGGTTAGAGATGCCAACGGGGATATGCAACGTCTGTGCGGCGAGGGGGGCGCCGGCCACCGCTCCGGGGCCACGGGCCTTGAGTTCCTGAAGAATTTCCCGGGCGATTAATTCGGCTTGCTGCTGGGTGTCATTCATAGCGTCAACAACCTGAAAGTGATGAAAAGAGCGATACAAGCATATTCAGTCCCGCGTTGGCCTTTTTGCTGTTGCGCAGGACTTTTTTGACGGTCCGCCGGACGCAGGACAATCTTGTCCAGATTTAGCCGGCGATGGCGGTCAGCAAGCGGTCTACATCAGCGGCGCGGGGCTGGCAGGGATTGGTTTGCGTGCAGCCATCCCCTAAGGTCGCCGCGATCAGCGCCTGACGCAGGGATTCCACAGCCGTCCGGTCTTTTCCCAGCGCCTGCAGTGTTGCCGGAATACCAAAATGGTGATTCATATCGCGAATGCTGCCGATCAGCGCGCGCAGGGTTTGCTCCGGCGTGGCGGCCTGGATGCCCATAATGGCGGCGCATTTCAGGTATCTCATCCGCGCGTGCGGGGCGTGGCGGGCATTGTGTTCAATAATCAACGGCAGCAGCATGGCGTTAATTTTGCCGTGCGGGATATGCAGCATCCCGCCGATAGCGTGCGCCATACCGTGCACTAATCCCAACCCCGCCGAATTAAACGCCATGCCGGCCATGCAGGAGGCGTTGTGCATATGGCCCCGAGCCGCAATATTATTCTCATCGCTAAAAACGTCGGGCAGGTGTTGCCAGACCAGCGCAATGGCTTTCTCGGCGAGCGCGTCGCTAAAATCATTGGCCCCCGTCGAAACCAGCGCCTCAATGGCGTGGGTCAGGACGTCCATGCCGGTATCCACCGCGACCTGGCGAGGAACCGAGAGCACCAGGTTTGGGTCAAGGATGGCGCAGTCCGGGATCAGTTCATCGGCAATCAGCGGATATTTTCGGCCGTTTTGCGGATCGGAGATGATGGCGTAAGCGGTGACTTCTGAACCGGAGCCGCTGGTGGTAGGAATGGCGATAAGTTCTATGGCGTGGCCGGGGAGAAACTCTTCCAGCGTAACCTTGATTCCTTTAGCGGCATCAAGAGCGGAGCCGCCGCCCAGCGCGATAATGACCTCCGGTTTAAAACCTTTAAACTGTGCGGCGCCGGCGTGCAGGATCTCCATGCTCGGATCCGGTTTCACCTCGCTGAAAATAGAGACGCAGGCCTGCGGCATTTCATTAATCAGGTCGCGTGTTTTACCGGAGCTCACCATAAAGCTGTCGGTCACAATCGCCACCTTTTTATGGTTCAGCCGACGCAAGGTTTGAATTGCATTTTCACCAAAATAGACGTCAGGAAGAGAAAAGAAATAGCTCGCCATCTTTCGATTACCTTATCCGTTAGCGGATTGCGGGGAGGCAAATGCCGGATGTAAAAAGAGAGCTTATTGTGTCATGGGGGGATGGATAAGAAGCTGGCTATGCTTGTGCTAAGTCAGGATTTCGTTGCGGTACTCTTTTATGGCTGACAAAAAAGTGCAGGGGCGCCTCGCCCATCGCGCCAGCGATGGGGGGCGCGGGTCAGTCTGTTTTCTGAACAGGTAAACAGGCATTCTGGCTGGTCTGCGCGTCCGTATCGCGATATTAACGGCGGTAGCGTATGGCGCCGATCGGCAAAATCGCGCAAAACGATAATCCGTTGCACGATCGGCAGTAAGCGGTGACATTCGCTGAGACGTTACCCATGCCGTCGCGGATTATCTTCCTGCAGAATATGCTGGCGCAGAAGTTGTGCCAGCGAGCCGGCATCTCCACGCTCAATAGCAGCCACCATCGCGAAATGTTCTTTCGACGACTGGACAATTCTGGCATGAGAGTTCCATTGCCCCAACGCGGCGGAGGGAACCCGACTGCGCAATTCAAAGATGAGTTCAATCATGTCCTGGTTGGAGCAGGGCGCGAGCAGCGCGCGATGGAAGGCCAGGTTCGACTCATACTGCTGTAAGATCGTGCCGTACAGGGTGTTGTGCTCGAACAGCTCCGCGCACTGGCGCAGAGTATCCAACTGGTGCGGTTGAATATGCTCCACGATGTCTGCCGCCGAGGCACTTTCCAGTATCGCCCTGATGTCAGAGATGTTACGACGTTGTTGCTCATTAGGCGTGTAAACGTGGTAGCCCCGATTAGGGACGTGCTGGACCAGCCGTTCAATCACCAGCTGATCCAGAGCCCGGCGCACCTCGCTACGGGTGCACTGATAACGTTCAGCCAGCTCCACCTGTTTCAGCCATGAACCCGGCTGAAATTCACCGGTATTGATGTCCATGGCGAGGAGATTGGCGACATGCACCAGTGCGCTTTTGCGTTGAGTCATATCTTCTGTTCCTTCCGCTGTTTCCTGCGATCTTATGCTGCCGTTCTGTCATCAGATAATGGCGGGTTCACCTTTGTTTCGCCAGCCTGAACCCTGGGGTTATCGTTTTTTTGTCTGGCTGGGGGGAATTGTGACACGAGTCAGATCTTTTGTTAATAAATTGTTTTTTAAATTGGCGCCAATTTTGGTTTTGTGTTTGAATCGAATTTAAATATCCATTAAATGAGCGATTGATTTATGCAACGAACTGATATTAAAAAGGATTCAGAAGAGTCTGCCCTGCGCGGCCAGATGCTTTACTACCGCGGTAGCACCACCATCTTCGCCAGTCAGCACGATCCGCGCTTCCAGTATTGCCTGTATGTTCCTCCCGGATTTGATGAGGATAAAACCGGATACCGCCTGATCGTTGCCATGCACGGTACCGGACGTTCGATGGTGCAGTACCGCGATGCCTTTGCCGAATTTGCCCGCTACAACCGTTGCGTTGTCCTGGCGCCCCTGTTTCCGGTAGGGCCGTTGGGGGACGGTAATTCTCACGGGTTTAAGTACATCATCGAAGACGATATCCACTATGACCGCGTACTGCTGGCGATGATCGACGAAATCAGCACGTTGCTGGAGTATGACTTTGGTCGGTTCCTGCTGTTTGGCTACTCAGGCGGCGGACATTTTGCACACCGCTTCCTCTACATCCATCCGGAAAAACTGCTTGGCGTTTCCGTCGGTGCGCCAGGATCCGTGACGCTTCTGGACGACAGCAAAGCGTGGTGGCCGGGCATCCAGAATTTTGAGCAAATATTCGGCAAGCCTCTTAATTACAGTGCGTTGCGGGAAGTGATGGTTCAGCTGGTGGTGGGGAAGGTGGATCTGGAAACCTGGGAGATTACCCACAGGCCCGGCGGCCGCTACTACATGCCCGGATGCAACGATGCCGGAGTGACCCGTATCGAGCGGAACACCGCATTACTCAACAGCCTGCGCGAACACGGCATCGATGCCATTCAGGATATTGTGCCCAACGTCGGCCATGACGGGATGAAAGTTCTGGAACAGGTAAAAGATTTCTTCCTGCGGGTTTTGCAGGCACATCGCTGAGGAGCAAACAACGTGACGCAACCTTTTCCGTTCATTGAAATTTCCGGTACGCCGTATGAACGCGGCTGTCAGTATGGCGAACAGGCCAAAGCCCGCATTCACGCCAGCGTAGCCATCTATGGCGATCAGCTTGATGCTCTGCATATTTCCCGGCAGCAACGTGCCGATCTGATCGACAGCTTTAGCGCCATCATCCGTGATTTTGACGCCGATTATCTTGCGGAGATGCAGGGTATTGCCGCCGCGTCCGGAGTCCCGCTCGAAGCGATCGTGATGATTAATGCCCGAACCGAAGTGATAGCCCAGGCGCGAAACCTGCAGCGCCATACGACGCCACATGATGATGCGATCAAAGATGGCTGTACCGGGGCGGTCATTCTGCCTGAGCGCAGTCACCACGGTAAGCTGATCCACGGGCAGAACTGGGACTGGCGCGCCGAATGCGCAGAGAGTTCCGTCGTCGTGAAAATCAAACGCGAGCAGGGGCCGGACGTGCTGACCTTCGTTGAGGCCGGAGGGCTTGGGCGAAGCGGGATGAACAGCGCGGGTATCGCCATTACCGCCAACTATCTGCGCTGCGAACGCGACTATTTGCAGCGAGGGGTCCCCCTGTCGCTGATTCGCCGTAAAGCGCTGGAACAACAGCATATGGCGCTGGCGATGAAGGTGGTCGCCACGACGCCGAAGTCTTGCTCCAACAACATGATCCTTAGCACTAAAGAAGGTTTTGCCATCGACTTTGAATGTGCGCCGGACGAGAGCTTCACGCTTTACCCGCAGAATGGTCTGTTGGTGCACGCCAATCACTGGGACAGCCCCGCCGCACGCGGCAAAGTACGGGAGGAGGGGATCGAGGCGTCGCCAGATTCTCTGTATCGGGGATGGCGGGTCAGCGAACTGCTGAAAGACAAAGCAAAACTCGGCGAAGAAGAGATGAAAAACGCTTTTTTTGATGATTTCGGCACGCCGTATTCAGTGTGTCGCCCGCCACGTCCGGGTTTTAGCAGTGATTTATCCGCCACCGTGGCGATGATTGTGATGACGCCTGCCGATGGCGTCATGGATGTGGCGCCGCTGCCGGCGCTGAACCGCAACTTTACACGTTACACGCTCGACTAATTAAGAGGCTGGTATGAAAAAGATTTTATCTGCGGTGGCGCTGCTCATGCCGGGACTGATGGCCCAGGCGGCTGACAATAATGTGATTCGTTTCGCTCTGAATCAGGATATCCGAAGCAGCCAGCCGGGCGTTAATCGCGACGGCAACACCGATGATGTGCTGATGCACGTGGTGGAAGGTCTGGTCGGGTATCGTGAAAACGGTACGGTTGGGCCGATGCTGGCGTCGTCTTGGGAGGTCAGCGACGAGGGCAAAACCTACACCTTCCATCTGCGCGACGGCGTGAAATTTCACAACGGTGACACCATGACGGCGCAGGACGTTGTCTGGAGCTGGAAGCACTGGACCGACCCGAAGACCCAGTGGCGATGTTTACGTGAATTCGACGGCAGCGGCCTGATTCAGGTTACCGACGTCAGTGCGCCGGATAACGCTACGGTGGTGATGAAGCTTGCCAAACCGGTGGCGCTGTTCCTGGACACGCTGGCACGCACCGATTGCGGCGCCGCCGCCGTTATCAGCCCGAAATCCGTGGGACCCGAGGGTGACTGGGTGACGCCAATAGGTACCGGTCCCTTCGTTTTTGGCGACTGGAAGCATGGTGAATATGTCTCCCTGAAGCGCTTTGCCGATTATAGCGCCTTACCCGGAAAACCCGATGGTTTTGTCGGTGGTAAAAAAGCGCTGGTGGATGAGGTCCGCTTTATGACCATACCGGATGCGGCGACGGTAAAAGCCGGCTTGCAATCCGGAGCGGTGGATCTGGCTCAGGTCAGTCCGATTGACGGCAGCGATCTGAAAAAAGACCCTAATATCTCCCTTGAGGTAGCGCCGAACGCCCAGCGTCACGTGATGCTCATCCAGACGGACGATCCGCTGCTAAAAAACGTCAAGCTACGTCAGGCTATCGCCTCCGCGTTGGACAGCGAGCAGATCGCATTGGGCACCAGCCAGAATATGGCCCATGCCTCAAACTCCAACATTTCGGTGGCCTCGGCGTTTTACAGCAATGTGCAAAAACAAGGGTACCAATACGATCCGGCTCGCACCGCGCAATTGCTGAAGGAAGCGGGCTATAAGGGACAGCCGCTGGAGATTATTGCCAATAAACGCGCCACGGTACCGAGTTTTGATATGGCGATTATCATTCAGGCGATGCTTCAGGGCGCAGGGATTAATGCTCACGTCACCACCATGGAGTGGGCGACGCAGCTGGAACGTTATCAGTCCGGGCGCTACCAGATGATGACTTTCACCTATTCCGCGCGCTTTAACCCTGCGCTGGCGTTTGAGCAGATTGTCGGCGATAAAACCAGGCAGAAACGCAAGGTGTGGGGAGATCCGCTGGCGATCGCGCAGACCGATAAGCTGGCGACGCTCGACGATCCGGTCCAAATTCAGGCTCTGACGGATAAACTCCATCAGCAGATGATTGCGGATGTTCCCCTGATTATCTTCTATCCAGGCCTGGATATTGTCGCGCACCGCACGGTTATCAGCGGCTACAAATCCTGGCTGGCGGCAGCGGCGCGGCTGTGGAACGTCGGTAAGGCTTGATGAGATAAGGAGAGGCGCATGTTGCAGTTCCTGTTTACTCGTATTATGACCGCCATTCCCACGCTGCTGCTGGTAACGGTGCTGGTCTTTTTACTTACCCGCATGGTGCCGGGCGATCCGGCGCTGCTGATGTTGGGAGATATGGCGACGGAAGCCAGCCTTGCCGACCTGCGGCACAGCATGGGGCTGGATCAGGGCATGGTACAGCAGTTTATTATCTGGTTTGGCAACGTGCTGCAGGGTAATTTAGGACATTCTATCCAGAGCGGCCAGCAGGTCCTGCCGCTTATCCTGCAACGCTTCGGTGTGACACTCAGCGTGGTGCTGGTCGCGGTGGTTATCGCCTCACTGCTGGCCGTACCTGCCGGCATGCTTGCTGCGTGGAAACAGAACTCATCGCTGGATACCGGGCTGGTGATGTTTTCCACCTTCTTGCTGTCGATTCCCAGCTTCTGGATGGGGCTGCTCATTCTGCTGCTGTTTGGTCTGCAGCTGGGCTGGCTGCCGGTGGTAGGGTATGTCTCGTTAAGCGACAACCTGCGGGCGGGTGTCCTCTATCTGCTAATGCCAGTCATGACCCTCGTGTTGGTCGAGGTTGGGGCGTTGGTGCGCATGATGCGCGCCAGCACGCTTGAGGTGTTGCGGCTGGACTACGTTTCCCATGCCCGCGCCAAAGGGCTACGTGAGCGTACCGTGCTGTCACGGCATGTGTTCCCGAATGCGTTTGGTCCGACGTGGACGCTGATCGGGTTAACGCTCGGCAACCTGCTCAGCGGTGTGGCGGTAACGGAAACGGTGTTCAGCCTTCCGGGCCTGGGGCGTCTGCTGGTTGATGCTATCTACGCCCGCGATTATCCGGTAATCCAGGGCTGCATGCTGTTTATCGCCACGCTCTACGTACTCACCAATTTGCTGATTGATGCACTTTACCCGCTCTTTAACCCGAGGGTTTCTGCCTGATGAAAAGACGAATGGCGATCGCGCCTAATGCCCTGCTGGGGATTATCTTGATTGGCGTCATCCTGCTGGCAGGCGTGCTGGGCTTTTTCTGGACGCCGTTTGATCCCGGTCGGATCAATATTCTGGCGCGGCTACAGGCTCCCGGTAGCCACTACCTGCTTGGCACCGATGAATATGGCCGCGATGTACTCAGTCGCCTGTTGGCCGGGGCCAGCGCCAGCATGACCATCTCTCTGGTTACGGTGAGCTTCGCGCTGCTGGTCGGCATTGCGCTGGGGCTGATTAGCGGCTATCTGCGGGGCGTGGTGGACCGGTTCATCATGATGATTACCGATACGCTGCTGGCGTTTCCCGGCATTCTTCTGGCCCTGGGGCTGTTAAGCATCCTTGGTAATAACCGCTATGGCATTATTCTCGCACTGGGGCTGGCGTATACGCCGTCGGTAGTGCGCATCGTGCGTGGCACGGTGTTGGGGCTGCGCGAAGCGGATTTTGTCGCCGCGGCGCGGATAATGGGACATAACGAACTGACCATTCTGCGCCGACACGTACTGCCAAACTGCCTGGCTCCGCTTACCGTGCTGGCGACTTCCATGCTCGGCTGGGTACTGATTTCCGAAAGCGCGCTCTCCTTTTTAGGGCTTGGCGTGCCGCCGCCGGAGCCGACCTGGGGCAATATGCTGGCCGCCAGTCGAGGCTACCTGGCGCAGGCGCCCTGGTTGGCCTTGCTGCCGGGCGGCTGTATTTCTCTGGCGCTGCTGGGCGTCAATATGCTTGGTGACGCGTTACGTGATTATCTTGACCCGAGGATGCAATGATGAACAACCAGATGCCATTATTGCAGGTAACTAACCTGCGGGTGAATGTCGCCGAACGTGAGGTGGTGAAAGGGATATCCTTTTCCCTGGCGCCGCGAGAGGTCCTGGCGGTAGTCGGGGAATCGGGGAGCGGTAAAACGCTGGCGATGCGCTCTCTCATTAAACTATTGCCTGCAGGTGTCGGCAGCCAGGCGGACTCGGTAATGCTCGATGGTCAGGATTTGCAGCACCTGGATCCCGAGCGGCTGCGAAACCTACGCGGCGCGGGAATCGGAATGGTATTTCAGGAGCCGATGACCTCCCTGAACCCGGCAATGACCATTGGCCGTCAGCTTGATGAGGGACTGGCTTTACATACCCGGCTGACGGAGCGCGAGCGGCGCGGGAAAATCATCGCCATGCTGGAACGCGTCGGTTTAACAGATGCCGCCAACCTGCTGGGACGTTATCCGCATGAGTTTTCCGGAGGAATGCGTCAACGAGTGATGATTGCTGCCGTGATGCTGCTGGAGCCGAAGCTGATTATTGCCGATGAGCCGACCACGGCGCTTGACGTACTGGTTCAGCATGAAGTGATGGAGCTGATGTTAGCGCTGACGGCTGAAAAGGGCAGCGCGGTGATCCTTATCAGCCATGATTTATCGATGGTGGCGCGCTATGCCTCACGGATTATGGTGATGGAACAGGGCGAACTGGTGGAGCAGAACAGCAGTCAGCGCCTGCTAGCTGCGCCGCAGCACCCCTATACCCGACGGCTGCTGGAAGCGCTACCGGTGCGTCAGCCCGCACCGGACCGGCAACGGCTACTGGCGGCGGAAAGCATTGTCACCCTGACTGACATTGACATTACCTATACTGGGCGCAAAGCGTGGTTTCGTCCTGCTTCAGTGACGAAGGCGGTACAGGGCGTCAGTTTTAATGTTCGCGCAGGAGAGACGGTAGCGCTGGTGGGGGCAAGCGGTTCCGGCAAAACCACGATCGGTAAACTGATCGCCGGTATGTTAAAAGCCAGCCGTGGGACGCTGGCGTTCCGCGGCCATTTGGTCACGACCTCCGATAAGCGGCTGGTCAGCACCTGGCGCCGTGAATGTCAGATGATTCAGCAGGATCCTTTCTCTTCGCTGGACCCACGCATGCATATAGCTCAGATCCTCGAAGAGCCGCTTCTGCTGGTGGAGACGATGAATCGCAGCGCGCGTCAGCAGCGGGTGCGGGAAGTGCTTGATGAAGTAGGGCTGGGCGCGCTGTTTTTGCATCGCTATCCGCATCAGCTGTCTGGCGGGCAACGCCAGCGGGTCGCGATCGCGAGGGCGATAATTCGCCGTCCTGCGTTCATTATCGCTGACGAACCGACCTCGGCGCTGGATATGACGGTGCAAAAACAGATTCTGCAGCTTTTGAAACGGCTGCAGGCCAGCTACGGATTTGCCTGCCTTTTTATCACCCATGACCTTGGCGCCGTTGAGCAGGTTGCAGACCGTATTATGGTCATGGAACAGGGGGCGCTGGTCGAGAGCGGCTGGAGCGACGATGTACTGGACAACCCGCACCATCCTTATACACAGCGTCTTCTACGCTGTCTGCCGATGCTGAAGCCGTTGGATCAAGGGGGGTATCAGCTACAGCGTCAGCCGGCCTGACAGGCGCGGTTTTTTTGCCGGGATGAAGGTGTCATCCCGCTATCAGCCACCGTCATCCCTCTTAAGCCAATGATGACGGTGACTCTTCGCAGTGGCGGCAAGGGACTCCGTCACTCGGCGCGACTTACTCCCCAGGTGAATAATATTCACCGGCTCATGCCAGTCTGCGGGCATAGCGACAGCAGATACGGGCGCTTATCATCCCTGAACCCCTACAGGTCAGAACAGGATAAAAGATGAGAAAGCCAGAAGATATCGTATTCCCCGCCGGACAGCAGGCGCTGTATGAGCAAAACCGTTACTCTCCGGCCGTTAAATCCGGCGATTTTCTGTTTGTTTCCGGTCAGGTAGGAAGTCGGGAAGATGGTTCAGCGGAACCCGGGCTGGAGCAGGAGATCCGCCGGGCATTTGATAACCTTAATGCGGTGCTGGCTGCCGCAGACTGTACGTTTGCCGATGTGGTTGATGTCACCCTGTATCTGGTCGATGCGCAATCGACTATCGACACGCTCTGGAAGGTGTTGCCGGAATACTGGGGGGAAGCCCCCTGGCCGACGCTGACGGGCGTCGGCGTGACCTGGCTATATGGCTTCCGTTTTGAAATCAAGGTCACCGCCCGCTTGCCCTCGCGGCATTGAGCCTCGGTTTCGCTCTTTAATGAGATCGATCAGTGCGCGCAGGCTGGCGGGCATATGCCGGTTGGCCGGAAACCAGAGGCATAAACCCGGAATCGGCGGGCACCATGGCTCAAGTACGGTGACCAGTCGGCCATCCGCCAGCGCAGCGCGGGCGTGTACGTCCGGGACATAAGCGATCCCCAGCCCCTTGATCGCGGCGTCCACCATCAGCGACGAGCTGTTTAGCGTCAGCGTTCCGGGCACATCCAGCAGGATGCTTTGACCGTGGCGGGAAAACTCCCAACGGTAGCGTTTACCGCTGGGTAAACGCTGGCGAATGCACTGATGGTGGGCCAGATCGTCCGGGCTCGCGGGAGCAGGATGCTGGTTCAGATACGACGGCGACGCCACCGCCAGAAACCGCACATCTTCGCCAAAACGTACAGCCACCATATCAGCAGGGACATCTTCCGCCAGACGGATCCCCGCATCAAAGCCTTCGGCGACGATATCTACCAGCCGGCCATCTACCACCAGATCCAGCGACACGCCGGGATACCGTGTCATATAGTCCGGCACAATTGTCTGCAGCAGCAGGTGAATAGCCTCTTCCCCGCCATTGATACGCAGCGTACCCACGGTCTGTCCTTGGGTATCGGCAATCTCTTCCAGCGCTTGTTCCAGCCCGTTAAGGTGCGGTGAAATACGCCGCAGCAACGCCTCTCCGGCCTCGGTCAACGCCACGCTGCGCGTGGTGCGATGCAACAGGCGAACGCCCAGACGCGCTTCCAGCCCGCGGATAGCATGGCTTAACGTGGAACGAGTCACACCGGAAAAATCGGCTGCGCGACGAAAACTACGCTGTTCCGCTACGGCGATAAAGGCTTTCAGATCGGAAAGCGTCGGAGTTTTAACTGGTGATTTCATTTCACCTCTTCATGCCATTTGTTGAGTCTTATCGTGCTAATCATCATGCCATATCCTTTATTGGCGAGTTAATGACTTTTCTGGAGACTAACGATGAGCAGCAAAACCTGGTTAATTACCGGTACTTCAACCGGTCTTGGACGCCTGATGACGGAGCGCCTGCTGGCGCGGGGCGACAGCGTGATTGCTACCCTGCGCAAGCCCGGCGCGCTGGATGACCTGCGGGCACAATACGGCGGGCAGCTTCATGTCCTGCTGCTGGACGTTACGGAGACGGATGCGGTACGTCGAACGGTACAGCAGGCATTCGACTTCGCCGGGCGTATTGATGTGCTGGTCAGTAATGCGGGATATGGGCTCTTCGGTGCGGCGGAAGAGGTGAGCGATACCCAGATTGATCGGCAGATTGCCACCAATCTCACCGGTCCGATTCAGCTTATTCGGGCCGCCTTACCCGCTCTGCGTCGGCAGGGAGGGGGACGCATTGTGCAGATATCGTCAGAAGGCGGGCAGATTGCCTGGCCGAATTTCAGCCTTTATCACGCCACCAAATGGGGGGTTGAAGGATTTATTGAATCCGTCGCCCAGGAAGTGGCGCCTTTTGGCATCGATTTTATGATTGCTGAGCCCGGCCCGACGGCGACGAACTTTGCGGGCGGACTGGATATAGCTTCGCCGATGGCCTGTTATGACAATACGCCCGCCGGCGAGGTGCGCCGCGGTCTGGCGCAGGGAACTATCGCGATTAACGGCGATGCGTTAAAAACCGTCGCTGCGATAATCGACGCAGCGGATGGGGAGGCGCCACCGTTTCGTCTGGCACTGGGCAGTAAGGCGTATCATTCTATCAACGAGGCGCTGAACAATCGGTTACGGGTGCTGGAGGATACCCGCGCGGTGGCGCTGAGCGTGGATAAAGATGCGTGATTGACCGTGGGTAATATACACACCACCGACAAAGAAGCAGGAACGAGCATTTTTATTTCGTTTGATTTTCAAGGAAAACAACCGATCTGCCGCTGCAATTGTAGCTGACGCAGATAACAGGCGGGTAAAGGTCAGTGCTGCAAGATGGGATAAGTGAGTTGGGCCTGATTGTGAGTTTTTATGCCCGCTTTTCGCTCATCGCTGCACCAGCGTTGTGCGCAAAATTATTAGAATCCCTTTTCTTGCATCAAAGTTAAACATATCTGCAGATAAAAAGAAAATTACTCCTGGCAAGCCTTTTGCAATAAGTCTTTTGCAATAGTACCTGGCGAATTTTAATTTTATCTTTTTGGGATAGGTCAATATGAAATTTAGAGCATTACTGGCAATGGCATTACTGACAATAAGTACTTTCGCGTTAAGTGAGACGCATCTGCCGCATATTGTCATCCTTGCTACAGGAGGTACCATCGCCGGCTCGGCGGCGAGTAATACTCAGACTACGGGATATAAAGCCGGAGCAATTGGCGTACAGACGTTGATTAATGCCGTGCCTGAGATGAGTAAAGTGGCCCGCATTGATGGAGAGCAGCTGGCAAACATTGGCAGTGAAAATATGACCAGCGAGATAATCCTCAAGCTATCAAAACGCGTAAACGAACTGCTGGCCCGCGATGATGTGGATGGGGTCGTGATTACCCACGGAACGGACACCCTTGATGAGACGCCTTACTTCCTTAACCTGACCGTAAAAAGCAACAAGCCGGTTGTCTTTACGGCAGCGATGCGTCCGGCAACGGCAATCAGCGCCGATGGTCCGATGAATCTGCTGGAAGCGGTGACTGTAGCGGCTGACCCGGAGGCGAAAGGACGCGGAGTGATGGTGGTTCTCAATGATCGTATCGGTGCTGCCCGTTTTGTCACTAAAACCAATGCCACGACACTGGATACCTTCAAAGCGCCGGAAGAGGGTTATCTTGGGGTGATAGTGAGCGGTAAACCGCAGTTTGAAACCCGTGTGGATAAAATTCACACTGTACGCTCGGTATTTGACGTGCGTAACCTTAACACATTGCCCAAAGTGGTCATTATATATGGCTATCAGGACGACCCTGAATATATGTACGACGCGGCGATTGCGCATCATGTCGACGGTATTATTTATGCAGGCACCGGAGCGGGATCGGTCTCTGTACGCAGCGCTGCGGGAATTAAAAAGGCGGAAAAAGCCGGTATCGTGGTCGTTCGCGCCTCACGTACGGGGAGCGGTGTCGTTCCGGTTGATGACGGCCAGCCTGGACTGGTGTCCGATTCGCTTAACCCGGCAAAAGCGCGAATTTTGTTGATGACGGCACTGACCCAAACTAAAAATCCGCAGCTCATTCAGCAATATTTTCACACTTACTAATTTTATCCGGAGATAGTTCCGCACCTGCCATACCCGGGGTAGCCCCTGTACGGGGCTACCCGTCTGTGTCACTGATGCCTGTGTTGATAGCCACCGATAGACTCCAGTATTCGGGCAGTCGCTCCAGCGGCAGGGCGGGAGCCGGTTTTTCACCTGCGGCGTGGTGATGCTTTCCAGATGCAGAGCCGGATTGTTTCAGTCAACTCTGGCTTGTGCCGGGTTGACACCCTCTACGACTGACTTACGCGTATGCTCACATTTCTCCCGCGCTTTCATGCAATGTACCGGGCGCGATGAAAATAAAAAAATCCACGCAACGGCGTGGATTTAGTGAGTTTTAAGTCTTCATGAGAGGGTATGGCATCTCATAAAACTGTAGGAAGGGAATCAGACGTTGAACAGGAAGTTCATAACGTCGCCATCTTTAACGATGTAGTCTTTCCCTTCGGCGCGCATCTTACCGGCTTCTTTTGCCCCTTGCTCACCTTTGTAAGTAATAAAGTCTTCATAGGCGATGGTCTGGGCGCGGATAAAGCCTTTTTCGAAGTCGGTGTGGATTTTGCCTGCCGCCTGCGGAGCGGTAGCGCCAACAGGGATAGTCCACGCGCGAACCTCTTTGACGCCAGCGGTAAAGTAGGTCTGCAGGTTCAGCAGCTCGTAACCGGCACGGATCACGCGGTTCAGGCCCGGCTCTTCAAGACCCAGCTCGGCCATGAACTCATCGCGGTCGGCATCGTCCAGTTCAGCGATATCAGACTCGACAGCAGCGCACACGGCGACCACTACGGAGCCTTCAGCTGCGGCGATCTCGCGAACTTTATCGAGGTACGGGTTATTCTCAAAACCGTCTTCGTTCACGTTAGCGATGTACATGGTCGGCTTCAGCGTCAGGAAGCTCAGGTATTTGATGGCGGCCTTGTCTTCTTCGGTCAGGTTTTTCAGCGCGCGCAGCATGCCGGCATTTTCCAGCTGCGGCAGGCATTTTTCCAGCGCCGCCAGCTCAGCTTTCGCGTCTTTATCGCCGCCTTTCGCTTTCTTCTGTACGCGGTGAATCGCTCGTTCGCAGGTATCGAGGTCGGAAAGCGCCAGCTCGGTGTTGATCACATCGATGTCGTCTGCCGGATCCACTTTGTTATTCACGTGGATGATGTTGTCGTTCTCGAAGCAGCGCACCACGTGACCGATAGCTTCGGTTTCACGGATGTTGGTCAGGAACTGGTTACCCAGACCTTCGCCTTTGGACGCGCCTTTCACCAGGCCCGCGATGTCGACGAATTCCATGGTGGTCGGCAGAATGCGCTGTGGTTTGACGATTTCAGCCAGCTTGTCCAGACGCGGATCGGGCATCGGCACGACACCGGTGTTCGGCTCAATGGTACAGAAGGGGAAGTTGGCCGCTTCAATACCCGCTTTGGTGAGCGCATTGAACAGGGTGGATTTGCCGACGTTGGGCAAACCGACGATACCGCATTTGAATCCCATGATTTAAATCACCTTAATCTTTGGATAATCAACCTGTTACAGTGAACAGATTGCAGAAAAGTAAATAGCTTTGGCTATTATACACCGTGCGCGGCAAAAATTCCGCACGTCGACCGGTTATTGCGCTTTAAAAGCGTGTAAACGGTTGGTCGCTTTGGTGAGACCTTCTTTCAGCCACACCTCGGTGCAACGCGCCGCTTCGTCAACGGCTTCATCAATCAGTTTCTGTTCGCTCGTCGGAGGTTTACCCAGCACAAAGCCGACAACCTTGTTTTTATCGCCCGGATGGCCAATTCCGACACGTAAGCGATGAAAGTTGGGGTTATTACCGAGCTTGCTGATGATATCTTTCAGACCGTTGTGGCCGCCGTGGCCGCCACCGAGCTTAAATTTTGCCACCCCGGGCGGCAGATCCAGCTCATCGTGCGCCACCAGAATCTCATCCGGATTAATGCGGTAGAAGGTGGCGATCGCCGCCACGGCTTTGCCGCTGAGATTCATAAAGGTGGTCGGGACCAACAGGCGGACATCTTCGCCGGCAAGGTTAATCCGCGAGGTGTAACCGAAGAATTTGCTCTCTTCGCGCAGCGGGGCGCGATGGCGGTCAGCCAGTAAATCTACGTACCAGGCACCAGCATTGTGCCGGGTCGCCGCGTATTCTGCGCCGGGGTTTGCCAGGCCGACAATCAGTTTTATCGTCACTTTTCTATCCTGCTTGGGTCGTTCTCTGGCGCGTAGTGTACTGTTTGCCGAGGCGGTTGACAAAATTCTGCCGCCTCAACGGCGGGGAAAGAGATAATTACCCTTATGAACCATTAGAATTTGATGTTGTTCAGTAAGTTATTTGTAAGTTTTTGTTGATTTGATATTAACTAATGTGATCGCCGACGCAATCAACCTTATCCCCATTGTCTATACTATACCTATAAGTTTTGGGGATATTCCCAGGTAACCCAAGGTTCCGGAGGTGACATATGAAACGCAGAAACGCTTCGTTACTCGGTAATGTACTGATGGGTTTAGGATTGGTCGTCATGGTTGTTGGCGTTGGTTACTCTATTTTAAACCAGCTTCCGCAGCTTGACCTGCCGCAGTTCTTCGCTCATGGCGCGATTTTAAGTATTTTTGTCGGCGCCGTTCTCTGGCTCGCAGGAGCGCGCGTTGGCGGGCATGAACAGGTTTGCGACAAATACTGGTGGGTCCGCCATTACGATAAACGCTGCCGCCGCGATCAGCACCGCCATAGCTAAGCCAGTTCACCGCGCCGGCCGTCTCACGGCGGGTGCGCTTGCATAACGTCTTCATTTGCAGCCAGCTGCCTTCCCGGTAGCTGGCTGTTTTACTTTCGCGTCGCCTCTTTTCTTCGGCTCAACGCGTTTGCGGCCCGGGCTGCGCCTCCACCATACAATACCTTCTCTTTAACACTTAACCCTGACGAAATGTCAGGCGGCGCACCTGATGAAAGGGACCTGGATGATGCCGGAGACGTCTGGCTGGCTCCGGCAGGCAACTGGCGTGATGATGACGCAGGCGCATGCGCCCGCGTCACGATAGTTAAATGTCTGCCAGAGCGGCAGCACGGTCGGGATAGAAGCTCAGGCGCCCCGGAATCGGCTGAACGCCCGCCCGTGCCAGCGTGCGCAGCGGCTGAAACTCGAGATTAGAGACGCGCAGTTCACAGCCTTCCGGCAGTTTGTTGACGAAGCGCTGGAAGGCATCCAGCCCGCCGGCATCCAGTACCGGCACCGCATCCCATTTCAGAACCACGATCCGCTTCCCTGCAATCCGCGTTTCCAGATCGTTAAACAGCCCTTCGGCAGCGGCAAAGAAGAGGGGGCCGATAACCCGCAGGACCAGCACATCGTCGGGTACATCAACGTTAACCGGCGCCAGATGGGTCATGCGCGCAATGCGGCGCATGAACAGCAGCGAGGCCAGTACGATACCGACGCTGATAGCGATGACCATATCAAACAGTACGGTCAGCGACATGCACATCAGCATCACCACGATGTCGTCCTTCGGCGCGTAGCGCAGCAAATTCACCACCTTGTGCGCCTCGCTCATATTCCACGCCACCATCAGCAGCAGCGCCGCCATCGCAGACAGCGGAAGCCAGGAGAGCAGCGGCGCCAGCACCAGCAGCGCCATAATGACCAGCAGCGCATGGATAACGGCGGACACCGGCGATGTTGCGCCGGCGCGGACGTTAGCCGCTGAACGGGCAATGGCGGCGGTGGCGGTAATCCCGCCAAAGAAAGGGGCGATGATATTGCCGAGACCCTGACCTATCAGTTCGCTGTTGGCTTTGTGCTTAGTGCCGGTCATCCCGTCGAGCACCACCGCACACAGCAGTGATTCAATCGCGCCGAGCATCGCCATCGAGAAGGCCGCCGGCAGCAGCGCCTGCAGTGACGCCCAGCTGAGCGTAAAGTCGGAGCCTGGCATATCCCACGGCAGCACCAGCTGCGGCAGCAGCTGCGGGATCCCGTTACCCTGGCTACCGTCAGCCAGAATATAGTGGAACTGAGAGCCGATGGTCGCGACGTGGCCGCCCATAAGATTGACTATCGCCATCACCGCACAGCCTGCCAGCAGCGCAGGCAGGTGGCCGGGCAGGCGGATCCCCAGACGCGGCCAAAGGATCAGCGTGCCAAGGGTGACTACGCCAATCGCCGCATCGCCGGGATTGGCCGTCGGCAGCGCCATGACCAGGGCGGAGACCTTCTGCAGATAGTGCTCGGGAACGTGCGCCATCTGCAGACCAAGAAAATCTTTTATCTGCATGGTACCGATAGTGATACCAATACCGGAGGTAAACCCGAGGGTAACGGACAGCGGGATATATTCAATTAAGCGGCCAAAGCGGGCGAGGCCGAAAAGAATTAAAAAGACCCCGGACATCAACGTCGCCACCAGCAGTCCGGCCAGGCCAAACTGCTGTGACACCGGATAGAGGATGACCACAAAGGCGGCGGTTGGCCCGGATACGCTAAAGCGCGAGCCGCCGGTCAGGGCGATAATAATCCCGGCGACGGCGGCAGTATAAAGTCCATACTGCGGCGCGACACCGCTGCCAATAGCCAACGCCATTGCCAGAGGAATAGCAATAATCCCGACCGTGATCCCGGCGATCAGATCGCGGGTGAAACGGGACAGCGTGTATTTTTCTTTCCAGCAAGCATCGATGAGGGCGCGGAAAGGCATCACATGTGAGGAAAATAATCTGTTCACAATAATGTTTCATCCATGGGCGCATCATCTGTCAACTAAATGGCAGGTGAAGGAGGCATTAGTCATACAAATTGGATTCAGAGACAAAAAAACCCGCCGCAGCGGGTTTTTTGGCCGGGCTCGATTAGTGTTCGAACATAGCAGAGATAGATTCTTCGTTGCTGATACGACGAATCGCTTCTGCCAGCATGCCAGACAGCGTCAGCGTACGCACTTTTTCCAGCGCTTTGATTTCCGGCGCCAGCGGAATAGTATCGCAGACGACGAATTCATCAATCACAGAGTTTTTAATGTTCTGGATAGCATTGCCGGAGAAGATCGGGTGAGTGGCGTAGGCAAATACGCGTTTCGCACCACGTTCTTTCAGCGCTTCAGCTGCTTTACACAGCGTGCCGCCGGTATCGATCATATCGTCAACCATAACGCAGTCGCGGCCGGCAACGTCACCGATGATGTGCATCACCTGAGAAACGTTAGCGCGCGGACGGCGTTTGTCGATGATAGCCATATCGGTATCGTTCAGCAGTTTGGCGATAGCGCGCGCACGCACCACGCCACCGATGTCCGGAGAAACCACGATCGGGTTATCCAGGTTCAGCTGCAGCATATCTTCCAGCAGAATAGGGCTGCCGAATACGTTATCAACCGGAACGTCGAAGAAGCCCTGGATCTGTTCTGCATGCAGGTCAACGGTCAGTACGCGGTCAACGCCAACGCTGGACAGGAAATCGGCAACCACTTTCGCGGTAATCGGCACACGCGCAGAACGCACACGACGGTCCTGACGAGCATAGCCGAAATAAGGGATAACAGCGGTGATACGACCCGCCGAAGCGCGACGCAGAGCATCAACCATAACAACCAGTTCCATCAGGTTGTCGTTGGTGGGAGCACAAGTGGACTGGATGATGAAAATATCACCACCGCGTACGTTTTCATTGATTTGTACGCTGACTTCGCCGTCGCTAAAACGACCTACAGCGGCGTCGCCAAGAGAAGTGTACAGGCGGTTGGCAATACGTTGTGCTAGTTCCGGGGTGGCGTTACCAGCAAAAAGCTTCATATCAGGCACGAGAAGAACCTCAGGCATGCGTCCAGTGGTGGATGAAAAGCGCCAGAAACCGTGCGGGCGGCACTCTTCTATCCAGGCGGTGTATTTAAAGAGAACGATGCAACGTCTGGAACAGGGTGACGTTGTCACCGTTACTCAATTTGCCCGGCGTACTAAGGTAATTCGTGCAAAAGCAGAACTACCTGGGTAGGGCTAGCTTGAGCGGGGAGATATTAACTCCTCGCGCTACAAAGCCTTGTAGCCATTCCGGGGCTTGCTCCAGCACCTGACGAGCGGCAGATTCGGTGTCAAATTCAGCAAAGACACAGGCTCCTGTGCCAGTCAGGCGCGACGGCGCATATTCTAACAGCCAGGAAAGCGCCGCATCAACCTCGCGAAAACGTTTTCTTGCGATAACCTCGCAATCATTGCGAAATTCACATTTTAGTAACGTACTTATTGACCTGACCGGGGTATTTCGTGGTAGCTCGGGGTCACGGAAAATGATCGGCGTCGGAATACTGACCCCAGGATGAGCGACCAGGTACCACTTTTCTGGCGGTTCGACCGGCGTCAGAATCTCGCCAATGCCTTCGGCAAAGGCGGCGTGGCCGCGCACGAATACCGGCACATCGGCGCCAAGACTCAGCCCCAGCGTCGCCAGCTCCTCTTCCGACAAGCCACAGCCCCACAGATGATTCAGCGCCACCAGCACCGTCGCAGCGTTGGATGAACCGCCGCCCAGACCGCCGCCCATTGGCAGGCGTTTGTCGATGCTGATATCGGCGCCGCTACCGGCGGGAAGCTGTCCGGATGCCGTCGCCGCCTGCATCAGCAGCCTTGCGGCGCGAATAATCAGATTCTCTTCATCGGATACGCCGGCAACCGGCGTCAGCAGGCGCAGCACACCGTCATGACGCGGTTCGATAGTTAAGGTGTCGCCATAATCAAGGAACTGAAACAACGTCTGCAGGGTGTGATAACCATCGGCACGCTGTCCAGTGATGTACAAAAACAGGTTCAGCTTTGCAGGAGAGGGCCAGCGGGTCATCATTTCACAATCCAGTTATCCATTTTCAGCTTGATACGCTGACTGCCGTTGTTCAGCTCCATGTTGGCCGGCAGCGATGGCTGAGTATCGCTGGTATAGCCGCCGTAGGTGACATGCCAGGTTTTGCCGTTCTGCGTATAGTTCAGTTCGCTCAGGCGGTATTTATCGTCCAGCGAGTAGTCGGTGGCGTCGCCCGGCAGGCCGACGATCCACTGGCGCAGGCTGTTTAGCGGAATCGGCATTCCGGTCAGGCGGCCAATCATCTCTTCGGCATCGGTCGCCGTATAGGTCTGGCCCTTGTTATCGATCAGCGTCACGCTGCCCGGCTGGGCGGTCAGCGACAGTTCGGTGCTGCCTAACGGGTTGGTCAGCAGCAGGCGATAGCGATCCTGGCCGGTTTGCTGCCAGAAGAAGCGAGCGTATACTTTTTGTTCATCAGAGAGGTAAGCGAAGGCGCCGCGGGTCTGGTATTGGCTCAGATTGCGGACATCCTGCTGGTGCTGACGCCACTGAGGAGAGTCAGGGCTTTTGCCAGGGCCTTTCGGGGCGTTGAGTGTACAGGCGGTCAGGACCAGGCTTGCCAGCGGTAACAGGCGGAGCAGTCGATTCATAATGATGACAAATCCTTGATGTCTACAGTGAAATCCGGCGACGGGTCGGTACGCACACGATTTGTGTAGCGGGTTACAATTATAACCCTTAATGCTAGCGTTGCCCGGCGATAGCGTCTACGTTCAAATTGTCTGAAATCAAAAAATTACCGTTAATGGCTTTTAAGCCCGATGCCTATTACTCCAAAAGGGGAGCGTCTCTTTTATTGATTCCGCGCATCCTGTATGATGCGCTCAGACTAACCTTAGCAACGCTGGTACTACTCCCTCACAATGACCCTTTTAGCTCTTGGCATTAATCACAAAACAGCCCCGGTCGCGCTGCGAGAACGCGTAACGTTTTCGCCGGACACGCTCGATAAGGCGCTGGAGAGCTTGCTGGCTCAGCCAATGGTGCAGGGCGGTGTGGTGCTGTCGACCTGTAACCGTACGGAGCTGTATCTCAGCGTTGAGGAACAGGATAATCTGCAGGAAGCGCTCATCCGCTGGCTGTGTGATTACCACCATCTTAATGAAGAAGACCTGCGTAAAAGTCTGTACTGGCATCAGGATAATGATGCGGTCAGCCATCTGATGCGCGTCGCCAGCGGTCTTGATTCGCTGGTGCTTGGCGAACCACAGATTCTGGGACAGGTGAAAAAAGCCTTCGCCGATTCCAGCCGCGGTCACCTCAACGTCAGCGAACTGGAGCGGATGTTCCAGAAGTCGTTCTCGGTGGCAAAACGCGTGCGCACCGAAACCGATATCGGCGCCAGCGCGGTCTCCGTGGCTTTCGCCGCCTGTACGCTGGCGCGACAAATCTTCGAATCCCTTTCAAGCGTGACGGTGCTGCTGGTCGGTGCCGGGGAAACCATCGAACTGGTGGCGCGTCATCTGCGTGAACACAACGTGCGCAATATGGTGATTGCTAACCGTACCCGCGAGCGTGCGCAGGCTCTGGCCGAGGAAGTCGGTGCGGAGGTTATCGCCCTGAGCGATATCGACGAGCGACTAAAAGAGGCCGACATCATCATCAGTTCGACCGCCAGCCCGCTGCCGATTATCGGCAAGGGGATGGTGGAGCGTGCGCTGAAGGCGCGGCGTAATCAGCCGATGCTGCTGGTTGATATCGCGGTGCCTCGCGATGTCGAACCCGAAGTGGGTAAGCTGGCGAACGCCTATCTGTACAGCGTAGACGATCTGCAAAACATCATTCAGCATAACCTGGCGCAGCGTAAAGCCGCGGCGGTACAAGCGGAAACGATCGTCGAGCAGGAAACCAGCGAATTTATGGCCTGGCTGCGAGCCCAGAGCGCCAGCGAGACTATCCGCGAATATCGTTCCCAGTCCGAGCAGGTCCGTGAGGAGCTGACGGCGAAAGCGCTGGCTGCGCTGGAGCAGGGCGGCGATGCGCAGGAAATCATGCAGGATCTGGCGCGCAAGCTGACCAATCGCCTGATCCACGCACCAACCAAATCTCTTCAGCAGGCAGCCCGTGACGGGGATGATGAACGCCTGCATATTCTGCGCAACAGCCTCGGGCTGGAATAGCGCACATTTCTCTTTTTTCAGGACAGGGTGAATTCACGCCTATGAAGCCTTCTATTGTTGCCAAACTGGAAGCTCTGTACGAACGCCATGAGGAAGTTCAGGCGCTGCTGGGTGATGCTGCGACCATCGCCGATCAGGATCGATTCCGCGCGCTGTCGCGGGAATATGCGCAGCTGAGCGACGTGGCGCGCTGCTATACCGAATGGCGCCAGGTGCAGGACGATATCGAAACTGCGCAGATGATGCTCGACGATGCGGAAATGCGCGAAATGGCGCAGGAAGAACTGCGCGACGCGAAAGCGAAAAGCGAAGAGATGGAGCAACAGCTGCAGGTGCTGCTGCTGCCGAAGGATCCGGATGATGAACGCAACGCCTTTGTCGAAGTCCGCGCCGGTACCGGCGGTGATGAAGCGGCGCTGTTTGCCGGCGATCTGTTCCGGATGTACAGCCGTTACGCCGAATCTCGCCGCTGGCGCGTGGAGATCATGAGCGCCAACGAAGGCGAACATGGCGGTTATAAAGAGGTGATTGCCAAAATCAGCGGCGATGGCGTGTATGGCCGTCTGAAATTTGAGTCCGGCGGTCATCGCGTACAGCGCGTGCCGGCCACCGAATCCCAGGGCCGTATTCACACCTCCGCCTGTACCGTGGCGGTGATGCCGGAGCTGCCGGAAGCCGAAATGCCGGATATTAACCCCGGCGATTTGCGGATTGATACTTTCCGCTCCTCCGGGGCCGGCGGTCAGCACGTTAACACCACCGATTCGGCGATCCGTATTACCCACTTACCGACCGGGATAGTGGTGGAGTGCCAGGACGAGCGTTCGCAGCACAAAAACAAAGCCAAAGCGCTGTCGGTACTCGGTGCGCGTATTCGCGCCGCGGAAATCGCTAAGCGTCAGCAGGCGGAAGCCTCAACCCGGCGTAACCTGCTGGGCAGCGGCGATCGCAGCGATCGTAACCGCACCTATAACTTCCCGCAGGGCCGCGTGACCGACCACCGTATCAACCTGACCCTCTATCGTCTGGACGAAGCGATGGAAGGGAAACTGGATATGCTGATTGAGCCGATTGTGCAGGAATATCAGGCCGATCAGCTGGCCGCGCTTTCCGAGCAGGAATGATGACCTTTCAACAGTGGCTGGCGCAGGCGATTGCCCGACTGAGCGCGAGTGAAAGCCCGCGACGCGACGCCGAGATCCTGTTAGGGCACGTGACCGGCCGGGCGCGGACCTGGCTTCTCGCCTTCGGTGAAACGGTGCTGACCGGGGAACAGCAGGCGCAGCTGGAGACGCTGCTGAGCCGCCGCCAGCGCGGCGAGCCGATAGCCCACCTGGTGGGCGAGCGTGAGTTCTGGTCGTTGCCGCTGCTGGTTTCCCCCGCAACGCTTATTCCGCGCCCGGATACCGAATGCCTCGTCGAGCAGGCGCTGGCGCGGCTGCCGGCTACGCCGTGCCGGATTCTGGATTTAGGTACCGGCACCGGCGCGATCGCCCTGGCGTTAGCCAGTGAACGCCCGGACTGTCAGGTAACGGCGGTGGATTTCATGCCCGATGCGGCGGCATTAGCCGCGCGTAACGCTGAGCGCCTTGCCATCACTAACGTCAGCGTGCTGCAAAGCCACTGGTTCAGCGCGCTGGCCGGGCAGCGGTTCGCCATGATTGTCAGCAACCCGCCCTATATCGACGAAGCCGATCCGCATCTTGAGCAGGGCGATGTTCGTTTTGAGCCAAAAACGGCGCTGGTTGCCGCCGATAACGGTCTGGCCGACCTCGCGCATATCATCCGGGAAGGACGCCGTTTCCTGACGCCCGACGGACTGATGCTGCTGGAACACGGCTGGAAGCAGGGGGACGCGGTACGGGCGCTGTTCCGTGAAGCGGGTTACCACGATGTGACGACCTGCCGTGACTACGGCGATAATGACCGCCTGACGACAGGGCGGTTTTCCGGCATGGAGAAAGCTGGCATATGAATCTGTTTAGCGCGGTGCTGTATCTGCATATAGCGTGTGTGGTGGTTTCCGTCAGTTTATTTACGTTGCGCTACTGGTGGACCTACAGCGGCAATGCCCGGCTGAACCAGCGCTGGGTGCGTATTGCGCCGCACTGCAGCGACACGCTGTTATTTCTGAGCGGCGCAGGATTAATGGCCATAACGCACTATCTGCCTTTCACTGAAGACGGCTCATGGCTGACTGAAAAGCTGTTTGGCGTTATTATTTACATCGCATTGGGTTTTATCGCGCTGGGCCGTCGTCGCCCGCGCAGCCAACAGAGTCGGTTTATTGCCTTTCTGTTGGCTTTGGTGGTGTTGTTCATCATCATACAACTCGCCATTACAAGAACACCGTTACTGGGGTAAGTCATGAGGTCATTAGCTGATTTCGAATTTAATAAAGCGCCATTGTGCGATGGCATGGTCCTCATTTCTGAATTAATCCGCGACGATTTTCCGACGCACTATGTGCAGGATGAACTGGAGCGGCTGCTGGGGCTGGCGCAGGAGGAAATTGCCTCCTCCTGGGATCAGGAGCGTCAGCTGGAGCGGCTGCTGGAGCTGTTCTACCATGAGTGGGGCTTTCGCGATTCCCACGGCGTTTACCGGCTGTCTGATGCTTTGTGGATCGACAAAGTCCTGATTAATCGTCAGGGGAGCGCGGCGTCATTAGGGGCTATCGTGCTGTGGATTGCCCAGCGCCTGTCGCTGCCGCTGGTGCCGGTTATCTTCCCGACGCAGCTGCTGCTGCGCGCCGACCCGGAAACCAGCGAAGAGATGTGGCTGATTAACCCGTTCAACGGTGAAACGCTCAACGAACACACGCTGGAAGTCTGGCTGAAGGGCAATATTAGTCCGGTTGCCGAGCTGTTCAACGAGGATCTCGACGAGGCGGATAACGCCGAAGTGATCCACAAGCTGCTCGACACCTTAAAATCGGCGCTGATGGAAGAGCGGCAGATGGAGCTGGCCCTGCGTGCCAGCGAAGCGCTGCTGCAGTTTAATCCGGAAGATCCGTACGAGATTCGCGACCGCGGGCTGATCTACGCCCAGCTTGATTGCGATCATGTTGCGCTGCTGGATTTGAGCTATTTCGTCGAACAGTGTCCGGAGGACCCGATCAGCGAAATGATCCGCGCGCAAATTAACACCATTTCGCATAAACAAATTACTCTTCACTAATCTGGAATGAATCCGGTTACACCCTGATAAGGCGATCTTATGAAACAAAAAGTGGTTAGCATTGGTGATATCAACGTAGCAAACGACCTGCCTTTCGTCCTGTTTGGTGGGATGAACGTGCTGGAATCCCGCGATCTCGCGATGCGCATCTGCGAACACTATGTGACCGTCACGCAGAAGCTGGGCATTCCTTACGTGTTCAAAGCCTCTTTTGATAAAGCCAACCGTTCTTCCATTCACTCCTATCGGGGGCCGGGTCTGGAAGAAGGGATGAAAATTTTCCAGGAGCTGAAGCAGACCTTCGGCGTGAAAATCATCACCGACGTTCATGAAGCAAGCCAGGCGCAGCCGGTTGCTGACGTGGTTGACGTTATCCAGCTGCCAGCTTTCCTGGCGCGCCAGACCGATCTGGTTGAAGCGATGGCGAAAACCGGCGCGGTGATCAACGTGAAGAAACCGCAGTTTGTCAGCCCGGGCCAGATGGGTAACATCGTCGACAAGTTTATCGAAGGCGGTAACGACAAAGTTATCCTCTGCGATCGCGGGGCGAACTTCGGCTATGACAACCTGGTTGTCGACATGCTGGGCTTTGGCGTGATGAAGAAAGTGTCCAACAACTCGCCGGTTATCTTCGACGTGACCCACGCGCTGCAGTGTCGCGACCCGTTTGGCGCTGCGTCCAGCGGCCGTCGTGCTCAGGTGACCGAGCTGGCGCGTGCCGGTATGGCAACCGGCCTGGCAGGGCTGTTCCTCGAAGCGCATCCGGACCCGGAACATGCGAAATGCGACGGCCCGTCCGCGCTGCCGCTGGCTAAACTGGAGCCGTTCCTGAAGCAGATCAAAGCGATTGACGATCTGGTGAAGAACTTTGAAGAGCTGGATACCAGCAACTAATTCAGCGCGCCTGAATGCGAAAAGCCTGCCCGTTGTAAAACCGGCAGGCTTTTTTATGCGTCAGTAACGGTGAACAACGCTCCCCCGGCCGACGCAACGGCGCCGGGGGAGAGCCGGTCAGGCAAAAATGGTCATCAGATAAGCGGCGAAGAGCGCCAGGTGCGCGGCGCCGTTCAGCACATTGGTGCGCCCGGTAGAGAAGGAGATCTGGCACAACAGCAGCGAGGCGACCATCACAATCATTTCCGGTGCGCCAAGACCAAACTGCAGCTCATTGCCGGTTAAGAAGGCGATTAAGGTGACCACCGGCACGGTCAGCGAAATCGTCGCCAGCACCGAACCGAAGAACAGGTTCATCGCGCGCTGCACCTGATTGTTGAGTACCGCTTTCAATGCGCCGAGCCCTTCCGGCGAGAGGATCAGCAGCGCGACCAGGAAGCCGGTAAAGGCCACCGGCGCGTTCATGCTGGTCAGCAGCGTCTCAAGCGGGTTCGCATTCATCTTAGTGACCGCGATAACGGCGACCAGGTGAATTAACAGCCACGCGGTGTGCCAGGCGCTGCTGTGGGCGGACGGTTTGCCGTGATGCGGGTCGTCGTCGTCGCCGTCGTCTTCATGCTCATAAATAAACAGGCTCTGGTGGGTTTTGGTCTGAATCAACAGAAACACGCCGTACATGGCAGCGGAAATCAGCGCTACCAGCAGCGCCTGCCCGGTGCTGAAATTCGCGCCCGGTAGCGCCATCGGAAAGACCAGCACAATAATCGCCAGCGGGAACAGGGCGATGAGATACTGCTTGATACCAAACAAATTCATGTACTGAGTGGCGAATTTACGCCCGCCCAGCAGCAGAGAAAAGCCGACCAGACCGCCAGTGACAATCATAATGATTGAATAGAGCGTATCGCGCATCAGCGTCGGGGCCGCGTCGCCGGTTGCCATTAAGGCAGAAATCAGGCTGACTTCAAGAATCACCACGGAAAGACTTAAAATTAACGAACCGTACGGCTCGCCGAGGCGGTGGGCGAGAACGTCCGCGTGGCGTACAACGCTGAATGCGCTACACAGAATGCCCACTAAGGCCAGAATGTTAATGCCAATGACCGCTGGCAGTGACTGACTACTTCCGAAGAAGATAAGCACCGCCAGCGCCAGAATCGGGAAAACAAGCGATGTCTCCTTGTGGCGGGTTTTCACCGCCTCATGTACATGCGTCATGAACCATCTCCATTTATGCAGGTGTTATAATTATAGATACCGTAAGTAGATAAAATAACAGACATTTTGCTATCTGAATTGTTTTTTTACTTAAATTTACGGCTATTGGTAACTAATTCCATGAAATTGTCATAACTTATCATTATTTAAATTTTGTATTTATTATTCAGATAATTACTAAAAATGCTTATGGCTTATACTTCGCCTTGAAAGCCCTCAATCAGCGTCCCAGACTTATATTTTCACCACCATTCGGAGGTGCATATGCCTTATCGCAGTAAACAAGCGTTACCCGATAGCGTCCAGCACGTGTTGCCGGCCCATGCCCAGGAGATCTATAAAGAAGCGTTTAATAGCGCCTGGGAGCAGTATAAGCATAAAGCGGACCGGCGGGACGACGCCAGCCGTGAAGAGACGGCGCATAAGGTCGCCTGGGCTGCGGTCAAGAATGACTATCAAAAAGGGGACGATGATAAGTGGCATAAGAAAAAATAATCGCTCCTGCTGCCTCATCTGCTGCTCCGCGCCTTGCCAGCGTGTCGTTCATTGCTTATTGTCGGTGAAAGCTGGATAATAATTCGGCAATATTTCACGGATGCCATCAGATAATCGCCGGGAAGCGGGCAGTGGCGGAGGTAGTAGACAGTGTTAACACGTGATTTCTTAATCAATGCGGATTGTAAGACGGCGTTTGGTGCTATTGAGGAATCGCTTCTCTGGTCGGCAGAGCAACGGGCTGCATCCCTGGCGGCAACGTTGGCCTGTCGTCCGGATGCCGGCTCAGTATGGATTTTTGGCTACGGTTCGCTGATGTGGAACCCGGCTCTTGAGTATCGCGAAACCTGTACCGGTACGCTTCCGGGCTGGCACCGCGCCTTCTGCCTGCGGCTGACCGCCGGGCGGGGCAGCGCCTGCCAGCCGGGGCGCATGCTGGCGCTGAAAGAGGGCGGGCGTACCACCGGCGTGGCCTATCGACTCCCTGATGAGACGCTGGAAGATGAGCTGACGCTGCTGTGGAAGCGGGAGATGATCACCGGTTGCTATATGCCGACCTGGTGTAAGCTGGATCTCGATGACGGGCGGACGGTGAACGCGCTGGTGTTTATTATGGATCCTCGCCATCCGCTGTTCGAACCGGATACCCGCGCCCAGGTCATTGCGCCGCTGATCGCCAAAGCCAGCGGGCCGCTCGGCACGAATGCCCAGTACCTGTTCTCCCTGGATCAGGAACTACGCAAACTCGGTATGCACGATGATTGTCTTGACGATCTTGTCGGGACAGTACGCACGCTGCTGGGAGAAAACAGCCAGCCGGGGCTGGCCTGAAAAATGCCCGGGCTATCCCGGGCAGGTGCTATCAGGCGGGAACGTAGCTAATGGAGTGCTCCAGTGACTGGCTGTGGCTATCGATCAGTACGTTCCAGGTGCCGTTATACGGCACGGTCAGATAGGCGCTGTCGCGATCCTGGACGCTCAGAATATCCGCATGGCTGTCGCCGGCAGCCTTCGCGCTCATCAGGTGAATATGGCAGCGTTCAGAACAACGAACCACCAGCGTATCACCGCCAAACAACATCAAACTTGCTTTAACCATTGCCATTTATCTACCCCGTTGTTGTCTGTCTACAGCATCCTGCCTGCTCAATCCCGCGCGTGATATTGTTCACACTTTACTCATGGCATAACACCAAATGGGGGGCAGACGAATGCTGATTTTGATCAAAAAAAGGGATAAAGATTAAACAAAAATGATGTTCTTCCTGAAAGCATTCAGCTGACATATCTTTTCGATTAACAAACGCGGCCTCGGTGATATTAAATCCCGTCAGAGGCCCTTTCTTCAGAAGGTCAGGATTTTATCGGCCGCCAGCGTCCACTGCGCCAGCTCCACCAGTGTACCAATCTCCACGCCGTCAATCAGCGGCAGCGCGGTGATACCGCGGCCATCGGTGCAGGTTTTGCACAATTTCACCGGGACATTCTGGGCGGTGAGGATCTCCAGCATTTGCTGAATGTTATAGCCTTCCGCCGGCTTCTGTCCTCGCAGGCCAGCCGTCACCGCGTCAGACATTAAAAACAGCTTCAGATCGAGTTCAGACTGCTGTTCACGCAGGGCAATCGCCAGGCGCAGGCTATTGAACAGCGATTCGCTACCGTAGGCGGCGCCGTTGGCGATAATCACAATACTTTGCATAAGGACTCCTTGGTATAAGGCACGGTTATTGCTTGTGGTTAAAGTATAAAGCGTTGACCCGGGAGGGGGTATGAATAATACGGCTGGCATCACGCCTGAGGCCAACAGGTGGTTTCATCGCGCGCGGCAGCTGCAAAAAGAGCAGCTACGCCAGCTGGCGCAGCAGGGGACGTTGGCAAGCCGGATAAGCGCGCTGGTACACATGCTACAGTGCGAACGCGGTGCGTCCAACCTTTGGCTCTGCTCCGCTGGACGGCTCTATGCCGCGGAGTGCCGGGCGGGCTCGGCGCTGGTGGATGAGCAGCTTATCGCCTTTCGTGAGGCGCTGGAAGCGGTGCGGGAGTGCGCCAGCGGCGCGCTGTGCTGGCGGATTGCCAGCGCACTCTGGTATCTGGAACAGTTGTTGACGCTGCGCGACGCCGTGCGCGGCCGCGCTATCATCGCCGAAGAGGCGACAAACCAGTTTAGTCGCATTATCCGCCACTTATTAAATATTGTTCCGCAGCTCAACGACAGCATTGACGACCCGCAAATTGCCGGGCGCATGGTGGCGCTCTACAGCTTTATGCAGGGGAAAGAGCTGGTGGGGCAGGAGCGCGCGCTGGGGGCATCCGGCTTTGCTCGCGGTCAGTTTAGCGATGAGCTTCGTCAGCTGCTGGTGGACAGAATCGATGGTCAGCAGCCCTGTTTTGACAGTTTCCAGGCGCTGGCGGAGGTGCCGCAGACCACGCTGTTTATGACCCAGTGCCAGGCCAGTCTGGAAATTGAGCAACTGCGGCGGATCGCCTGTACCCGACAGCCCCCGGCGGATGAGGGGGAGACGGCGCTGCGTTGGTTTTGCGCCCAAACGCAGCGTCTGGAGCAGATGCGCGGTCTGGAAGAGCGGCTGATTGACGACCTGTTGAGCGTCGCCGATAAACTGCTCAGCGGCGAAACGCCGCCCGCCATCTGGCCGGAGGAAGAGGGGGACGACGGCATCGCGCGCCGTCTCGACAAACAGCTGCTGCCGCTGGTTCGCCAGCAGGCCTTCGAGCTCCAGCAGCTCTCTGGGCAACTGGCCTCACTAAAAGATACGCTCGAAGAGCGCAAGCTGATTGAAAAAGCGAAAAGCGTGCTGATGGATCATCAGGGAATGCAGGAAGAACAGGCCTGGCAGACGTTGCGGAAAATGGCGATGGATAAGAACCAGAGGATGGTGGAAATCGCCCGTGCGCTGCTGACGGTAAAGGCGTTGTGGTCCATAACTCCAAAGGAGTAGATGCACGATGGTTGGGCAAAGGCTGCCTGTCAGCGGTGCAATTAGCGGGGGGAAGCCGCCCCGCGCAAAGTGGAAAACGGCTTAATACCGCGTCTGTGAACATTGGCATCTGTTTTGCAATATCCTGCAGACAACGGTTAACGCGTTAAATCGTTCAGTAAACAATTTTGGGCAACAGGCCAACGGCGGTTTGTGTGTCCAGGGATAAAGGCGTCCTGCAGTGCATCAGCACTGTCGGGCGCTTTTTTTTTGCGTGTTCTGGAGCGGGTATGGGCGATAAATTTTCGATTTCACGACGGCATTTTTTACAGGCAGGCGCCGCGCTGGGCGGGGCGATGTTGTTGCCCGGCGTGATGCAGGCCGCATGGGCGGCAGGATCCGATAAGCCGGAGCAATCTACCGTGCGGGTCGGATTTATTCCGCTGACGGACTGCGCGCCGATCGCGATCGCGTCGCTGAAAGGGTTCGATAAAAAATATGGCATTACCCTGGTACCGACCAAAGAGGCGAGCTGGGCGGCGGTGCGCGACAAGCTGATTGCCGGTGAACTCGATGCGGCACACATTCTCTACGGCCTGCTGTATGGCCTCGAACTGGGGATCGCCGGCAAGCCGCACTCAATGGCAAACCTGATGACCCTCAACCGCAATGGTCAGGCGATAACGCTCTCCAGCGACCTGCGGGAGAAAGGGGTGACCGACCTCGGCGGGTTGAAACGGCTGATTGGCCAGAGCGCGCCGGGCAGCTACACCTTTGCCCACACCTTTCCCACCGGGACGCACGCCATGTGGCTCTATTACTGGCTGGCCAGCGGCGGCATCGACCCGTTTGCGGACGTCCGCACCGTGGTGGTGCCGCCGCCGCAAATGGTGATGAACATGCGCATCGGCAACATGGTTGGCTTTTGCGTCGGTGAACCGTGGAACGCGCGGGCGATCAACGACCGTATCGGTTTTACCGCGACCACCTCGCAGGCTATCTGGCCGGAACACCCGGAAAAAATTCTCGGTACCCGCAGTGAATGGGTCGAACGCAATCCGAATACCGCTCGCGCGCTGGTCGCTGCGGTGCTGGATGCGGCGCGCTGGATTGACGCCTCGGAAGAGAACAAACGGGAGACGGCGCGCATTCTGGCGAAGCGCGCCTGGCTGAATACCAAAGAGCAGTATCTCACCGGGCGGATGCTCGGGGAGTACGACAACGGGCTGGGACGCCGCTGGCAGGACGCGCACCCGATTCGCTTTTACGACCAGGGGGAGGTGAGTTTTCCGTGGCTGTCGGACGGGATGTGGTTTTTAACCCAGTTCCGCCGCTGGGGATTACTGAAAACGGCCCCGGATTATCAGGCGGTGGCCCGGCGCATTAACCGCATAGACGTCTGGAAAGAGGCGGCGCAGGCGGTGGGCGGCATCTCGACACCGGCTGCTCTTATGCGCAGCAGCACATTGATAGACGGTACGGTCTGGACGGGGGCCGATCCGGAAGGTTACGCCCGCGGCTTCGCGATTCAACGTAAGGGGGCATGAAATGAAACACGCGCACAGTACGCAACCTGTTATTGCCACAGAAAAAACGCCGGGCGAAGTGATTGTCCTGCCACCGGTACAGGTCCGGCGTCCGACGCCGCCCGTCAGGCGCTGGCTACGTGAAACCGTACAGCGACTCCTGCCACCCCTGCTCGGGCTGGGGCTGCTTTTGCTCTGCTGGCAGCTGGCGGCGATCAACGGCAAGGGCTTTCCGACCCCGCTGAGTACGCTCGATTCCGCGCTGACCCTGTTTGCCGATCCTTTCTATCAGGACGGGCCAAACGACATGGGCATCGGCTGGAACGTGCTGGCCTCGCTGCAACGGGTGGCGGTGGGCTTCGGGTTGGCGGCGCTGGTGGGTATTCCGCTGGGCTTTTTGATCGGCCGCTCGCTGTTCTTTGCCCGCATGTTTAATCCGCTGATTGCGCTGCTGCGTCCGGTTAGTCCGCTGGCGTGGCTGCCTATTGGCCTGCTGCTGTTCCAGAAGGCGGAGCCGGCTTCGAGCTGGACCATTTTTATCTGCTCTATCTGGCCGATGGTGATTAACACCGCCGAAGGCGTACGCCGCATTCCGCAGGATTATCTCAACGTGGCTCGCGTCTTACAGCTTTCGGAGTGGACGGTGATGCGGCGCATTCTCTTCCCGGCGGTGCTGCCCGCAGTGCTGACCGGCGTGCGTCTCTCGATTGGCATTGCCTGGCTGGTGATCGTCGCTGCTGAAATGCTGACCGGCGGTCTGGGGATCGGTTTCTGGATCTGGAACGAATGGAACAACCTCAACGTGGAAAACATCATCATCGCCATCGTCATTATCGGCGTCGTCGGCCTGCTGCTGGAGCAGGGGCTGATGCTGATCGCTCGTCGCTTCAGCTGGCAAGAAAAATAGGGGAGTCGCTATGAAACCATTAATTCAGGTGCAGGCCGTCAGCCAGCGCTTCAATACCGCCAGCGGCGAATTTCTGGCCCTGCAAAACGTCTCTTTCGACATTTATGAAGGGGAGACCGTCAGCCTGATTGGCCACTCAGGATGCGGTAAATCAACGCTGCTGAACCTGATTGCCGGCATTACCTTACCCACGGAAGGCGGGCTGCTGTGCGATAACCGCGAAATCGCCGGACCGGGCCCCGAGCGCGCGGTGGTCTTTCAGAACCACTCCCTGCTGCCGTGGCTGACCTGCTTTGACAATGTGGCGCTGGCGGTCGACCAGGTTTTTCGCCGCACCATGAGCAAAGCCGAGCGCAAGGAGTGGATCGAACACAACCTGGATCGGGTGCAAATGGGCCACGCGCTGCACAAGCGTCCGGGGGAGATCTCCGGCGGCATGAAGCAGCGGGTAGGGATTGCCAGAGCGCTGGCGATGAAGCCGAAGGTGCTGCTGCTGGATGAACCGTTTGGCGCGCTCGACGCCTTGACCCGCGCCCATTTGCAGGATGCGGTGATGCAGATTCAGCAGGCGCTGAACACCACCATCGTGATGATTACCCACGATGTCGATGAAGCGGTGCTGCTCTCTGACCGCGTCATGATGATGACTAACGGCCCGGCGGCGACGGTGGGAGAGATTCTCGCCATCGACCTGCCCCGGCCGCGCAATCGTGTCCAGTTGGCGGATGACAGCCGTTATCACCACCTGCGCCAGCAGATTCTCCATTTCCTCTACGAAAAACAGCCGAAGGCGGCGTAAGGGGCGGCAATGAAGCGGCGACTGGTGATTATCGGCAATGGTATGGCGGCCACCCGGCTGGCGGAGACGCTGGTGGCGCGGGGGGGCGACAAATTTCAGATAGTGATTATCGGGGATGAACCCTGGCAGGCCTATAACCGTATCCAGCTGTCACCGGTACTGGGCGGGGAAAAAACGCTGGCGCAAACGCGGCTGCTGCCAGAGGAGTGGTATCACCAGCACGGCGTAACGGTTCGCCGTGACGAATCGGTGCTGGCGGTGGAGATGTCGACGCGAACGCTGCGCACCACGCGAGGCGAGCTCTGCTGGGATGAGCTGATTTTCGCCACCGGTTCACAGGCTTTCATCCCGCCGCTGCCCGGTGTGGCGCTGCCGCACGTCTATGCGTTTCGCACCTTTGCCGATGTGGCCGCTATTCTGGCAACCGACGGTCCGGCAGTCGTCATCGGCGGCGGGGTGCTCGGCGTCGAGGCTGCGGCTGCGTTACGACGTCATGGTGACAATGTCACTTTACTGCATCGCGGCGAGCGGCTGATGGAACAGCAAACCGATGCCTTTGCTGGCCAGCAGCTACAGCAACAGCTGGAGGAGCGAGGGATTCAGTGCGTCACGGGCTGCGGGATTGCCGCGATTCGCGAGCATGACGTTGTGCTGGAGGATGGTCGGGCATTTGCCGCCAGTCGCGTGGTGCTGGCGACCGGCGTGCGCCCCAACATTCAGCTGGCGCAGCGTAGCGGCCTGGCGTGTCGGCGCGGCATTGTTGTTGACCGTCAGCTGGCTACAGCGCTGCCGGGGGTTAGCGCCCTTGGCGAATGCTGCGAAATTGACGGTCAGACCTGGGGACTGGTGGCGCCTTGTCTGCGCCAGGCTGAGGTGCTGGCCGGGCGGCTATGCGGCGCGCCGGAGGCGGATTTTCACTGGCAGGATAGCGGTACCCGCCTGAAAGTCACCGGGATCGCGCTGTTCAGCGCCGGCGAGTCGCAGGCCGGTGACCACGATGAGATCTGGACCAGCTGGGACCCGCTGGCCCGCCACTACCGCCGCCTGCTGGTCCGCGACGGCAAGCTACAGGGTGTTTTACTGCTGGGCGACTGCGCAAATGCCGCGCCGCTCACCGCGCTGCTGGCTACCCCCGCGCAGCCAGACTGGCTTTTTGATCCTTCTTCAACGCAGCCGCGCGCTGCAGGTGAATTTTCTATGACAAAACCTGTTTTGGTGCTGGTCGGACACGGCATGGTCGGCCACCATTTTCTTGAGCAATGCGTCAGCCGTAACCTGCATCAACAGTTTCGGATCGTGGTGTTTGGCGAAGAGCGTTACGCCGCCTACGACCGGGTGCATTTATCAGAATATTTCGCCGGCCGTAGCGCGGAGTCGCTGTCGCTGGTAGACGGCGATTTCTTCGCCCGGCACGGCATCGAACTGCGGCTGTCTGAGACGATTGCGGCCATTGACCGCGAAGCGCGGGTGGTACGTGATACCAGCGGGCATGAAACCCATTGGGATAAACTGGTGCTGGCGACCGGCTCGTATCCCTTCGTTCCGCCGGTACCGGGTCACGATCTGGAGGGCTGTTTCGTCTACCGCACCCTCGATGACCTGGACCGTATTGCCGCCTGCGCCAGCAGCGCAAAACGCGGGGTGGTGATTGGCGGCGGTTTGCTGGGGCTGGAGGCCGCCAACGCGCTCAGGCAGCTGGGGCTGGAAACCCACGTGGTGGAGTTTGCGCCGAATCTGATGGCGGTCCAGCTGGATAGCCAGGGTGCCGCAATGCTGCGGGAGAAAATCCATGATATTGGCGTCGGTGTCCACACCAGCAAGACGACTCAGAGTATTGCGCGCTGTGATGATGGCCTGGTGCTGAACTTCGCCGATGGCGAATCGCTGGCTACCGATATGGTGGTCTTTTCCGCCGGTATTCGTCCGCAGGATACGCTGGCGCGCGGCAGCGGGCTGATGGTGGGAGAACGCGGCGGGATCGTCATCGACAATCAGTGCCGCACCTCCGATCCGCAGGTGCTGGCGATTGGCGAATGCGCCCTGTGGCAGAACAAAATCTATGGCCTGGTGGCGCCGGGCTATCAGATGGCGAGAGCGGCGGCGGCAATGCTGGCTGGAGAAGAGGCGAGTTTCAGCGGCGCCGATATGAGCACCAAACTGAAACTGCTGGGGATCGATGTGGCCTCTTTCGGCGACGCCCAGGGGCGTACGCCCGGAAGCCAGAGCTACCAGTGGACCGACGGTCCCGGGCAAATCTACAAGAAAATCGTCGTCAGCCAGGATGGTAAAACGCTGCTGGGCGGGGTGCTGGTGGGCGACGCCAGCGATTACGCCACGCTGCTGCAAATGATGTTGAACGCGATGGCGCTGCCCGCGCGCCCGGAAAGCCTGATTCTGCCGACGCTGGAGGGGAGCACGGCAAAAGCGCTGGGAGTGGCGGCGCTGCCGGACAGCGCGCAGATCTGCTCGTGCCACAACGTCACTAAAGGTGATATCTGCCAGGCGGTCAGCGCTGGCGCCAGCGATATCCCGGCGATAAAAAGCGGTACCCGGGCGGCGACCGGCTGCGGCGGATGCAGCACGCTGGTCAAGCAGGTGATGGAATATCAGCTCTCGGCGCAGGGCGTTGAAGTGAAAAAAGATATCTGCGAACACTTCCCGTGGTCGCGTCAGGAGATCTACCACCTCGTGCGCGTGAACCATATCCGCACCTTTGATCAGCTGATGAGTCGTTACGGTCAGGGGCATGGCTGCGAAATCTGTAAACCGCTGGTGGCTTCGGTTCTGGCCTCCTGCTGGAATGAGTACCTGCTGAAACCGGCGCATTTGCCGCTCCAGGACACCAATGATCGCTACTTCGCCAATATTCAGAAAGATGGCACCTATTCCGTGGTCCCGCGTATGGCGGCAGGCGAAGTGACGCCGGACGGGCTGATTGCCATCGGACAGATTGCCAAACGCTACCAGCTGTACAGCAAAATTACCGGTGGCCAGCGGATCGATCTGTTTGGCGCCCGGCTCGAAGCGCTGCCGGCTATCTGGCGCGAGCTGGCGGAGGCTGGCTTTGAAACCGGTCACGCCTACGGTAAGTCGCTGCGAACGGTGAAATCCTGCGTCGGCTCGACCTGGTGTCGCTACGGTGTCCAGGACTCGACGGCGCTGGCGGTCACCCTTGAGCATCGTTACAAGGGACTGCGTGCGCCGCACAAGATCAAAATGGCGGTCTCCGGCTGTACCCGCGAATGCGCCGAGGCGCAGGGGAAAGATATCGGGGTGATTGCCACGGAAAAAGGCTGGAATCTTTACGTCTGCGGCAACGGCGGTATGAAGCCGCGACATGGCGATCTGTTTGCCAGCGACATCGACGACGCGACGCTGATCCGCATGGTGGACCGCTTGCTGATGTTCTATATCCGCACTGCCGACCGGCTGCAGCGAACCAGTACCTGGATGGATAACCTCGAAGGCGGAATCGACTACCTGCGCGAGGTGATCCTCGAAGACAGCCTTGGGATCGGCGAAGAGCTGGAGCAGGAGATGGCGCGGGTGGTGGCGAGCTACCAGTGCGAATGGCAGACCACGCTGAACGATCCGCAGCGGCTGGCGCTGTTCCGATCATATGTTAACAGCGATCGACCGGATGACGCCGTGCAGCGGCACATGTTGCGCGGTCAGCCGCAGCCGGTCGCCGCAGCGGTACGCTGCGAAGGTGAGGTGTCGACCCGTCCATGGCAGGCCATATGCGATCTGGAGGCCATTCCCGCGCAGGCCGGGATTGGCGCGCGGCTGGGCGAGCGCCAGATTGCGCTGTTTCGTTTTGGTGAACAGGTTTATGCCCTCGACAACCTGGAACCCGGTAGCGACGCCAACGTGCTGTCGCGCGGCATACTGGGCGATGCCGGCGGGGAGCCGATTGTCATTTCGCCGCTGTATAAACACCGTATCCGGCTGCGCGACGGGCGTCCCTGCGATGGCGGTGAACCGATGGTCCGCGCCTGGCCGGTGAGGATCGAAAACGGCACGGTATGGGTAGGGAATCAGCTTCTGCTGGCGCGTGCGGAGGCCTCCTGATGGATGAAATCCGAACGACCTGCCCCTATTGCGGAGTGGGCTGCGGCGTGCTGGCGCGAAAGGAGGAAAATGGCCCGGTCAGCGTGCGCGGCGATGAGCGCCATCCGGCAAACCTGGGACGCCTGTGCGTAAAGGGCGCGGCGCTCGGAGAAACCACCGGCCTCGAGGGGCGATTGCTGAGGCCTGAGCTGGAGGGGGAAACGGTCAGTTGGTCACGGGCGCTGGCGGCCGCCGGCAGCCGACTGCGGCAAATCATTGAGCAGCATGGGCCGCAGGCGGTGGCGTTTTACGCCTCCGGACAGCTGCTCACCGAGGATTACTACGCGGCGAATAAACTGATGAAGGGATTTATCGGCGCCGCCAATATCGATACCAATTCCCGGCTCTGTATGTCCTCGGCGGTGACCGGATACAAGCGCGCCTTTGGCGCCGACGTGGTGCCGTGTAGCTACGAGGATGTGGAAAACAGCGATCTGGTGGTGCTGGTGGGCTCAAATGCCGCCTGGGCGCATCCGGTGCTGTATCAGCGGCTGGTTCAGGCGAAACGTGATAATCCGCAGATGAAAGTGGTGGTGATTGATCCGCGTCGAACCGCCACCTGCGATATCGCCGATAGCCACCTGGCGGTTGCGCCCGGCAGCGATGGCGGGCTGTTTGTCGGCTTACTGCGGGCGATTGCCGAGGCCGACGCGCTGACGGGCGATTTTCGCGACCAGTCGCAGGCGCTGGCCGCCGCCGCAGCCTGGGATACGGCGCAGGTGGCCGAATTCTGCGGGCTGGAGGTGGAGCAGGTCGCCGGGTTCTATCGCGATTTCATCGCCGCGCCGCGAGCGATAACGCTCTACACCATGGGAATCAATCAGTCGGCCAGCGGCAGCGACAAGTGTAATGCCATTATTAACGTCCACCTGGCCTGTGGGAAATACGGCCGTTCGGGCTGCGGGCCGTTTTCGCTGACCGGACAGCCAAATGCGATGGGCGGCCGCGAGGTGGGGGGGCTGGCAACGATGCTGGCCGCCCATATGAATTTTGAGCCGCAGGATCTGCAGCGCCTCGCGCGTTTCTGGGGGACCGAGCGGCTGGCGCAGACGCCGGGGCTGACGGCGGTGGAGCTGTTTGCCGCCATCGGTCGCGGTGAGGTGAAAGCGGTGTGGATTATGGGGACCAATCCGGTGGTGTCGCTGCCGGACAGCCTTGCCGTCAGCCAGGCGCTGGCCGGGTGTCCGTTGGTGATCGTTTCCGATGTGAGCGCCCGGACGGATACGGCAGCATTGGCCCATATTCGTTTCCCGGCGCTGGCGTGGGGAGAAAAAAATGGCACCGTCACCAACTCGGAACGACGTATTTCCCGCCAGCGCAGCTTTCTGCCGCCGCCAGGCGAAGCCAAAGCCGACTGGTGGATAATCGCTCGCATGGCCGAACAGCTCGGCTTTGGCGCGGCCTTTGCCTGGCGCCATCCGCATGAGATTTTTAGCGAGCATGCCGCGCTTTCGGGGTTTGAAAATAACGGCCAGCGGGCGTTCGATATCGGTGGGCTGGCGGATCTCAGCCGTGAGGCGTGGGATAAGCTGGCGCCGGTTCGCTGGCCGGTCAGCCGCAGCGGCGCCGGTCTCGATTTACAGCAGGGCTGGCACGGCGATGGCAAATTGCGCATGGTGCCGGTGACGCCCCAGACCACGCGCGCCGCGACCGACGCCTTTTATCCGCTGATCCTCAATAGCGGCCGCATTCGCGATCAGTGGCATACCATGACCCGTACCGGTAGCGTGCCGCGCCTGATGCAGCATATTGCCGAACCGATCGTGGAGATCGCGCCAGCGGATGCCCGACGCCTGCAGCTAGGCGAGGGAGAACTGGCGCGAATCTGGTCGCGCAATGGGCTGATGGTGGCCAAAACGGTGGTCAGCCGCGGGCAGCGCCCCGGCTCGCTGTTTGTGCCGATGCACTGGAATAATCAGTTTGCCCGACGGGGGAGGGTCAACGACCTGCTGTCGGCGATAACGGATCTCTGGTCCGGACAACCGGAGAGCAAACAGGTGGCGGTGGCGATTGCACCCTGGCGCCCTGCCTGGCAGGGGGAGCTGTTTTGTCGCCAGCCGGTTCCGCTGCCCGCGTCGGTCCACTGGCGTCGGCGGGCGGCATCGGGCGTGAGCCATCTCTCTTTAGCCGGAGAACACCATCCGCAGGAATGGTTAACAGACTGGTGTCGTCAGCAGGGGTGGCAGATGCAAACGGCACAGGCCGGGGCGCGATGGAGCCTGCTGGCCTGGCATGAGGGAACGCTGATGTTGGGCTGGTGGAGCTATCTCTGCGAGCCGGAAATCGATGTCGGGTGGATCGCCGACGCGTTTCGCTCTCCGCCGCAGACGCCCTCGCAGCGCCACGCGCTGCTCGGCGGGAAAAAAAGCGGCGAGACGACCCCTGCGGGGCGGATCGTCTGCAGCTGCTTTAGCATCGGTGAACGGGCCATCAGCGAGGCTATCGCCCGCGGCTGTCGTACGCCCGGCGAGCTGGGGGCGGCGCTCAAATGCGGTACCAACTGCGGCTCTTGTATTCCCGAGCTCAAAGCGTTGCTGGCAGAGGAGCAGACGCGGGCATGAGGTTCGGGTTATTCCTGGAATGGTCATTGGGGCTATGGGAACGGGAAAAAAACGGTAAACTTAAAGACTGTCATCGTCCTTCGTGAGCCAATGTAACCCATTTAATGCCTGTGTCGTACCGCGTGACCCCACTCCTTCCACTACTCTTGCTGCTGGCAGGCCTTCCTGCGCGTGCCCTGCAGGGAAATACGGCGTTCAGTGAAAAGCAGGCGGCGCTGCCGGATCTGGGGATTGCGCCACAGGTGGATGACGACGCCCGGCATTTTGCGGAAGTCGCGAAAAAGTTTGGTGAGGCCAGCATGAGCGATAATGGTCTGACGACCGGTGAACAGGCGCGAATGCTGGCCATCGGCAAGCTTGGCAACGAGCTGAGTCATCAGCTGGAAAACTGGCTCTCGCCGTGGGGCAATGCCAATGTCAATCTGCGGGTGGATAAAGAAGGCAACTTCACCGGCAGTCAGGGCAACTGGTTTATCCCGCTGCAGGATAACGGCGATTACCTGACCTGGAATCAGTATTCCGTCACCCAGCGGGAAAACGATCTGGTGGGGAACATTGGTCTGGGACAGCGCTGGCGAAGAGGCGACTGGCTGCTGGGCTATAACTCGTTCTACGACAAAGTGCTGGGTGAGCATATAGCGCGAGGCAGTATTGGTGCCGAAGCCTGGGGCGAATATTTGCGCCTGTCGGCCAACTATTACCATCCCGTCGGCAGCTGGCAGCATGGCGATAGCCTGACGCAGGAACAGCGGATGGCGAGCGGCTACGATGTTACCGCCCAGGCGCGGCTACCGTTCTATCAGCATATTAATACCAGCGTCAGCGTCGAGCAGTACTTTGGCGATAGCGTCGACCTGTTCCATTCCGGGACCGGCTACCGTAACCCGGTGGCGGTGTCGGTGGGGCTGAACTATACCCCCGTGCCGTTAGTGACCATGACGGCAAAACATAAGCAGGGTGAAAGCGGGCTCAGTCAAAACAACGTCGGTCTGAATCTGAACTACCGTTTTGGCGTGCCGCTTAAACAGCAGCTGGCGGCCGATGAGGTGGCGGTCAGCCGCTCCTTGCGCGGCAGTCGTTACGACAGCCCGGAACGCGATAATTTGCCGGTGGTCGAGTATCGTCAGCGTAAATCGCTGTCGGTCTACCTGGCGACGCCGCCGTGGGATTTACAGCCGGGGGAGACGGTGCAACTGAAGCTGCAAATTCGTAGCCTGCACGGGATAAAGTCGCTGAAATGGCAAGGCGATACGCAGTCGCTGAGCTTAACGTCTCCCGTAGATACCAACAGCCCGGACGGCTGGAGCGTGATTCTTCCGGCCTGGAGCAGCGAGCCGGGAGCGACCAATCTGTGGCACCTGTCGGTGGTGGTGGAAGACAAAACGGGTCAGCGCGTTTCATCCAATGAGATCGCGCTGGCGCTGACCGAGCCGCTGGTCAAATTCTCGGCCGACGGCGTTACCTGGCGGGATACGCCTTAGAAAATCCGCTCCTGATGTACCCATACCGCCGCTTCAACACGTGATTTTAGCTTCATTTTCTTCAGCATATGCTTAACGTGCACCTTCACGGTACTCTCGGTTATCTCCAGACGACGGGCGATCATTTTGTTCGGCAGCCCCTGGGCGATCAGCTTGAGAATATCCCGCTCGCGCGGCGTCAGCTGGCTGATATCGCGGTCTGACGTGGCGCGGTTGGCGCGCAGGCTGGCTGCCAGCACCGGCGTGAGCGCTTCGCTGAGGACCATCTCGCCCGCCGCGGCCTGCTGCAACGCTTTTAAGAGATCTTCTGGTTCCATGTCTTTCAGCAGGTAGCCGTCAGCGCCGCGTTTGAGAGCGGTGACCACATCTTCTTCGTGGTTAGAGACGCTGAATACCACGATGCGACCGGAGAGCGACTTTTCACGCAGCTTATCGAGGGTTTCCAGACCGTTCATTCCGGGCATGTTGAGATCCAGCAGGATCAGATCGGGGTCCAGCGTTTCCGCGAGGGCGATACCTTGTTCACCGTTGCTGGCCTCGCCAATAACCTGAATATCGCTGGCCATACTGACGAGCTGTTTGACGCCGGTGCGCAGCATCGGATGATCGTCAATGAGAAGGATGGTTGCCCGTTCCTGTTGACTCATAGGGGTCTCCTTATTGGATTGAAAACGATTTTTCCGGGATAAAAGTGACGACCACTTCGGTACCGCCGTTTTCCCGGCGACGAACCTGACAGTCTCCGCGCAAACTCTGGGCGCGATCCCGCATGATAATTAAGCCGTAATGGTTGCTTCGTTCCGCCTGATCGGGCACGCCGCGGCCGTTGTCTGCAACCACCAGCCGTACCTGGTTGTCCCGCAGCGAGACGGTGACGGTCACTTCGGTCGCCTGCGCGTGCTTCAGCGCATTACTCAGCGCCTCACGAGCGATTTGCAGGACGTGAATAGCCTGATGCGACGGGACAAAGCGCGGCGGTAGCTGGTAATCAAGCTGGACGGTAAAGCCAAAATGGGCGCTGTACTCCTGGCAGCTGGACTCCAGCGCCGGGCGCAGTCCCGCTTCGGTTAATTGCAGGCGGAAGGTCGTCAGCAGTTCACGCAGCTGTGCCCATGACGTATTCAGCTCATTGCGAATCTGGCCCAGCAGCTGACGGCTCTCTTCCGGCAGGTTTTCGCCCTGCATTTGTAAACAGCTGACCTGCATTTTCATACAGGAGAGCGATTGGGCGATGGAGTCGTGCAGCTCGCGGGCGATGGTGGCGCGTTCCTCCATCACGATCAGCTGCTGCTGATGCTCCTGGTGCCTGTCGAGGGCCAGCGTGGAGGTCAGCTGTTCGACTAACGTATCCACCAGCTGCTGCTGATCGTGGCTCAGGTGACGTCCTGCGGGCAGCGTCGCCAGCAGGATCCCGTACTGGTTATGGGCATCGGACAGCCGCCATTTCAATGTGGCGCCGGCATCCGGCAGCGGCGGCAGATCGCGCGGACATAAATAGCAGCCTTTGTCATCGCACTCTAAATCTGAGTGGCAGACGAATTCCTGATGATTGTCCTCATCTTCGAAGTCATACACCCGCACCTCAATATCGCGCAGCAGCGTCAGCCCCTGCAGGCCGTTGAGCACCGGTGAAATACGCTCACAAAGCGGGGCGCTGGAGTGCAGACGACGATTGGCCTGCCACAAAAAGGCGAGGATTTCATTTTTCTGCTCCAGCCCGGCGGTTTTTTCCTGCACCCGTCGTTCGAGCACTGAATAGCTTTCCGCCAGCTCTTTTGACATGTTGTTAAGCGCCATACCGAGGCTGGCCATCTCATTACGACCGCTGATATGGACGCGTTGGGTAAAATCACGATGGCTGACCGCCCGGGCCATGGCCAGCAGCTGTTTCCACGGGCGCAGCAGACGGGCCCGCAGCCAGACGATAGTGAACAAAAACAGCAGCGCCATGCCGATGGCCATCACCCGCTGCATCCAGACGACGTAGCGGATGCGCTGCTCGGTGGTGTGATCAAAAGAGGTGACCAGGTGGTCTATCCGGTCGACAAAGCTGGCGACGTCCGTGGCGACGGTAGCCTGATTCTGCGCGTGTTTCATCCCCGGCGCCAGTTCCAGCTGCCAGTACTGCTGAAGCGCTTTAAGCTGGCCATCCTGGCCGTCTCTGAGGGCGGCATTCTGCAGCTCTTCGCTGAAGACGGTGGCGTTCATTTCGTCGAGCAGCTTGCTATCGCTCGCGTTGAGCGGGATTGCCGCCAGCAGACGATAGCTTTGCATTCTCAGCGAACCGGCCTTATTGATCGCGTGCGCGCTGCCCTGTACGCCGTGTACCAGACGGGCAGAGATACCGATTCCTGCGACGCCAATCGCTGTCGATAGCAGCACGATTAACGCCAGTTGATTCACTAACGTAAGCGGGGTAAAAAGACGTTTTAACATAGCGTGCGTGGCTCCTGACCGGCAAACCATCCGGGAGTGGCGTCTATTCTCGGATATCCCATGGAGTATACCCATACCCATAAGGGATTACCCCTTAATTGTCGGTGGTGGGTAGGTTTGCGGGAGGCGATGGCTTAAACCCGGCAGCCATGTGAAAAACCACACTTTTTTTAGCGAAAATGGCTACTCACTTCGGGTGATGGGCTTTTTTTAAGCAATTTAATGACCACTTTTCCTTTGATTTATATCAACTTACCGCCCTCTGTAACCCCTAATGTAGCGGCAGGATATATGAATAATCAGAGGTATTTATGAGTCAATCTTCCCTACCGGAGAAGGCCAGTACTTCAGTCATCACCGACTGGCGTCCTGAAGATCCCGAGTTCTGGCAGCAGCGTGGCCACCGCGTTGCAAGCCGGAATTTATGGATCTCCGTTCCCTGTCTGTTGCTGGCGTTTTGCGTCTGGATGTTGTTCAGCGCGGTGGCGGTCAATCTGAATAAGGTCGGCTTCCAGTTCACGACCGACCAGCTGTTTATGTTGACCGCGCTGCCGGCACTCTCCGGGGCGTTATTGCGTGTTCCCTATGCCTTTATGGTGCCGCTGTTTGGTGGCCGTCGCTGGACCGCCTTCAGTACCGGGATCATGATTGTCCCCTGCGTATGGCTGGGTTTCGCGGTGCAGGATACCTCTACGCCGTTCAGCGTCTTTGTGATTATCTCTCTGCTTTGCGGTTTTGCCGGGGCCAACTTTGCTTCCAGCATGGCCAACATCAGCTTCTTCTTCCCGAAGCAGAAGCAGGGCGGCGCTCTCGGTCTTAACGGCGGCCTTGGCAATATGGGCGTCAGCGTGATGCAGCTGGTTGCACCGCTGGTGGTTTCGCTGTCTATTTTCGCCGTCTTTGGCGGTACGGGCAGCGAGCAGCCGGATGGTTCGATGCTGTATCTGGAAAACGCGGCGTGGATCTGGGTGCCGTTCCTGATTATCTTCACCCTGGCGGCGTGGTTCTTTATGAACGACCTGTCGGCCTCGAAGGCATCGTTGAGCGAGCAGCTGCCGGTGCTGAAGCGCGCCCATCTGTGGGTCATGGCGCTGCTCTATCTGGCCACTTTTGGCTCATTTATCGGCTTCTCGGCGGGCTTTGCGATGCTGTCGAAAACCCAGTTCCCGGATGTGCAGATTCTGCACTTTGCCTTCTTCGGGCCGTTTATCGGCGCGCTGGCGCGTTCGATGGGCGGGGCTATCTCTGACCGTCTGGGCGGTACCCGCGTCACGCTGGTGAACTTTGTGGTGATGGCTATCTTCAGCGGCCTGCTGTTCCTGACGCTGCCAACGAATGGTGTCGGCGGTAACTTCATTGCCTTCTTCGGCGTGTTTATGGTGCTGTTCCTGACGGCCGGTCTGGGCAGCGCGTCTACCTTCCAGATGATTTCGGTAATCTTCCGTAAAATGACCATGGAACGCGTAAAAGCGCAGGGCGGTAATGAAGAGCAGGCGATGCGTGAAGCCGCAACGGATACGGCGGCAGCGCTGGGCTTTATCTCTGCCATCGGCGCTATCGGCGGGTTCTTTATTCCGAAAGCGTTTGGTATTTCTCTGGAACTGACCGGTTCTCCGGCAGGCGCCATGAAGATCTTTTTCGTCTTCTATGTTGCCTGCGTGCTGATTACCTGGGCGGTTTACGGTCGTAAACAGAAGTCTTAAGCCCTCTTTGTTTGCTCACAGGGCGCAATGCATATTGCGCCCTTTTTTATGTCGTCAGGAGTGAGGTCAACCCGCCGACAGGAGTATCTACCCCTTAATACCCCGGTGAACGCCGCAGGCGTACAATAACCGCTCATTTTTTATTAAAATCCTTAAAAAACATAAAGATAAAAAATAGAAAATGCTACCACTTCGGTGGTATTCACCGCTTGAGGGGCTATTTATAAGCCCTATCGCATTGATCGTTATCAATTCTCTCCCTCTTTCATAGCGTTACCTTCGCTGCAAATCCAGCAATGTCGATTTATCAGAGAGCCGTCAGGCTCCAAACAGGAGAAACCCGATGAGTAAATTCCTGGACCGGTTTCGCTACTTCAAACAGAAGGGTGAAACCTTTGCCGATGGGCATGGCCAGCTTCTAAACACCAACCGGGACTGGGAGGATGGATACCGCCAGCGCTGGCAGCATGACAAAATTGTGCGCTCCACTCACGGGGTAAACTGCACCGGCTCATGCAGCTGGAAGATTTACGTTAAAAACGGTCTCGTCACCTGGGAAACCCAGCAGACCGACTATCCGCGTACTCGCCCGGATATGCCGAACCACGAGCCTCGCGGCTGCCCGCGCGGCGCCAGCTACTCCTGGTATCTCTACAGCGCCAACCGTCTGAAGTATCCGCTGATGCGCAAACGGCTGATGAAAATGTGGCGCGAAGCGAAAGTGCAGCATGCCGATCCGGTGCATGCCTGGGCTTCCATTATTGAAGATGCCGATAAAGCCAAAAGCTTCAAACAGGCGCGTGGGCGCGGCGGTTTCGTCCGTTCCTCCTGGCAGGAAGTGAATGAGCTGATCGCGGCTTCTAACGTCTACACCGTCAAAACCTACGGTCCGGACCGCGTGGCTGGCTTCTCGCCAATCCCGGCGATGTCGATGGTCTCCTATGCCTCCGGCGCGCGCTATCTGTCGCTGATTGGCGGCACCTGTCTGAGCTTCTATGACTGGTACTGCGACCTGCCGCCGGCCTCCCCGCAGACCTGGGGTGAGCAGACCGACGTCCCGGAATCAGCCGACTGGTATAACTCCAGCTACATTATCGCCTGGGGCTCTAACGTACCGCAGACCCGTACGCCGGATGCGCACTTCTTCACCGAAGTTCGCTATAAAGGCACCAAGACCGTGGCGATTACCCCGGACTACGCCGAAATCGCCAAGCTCTGCGACCTGTGGCTGGCGCCGAAGCAGGGCACCGATGCGGCGATGGCGCTGGCGATGGGCCACGTCATGCTCCGTGAATTCCATCTCGATAAACCGAGCCAGTATTTCACCGACTACGTTCGCCGTTACAGCGATATGCCGATGTTGGTGATGCTGGAAGAGCGAGACGGTTATTACGCCGCGGGCCGCATGCTGCGCGCTGCCGACCTGGTGGATGGTCTGGGCCAGGAGGAGCATCCGGAATGGAAAACCGTCGCCTTTGATGAAAAAGGTGAAATGATGGCGCCGAACGGCTCTATCGGCTATCGCTGGGGTGAAAAAGGGAAATGGAACCTTGAGCAGCGTAACGGTACCACCGGCGAAGAGGTTGAACTGCGCCTGAGCCTGCTCGGCAGCCACGACGATGTTGCGCAGGTTGGCTTCCCGTACTTTGGCGGTGACGGCACTGAACACTTCGCCAGCGTCGAACTGGAAAATATTCTGCTGCATAAGCTGCCGGTGAAACGTCTGCAGCTGGCGGATGGCACCACCGCGCTGGTGACCACCGTGTACGACCTGACCATGGCCAACTACGGTCTGGATCGCGGCCTCAACGATGAAAACTGCGCAACCAGCTACGACGATATTAAAGCCTATACGCCGGCATGGGCGGAAAAAATCACCGGCGTCTCCCGCGCGCACATCATTCGTACCGCGCGTGAATTTGCCGATAACGCCGATAAGACCCATGGTCGTTCGATGATTATTGTCGGTGCCGGTCTGAACCACTGGTACCACCTTGATATGAACTACCGTGGTCTGATCAACATGCTGGTCTTCTGCGGCTGCGTGGGGCAGAGCGGTGGCGGTTGGGCGCACTACGTGGGCCAGGAAAAACTGCGTCCGCAGACCGGCTGGCAGCCGCTGGCGTTTGCGCTCGACTGGCAGCGTCCGGCGCGTCACATGAACAGTACCTCTTACTTCTATAACCACTCCAGCCAGTGGCGTTATGAAACCGTCACCGCGCAGGAACTGCTGTCGCCGCTGGCGGACAAGTCGCGCTACAGCGGCCACATGCTGGACTTCAACGTGCGCGCTGAACGCATGGGCTGGTTACCGTCGGCGCCTCAGCTGGGGACCAACCCGCTGCGCATTGCCGATGCGGCGAAAAAAGCCGGTATGAGCGCGGTGGATTACACCGTTAAGTCCCTGAAAGAAGGCTCGATTCGCTTTGCGGCGGAGCAGCCGGAAAACGGCAAAAACCATCCGCGTAACCTGTTTATCTGGCGTTCCAACCTGCTGGGCTCCTCCGGTAAAGGCCACGAGTACATGCTGAAGTACCTGCTGGGTACCGAGCACGGTATTCAGGGGCTGGATCTGGGCAAGCAGGGCGGCGTGAAGCCGGAAGAGGTGGAGTGGCGGGATAACGGCCTCGACGGCAAACTGGATCTGGTGGTGACGCTGGACTTCCGCCTGTCGAGCACCTGTCTCTATTCTGACATCGTCCTGCCGACCGCCACCTGGTATGAAAAAGACGACATGAATACGTCGGATATGCATCCGTTTATTCACCCGTTGTCTGCCGCCGTTGACCCGGCCTGGGAATCGAAAAGCGACTGGGAAATCTACAAAGGCATCGCGAGGAAATTCTCCGAAGTCTGCGTGGGACATCTGGGGAAAGAAACCGACGTGGTCACGCTGCCTATTCAGCACGACTCCGCCGCCGAACTGGCGCAGCCGCTGGATGTGAAGGACTGGAAAAAAGGCGAGTGCGACCTGATCCCGGGTAAAACCGCGCCGCATATCATTGCGGTGGAGCGCGACTACCCGGCAACCTATGAACGCTTCACCTCTATCGGCCCGCTGATGGAGAAAATCGGTAACGGGGGCAAAGGCATCGCCTGGAACACCCAGAGCGAAATGGACCTGCTGCGTAAGCTCAACTACACCAAGGCGGACGGCCCGGCGAAAGGTCAGCCGATGCTGGATACGGCGATTGACGCGGCAGAAATGATCCTCACGCTGGCGCCGGAAACCAATGGCCAGGTGGCGGTGAAAGCCTGGGCGGCGCTCAGCGAATTTACCGGTCGCGATCATACCCACCTGGCGCTCAACAAAGAAGACGAGAAGATCCGCTTCCGCGATATTCAGGCGCAGCCGCGCAAGATTATCTCCAGCCCGACCTGGTCTGGCCTGGAAGACGAGCATGTCTCCTACAACGCCGGTTATACCAACGTTCATGAGCTGATTCCGTGGCGTACGCTTTCTGGTCGACAGTCCCTCTATCAGGATCATCAGTGGATGCGCGACTTCGGTGAAAGCCTGCTGGTGTACCGGCCGCCGATCGACACCCGCTCGGTGAAATCGGTGATGGGAGAGAAGTCCAACGGCAACCCGGAGAAGGCGCTGAACTTCCTCACGCCGCACCAGAAATGGGGTATTCACTCCACTTACAGCGACAACCTGCTGATGCTGACGTTAGGTCGCGGTGGGCCGGTCGTCTGGATGAGCGAAGAAGATGCCAAAGAGATTGGGGTTGAAGACAACGACTGGATTGAAGTTTTCAACAACAACGGCGCGCTGACCGCCCGAGCGGTAGTGAGCCAGCGTGTACCGGCCGGGATGACCATGATGTATCACGCGCAGGAACGTATCGTAAACCTGCCGGGTTCAGAAATTACCGGGCAGCGCGGCGGTATTCATAACTCGGTGACGCGTATTACGCCGAAACCGACCCATATGATCGGTGGCTATGCGCACCTGGCGTATGGCTTTAACTACTATGGCACCGTCGGTTCTAACCGCGATGAGTTCGTGGTAGTCCGTAAAATGAAGAACATTAACTGGCTGGATGGCGAAGGCAATGACCAGGTACAGGAGAGCGTAAAATGAAAATTCGTTCACAAGTCGGCATGGTGCTGAATCTCGATAAATGCATCGGCTGTCATACCTGCTCAGTGACCTGCAAAAACGTCTGGACCAGCCGTGAAGGGACCGAGTACGCGTGGTTCAACAACGTTGAAACCAAGCCAGGCACCGGCTTCCCGACCAACTGGGAAGATCAGGAGAAATGGAAGGGCGGCTGGATCCGTAAGATCAACGGTAAGCTGGTGCCGCGTATGGGTAACAAAGCGCTGCTGCTGGGTAAAATCTTTGCTAACCCGCATCTACCGGGTCTGGACGATTATTACGAGCCGTTTGATTTTGACTACCAGACGCTGCACAACGCGCCGGCAGACAGCAAGGCGCAGCCCATCGCCCGCCCGCGCTCGCTGATTACCGGTCAGCGGATGGACAAGATCGAGAAAGGCCCGAACTGGGAAGACGATCTGGGCGGTGAGTTTGAGAAGCTGTCGAAAGACAAAAACTTCGAGAACATGCAGAAAGCGATGTACGGCCAGTTTGAAAACACTTTCATGATGTATCTGCCGCGCCTGTGCGAACACTGCCTCAACCCGGCGTGCGTGGCGACGTGCCCGAGCGGCGCTATCTACAAACGCGAAGAAGACGGCATTGTGCTGATCGATCAGGACAAATGCCGCGGCTGGCGAATGTGTATTACCGGCTGCCCGTACAAGAAGATCTACTTTAACTGGAAGAGCGGCAAATCCGAGAAATGTATCTTCTGCTACCCGCGTATTGAAGCGGGTCAGCCGACGGTCTGCTCTGAGACATGCGTCGGTCGTATTCGTTACCTTGGCGTGCTGCTGTACGACGCGGATGCCATCGAAACGGCGGCAAGCACCGAGAACGAGAAAGACCTGTACCAGCGTCAACTGGATGTCTTCCTCGATCCGCACGATCCGAAAGTGATTGAGCAGGCGCAGAAAGACGGTATTCCGCTGAGCGTAATTGATGCGGCGCAAAAATCGCCGGTCTATAAAATGGCGATGGACTGGAAGCTGGCGCTGCCGTTGCACCCGGAATATCGCACGCTGCCGATGGTCTGGTATGTGCCGCCGCTGTCGCCGATCCAGTCCGCCGCCGATGCGGGGGAACTGGGCAGCAACGGCATCCTGCCGGATGTCGAAAGTCTGCGCATCCCGGTCCAGTATCTGGCCAACCTGCTGACCGCAGGCGATACCGAGCCGGTTCTGTTGGCGTTGAAACGCATGCTGGCGATGCGTCATTTCAAACGTACGGAAACCGTCGATGGCGTCATCGATACGCGGGCGCTGGAAGAGGTCGGGCTGACCGAAGCGCAGGCGCAGGAGATGTACCGCTATCTGGCGATTGCGAACTACGAAGACCGTTTCGTGGTGCCGAGCAGCCATCGTGAACTGGCGCGCGAAGCCTTTCCGGAGAAAAACGGCTGCGGCTTTAGCTTCGGTGACGGCTGCCACGGGTCTGATTCGTCCTTCAACCTGTTCAACAGCCGCCGCATCGATGCCGTGGATGTGACCAGCAAAACGGAGCCGCACGCATGATCGAACTTGTGGTTGTTTCACGTCTGCTTGAGTACCCGGATGCGGACTTATGGCAGCATCAGAACGAACTCTTCGACGTTCTGGCTACGTCAGAGAAACTGGAAAAAGCCGATGCCCAGGCCCTGGGCGTCTTCCTGCGTGATTTAACCGCGCAGGATCTGCTGGATGCGCAGGCCGCCTATAGCGAACTGTTTGACCGGGGGCGCGCTACCTCGCTGCTGCTGTTTGAGCACGTGCACGGCGAATCTCGCGATCGCGGGCAGGCGATGGTCGATCTGTTGAATCAGTATGAGCAGCACGGTCTGGTGCTCGACAGCCGCGAGCTGCCCGATCATCTGCCGCTGTATCTGGAATATCTCGCGCAGCTGCCGGAGAGTGAAGCCATTGGCGGTCTGCAGGATATCGCGCCGATTCTGGCGCTGCTTTGCGCGCGTCTGCAGCAGCGTGAAAGCCGCTATGCCGTTCTGTTTGAACAGCTGCTGAAGCTGGCAAACAGTGCGGTAGATGAAGCGAAAGTGGCGGAAAAAATCGCCGATGAAGCGCGCGACGATACGCCGCAGGCGCTGGATGCCGTCTGGGAAGAAGAACAGGTGAAATTCTTTGCCGATCAAGGCTGCGGTGAGTCCGATATCGCCGCTCACCAGCGTCGTTTTGCCGGAGCCGTGGCCCCGCAATATTTGAATATCTCTAACGGAGGACAGCAATAATGCACTTCCTGAATATGTTCTTCTTTGACATCTATCCGTACATTGCCGGAGCGGTGTTCCTGATAGGGAGCTGGCTGCGCTACGATTACGGACAGTATACCTGGCGCGCCGCCTCCAGTCAGATGCTGGATCGCAAAGGGATGAATCTGGCGTCCAACCTGTTCCACATCGGGATTCTGGGCATTTTCGCCGGACACTTCCTTGGGATGCTGACGCCGCACTGGATGTACGAAGCGTGGCTGCCGCTGGAAGTGAAGCAGAAAATGGCGATGTTTGCCGGCGGCGCGTCCGGCGTGATGTGTCTGGTGGGGGGCGTACTGTTGCTGAAACGTCGTCTGTTCAGCCCGCGCGTACGGGCAACCACGACCGGTGCGGATATTCTGGTGCTCTCCGTGCTGATTCTCCAGTGTGCGCTGGGCCTGCTGACCATTCCGTTTTCGGCCCAGCATATGGACGGCAGCGAAATGATGAAGCTGGTGAACTGGGCACAGTCGGTGGTGACGTTCCACGGCGGCGCATCCGCGCATCTGGACGGCGTTGCCTTTATTTTCCGTATGCACCTGGTGCTGGGGATGACGCTGTTCCTGCTGTTCCCGTTCTCCCGTCTGGTACATATCTGGAGCGTGCCGGTAGAATACCTGACGCGCAGATATCAGATAGTCCGCGCCCGTCGCTAATAGCCCTGTCCGGCAGATCACACCCCGCTTTGGCGGGGTTTTTTGTGGCCCGACGCCAGCCCGTCGCCCCAGCCCAGATTATTTCCCGCCGCCGCAAACAGAATCAGCAGGCCTCCGACCAACTGCACCGGCGTCAGCGCATGGTGAAAGACCAGATAATCGACGACTATCGCCACAAGCGGATAGATAAAGGAGAGCGAACCGGTTATGGGCGTCGGCAGTTTCTGAATCGCACTGTAGAGCAGCTGGTACATAATACCGGTATGCACAATGCCCAGAATCAGCAGGTAGCGCCAGGGGAACCCGGCGATGACATCGGGGGCGTGAACCAGCGGTAGCAGCATGATTGCCCCGACGATAACCTGAATAAAGGCAATATGCTGAGGCGGAAGCGGCCGCAGCTTGCGGGCGATCATCGCGGTTAAGGCGTAGAAAAAGGCGGCGCCAAGGGCCAGCGCAATACCCGTAGCCAGCTGGCTGCCATGAGCCTGCATCAGCTCGCTGGAGAGCAGGACGACCACGCCGAAAAAAGCCAATGTTAACCAGCCCCATTTCATCAGCGTCACCCGCTCGCCAGTCAGCATCCCCATCAGCACCAGCATAAACGGCTGAGTGTTATACACCACCGTAGCCATGCCAATCGAAATTCGGGCGTAAGCGGCAAACAGCAGCAGCCAGTTAATGACCAGCGCGATGCCGCCGAGGATCGCCAGCAGCAACGTTAGCCGCGTGAGCTGGCTGAACGGCTGGCGGCTGAAAGAGATAAATCCCAGTAAGGTCAGGGCGCCAATCAGGCAACGCCAGAAGACCACATCGATAACCGGCAAGCCGGAGAGTAAAACGAAGGCGCCGATCGAACCCGAAATGATCATCGCCAGACTCATTTGCCAGACGCCCGTTACTGTATGTGCCATTTTTCTACCTCCGTGATGATGCCAATATTGTCGTTAATCTGCTGACAGGTTGATATGCATGATCTAAGGTGAAAGGCGAGTATTGCTTTTATTTATCAGGTAAAACGAATGGAACACTTAATTGATAATATCGACCGCGCCATTCTGGCCTGTCTGGCGGAAGATGCGCGCATATCGCTCAAGGTGTTGAGCGCGCGGGTGGGGTTGACGTCACCCAGTACCGCAGAGCGGGTGAAGCGACTGGAGGAGCGCGGGGTGATTCAGGGATACGGCGCCCGGGTTAACCTTGCGGCGCTCGGTTATACCCTGCAGGCGCTGGTCCGCGTCAGACCGCTGCCGGGCTTGCTGCAGAAGGTCGATAAATATATCCAGGCAATGCCAGAATGTATCGAATGTGACAAGGTTACGGGCGAGGATTGTTTCGTGATGCGCCTGGTGGTGCGGGATATTGCGCAGCTTGATACCCTGCTGGATGGCCTGGCAGAACATGCCCAGTGTAATACTTCGATAGTAAAAAGCTCGCCGGTAACCCGCCGTCTGCCGCCGATGTAACGTCACCTGAATAGCAGTATCAATGTGTTAACCGTTTTGCTTGATTCGGAGCTAACTGCCACATGGGCAGAATAGAGTGCAAATGCGATGAGGTTAGCTAAGAAGTTACGGGAAGATGATGGTGGTGGGGGAAGGATGACTCAGCGCGTTGCGCTTCGCCCTTCGGGTCGTTGCCTGCGGCAACGCTTTCTCGCTATCGCTCGAATCGAACCTTGATCGAAGTTTCTCATCCTTCCCTGCATGGGCAGAATAGCGTGCAAACGCGATGAGTTTAGCTGAGAAGTTACGGGAAGATGATGGTGGTGGGGGAAGGATGACTCAGCGCGTTGCGCTTCGCCCTTCGGGTCGTTGCCTGCGGCAACGCTTTCTCGCTATCGCTCGAATCGAACCTTGATCGAAGTTTCTCATCCTTCCCTGCATGGGCAGAACAGAGTGCAAACACGATGAGTTTAGCTAAGAAGTTACGCGAAGATGATGGTGGTGGGGGAAGGATTCGAACCTTCGAAGTCGATGACGGCAGATTTACAGTCTGCTCCCTTTGGCCGCTCGGGAACCCCACCAGGGGTAATTTCAGATGACAACATTCAGCGGAGTGAATGGTGGTGGGGGAAGGATTCGAACCTTCGAAGTCGATGACGGCAGATTTACAGTCTGCTCCCTTTGGCCGCTCGGGAACCCCACCACGGGGTAATGCTTAATACTGGCCTGCTTCCTTCTGGGGAAGCGGGGCGCATCATATCAAATGATGCGCCCCTGTAAAGCTTTCCGTTGATAAAATTAAACTGGTTGCCTGAAATTTACGCGTAAAGGTGTAATGCTAACCAGTTCATTTCATTATCGATTAAAGAATAATCGTTCGGTTGCCGTAAACAAACACGCGCTGGGCCAGAACCTGATACAGCGCGCGGCTCAGCACATTCTTTTCAACATCGCGCCCCGCGCGCATCATATCTTCCGCCGTATAGGTGTGATCGACATGAATTACATCCTGCATAATGATCGGGCCTTCATCCAGGTTGTCGTTAACGTAGTGGGCGGTAGCGCCGATGATCTTCACGCCGCGCTCATAGGCCTGATGATAAGGACGGGCGCCAATAAAGGCTGGCAGGAAGGAGTGATGAATGTTGATAATCTGGTTCGGGAAGCGGGAAACGAATTCCGGCGTCAGAACGCGCATATACTTCGCCAGCACCACATAATCCGGCGCATAGGATTCAATGGCGTCGCCCATCAGCTTGTCGTGTTCTTCGCGCGTCAGCCCTTCATGGCTGACCAGCTGGAACGGAATATCAAAACGTTCAACCAGCGAGCGCAGGGTTTCATGGTTGCCGATGACCGCCGCAATCTCAACATCCAGGCCGCCATAGTTGGCTTTCATCAGCAGATCGCCCAGACAGTGTGCCTCTTTGGTGACCAGGATCACCACGCGACGACGGCCAGCGGGGGTTAGTTCGCGTATAGAGCCTTCCGGCAGCGCGCTATCAAGGTCGGCGAGCAGAATGGCGTCATTAAAAATACCTTCCAGTTCGGTACGCATAAAGAAGCGACCGGTACGGTGATCGACAAACTCGTTGTTCTGCACGATATTCAGCTCGTGCTTGTAACAAATATTCGTGATACGCGCGATGAGTCCTTTCTGGTCAGGGCAAATGGTGCGTAGTACTTTACGTTGTAATGAATGCATCGCGAGGAAAATCCTGTAGTGTTTGCTATTGCCGGCGCCAGCTTTACTGGCCGCAGCATTTTTTAAATTTTTTACCTGAACCGCAAGGGCAGGGGTCGTTACGACCAATCAGCGGTCGTGTGCCGTCGATATAATACCACCGTCCATTTTCTTTTAAGAATCTGGAACGTTCAATAATCGCGCCGGGGCGGTTATCGTCGTGGTATCGCGCGATGAAACTGACGAATCCCTCGTCGGGGTGACGGCCTTCATCGGTAGCAAATACGGTTAAGCCTTGCCACTGCGTTTTAGCGAACCCCTTTTCCAGATCGTCCCGGAAGTGCTGTGGCTGGCAGGAAGGGTGCCAGGTGGCGATCAGGTAATCGGCATCCTTCATGACAAACGCGCTATAGCGAGATCGCATCAGCTGTGAGGGATCCGGTGCGGGCAACGAGCCGGTCAGATATCGCTGACAACATAAGCTATACTCCAGAGCGCTGCCACAAGGGCATAATGGCGACAAAGCGGCCTCCATGGAAAAAGAATCACGGCGCATCGGCGCCAAAGTGTTTTATGTTAACTGAGCTGTGGCAATGATGCCATGCTCGGAGTGGAAGGAAGTATATCGGTCATAATGAGAAAGCTTAAAATTGGTCTGGCGTTAGGGGCGGGAGCTGCCCGCGGGTGGTCGCATATAGGGACGATTAAAGCGCTACAGCGCGCGGGCATTGAAATTGATATCGTCGCAGGATGTTCAATCGGTGCGCTGGTGGGGGCCGCCTTTGCCTGCAATCGGCTTCCGGTCCTTGAGAAATGGGTCTCCTCTTTTAGTAACTGGGACGTGCTGCGGTTGATGGATCTTTCCTGGCGTCGCGGTGGCCTGCTGCGCGGTGAGCGCGTATTCAATCAGTTCCGACAGGTATTGCCCGTCTCCGATATTGAGCGCTGCGACCGTCGCTTTGCTGCGGTGGCGACCAATTTAAGCACCGGCCGCGAATTGTGGTTTACCGAGGGCGATCTGCACCAGGCCGTGCGCGCCTCCTGCAGCATGCCGGGCCTGATGTCACCGGTCATGCATAATGGCTACTGGCTGGTCGATGGCGCGGTAGTCAACCCCGTTCCGGTTTCCCTGGCGCGCGCGCTGGGGGCGGATATCGTGATTGCCGTCGACTTACAGCACGATGCGCATCTGATGCAGCAGGATTTGTGGTCCATTGAAAAACCTCAGCCTGAAGAAGACAAAGATTTTTCCTGGCATGCGAGGATTCGCGCGCGTCTGAGCGGAATGACCTCCCGTCGCGCGGCGACGCCAACGGCGATGGAGATTATGTCGACCTCTATTCAGGTGCTGGAAAATCGCCTGAAACGCAATCGGATGGCGGGCGATCCTCCCGATATTCTGCTGCAGCCTTTTTGCCCACAAATATCCACGCTTGATTTTCATCGTGCCGGTGAGGCGATTGCTGCCGGACATCAGGCGGTTGAAAAGAAGATGGATGAGCTACTACCCTTGGTGCGCACTGCGGTGTGACGCCATTTAACCAGGACTTAAGTAAATTCTGACAGGCGATAGTGTGAATTGCATGCCACTATTTAACTATCGTCAGCCAGAGGAGAGATCATGACGCAGCCATTGGCGGGAAAACTGATTCTGATAGTTGAAGACGAAGCCGTTTTCCGCTCACTCTTGCACTCCTGGCTAACCTCACTGGGCGCGACAACGGCACTGGCGGGGGATGGCGTGGAAGCGCTCCAGAAGATGGCCGAGTCCAAACCCGACCTGATGATTTGCGACATCTCTATGCCGCGAATGAATGGTCTTGAGCTGGTGGAGCAGCTACGCAACCGGGGCGAAACGCTGCCGATTCTGATGATTTCGGCAACGGAAAATATGGCCGATATTGCCAGGGCGTTGCGCCTTGGCGTCCAGGATGTGTTGCTAAAGCCGGTAAAAGATTTCAACCGCCTGCGGGAAACGGTGTATGCCTGTCTGTATCCCAATATGTTCAACTCGCGGGTTGAGGAAGAAGAACGGTTGTTTGAGGACTGGGACGCGCTGGTTAGCGACCCTACCGCAGCGTCAAGGCTGCTGCAGGAGCTTCAGCCTCCCGTACAGCAAGAAATTTCGAAGTGCCGTATTCATTATCGTCAGCTGGTGTCGGCGGATAAACCCGGTCTGGTGCTCGATATTGCGCCATTATCAGAAAATGATCTGGCCTTCTATTGTCTGGATGTCACACGAGCAGGAGATAATGGGGTGCTGGCGGCGCTGTTGCTGCGGGCTTTGTTTAATGGATTGCTTCAGGAGCAGCTGGCCCATCAGGGGCAGCGCCTGCCGGAAATGGGGAGCCTGTTGAAACAGGTTAACCAATTACTGCGTCAGGCCAATTTACCTGGGCAATTTCCATTGCTGGTAGGTTATTACCATAGCGGTCTGAAAAATTTGATATTGGTATCCGCAGGTCTGAATGGCACACTCAATACCGGAGAACATCAAATTCAGATTAGCAATGGCGTTCCGTTAGGGACATTGGGTAACGCTTATCTCAACCAAATTAGCCAGCGCTGCGCATCATGGCAGTGCCAAATTTGGGGGGCCGGAGGGCGTTTGCGACTGATGTTGTCTGCGGAATGAACAATTACCTGTTTTTTTAAGCTGGTAGGATTACCGGGTAATCTTTTGCGGTGGTACTATCATTGCGTTTTATAAGTAAAGTCCTAATTCGAGGGAACACAAACCTTTTCAGACCAGGTTTGCCTGAGTGGACTGATATACTCGACACGTTATTATTAACGAAAAGTTTAAAAAACGAACAGTCCAGGAGATTTCAATGGCTGCCCTTAATTCTAAAGTAAGAAAAGCTGTTATCCCGGTTGCGGGATTAGGTACCAGGATGCTACCCGCCACCAAGGCTATTCCGAAAGAAATGCTGCCACTGGTAGATAAGCCTTTAATTCAGTACGTTGTTAACGAATGCATCGCAGCCGGAATTACTGAAATTGTTCTGGTGACCCATTCGTCTAAAAACTCTATCGAAAACCATTTTGATACCAGTTTTGAACTGGAAGCGATGCTGGAAAAACGTGTTAAACGTCAGCTGCTGGAAGAAGTTCAGTCTATTTGTCCGCCGCATGTCACCATTATGCAGGTCCGTCAGGGTCTGGCTAAAGGTCTGGGCCACGCGGTACTGTGCGCGCACCCGGTGGTGGGTGACGAGCCGGTCGCGGTTATTCTGCCAGACGTTATTCTGGATGAATTCGAGTCGGATCTTTCCCGTGATAACCTGGCCGAAATGATCTCCCGTTTTGATGAAACAGGATCCAGCCAGATTATGGTTGAGCCTGTCGCTGATGTTACCGCCTACGGCGTTGTCGACTGTAAAGGCGAGTCCCTGCAGCCGGGCGAAAGCGTCCCGATGGTGGGTGTGGTTGAGAAGCCGAAAGCCGATGTGGCGCCGTCTAACCTTGCTGTCGTTGGTCGCTATGTGCTGAGCGCGGACATTTGGCCGCTGCTGGCAAAAACGCCTCCGGGAGCCGGGGATGAAATCCAGCTGACCGATGCGATCGACATGTTGATCGAGAAAGAGACGGTTGAGGCCTATCATATGAAAGGTAAGAGCCACGACTGCGGTAATAAACTGGGCTATATGCAGGCGTTTGTGGAATATGGCGTGCGCCATAAATCCCTCGGCGCAGATTTTAAAGCCTGGCTGGAAAAAGCAGTAGCTAAGTAATCGTTTTCAGCATAATGATAAACCGGGAGCGAATTTCGTTTCCCGGTTTTTTTATATCGCCGGACGGCAGATAAAAAAAATCCCGCCGAAGCGGGATTTTTCAAATACAGCTGAACGATTACAGCAGGAAATCGTCCAGGGTTTTACCCTGCTCGTCCATGGCTTTTTTGATCACTGCCGGGGTGCGGCCTTGACCTGTCCAGGTTTTGGTTTCGCCGTTTTCATCAACGTAGCTGTATTTAGCCGGGCGCGCAGCGCGTTTAGCTTTGGTACCCGCTTTGACTGCCGCCATGGTGCTCAGCAGTTCGTTCGGATCAATACCATCTGCAATCAGCATTTCACGGTATTGTTGCAGTTTACGAGTACGCTCTTCAATTTCTGCAGCTGCAGCGCTTTCTTCTTCGCGACGTTCGTTAACGACAACTTCTAATTTTTCCAGCATTTCTTCTAGCGTTTCAAGGGTGCATTCTCTTGCCTGCGCACGAAGAGTACGGATGTTGTTCAAAATTTTAAGTGCTTCGCTCATTGTAGTAATCTCAAACTTATATTGTGGGGTGGTTTGTTGGAGTAATAATAGAGCGATATAATCAGATGTGCAATAGGGGAGAATGTAAGGAATTCAAAATTACTTGTTATTTGTCGTGGTAATTAATTAATTTAAGTTAAATTCTACGTGCGACTTCACATCTTTTTTGCTTATAGCCTGACCTGAATCCTGCGCTAAAACCCTGAGATAGTATGCTTTTCTCTGTTGCCCGGGAGTAAAATTATACTTTGCAGGGATAAATATCCCTCTTGAGTATTAGCGTATTAGTAACGGCAATCTTTAATATAATCGGGTGAGCAAAAAACGTTATAGCGGGCTGGCGCCTGCTACGATTCGCACAAAAGGACAATCGTAGGGGGCCAACAAGGAGGGCTGTACAAATTGCCGGCACCCGCATTCAATTAAAAAAGCGTAATCTATCAGCAGGCGGGACGAGCATAGCGTATGCCGCTATACCCATGCTGAAAGGGGGGATAGCACGGGAAAATATGCTACAATTTTGCCGCGATAAAACACACTGATTGGGGTGATGCAGCCGATGGCTCAACTTTATTTCTACTATTCTGCAATGAATGCAGGCAAGTCGACCGCTTTGTTACAGTCGTCATACAATTATCAAGAGCGAGGCATGCGTGCCCTGGTTTATACCGCCGAGATTGATGACCGCTTTGGTTCAGGTAAGGTCAGTTCAAGAATTGGTCTCTCCTCGCCAGCCCGGCTGTTTAACCCTCAAACCTCGCTCTTTAGCGATATTGCGGCCGAACATGCGCAACAGCCTGTTCATTGTGTCCTGGTGGATGAGAGTCAGTTTCTGACCCGCGAGCAGGTACATGAATTGTCTGAAGTCGTCGATCGCCTGGATATTCCGGTGTTGTGCTACGGCCTGCGTACGGATTTCCGTGGCGAGTTGTTTATTGGTAGTCAGTATTTATTAGCATGGTCCGATAAGCTGGTTGAATTAAAAACGATCTGCTTCTGCGGACGTAAAGCGAGCATGGTGCTGCGTCTCGATCAGGAAGGACGGCCATATAATGAAGGTGAGCAGGTGGTGATTGGCGGGAATGAACGCTATGTTTCCGTTTGCCGTAAACATTATAAAGAAGCCTTAAGTGAAGGCTCGCTGACCCGGGTGCAGAGTAAACATCGCCCCTGCTAATCGTACAGATCATTCCCCTCCCAGGCGCCTGTATGGCGCCTGCTGCGTCTTCCTGCCGTGAACCGATACCCTGACCTTTATCCAGAACTGGTTACGCCTGAAACGCCTGCTGCTGCCGATGTTCCGTGATGGACTTCTCCTGGCCGGGTATCAACGGCAGGAGGGCGTTGCGACCCTGATTGTGCTCCTGTGCCGCCGAAAACAAAGCTCTACCAGCGGTATCGTGGATACCCAGGTCGCAAATACGCATCAGGAAAAAGCGTTTGCTATCGCTCACCTCATCTTCTCTGGCGGAAGGGGATAAAAAAAAGCCCCATCCGGAGATGGGGCTTTTTACCAGCGTTATCAGAGTCGATTAAGCAGATTTCTTCGCTTTTTTATCGGCTTTTGGTGCGGCTGCGGTTTCTTTCTTCGCGGCAGTTTCACCTTCGCTGAACTCGTTACCGTAGAAGGTATCCAGCAGAATCTGTTTCAGCTCGGCGATCAGCGGGTAGCGCGGGTTTGCGCCGGTGCACTGGTCATCGAATGCATCTTCAGACAGCTTGTCAACGTGGGCCAGGAAGTCAGCTTCCTGTACACCAGCTTCACGGATAGACTTAGGAATACCCAGTTCAGCCTTCAGGCTTTCCAGCCATGCCAGCAGTTTTTCAATTTTCGCTGCGGTACGGTCGCCCGGTGCGCTCAGACCCAGGTGGTCAGCGATTTCAGCGTAGCGACGGCGTGCCTGCGGACGGTCGTACTGGCTGAATGCAGTCTGCTTGGTCGGGTTGTCATTCGCGTTGTAACGAATCACGTTACAAATCAGCAGGGCGTTAGCCAGACCGTGCGGAATGTGGAACTGAGAACCCAGTTTGTGCGCCATGGAGTGACATACGCCGAGGAAGGCGTTAGCAAACGCGATACCGGCGATAGTCGCTGCACTGTGCACACGCTCACGTGCTACCGGGTTCTTAGAACCTTCGTGGTAGGACGCTGGCAGGTACTCTTTCAGCAGTTTCAGCGCCTGCAGAGCCTGGCCGTCGGAGAACTCAGATGCCAGTACGGAAACATAGGCTTCCAGGGCGTGAGTCACGGCGTCAAGACCACCGAAAGCACACAGGGACTTCGGCATATCCATCACGAGGTTAGCATCGACAATCGCCACATCCGGAGTCAGCGCGTAATCAGCCAGCGGATATTTCTGACCGGTTGCATCGTCGGTAACAACTGCGAATGGAGTAACTTCAGAACCGGTACCGGAAGTGGTGGTGACGGCGATCATCTTCGCTTTCACGCCCATTTTCGGGAACTTGTAGATACGTTTACGGATGTCCATAAAGCGCAGCGCCAGGTCTTCGAAGTGGGTTTCCGGATGTTCGTACATGACCCACATGATTTTCGCGGCATCCATCGGGGAACCACCGCCCAGGGCGATGATAACGTCCGGCTTGAAGGAGTTAGCCAGATCCGCACCTTTACGTACTACGCTCAGGGTCGGGTCAGCTTCAACTTCGAAGAAGACTTCAGTCTCAACGCCGGATGCTTTCAGCACGGAGGTGATCTGGTCTGCATAACCGTTGTTGAACAGGAAGCGGTCAGTCACAATCAGCGCGCGTTTGTGACCATCAGTAATCACTTCATCCAGTGCGATTGGCAGTGAGCCACGACGGAAGTAGATAGATTTCGGAAGTTTGTGCCACAACATGTTTTCAGCTCGCTTAGCAACGGTTTTCTTGTTGATCAGGTGTTTCGGACCAACGTTTTCAGAGATGGAGTTACCACCCCAGGAACCACAACCCAGAGTCAGGGAAGGCGCGAGTTTAAAGTTGTACAGGTCACCGATACCACCCTGAGAAGCCGGGGTGTTAATCAGAATACGTGCGGTTTTCATCATCTGGCCGAAGTAGGCAACGCGAGCCGGCTGGTTGTCCTGGTCGGTGTACAGGCAAGAGGTATGACCGATACCGCCCATTGCCACCAGTTTTTCAGCTTTATCAACAGCATCTTCGAAGTTCTTCGCGCGGTACATGGCCAGCGTCGGAGACAGTTTTTCGTGAGCAAACGGCTCGCTCTCATCAACGTCGGTCACTTCACCAATCAGAATCTTGGTGGTAGCCGGAACGGTGAAGCCTGCCAGTTCAGCAATTTTGTATGCCGGCTGACCTACGATTGCCGCGTTCAGCGCGCCATTTTTCAGGATGATGTCCTGAACGGCTTTCAGCTCTTTGCCCTGCAGCAGGTAGCCGCCGTGGCTGGCGAAACGTTCGCGAACGGCGTCATAGACGGAGTCAACAACGACCACTGACTGCTCAGACGCACAGATAACGCCGTTATCAAAGGTTTTAGACATCAGTACGGAAGCGACCGCACGCTTAACGTCTGCAGTTTCATCAATAACGACCGGAGTGTTACCTGCACCTACGCCGATAGCCGGTTTACCGGAGCTATAAGCTGCTTTAACCATGCCTGGACCACCGGTCGCGAGGATCAGGTTAATGTCAGGGTGATGCATCAGCGCGTTAGACAGCTCAACGGAAGGCTGGTCGATCCAACCGATCAGATCTTTCGGTGCGCCTGCCGCGATAGCAGCCTGCAGAACGATATCTGCCGCTTTGTTGGTGGCATCTTTCGCACGCGGATGTGGAGAGAAGATGATCGCGTTACGCGTCTTCAGGCTGATCAGTGATTTGAAGATTGCTGTGGAAGTCGGGTTAGTCGTCGGAACGATACCGCAGATAATGCCGATCGGTTCGGCGATAGTGATAGTCCCGAAAGTGTCGTCTTCAGAGAGAACACCGCAGGTCTTTTCATCTTTATAGGCGTTATAGATATATTCGGAAGCGAAGTGGTTTTTGATAACCTTGTCTTCGACAATGCCCATGCCAGATTCGGCTACGGCCATTTTTGCGAGAGGGATTCGAGCATCTGCGGCGGCCAAAGCGGCGGCACGGAAGATCTTATCAACTTGTTCTTGAGTGAAACTGGCATATTCACGCTGGGCTTTTTTTACGCGCTCTACGAGTGCGTTAAGTTCAGCGACATTAGTAACAGCCATAATGCTCTCCTGATAATGTTAAACTTTTTTAGTAAATCAGTAGCTCGATTCGACAGTATAGACAGGCTGTTAACAGCTTGCATCTAAATGTTAAGGTGCCGTTTCTGGCGCCGCTGGCTTCATTGATTTACTAAAGAAGCTTGATCTTTTTAATTCTCAGGTACCGCTATGCTGCACTCTTTTGGTGTGAACAAGGTTACTCACTTCTGAGTACAATTTACGTGATTTAGATCAAGTTTACGTGAAGCTGACACCTTTCAGCAGTCTGTTTTTTGACCAGTCAAATCAAGTGTAATAATTGGTATGCAAACTAAGTGAATAAGTAACCGAGGGAAACAAATAGATAACATGCCATTTTGTCGCCGCTGTACGTATATTTGAGATGAATTATGCTGCTAAAAAGCGTATCTTCTGCGCGAATATTTTATGTGGCTAACTGTCAACAGCCATTTTTAATGATGCTGCGGAGCGCACTGTGACTCTACCGTTGTTTGATTTTTCAACTTACTTCAAGTTTTTCATCGGGTTATTTGCGCTGGTTAACCCGGTAGGCATCATCCCGGTTTTCATTAGTATGACCAGTTATCAGACGGCCGTGATCCGCAATAAGACCAACCTGACGGCGAATCTTTCGGTTGCCATTATTCTGCTGACGTCGCTTTTTCTCGGTGACTCGATTTTGCAAATTTTCGGCATCTCTATTGACTCATTCCGTATTGCCGGCGGGATCCTGGTCGTGACGATTGCGATGTCGATGATCAGCGGCAAACTCGGCGAGGATAAGCAAAACAAGCAGGAAAAATCAGAAACCGCAATTCGTGAAAGTATTGGCGTCGTGCCGTTGGCGCTGCCGTTGATGGCAGGGCCGGGCGCAATCAGCTCGACTATCGTCTGGGGAACGCGCTACCACACGGTAACCTACCTGTTGGGTTTTTCCCTTGCCATTGCCCTGTTTGCCTTATGCTGCTGGGGGATTTTTCGCATGGCGCCGTGGCTGGTGCGCCTGTTAGGGCAGACGGGTATCAACGTCATCACGCGTATTATGGGGCTATTGCTGATGGCGCTGGGGATTGAGTTTATCGTCACCGGAATAAAAGCGCTGTTTCCTGGCCTGGTCAGTTAAGCGAGCCCGCGCGATGCGGAGCCCGGTGCTCCGCGTTTGCTTCATTATTAGCAAAACATATCAATTAAGCGGATAACACGCGATAAGATAGCTTTCCGTAATGTCTTTAAATATTGTTATTTATCAGCTGATTATGTAACTTTCCGAACGTTTCCTCTCTTTTTATCACCCCCTTGCCACTGTTATTTTCTTCACATCATTCTCTGGTGCTTGCCGTCGCATAATTGAAATGATATTAGTAATTTCATAACCGGGGCAGATGAATGTGCTAAATAATAACCGATTGTTAAATTTTCGTACAAAAATGCATCTCAGCGTGGTGCCGCGGCATCCATAACGGGCTGTTGACAGTATCTGTATGAAAACTAAATTCTTTAATGATTTTCTCGCCGCAAGACAGGGCAAGATAGCGGCGTAGAGAAAACCATAAAAGAGAATCCGGTAACATATTTGCAAATTGCATTGGCGGATGAGATGGCCTTTTGGTACTTTCCGCCGTGATCGCTCACTGAACAATACACGTAAATGAGAATTATTATTAAATAACTCGTTGCGGCTGAAACCGCCCCGCCACAGGGGATAAAAGAATCGACGCCAAGGTCGCCGTTTGAGCGGCCGTAATAAATAAGTCGGTGATAGCAAGTAGTAAAGTCTGACAGCAGCATAAACTCCTGCACTGTACAGAATCCCGTTAGGGGAAAAAAACAGGCTGGTTAAATAGCCAGTAATTATAATGAATGGAGTAACAACACAATGACCATCATCACCAAAAAAAGTCTGGTAGCCGCGGGGATTTTGTCTGCGCTAATTACCGCGAATGTTGCTATGGCAGCGGATGTACCTGCAGGGGTGCAGCTGGCGGATAAACAATCGCTGGTACGTAATAACGGCGCGGAAGTGCAATCCCTGGACCCGCATAAAATTGAAGGCGTTCCGGAATCCAACATTAACCGCGATTTGTTTGAAGGGTTAGTGATTGGCGATATTCAAGGCCATCCGATCCCTGGGGCCGCAGAATCCTGGGATAATAAAGATTTTAAAGTCTGGACCTTCCATCTGCGCAAAGATGCGAAATGGTCGGACGGCACGCCGGTTACCGCGCAAGATTTCGTCTATAGCTGGCAGCGTCTGGCGGATCCGAAAACCGCTTCACCTTACGCAAGCTATCTGCAATATGGCCACCTGCTGAATGTTGATGACATTATCGCGGGCAAAAAGCCGATCACCGATCTGGGCGTAAAAGCGATTGATGATAAAACCTTCGAAGTCACGCTGAGCGAACCGGTTCCTTATTTTTATAAACTCCTCGTTCACCCATCCGTTTCTCCGGTGCCGAAAGCCGCCATCGAAAAATACGGCGAGAAATGGACCCAGCCTGCCAATATCGTGACCAACGGCGCTTATAAGCTGAAAGACTGGGTCGTTAACGAACGTATTGTGCTTGAGCGCAATCCGCAATACTGGGATAACGCGAAAACCGTCATTAATCAGGTTACCTACCTGCCGATCTCTTCCGAAGTTACCGACGTTAACCGCTACCGCAGCGGCGAAATCGACATGACCTATAACAACATGCCGATTGAACTGTTCCAGAAACTGAAAAAAGAGATCCCGCAAGAAGTGCATGTCGATCCGTATCTCTGCACCTATTACTACGAAATTAATAACCAGAAAGCACCGTTTACCGATGTCCGCGTCCGTACCGCGCTGAAAATGGCGCTGGATCGCGATATTATCGTTAATAAAGTGAAGAATCAGGGCGACCTGCCGGCCTATAGCTATACCCCGCCGTATACCGATGGCATGAAAGTTGTCAAACCAGAATGGTTTACCTGGACTCAGGACAAGCGTAACGAAGAAGCGAAAAAACTGCTGGCGGAAGCCGGATATACCGCTGATAAACCGCTGACCTTTAATTTACTGTATAACACTTCCGATCTGCATAAAAAACTGGCTATTGCCGTGGCGTCCATCTGGAAGAAAAACCTGGGGGCTAACGTCAAGCTGGAAAATCAGGAATGGAAAACCTTCCTCGATAATCGTCATCAGGGGACCTTCGACGTGGCGCGTGCCGGCTGGTGTGCGGATTACAACGAACCAACCTCATTCCTGAATACGATGCTGAGCGACAGCTCAAATAACACCTCTCATTATAAGAGCCCGGCTTTCGATAAAATCATCGCCGAAACATTACAAACTAATGATGACGCGAAGCGTGCCGACCTGTATGCGCAAGCAGAACAGCAGCTCGATAAAGATTCTGTGATCGTGCCGGTCTTCTATTACGTCAACGCCCGTCTGGTTAAACCGTGGGTGGGCGGCTATACCGGTAAAGACCCGTTAGATAATATCTACGTTAAAAACCTTTATATTATCAAACATTAATGGCAATACGTGGGGCAGGCGACGCTTGCCCCACCGTGTCTGAATTCATCGCACTCGATAGGCACAGGCCAGAAGGTACGGGCAATGTTAAAATTTATTTTTCGTCGCTGTCTGGAAGCAATTCCGACGCTATTTATTCTTATTACGATCTCTTTCTTCATGATGCGTCTGGCGCCGGGAAGTCCATTTACCGGTGAACGCACGCTGCCGCCGGAAGTGATGGCGAATATTGAAGCTAAATACCATTTAAACGACCCCATCATGACCCAGTACTTCAATTATCTGAAGCAGCTGGCGCACGGTGATTTCGGTCCCTCTTTTAAATATAAAGACTATTCGGTAAACGATCTGGTGGCGTCGAGCTTCCCGGTTTCCGCTAAATTAGGGCTTGCCGCCTTCCTGTTGGCGGTCGTTCTCGGCGTGACGGCAGGGGTTATTGCGGCCCTGAAGCAGAATACAAAATGGGATTATGCGGTCATGGGGGTGGCAATGACCGGCGTGGTGATACCCAGTTTCGTGGTTGCGCCGCTGCTGGTGATGATATTCGCCATCACGCTGCACTGGTTGCCCGGCGGCGGCTGGAACGGCGGGGCGCTGAAATTTATGATTCTGCCGATGGTGGCCTTATCGTTAGCCTATATCGCCAGTATCGCGCGTATTACCCGCGGTTCAATGATTGAGGTCCTGCATTCCAACTTTATCCGCACCGCGCGCGCGAAAGGGCTGCCGATGCGGCGCATTATTTTGCGTCATGCGCTGAAACCCGCTCTGCTGCCGGTTCTTTCTTATATGGGGCCAGCATTTGTGGGGATCATCACCGGCTCAATGGTCATCGAAACGATCTACGGTCTTCCGGGTATTGGTCAGCTTTTTGTGAATGGCGCGCTTAACCGCGACTATTCGCTGGTGCTGAGCCTGACCATTCTGGTCGGCGCGCTGACTATTCTGTTTAACGCGATTGTTGACGTGCTGTATGCCGTTATCGATCCGAAGATTCGCTATTGAGGCTGGAGTTCGCCATGATGTTAAGTAAGAAAAGCAACGAGGCGTTGGAAAACTTCAGTGAAAAGCTGGAAGTCGAAGGACGTAGTTTATGGCAGGACGCCCGCCGTCGTTTTATGCATAACCGTGCCGCCGTTGCCAGCCTGATTGTGCTGGTGATTATCGCACTGTTCGTGACTATTGCACCGATGGTATCGCAGTTCTCCTACTTCGATACCGACTGGGGCATGATGTCCAGTGCGCCGGATACGACATCCGGCCACTACTTTGGTACCGACTCTTCCGGCCGCGACCTGCTGGTTCGCGTCGCTATCGGCGGGCGTATCTCGCTGATGGTCGGGGTGGCTGCGGCGCTGGTGGCGGTGGTTCTTGGTACGCTCTACGGTTCACTTTCCGGCTACCTGGGCGGCAAAGTCGATTCCGTGATGATGCGTCTGCTGGAGATCCTCAACTCCTTTCCGTTCATGTTCTTCGTTATCCTGCTCGTCACCTTCTTTGGCCAGAACATCCTGCTGATTTTCGTTGCCATCGGCATGGTCTCCTGGCTGGATATGGCGCGTATTGTTCGCGGCCAGACGCTGAGCCTGAAGCGCAAAGAGTTTATCGAAGCGGCGCAGGTCGGCGGTGTTTCAACATTCAGTATTGTGGTTCGGCATATCGTGCCTAACGTACTGGGTGTGGTGGTGGTGTACGCCTCTCTGCTGGTTCCGAGCATGATCCTGTTTGAATCCTTCTTAAGCTTCCTTGGTCTGGGTACTCAGGAACCGCTGAGCAGCTGGGGTGCGCTGCTCAGCGATGGCGCGAACTCTATGGAAGTGTCGCCGTGGTTGCTGCTGTTTCCAGCGGGGTTCCTGGTGGTTACGCTGTTCTGTTTTAACTTTATCGGCGATGGCCTGCGTGATGCCCTCGACCCGAAAGATCGCTAAGGAGCGCCGTCATGAGCACAATTGAAACGGCAAAAGCGCCGCAGGCACAGCAACAATCCGGCCTGCTGCTGGATGTCAAAGATCTCCGCGTCACGTTCAAAACGCCTGATGGCGATGTCACGGCGGTGAATGACCTCAATTTTAACCTGCGAGCCGGGGAAACGCTGGGCATCGTCGGCGAATCGGGTTCCGGTAAGTCGCAGACCGCGTTTGCTTTAATGGGCCTGTTGGCTTCCAACGGTCAGATTGGCGGGTCGGCTCTGTTTAACGGCCGTCAGATTCTCAATCTGCCGGAGCGCGAGCTGAATAAGCTTCGCGCCGAACAAATTTCCATGATATTCCAGGACCCGATGACCTCCCTGAACCCGTATATGCGGGTGGGTGAGCAGCTGATGGAAGTTCTGATGTTGCATAAAGGTCTGGGAAAAGCCGAAGCCTTTGAAGAGTCGGTGAAGATGCTGGATGCGGTTAAGATGCCGGAAGCGCGTAAGCGCATGAAAATGTATCCGCACGAATTCTCCGGCGGGATGCGTCAGCGCGTGATGATTGCGATGGCGCTGCTGTGCCGGCCTAAACTGCTGATTGCCGATGAGCCGACAACTGCTCTGGATGTTACGGTCCAGGCGCAAATCATGACCCTGTTGAATGAGCTTAAGCGCGAGTTCAATACGGCGATCATTATGATTACTCACGATCTTGGGGTCGTCGCCGGGATCTGCGATAAAGTGCTGGTGATGTATGCCGGGCGGACCATGGAATACGGCATGGCGCGGGATGTCTTTTATCATCCTTCCCATCCGTACTCTATCGGCTTGCTGAACGCGGTTCCGCGTCTGGACGCCGAGGGCGAGTCGCTGTTGACCATCCCGGGCAACCCGCCAAACCTGCTGCGTCTGCCGAAAGGCTGCCCGTTCCAGCCGCGCTGTCCGCATGCGATGGAGATTTGTCATAGTGCTCCACCTCTGGAGGAGTTTGCACCGGGCCGCCTGCGCGCCTGCTTTCAACCGGTAGGGGATCTGCTATGAACGCCGTTACGGAACAAAGAAAAGTCCTGCTCGAAATTGCCGATCTGAAAGTCCACTTTGATATTAAGGATGGCAAACAGTGGTTCTGGCAGCCGTCCAAAACGCTGAAAGCGGTGGATGGCGTCACGCTGCGTCTCTACGAGGGCGAAACGCTGGGCGTGGTCGGGGAATCCGGCTGCGGCAAGTCGACCTTTGCCCGGGCAATTATTGGTCTGGTGAAGGCGACCGACGGCAAAGTCGCCTGGCTTGGCAAAGATCTGTTAGGCATGAAGCAGGAACAGTGGCGCGATGTTCGCAGCGATATCCAGATGATCTTCCAGGATCCGCTGGCTTCGCTCAACCCGCGTATGACTATCGGCGAAATTATTGCCGAGCCGCTGCGCACCTATCATCCCAAAATGTCGCGTCAGGAAGTCCGTGACCGGGTGAAAGCGATGATGATGAAAGTGGGTCTGTTGCCGAACCTGATTAACCGCTATCCGCACGAGTTTTCCGGCGGCCAGTGCCAGCGTATCGGTATCGCCCGTGCGCTGATTCTCGAGCCGAAGCTGATTATCTGCGATGAGCCGGTTTCGGCGCTTGACGTTTCGATTCAGGCGCAGGTCGTTAACCTGCTGCAGCAGCTGCAGCGCGAAATGGGGCTGTCGCTGATCTTTATCGCTCACGATCTGGCGGTGGTGAAGCATATTTCCGATCGCGTTCTGGTGATGTATCTGGGCCATGCGGTGGAGCTGGGGACTTATGATGAGGTGTACCACAATCCGCTGCACCCCTATACCAAAGCGCTGATGTCCGCGGTGCCGATTCCGGACCCGGATCTGGAAAAGAACAAAACCATCCAGCTGCTGGAGGGGGAGCTGCCGTCGCCGATTAACCCGCCGTCGGGGTGTGTTTTCCGTACGCGTTGTCCCATCGCCGGGCCAGAATGTGCGAAAACGCGGCCGGTGCTGGAGGGGAGTTTCCGACATGCGGTTTCCTGCCTGAAGGTAGACCCGTTATAATCTCTGGGGCTGACGTAGGTCAGCCCTTTTTTTGCGAGGTTAAACGTGGCTGTTCATTTTCACGCCGCTCGCCAGCGGTTGTATCATTTACTCTTCGATCAAACCCGTCGTTCCGGACGACGATTTGAAGGCCTGTGCGGTATTTTTGCGCTTTTGAGCGTGCTGGTGATTTTTATTGAGTCCGGTCTGGGCACGCAATATCACCTGACGTTTGATGAATGGCACATTTTTGTCTGGCTGGAGCTGTTTGTCACCGCTGTTTTTACCCTCGAATATTTCCTGCGTATTATCAGCTGGCCGAAACCCTTCAGCTATATTTTCAGCTTTTGGGGGGTGATAGATTTAGCCACCATCCTGCCGCTCTATGTGATGTGGATGTGGCCGGAAATGAGCCTCAATTATGTCTTTGCGTGGCGGGCGATGCGGGCGATTCGCTGCTTGCGTATTCTTAAACTGCTGCGCTTTATGCCGTCATTGAATATTTTCTGGGCGGCAATCGTTAGCGCCCGCCATCAGCTGATCCTCTTTTATTCCTTTATTGCCATCGTGATGGTTATCTTTGGTTCGCTGATGTATCTGATTGAAGGGCCGCAGTATGGGTTTACCACCTTAAATGCGTCGGTCTACTGGGCGATTGTGACCATTACGACGGTAGGGTATGGCGATATTACTCCGCATACGCCGATCGGCAGAATTCTGGCCTCGGTTCTGATCTTAATCGGCTATTCCATTATCGCCATCCCGACCGGGCTTATCACCACGCATATGACCAGCGCATTACAACATCGCCGCGCGCGCGTGTGTCCAAACTGTCAGCACGCCGCGCATGATAAAAATGCGCGTTTTTGCAACGCCTGCGGGAGTGAACTGCCGGAATAGTCGGGGAAGAAAAATAAAACGGCAGGCGGTGTGGTGACCGTCTGCCGTTTTTTGTGCTTTAGTATGGGAGAGGCTTATTCACGCCACAGAATATGGCACAGCTTATGGTCTTTTTCACGGCACAGCAGAATACGCGCAAAGATATCGTTAATTTCGCCGCCATCGGTATCGGCAAGACCAATCACGACTTCGGCGAAAAAGTCCGGGTTGAGGTCATAATCGACATGCTCTTCCCAGTCCGGCGCGGGGTCAAACAGCTCGGCGCCGCCGCGTTCTTCAAACTGCAGGTTAAACAGAATGACATCCGCCGGATCGAGGTTGTCGACAGCCAGCTCCAGGAAGATGTCATAAGCTTGTTCAAGCGTTTCGTCTTCGGTCAGGCGATTGTTTAAATCCATATCCATGATTGCTACCCGTTAAACATCTGATTGGCACGTTTTACAGCAACGGACTGAAGAAGTAAAACAGTCGCTCGGTGATCCGCTGCCAGAGCGGTCGTTTTAACCACAGTCGCGCGTCCAGCAGGCGCGAACGGGAAATATAATCGTCCTGAACGGCCGCCAGATCGCCGCCGAATCCGACGTCGTCAATGACCAGCGTGATTTCGAAATTAAGCCACAGGCTGCGCATATCGAGATTCACGGTACCGACCAGACTGAGCTCGCCGTCGACCAGTACGCTTTTGGTATGCAGCAGGCCGCCTTCAAACTGATAAATTTTAACCCCGGCCGCCAGCAGCTCGGTAAAGAAGGCCCGACTGGCCCAGCCAACCAGCAGCGAATCATTCTTACGCGGCAGGATAATGCTGACGTCGACCCCGCGTTGCGCCGCGGTGCAGATAGCATGCAGCAGATCGTCGCTGGGCACGAAGTAAGGGGTGGTCATGATCAGATGTTCTTTGGCGGAATAGGCGGCGGTGAGGAGCGCCTGATGAATCAGGTCTTCCGGGAAACCGGGGCCAGAAGCAATGGTATGAATCGTGTGTCCGCTGGCTTCTTCAAAGGGCATAATATTGAGATCCGGCGGCGGCGGTAAAATACGTTTGCCGGTTTCAATTTCCCAGTCGCAGGAGTAGACGATGCCCATCGCCGTGGCGACCGGGCCTTCCATCCGCGCCATCAGATCAATCCACTGCCCGACGCCGGAATCCTGTTTAAAGAAGCGCGGGTCGACCATGTTCATACTGCCGGTATAGGCAATATAGTTATCAATCATCACCATTTTGCGGTGCTGGCGCAGATCCATGCGGCGCAGAAAAACACGCATCAGGTTGACCTTCAGCGCTTCGACCACCTCGATACCGGCGTTACGCATCATGGCTGCCCACGGGCTGCGGAAAAAGGCGACGCTGCCGGCGGAATCAAGCATCAGGCGGCAGTGAACGCCGCGCCGCGCCGCCGCCATCAACGATTCCGCGACCTTATCGGCCATGCCGCCAGGTTGCCAGATGTAAAACACCATCTCAATATTGTGCCGCGCCAGCTGAATATCGCGCATCAGCGCCTGCATCACGTCATCAGATTCGGTCAACAGCTGTAGCTGATTGCCCTTAACGCCGGCGATCCCCTGACGGCGTTCGCAGAGCTTAAACAGCGACTCGGCGACCGGGCTGTTATCCTCGGCAAAAATATGTTTGCAGGCTTTGAGATCGTTTAGCCATTTGGCGGTGGAGGGCCACATCGCCCGGGCCCGTTCCGCACGACGTTTACCCAGGTGCAGCTCGCCAAATGAGAGATAGGCAATAATACCAACCAGCGGAAGAATATAGATAATCAGCAACCACGCCATTGCTGAAGGTACGGCGCGCCGTTTCATCAGAATGCGTAATGTTACACCGGCGATGAGTAACCAGTAACCGAGGATGACCAGCCAGTTCACCACCGTGTAAAAGGTTGTCATAGATGAAAAATCCTTTTGAATAACTCTATGTCATGAGTTTACGCATCAACATCCATCTGGCAAATAAAAACGCAGCGAAAGCGTTGGTCAGCCAGATTCATGGGTTTATAATGTGGTCTGTTTTTCACTTGTAGAGTAGTAGCAATGAAGCGTAGTAGAACGGAAGTAGGGCGCTGGCGCATGCTAAGACAGGTGAGTCGCCGCAAGTCCCGCTGGCTGGAAGCCCAATCGCGCCGCAACATGCGCATCCTCTCCATCAGGAAGGAACTGGTGAAACGACAACGTGGTTCCCTGCTGTTTGTCTTCACTGAGTACTGATATAAAAGGCACCGTTTACGGTGCCTCTGTTTTGCTGTCGGACGATCTCAGAATACTTTCTTGTAAGGCTTCACGGAGACGTTCTGATACACGCCAGCCGCGATGTAAGGGTCATCATTTGCCCATGCTTTTGCGACTTCCAGCGATTCAAATTCCGCAATGACCGTTGAGCCAGTAAACCCGGCGGCGCCAGGCTCATTACTGTCGACGGCAGGCATTGGCCCGGCGGTCAACAGGCGACCTTCATCTTGTAACAGCTGCAAACGTGCCAGGTGGGCGGGACGTACCGACAAGCGTTTTTCCAGAGAATCGGCAATGTCTTCAGCGTAGATAACGTAAAGCACGGCAAGGCTCCTTATCAATAAACAGGCGAATCACGTTAAGTGAATCCGTCGTTGACTGCAATGTAAAGATGCGTACCGGCTTAAAATGCCATGCTTCAGAAAATTTTTCCCACAAAACGGGGCAAATTTTGATGCAAGATAACAAGGCTTATTGAATATGATTGCTATTTGCATTTAAAATCGGGGCATCATTTTTCAACAGAAACGACTATGAGCGCAATGACCCTTGATTTACCTCGCCGCTTCCCGTGGCCGACGCTGCTGTCCGTGGCTATCCACGGTGCCGTTGTGGCGGGGTTGCTTTATACCTCGGTACATCAGGTTATTGAACGGCCCTCTCCCTCGCAACCCATCGAAATTACGATGGTTGCGCCGGCAGATCTCGAACCGCCTCAGGCCGCACAGCCGGTAGTGGAACCCGTTGTTGAACCGGAGCCTGAACCGGAAGTCGTGCCGGAACCGGAGCCGCCAAAAGAAGCGCCGGTCGTCATTCACAAGCCCGAACCCAAACCGAAGCCGAAGCCTAAACCGAAGCCGAAGCCGGAGAAGAAGGTTGAGCAGCCGAAGCGTGATGTGAAACCGGCGGAAACGCGCGTGGCTTCACCGTTTGAAACGACCAATACCGCGCCAGCGCGTACGCAGCCGAACGCCGCACCGGCAACGGCGAAACCGACTCTGACCGCGCCGAGCGGCCCGCGAGCGCTAAGCCGCAACCAGCCGGCATACCCGGCACGTGCCCAGGCGTTGCGCATTGAAGGCTCTGTTCGCGTCAAGTTTGATGTCACGCCAGATGGGCGGGTGGATAACGTAGAAATTCTCTCTGCGCAGCCAGCCAACATGTTTGAACGCGATGTGAAAAACGCGCTGCGCAAATGGCGCTATGAAGCGGGCAAACCAGGAACCGGCGTCACCATGACGATCAAATTCCGTCTGAAGGGCGTAGAGATTAGCTGACCGTGTTGTAATCAGGCCCCTTATGGGGCCTTTTCCATTAATACCGCATCCAGCGCTTTCTGTGCCGTCACCAGATGCTGACCGCCGAATAAAATCGCCCGGTTTAACAACGTGTAGAGCTGATAAACCGGCTGACGCTCAAGGAAACCGGAGGGCAGTGGCGATATTGACTGGTAGCCATCGTAGATCTGCGGTGGCTGTTCAGGGTGCAGCGGCAGCATCGCCAGATCGCACTCTCTGTCTCCCCAGTAACAGGCGGGATCGAAGATGTAGGGGCCGTTGGGTCCTAGCGCGCAGTTCCCCGACCACAAATCACCATGTAGCAATGACGGTTGAGGCTGGTGATTGCTCAGACGCTGCTGCACATTATCGACGATGCTGTCGATATCACCGAAGCTGAGCCCTTTTTCGGCAGCCAGCTCCAGCTGCCAGCCGATACGCTGTTCGGCAAAGAAAGTCGACCAGCGGCGTTGCCAGGCGTTGGGCTGCGGGGTGGTGGAAAGGTCGTTATCAAAATCCAGCCCAAACTGCGGCTGATCGCTCCACTGATGCAGATGCGCAATATGCTGACCGAGTAAGAAGGCGTTGTGCGCGTCCAGCGGGCGAGGGGGCAGATATTCCATGACCAGGAAACTGTAGTCGCGATCGCTGCCAACTGCATAAACCTGCGGAACGCTAACGGTTTTACTCCGCGACAGCAGCTCAAGCTGGTCTGCTTCAGCGGTAAAGATAGGCAGAAGCTCGCGCTCATCACATTTAACAAAGTAGTCCCGTCCGCCGAAACGTAAATGCCAGGCCGCATGAATTTCACCGCCGGGCAGTTCGTTGCGAAGTTCGATTTCAGCTGTTTCGGAATGCCAGTCGCTTAACAACGTGCTGATAGCTTGCCACATGCTGTCTCTCCCCTTGTTTTCCACCATTTCATAAGGTTAGCCCATAACCCCGGTGTAAAATTCGAACTGACGCACAACTGGCGCGCTCCGCTGCACGAATCGCACTTATTGAGCTTTCAACCACTCGGCAAATGTGGTGACGGTAACATCAACGGGGCGACCCAGCGCCGTTTCCGCCAATCCGGCGCTAAGCGCTTTGACCTCGTCGGCGCTTTGCACGGAAATCAGGCCAAAGGTATTCGTACCCAGTTCATGGACCTTGCCGTTTTCGTCATTCAGCACAAGAGTAAATCCTGCGCGGGTGAGATGATTACTTAGCTCGTTAATTTCAGTCAGCGTCTCTTCCTGAAAGTTAACCGTGACGACGCGGGTAACAATTTCTGTGCTCATTTTTCACCCTGTTGTAATCCATGGAATTTTCAGCATAGACCATGATGATGATTTGGCGACTCCCTCTGCGTCAGCAGAGGGAAGGGGAACTAGCGACCGCACAGGTAAGTATAGATTTTGTGCGTGTTTTCCAGCGAGCACAGACGGGTACCCTGGTTAATGGTGGCGGCGCTACCGGCGGCGACGCCGAAGCGGACCATATCCTCCAGACTGGCATCTTCCGCCAGGCGCAGGGTCATTGCGCCGACCATGCTGTCGCCGGCGCCAACGGTACTTTGGCTTTTCATCGGCGGCGGCACGACCTGTACACTGCCGCTGGCATCTACCCCCAGCGCACCCTGTGGGCCGAGTGAGACGACAACCCGGCGGACCTTACCCGAACGAATCAGCTCCTCCGCCGCACGTCGAACGTCATCGGGTTGGCTCAGATCGCGCCCCACCAGGGCACTCAGCTCTTTTTGGTTAGGCTTGACGAGCTCAATATTACCGACATCAAGAGCGGCCGCCAGCGCCTCGCCCGAACTATCAATGATGCAGCGAAGCCCGTGACGCTGCGCGCTTTTGACTAACTGAGTCAGGTTATCAACGCCGATGCCAGGTGGCAGGCTGCCGCTCACCACCAGCAATGAGCCGCTCTCGATTGCCAGAACCTTTTCTTCGAGACGACGGAACTCCTCTTCCGTTAAGGCGGCGCCAGGCATCACGAAGCGGTATTGTTCGCCGCTGGCGCCCACGTGCACATGCAGATTTTGCCGCGTCCAGTCTTGCGCTTCGACAGGCTCAACCGGGACCTGTTCTGCAGTGAGTAGCGCCGTAAGGTGTTCGCCGGTGGCGCCACCGGCCGGGTAGATGGCCGTTGCGTTACCACCGAGAAAGGTGATGGCACGTGCGACGTTGATACCGCCGCCGCCGGGTTCGAAAACCGGTGCGCTGCAGCGGAGTTTTCCTTCAGGATACATTTGCGGTGTCAGCGTTGCGCTGTCGAGTGAGGGAGCCAGCGTTAGCGTATAGATTTTGGTCATCTAATTTCCTCCATGATACGGGTTAAGCTGTTGTGTTTTTAAGCATGGCACTTCTTACCCGGAAGGGGAAGCGATTGCCGGTCGCGATTTGTAAAGCGCTTTTTATTTTTATCTTTATGAAATAAAGATTGTTCTAAGAGCTGTCTTATTCAAAAAATGAAATAGTAATTGATTGCTATGTTAATCGTGCTTTTTTATAATTCTTTGCCTTTCATTGGACCTGCAAGATACAAATATCATTCAAGATGCGTCGAGGCGGCGAGGGAAGCCATCCCACGAAAGCACAGTTCATACTGTGTGGGGGATGTCTTAGTGACGCCAGCAAAGAAGTAGCCTGAAGGATGACGCGTATAGCGATCCTTGCGAAAGTTTCCGGGACCAGCTGGGTCTCTCTTTTTGTTGTACGGACTCTAAATTAAATGAAGCTTTTGAAGACAGTACCCGCAGCGGCATTGCTGGCGGGGGGGCTCTTTGCGTCTGCGCACGCATTGGCCGATGATTCCGTTTTTACTGTTATGGATGACCCTTCCACTGCCAAAAAACCTTTCGAAGGTGCGGTTAACGCCGGTTATCTGGCGCAGTCCGGAAATACGAAAAGTTCTTCAATGACCGCGGATTCTACGTTGACCTGGTACGGCGATACGACGGCATGGTCGCTGTGGGGTAACGCCAGCAACACATCGTCCAACGATCAGCGCTCCTCCGAAAAATACGCGGTTGGCGGCCGTAGTCGCTACAACCTGACCGACAGCAACTACGTGTTTGGCCAGGCCAGCTGGTTGACTGACCGCTATAATGGCTACCAACAACGCGACGTTTTAACCGCGGGTTATGGTCGCCAGATTCTGAACGGTCCGGTCCACAGCCTGCGCTTTGAATTTGGTCCTGGCGTGCGCTATGACGAGTATACCGATGGCGATAATGATACCCAGCCGCTGGGCTATGCTTCCGGTACCTGGGCCTGGCAGATGACCGATAACACCAAGTTCACCCAAGGGGTGTCGGTGTTTGGTGCCCAGGACACGACGCTGAACTCGGAAAGTGCCCTGAACGTCGCTATCAATGCGCATTTTGCACTGCGGGTTGCCTACAACCTGACCTGGAACTCCGAGCCGCCGTCATCGGCACCGAATCATACCGACCGCCGCACGACGCTGTCTCTGGGTTATAAGATGTAATTTATTTCAGGCCGGGAAACCGGCCTGATTGTTTTAAAATTCACAACCGCTGGCATTATTATTTTTGGTCTTTTGTTTTGTTTTTTATAAAAAGAAAATAACTCCATAATTTCCTCATAATTCATTTTTTCCTGACAACTCTGCAGATAATTTGACACAAATAGCTAAATATTTAGTCGGACAAAAGTGTGATCGGGATCTATACTGTTGACTATCGACGAAGATGAGATCTTTGCCGGACTACCTTCAGTAAATAAGAGAATCACCATCATGAAAAATAGCAAAATCGCGACTGCGGCTGTGATGCTGTGCACCCTGTCTTTTGGCGCATTCGCCGCTAACCCGGTCCCGCAGCCAGGCAACACCGACCATACGCAGGTCGGTATTGCTAAAGCTACCGATGTTGAAGCCGGATCAAATATTGCTCCCGGTTCACAATCAACGGGTCACTCTATGGATGATGCATTTAATGTCCATACCCTTGTTGCCGGCGAGTGGTCCTGATTTTCATCTGTAGATAATATGATGACGCTTCAGGGGATATAAAGCCGGGTAGAGATGTACCGGTTTATTTCCTGAAGAGTGGTCAAGGCGATTCTTCCACTTTGCTATTTCTTGCCATTACCTGTTGTGGCGCGAGCTGTTTTTCTTTTTTCATCCGTCGTCCCGTCATGTTTTCCTGTGGCTGAATATCCAGCGCATGATTTCTGTCCCCCTTGTTTTATCCCTGACCGCCACCATTTATCTTGTTCTGACTTTTAACACGCACTAATGATGTGTAAACTAAGGGCCGGTGTTATCAACAGGCGGCTGCAGGTGGGAACGGTTCGGTAAACGGTCGTCCTCATATTTCGCAGAGTGAAGCGGGAACTGAGCTATAACTTGTTGATAATTATTATTATATTGTTTTGTATGTGCTCTTTCGTGTGGGGCACCACTGCAAATAAGGACATAAAATGCCTGTAATTACGCTTCCTGATGGCAGCCAACGCCATTTTGACCACGCCGTTAGCCCGCTGGATGTTGCTCTGGATATCGGTCCAGGCCTGGCGAAAGCTACGATCGCTGGACGAGTGAATGGTGAGCTGGTCGACGCCAGCGACCTCATCGAAAACGATGCAACCCTCTCCATCATTACCGCAAAAGATGAAGACGGTCTGGAAATCATTCGTCACTCCTGCGCGCATCTGCTCGGTCATGCGATTAAGCAGCTGTGGCCAAACACTAAGATGGCTATCGGCCCGGTTATCGATAACGGCTTCTATTATGATGTCGATCTCGATCATACGCTGACCCAGGAAGATATCGACGCGCTCGAAAAACGTATGCACGAGCTCGCCGAGAAGAATTATGACGTCATCAAGAAGAAAGTCAGCTGGCACGAAGCGCGTGAAACCTTTGTGAAGCGTGGCGAAACTTATAAAGTTTCCATTCTTGATGAAAATATCGCCCATGATGACAAGCCTGGCTTGTATCATCATGAAGAGTACGTCGACATGTGCCGTGGACCGCACGTGCCGAATATGCGTTTTTGTCATCACTTTAAACTGATGAAAACCGCAGGCGCGTACTGGCGCGGCGACAGCAACAACAAGATGTTGCAGCGTATTTACGGTACCGCATGGGCAGATAAAAAAGCGCTTAACGCGCATCTGCTGCGTCTGGAAGAAGCGTCCAAGCGTGACCATCGCAAGATTGGCAAGCAGCTCGACCTGTATCATATGCAGGAAGAAGCGCCGGGTATGGTCTTCTGGCATAACGACGGCTGGACAATCTTCCGCGAGCTGGAAGTGTTTGTGCGCTCCAAGCTGAAAGAGTACCAGTACCAGGAAGTAAAAGGCCCGTTCATGATGGACCGTGTGCTGTGGGAAAAAACCGGGCACTGGGACAACTACAAAGATGCGATGTTCACCACCTCTTCTGAGAACCGTGAATACTGCATCAAGCCGATGAACTGTCCGGGTCACGTGCAGATCTTTAATCAGGGTCTGAAATCGTACCGCGATCTACCGCTGCGTATGGCGGAGTTCGGTAGCTGCCATCGTAACGAACCTTCGGGCGCGCTGCATGGTCTGATGCGCGTACGTGGCTTCACGCAGGATGATGCCCACATCTTCTGTACTGAAGATCAGGTCCGTGATGAAGTCAACGCCTGTATTCGTATGGTCTACGATATGTACAGCACTTTTGGCTTCGAGAAAATCGTCGTCAAACTCTCAACTCGTCCGGAAAAACGTATCGGAAGCGACGAGACCTGGGATCGTGCTGAGGCGGATCTGGCGGTCGCGCTGGAAGAAAACAATATCCCGTTTGAATATCAACTGGGTGAAGGCGCGTTCTACGGTCCGAAAATTGAATTTACTCTGTATGACTGCCTCGATCGTGCATGGCAGTGCGGTACTGTACAGCTGGACTTCTCTCTGCCGCAGCGTTTAAGCGCCTCTTATGTGGGCGAAAATAACGAGCGTCAGGTACCGGTAATGATTCACCGCGCCATTCTGGGGTCCATGGAGCGCTTTATTGGCATCCTGACCGAAGAGTTTGCCGGCTTCTTCCCAACCTGGCTTGCGCCGGTGCAGGTCGTGGTGATGAATATTACCGATTCTCAGTCTGAATACGTTAACGAATTGACTCGTAAACTACAAAATGCGGGCATTCGGGTAAAAGCGGACTTGAGAAATGAGAAGATTGGCTTTAAAATCCGCGAGCACACTTTACGTCGTGTCCCGTATATGTTGGTCTGTGGCGACAAAGAAGTCGAAGCCGGCAAAGTGGCCGTGCGTACCCGTCGTGGTAAAGACCTCGGCAGCATGGACGTAAATGAAGTGATCGAAAAGCTGCAACAAGAGATTCGCAGCCGCAGTCTTCAACAACTGGAGGAATAAGGTATTAAAGGCGGAAAACGAGTTCAAACGGCGCGTCCGAATCGTATTAATGGCGAAATTCGCGCGCAAGAAGTTCGCTTAACAGGTCTGGAAGGCGAGCAGCTTGGTATTGTGAGTCTGAGAGAAGCTCTGGAAAAAGCTGAAGAAGCCGGAGTAGACTTAGTCGAAATCAGCCCTAACGCCGAGCCGCCGGTTTGTCGTATTATGGATTACGGCAAATTCCTCTATGAAAAGAGCAAGTCTTCTAAGGAACAGAAGAAAAAGCAAAAAGTTATCCAGGTTAAGGAAATCAAATTCCGTCCTGGCACCGATGATGGCGACTACCAGGTAAAACTCCGCAGCCTGGTTCGCTTTCTGGAAGAGGGTGATAAAGCTAAGATCACGCTGCGTTTCCGCGGTCGTGAGATGGCTCACCAGCAGATCGGTATGGAAGTGCTTAACCGCGTCCGTGACGATCTGAGTGAACTGGCAGTGGTCGAATCCTTCCCATCGAAGATCGAAGGCCGCCAGATGATCATGGTGCTCGCTCCTAAGAAGAAACAGTAAGGCCTTCAAGTAGCAACTCCTGTGGAGCCCTCAGGCTTCGCAGGCGTTGTTCGCCTATGTTTCGTTTATTAACAATGCGAAGTGGAAGTTATTAAAATGCCAAAAATTAAGACCGTACGCGGTGCTGCTAAGCGCTTCAAAAAAACCGGTAAAGGTGGTTTTAAGCACAAGCA